>Ga0209916_1000029_pt1 | contig 413423 bp, 410 predicted proteins | sample ThiBio_1000_plan_FD_183956 | JGI IMG/M metagenome (GOLD analysis project Ga0209916, IMG submission 183956) | Wastewater bioreactor microbial communities from Cape Town, South Africa - Thiocy_solids_2 (SPAdes) | ecosystem: Engineered > Bioreactor > Thiocyanate-remediating > Anaerobic-Aerobic ... | reverse complement strand
GTCGCCGCCCAGACGAAGCCGAGCACGGTCGAGCAGACCACGAGGATTTGGAGCCAGAGAATCTTGGTCGGGTTCATGGTGACGCCACACCAGCGCGGCGACGCGTGTTTGAGGCAAGCATGAACTGCGCGGGATCAAACGGCCGGACACGCTGGGCCAGAAATCGGATGAACCGCGCGCACGCCTTCACAGGCCCAGCCCCCGTTTCCGGCTCAGGTCCCAATCGACTCGTCCGCCAGGCGCCATGACGCCGCGGACCTCGCGCCCGAGATCCTTCTCCAGCGCCGGGCGCCACGGCACAAGCTGGAAGCCCAATCCGTCATCGATCATGGCGAACCGCCCGGAGGCGAGCGTGACCCGCTCGCGATAGACACCGGAGACGCGTTCGCCTTCAGCAGCGGGCTGATACGGGAGATGGGTGTCCGCAGAAAGCTTGGCTGCGGCCTCTTCAAGCTCGCGTCGCTGCAGCGTGGCGAGGAGATCGCGGGCGAACACGATGCGCTGGCCCTGCCGTCGTGCGAGACCTTCTTCGACCAGGTGGTCGACGCGGGCCTCCATCGCCGCGCGTACCTCAGCGCCGAAACCGCCGCTACTGAGCGGAGGGTCCTTCGCGAGAAGCTGCCGATCAAGCCATGTCGCCCCTGAGGCGGTGACTTGTTCAGAAATCGAGAGGTCCGAGCGGGTGGCGAGAGACAAGCGCCGCCGACCGTTGGGATCGTCGTAAGCGCGCGCCTCGACGATGGCGTCGGGCGCCGCATCGCCGGTGAATTCCAGATCGCCGAACCGCATGTGATGCGTGCGGCCATCGACGCCGGCGACGACGACATAGGCGGTGCCCTTGAGCTCGTCGTCCAAGCCCCGCTGGACCAGCTTGCCCAGCACCGGGTCGGCGGGCTCCTCGCCATGCAGCGCGAACCGGCTCACGTCAGGCTCCGACCCATCCCGGCTCATCGCCTGGTGCATCGTCTTGATGATGTCGCCGCGAACGCCGAGCTGGCGCAGCGTCCCATCGAGGCCGGGCTTCAAGATCCAGCACCCAGGTCCGACCGGATCGGCAAGCCCCAGGCGTTCGAGCTTGGCCGCCCGGCCGAGCAGCAAGTGGCGTAGCTCCGGGTCCTCGGCGTTCGGACCGGGCCGAAGATCGGCGACTCCTCCACTCTCGTCGGAGATGTCGCGCAGCGCCCGATCGAGGCTGGTCCAGCGCTCGGCCTCCACCTCGCGCTCCAGCGCGGTCTGAATTTGTTGTTCGGTGCGCGGCCCGAACTCGAGTGTGATCCGCTCGGCGGCGCGGTCGCGGATGCCCCGGCTGATGTATTCGCGGCTGATGACGAGGTCCTCGCCGTCATCGGCCCGGCCACGGATCAGTAGATGGACGTGTGGATTGTCGGTGTTCCAATGATCGACCGCGACCCAGTCAAGCCGGGTGCCAAGGTCCCTTTCCATGTCGGCGACGAGCTCGCGCGTGAATGTCTTGAGGTCGCCGATCTCGGCCGCGTCTTCGGGTGAGACGATGAAGCGGAAATGGTGCCGGTCATCCTTGCAGCGTTCCGCGAAGGCGCCTTCGTCGGCTTCGTCGCCGGTCGCATCGAACATCCGCGCGGGCAGCCCATCCCTCGTGACGCCGTCGCGCTTCAGATAGGCGATGTGCTTGGGCAGAGGCGCCGAGCGAAACCGCGTGCCCTGGTGGCGCACGACGCGCGCCTTCGTCACGACGCGACGGGCATTCGAGCGCAGCCGGATCGAGATTGCGGCGCGACGACCGCGGCCGAAGCGGGAGCGGCTCCGGCCCTGGCTGGAGCGAAAGCTGTTGCCGACATGCCCCGCCTTCTTGGCAGCTCGCATCACCTCGCCGACAAAGGTCTGCGGACGCTTGCCGCCGCGGTTGCCATGCTGGATGCGCCCGGGCCGGACGCGCAGGTCGTCGTCGCGCGTCGTCATCGGCCGAAATCCAGGGATTCGGCGGCGCGATGGCGCTTCGGGGATTGATTTCGTTGGACAAATCGATGGAAGCGCCAGCAGGATGCTTCGAGGGTATGGGCAAATTGTTCAATCCAACCAACCATATAAGCCGCGCCGAAGGCCGGCCTTTTCCCTTGCCGTCCGTTGGCGGGTGTGCTGCGCTGACATTCCGACCCTCGCAATCCTTCGATCGAGCGGTCCTTCACCCTGGTCCAACGACGTTCGCTCATTGCGGTCGTCCGGCAGGCAACAGCGCGACGAAGAGCCCATCAGACTGCGGAGCAAGCCCCGTCCAATCCTGCGCTGGGCTGATGTCAGCGTTCGTCGATCCGCGCGGTTGGGCTGCTGTCGTTTTGTCGCTGGGCGCGTCGGACCGCTGTTCGGGAAATAACGATGCTTGTGTCCAGGAACGCACGATGGATGCGAGCAATGCCGTGTCGTCGATCGCGCTGCCACCAACGATTGGCGCGAGCCTCGTAAGGTAGGCGCGCGTCTCGGCCGGCAGCGGACGTCCAGTGGCCAGGTGATCTTCCCAGCGTGCGGGACCGGCGTTGTAAGCCGCGAGGAAGCCGGGAATTCCATAGCGGTCGTGCAGCTCTCGCAGGTAGGCCGCACCCGCCATGATGTTGTCGTGCGCATCGTATGGATCGACGCCGAGAGCGTAGCGCCGACGCAGCGCAGCCCATGTCTCGGGCATGATCTGCATCAGGCCCATCGCACCTTTGGGTGAGATCGCGCGCACCTCGCCGAAGCTCTCTGCGTGCATGACGGCGCGTATCCACGCCGCCGGAATGCCGAAACGATGCGAGGCCTCGGCCACGAACGCCTCGAAGCGGGATGTCACGGCGATGCGCGTGATGGGGCGTCCTGGCGCGGACTGGGCGCAGGCGGGTGTCCAAGCTGCGAACATCTCCGCCGACAGACAGACGGCGATGAACGGGACGCTCAGAATTCGGGCGAAGGACGGTTCTGAGCGATGGCGTGCCGGTAAGGAGGAAGGGGCGCGGTGGGCCCGCCGCGCCAAGACAACAAGGGGCAAGCAGCGACGCGGCATGTCAATCGCCCTCTCGCGTCCAGAGGGGATCGGCGCGGCCGACGATCGTGGTGCGGGAGAGCAGCCCGAAATAGCGGCCGTCGAGGGAGTCTTCGGATTGCCAGTTCATCAGGAAGACCTGGCCTTCGGGGATGCGTTGACATCCGTGCCAGGTGGGCAGCGGTCGACCGTGGGTATCGCGTTCGAGCGCCTGTCCCATCGCAACGCCATCGACGGTGATCGTGCGTTGATCCCGACAGACCGTCTGACCAGGAAGCGCGAGCACGCGCTTCAGCATCGGCACGCCCTCGGGCAGGTAGCGCCGCTCGGAGAGGAATCGCGCAAGGTCGTTCGGAGGGTGGACGACGACAAGCTCCGTGACGTCGAGCGTGCGCGCGGGATGGATGGCATAGAGGCCGATCGGCACGCTCGCACTGGCGTTCCAGATGAGTCGCGGAAGCGGGTGCAAGAACACCGATGCGGTCGCGCCAAGGGCTGCAACATAGGTTGCGATGGTCCAGCCGAACCGCGTCATGACGCGAGCCCGCGCCGCAGAAGCCAGGCACGGTGCTGATCGCGGCTGTAGGAGCGCGGCTCGTATCCGGCAGAGAGGCGATTATGGATGTGCCGCCAGTGATCCGGCGCGGCATCGGCGGCCTCGATGCCAAGCGCCTCGACCGAGTCGATCGCCTTCAGGACACGCTCGACTTTCGGCCAGCCGCTGATGCGCAGCAGGATGTCGCCACCCGGACGGACGAAGGGAAGCGTCTGGTAGGCGACGCCATGCGTGACCGATTGAACGATATCGATGCGCGAGATGATCGTGCCGAAGTCGTTGGATGCCCAGCGCACGAACGCAAACACGTTTCCCGGCGCGAACGAGAGGACGCGACGCCTGCGATCGAGGATCGTCTCGCCGCAGTCGCGGCCGAAGCGGATCCAGTGTTCGATGCGGCCCTCAAGCCACGTCAACTCGACGCGGGTGAGCAATGGCGCGGCGAGCGGTCTTGGTGCGCGCGCAAGGTCGGGTTCAAATCTCATGACTTGCCTCCATCGATGTCGGGGAATTCGCGCGCGAGCAGCGCGCGCAGCATGTCGGCGACGGTTTCGCTGCGCTGGAAGGCCGCGATCTTGATGCGGCCGCGAAGGGCGGGCGTGATGTCCACGGTGAGACGCGCGGTGTAGAGATCGCTCGCCGGCGGTGCGCCGATGCCGGGATCGCGCGTCTTGATCCAAGCGTGCTCGTCGCGCGGTCTGGATGCGAAACCGCCATTCGAGCGCCGCGCCGTCATGGCGCGAGCCTTTCGGTTTCGGCGGCGAACGCCGCGACTTCGCCTGCCGAGGCGCCGCAGCTCCTTTGCTCGAAGACGAGCTGCCCGGTGCGCGCGGCGTTGGCAAAGATCACGCGTTGGCTGATGCGGGCGGTGAGAGCCGGCGGATCGTGATCCACCAAGCTCTGCGCCGTGTCGCGGACGATGATCGTGCGCGCGGGACAACGGTTCAGCACGAACCGCGCGACAAGCGCGGGACGAAAGATGCGCGCCTCGGCGATGAGGGCAAGCATTTCCGCGGAACTCCAGCCATCGAGAGGCGACGGCTGCACTGGCACGAGAACGATGTCCGCCGCGAGCAACGCCGAGCGCAGCACGGCCGCGATGCGCGGCGGCGCGTCGACGACGACGTGGTCAGCATCGCGGGCGAGCTCGGGTGTTTCCCGGTGGAGCGTATCGCGAGCGAGGCCGATGACGCCGAATAGGCGCTCGAAGCGGCGTCGCGCACGCTGCTCGGACCAGTCGAGCGCCGTCCCTTGGGGATCGGCGTCGATCACGGTCACACGCTTTCCTTGACGGGCCCAGTGACCGGCGAGATGCAGGGCGAGCGTGGTCTCGCCGACGTCGCCCTTCTGGTTGAGGAGCGCGACGATCATGACGCGCCGCCTTCGGTTTTGCACCGCGCAGACGGATCGCAAACAGCAGAATCGTTAGATTCTTTTCTGTTAGAATCTAAGTTAGGCGTTCCGTAAGCGACGGACTCTTCCGGAGAAAACGCGGTTTCCGGTTCCTGATGGCACGGGACCGCGGTTCCTGATGGCACGGGAGCGGCGGTTCCCGATGGCACGAGGGATTCCACAGCTTGTCCACAGCCCCCTGTGGACGACCGAGCAGGAGCAAAGGCGAGAAGTTCGTGTCCGCTACGATCGTGCTCGACGTCGAGTCGGTAGCCGGGAAGCGGCTGACGACGCGCAATGTCGCGCAACTCGAATGCAAAGCGCTTGAACGGCGAAAGGCTTGCCGACTTGTCGTAGAGGTGACGAAAATCGAACCGCCAGCCTGCACGCTGTCTGCCAGCGTGCTTGCGCACGATGCGATAAAGCCAGCGCTCAAGACCGCCCGTGAGCTTGAAATATTCGCGGTCGATGGTGAGCACGAGCGCGTCGTCGAGAACGGCTTTGTAGAACCAGTCTGGGACGATGAGATCGATGCCGTCGGCGCGCCCATGCGCGTCGGCGCGTTCGGTCCATTCGTTGATCCAGGAGAAGCGGTGCGCGCGGCGTTCGTTCGTTTGCCGCAGCGTGGTGGCGACGGTGGTGGATTGCAGGCGGTCGAGCGCCGCCTTGAGGCGATGGTAGTCGCGCGCGCTGTCGCCGCGGCCGATGAAGGTCAGAATCTCGTAAGGCGTGGCGGCCATCAGACGCGATGTGCGCAGTCCGGTGTCGCGGGCCTGGACAATTTGGGAGGCGGCCCAGATCAGGATGTCGGCGTCCCAGATGGTCGCCATGCCATGTTCCGGCACGGCTTCCACGCGGATAGCGATCTCGCCTGTCCTGTAGTCAATCGGCGTGATGCGGTGCGTCTTGGCGAGGGAGAAGAACGGATAAGCCATGAGGTCTTGCGCGTCGCGCGGTGCGAGGTCGCCGGGCAGCGCTCGAAACAGTTCGAGCTGCTCGCGTTCAGATCGTGTGCGGTGGCGCGACGACATCGGGCTGTCAGCGGCGTGGGTGACGGGCTTGCTCAAGTTCCGCGGCCGAGTGGCGGCGGGCCGGCAGGACGACGGCTTTACCCGGATCGGACGTCGACGCCTTCGCGGCCGCGTCGACCCATTCCTGCAGGTCTTCGACGCGGTAGACGACGCGCCCGCCGAGCTTCGAATAGCGGGGGCCGGTGCCGTAGATGCGATGCTTTTCGAGTGTGCGGATGGAGAGGCCGACGAAGCGCGCGGCTTCGGGCGTGCGTAGATAGCGTTGTGGGAAGCCCGCGAGAGTGGTGGACATCGGATACCTCCGTGATCGTCAGGGCTGCCGTCGGAGGACGGCGGCTATTGGCGGCCACGGTGGCGGAGGGGCGCGGGCCCAAATAGTGCGATGTCACCGGCTGGTGAAAGCGCACCCGAGCGGCGGCGGACGTCAGATGCGGCGTCGATAGGGATAGACGAGAAGCTGCCTGTAGCCGCCTCTCATCATCTTGAATCCGAGCCGGACGATCCGGCCGGTCTGATCCCGCAGCTCATGCGAGATCCAGTCGCGCTTGGAGATGGATTCGACGTCGAACAAAACGGCGGCAATCTCCGGGTACGTCGCGCGCTCAAGCCGGCCATCCAGCGCGCGCAGCGCGAGGATGAGCCGCCCGCGCCGCTCGGGTGTGAGGATGCCGAGGTTGGGGCCCGGTGTCCGTCCGGTGAGGCCACGCCACAGGCGGAGCGCGGCAGCGACTCGTATGTCGAATAGTTGGTCGAGCGGCAGGAGGACGGCGACGGAGCCGCCTTCCTTATCTTCGCGGTGAAGCCGCAGGCGCGCGCCGCGGAGCTCGACGACTTGATCTTCATCTTCAACAGCGAGAATGGATTGGAGGCTGGGTGAGTCGAGGCCAAATTTAGGATCGACGAGGCCGTCCGGGGCTTTGGTTAGGGTCACCACGCTCGGGAGCGTCTGGGCTGTCCAGAGAACGGCGTCGTGTCGCGCGGGATCTAAATCTCGCTTGAAATCGCACCCCCCAGCGCCGGGCGAACGCCTCGGCGTCGGCGGCATCGAGTGTTCTCTTTCGGCTGCTCTGAGCCAGGCGCGTGTGGTCGCTCAGAAAGTCGGGGTTCCGCAGTAGAAATTCATAGGCGAAGGCAGGCGCGTCGAGCGGCCGCAGGTCCTCATACGCGCTCGCCGACCGCCAATCGGCGCGAGCCATGGGAAAGGTCTCCTCTCACCAGAAGCCGTATCCACGGCCCCGATCGGAGGATGCACGCTCTGGTAGTGTTCCGATACGCCCAGGATTCGCATCACATGTTGCCAAATCTGCACGGAACTCAGTGGGGTGCGCCTCCCCGGAGAAGGTGGTGGTAGCCTCTCTCAGTCATCCACCGAGCGCGGGCGAGGTGGCTTTCCCAAGCGCGCCGGGCGCGATCATGTTCCTGCATCGGATCGATATGCAGGACGATTTTCGCAACCTCCCTCCAATCCGCGCCATCAGCTTCAGCGTCGAGCAGGCGGAGATAGGTGATTGCATGTCGCTCATCGTAGCCGGTGAGGATGGCGGCGGTTGGGGCGATATCCTCCACCTGTGGCTCGAAGGGTGGCGACTCCATCAAAGCTCCTCAGCGATACGGTTTCCTAAACCTTAACACAAACTGGCCTCATCGCTTCAAGGTTGCCGGTCTTCTCGCTGGTCGCGTTGCCGGCTCAGCCTCATGGAGGAGCATGACGCCACGGCCGCGGTCAGATTCCACAAACAGGATCCCGGCGGCTTCCAGAACACGGCGAACTTGGTCGCGCGTACCCTCATGAACCTGGAGCTGCCTTTCGGACTCCAAGCGCTTCAGGGCGGTCAGCGCCACCAGGGCTTTCTCGGCGAGCATCTCCTGCTTCCAATTCAGCAAGGCTCGCGCGGCCCGAACTTGTCGGCCGGTGATCATTCATGATCACCTCCGACAGACGACCTACGCGCACCAGAAATACGACTATAATAGTCGTTTTACGTTGGCGCAACGCGTCTGATGGCTCAGAATCTGCATCTGTCACGGTCGGCGGACCGAAGAGTCGCCTGGGCTGATTCGGGTCTCGGAGGTGCCCCTGCCTGGAAACGACGTCACCGGGTGGCGGGCAGTGATCTTGGAGGCAATTGCGCTCGATCGAGCTCAGGAAAACAAGGTCTTCGCCCGATACAAGAGGGATCGAGAGGTGCAATACCGGGAGATTATCGGCCGGTGCGCGGATTTCGAGGCCGAGATTGCCAAAAGATGGCCCATCAACAAGTTCACTTGTGCCGAATGTGAGAAAGACGGCACTGATCTCAAGAGGCTTCAGAGTTGGCTCGACAAGATCCGCAAGTTTAACTTCTACGGTGGGACGCAGGCCGAGGAGGCTGCTGCGCGTCTGAAAGCCTGCGAGGGGATTCTCGACATTTATGCGCAGCAGGTTTTCGAGGCTCATGGCGAGAATCAGTGACACAGTTCCAGGAGTGGAGGCGGTGGCAATCCGCCCCATCGACCGTACGAGCGGCTGGCGTGCCATTCCCGCCGGAGTGTGGGCGCTCGGCTTCGTCTCGATGTTCATGGATTTTTCGTCCGAAATAATACACGCGCTCCTGCCCATGTATCTCGTGGCGGTACTCGGCACGTCAGCACTTACGGTCGGCGTCATCGAGGGCATCGCCGAGGCGACCGGTCAAATCACAAGGATCTTCTCTGGCGCGCTCAGCGACAGGCTTGGCAGGCGCAAGGCTCTTGCGGTGCTCGGCTATTGCCTATCGGCTTGCGCGAAGCCGATTTTCCCGCTTGCCTCCGTCGTCGGCTGGCTCATGGTCGCACGCTTCGTCGACCGCCTGGGCAAGGGCATCCGCGGCGCTCCGCGCGATGCGCTGGTAGCGGATCTCAGCGCCTCGCACCTTCGCGGCGCAAGCTTCGGTCTCAGACAATCGCTCGATACTGTGGGGGCTGTTCTGGGCCCGCTCGTCGCAATCGGATTGATGTGGCTAACTAACAACCACTTCACGGTGGTCTTTTGGGTCGCCGTCGTGCCGGCGCTTGGGGCTGTCGCACTGATCCTGGTTGCGGTACATGAGCCACAGCCAAGCAAGAGACGAGCCCGGTCCGGTGGCTTCAGCAATCTCGGCACCCTCGGTGCCGCATGCTGGTCGGTGATTGCCATAGGCGCGATCTTCTCCCTCGCACGGTTCAGCGAGGCTTTTCTAGTGCTGCGCGCCCGGTCCATTGGTCTGCCATTGACCTTGGTGCCGGCCGTGTTGGTCGTGATGAATGTCGCTTATGCCCTTTCGGCCTATCCCGTCGGAGCGCTCTCCGACCGACTGCCCCGCTCGACAGTGCTCGGCTTGGGCCTCTGCATGATAATCGTCGCCGACCTTGTGTTGGCTCGAACCTCAAGTGTGGCCGAACTCGTAATCGGCGTATTCCTGTGGGGGCTCCACATGGGTTTCACCCAAGGTCTATTCGCGGCGTTGGTCGCCGATACGGCGCCCCCCGATCGCAGGGGGACTGCATTTGGTATGTTCAATCTTATCTCCGGACTGGCTCAGCTCTGCGCCAGTGTGATCGCCGGGGTGTTTTGGGACATGCATGGCCCGAGTAGAACCTTCTTTGTCGGTGCAGGTTTAGCCATCCTCGCCCTTGTCGTATTGATCCTGGCTCGTAGGCGACTGGTCGAATCGTCGCCTGCGATGACAAATGAAAGAGCAGAAAATCCATTGGATATGAGGTGAGTGTCCTACTCAAGGCGGCTCGCGCACTTGTCGAATGTTTGAGCTGTGCTGCGTTGGCCTCATTAACATAGACGTGATCGCGAATTTTGCGGATTGATTCACGCGGGCGGCACTAAGGCTTATGCCTTTACCAATGACAGCGCCTTGAGGTCTTCTTCGGATCCGGCCGAACTCGTGGCGTTGGTACACCCGCGCTTCGGCAGTTTGGCTCGATACGCGAAAGCCCCGCCCGGCGCGGCCGGGCGGGGTTGCTGCGGAGGTCTCAGTCGCCGTTCTTGCGCGGCCGCGACCAGATGAGGGTGTAGCCTTCGCCGTCCTCGTCGTCGAACAGGTTCGCGTAGATCGGGGCGTTGAAGGAAGGGTCGTCGAGCTTGAGCGAGAGATAGTCGCGGCCCTCTTCGGAGCGCTTCGACCACGCCGCCCCGATTTCCGCCCGCCCCACATAGACGCGGTGGCTGGGGGCGTTCTCGTTGGAGCGGTTGTTCTCGGCGATAATGCGGACGCCCTTGGTCTGCACGCTCAGGGTGACGATCTCGCCCTGGAAGTCGCTGCCGACCTTCTTGAAAGAACCGATGTTAGCCATGTCACTTCTCCTTGCTGTTTTCGAGCCCGCGACCACCGCGGCCTCGATGGCGATCGACAGGCCGGGGACGATCGACGACGCACCCGCTCGCGGGCCGGAGCGCAGCGGAGGATGACGGCGGTGAGACTTTCTTGCCTCGCGAGGAATGGGCTTTAGCCCAGGGGAAGAAAGTCGAGCCGACGGCGTTGCGGCTCAGGCGATCGAGGCGCAGCCGGTCTTCGGCCAGATCAGGCCATCAAGAGGCCAGGTGCGTCCGTGCTCTGAACAACATCCTCGGGAGAAGTCGTGGCGGATGTCGGTTGTGCCGCACAAGATGTCGGCGAGTTCAGGCGTAGAGAAAGAAGCCATAGCGTAGAAAAAGACGGGATCGCTTGCTGCGGAATTGCCGCGACTGAGCGTGTTCAGTCGCCTCTATGTGGCGCAGGGAGATCGGCGGTGCGGATCGTTACACGCTGATGGGCCGTGACGTTCGTTCTCGCTCGCAATATCGACACCCCTATGACGCCGGATCGTGAGCAGCGTCGTTTGAGGACGAGGGCGGCGGTGTGATTCAGCCTTCGCGTGTTGCGGCCGTAAGAGCCGGCTGCGATTCATCCGCACTCGCCGCGCCCGGCCGCAGCGGAAGGGGTTCGGCCAAGACCGTCATGCGCGCCCAGGCCGTGCAGCCGATGACGATGGCGCCAATCCATGCGAAGGTCTCCCGCCAAAACAGCGACGGAACGCCGATCTGGGAGAGCCCGAGGACGGCGTGGTAGCCGGCGATCGCAGCGGGAATGGCGAAGGCTGCGGCGATGGCGGCGCGCAGAGGGATCGGCTTCACAAGTGCGAAGGCGATCTGGCCGATGCCGAGCGTCAAAGCGCCGACGACAACTCCGATGAGAAGCGCGCCGAGGACGCCTGCGCCGTCATGAAACGCAGCCATGCCGGCGGTGAGCCCGACGAAGAAAGGCAGCGCATAAACGGCGAGCGTGAAAATCAGCCAGCAGAACAGGCCGATCCCGAAGATACTAAGAATGAGTCCGATGACGAGCATGGTGGTAACCTCCGTGACAAAAGATGTGACGGTCGCGCCTTCCACCACCACCACGGCGCGGCTCGAAGTATAGCGGAAGACGGGCCAAAATGGGAGAGCCAACCCCGCCGGCAGCCGCCCCGCATTATCCGGGAACCTGCCAGCGACCCCCTCCGGTCATGGGAGATCCTATGGGGTGGGTAGCGCTTCACTCGGCTGTCGGCAGAATAAGGCCGTCGTACCCCTGGCGCAGGAGGTGCTTGATGCACGATCAGCAACGGCTAGACCAGCGCGGCATCCACACCGATTTCGGCGCGATTTTCGTCTCGGTAGAACTCATTTGCTCGGACCGAGGGTGGGGAAATGCTTGAACGGACGCACGACGCCCTATGGGTTGCAGAGGGGCAGAACGTGCGCTTTTTTGGCGTTCCCTATCCGACACGTTCGGCGATCATCCGGCTCGAAAACGGCGACCTGTGGGTTTGGTCCCCGGTCAAGCTGACTGCGGTCTTGCGCGCTGAGGTGAGTCAGCTTGGTCCGGTTCGTCACCTCGTAAGCCCGAACAAGCTCCACCACCTCTATCTGAAGGAGTGGAAAGCAGCCTTTCCTGGCGCGCAACTATGGGGACCACGATCGACGATCAAGAAGCGCCCCGACCTCGAGTTCCATGGAGCGCTGCAGGATGATCCGCCGTCCGAGTGGCTCCCCGACGTCGATCAGGCATGGTTTCGTGGCTCCTTCGCTATGGACGAGATCGTGTTTCTTCATCGTCCGTCGGCCACGGTAATCGTCGCCGACCTGATCCAAACATTCAGCGACGCGTTCCTCCGAAAGCATTGGGGTTGGTACAGTTTCCTGGCGCGTCTGGATGGCCTGACTCAAGAACAGGCCTGCGCGCCGCGGGAATGGCGATGGTCATTTATCAACCGCGCGCCTGCGCGTCGGGCGCGCGACAAGGTGCTGGGCTGGAAGTGCCGAAACCTGATTGTGGCACATGGCGAGAGACCGGGCGCCATCGACCAAGCGTTTCTAACCAAGTCGTTCAGATGGCTTGGAGCCTAAATCGAAATTTAGCGAAGGCGGCGCTCACGCGCCGCCCTCGCCATGCTTCCAGACCGGGATGCCGAGCTTCTTCGCCTTGTCGGCGAGGTTGTCCTGGATGCCGGTGCCCGGGAAGTGGAGGACGCCGATCGGCAGCACCGCCAGTAGCGCGTCGTTGCGCTTGAATGGTGCGGCCTTGGCGTGCTTCGTCCAATCGGGCTTGAAGGCGATCTGCGGCACCTTGCGGTTGCTCGCCCATTTGGCGGCGATGAGTTCGGCGCCTTTCGGTGAGCCACCGTGCAGCAGCACCATGTCGGGATGCTTGTCGTGGACCTTGTCGAGCCGATCCCAGATCAGGCGATGGTCATTGAAGTCGAGTCCGCCGGTGAGGGCGATCTTCGGCCCAGGTGGCAGCATCACCTCGGTTTCGGCCCGTCGCTTCGCAGCCAGGAAGTCGCGGCTGTCGATCATCGCGGCCGTGAGCGCGCGGTGGTTGACCAGCGATCCCGAGCGGGGACGCCAGGGTGAGCCAGTGTGAACCTCGAAATGTTCGGCGGCCTGGTCGCGAAAGAGCTCCATGCTGTTGCGGCGCTCGGTCAGCGTGATGCCCTCTGCCGTCAGCCGTTCGAGTTCGACGGATTTCACCTCCGAGCCGTTCTGTTCGCGCTGACTGCGCCGCTGCGCCTGCTCATTGTCGTCAAGCTCGCGCTCAATGCGGTCGACGGCGCGGTGAAAGAGATTGACGGTGGACCAGAGGAAATCCTCGAGGTCCGGTTCGAGGCGCGTGTCGCTCAGGGTCGAGACGAGGGCGTCGATGATGTCGGCGACGGCTCCGGCCACGGCATTGCCTTCGGGAAGCGGCCTTGGGTCGGGTTCGTCCTGAAAGGGACGGTAGCCATAGAGCTGAAGCTCGTTGAGGACATGATCGGTCGGGGATGAGTTGTGCGGCGGTTCGAATTCGGTGTCGTCGTGGTCGGTCGTCATGGTGAGGTCCTTTGCCGGATCGGCCGCGCCCATCGCGGCCTTCGTGGCGATCACTGGACCGGGAGCGGAACGGGCCTGCACCGCGGCGCTCTTGCGCCGCGGCCGGAGCGCAGCGGAGGACCGAAGGGGGCCGGCTATTTTGTCTCGCGATGTAAAGGCGGCTCTGCCGCCGACGGAAAATAGTTGGCCCGCGAGGTTGCCGGGCCGGGCCGCTTCTGGTCCGATCGCCCTCTAGAAGGCCAGGGCGCGGACTCTATCCGGCCCTTGGGACCTCGCCTCGACCGACAGTGGCGACGCTCGAACCGCCGTGCTTCACCCCGTCTCGGCAGTCGCCATCAGCAGGAAGCGGGGGACGTCCTGCGCGATGAGTTCGACCCGCAAGGCTGCCTGAAGTGCGTCGAGGCCGAAGCCGCGCAGATCCTCGTTGAAGTCGCCACGCCTGGGCGACCAGATGATCGCCTCGATACCGGCCGATTGGGCGCGCTCGGTCAGAGCAATCGCCGCCCCGTCGCCGGCCGCATCGTTGTCGCGCGCGATATAGAGTCGGCGCAGAGTCGCCGGGAGCAAGAGAGCGGCGAGGTGATTGGCCGAGAGAGCGGCGGCCATCGGCAGGGTTGGCAGCACGCAGCGCAATGACAGCATGGTCTCGATGCCTTCGCCGGCCGCGAGCACATCATTGGCCACACCGAAGCGCACGGCGTTGCCGAGAAGGTCGCCCATCGCCCGTCGCGGCGTGTCGATCGGCGCCTTGCCGAGACGGACAGGATGGAAGCCATCGGGGTCGAGCCAGGTGCGGTGCGCGCCGGTGATCCGCCCGTCAAGATCGGTCACGCGGGCGATCATCGCCGGCCAGGTCTTGGTCGGCGAAGTGTCGTCCGGCCGATAGTAGCAGCGCGGATGGAATCGCAATGCGCCGTCTTCGTGCAAAGGCGTAATGCCTCGATTACGGAGATACGTCTCAACGAGAGTGTGCATCTGCGGCTGCGACATGGCGAACAATCGTCGTGCTGCCTCCGGCGAGCCGGTCGGTGCATTGGGTGTCCGGACGCGCGGACGATCGGACGACGGCTCGGGATGAGGCAGGCTCAGGAAGCGGCGTGCTTCGTCGGCGACGTCATGGAAGTCGATGAGGCCGCAGCTTTCGCGGATGACATCGAGCAGATCGCCATGCTCGCCGGTCGCGGCGTCGGTCCACTTGCCGGCCGGCCCTTTCGGTGACTCCTTCAAGCGCACATACATCGACCGGCCCGGCGTGTTGCGGGCATCGCCGACGAGCCAGTAGCGGCCTTCGCGACGGCCGTTGGAGAGATAGTGACGGCATACCGTCTCGGCGTCGCGCGCGAGACGGTGTGCCAGGTCGGAAGCATCGCGCGGCATCACGCGGCCTCGCGCTCGCCGACGCGCTCGATCGGATAGCGATCGAGCACCTTCGCGAGTACCGCGACCCCGCTCGCGTCGGCCGGCACGAACATGCGCAGCTTCCAGGAGATGATCTCGGGGAAGAGGCCGTAAGTCTTCAGCCGGTCGCGCATCGTGTCGTCGAAGCCCGACAGCTCGATGCGGTTCGCGCCCATGACCCGCACACGGCGGAGCTGGAGGCCTTCGGCGAGGTCGAGGACGGTCCGGCCGTCCATGAGGGCGGCGAAGGCGGTGTCAGGCGTCAATGTCGGAGCGCCGGCCGCGAGGGCGGTCGCGACCCAGGCGGGCGAGACCTTGCGGCCGATGACGCGCTCGCCGGCATCGGTTTGAAGCCGATAGACGCGCGTCGACTCGTTCGGCAGCCGCTTCCAGATCGGCAGGAGCAAGCCGGCCACCACATGGATGGTGCTGTCGGTGAATTCGGGCACTTCGCCGAGTTCGGTCTTCCACGCCGAGGCGAAGCGGGTGCGGTCGGCTTCGGTCCAGTGGCTTTCCGCCATCATCTTCAATGGAAGACTGTGATGCTCCATCGGCCGGATCAGGCGCACGCGGCGTTCGATCTCGCCGTCGTCGAGCATGAGGCTCGGCGCCGGGACTTGAACGGCGGCTCTGCCCGACCGCTCATTGACGAGCAGGACCGCGCGCGGATCGGAGAGACGATCGAGCGCCTCGTCCAGCGTCACGGGCTGGTTGCGGCGGCGTTCGGTGATGGTGAGCAGCCGGGTCTCCGCGCCCGTGGCCGGATGGCTATAGATGACGCTTCGGTCGGCGACGACGAAGCTCTCGGCGCGCAACGTCTCCAGTCCGGCATCGTAAGTGCCGGATGCGATTGCGCCCTCGATGCGGGCGGTGAGCAATTGCTCGAACGCGGTGAAGAGCACATTCTGCAAGTCGATGGTCAGCGCCAGCATTCTGTTGAGGAAGGTCGTGATCGGCGGCAGCTCGTCCTTGATGCCGTTGGCATCCATGAGCTTCAGTCCGGTCGACGCCTCGAAGGTCTGAAGCGAGCAGCCTTCGACCTTGCCGCGCACCAGCAGCATGTAGAGTTGGCGCAGCGCATCGCGGCCATAGTGGCTCTCCAGATTGTCCTCGGCCCTGAAGAGGCCCTGGCCGCCGGTTTGGCGCTGACCGCGTGTGATCGCGCCCAGCGTGTCGAGACGGCGTGCGATGGTGGAGAGGAAGCGCTTCTCCGCCTTCACGTCGGTCGCGATCGGCCGGAACAGCGGCGGCTGCGCCTGGTTGGTGCGGTTCGTGCGGCCCAGGCCCTGGATAGCGGCGTCCGCCTTCCATCCGGGCTCAAGGAGATAATGAACACGCAGCCTGCGATTCCGCGCCGACAGCTCGGCGTGATAGCTCCGTCCGGTGCCGCCGGCGTCGCTGAAGACGAGGATGCGCTTGGCGTCGTCCATGAAGGCGGCGGTCTCGGCGAGGTTCGCCGACGCCGCGCGGTTCTCGACCATCAGCCGGTCGCCCTTGCGGATGACGCGGCGCGATCGGCCGGTGACTTCGGCGACGATGTCGGTGCCGAAGCGCTGGACGATCTGGTCGAGCGCGCCGGGCACGGGGGGCAGCGAGGCGAGCGTCTCGATCAGGCGGTCACGACGCGCGACGGCTTCGCGGCTTTCGACCGGCTGGCCGTCGCGATAGACCGGCCGCGACGAGAGATTGCCTTCCGAGTCGGTGAACGGCTCGTAGAGCTGCACCGGAAAGGAATGGGCGAGGTAATCGAGCACGTACTCGCGCGGCGTGATATCGACCTGGACATCGCCCCAGTCCTCGGTTGGGATTTCCGCGAGCCGGCGCTCCATCAAGGCTTCGCCCGTCGAGACGATCTGGATGACGGCGGCGTGGCCGGCGTCGAGATCGCGCTCGATCGCGCCGATGAGCGACGGCGTCTTCATCGACGTGAGCAGATGGCCGAAGAAGCGCTGTTTGGCGCTCTCGAAGGCCGAGCGCGCGGCGGCCTTGGCCTGGGCGTTCAGCGTGCCCGTCTCGCCGGTGATGTTGGCCGCCTGCATCGCGGCGTCGAGATTGTTATGGATGATCGAGAACGCCCCGGCATAGGCGTCGTAGATGCGGATCTGTTCGGGCGTGAGCTGGTGTTCGACCAGTTCGTACTCGACACCCTCGTAGGACAGCGAACGCGCTGCATAGAGGCCGAGCGCCTTGAGGTCGCGCGCGAGCACTTCCATCGCGGCGACGCCGCCGTCCTCGATCGCCTCGACGAACTCGGCGCGCGTAGCGAACGGAAAGTCCTCGCCGCCCCAGAGCCCGAGGCGCTGGGCATAGGCGAGGTTATGGACGGTCGTGGCCCCGGTGGCCGAGACATAGACGATGCGGGCGTTCGGCACGGCGTGCTGAAGACGCAAGCCTGCGCGTCCCTGTTGCGACGGCGCCTGGTCGCCGCGCTCGCCCTTGCCGCCGACGGCGTTCTGCATCGCATGGCTCTCGTCGAAAATGATCACTCCATCGAAGTCGGAGCCTAACCATTCGACGATCTGCCGGACGCGCGAAAGCTTCTCGCCGCGCTCATCGGTGCGCAGCGTGGCATAGGTCGTAAATAGGATGCCTCCCGCGAGGCGGATCGGCGTGCCCTGGCGGAAGCGCGAGAGCGGCGTGACGAGCAGCCGCTCCATGCCGAGCGCCGACCAGTCGCGCTGCGCGTCCTCGATCAGCTTGTCGGATTTACTGATCCACAAAGCACGGCGGCGGCCCTTCAGCCAGTTGTCGAGCAGGATGCCCGCGACCTGGCGGCCCTTGCCCGCGCCGGTGCCGTCGCCGAGGAACCAGCCGCGCCGGAAGCGCACGGCGTTCTCGGCGTCGTCGCGCGCGGCGGTGACGAGATCGAAGGTCTCGTCCACGCTCCATGCGCCCGCCAGGAAATCCGAATGTGCTTCGCCGGCATAGACGACGCTTTCAAGCTGCGCGTCGGACAGCAGGCCGTCGCTGACAAGAGCTGTGGGGAGATGCGGACGATAGGAGGGCTTGGGTGGCGCGACCGACGCCATCGCCGCCGACTGCACGAGCTTGGTCGGATGCGCCTGAGAGCCGGGAATACGGATCGACTGCAATCCGTATTCTTCATAAAGCGCATCCGTGAGATGGACGCCCTCGGGCGGTGTCCATTCGACGGTCTCATAGGACAGCTCGACGCTCTCGGGCTCCGCAATCGCGGCAGCCGATGGCCGCGAGGCAGCGCGCGCGAGATAGCCGCGAACGGTGCGGGGCGTGGCGACACTGCCGGCGGCCGGCGCGGCGAGCAGTCCGGCGATCGGGCGACGCGGCGGCACATGTTCGGCGATCCAGGCGAGCAGCGTGGCGGCGTCCGGCGCGATCCCGGCGGATGCCGGAAACTGCGTCGGATCGGACGCGGGCGCCTTGTCGATCACGGTCAGGCGCGTCTCGATGGTCGTTCCGTGCTTGGCATAGACCGAGCCGTCGATCGCCGCGGTGAAGACGACGGTGCCGCGCTCCTGGAGACGGAGAAAGGCATCGCGCCAGGACGGCGTCTCGGGGCCGAAGTTCACGCCGGTGATCGCGACCAGCCGACCGTCGTCGGCGAGACGCGCCAGCGCCGAAGCGACATGGCGGTAGGCGGCATCCGCCATCCGGCCGCTGACGTTCGCCATCGCGGAGAACGGCGGGTTCATCAGCACGGCGGTCGGCGTGATGGCGTGATCGAGGTGATCGTCGATCTGCGCCGCATCGAAGCGCGTCACGCAAAGGTCGGAGAAGAGATGCGTGAGCAGATCGGCCCGGGTCTCAGCCAGCTCATTGAGGACGAGCGCGCCGCCGGCGATCTCCGCCAGGATCGCGAGGAGGCCGGTGCCGGCGGACGGCTCCAGCACGCGGTCGCCGGGCGCGATGCCGGCGGCGCGGAGCGCGGCGAGGCCGAGCGGGATCGGGGTCGAGAATTGCTGAAGCGCCCGGCTCTCCTCGGACCGCCGTGTATGGGTGGGAAGAAGGCTCGCGACCTTCGCGAGCTGCGGCAGCGCCGCAGCCACAGAGCCGGCCTTGCGGAAAAGCGGCTTGCCGTATTTGCGTAGAAACAGAACCGTGGCCGCTTCGCAGGCGTCATAGGCGGTCTTCCAGTCCCACGCGCCGGACGTGTCCGAGCCGCCGAAGGCCTGCTCCATCGCCGTGCGCAGGATGACGGCATCGACGCGCCGCCCTTGCTCGAGGTAGGGGAGAAGAAGCCGCGCGGCCTCGGCGAGATGGAGCGCGGGAGCATCCGTGCGGGCGCACGGGATCGACGCGGCTGCTGGTGCGGCCGCCGCGGCAGAAGGATGCGACATGAGACGAGACCTCGGGAGAGCGGGACACGGGCGAGCCGGCCGGCGCTCTCTCTGGACCGCACCGGCTCAAACCCGTCCCGGCCCGCCTCTCCCTCTCGACGCACGCGGCGGCCTTCACGCCGCGCCACCAGGCGATCCGCGCCTCGCGCATCGCGTTCGCGAGCCGCAGCAACAGATCGCCGTGGCACGGCCGCGGTGCACAGAAGCAGACGAGATCTGCATCCGCGAAGCTCGTCGAGCGCACGCAAGAGATCATGCTGGCCGGCGAGCCAGCGCTCGTACTTCGCGATGACGGCGGCGCGGTTGCCGTCCGGGCCGATCCGGAACGGATTGCCCCACTTCGAGCCGCGCCCGATATAGACGGCGCCCGCCGGGACGCCTGCGTGATGCTTGTTGAGAACCCTGCACATGACCGATCGCCTCCTGATCCCGTTGCGGCGGTCTGACGACCGGATGCGGTCAGGGACCGGCGGTCACGCATCGCGGGCGATGCGGAAACGGCTTGCCCGTTGACCGATGGGCCGCCGCGTCTAGGCAGATCACACCGCGAGGGTGTCAGGAGGCTTGGCCGTCTGGCAGGGTTGGAGTCGACGGCACATAAGCGTCGTAGGGGTTGCCGTCGGCCAGGTGGCCGAAGGGCGTGAACAGGAAATCCGTGCCGTCGCGCCCGACAGCGCAGATGACGTAGCGGGTCTCGCCGGTCGCTGCATCGGCGCATTCCATGAGCGCGAGGTTGCCATCGGACGCGGCGCGGAGCAGCGTCTGAAAGTTGGCGCGCGCGTGATCGGGAATGCTCATCGCGGGCCTCGCTTTCCGCGCTCAGATGACAAAGTGCGCGCGAGCCAACCGCTCGTGTCGGTCCACGTGATCGTCTCGCGGGTGGCGAGATCGAGGACATGGGCGCCGCCACCGAAGGCGTCGATGCGGGGCCGGGAGCATGTGTTGGCCCATTGGAAGCCCCAGCGTCCCTTGAGATCGAAGGCATCGGCGCAACGAAGGACGAACGTGATGACGGTTTGCGGATCGCCGGTCACGTCATCGCGAATCCACAGCACGGCGCCGCCGTGCTCCGGCTGGATGGACAGGAGAAAAGCGTCCGCAGGCGGGTCTTCCTGCGCGTTTTCCTGCATCAGCGCATTATAGAGATCGAAGGCGCGCGCGGCGTTGTCGGGTGTGCCGACATCGAGCACGCATGAGAAGTGCGTGAAGAAATCAGCCATGATGGCCTCCTGAAACGACGAAGCCCGGCGCGAAGGCCGGGCGTTCTGGAATTGCGATGATTGGGGGATCAGCCGGTTGGGCCGTCGTGGATGCGATCGTCGTCGAATTCGACGTCCTCGATCACAGGGTGGCGGCCATCGGGGTCAACGCGGTCGATGAAAGCAATCACGCCTTCTCGCCGTTCCTCGATGTCGATGTGCTCGGGATGGGTGCCCGACTCCATCGCGCGCTTTGCGGCGGCCTTGGCCTTGTCGATGGCGTCGGCGTCCGACTTGGCTTCGATCGTGAAGCCGTCATAGGCGCGCAGCCAGAAGCCGATCTTGACGATATACTCGGTCATGGCGCGTCTCCTTCCTCCAAAACCGCTGTGTGATCGTCGCCCTCAGTGTCGGACGCGGCGTGATCGCCGACGGCTTCGAGGCGTGTGAGGATGACGCCTTCTGCGACGGCGTAGTCAGCAGCAAGGTCGGTCGCCCAGCGCCGAGCCTCATAGAGCTCGTCGTTGTAGGAGTCCCATTTGCTGGCGACGCGCGCGCAGCCGTCGTTGATGAGACGCGGCAGGTCCGGGTGATCGGCGAAGACGTCGCGCGCCTGTTCGAGCGCGTCCTCGACGGTTAGCACGAGAAGCGGATGCCAGCCGGCCGGATACTCGCAATCGAGCATGATCCGCTGAGCCTCGTCTGCGTCGAGACGATCGCGGAAATACGCCCAGGCGCGCGCGAGACGCGCCAAGCGATAGCGGGCGCGAAACCACCGATGGGCGATGCGGTCGGCGACACGCGGGCATGCTGCTTTGAGACGATCAAACACGGCATACCTCCCGAATCCGGGCCGCGAGGTCCTGCGGACGATTGAGAAGGTCGAGGGAAGCGAAGTTGTTGGGACCGCCGTGGTAGCCCTTCCGCCCCTGGCAGGTACGGAAGAGGACGCCGGTGTCGTGGCCGGTGGCCGGCTGGCAGGCCTGCACATAGAGGCCGTCGGCGTGCAGTGTGACTTCGCCAGAAACAGCGATGCCGCCCTGGTTGGAGCGCAGATCGTAAGCGCCGGGCGACAGACCGAGGGCGGCGGCAACCCGCTTGAGCTGGCGGCGGGCGTTGCTGTGAAACGCGCGCTTCGCCGGTGCGTCGTAGCAGACACGGCGCCGGAAATCGAAGGCGGCTATGGTCTTGGACATGGTCGGGACTCCGGGAGCGGATCGCGGGCAAGCCCAGGGCCGCGCTCTCCTCCGACCTCTGGACTCACCCGCGTCCCGGCCTGCCTCTCACTCTCCCTGGTCGGGCGGCGGCGTTGGATCGGATCGCTTCGGGCCAGCCTCATCCGAGTCATCGAGGCCAGTTTCGGCGAGAAAGTCCTCGATGAGATCGTTGGTCGATTTGCCGATGATCGTGTCCGGCGTGATGAGGATCGCCATGCCGCCGAAGCCGTCCGGCCGCATCTTGCTGCAAGTGAAGGCCGCGACGACGCTGACATAGTGCAGCGTCTTCGAGCGCTTGACGATGTCCTGAAAGAAGAATTCCCAGGACGTGCCGCTCAGATCGAGGTCGACCTCCGTGTCGTCGGGGTCAAGCTCGGCGAGCTGCTCGACGACATGACGATGCGCGGCGCTGTCGGGGTCTGGTTCAGCGCCGAGCGCCGCTTCAAGCTCGGCGCGCGTCGCAAAGATCATGGTCGAGGGGCTTTCCTCGGCGAAGAAATACCAGCCGTCGAGGTCCCGCTCGCAGCCGAAGATGCGCGACAAAAGCAGCCGTTCGAGCGGCGTCATGTCGGCATCGGGGATGGTCTGCTGGATCACGGTCTGCTCGAAGTAGTCGGCCATGGGTGTCTCCAGAAACAACAAACCCGGCGCGATGGCCGGGTGGGTGGGAAGGGAATGGCTGGCGCTGTCAGTCAGGGTCTCGCGCATCCGCGAGAATGGCTTCGGCTTTCGCGATCGCAGCGTCGGCACGCTTTCGCCAGTACGGAGCGTCGGCCGGGCCACCTTCGGGCGCGTGCGCGAAGACATTGAGGAGCCCAAGCAGAACCTCGAAGTGCTCGGACTTGCGTTGGAGGCTCTCGCCGAACTGTGCGGGGATCGCCAGTGGCGGCACGCTGTAGGGCTGTGTGTCACCAGGCCAGACGCCGGTGACATAGGTCTCGCCGGAGGTTTCGTAGTCCTCCTTCTGTCCTTCCCAGTCATCGTCTTCGATGGCGAGACGACAGGCGGCTGCGAGTGTATCGGCTTCGTAGCTGCGCTGCCGGAAAACCGGCAGTCGATAAGTGGTTTCGATGGTGAATTTGGCCATGATGACCTCCTTGAAATGCGAAAAGCCCGGCATGGCCGGGCTCTTGGTGGATCTGAACAAGTGGAAATCAGGCAGCCGCGGGCGGCAGGATCTCCAAGGTGTCAATCGCAGCGTCGAGCTGTCGCCTTGCGCTCTCGATGCGTCGGATGGCCTCTTCAGTAGAATCGCAATCTTCCGCATCGGAGAGTTCGAGCATCAGAAAAGCGAACAGTGTGTCGCCACACTGATCGAGATCGACATCAGAGATCGCGCCGGCGACAGCAAACTGCGCGTAATCGCCGTCGCCATAGTTTCGGGCGACAGCCCTCTGCCATTCATTAAGCTGCATGATCGGCCTCCAGAGATGAGAGGCCATCTGCGGCGAACGGATCGACCTGCTTGTGGATCGGCTGCGCGCGGCCCATCCAAGGTTGCGGGCGGATGCAGCGGACCCAATCGGCGAAACTCGGGATGAAGCCGAGATCTTCGACGACGTGCTGCTCGCCGATCAGGCGCACCGGCACGACGCGGCCCGTCGAGACGGTTATGGTCGGGCCGAAGAAGCGCTCGAGCATGAAAATACCCTCGGCATGATGGCGCAGAGCGCGATGACGAAAGTCGGCGGTGATTGCCTTCGATTCATCGAACCATTGGTGCAGCGGCAGATAGTCGTCTGCGATTCCGCCCCACTTCTTCACGGAAGAAAGGGCGTGATGGTAGCAGTGTCCCATTGCAGTCTCCTCAGAAGCGGTGGGTGTAGTTTTCGGACGCCGTGTAACGCTCGTTGTAATCGAGCGCGATTGTCCGCTCGGCGACGTCGAAGACGATGTCGCCATAGGCGCCGTCATTGTTCTCCCAGCCCGCATGGGTCTGTTCGAGAACGTCATAGGCGAGGCTCTCGACGGCGGCGCTGATGCCAACGGCGGAGCGCTTCAGTTCGACCTCGCCCCACAGGGCCTCGCCGACTTCGATCGTGCCGGCGGGCATGCGAGCCTCATCGTCACCGATCCGGACCTCGACATTCTCGATCTGGCCGGAATCGCCGTAGCCGTCAAAGCTGACGATGACAGCGGTGATGCCAGCCAAGGCCAGTGCATTAAGGAGCGCCGCCTTGTTCTGTTTGAACACCTCGGTTTCGAGCTTGGCGTGGGTCTGAGATTTCAGCTCCCAGTCCGAGAGTGGCGGATTGGGTTCGGGCGTGCTGGTCATGGAATCCTCCTGAAACGGAACCGCCCGGCGCGATGGCCGGGCGGAGTGAGGTGGACAGGGAGATGAGCGGGACGGCTCGTGCCGCCCCGCTCGTGGTCGTTACTCGGCAGCGATCACGGCCGGCTCGTCGGCCTCGTCCTCGCTGGCGCCGTCCTCGTCGTCGGCGAGAAAGGCGGGCAATGCTTCCTCGTCGCCGTCTGCGTCGGCATCAGTCGCGTCGGTGCCCATCGCCTCGGAACCCCGGAGCGGCTCGGGCAGCCAGCCGGTGCCGTCGAGCAGCCGTTCGGCCTCCTTCGCCATGTCCGCCTTCTTCAGATGATCGATGAGCTGCGCCGATTGCTTGCCCTTCGCCTCCCGCACCGCTTCCAGGATGCGAGGCTTGGTGACCCGGCCGAGATAGTTGTCGACCGTCGGCCGCCAGCCCGCATCGACCATGTCGAGCCCGACGGCGCGCGCGAGCCGGTCGGCCTGGACGAGACGGCGCTGGACGCCGTGAACGGAGACGCCGGGGCCGCCGTAGCGGTCGCCCTTTTCATAGAGGGCGTTGACGCCGAAGGAGACGCAGTGCGCCAGCAATGCGCCCCGGCTGGCGTCGTCGAGTGCGGCGAGCCAATCCCACAGCGCAGCCTCGTCCTTCGGCATGTCGGCCTTCCAGGCGTCGTGCCGTTCCGCGACCGCTTTGGCGGACGGGCTGTCCTTGAGGTCGGCAGACTGGATCGAGAAATACACCTGCCGCACCGATGCTTCGAGGCAATTGCCCGCTGCCGTGTGCTGGAAGGTGTCGAGGCAGAGCTTGTGCAGCAGCGCCGTCATCGCGACATGCGGGTTGTTCGCCACGGCATCCCGCAGCGCCAGTGTGCGGTAGGCAGTCAGCTCGCTGACCAGCCGATCCGGCAATGGCTTCACAACATCATCGTCGTCATCCTCCGGCTCGGATTGGCCGCCGATGGTGATGATGGCGCGTTGAACTGACGGCGTGGCGGTGTCAGTCCCAGCTTGCTCGACGGAGGACGCGTCGCCTTCCTGGTCGGGTTCGATGACCGGCGCCTCGTCCTCGGGACGGATATAGCCGCGATCGACCAAGAGCTGACCGTCGTGGTCGATGCTCACGAAAACGCCGGCACGGGCGACGTCGGTCGGATCGAAGATCTGGGGCCGGGTCTCGAAGGCTTCGAGTGCGGTTTCGATCTCGCCGAGCCGCTGATCCACCTCGTCGGGCAGTTCGTCGGCATCCTGATATTGCGCCTCGAGCTGGTCGTACTCGGTGCGCAGCGCCTCACGCGTGGCCCGCTCCTCGTCGGTGAGATCGGCCGGCACGCCGTCGAGCTGGCGCAAGCCGTGGTCATGGCCATAGGGGAACTCGATTCCCACAGCGATCCACTTCCAGCCCTCGGCCGCGATGGTCTCGGCTTCGGCCTTCAGCTTCTGGGTGACCAGGGTTTCGAGAAGGGCAACATTCTCCAGCCAGCCGCCGTCGTCCTGCTGGAAGAGATCGCGCATCACGACCCCACCAGCATTCTCATAGGTGTCGATGCCGACGAACAGAACGCGCTTGTCTGAGGCGCGCACCGTCTTCTCCGTCAGCATGCGGCGAATCTGATACGGCTCCTGGCTATAGGAGCGCTGGAGCGCGTCCCAAACCTGCTCCTGGCGCGCATGATCGGTCGTCACGGTGAACGCCATGAGCTGTTCGAGCGACATGCCATCCTCGGCATAGATGTCGAGCAGCTTCTCGGAGACCGCAGCGAGGCGTAGCCGCTGCTTGACGACGTTCACGCCGACGAAATAGGCGGCGGCGATATCCTCATCGGACAAACCCTTCTCGCGCAGGGTCTGGAAAGCACGGAACTAGTCGAGCGGATGCAGCGGCACGCGCTGGACGTTCTCAGCGAGCGAATCGTCCTCGGCGAGGATCTCGGTCGAGGGATCGCGGACGACGCAGGGGATTGGGGCAGTCTTCGTCAAGCGCTTCTGCTTGACGAGAAGCTGCAGCGCCTGGAAGCGCCGGCCGCCGGCGGGTACTTCGAACATGCCGGTCTCGGCGCCATCGGTGTCGAGCACGGGCCGGACATTGAGGCTTTGGAGCAGGCAGCCGCGGCGGGCGATGTCGGCCGCGAGGTCCTCGATCGAGACGCCGGCTTTCACACGCCGGACGTTCGACTGGGAGAGAACGAGCTTGTTGAGGGGAATGTCGCGCGAGGCGCTGAGGGTGATCTTCTGAACGGCACTGGCCATCGGGATATACTCCGCGACGGGCGCCGGGAGACTCTCTCTCGGCTTTCAACCCGTCACGAAGACCGGCGCAGCCCTCTTCCTCTAGGCGACCGCAGAGCCGCACACCCGGGACTACGCCTTTACGGGGATCAGGCTTTGCGTGACGGCCTTCCACCGCGCGGATCGGGGCGATGGCGATCGGTCTGTCAGGCCCGCGGGTTCTCGCCGGGGCGTCGTGCGAGCACCGCGACCCGGCGGACGACGACGGGCCGCGCATCGGCGTCGCGCGCCAGGCGCTCGATCAGAGCGAGATCGTCATCGGAGCATTCGCCGCGCACTTCGATATCGACCCAGTGACCCGCGAGCCCGACGTGAGAGTCACGCAGGCGGTGATTGGAGCAGGTGTAGAAGCTCTCGTTCGGATCGATGAGCCGAACCCGCGAGCGCAGAAACAGCATCCCCGAGCCGAGATTGCCGCAGAACAGCAGTTCGTCGGCGGCGGTGGTCTTTGGTCCGCCTCCGACCTTGCGCGCGCCGATCTTGCGGAAGGCTTCGTCGAAGTGCCTTGGGTTCGGCGTGGTCCGTGCGGATATTTCTTGGTGAAAGACCCAGGGTGGCCGCTCCGGATCGAGGCGGCCGCGTTCGATCTGGTGCAAGAGATCGGCGAAATATGATGGGTCTGCCGGATAGGGACAGTTCCGCCAAAGGCGACGGACTTTCGCTCGCAATGCGCCATCCAGCGCGAACAGACGCCAGCGCACGTCACGCCAGCGGGCGGCGCGGTCTCTACGGCGCGCGCGCTGCGCGTCCATCCAATCGATGGCGCGTTCGTGCATGACCGCATCGACGGCCGGCTGCTCGACGGCGATTTGATCGGAGAAGAGGGGCAGCGCCTCCCGTTCGAGGCGCTGCTTGCGAGAGAGGGCAGCACGCTTGCGCGTGGTGTCCTCGAACGGGGTCGGCCATGGCCAGCGGCGAAAGCGCATCATCGCTCTTCCCGCAACGCCGCCGCGGCCGCGCGCAACAGACGCTCGCTGCACACGATGCTGCCCGCCTGTCGCGCCGCCTCGGCATAGACCGAGAGCGGGAACAGGCCGTCGAACAGAATGTCGCGTTCGATGCCCATGCCGAACGGCAAGCGCAGCGACGTCATCTCCGCGAGGCTGAACGACCCCAGCTCGGGGTCGCCAAGATCGGCGAGACCGAACAGCGTGTCGCCATCAGCATCGAGCTCGGTCGCGAGCCAGGTGCCGATGCCCAAAGGATTGAAGAACTTTACGACAGGCACATGGTCGAGGCCGCTACGGTGGCCATTGGTGAGCAGACGCTCGCGCAAGTCCGGGGTCAGGAGGATCATGCCGCCCTCCGGTCGCTGGAGTGTTCTGGGAGTGTCTGCTGATGCTCCGGTAGGAAGCCGAGCAGATAGTCGGCGGCTTTGCTCGCCTGCGACGCGGCACGAACGATCGCGCGATTGTCTTCGCGCAGCACCTCGAGCCACGAGCCGATGTAGTCGGCATGGCGCACGGTCGGTACGATGCCGAGCGAGGCGCAGCAGAACGCCGCGTTCATCTCGATCAATTCCTCGAAGGCGTACTTCTTCGAGCCGAACGAACCGGAAAGATCGCGGTTGAGCCGCGAAACATGGCCGCTCGCATGACCGAGTTCGTGCAGAGCCGTTCGATGCCAATTGATCGCCTCGAAATAGGCTTGCGGGGGCGGGACCTGGACGTAGTCCGCATCGGGCGCGTAAAAGGCACGATTACCGCCGATGCGGAAGTCGATCGCCGTCGCCTTGATCAGCGCCTCGACGGTAGGTTCGATCAGCCCGGGCTCGGGCGGCGGCGCGACGACGGCGAGATCCTCGGGAAGACCTTCGCATTGCGCGAGGTTGAAGACGGTGAAGCGCTTCAAGAACGGGATCGCCTGAGCTTCTTCATCCACCTCTCGCGCCCGCTTTTTCTCATCGTCGGGCACGAAGCGATCGGCATAGACGACGGTGGTGCCGTGCTCGCCTTTGCGCACATTGCCGCCAAGGGAAAGTGCTTGGCGGAAGGTGAGCCAACTCTGGGCCGGGAAGCCGTGTTCAATCACCGCCCCCCAGAGGATCAGGACATTGATCCCCGAGTATCGCCGGCCGGTTGAGGCGTTGTTCGGCAAGGCGAGCGGCGCCTTCGCCGCCGCGGTCCCCCAAGGCTGGACCCAGGGCACGCGCCCGGCCTCCAACTCCGTGATGATCTTATTCGTGATCTCATCATAGAGGCTCGTCCGGTCTGCGCCTGTGTGAGTATGAGCAGTGTGTCTCGACATCGCGGTTCTCCGCGACGGGCGCCGGAGGCCTCTCCTCCAGTCCTCAACCCGTCACGGAAAACCCAGTCCGCACTCTCACTCTATAGGGGGCGTTGCGGGGACCTCCCCGCAGAAGGGGGTGTGCCGGCGACATCGGCGCCGGCCAGGGGGAAGGCGTTCCCCCCATGACCATGAAGAGCGATTATCTGCGGGAAGCCTTTGCCGTCTAACAGGCTGGTTAGACGCTTGCTGTCGGCGCCCTTTCGGGTTGATCCAGGGCCTTCAGCCGCTCTGGCACGTCGAGCAGCTTTAGGGCGGCGGCGGTCATGGCTTCAGCAATCGTCGGATACGTTTCCGCCGAGCTTATGGAAACGCCACCTGGGAAGTTTACTGTCGCCTGATAGCCATTGCCCTTCGGCGCGGCTGAAAGTGTGATTTCGGTCATCTTTGCACCTCCGCCTTCGTACAGTGGTGGAGTTTAGCGTAAGGCCCCGAGTGACAACATCCACGGGGGACCAAAGCATCATAATGAGCGCCATCGCGAGATGGCATTATGTTGGCCGAAAGACATCAATGATCCTGAAACCGCGGAATTTCGTGATGCCGTGGCTCTGCCCTTGATCGGCCAAGAGACAATCAACAGGAGCATGGTCTGAGCTCGGCGAGCAATCTCCATTCAAGCATCGCGGTTCTGGTCGGTGAGTTCCGCGAGAAACGCTGTGCCGATGGAGACGGCATGTTCGGCCGCATCTGAGTCAACGTCGACGCCGTGAGACGCTTCGTTCATGACGCGCAGCGCCTCTACGAACGCGCCAGTGCTTGGCGGTGCGAGACCGCGCCGTTGGAGATCCTGCAACATCGGGCCGATTCCGATTGAATGGGTTGGCGCGAAGCCCTTCGTCGCAGCGTAGTCTCGAAGTGTGCGTTCGATCTCGATGCGCAGTTTGACCACGGACATCAGCGGAAATTCCCGGCCGAGCTCTTCGATCGTCGGAAGATCCCGCTGAAGTCGAGGCGGGAGCGACGCCGAGACTTTGTATTGAGCGACACCCATTGGCTTGGTGGTATCGCGAAGTGAATATTCGACCACTACCTCGTTGCGGCCTTTACAAAGGATGATCCCGATGGTCGGCTGATCGTCCTTATGCCGGAGCTGGTCATCGACGGCCGAGAGATAGAAATTCATCTTCCCGGCGAATTCGGGCTTGAAGTCCTCGATCTTGAGTTCGATCACCACGAAACAGCGCAGCCGCAGATGATAGAAGAGAAGATCGAGATAGTAGTCCTGGTCGGCGACCTCGAGATGATATTGGCTGCCGACGAACGCGAAGCCCTTGCCAAGCTCGAGGATCAGTGCGCGCAGATGCTCGATCAATCCCTGCTCCAGGTCGCGCTCCAGCATCTCGGGCCCCAGCGACAGGAAATCGAAGCTGTAAGGGTCTTTGAGAATCTGCTGAGCGAGCTCGGATTGAGCCGCAGGAAGTGTCCGAGTGAAATTCGTGAGGGCATTGCCCTGGCGGGTGAACAGGCCGCTTTCGATCTGATGGATAAGGACGTTGCGGCTCCAACCGTTTTCGATCGCTTGGCGCGCGTACCAAGCACGCTCTGGCGCGGCCTTTACGGCGTCGAGCAGGCGGACGTTATGGCCCCACGGCAATAGTGCAACAACCTGTTGCACAAATTCGAGGTCAGGCCAGGCCTCTGCGAACGCTCGCATATATTTGAGATTTCGGGCGGATAAGCCCGTCATCTCTGGGAAGGCCCGCCCGAGGTCCACCGCCAGCCGGTCGATGACCTTCGTGCCCCAGCCCTCGTTCGCCTGACGGGAGAGAATGTCTCGGCCGATCCCCCAATAGAGAAGCACAAGCTCGCGATTGACCGAAAGTGCCGCACGAAGCCGCGCTTCGGTGATGCGCTGCTTCAACTCGGTCACGAGTTCGGCGTACCCCTGTATGCTCATCGCGGCGGCCGGAGCCTTCGTTGAGCGAGTTTTGCCTTTTTTCGGCGGCGCGGTTTTGGAACGCTTGCTTGTCACTGTCAGGCAGCTTGCTGCGCGGTTTCGGCTGTGGCGCTATAGATATCGGGTGCGTGCTTCTTTTTCGTCAGCTTGGGACGTTTCTTGTTCAGTATTGTTTGGACGAACGCATTCCATTTTTTCATGGCGGCCCGTTTTTCCGGCATGTAGCTCCAGCGATCGTAGCTCTTCGAGCTGACATCCTGTAGCGTGTGGTTCTGTATGCGGTCGCGAATTTCCTTAGATAGGCCAGCTTGGCCGGCGAGCGTCTTCCAGGTTCTGCGCAGATCGCGATTTGTCACGACGGGAATCACCTCGCGCTCGCGCTGACGCCACATGAACGAGTAAAGCGTGCCGTGGCTGACCGGCTTGGTCGGGTCGGTCGCGGAGGGGAAAAACCAGCCATGCGCGTTGGGCTTGATCGACTCGATCAATTCGGCCGCGATCTCCGGGACGGGAATGGCGTGCGGCTTGCCGTTCTTGGTCTTTGACCAGTCGATGATCCGCTCTTTCGCGTCCCACTGGTCGACATGAAGGCGGGCGATCTCCTCGACGCGCTGTCCGGTCAACATGAGGATGCGGACAGCCCGGGTGTAGGGCGGGTGAACCGGCGCGTCGGGACATTCGAGCCAGCGATAGAGGCGCAAGAACTCCTCTTCGTCCAGCCAGCGGGTTCCGACCTTTTTGGGTTCGGTGGGAATGCCGGCCGCCGGGTTGTAGACCAGACGGAAGCGCCGTTGTGTCGTACTGCGGTAGTCATGCTCGGATTTCAGGCCCCAGCTATAGGCGGATCGGATGTAGCTGCGGACGTGATCGGCCATCGAGCGCTTGCCGCGTTCATAGATCGGCCGAATGAGATCCGTGATCTCGTCGGGCTCGATGTCGCGTGCCGGGCGGTTACGGCCCAGCGTGTCGGCAATTTTATTAAGGCCCTTTTCCGCTTCCTTCCACGACGATTTTTCTGAAGCCTTCAGGTGAGCAACATAGGCCTCGAAGAGATCGGCCACGGTCCCCGCGCGTGTGTCGCCGGCGATTTTGATGCTGCGACCCTTCTGGATCATGTCTGCGAAGTCGCGGGTGAAAATTTCGCGCGCTTTGCTGAGCGACATCGACGGATACGAGCCCAGCTTTTTCTTGAGGCGCTTCTGATCGCGCCACTGCTGCGCCATCCAGTCCGCGGTGACCCGTGTGGGCATCGGCTTCATGACCAGGACCAGACGGCCGGTGCCATGACCCTCGCCATCGACTAGGCTGAGCTGTTTGCCGGTCTGTTCCACCTGCTTCAAGGCGCGGCGTATCTCTCCATCGGTAAGGCTTGGCACTGGGCTCTCCCATCGGCTCTCAGGTGGGGTCGCCAGACGGGTAGTAGGGGTCGGCGACTGGGGTCACAAGGGCGACTGATCCCCCTCAAAACCGACCCCAATATGCCATAGCGTCCGGCTCTACGACAAGCCTAAAAATATAAGTGATTCAATGGGTAGGAGCGTGATCGAACGTGATCGAGAAGGGTCGAGTGGGATGGTTGTGGACGAGGATGATCGCGGTCGCGGACAGTTCCAGCGCCCGGCGCACCACCTCGCGCGGATAGACGGGCGTATGGTCCACCGTGCCGGTCTGTTGTACCTCATCGGCGATGAGGGCATTTTTCTTGTCGAGGAAAAGAATACGAAACTGCTCGATCGTCTCGAAGGCCATGGAGGTGCGGCAATAGTCGATCACCTGGCTCCATGAGGTGAGCACCTGGCGGCCCTTGATGCCGCTTTTGGCCATGCGCTGGGCCGCGGCGGCGATGATCTTCAGTTCGAGTGCGGCGGCCTCGCCGATCCCCTTCACCTCGCGCAACAGATGAACAGGCGCCCCCAACACCTCGGCAAGAGAGCCGAACCGCGCGATCAGCGCCTTGGCGAGCGGCTTGGTGTCGCCCTGCCTGAATGCCCTGAACAGGATCAGTTCCAGCATCTCGTAATCGGCGAGTGAATCCTGACCGGCTTCAAGGAAGCGGGCGCGCAGCCTTTCGCGATGTCCGTGATAATGCGGCTTTTCGGTTCGCGGCGGCTCGGCCGGCTGCAAGCGTGCCTCGCCGAAAAACCCGCGTTCGTCCTCTTCGGAAGTCATGACCCGCTGCCACCCCCACCGGCGAACCCACGCCGGCAGATGCAAGCTTAGTTGCTGAGGCCGGGGCGGTCGAGGCCCGCGGGCGAAAGCGTGAAGATTTCGCACCCGTCTTTCGTCACGCCCACCGTGTGCTCGTACTGTGCCGAGAGCGAGCGGTCCCGCGTCACCGCCGTCCAGCCGTCGGAGAGCACCTTCACATGCGGCCGGCCGAGATTGATCATCGGCTCGATGGTGAAGATCATGCCCTCACGCATCTCCACGCCTTCGTTCGGGCTGCCATAGTGCAGGATGTTCGGCGCGTCGTGGAAGAGGCGGCCGACGCCGTGGCCGCAGAAATCACGGACCACCGAGCAGCGCTCGCCTTCGGCATAGGCCTGGATGGCCGCGCCGATCGCCCCGGTGCGCGCGCCGGGCCGGACCGCGGCGATACCGAGCATCAGGCATTCATGCGTCACTTCGAGCAGGCGTTCGGCGGCACGCTTGATCTGGCCGACCGGGTACATGCGGCTGGAATCGCCATGCCAGCCGTCGAGGATGTAGGTGACGTCGATATTGACGATATCGCCCTCGCGCAGCGGCTTGGCGTCCGGGATGCCGTGGCAGACGACGTGATTGATCGATGTGCACACCGATTTGGTGTAGCCGCGATAGTTGAGCGTGGCGGGGAGCGCCCCATGGTCCTTGCCGTATTCGAAGACGAAGCGGTCGATGCGTTCGGTCGGCACGCCCGGCGCGACGATCTTCGCGAGTTCGTCCAGGCACCGCGCCGTCAGGTCGCAGGCCTTGCGCATGCCTTCGAAGCCGGCCTCGTCGTAGAGGCGGATCTGGCCGGTGTTTTTCAGCGGGGCCGTGGCGGCGTCGAGATAGGTGACCATGGGGACCGGAAGGAAAGGAAAGCGGACAAGGCAGATTTGGCACTTGTCGAAGCCGGCTTCAACCCCTGTTGGCGTCGCGCGCTAACCGGGGATCGCTTTTAGTCCCGTCATTTGCCTCAGGCCGCATCCCGCGATGAGGCCGGGGCGCGCGGACGCGTCTTGTGGGCGCGCGCCTGCAACATTTCCCGAAACGCCTTGAATATCCGCGTCATTTGCGGGTGCTTGTAGGGATAAAGGCCAGGCGGGTCCATGTCGTGCACGATCATGGCGGTGTCGGTCTCGAAGACCAGGAGCTTTCCTTCCCGCGTCTCGGCGCAATCGACGGCGAAATAATCGAGCCCGGCAAGGGCGGCAAGATCGGTGAGCGCATCGCTGTGCCTGGCGGCGAAATCGACATCGAACGTCGCCATCAACGCGGCCTCTTCGTCGCGCTTGGCCGCGCTCTCGGCCATGCCGGCGTTGAGATAGTGCAGCATCCAGTGCCGGCCGATGGCGACGTGTGCAAGAAACGGCCGGCCGTCGACCAGCGCGATCCGGAACTTGCGGAAAAGACCGTCGTCTCCGCGATAGTCGACGAAGCGGGATATGGAGAAATCCTCGCCTTTTTGCGTGTCGAGATAGGCGCGGACGGCGGCTGGCGTATCGAGCTTGCTCAATCCGTGGCCCGCATGAGAACCGATCGGCCGGGCGATGATCGGATAGGCGCCTTCGCCGAGGAGATCGGCCGGCCGGGCCTTTTCATTGGCGAGGTCGTCCAGCTTTTCCCGAGCGATGCGAACGGTCACCGGCACGTCGAGCCCGCGCCCCGGCCCGAGCGTCGCCGCCAGTTTCTCGCGCGCCAGCTTGAGCACGTCCGCCGGCTTGTTCAACACCGGTCTCGGCCAATCGGCGAGCGCAGGTTGCAATGATTTGAGGATCGGCGCGCTCTCGTCCGATTCACCGATCCCGACCAGCAGGACGTCGTGCGGCGGAACCAGATCGGGTAATTCTCCGTCCGGCGAGAGATAGTGCGTATCGAGCGTTGTGCCGGCGCCTTCGAGCAGGAACTGGACCGGCGTGTTGGCCATGAAATCTCCCGGCGCGGCCAGCATCAGGAGCCTGACCGGTGCCTCTGCCGTTCCGGTCGCGGGCTGGCGGAACTGCCGGCTGAGACGAAGCGCATCCTTCTGGCAGTCCAGCCCCTCCTGCCGCTTGCCGTTCAGCATCAGGATCGTGCCGAGATCGAACAGCGCGGCGGCGTCGCCCTTCGCGGTTTCGAGCCGGGCGAGCAACTCCGTGATGATGGCGCTATAATCGCTGCCGCTAAAGCCGATGGCAAAGAGACGCGCCAGCCCGATCGTCTCGGGCAAGCCGGGATCGCACGCGCTGATTTCCATCATTGGCTCCGGGAGAGATTGGGAAGGGCAGGCGAACCACGGATTTGAGGTCTGGCACGATGACGGCCGGAGCTTGCGCGGGACTGGCTTGCCGAAAGCATTGTCCGGGCTGGCGGTTTCCGTCTATTGAGACGCTGGCCGTGCGAATTGCCCGATTGCGCCCGGAGCGAAGGTAAAAAGAAATGGACGACACGAAAACCCAAAATGTGCGCCCAAAACCCTGGACGGAAGTGGCGCCGACGCTTGTCGACGTCGCCATGGGACGGAGGAAGGCCGACCTCGTCGTCCGCAACGGGCGCTGGGTGAACGTCCATTCCGGCGAGATCGTCCCGGCGACCGACCTTGCCATTGTCGAGGGCCGGTTCGCCTATTGCGGCCCCGACGCCTCGCACGCGATCGGCGAGAAGACGCGGGTGGTCGATGCCGGCGGGCGCTATCTCGTGCCGGGCCTTTGCGACGCGCATATGCATGTCGAGTCGGGCATGGTGACGGTGACGGAATTCTGCCGCGCCGTCATCCCGCACGGCACGACCTCGATGTTCATCGATCCGCACGAGATCGCCAATGTGCTCGGCCTTGAAGGCGTGCGCCTGATGCATGACGAGGCGCTCGCCATGCCGACCAACGTCTATGTGCAGATGCCGTCCTGCGTGCCTTCCGCGCCGGGGCTGGAGCATGGCGGCGCCATTCTCGGTCCGGAGGACGTGGCCGAGGCGATGGGCTGGGAAAACATCATCGGGCTCGGCGAGGTGATGAATTTTCCGGGCGTTGCGGCGAACGATCCGACCATGGTCGGCGAGATCGCCGCGACGGTCAGGGCAGGGCGCACGGTCGGCGGGCACTACGCGTCGCCCGATCTCGGCCTGCCGTTCCACGGCTATGTCGCCGGCGGCCCCGAGGATGACCACGAAGGCACGCGCGCCGACGACGCCATCGCCCGCGTGCGCCAGGGCATGAAGGCGATGCTGAGGCTGGGTTCGGCCTGGTACGACGTCGCCGAACAGATCAAGGCGGTGACCGAACGCGGCCTCGATCCGAGGAATTTCATCCTGTGCACCGACGACAGCCATTCCGGCACGCTGGTCCATGACGGGCATATGGACCGCGTGGTGCGCCATGCCATCGAGCAGGGGCTGAAGCCCGTCACGGCCATCCAGATGGCGACGCTCAACACGGCCCTGCATTTCCGGCTGGAACGCGAGTTGGGCTCGATCGCGCCCGGAAGGCTGGCGGATTTCCTGATCGTCTCCGACCTGCCGAAGATGGCGGTGGACGAAGTCTATGCGCGCGGCGCGCGGCTGGCCTCGAAAGGGAAGCTGGAGGCGGATATCCCCGCGTACGCCTATCCGGCGACGGCCAAGAATACGGTACGGCTCGGCAAGAGGCTGGCAGCGGCCGATTTCGATATCGCCGCGCCGGAAGGGGCAAACGAGATCAGGGCGCGCGTCATCGGTGTCATCGAGAACCAGGCGCCGACGCGGGCGCTGGAAGCGGATTTGCCGGTCGAGGACGGGCTGGTCGGCATGGATCGCGCCGGCGATGTCTGCCAGATCGCGGTGGTCGAACGCCATCGCGGTACCGGCGGCGTCACCAACGGCTTCGTCTCCGGCTTCGGCTATTCGGAGGATTGCGCCATGGCTTCGACGGTAGCGCACGATTCGCACCACATGATCGTCGTCGGCACCGACAAGGCCGACATGGCGATGGCTGCGAACATCCTTGCCGAGAAGGGCGGGGGCGTCGTGATGGTCTCCAAGGGCCGGGAGATCGCGCTGGTCGAGATGCCGATCGCCGGGCTCATGTCCGACGAGCGCGCCGAGATCGTCGCCGGAAAGGCAGCAGGGCTGACCGAGGCGATGAGGCGGATGGGCTGCACCTTGAACAACGCCTACATGCAGCATTCGCTTTTGGCGCTGGTGGTCATTCCCGAACTGCGCATTTCCGATGTCGGCATCATCGACGTGAGGAAGTTCGAGAAGGTCGATCTTTTCGTGTGAGGGGCGACGGTTTCGCATGACAGGGTTTACACATCGCGTCGAACTGGCGGCCGGGGCCATGCGGGCGCTCTTTCCCGAGACGCCGCTCCAGCAAAGCGCCTATCTCTCGCGCAAGACGGGCGCGCATGTCTTCCTGAAGCGCGAGGATCTGTCGCCGGTACGCTCCTACAAGATACGTGGCGCCTTCAATTTCTTCCGCAAGGCACTGGCACAAGGCGAGGGGGCCGAAACCTTCGTCTGCGCTTCGGCGGGCAACCACGCGCAGGGCTTTGCCTTCGTCTGCCGCCATTTCGGCAGGAAGGGCGTCATCTTCATGCCGGTGACGACGCCGCAGCAGAAGATCGACAAGACGAGGATGTTCGGCGGAGAGCATGTCGAGATCAGGCTGACCGGCGATTTCTTCGATGAATGCTATACCGCCGCTCAAGCCTTTGCGGCTGAGAAAGGCGGTCTCATGGTGCCGCCCTTCGACCACCGCGACATCATCGAGGGGCAGGCCACCGTCGCCTGCGAGATCGCCCGTCAGATGCCGGGCGAGCCCGATCTGGTAGTGCTGCCGGTCGGCGGCGGAGGGCTGGCGGCGGGCGTCACCACCTATCTGGCCGAGAACGGCTGGACACCCGCCTTCCTCTTTGCCGAACCGGCGGGAGCGCCGAGCCTCCACGAAAGTCTCGCCGCTGGAAAGCGCGTGCGGCTCGACAGCGTCGATAATTTCGTCGATGGCGCGGCTGTCGGCGAGATCGGCCGCGAGAATTTCCGCAGCCTGAAGCATTTCCCGGCCGACGCCGTGAAGCTCATCCCGGAAAACCGGCTCTGCGCCACCATGATCGAGATGCTGAATGTGGAAGGCGTCGTGCTGGAGCCGGCGGGCGCGCTCGCGATCGACGCGCTGAAGGATCTGCCGAGGAAGGATATTCGCGGCAAGCGCATCCTGCTGGTTGTTTCCGGCGGAAATTTCGACTTCGAACGCCTGCCCGACGTGAAGGAGCGGTCGCTGCGCTTCGAGGGGTTGAAGAAATACTTCGTCTTCCGTTTTCCGCAGCGGCCCGGCGCGCTGCGCGATTTCCTCGAGCTTCTGGGCCCGGACGACGATATCGCGCGCTTCGAGTATCTGAAGAAATCGGCGCGCAATTTCGGCTCGGTCCTGATCGGTATCGAGACGAAGGACCGGAAGAATTTCTCCGTCCTTGCCCGCCGCTTCGAGGAAGCCGGCTGGGCTTATCAGGACATCACCGACAACGAGACGATCGCCGGGCTTGTCATATGAGCGGGGCGACGGTCTACATTCTCCTGTTTCGCGGCGTCGGCGGCGCCACGCAACTGCCGACGGCGAGGTTGCGGGAGAAACTGGCGGAGGCCGGATTCGAGAACGCCGGCACCTATATCAACTCTGGCAACGCCTATCTGAAGACCGATATGCCGCGCGGGGAGATGCTGAAAATCGTCGCCGAAATCTGCAAGCGTGAGTTCGGCTTCGACAAGCCCATCCTCGCTCTTTCGCTCGCCGAATGGCGAAAGCTGATCCGCGACAATCCCTTTCCGGAGGGCGAAAAGGACGGCAGGACATTGCACGCCTTCGCCCTGGAAACGGCGCCCACTGCCGATAGGCTCGCAAAGCTGGAAGAACTGGCGACGGGCCGAGAGCGGTTCAAATTGGTCGGCAAGGTCCTCTACCTCCATCTGCCCGACGGGTTCGGCACCTCGAAACTTGCCGTGAGGGCCGACAAGGTGATTGGCGTCACGGCCACCGCGCGCAACTGGAATACGGTGCTCAAGCTTCGGGAGCTGGCCGAAACGGCGACGAAATAGGCGCTTCGCCGGCCGTTCTTTTTGCGCTGCACAATAATTCCGGTTGCACTTTCCGGCGAATAAGCCCATATGCGCGGTCATGGGCGCTTGGGCCGGCTTCCGGCTTTCCCCTTCCATGGGACTGGTTGCGTCTGTTTTCCCCTTTCCGATTGACGGCGAGTGGCGAAAGAGCCCCGCGAGGTTCGCGGGCACGACAGCGCAGCCGCGCGGGCAATGACGCCCGCCGCCTTGTCGTTTCATCACACAGTTTTGCGTGCGGGTTGCGCCCCGCGGCGCGTCATACATGCGGCGAAGACGCCGCCGAAAGAAGATTATTTTGAACGAGAATACCAATTCCATTTCCCCAGCCGAAACCTCTGGCTTTGCCAAGCTCGGCATAAGCGGCGCGCTGCTTGCCGCCGCCACACGCGTCGGCTTTGAAAATCCGAAGCCGATCCAGACGCTTGCCATTCCTCCCTATCTCGAAGGCCGTGACGTGCTCGGCCTCGCGCAGACCGGCTCCGGCAAGACGGCGGCCTTCGCGCTGCCGATCCTGTCGAAAATCATGGCGCTCGGCACCAGGCGGCTGCCGCGCACGGCGCGCGCGCTGATCCTCGCTCCGACCCGTGAACTTGCCGTCCAGATCGAGGAAGTCTTCCGCGATCTGGCCAAGGGCCTGCATCTGTCGACGGCGCTGGTGCTCGGCGGCGTCTCGCGCGGCGGCCAGGTAAAGCGGCTCCACGCCGGCGTCGATGTGCTGGTGGCGACGCCCGGCCGGCTGGTCGATCTCGTACGCGAGAAAGACGTCAGCCTTGCCGAGACGCGCTTCCTGGTGCTCGACGAGGCGGACCGCATGCTCGACATGGGCTTCCTGCCGGACGTGAAGCGGCTGGTGAAGGCGACGCATCGCGATCGCCAGACCTCGCTCTTCTCAGCCACCATGCCCACCGAGATCGCCGCGCTTGCCGACACGCTGTTGAAGGACCCGGTTCGCGTGGAGGCGGCGCCGCAGGGCACCACCGCCAGCGAGATCGTCCAGAGCGTCGTGATGGCGCGCACGCGCCAGAAGCGCGGCATCCTTGCCGGCATGCTCGCCGACAAGGCGATGGGTCCGGTGCTTATCTTCGCGCGGACCAAGCATGGCGCGGATATCGTCACCCGCAATCTGGAGCGCGACGGCTTCGCCGCCGCCGTGATCCACGGCAACAAGTCGCAGAACGCCCGCCAGCGCGCGCTGAACGGTTTCCGCGACGGTTCCGTGCGCATCCTGGTCGCGACCGATATCGCGGCGCGCGGCATCGACGTGCCGGGCATCACGCATGTGATTAACTACGACCTGCCGGACGAGGCGGAGAGCTACGTGCACCGCATCGGCCGCACCGGCCGCAACGGCGCGGACGGCATCGCGATCACGCTGTGCGACCCGGCGGAAACCTCCAAGCTGCGTCAGGTGGAAAGAATCACCCGCATGCGCCTGCCGGTCACGGCATCGCATCTGGACCAGCCGGACCCGGCGGCTCAGCCACGCGAACGGCCGGCGAAGACCGAGGGTGCAGGGGAGCGCGAGCATCGTCGTCCGAACGGCTCGCGTCCGGCCCACAAGACCGGGCACAAGGGTACATTCGCGAAGCAAGCGGGCCAGAGGCAGGAACAGGGTGCAGGCGAGAACCGCCATGCGCTGCCGAGGCAACTGATGGACAAGCCGGGGGCGAAGAAGCCCTTCCGCAACCGCAAGCGCCGCGGCAATTTCCGCCGGCAGGCGTCGCAAGCGGCGTGATCTGATCGATAGCCCGGCGTCATCGCGCCCGGCTCAGTCCGCCGCCTTTGCCCAGGGGCGGCGGACGATCGCCCCCGTCGCATCTTTCGCTCGCGTCGACCCGACGTCGAAGCGGCGCGTCAGGTAGCGTTGCGTCGGCCGCTCGAAGAATGAGTAGGACAGGAGCGCGAGGACGACCGTGCAGGCGATCGCGCATGCATAGATGACCAGGGCAGGCAGGAAATGTGCCGGCGGATGGGCGATCAGCAGGCCCTCCACCTTGGACAGGAAGAACGGGTGGATCAGGTAGAGCGAATAGCTCGCCGCGCCGACCGACAGCAGAAGCCTGTTGTTTGCAACATATCCCCGCCGTTCCAGGCGGATCGCGCCATAGACGATGGCGGCGGCCGGAATGCCGTACATGAACGCCCGCATCGTCCGCATCTCGCCGAAGAAGAAATCCCCCAGCACCAGCCCCGCGAAGCCGGCGCCGACGATGATGCCGGCGACCGGCGCGCTGTCGAGCCGCCGCATCGAGGACGTCGGCGGAAAAGCCGCGATCGCCATGCCGTAGAGAAATTCTAGGATGATCGGGTGGTCATAGTAATTGAGGTACGAATTGTTCACCCAATGTGCCCCTGTCATCATCGTGAGGAAGAAGGCGGGGACCACGAAGGGCCACCATCGCGAGCGCCGCAGCGTCAGCGCGACGGCGAATATGGCGTAGAAGAACATCTCGAAGATCAGCGTCCATCCGACGAAGAGGATCGGGAAATAGGAGGAGGGGAAGGCGGCGTGCTGCATGTTTCCTTCGACATGGGGAAGGAACAGCAAGGATTGCGCGAGCCATTCCAGGTCGACCTGGGACGGGTCGCCCTTGTAGGTCCTGATCGCCTGGACGATGACGAGCGCCCAGTAGAGGGGCGCTATGCGGATGAGGCGCTTGCGGAGAAACGACATCGGGCTCGTCTGGCCCTCCCGCGTCGTCTCCAGCATGATGAACCCGCTGATGACGAAGAAGAGATCGACACCGGCCGACCCCACGGTCGTGTTCAGCCAGTGCGGGAACGTATTTCCAAGATCGTGGTGCCAGTCGAACAGGACATGGTCGCACACCACCATCACCGCGGCGACCGCCCGCAGTACCTGAATATTGACGATCACGAGAAAGGCTCCTTGCGCGTGTGCCGCGGGAGCATTCCGCCATGGGCGGCGTCCGGCAATTCGGGCATCCAGCCAACGGCATATGGAATTATGGTTCCGGCAGCCCGTGGATCAAGGCCCAACGGAGGAGCCGATCGCGATTGGCTACCTCTTCGGGGTTAGAACGCGTGTGGATGAAGCAGGTCTTGCCCACCTGGGCGCTCCGGCAGGCAAATGAAAACGCCGCCCGATGGGCGGCGCTTCGACATCCGGCCTTGCGGCGGGATTACTTGATCTTGGTTTCCTTGAACTCGACGTGCTTGCGCGCGACCGGGTCGTATTTCTTCATGACCATCTTCTCGGTCTTGGTGCGGCTGTTCTTGCTCGTCACATAGAAAAAGCCGGTGTCCGCCGAAGACAAGAGCTTGATCTTGATATTTGCAGCTTTCGCCATGTTCCTGGTCCGTCGATTTGAGGAATGCGCCGCTCCGGCAGGGCTGTCGCCCGCCGCGGAAATCAGGCCGGACACATAAACCGTGCCGTCGGAAAGTCAAGGGCGAACGGGCGCTGGCCATTCCGGTCAGTCCGATTTTCCGCCGGCGAGAGGGCCGGACGTCAGAGCACTTCGCGCTGGAAGCGGTTGTGCAGCATCCGGTAGAAGGGAACGGCCCCGCCCGGCCGCAGGCCCGGATCGGTGGCGAGCCGGCTCTCCAGTTCCCCAAGGATGGTGCGCGTGATGGTCGGGATATCGGCTTGCTTCGCTTCGCCAAGCGGCAGCCAGACGAGTTCTTCCAGCTCGTTCGTGGGGCCGCCATCGGCAAGCGCCACCGCGACGTCGCCTCGCCATGCCGCCAGGAAGCGCGTGTCGAAGCGGCGCACGCGGCCCGGCGGGGTGATCGCGCGCGCCACGAGGCGAAGCCGGTCGAGCGAAGGCTGCACGCCATGCTCGACGAAACCCTGCCAGCCGGGCGCCCTGGTGGCAAAGGCGCCGCGCGTCCCGATCAGCAGGCCGGCTTCCTCATAGGTCTCGCGTATGGCGGACATGGCGATGGCCCGTGCCCGTGCGGCCGAAACCGGGCGCAGCGCGCCGGTAAGCTTCGCGGCTTCGGGGGCGGGGAGTTCGCTTGCGGCCGCAACGCGGCTGTCGGCGGGATCGGTGCGGCCGCCCGGGAAGACGAACTTTCCCGGCATGAAAGCATGGCTGCGGTGACGCCTGCCCATCAAAACCTTCACGCCGCCGCCCGAATTGTCGAGGAGAATGAGCGTCGCCGCGTCACGCGGGCGCAACGGCCCCTTGCCGAGCGCGAAATCCTTCGATTCGGCCTTGTCGACCTCGCTGCGCGTCATCCCGTCCATGCCAACCCCTCTGCCCGAGAAGCTACAACTCGGGATGCGACTCCAGGATATCATCCTCGCCACCGAAGCCGTGCATGTAAAGCGCCCATTGCAAGCCGACGATGGCGCCCTTGACGGGCCTGAGAAGAGCAAGCGCCAGAATGACCGTCAGCGGCACCCAGACGACCATATGCACCCACATCGGCAGTTCGGCCATCACCTCGACCGCCAGGAAACCGCCGAGCGTGATATGCCCGACGATGACGATGACGAGATAGGCCGGCAAATCGTCGGCCCGGTGGTGATAGATCTCCTCGCCGCAATGCTCGCAGCAGTCGACCGTCTTCACGAAGGAGCGGAAGAGCCGGCCTTCGCCGCAATGCGGGCAGCGGCCGCGCAGCCCGCGCAGCACGGCGTCCCGAAGCGGGCGTGCGGGCCTGCCCGATTGCAGCTCGCCGCCGAAAACCTGTTGTTCCATGGTCATCTCCGCCTGCCGGCGCGCCGCGGCGGGCCTTTGCTTTGCTCGCGCCGTTTTGCCTTGTGGAAGGACCGGCCGGATCCTTCAAGCGGCCGGGGCTCGCTCAGCATTTCGAACCGCATCGTCCCGGCGAGCGGCGCGACCTCCACCAGTCTCACTTCGACGGCATCCGCAAGGCGGAAACCCCTGCCGGTGCGTTGCCCTCGAAGCATGTGGGAAGCCTCGTCGAAGATATAGTAGTCGTTGCCGAGCGTTGAAATGGGAATGAAGCCGTCTGCGCCAAATTGAGGCAGGCGCACGAACAGGCCGGCCTTCGTCACGCCCGAAATACGCGCGTCGAAACTGTCGCCCTGGCGCTCGGCGAGGTAGCCGGCGATCAACCGGTCGACCGTATCGCGCTCGGCTGCCATCGCCCGCCGCTCGGAAGCCGAGATCAGCGAGGATATCTCTTCGAGCCGCGCTTCCTCGTCAGGTGTCAGCCCGTCATTGCCGAGACCGAGCGCCGCGATCAACGCCCGGTGCACGATCAGGTCGGCGTAGCGGCGTATGGGCGAGGTGAAATGCGCGTAGCGCCGAAGATTGAGGCCGAAATGGCCGATATTGTCGGGCGAATATTCGGCCTGGCTTTGCGAACGGAGCACCACTTCGTTGACCAGCGCCTCGTTATCGGCGCCGGCGACGCGTTCGAGGATGTTGTTGAACTGGCCGGGCCGCAATTGCGCCCCTCGCGCCAGCGAAATGCCGATCGACTGCAGGAACTCGCGCAGTCCCTCCTGCTTGGCAAGCGAGGGCTGGTCGTGGATGCGGTAGACGAGCGCCTGCCGCTTTGCCTCCAGCGTTTCCGCCGCCGCGACATTGGCCTGGATCATGAACTCCTCGATCAGCTTGTGCGCGTCGAGCCGTTCGGGAACGGTGACGCGGTCGACGGTGCTGTCGGGCTTCAGCAGGATCTTGCGTTCCGGCAGGTCGAGTTCGAGCGGCTGGCGGGAAAGCCGGCCGCGATGCAATGCCTTGTAGGCGTCCCAGAGAGGCCGCAGGATGGTGTCGAGGATCGGCGCGGTCTTCTCGTCCGGCGCGCCGTCGATCGCGGCTTGAGCCTGGCCATAGGCCAGCTTCGCGTGCGAGCGCATCATGATGCGATGGAAAGAGTGCCTGAGCTTGCGGCCGTCGGCTGAAAAAGTCATTCGCACGGCAAGGGCAGGGCGGTCTTCGTTTTCGCGCAGCGAGCAGAGGTCGTTGGAGATGCGCTCGGGCAGCATCGGCACGACCCGGTCGGGGAAATAGACCGAATTGCCGCGCTTCAGCGCCTCGCGGTCGAGAGCGCTGCCGGTGCGCACATAGGAAGCGACATCAGCGATGGCGACCGTGGCGATGACGCCGCCGGGATTCTTTTCGTCCGGGTCGGGCTCGGCGAATACCGCGTCGTCATGATCCTTGGCGTCGGCGGGATCGATGGTGACGAGCGGCACGTTCCGCCAGTCCTCGCGGCCCTTCATCGTCGCGGGCTTTGCGGCTTCGGCTTCAGCCAGCACTTCCGGCGGGAAGATATGCGGGATGCCATGCGCGTGGATGGCGATCATGGAGACCGCCTTTTCGCTGGCAAGCGATCCGAGCACGGAAATCACCTTGCCGTGCTTCAGGCCGTAGCCGCGCGACGGCGAGGGCTCGATCTCGACAAGATCGCCTGCTTTGGCGCCGTTCAGATATTCCTTGCCGATGACAAGCTCGGCCTGCCGCCGCTCGACCGGTTCGGTACGGAAACTGCCGTCTGGCAACGCGCGCAACACGCCCAGCACCGCGTCGCGGCGCTTGTCGACGAGCTTGACGACCCGCGCGGTGTAAGCCGGTCCGTCATTTTCCCGCGCACGAAAGATGCGCGCAAGCACGCGGTCGCCGACGCCTGCGACTGGTGTTTTCTCGCCGCGCGGCGCGCGCAGCGCGACAATCACGGGGGCGAGGTTCTGCTGCCCTTCCGTCTCGGCCGGTCGCGCCAGAAGCGCGCCGTCGGGGTCGCGCGAGAAGATATCGAGAAGCGCCATGCTCGGCAGGGAACCCGGCGTGGAAAGACGCTTGCCGCGGCTTTCGAGCAGGCCTTCATCCTCGAGTTCGCGAAGCGTGTCCTTCAGCCAGATGCGGTCTTCGTTCTTCAGGCCGAAAGCCTTGGCGAGGTCGCGGCGGCCGGAATGGTCGGGGTTTTCGGCGATGAACCGGGTGAGTTCCTCGCGCGTGGGGCGATAGGCAGCCTTGCTTTTCCCCGCTGCCGGTCCGGCCGTGCGCCCAGCGCCCTTGTTCCCGCCGCCGGTGATCCTGCGCGCCAAATTTGCCTCAGCTCTTCTTCTTGCGCACCGGCTTCTTGCCGCTGCCAGCCTTGCTGCCGGCGCTCTTGCCAGCCTTGCCGCCGCCGGTCTTGCCGGCCTTCGCCGCGATCAGTTCGAGCGCTTCCTCGACCGTCACCGACATCGGCTCCTTGCCTTTGGGCAGGGTGGCGTTCACCTTGCCCCAATTGACGTAGGGCCCATAGCGGCCGTCGCGCACGGTGATCTTGCCGCCGCCATCGGGATGGTCGCCAAGCTCCTTCAGCGCCGCCGGCGTCGAGCGCCCGCCCGGTCCCTTCGCCTTCTTCTCGGCGATCAGCGAGACGGCCCGGTTGAGCCCGATCGAAAACACGTCCTCGACCGATTCCAGATTGGCGTAGCTGCCGTCATGCAGGACGAACGGCCCGTAGCGGCCGATGCCGGCGGAGATCATCTTGCCGCTCTCCGGATGCTTGCCGACATCGCGCGGCAGCGAGATCAGGGCCATCGCCTTCTCGTGGTCGATCGTCTCGACGGCCCAACCCTTCGGCAGGCTGGCGCGCTTGGCCTCCTTGCCGTCGCCGCGCTGGACGTAAGGGCCGAAACGGCCCGAACGCAGCGTGATCTCCTCGCCCGTATAGGGATCGGTGCCGAGTGCGCGGGGCTCGTCGCCATTCAGGGCGTCTCCCCCATCGCCGCTCGCATCTGCGCCGAGTTGGCGCGTATAGCCGCATTCGGGATAGTTGGAGCAGCCGACGAAGGCGCCGTAGCGGCCGAGCTTCAGCGACAATTGCCCGCTGCCGCATTTCGGGCAGGCGCGCGGATCGGAACCGTCTTCCTTTGCCGGGAAGACCAGCGGCGCCAGCGCCTCGTTCAGCGCGTCGAGCACCTCGGAGACGCGCAGTTCCTTGATGTCGGCGACCGCGCCGGAGAAGTCGCGCCAGAAGTCGCGCAGCACGTCCTTCCATTCGAGCTTGCCGTCCGAAATCTCGTCGAGCTGTTCCTCCAGCGATGCGGTGAAGTCGTACTCCACATAGCGCTGGAAGAAGCTCTCGAGGAACGCCGTCACCAGCCTTCCCTTGGCCTCGGGGGTAAGCCGACGCTTGTCGATCACGACATAGCCGCGATCCTCCAGCGTCTTCAGCGTCGAGGCGTATGTGGAGGGCCGGCCGATGCCCAGTTCCTCCATCTTGCGGATGAGCGAGGCTTCCGAATAGCGCGGCGGGGGTTCCGTCGTGTGCGCCGTGGCGGTGACGGAGCGGCGGTCGAGCGCCTCGTCGGCCCGGATTTCGGGCAGGCGACGGTTCTCCTCGTCCTCGGAATCCTCGTCGCGCTGGTCCGTATAGGCGGCGAGGAAGCCGTCGAAGCGCGTGACCGAGCCGACCGCGCGCAGGCCGGCCACCTTTGCGCCGTTGCGCGCCTCGATCTCGACGGTCGTGCGCTCGATGTCGGCCGGCTGCATCTGGCTGGCGATGGCGCGCTTCCAGATAATGTCGTAAAGCCGCGCCTGGTCGGCATCGAGATACTGCTTCACCGAGGCCGGCGTCCGCGAAAAATCGGTCGGGCGGATCGCTTCGTGCGCTTCCTGCGCGTTCTTTGCCTTGACGGAATAATAACGCGGCTTTTCCGGCAGGTATTTTTCGCCGAACTCCTTGCCGATGGTGGTCCTTGCCGCCGCGATCGCCTCCGGCGCCATCTGCACGCCGTCGGTACGCATATAGGTGATGAGGCCGGCGGTCTCGCCGCCGAGATCGACGCCTTCATAGAGGCGTTGGGCCACCTGCATCGTGCGGCTGGCCGAGAAACCGAGGCGCGAGGAGGCCGCCTGCTGGAGCGTCGAGGTGGTGAAGGGCGGCCCGGGGTTGCGCTTGGTCGGCTTGGCCTCGACGGACAGCGCCTTGAACGTGGCGCCGTCGAGCATCGCCTTTATCTCGGATGCCTGCGCGGAAGTCTTTATATCGAGCTTCTGAAGCTTCTTGCCTTCATAGGCGGCCAACCGGGCCTCGAACTCCTGGCTGCGCGGCGTGGCGAGCATGGCGGCGATCTGCCAGTAATCCTCGCGGATGAAGCGCTCGATCTCGGCCTCGCGGTCGCAGACGAGGCGCAGCGCCACCGATTGCACGCGGCCCGCCGAGCGCGCGCCCGGCAGCTTGCGCCAGAGCACCGGCGACAAGGTGAAGCCGACGAGGTAGTCGAGCGCGCGGCGCGCCAGATAGGCATCCACCAGCGGCGCGTCGATGTCGCGTGGGTTCGCCATGGCATCGAGCACGGAATTCTTGGTGATGGCGTTGAAGACGACACGCTTTACCGGCTTGTCCTTCAACGCGCGCTTCTGGCGCAGCACTTCGAGCACATGCCAGGAAATCGCCTCGCCCTCGCGGTCGGGGTCGGTCGCGAGGATCAGCCCGTCGGCCTCCTTCAACGCCTTGATGATGTCGGCCAGCCGCTTGGACGCCTTCCCGTCCACGGCCCATGACATGGCGAAATCCTCGTCCGGGCGTACCGAACCGTCTTTCGCCGGCAGGTCGCGCACATGGCCGAAGGATGCCAGAACCTTATAGTTCCGGCCGAGATACTTGTTGATCGTTTTCGCCTTTGCGGGCGATTCGACGACGACGACGTCCATGTTTTGTCAGGTTTCTCGCCGGGGATACGAGGAAATCAGCGGCGCAAGCGGTTGAAAATCCGCACTGCACATGGCTGTGCTTTGCCGCCCGGTCAAGAGGCTACGTGCAATTCGAGCGTGGCAGACAGCCACGCGCCAACCCTGGGTTGATGAAAATAGGATTGCAATCCTAGCCACAGATGGTAGGTTGAGTTTGTACATAAAATACAACTAAAAGTATATGGATGCGGCGCCAGCCTCGACGAGCCTCCTTTCGGGGCCTGTCGGGCTATGATCCAGGCTGACCGTCGCATCGGCGGGCGAAAAGATCATGACCTATAACAAGCGGCGAACCGAGACACTCGACTATATGCAGAGCATGCTGGGCCAGATGCGCACCATGGCGGAGGCCGAGCGCTGCGATATGCTCGCCTACCTGATCGAGATGGCCTATGTCGAAGTGAGCGACATCATCCGCGGCGAACGCCCGGCGCGCGTGCGTGGCCAGGTCCGCAACAGCGCAGCGTGATTTTCACGGGCGCGCGGACCGCGCCCGCCCCGATAGGGCTCTTGCTGGTCGGGCCGCCAGTGCGGCTTGGGCGTTGAATGCGCTTCGGTCCGTGCCTTGTGAAAGCGAATTGCTCCGTTTATGCAGCGGCGGTCTCCTGCCCAACGGGCCGCCTCGATGCGCCGCTTCGATTTCGTTGAATTTTTCATCATGCTGGCCACCGTGGCGCAGTGGCTTGTCCTGGCGACCATCACCGGCGCCATCGTGGGAAGCGGCACGAGCCTGTTCCTGCACGGGCTCTTTCTTGCGACGGACAGCACGGCTTCCGCCCCGCTATGGATGCGGATGCTGCTTTTGCCCGCCGGCGGCCTGCTCAACGGGCTGCTGCTCTATTATGGCTATCGGATCAACACCACGGATCTGAAGGATTCGCTCTTTGCGGCGGTGAATACGCAGGCGGGGCGCATGCCGTTCCGGACCATGCTGATCAAGCCGGTGGCCGCGATCATAACCCTGGCAAGCGGCGGATCGGCCGGCAAGGAGGGGCCGTGCTCGCATATCGGCGCCTCGCTTGCGGCGGCGGTCGGGCAGCTATTGCACCTCAACAGCGAACTGCGCCTGCGCATCGTGGCATGCGGGGTCAGCGCCGGCTTCGCGAGCGTGTTCGGGACGCCGATTGCCGGCGCCATCTATGGCGTCGAAGTGCTGGCGATCGGACGCCTGCGCCACGATTTCCTGTTCCCGGCCATCGTGGCCGGGGTCGCTTCCTTCCAGGTCAGCAAGTTCTGGAACGTCCCTTACGTCTATTATCATTTCGATACGCTGCCTGAATTTTCCGAAATCCTGTTTTTCAAGACGGCGATGCTCGGGGTCGCCAGCGGCATCGTCGCGTTGCTCTTCGTGGAAGCGGTGCACCGTATGGCGCGGCTTGTCGCCCATATACAGGTCCGAATCCGCGCATGGCCTCCGCTCATGCCCCTGTGCGGCGGTGTCCTGCTGTCGCTCATGATCCTGATCATTCCGACCGACTATCTCGGCCTGAGCCTGCCCCTGATGGATCGCGCGCTTGCCGGCGATCCGATGCCCTATCTCGGCTTTGTCTGGAAGATACTGCTCGTCGCGATCACCATCGGCTCCGGCTTCTACGGGGGCATCGTGACGCCGCAATTCGTCATCGGCGCGCTTGCCGGCAACGCCTTTGCGCACTTCTTCGGCATCGCTCCGATGCTGGGGGCGGCCATCGGCCTGGTCAGTGTCGTGGCGTCGGCCTCCAATACGCCGGTAGCGGCGATCCTGATGGGGGTCGAGCTATTCGGCGATTCGGTTGGAACCCTCTATATCGCGGGGGCCGCGATCGCCGCCTATCTGATCATCGGGCACCGAAGCATCTATCCGGAACAGCGTTTGGCGTATTCCAAATCGTCATGGATGCGGGTGCGGCCGGACATGCCGGTCGAGACCGAAAAAGCCCGCCTTGCCTATAGCCTGTTGCGACGGTGGCGGCGCAAGCCACACAAGAGGTGATGGCCGTCCTGGGCTTCCGACGGGGGTTTCAGCAGTTTTCATCAGGAAGTGCTGGTACGCCCAACGGGAATCGAACCCGTGTTTCCGCCGTGAAAGAGTGTCGTCTGGCACAATCTGATACGGCATGATACTGTATTAAACATTTGATCTTAAAGGGAATTATTTCATACAATTCCATCCTGTTCAGCGCCGTATCGGTAGCTGGAAAGCAACGAAATCGACAACGAATTTCTCGGGCAGGGTGGAATGGCACAGCGACGCAGCATCCTTTCAAGCCGGACAAGCCGGGTGGCGCTTCCTCGTTCGGACGCTCCGGAATGGGAAGTCATCGGACCGAGCGTCCGCCTTGGTTACAGACGGGGCAGGGGGACGCACGGCAGGGGCGGCAGTTGGCTGGCGGCGACACGCTCCGGCGATAACAGGCGGGTACAAGCCCGGCTCGGCCTTGCGGATGACATCGCTTCCGCCAACGGACAATCGGTGCTGACCCACGAGCAGGCGAAGGAACTCGCTCGGAAATGGGCCAAGTCCGTGAAAGCTGGCGCCGAGCCCGCAGCGTCCCTGACGGTAGATGACGCGCTGGACCGGTATTTCGAGGCTCGAGACGCCGAAGGAATGAAATCGATCCATGACGCCCGGGCTCGCGCCGCTCTTCATGTCCGGCCGCAGCTGGGAAAAACCCGCATTGCCGATCTCACGGTTCTAAGGCTCAGGAAGTGGCGCGACGGCCTTGTATCCGAGCGAAAGCTAAGGCGCACCGGCCGTTTCGCCGATCGAAAGAACTTCGAAGTGGTCGACCTGTCCGATCCGGAAGTCATCCGGCGGCGACGGGACACGGCAAACCGAATTCTGACCATGCTGAAAGCCGCGCTAAACTGGTCCTATAACAACCGGCTCGTTTCAGACGATAGCGCGTGGCGTCTGGTAAAGCCGTTTCGCGGCACGACGTCGGCGCGCGTGCGGTTCCTGACGCCGAAGGAACAGAAGGTGCTCTTGGCGGCCAGCAACGGAGTCATCCGGGATCTGGTATCCGCGGCGCTTGTGACCGGCGCGCGCTTCGGCGAACTCTCGCGGCTGCGGGTATCGGACTACGATCCCGACAACCGGTCGGTCTTCATTGCGGAGAGCAAGAGCGGGAAGCCCCGGCATATTCCTTTGCCAGAAGGAGGCGCCGGCTTATTCAAGAGGCTTTGCGACGGGCGCGGTGGCGACGAGCCGCTGCTTCGCCAGGAGAGCGGGGCAGGGTGGGCCAAGTCCAGTTATCAGCGCGCATGGAAGGCGCTGCTTGAGCGCGCCGGGCTCGCGGACGTCACGTTGCACGAGATACGCCACACCTACGCGAGCGCGATGGTTCGAGGCGGCGCGCCGCTGATGGTCGTCGCGCAGGCGCTAGGCCACTCCGATACGCGAATGGTCGACAAGCACTATGCGCACTTGGCGCCGTCCTATGTCGCGGACACGATCCGCCGGCTGGCGCCGGATATTTGACTTACCGGCAGGAGCGGGATTTTCTTGTCGGAAGGCGAGAGGGGCGTTCTATGGATAGAATGACAGCCGCATTGCGGCTTTCGGTGATCCCGTTAGTGATGGGAACCGCTACGGCGGTTTTCGCCACCGACGTCGGGATCTTCGACGCGACGGGCCAGTACGCCGGATCCTATCTTTGCATCGGCGATGCGGCGGGCGGCGCTCGGTACAATTCGACGTTAAAGAGATGGGAAAGTATGGCTTTCCTGGCGCAAGGCGAAAAACTGATCGTCACTGCCACTCCGATGGGCGTTGGTGAATTCAACTACATAGGCCTGCCCACAAAGGTGATGCGCTACCAGGTGATGATAAAGAGATTCGGCCAAGAGGGGATTGTGCTTTGCGAATCGCCAAACAAAGGCTCGCGAGATTCACCTATTTACGATGCCATGTTCTCGGACGGCGCGTTCGAGTGCAACTCGTTTTATTTCTCATATCGTGTGGATTTCAAGACGTTGCGCTTCGCTCAGACATATTTCGCAGGCTTTATCCGCGGCCCGGACTATGGTGACGATGACCCCGCCATTACAGTCGGCCGATGCACAAAACTTCCGTAGCCGCGACATCCCGGTCAAGACTTAGGCTTCCGGCGCGAGGAAATACGATGAGGAAACTTGCCCCGCTCTTGGCCGCGTTCCTTGTGGGCTGCGGATCTCAATCGATCCCCGGCCTCACGTGGCTGACATACGTGGTCAAGTGGGACCAAGTCGGTTCATCGCCCGACTATTGGCTGACCAAGGGCAGCTTTGGCTTCGATGACAGAGTGGCGCTCGTCTTCGGTTATCTGAGCGATGCTGATGGATGTTTGGATATCGCGAAGGCCCTTAACGCGAAATACCCCGCAGCCATGTACAGTTGTCGACCCGCGCAATGAAACCGTCGGTTGACCACGCTTGACGCTCTTCGCCTCACGCGCAATTCTGCCGTGCTCTGGGGAGGGCTTGGATGTCACAGCAACGCGAACAGTTCGCCCGCCAGCTTGAAGAAGCGGCCGACAACATCCGCGACGTGCCGAAACACGAATTGCAAATCCTTCTCCGCCGCGCCGCGATCCGGCTCCGAAACATGCCTGTCGTGCCGGAGGAAGAATGGACGCCGATCGAGGACGACGATGGTCCTGGAGCGGCTTGAAGAGCGCCGTGGGCGGGGCATCGAACAAGGGGCGGCGCGCGGCGTCGGGGTGGCATGACGTTAGATGAGCATTACTTCGGCGGCGATCATACCGAAATCAAGCTAGATATCCTGGGAAAATATCTCAAAGCCTACACATCCGCGCTGAAAACGAAATTCCGCGGCAATCTCTGGTACATCGACGCATTTGCGGGAACTGGCAGCCGCACGGTAAAGACCGAAGCAATTCCAGCGGATCTATTCCGAGATGCCTCACCTGAGCGGATAGAAACACGGCGAGGATCCGCGCGCATCGCGCTCGATACAAATCCTCAGTTCGACCGGCTTGTATTCATGGACGCACGGCCCAAGCATTGTGCCGCTCTGCGCGCGCTCGAAAATGAATATCCGGGGCGAGATATCACCGTTGCTGAAGGAGACGCCAATCAGCTAGTCCAAAGCGAAATCAGGTGGAGAGGCTGGCGTGATACGCGCGCCGTTCTCTTTCTTGACCCATATGGCACTGAGGTTGAATGGGAGACGCTTGAGGCGATTGCAGCCACCAAGGCCATTGACGTTTGGTATCTGTTTTCACTGGCGGGGCTATATCGCAACGCCGCGAGAGACATTTCAGCGGTGGATCCAAGCAAACGTCGAACGCTCACACGCCTCCTCGGGACGGACCAGTGGGAGTATGAGCTATACAGCCCGGTTGCCCCGGCTTCTGACTTACTCGGCACCTTGGATGCGCCTGAAAAGCGCCAGAGACATGCTGATGTCGTCGGGCTGGAAGCCTATGTTCAAAAACGCCTGGCAGATATTTTCCCGAGTGTGCTCTCGGCCTTCCCGCTACCGTTACCTACAGAAAAGGGTCCGCAACGATTTTCTCTTTTCTTCGCAGTGTCCAACGATTCACCAGCCGCAATCCGCTTAGCTAGTCGCTTTGGAGAGCACATCCTTAAATCGTCGCTGTCGGCATCTCATCGTAAGTCTGACCATTAAGCAGCCGGCCGGCGGCCTTCTTGTTCTTGCCGCCCCATTGCTTGAAGAAGAAGGCGGTGCGAGCCGCGCGGCACATCCGCTCGATCTCGTCGACCCATGCAGGATCCATGTGGCGTGACTTCGGGCCACTCTCGCCGCCGACGATCGCCCAATGGATATCGCGGAGATCGGCGCCGGCAACGGAACCAATCAACGGTTCGAACGAAATGAACCGGATCGCCGCGGGCACTTGCCGCAATTCATCAATCCGGTGCAAGACGCGGCTGTCCTCTACGCTCGTGCCGAGCCAGACATTCGATAGCTTCTTCAAACCCGGAACTATTTCCATCATCCGATCGGGCCGCTTCGTCAAAATTTGATAAGTGTGCTGCGGCGTCTCTTCCATCACCCGCCAGACATCGTCGATGAAATCCGCCGGCACGTCGCTGTGGAACAGATCGGACATGGAATTGACGAACACCCGGCGCGGCTTCGACCATGTTGCGGGGATCGACAGAGACCTATCGTCAAGATAAATTTTGCCCGTCCACTTAGCACGGCCGCCTGATTTGCGTGTCAGGCCGACATACTTCTCCATCCCCATTGCCTCAAGGCGCGCTGCCATGCGCATCGCATAGCAATTCGTGCAGCCAGCCGTCAGGATTGTGCAGCCCGCTACTGGGTTCCACGTCGCGTCGGTCCATTCGATCGAGGTCTCGGCCATAGGACAACTCTCCTACATCAGAATCCTATGGTAAACAGCGAAAATGGCGCGAGGCCGAACGCTGAGAACCCGACCCGCTGCGGCGGGGGTTTTCGTTTCCAAAACTTATCCACGCCTCCGCCGCGTCCGGCACAATGCCTCCGGTCGAAACCGGAGGTCAAAATGGTTCCCTTCTATGTCGTGCTCGGATCGGTGCTCGGACTCAGCGTGCTGAGCGGCGCCGCGGCGATCGCGCTTGCGTTCTCGCGCGGCCGCATGGACGCGTGCCGGCGGCGCATGGTCGATCGGCTTACCCAAATTGCATTCGTCGGGGCGGCGGGTATTGTGGCGCTGCTATATGCGTTCTTCCCGGGCTGAGGGGCCATGTCACGTTTCGCCTTCGCGATTGCCGCAGCGTGTGTCCTGTGCGCTGTCGCTGCGCCAGCCGCCGCCGCGGACTGGCCGGTTTGCCACGGCGGCCACCGGGCCGCTCGCCACGTCACCTGCGTGGTTGACGGCGACACCTGGTGGCAGAATGGCGTGAAGTACCGCCTTGCGTGCGTCGACGCCGTCGAGATAGATGATGAGCGCGGGATCGAGGCGCGAGACGAACTTCGCCAGCTTCTCGGCCGTTCCGACGCTCGGGTTCGCGATCTCGGCATCAAGGGTCGTTACAAGCGGTCGCTCGCGATCATCAGCGTGGCCGACACGACCGGCGGCCGGATCCTCGTGTCGAAGGGCTTGGCAGAGCACAAGGATTACCGCGACACGCGGAATTGGTGCAGCCGGCTGTAGGAGCGGACGTAGCGCTTCAGTCGGTTAGCGCTACGGCTGATCCAACTCGACCGCGTCCGCTTCCATCCCACGCGGCCGGATTTCCCGCCCTCTCGGACAGGTTGTGTTTTCCTGCGATTTCAGGTTGCGATCCTCCCAAGGACCGTGCTCTTGTGACTCCGGGTTTACGGGAGGGTTCCAATGAAAATTCGAAATCTGGCCGCGCTTGCGGCCCTGGTCGTTGTGGCCGGCTGCGCCAAAGCGCCTGAATCCATTGCGCCGGCTTATGTCAGCACAGTCCCTTACTCTACATGGTCTTGCAAACAGCTTGGCGAGGAAGCGCAGCGCCTCAATGCGGCATACGCGACGGCTGCGACACAACAGAAACAGGCGCGCGGCAACGATATAGCAGGCGTCATCCTTCTCGGGCTCCCGGTTTCGTCACTCTCCGGAGACAATATCGCGCCTCAGATCGCCCAATTGAAAGGCGAGCAAGAAGCCGTCCGAAAGGCCATGATTTCCAAGAGCTGCGGCTAAGCGCATCAATATCGATTGCCGGTCACGTCGGCGCGATCCGGATCCCTGTCCTGCGCTGCGCTTACAAACTTATCGGCAGACAACGCGCCGTCGACCGTCCGCAGACTGCCGCTCGTTGCAATGAAGAACTCGAGAGGGCGACGGCTTGATTGCCGGTTTCGGACTTTGAACCACGGAAGTCCGCTTCGGCTTGCTGCGTCGAGCATCCCCTGCCGGATGTACTCCTGAGCCTTCGACTTGAGGCAACGGCGGGGGTTCAAAGGACTGACTCGGCGGCGGCGCCACCGCCGTCTTATGGATGGTGACCCGAGGAACCCAACCGTGCCTCGAAACTGCCATTTCATATTTCGGCACTACCGTGCCGTCGCTCGTTCGCGTGCACGAGCACAGCGCCATCAAGGCGAGCAGGGCACAGACGGAGCGCAGCAAAAGAAGCATCGCCATCTTCGATGGCGTGATCGTGGCTAAAATGCGACCGTGGTCCGCGCCCGGCCCGCGTCATCGCCCATGGAAAACAGCACGTCCATAGCAGCGTTTCCGCCGCGCCGGCGGGCACGGTGTCCGTATCTATTCCTTTCAGGACGTGCTTAGGTGTTCGGCCGTCTCGGGCGGTAGGCAGGCTCGGTCGCGGTAAACCCAACTCCATAGCCGGGCCTGTTCGTGGGTTCCCGCGATTCGACTTCCCCTTCATTCGGTGCTTTTATGCAACCGGGGATTATTGGAAGGGGCTTACGCTCGTATAGCTATTTTAGGCGCTGGACGCGTTCTGCCTGCTAAAGGTAGCCGAGGCTGGGGCGCGCTGGCCATGTCATAGCGCTGCAATACGACGGGCCAGGGGGCAAGATGACCGGCATCGTAAAAGTAACGCTTACCATTGTCGCGATGGTGGGCGGAGATTATTCGCTTGATGCGTATGCAAAAGACATCGTGGGCAATGCACAGTCGTTCTTTGCGCCAGCTGAGGTCAAGGTGGAGATTGTGGAACTGACGGCACTAGAAGCGACGGAGCCGGCCGGTCACAAGATGCACAAATAGGCTGACGGCCATTCGATGCTTATGCTTAAATCAGCCGGTCAGCGCTCAGCATCCGCTGGCTTAGCCCGGTCGTCGCGGTTCCCGCCAATTATGGCGGCCGGGTCTTTTCTTGGTCGCCAGTTGTGCTTTACTCAGCCGTCGGCGTTCAGCATCCGCTGACAGGCCCGGTCGTCAACCCGCCCAAACGAAATGGCGGCCGGGCTCCTAGGGCCACCGCGCATCGTCTGCATAATCGGCCGGGATCGGATTCAACGCCTTGATCTCCCACGACGCAGCATAGAGCGCGCTGACATAGGCGGACGAGCCTTGCCACAGCGCCAGCATCTCGGGCGGCGTCACCGTCAAGAATGATTTAAGTGTGCTCACAATTAGGAATTGCGTATAGATGAACTTTAGCGCATGAGTAGATTCGTATGAAAACGGAGGGGCTAAAATGACAAGACTTTTCTTGATAGCAGCACTGATGCTTACAGCGCTGCCGACAATTTCTTTCGCAGGAAGTTGTGATCATTCTTGGCAGCAAGCCAGTGATGGATCGCGTTGCGGCGGGCGGGCCGCAGATCAGCGCGACGGTGGCAACTAGTTCCGCCTCGACATCGAAAGACAAACCGATGAAGTCGATCTTACGGGGAGCTTTGCTATCCTTGATCGTACTAATCGGCGTGTCGGGTTTTGCCTCCGCTCAGACGTTTCACGGTGATGATTGCACCGAAGATTGTTCGGGGCATGAAGCCGGCTACAATTGGGCGGAGCAAAACGACATCAACGACCAGAGCGACTGCTCGACCGCCAGCCAATCGTTCAACGAAGGTTGTCGAGCCTACGTTGAAGAGCAGTCGGATGATTCGAGCACTGGTTCTGACGATGAAGACCAGCAGGATCCGGATCAGGACGGCGAATAGACGGCTACGGCTTCTGACGAGCTTTTCGGCCGTTCGCGAAGAACTGTTCCCACGATCCGGCGCCGGCCGGCGATCAACGCCTGACACCTACTTCAGCGGCGCATACCCTGCCTCGGGCTGAAATGTTTTCTTGAGTTGATCCAGGTCGCGAAGTCGCTCGGTCGTAGCTGTTTTAGCCGCGTCATTCTGTTTCATCAGGTCGTCGAAGAAAGGTTTGTTGTAAGTCCCCCACGATCCAGCACCCTTGTCCTTGCTCAGACCGGGTTCTGCCTTCGCCTCGATCGCGGCAATCCGCTGGACGTTCTCGGCAAGGGCCTTGGTTATTTTCTCAAGCCCGTCTTGGAGCGCCTGAATCTGTTCATTCGTGCCCTTCACCTTGCTCGTCAGCGCTTCACCTTGAGCGCGCGTCGTAAACTTTACGCCCCCTGAACTGACCTCGACGTCCGTCAACTGGGGGATGGCGATCAGAATAGCGCCGATGGCAATAACCGCCGCATGTCCGAGCGACACTTCACGCTTGAAAACAACCAACAGCGCCGAGCCGACGATTAGTATCGCGCCTATGCAGTAGAGCCCCATGACACCCTCCCAGTCAGGCGGCCATGATGGCGCAGCCAATCCGTGCTGTAAATTAGCGTGGATACTCTGCGCCTTCTAACGCTAGCAGCGGCGTTAGCGGGCTTTCCGTCCGTTCGCGAAGAACTGTTCCCACGAGCCCGAGCCGGCCGGCGGACTAACGACGCGCCGGCCCTGCTTGTCGACTTGGGAGACGCCCTCGCGCAGCCAGTCGAGCGCTGTCTGCACGTCCTGGTTTTCGCCGATCGCGCCGGTCGCGACATCTGCGAGCGACGGAGCAGCCGCGATAATCTGCGACTGACGCACCGGGTTCATCTCAAGGCGATGCGTGTTCGTGACCCACTTCCTGAAGGTCGGCGAGGTGATGAGCTGCGCGAGCCCGCGGGCGACGACCGCCGTCTGCAGCGCCTTTCCCGGCCGCGACAGGATGCCGGTGATTGCGGCGCCCGCGGCGAGGCCGCCGATAGCGGATGTCGTTGCGTCGCGCTCCTGGCGGCGGGCGGTGATCAGCGCCAGATCGCGAAGAGCCTGGCGGTTCTCCGGGGAGACCAGCACCGCGATGCGCGCGGCCTGCTGGCGGCTCGGAACATCACCGCCGGCGCCAAGTATCTCCGCGATACCCTGGCTGTTGGCCGGATCCGCCTGACCCGTCACCAGCCGGCGGACCGACGAGAGATCGCCGCGACCCTTGGCAATGGCGTTTTCGATGACGTCGGCGACGACGCCGCGCTCGACATCGGAGCGCATGACCGGATCGAGCCGGTTCATGACGGCCTGTGCGTCCGCCGGCGCGGCCTTGCGATAAAGCCACGGCACCAGTTCTTCCGGCTTCATCTTCGCGCGGGCGCCATCCTCGCCGCGAAGGAACGGCGCGACCACGCTGTCGCGATATTCGCGGCCGATCTGCTGATCGGCGACCGCGGCGGCGTGGAGCTGGCCTAGAATGTTCGGCGTGCCGTTCTCGGACAACTTGTCCGCATCGAGATACTTCGTGCGGTTCGATATGTCGGCGGCGACATTGCGGAGCTGCTGCGCGTCTTGCACGCCGAAGAGTTCGCGCACCGTCTCGTCATCCAGCGAATTCAGCTTCGAAACGAGACCGTCGACGTCGACCACGCGGCGGCCGTAGAGGGTAGGGCTCCGGCCCGTCCCCAATATCTGTTCGATCGCGCTGCGGCGCGTGGCGGCCCATTCCGGGCTGTTGGCGCCCATCAGATCGCGGGTCTCGCGAATGACGCCAGGCTTGCCATGGCCGGAAAGCAGCCGGGAAACGAGATTGTTGTCCTCGACGTAGCCGGCGCTGGTCGGGCCGCGATAGACTTCCGCGACGCCCTTTCGTGAGAAACGATCGATGTTGTCGCGATAGTAGGTGTTTGCCGCAGCGAGCGCGTTCCGCAGCGTCGGATCAGCCACGCGGTTGACGCTGCCGTCGATCGCGCCCGATAGCGACTGCCGAAGCTGCACGAGATAGCGCTCCGGAACGCCCGGCATGATGGTCTTGTCGTTGATGGCGTCCGTTACCAGCGTGCGCATCTGGCGCGCTTGGTCGAGGGACACATTGTCAGCAATGTCGTCGACGCCGCCAAGGAACCGGCGCAGCCCTTGCGGAGAGAATTCCGAGCTTGGGCCGCCACCCGCGGTTACCGGGCGTGTCACCGGATTGCCGAACTCGTCGAGCAGCCCCGTGTCTTTTGTCAGCGACCTGGACGCTTCGGGCGGAAGATCCTTGCGGATCTTGGCGACCTGAGCACGGACCGGCGCCATGTCGACAATCGCATCGCGACCGCCCGGAGCGGCGCGCGCGATGTCGTAGAGCCTTTTGGCTTCGCCGCGGAATTCGTCCCGAGCGCGATCGAGCCCGGCGCGCGTCTGCTGACCAGCCGCTTCCGCACTCATCTGCGGACCTTGACGGGATGCGAGCGCCCCTTCATTCGAGGCCGTCAATTCGTCGGCGCGGCGCAGCGCTTCCTCGCGATCGATGGTAAGGTTCTTCCGTCGTGTCTCCAGTTCGGACACGACGTCACGGCCGGCCGCCGAAGCGTCGCCACCGCCGGCAACGTCGTTCTGGAAACGCGAAATGGCGGCATCGCCGGACTGGCGGTACTGACGCATCTTCTCGGAAGAGCCAGGAAGCTTCGCCAGAAGACCTTCGGCGCGCGGAACGAAGCCGCCGGCGCCGCTTTCCGATGGCATCGGCGAGATATCGTAGCCACCCCGTTTCAACCGATCGGCGGCCTCGCGGAACTCGACGGCCATGGGATCGGATGCGCTCGAGGCAAACGGAGCACGGGCAACATTTGCTGCAGCGTTCACGGCTCGGGCGCCGGTGCCCATGATCGCGCCGAGCAAGGCGTCGCTGATGCCTTCGCGGGTCGCGCGCGGCACGACATCCTTGGCGATACTCGGCTCCGCTTCCCGGTTCTCGGGGAAAAGACGACCGACGGTCTCGCCGACGAGCTGCGCGCCGCCAGCGGATGCGACCGCCGAAGCCGGAATTCCGACCGCGGGGCCAAGCGCATAGGCCGGCACGCTTGCGGCGCTTCCCATGATAGCGCCGATGAGATCGGGAACGCCGCCCGCCATGCCGGCGATGTCGCCCGCGTCGATACCAGGCGGATTGATCAGATGTTCGGCGCCGTCGGGCTCGCGCACGACGATGCGGTCGGTCGGATTGCCGAAGCGATCGGCCATCTTGTACCAGCCCTTGCCCTCGGGGCCGTATTTCTCCGTCACGTAATGCTCTTTGGCGGCAGGTGTGTTGAGGAACGACGAATAGACGCGCTCGCCAATCGGCGCGCCGCCTTTTTCGAGCATTCCTGGTTTCACCGCCTCGATCGCACGGTTCTCTTTCGAGCCCGTGGTGCCTTCCATCATGCCTTCGATGGAGTGGGAGCCAAGGAACGGGCTGTCGCTCGCCGGCGCGCCGACCTTGCGCATGATGGCGTTGACAACGTCGACCGGCGCACCGAGCACGCCCGCGGAGGTCTTCACGGCTGCGTCGCCGATCTTCTGCGAGATCGTTTCGGGCGGCACCGGCTTGGAAGGGATACCACCGGGCACGCCGTTCGGACCGCGAACGTCATCGGGCGCTATCGTGGGCGCGGGCTTCGCCAGTACTGTCCGGCCGGTCGATACCGGAGCATCAGGAAACGCCGCCCAAGGGTCAGCGCCTGACGATATCTGCGGTCCAGCGCCGGCGCCGCCTTCGTGCGAACGTTCGGTCGCGGCGGCTTCGGCGGCGGGGAGATCAGCGAAACGCTTGAACGTCGGGCCGCGCATGGATTCGTAGTCGCGCGCCGCGCCCGTGATGGCGTCTTCGTCGCCCGGATCGAATTGCACCGGCCCCTGCGGACCCATCCACAGCGACGGGACGTTCTCCCATTTGCCGGCGGGATCCTGCCACGTCGTCGAAATTTCCGTCGAATAGGTTCCGTCGGCGTTCGGCCGACGCTCGCCCGGTTTGAACGGGCGAAGGAGCGGCGGCCCCTGGCGTTCCGGAGGAGCATCGGGAAAGGCGGACCAGATATCCGTCATGGCCGCACCTTGACGCGCCCGTCAGGCGTTCGGAATTTCGTACCGGGCGGAAGCGCCTGGGCCTCCTGGGGCGTCGCGACCGTGGGGATTGCGTCCTGTCCTGCAGTGGGATTCGCGCCGGGAGCCGCAAGCGACTGTTCGGGATCGACGACGCCGGGAATGATGCTGCCGCCGGCCTCCGCATGATGGTTGAGCACGGTGCTCGCATAGGTCTGCGCAACCTGGGGCGAGATATCGCCTTCGTCGACCAGGCGGCCCAACATGGCGCCATCGAGCGGCGGCAACTGCTCGCCACCGGTGCGGACCGTGGCGGCGTACTTCTTGCGGTACGCCGACAGCGCGATCAGCGCGGCAAGCTTGGCCCGCGCTCCCGGCAGGCTCTCGCCCAAGCCGTCGCTCACCATGACTTCGTTCGCGGCGTGGCGATCGGCATCCGAGAGCCGGGCGTCACCGACCAGCGAGCGGGCGACGCCCAACGTGGTCGCGCGAAGCTGCGCACGGGTCGCAGCGACGTCAGGGCGCGCCAGCGTCGGGAAGACCTGAGCGCCGTAATCGGTGAGCACCTGGTTGATGTTGCCGGCGGCGCCGAGATCGTCAGGTCTGAGAACGGCGAAAAGTGAGCTCATCTCGTCGACCGCCCGACCGGCGTCGGCTTCCTGCTGCTGAAGGTCGGTCGTGCGCGCCGTCGTCATGCCTGCGGAATTGCCAATCGAAAGCCGAATGCCGCCCTTGCCGTCGGTTTCGAACTGCGTTCCGCCGCCCGTGCCCTCCTTCCGGATGACACGCAGCACCGGCTGGCGCGTCGACGCGTCGTAGATGCGCCCGTCGGGCCCGGTGTAGCCGAGAAAGCGCTTTTCCTTGTTGTCAGGACCGACGGCCAGGTAGTTATCGAACTTCGTGTCGTCGGGCTTCGTGTAGGGCTGCGCGCCCGTCCGGACCGCGGCGCCCGGCGACATGAACGTGGGGCGGTTATCCGGTCCCATGGCCTGCACGGGCGTCTGTTTTCCCATGATCGCGTCAACGAGTTCCTGATCGGAGATCATTCCTTTCTCGCGAAGCCGCTCGTCTTGCGCGGCGTTCCACTCCGTCTCGGAAAGCGGCTTTGGCGCGCCTTGCGTCGCCGGAACGGCGTTCACGCCGAAGCGGCCGGCAATTTCCTGCGGCAATTCCGGCCGGACTTGGCCGGGATCGAGCGGCTTGTACAAATCGGCCAGGTCGCCCATCTGCGCGACGTCCTTGGCCCGCGCGTTGTCGGCGGCGTTGTTCGCGCGCGACGTCGCGTTGCCCTGATCGACAGAGTAGTAGGATTGCGTCGGCGCATAAGCTCCGGCGCCAACGCCATAACGATCGGCGACGTCGCGTGACGTGTTCGGATCCGTGATGTGCGTGTAGAAGTCTTCCAGCCTTGCGGCCTTTTCCTTCGTCGCGTTGGCGTTCGCCCACCCGGCTGCTTCCGTGCCGCTCGGCGGCGCGAAAAGCTGCATCAGATTGTCCGCGGCCTGCGCGAACTGGGGCGAGTTGAAATACGGGCTCGTGCGTACGGGCATGGGGGCCTCCTACGAAAGCGTAGCGTCTTCGGGCATTGGCGCATCAAGCGCACGGCGGATGCGAACGGCGCGGACCAGGGGCAGGCCGCGCTGGGCCAGCGCCCGATTGTGGTAAACATGCGCCAATTCGGACGCGAGGATGCCGGCATAGTCGTACCGATCTTCGCGGAATTGATCGAGTTCGGGGTACAAAAGACCGCCAACGGCGCCCATCAAGAAATACACGCGCTCCGGTGTCATGACTGGCGCCATTGCTTCAGCGACGGCCGGGCACGCAGCCTGAAACATCGCCGCCGCCCGTTCGGCCTCTTCGGGTGCCGTGGCGTGGATGTTCGGGGTGTTCATGGCCGCCCACATGACCGAGCGGACCGCGTGCGCGATCACGTTTTCGACGGTCGCCCGTGGATCGTCGAGAAGGCTTAAAGCCGTGACCACATTAGCGAGATGACCGCGAACGTTTTCAACGGTCGGGTCGGAAGAAACGGTATTTTCCTGAAGGGACATCGGTGCATCGCTCGCAAGAGAACCACGGCCCGCAGGCCCAAAGTGAGGTTCTATTGAGAAATTGCCGAAGAGGTTTCGGCGGCGATGCAGGCGCTCGAGTTCTGCGCGGTTCCAGCGAGGCGCATAATAGCAAAAATCGAGGTCGAGGCCAAGCGATTTGTGGCAGGAGAGGCGGTGGCCGCGATGATTGAGAATCGGCCCGCACGCCTTGCGCCACAAGCGTTTCGGGACGGCGACCAAACGGAAGAAATCGACCCGGACAGGATGTCCAAAAGTTCCAGCGAACCGCGAATTTCTCCGACCGTCCGATGCGCCAAACGATACGGCGATGGCACTATGCCAGGGGGTGGCCCCGGCCTCCGGCCGCCGCACAGGCAGGGCAGCGGCGCAACACCAAGCGGCGCGATAACTGCGAGCGACACAGCACAGCACGCCCGCAACGGTGACGTCGGTCGCGCCACGCCATCGCCGAGAGCATTTGCGGTTGGCAGCGGCTGGTTTGTGCTCGATCGAGGATAAAGGCCGCAACGAAAGGGGCGCCCGAAGGCGCCCCGAGTCGACTGCTAGCGGGCTTATTTATGACCGTTGCTTGTCCATAAGCTCGTTCGCCTGCTTCGAAAGGCTGGCGAAAAAGGCATTCTGCAGATCAATCGACGCGCGCTGATTCACGTAGAACTCGCAACGGACCATCGCCGTATTTTTGGGGTCGTCGTAGAATTCCATATTCCAGTCGGTCTCGACTGAGCTCGGCTCGTCGGCCAGGACGTTGCGGGAAGTGAAGTCGATTATCTGTGCCATTGCTGTATCTCCGGCCGAGTTTCAATCGGCGTTAGGCGTCCGGGAGTGAAACGGGCGTACAGCACGCCCTCTGCGCTTCTTTGGGCTTACACCTTGGACATCCAAGCGCAGCCCCCGGACTAATTGTCATCAAACGGAAATAGCTGTATCGCGGCGTTTCAAGCCGTCAATATAATGCCACATGTAAGGTTAATGTCAACAGTAGTTGCAATAAAAATTACGACATGACTTATTCGTATTGTAGTTCGTGTTGCGCGTCATTCCGAACAATCTGGACATTTACAATACGTTACTTGATTCATCGTGGGTCAACGCCAACGATGGGGCGCATCATGACTATATCACCGCCCTATCTTCGCAAGAGCCCTTCCGGAGTCTGGTACATTCATTGGACGGAAGACCGAGTCGGTAAGCGCAAATCGACGCGCACCCACGATCTTTCCGCAGCAAAAAGGGCGCTGGCGGCGCATATTCTTAGCGAAGAGAACGTCGGCGCTCGCACGCTAGCTGACGTTTGGAATCACTATCGGCGAGAACACGTCGAACCGAAAGTCGCAGGCAAATACAACGCCGATTTGGCATGGAAGCAATTGGCGTCGACATTTGGCCGGATGTCACCGCATGCGCTGTCACAGGAGGTTATAAACAGATATCTCGAGCGGCGGGCAACCGGTCGTCTCGGGCACAAGGTAAAGCCGACGACCGTCGGGCGGGAGCTCTCCTTTTTGCTCGCGGCTATAAACTTCTGCGCTGACGAACGCCGGGGCTATCTGCCCAAATCGATTCGCCGAAAATTCGATCTGCCGCCACCGGGGGCGCCGCGGGAAAGGTGGCTTCAACCAGATGAAATTGATGCGCTATTCCGAGCCGCTAAAAGACTGCGGCGCGGACATCGGCTATCGCGGGTCGAACGGTTTTTATGGCTGGCGCTCGAAACTGCGGCGCGCCAACAAGCGATCCTTGACCTGACATGGGATCGTGTGGACCTGGAAACGGGCGTGATCGTCTTCGATGTGCCCGGCCGCAGACTGACCAAGAAGCGACGCGCAGTCGTACCGGTCTCCAATGCACTTCGCCCTGTGCTCGAGCGAGCATACGAAGAACGGCTCGACAAAGAATCCGATGGCTTGGTGCTGGATAACAAAGGTGCGATTTGGCCGCAAATTCAATATGTGGCGATGGAAGCCGGGTTAGCGCCGAAGCGGAAAGTAAGGACCAGCCAAAAGCCGAAGGCAACGGGGATTTCGCCACACGTCTTGCGACACACGGCGGCCTCGATCATGGCAAGAAGAGGCGTCCCCTTATGGATCATTGCCAAAATTCTCGGGAATACGCTGGCCGTTGTGGAGCGCTATTACGCGAAGTTCCGGGTCGATGATCTCCGCGACGCGATCAACAAGATTTCGGACGCTGATGACTAGGCGCCGCCGCTCTTCTGCCTGAAATCTCAAAAAGTATAATTTGAGAGACCGGGTGTTGACACGTCTCTTTTCATGTCTCATATTGACGTTCTCACAACGTCTAGAGGATTGGAGTGGGCGCAATGACGCAGATCGCATACTGTCGGGTTTCATCGGTCGGGCAGTCGCTCGACGTGCAGCGAGACAAGGTGACCGCGGCTGGCGTGGAGCCCTCAAATGTCTTCGAAGAAAAGCGCTCCGGGCTCGACAGCGGCAGGCCGGAGTTGAAAGCTTGCCTTCGGGCGCTTCGCAAGGGTGACGTGCTGACCATCACCCGTATTGATCGCCTGGCGCGTTCGGCAACTGATCTTCTCAACATCGTACGCGATTTGGGGAAACGAGGCGCTGAATTGAAGGTGCTGGATCAGTCGATCGACACCGGGACGCCCGCCGGTCGCGCCATGCTGCAAATGCTGGCGGTGTTCGCTGAGTTTGAAACGGCCATCCGATCTGAGCGGCAGATGGACGGCATCGCGAAGGCGAAGGCGAAAGGCGTGAAGTTCGGCAGGAAGCCGGCGCGTACACCCGACAAGATCGAGGAAATCAAATCGAGACGAGAGAACGGGGACACAGTTCCGGAGATCATGCGGGCGATGGGCCTGAGCAAAGCCACCGTCTATCGAGCGTTGTCAGATGCGGGCGCGGATGCCACCGGGGAGGGCGCACGCGCATGACTGGCAACCTGCTTACCGAAGGGGAAGTTGCCGAGCGACTGCGCTGCGCCAAGGCAAAGGGCGCGCCGCGGGAAACAGGACGGCGCGGGCTAGTCGAATAGGTTTCCGCCGCCGCTTTCTTCGCCGGGATCATCGTCATCCTCGTCGACATGGGACTGGCGCCGCGTCAGATCGCGGCGGAGTTGCCGCAACTCCGCATCCAGTTCCTCCGGCGTCATTTCCGCCGGCGATTTTTTGCCGACGTCCGGCTTGATCGCGAAGAGGCCGTTCGCACGCACCAAGGATGACGCCGCCTGAGCCCTGGCGGCCCCCGGAGCGGTCTTGTCCTCGCACACCGCAATCAACGCGTCGATCGCAATTTCGAGGCCCTTCGTCCGCAGCTTGCGCTGGACCCGCTCAAGCAATTCTTCAACGGTTTCAGCTTCCAGTTTCATCCAAAAACTCCAAGGCTGTTAGCAATTGCGTTTGATAATTCCCGAGCGATCCGGACCCGATCCAGTTCGGCGCGCAGCATCGCGATGTCCGTCTGCAGAGCCGCGACCGTGGGCGAGACGGGGGTCTGCTGCTCTTCGGCCTTCATCCGTTCGATCCGCTCGCGCAGGTCGGCATTTTGGCGCCGTTCCATGCGGATCCGTTCGCGCTCGATCGCCGGGCCGGGTTTATGCGCGCGCTGCCATTTCTTATGTGCCGCAAGCTCGTCCGGTGACATCGCGGCGAGCTTCTCTTGGCGCCGCTTCTCTTCCCGCTCCGCGCGGGCAAGTTTCCAATTTAGCCGGGCATTTGCATCCGGCGCTTTCGGATTCGGCCATTGGCGGACATGAAAATTGTCGCCGCTTCCTGTACGGCCGCCGTGCTTGGTACACCGCCCATTATCCATCGCGGGGTTTTGGCAGGGAGCACCGTCATATTTTCGCCGGGCGCCGCAACGCGGCTTCGCTTTCCAACGCGCGACATTCCGTAGACCAGAGAGCCTTGCGATTGCTCGCCACCGCTCGGAACGGCGCCATGCGTCGAGGTGACTTAGCTTCCGATCGCTCATCGGCGCCACCCAAGGCATTTACTCTCGTGAGGTATCGCGCTGGCGCGCCGTGTCGCCCAAAACACTGGACAATATGTCCGGTCATAGCTGGTCACACCGCCTTCAGCCACTGTGACCGCGTAACCCATTGAAAAATAAGGGCTGGTCACAGCGGTCATAGTGGTCACGGCATTTTCGACAATTTCCCTTACGCGCGTGCGGGCGCGTGAGCGTATGTGCCGGTCCACAATGTGCGCACCGTCGCCTATACCAATTCTTATTTTTGCTATGACCGCTATGACCGCTATGACCGGCCATTGAAAATAAACGATCTTTCGGTCCAAAAATGGTCCAAGCGGTCCAAGTGGAATGCTCTTTGATGTCATTGCGCGTCCCAATCCAGGCGGGCGCCGATTAGCTCGCTGAAAGCGGCGCGGCATTCTTCCAAAGAGGGGAGAGTGAAAACATGCACCCGACTCTGACCAATACGCGGCCGGCTTTTCTTTATTCCCGGGCACAAGCGTCGCATCTCCCGCCCGAATTCAGCGTCACCGATCGGTCTCCCGATCTTTTGCGTCCCGTGTTCGTAACTGTCGTACATCTCTGACGTGCTGATCTCGCTTGCCCATTGTTCGGCGAAATTGAAGCGGCCCTCCTGCAGTTTGGACAGCCACCAGCGCTCCAGCGGCGGGAGTGTCGCGAGCTTCTGGTCGAGCAGGGCTTCAGTGTCTGGCACTTTGCGAAGATCAACGCACGCAAGGTCAAATGTCTGGAGATGATGAAGCAGTGCGGCGCGACCGCCGCGCTCCATTTCACCAACCAGTGCTCCGAAATATTGGCTGTCCTGCTTTCGCGTATCGGCGACATCGAAGACCGCAAACCGACGTTCGTCCAGGCCAGCCGGGACCGCCCATCGCGAGTTGGTCGTGATCAGTAGTCTTGCGTTGTTTCGGACTTCGATCGTGTCGATGCCCTTGCGCTCTATCCTCATCCGCTCGGAAGTGATCAGATCCTTCAAGGCGCCGCCCGCTGCCGCCCGGTCGCCGGCCCAAAACGCCTCTTCGGCCTGAATCAGCAACGCCCGCTCCAGATGCGAGTTGAAGCGACCCGTCAAATGGTCCGGCTGCGAAACAACGACGTGATGCGCCGGGAAAAGGCCACCGACGTAGCGTCCGACGAGCGTTTTCCCCGTTCCCTGGCCCCCGCGGAGCGCCAGGGCCACGCCCGGTTTGTCGCCTGGCTGCTGTACCATCTGTGCAAAGAACGCCTGCACCCACTTGAAATGCTCGTCATCGCCGCAACAGACGTTCTGGTGAAGATGTTCGAGAAACCGGTCGCATCGGGCGGCAGGATCAGGCTCGACCGAGAAGCCCCGCCAAAGATTATAGCTGCCCGTCGGGGCGCCCTCGGGTGCAAATACAATCTGATCATACTGACGCCGACGTCGGCTTTGGAGCCAAGCGTCGATGACAGGCATGTCCTTCTTGTCGACGCGAACAGTGTCGTTTGCATACCAGGCGCGCAGCATCTCGACGGTACCGAAAGATACGTTGGCGTGCTTCTCTGTGAGGACGATCGTGCGCCCACCGGACAGGACCGCAGCGTGCGTCTTATTCAGCCGTGCGACGGCTGAAGTCTCCGGGTCGGTGAGGAGACCGGCGCCCTCTTCGGGCTCTTCTGCTCCTGGCGTCTCGTTGTCCGGTCCTGCGTGTTCTTCGAACCAGTAGGCTGGCGAGCGCTTCAGTAGGTAGTGGAGGCCGCCATGCGCGTGCGAAAATATCCGCGGCGGATTGCTGTCGGTGTAAATGATACCCTTATTGCGGCCGTTGCCATATTCGGGCTCCATCGGATCGGCGCACGTTTGGCCGTGGTATCTGGCGCGGTCGTCGAGAATTTCGTCGACGGTTACGGCCCCACCGCTATCGAGTGGAATCGGAAAGTCGCCGACGAGTTCATGCGTTTCGACGGCGTGACCTACGATCTTCGCAGCGCGCGACGCCGGCACGCCCCCCGCGATCAACGCTTTCTCACGGTTCGCCTTCCATCGCTCGCGGACAATTGCGGCTTGCGGTGCCATCTCGGTTCGAACTTGGTTTTCGATCTGGTCAAGGCGTTTCCGCTCTTCGCTGGTGAGAGCCGGAAGGCTGGTAGTGTCGAGAAGGCCGCCGCCTTCGTTCTTGATGGTCGGCTCACGCGCTGACACGTCGTGCTGCAGATCGCGATGGGCGAGGACGGCGCTCGCCTCGTACCAATAGCGACTGAAATCGGTGCTTGCGCCTGCATCGATCAGAGTCTTAACCAGGACCGTCCCCGCCGCTGTGATGAGACCGAACCCGAAGCCCGCAAGCACAAGTCGATCGCGCAGCCTTGCGGCAAAGCCGTTCTCCCCGATCAGGTCGGCGCCGTCGCGCGCAACGTAGTAGCGGTGCTGGCCAGCATTGCGCCCTGTTGCCTTCCCGGTCCTGACGTTCGAGATCCCGGCTGATGATGAGGAACGGCTGACAAACATAGACGTCCCGAGAGCCGGACAAACCGAAGCGAGCGCTCCTGTAAGGTCATCAAACTCGCGGATTTTGTCGATGATGAGGGCCGGCCATAGTTTGATGTCATGGTCGAGGCCTAGTAGCGACGGCCCGGCCGCGGCCTTGAAATTGTCTGCCGTTTTGGCGATCGCGTCCGGGTGCTCGGCGAGGTCACGGTGTGGAACGACCGGCCACTCGTCCTTGCCGGAAGGCGGCCGGCCGAGCACGAATGCTTGATCGGCTGTCAGCGTGCGGAGCACATCCGCGAAATCATTACCGATCCGCGCGCTATCACCTTGCAACTTAACGCGACGGGCTGTCGCGCGGGGCGGCACACCGGCGGCAGCGGTCTGTATGGGCGCGCCTTCGGCGTCGACGCCAAACGTTTTTGTCATCGACGCAGACCCGGTCATGATCGTAAATTCGACCGTCACTTCGTCTTTCGACGCGCTGGCCTGAGCCGGAAAAGGAATGCCGGGGAACAGCTCGCCAGCGCCGATCGACACCTTGGCTTCTTTTGCGGTCGAGACGCCGGAATTCTTCGCGGTCGCGGCGGCGCGGCGCTCATCCCATGATTTGATTTTCGACGGATTTGCTGCTAGGTTCACGACGTAAACACCTTGATTTTTAAGGGGCGGACCGCTGCGAACGGCCGCCTCTTTTCGTTTCAGATGGTGCTGGTCGTCACCGTAGGCGCGGGCATGGCGAGAGCCGCAAGGGGCTCTACTGGTTCAACCGTCGGGGTTTATGGTCATCGCCGGAGATCCCCGGCGCGAACCAATAAAATTTGTCCATCATCTCGCGTGCCTGTTCCGAGGTGTTGCGTAGGAACCTGAGCACGGCCTCCACGTTCGCGCCGGTATTCGCTCGGCAATCAGGCGGCAGGCGTAACGGCCTTTCGCTGATAATGTCGCCCGGCCGCCCGTCGTCAGATCCTTTGCGGATGACGAAGACGGTCATGCCTGGCGCCATGGCCTGACCTGGCTTCACGTCGGCGAGCGTCATCGGCCTCAAGTTGCAGAACATTGGCGGCCGGTCGAGCAACGCGAAGCGTTTCTGGCGCCGGCGCTTGGCACGCGAGGCCGTCACGCGCTGATGCACCGCTCGAGGAACTTATCGGCGTCGACCCGGCGCACCACGGTCCGCTTTCCGATACGGGCGGGCACCAAAGACTTGTCCCTGAAAAGCCGGTAGATCGACGAACGGGAAATGCGCAGGTAATCCGCCGCCTCTTCGATCGTCAGCGCGGCCGACTGTTGGTCATTTATGTTTGCGGTTCGCATAACGTGCCTCACGGTGCGGTGGAAGTTGTGAGCACATGATGGAACAGGTCGCGAAACGCCGCTACTTAAAGCGGGTGCGGACGTTAAGTTACGGAAATAACTATGGAAAAGGCGGAAAGTCAGCCGAGGCTACTGGCTCTTTTGCGCTCCGCCGCGGCCAGGCTCTTCGCCGTGGGTGGGGCTGATCGGGTCGGATCCCGAAGCCATCTGCTCACCGCGGCATGCGCTCTTTGTGTCCGGTCGGCCTTATTCTGGAAATCGCCACTATGCTCGAGGTACCATTGAGCCCGCTCGCTGATGGTATCCCCGTGGCGTTTCGTTAGTCTTGCCCGAATCAGATCGACAGTTGTGGCGGCCCATGCGTAGGTTTTCTTGCGGGGGGTTGTCCACTTAACTCGAATATCGGGATCAACGGGCGCTGACGCCCTTACGGGCCGCCCGCGGACTTTACCGCCAACGGTTTTCTTCGTGCGCAGGAGAGGGTGGGCGACGTCATTCATCGGCGCTGTAATATCAGAATCACCACGAAATGGACAGCGCAGCCGCTGTGGACCAACGAATTGCCGAGCAACGAAAACGGCAACGATTTTGGGTGGTGAAACGCTAAGTTATTGATTTTGCTGGTACGCCCAACGGGACTCGAACCCGTGTTTCCGCCGTGAAAGGGCGGCGTCCTAGACCGCTAGACGATGGGCGCTCGGCAGGCGGCTTATAGAGGGCTGCTCCATGGGCGGCAACCCCATTGCGCACGCGCCGGAACATTTTTCAACGCCGCCTCATTCTTCTGGCGCCGGCGGTTTCGGACGCCGCATGAGAAACGTGTTTTCGGGGGGCAGGCCTTGGGTCGGCGGCGGCCTCGCGCAATCTCAGGCGAGCACTATGGCGTAATCCTCGATCACTGTGTTGGCGAGCAGCTTTTCGCACATTGCCTTGAGGTCGGCTTGCGCCCTGGCCTTGTCGGAGCCGGCAAGTTCCAGGTCGAAGACCTTGCCCTGCCGCACCTGGTCGACGCCGGCGAAGCCGAGCCCGCCAAGCGCATGCTCGATCGCCTTGCCCTGCGGGTCGAGCACGCCGGGTTTGAGGGTGACGGTCACGCGGGCCTTGATCACCTTCTAAAGCTCCTGTGGATGCGCCTGAATGCTCAGTGCGGCTTGCCGCGGCCGTTCGGAGAGGAGGAGACCAGCACCGGCCCGCTCGGGCGCGGCGGCTCGTTCTCGTTCATGATGCCGAGGCGCCGGGCGACTTCCTGATAGGCCTCGACCAGCCCGCCCATGTCGCGGCGGAAGCGGTCCTTGTCGAGCTTGTCCTGCGTGGCCACGTCCCACAGCCGGCATGAATCCGGCGAAATCTCGTCGGCGACCACGATGCGCATCATGTCGCCTTCGTAAAGGCGGCCGCATTCGATCTTGAAATCAACCAGCTGGATGCCGACGCCGAGGAACAGGCCCGACAGGAAGTCGTTGACGCGGATGGCAAGCGCCATGACGTCGTCGATCTCCTGCGGCGAAGCCCAGCCGAAGGCGGTGATGTGCTCTTCCGAGACCATCGGGTCATCGAGCTGGTCGGCCTTGTAGTAGAATTCGATGATCGAGCGTGGCAGCACGGTGCCTTCCTCGATACCGAGCCGCTTGGCGAGCGAGCCCGCCGCGATGTTCCTGACCACCACTTCGAGCGGGATGATCTCGACTTCCTTGATCAACTGCTCGCGCATGTTGAGGCGGCGGATGAAGTGGGTCGGGATGCCCATCCGGTTCAGATGGTTGAAGATGTACTCCGAGATGCGATTGTTGAGCACACCCTTGCCATCCACGATCTCGTGCTTCTTCTTGTTGAAGGCGGTGGCGTCGTCCTTGAAGAACTGAACGAGCGTGCCTGGCTCCGGGCCTTCATAAAGGACCTTGGCCTTGCCTTCGTAAATGCGGCGGCGACGGTTCATGGAGCGTTTCTCTGGGTTTGCGGCCGGGCATGCCAAACCGGCGGAAGACGGCGCGGCTGTGCGCCGTTGGTGGCTGTTCAATCCCGGTCTCTACCGCAATAGCGGTTCCGGCTCAATTGGCATTAGGGCCCATCAACCGAATTAAGAAGTCGCAGGCGCTTGCCATTGCGGCATCTTGACCCGATGGCGCCATTTTGATTTCTGCAATCAACGCCCATATAGGGGCGGCAAATCGTTTCCGTCGCGGAGGGACCATCATGACCAGCATGGATGATCGGCAAAAAGGCTTCGAACGGAAATTCGCGTTCGACGAGGAATTGCGGTTCAAGGCGACCGCGCGGCGCAACAAGCTGTTCGGGCTGTGGATCGCGGAGAAGCTCGGCAAGAGCGGCGCGGATGCCGACGCCTACGCCAAAAGCGTCGTCATCGCCGATCTCGCCGAAGCCGGCGACCAGGACGTCATCCGCAAGGTCCAGGCCGATCTCGATGGGGCGGGCATCTCGCTCTCCGATAGCGAGTTGCAGCTGCGGCTCGTCGATCTCATGGCCGAGGCTGTCGGCCAGATCGAAGCCTCGCGTTCCTGACCGCGATTACCGGGAGCGACCGCGGCCTTTTTGTTGGGCCACGGTCTTCCGGGCGGCGTGCCTATCTGGTTGAATGAAACGGCAATCAACCGGATGGGCCATATCATGACACTTGCTGCGCGCCTCAGGGCTGGCGAAACCATTTTCACGGCCTGGTCCGGTATTCCCGATTCGATCACGATCGAGACGGTTGCCCGCACCGCGTTCGACGCTGTGACGCTCGATATGCAGCATGGCGCCCATCACGAGGACAGCGTCGCGCGCGGCGTCCTGCCGATCCTGGGCGCGGAAAAGCATGCGGTGGTGCGCGTTCCCGTCGGCCGCTTCGATATGGCGTCCCGCGCGCTCGATTTCGGCGCGGAGGCGGTCATCGCGCCGATGATCAATTCGGCCGACGACGCTCGCCGCTTTGCCGCCGCCATGAAATATCCGCCGCTCGGCGAGCGTTCCTGGGGCCCGACCTTCGGCATGCCGCGGCGGCAGAAAACGCCCGACCTCAAGGCGTGGCTGAAGAATTCCAATACCGATACGATTTCCTTCGCCATGATCGAGACGCGCCAGGCGCTCGACGCGCTGGACGATATTCTCGACGTGCCGGGTATCGACGCCGTCTTCGTCGGACCGGGCGATTTCTCGATCGCCTGGACGAACGGGGACCAGATCAATACGTCGCTCGAAGACATGATGCCGGCGATCGAGCGCATCGGCAGGCGCGCCCTCGATGCCGGCAAGCTGACGGGCATCTTCGCCGTCGATCCGGCCATTTCCGGACGCTATGTGGATATGGGCTATCGCTTCATCGCGCTCGGTAACGAAAACACCTACATGGCGCTAGGCGCCAATGACCTGCTTGGCCGGGCACGGGGCTCGCTGAAGAAGTAGCCGCTGCCAGGACCGCAACCGGAAACCGCGAAGGTCATCGGGCCTTCCGGTCAGGCCCATAATGCCGGCAGCTGGCCACTTTGCACCGATCGCTGTGGAGTGCGGGTCAATCGAGCATGATCTCGAGAGGACGGCCGGGTTCCAGCATCCGCAGCCTGTCGCCGAAGCCGAGCGCATCGAACGAGCCTCTGAGATCGGCGCCGCTCTGTTTGAAATGCTGCCAGCCGTCGCAGTGAAGCGGTACGATCAGGGCGCCGGGAAAGGCGCGGGCGGTCTCGATGGTGTCGTTGACGTCCATTGTCAGATGGAACGGCCCGCGCGTCTGCGCCGAACCGGCGAACGGCATGACCAGCCCGACATCGAACCTGCGGGCGACTTCGGCGACCCCGTCATACCAGACCGTGTCGCCGGTGACATAAATCGCCCGCCTGGCCACCCCCTCCAGCACAAAGCCGATCACGTCGCCAGCCATCGGCTCTATGCCGGCCGGGCCGTGCCGCGCCGGCGTGCCGGTTACGGTAAGCCGGCTGCCGTCGGGTTGCGATAGGGTGACGCTGTCCCAGGGCGCCAGGCCTTCCACATGTCCACCGAGGCGTGATGCGCCGGCAGCCGTCGTCAGAACGCGTTTCGCGTTCCCGAGGAAGGCGCGCCCGGAATTGTCGAGATTGTCGGAGTGCTGGTCGTGGCTGAGGAGAACGGCGTCCACCGTTCCGATTTCGGATGGACCAAGTGCCGGCCCCATCGTCTTCACGAGCGTCACATGCGGCAGTTCGTATTCGCCGGGCGGGTCGAAGGTCGGGTCGGTCAGCAGCCTGAATCCGCCGGTTTCGATGACAGCTGTTGGACCGCCGACTAACGTCAATCTGATTGGAGGCATTGCAGGACACTCCGGTGTCTGGGAATTGTACCTCGATGCAGATAGATGCCGGGACCCGGCCGGACAATGCCGTGGCAGCCTTTACAGCCGCGACAGGAAACTGGCGAAGGTCATCGAGCCTTCCGGCCACGGCCCGTAGCCGGCCGCCTCGTCCAGATGGCCCGCTTCGCCGGCGTCGATGAACAGCGACCCCCATGCGGCGGCGATGTCCTCGGCCGTCTCGAACGGGCAGAACGGGTCGTTGCGGCTGGCGACGGTGATCGACGGGAAGGGCAGGGGATCGCGCGGATAAGGCCCGAAGGTCTGCAAATGGCGCGGCCGGATGGTGGCGTTGGCCACGTCGGGCGGCGCGACGAAGAATGCCCCGACGACGCGCTTCTTGAATTCACCGAGCGCCTGCACCGTTGTCGCCACGCCAAGCGAGTGGGCGACGATCACGACCGGCTTTTCGGCCCCGTTCACCGTATCCGCGAGCGTTCGCACCCAGTCCTCGCGCACCGGCTTGTTCCATTCGGCCTGATCGACACGCCGGCCCGTCGAGAGTCGCTCGCACCAGCGGCTCATCCAGTGCTCCGGCCCGGAATCCTTGAAGCCTGAAACGAACAATATGTCTGCGTCTTTTACCTTCATGGCGCGCATGTAGGCTGGTCGCGCAGCAAGCGCAACGCCGCCTTCGCGGCGGCTTTTGATGAACGGCCTGTTCGCTGTCCCGGGGCTTGCCGGCGCACGCGATCCGACCGATCTTTCCGGAAAGCCGGATGGCCCGGCGCGATAGGAGTTGCAGCCGTGACCCTGGACAATCTGCCTTTCGCCGCGTCGGCGCCGATCAGCGTCTCGCGAGTCGCGCTGAAGGCACGCGATGCCGATGCGCTTGCCAAATTCTACAAAGAGGTCGTCGGCCTTGCCGAGATCGCCCGCGCGCCCGGCCATGTCACTCTTGGGACCGGCGGCCGATCGCTGCTTGAAATCGAGGCGTCTCCCAAGGCCAAGCCCGACGACCCGCGAAGCGCCGGCTTGTTCCACACGGCGTTCCTCTTGCCGACCCGCGCCGATCTGGCGCGCTGGGTGCGTCATGCGATCGAAAAGAAGATACCGATCGACGGCGCTTCCGACCATTTCGTGAGCGAGGCGCTCTATCTCACCGATCCGGAAGGAAACGGCATCGAGATCTATGCCGACCGCCCGCATGACCAGTGGAAATGGAATGGCTCGTCTGTCGACATGGGCACGGTTCGATTGGATATTCCGAACCTCGTCAACGAAGTCGATAAGGGTGATGCCGGCTGGAAAGGCGCTCCGGAAAACAGCATGGTCGGCCATGTCCATCTTCGTGTCGGCAAGCCGGCGGATGCCGAACGCTGGTGGCATGAAAAGCTCGGCTTCGACACGGTAGCGCATTACGGCGATGCGGCGGTGTTTCTCTCGACCGGCGGCTACCATCACCATATCGGCGCCAATTCCTGGCATAGCGCCGGCGCCAGCCGCCGCGACAAGGATCGCACGGGTCTGGCATGGGTGGAACTGGTGTCGAAGGAGGCCAAGGCCGAAAAGACGCTTGCCGATCCGTGGGGAACGGAGGTGAGGGTGGTGCCGTCCTGATCGTCACCGGCCGACGAAGGGATCCATCAATTCGATCCCGAATTCCTTAAAATCACGGACATTCCGAGTCACTACCGTCAGGCCATTCAGCCTCGCGGTTGCCGCTATCATCGCATCCTCATACAGGTGCGGTGATTTGCGGTGCATCATTCTGGCCCATAGCCGGAAGGTCTCTCCTTCCATTGGCAGAATAGCATAGGTGCGCATGAGCATGTCGGCCCATGCCTGCAGTTCTCTTGCCTTTTGATCGTCTTGCTCGCGAGTGATCTCGATCCCCGCCTGAATTTCCGCCATCGTTATAGCGGCAAGGAACAGCACCCGTTCATCGGTATTTTCGATCCAGTCCAGCACAGCCGGATGCGGGCGCGTTCGCCTGAGTTCCGAAATGACATTCGTGTCGAGAATGTACACGATCAGCGTTCGATAAACGGATTGGGACGCCTGTGGGCCGTCCCCCGCGGCGGAATATTGAGCTCGCCTCGCGCGAAATCCGTCAACAGAAGCTCCTTGAGCGAAGGACGTTTCGATTCGGTAAGGCGACGCCATTCGGCGACGGGAATCAAGACGGCCCGTTCTTCGCCGCGCTTAGTCACCATTTGCGGCCCGTCTTGCACGCAGGCTTCGAGCAATTCGCTGAAGCGTGCTTTGGCATCCTGTACAGCCCACGTTTTCAAGACTGACCTCCTGACTAGTCATGTGATCAGGTAGCAATTCCTGGAATGGACTTCAAGTCTACCCAAACACCCGTCTGAAGATCGTATCGACGTGCTTCGTGTGGTAGCCGAGGTCGAACTTGTCGCGGATTTCCGCTTCCGACAGCGCCGCGCGCACTTCCTTGTCGGCCAGCAGTTCCTCAAGGAAATCCTTGCCTTCCTGCCAGACCTTCATGGCGTTTCGCTGTGTCAGCCGATAGGCGTCCTCGCGAGACACGCCGGCCTGCGTCAGCGCCAGGAGCACGCGCTGCGAATGCACCAGTCCGCGGAACTTGTTCAAATTGGCGAGCATGTTTTCGGGATAGACGACGAGCTTCTCGATGAGGCCTGTCAGCCGCATCAGCGCGAAATCGAGCGTCACCGTCGCGTCCGGCCCGATCATCCGCTCGACGGAAGAATGCGAGATGTCGCGCTCATGCCAGAGCGCCACGTCCTCCATCGCCGGCAGCGCGTAGGAGCGCACCATGCGCGAAAGGCCCGTCAGGTTTTCGCTCAAGACCGGGTTGCGCTTGTGGGGCATCGCCGAGGAGCCTTTCTGGCCGGGCGAGAAATATTCCTCCGCCTCCAGCACTTCGGTGCGTTGCAGATGGCGGATTTCGGTGGCCAGCCGCTCGACCGAGGAGGCGATGACGCCGAGTGTCGTGAAGAACATGGCATGGCGGTCGCGCGGGATCACCTGCGTGGACACCGGCTCCGGCTTCAGGCCGAGCTTCTTCGCCACATGCTCTTCGACATAGGGATCGATATTGGCAAAGGTGCCGATCGCGCCGGAGATGGCGCAAGTCGCGATTTCCTCGCACGCCCGAACCAGTCGCTCGCGGCAGCGGGAGAACTCGGCATAAGCCTGCGCCAGCTTTATTCCGAAGGTGGTCGGCTCGGCGTGGATGCCGTGGCTGCGGCCGATGGTGATCGTGTCCTTGTGCTCGAAGGCGCGCTTCTTCAGCGCCGCCAGAAGCGCGTCGAGATCGGCGAGCAGAATGTCGCTCGCGCGGGTGAGTTGCACCGACAAACACGTATCGAGCACGTCCGACGAGGTCATGCCCTGATGGATGAAGCGGGCGTCGGGGCCGACGAATTCGGCCAGATGCGTGAGGAAGGCGATGACGTCGTGCTTGGTCTCGCGCTCGATCTCGTCGATGCGTGCGACGTCGAACTTCGCCTTGCCGCCTTTTTCCCAGATCGTCTTCGCTGCTTCCTTGGGGATGACGCCGAGTTCGGCAAGCGCGTCGCAGGCATGCGCCTCGATCTCGAACCATATGCGGAAGCGGGTTTCGGGCGACCAGATGGCGACCATATCGGGTCGGGAATAGCGGGGAATCATGTCGGGCGGCCTTTTCGACTGGCGGCTTGAAGGTGCCTCCTAGCAGAGGCGGTAGAGCGGCTCAACGCCCGGACCACACGGGCAGCACATCTCCGGGAAAGCGTGTTGCCGCATGGACCCCGCGCGCAATCGCGCGTGCCATGGTGGCGCCTGCGGCGGCATAGAGATCGATGGCCTCGTCGAGGTCGAGCGTCCGCCCGCTCCGGCCCGTCGCCAACGCGAAGACGAGGTCGCCGTCGATGGGCGTATGCGCCGGCCAGATCGCCCTTGCGAAGCCGTCATGGGCCGCGATCGCCAGCCGCCTGGCGGCGGCCTTTGTCATCACGGCATCGGTGGCGATGACGGCGATCGTCGTGTTTTCGCCCATCCTGGGCTCTCGCGACTTGAGCCTCACATCCTGCGCGTCGGCCGGAAGCGGATACGGCAGGCCGAGACCGCCGAATTCGTCGCCGATTTCAAAGGGCGCGGCCCAGAAATGCCGAGACCGGCCGACGGTCACGGAGCCGACACCGTTTGCGACGGCGAGTGCGCCGACCGTCACGCCGCTCGGCAATAAAGTGGAGGCGGAGCCGAGACCCCCCTTCAGGCCCGCGGTCAGCGCGCCGGTGCCGGCCCCGGCGGTGCCGAGCGCAAAATCGGCAGCGATATGTTCGACCGCCTCGAAGCCGAGTTCGCGATAGGGCGGATAGCGGCCCCATCCCTTGTCGCCGCCATTGGCCAGATCGAACACGATCGCCCCCGGCACGATCGGCACATGCATCCCGGCGATCTCGAAGCCGATGCCTTTTTCGCGCAGCGCCGCCTGCACGCCCGAAGCCGCGTCGAGCCCGAAGGCGGAGCCGCCGGAAAGGACGATGGCATCCACTTTCTCGACCAGGTTGTGCGGTTCGAGCAGGTCGGTCTCGCGCGTTCCCGGCGCGCCGCCGAGCACCTGCACGCCTGCCACGGCCGGCTCCTCGCAAAAGACGACGGTTGTTCCGCTCTTCACCTTTTCGTTTGCCGCATTTCCGACCAGAAGGCCGGCAACGTCGGTGATGAGGTTTTTGGGTCCCGCCCGGTATGCCATCGCTCAGTGTGCTTCCACGAATGAATTGCCGTCCCATTCATAGAGGCGGTAAGGGTTGCCCATGACGTCGCCCTTGTCGTCGAAGCGAACCGGGCCGATCGCCGTTTTGAACTCGGTGCTTTCCATCCGCTTCTGGAAGCTTTCCTTCGCCCCTCCCGGCGCAAGTACCGAAGCCGCGATCTGCAAGGCGGCGTAGCCCGGCAGCACGTAGCCTTCGGGCGCGATGTCGTCCGCCGCCAACTGGAAAAGCACGGTCCGGTCGTCGCTTGCGGACCGGTCGGGGAGGCCGATCATCAGCGTGCCGGTGGCAAGCGGCACGTCGCCGGGCGCGGCCCTCAGCGCCTCGCCGCCGGCGATCGTCAGCTTGAGCCCGAGTTTCGCGGCATCGCGCCCGATGGTAGCGAGGTCGGTGCGGTCGCCGCCGGCAAAGACATAGTCCGCCCCGGCCTTCTTCAGGCGGCCGACAAGGCCGATCTGGTTGTCCATCTGCGGGCGATAATTGTCGGTGAAGACCGGCTTCAGCCCCGCTTGCTCGGCCGCGAGGCGGAAATTCTCCGACAATTCGCGCCCGTAGATGGTGCCGTCGTCGATGATGGCGAATAATTTGTCGGCCCATCGCTTCGTCAATATGGCGTCGATTGCCTTTGATTCCTCATCGTCGCGTGGCGCCAGCCGGTAGACCGGCCAGCCGGTCTTGTAACGCTTGTCGGTGAGGCTGTCGGCGCGCACGCCCGGCGTGATGACCGGGATATTGGCCTCCTTGAGGATAGGCAGCGCCGCCTCGATCGCTTCCGTGCACAGGAACCCCACGACCGCGCTAACTTCCGACTTGACGAATTGCCGTGCCGCTTTTGCCCCATCATCGGCGGTGCACCCGCTATCGGCGGTCTCCAGCGTCACGGTCGCGCCGGCATGGTTCGCCGCTGTCTCGACCCCGGCGCGCAATTGTTCGCCGAGCATCGCGTCGGCCCCGCTGAGCGGCGCGGCGAGCCCGATCGAGATTTCCGCCGCCGCCGCGGCATGGAGTGTGCCGAGCAGGATTGCAGCGATCAGGGCTGACTTTGTCGCGCGCATCGGCGGAGCGTTCCAACGGGTCCGTGTCGATCGCCTCGTGCTGTAAGACGCTCCGCCGCAACAAGCAACTCGCTGTTCCTCAGGGCGGTCCGCGCTTGGCAGCGTCGGGTCGTTACGCCATCCGGCCGTGGACAAGGCCGTCGATGTATGGCGAAATAGCGCCGGACGATGGTGCTGATCCCGATTTTGCCGCATTGTCGGCTACTGCAAGTAAGCCGGAGATTCGTATCCGGAAGCGCTCCGCTTCCGCCAATCGAGGGGAGATTTCATGAAGACCAGGACGATCGCGGTGCTCGCCGCCGCAGCCCTTGCCGCCGCCTGTACGACCGACCCGTATACGGGGCAGCAGAAGATGTCGAACACGGCGGGCGGCGCGCTGCTCGGTGCCGCGGCGGGTGCCGGCCTCGGCCTGCTTGCCGGCGGCAACGACCGCCGCAACGCGTTGATCGGCGCGGGCGTCGGCGCGCTCGCGGGCGGCGCGGTCGGCGCCTACATGGACAACCAGGAATCACAGCTTCGCGCCCAGCTTCAGGGCACCGGCGTTTCGGTGACGCGCGACGGCAACCGCATCATCTTGAACATGCCCTCCAACGTCACCTTCCCGACGGACCAGGACGCCGTCCTTCCGGCCTTCTACCCGACGCTGAATTCCGTGGCGCTGGTCATGAAGAAATACAACCAGACGCTGATCGACGTGAACGGCCATACCGATTCGACCGGCAGCGACCAGTACAATCTCGACCTCTCGAGGCGGCGCGCGCAGTCGGTCGCGAGCTACCTTTCGGCACAGGGCGTCGACGGAAGGCGCTTCGCGATCAACGGATACGGCAAAAGCGATCCGATCGCGTCGAACGCCACCGAGTCCGGCCGCGCCCAGAACCGCCGCGTCGAGATCTACCTGACGCCGATCACCTGAGACGGCGCCATCTTTCCCTCTCCCTGACGAAAGCCGGGAGAGGGGGCCGGCCAAGAAGACGACGATTGCCTGCGGCCTCCGCAGCCGGAATCCGGTTCGTGGTTATCGTCGCGCGCCTGTGGCCAAGGACCTCATAGCGCCTTGGCGATCCGCGCGGCGAGCCTTGCATTGTTCTCCACCAGCGCGATGTTGGTGGCGAGGCTCTTGCCGTCGCTCAATTCGAGGATTTTCGAAAGCAGGTAGGGCGTGACGGCCTTGCCCCCGATGTTTCCGGCTTCGGCCGTCTTTTGCGCAGCCATTATATAGGCCGCCATTTCTTCCGCGGGGATTTCATCGGCTTCCGGCACGGGGTTCGCGACCAGCATGCCGCCGGCGATGCCGAGCGCGCCTCTGGTACGGAAGAAATCCGCGATCGCCTCTGGACGGTCCAGGCGCAGGGGCGCGGGGTAGGGCGACCGGCGCGACCAGAAGGCCGGTACCAGGTCCGCGCCGTAGGCGACGACCGGCACGCCGCGCGTCTCCAGCACTTCCAGCGTCTTGTCGATATCGAGGATCGCCTTCGGCCCGGCCGAGACGACGATGACCGGCGTGCGCGCCAGTTCGTCGAGGTCGGCGGAGATGTCGAAACTCTTATCCGCGCCCTTGTGGACGCCGCCGATGCCGCCGGTGGCGAAGACCCGGATGCCGGCCAGCGCCGCCGCGATCATGGTGGCGGCGACCGTGGTGCCGCCTGTCCGTTTCTGCGAAACGGCGAAGGCAAGATCGGCGCGGGACAGCTTCATCGTGCCGGCCGCTTTCGCCAGCGCGTCGCACTCGGCGTCGTCGAGGCCGATCTTCAGCCGCCCGTCGATCACGGCGACCGTCGCGGGCGTTGCGCCTTCCTCGCGCACGATGCGCTCGACCGACGCCGCCATCTCCCTGTTTTGCGGATAGGGCATGCCGTGCGTGATGATCGTGCTTTCCAGCGCGACGACGGGTGCGCCGGCGGCCAGCGCTTTTGCGACCGCCGGTTCAATGTCGATGAAGGGCCGTGCGCTTTCGGGGATCATTTCATTTTCTGCTCGAAAATTGTCGGGGTTTGGGCCGCTCATCCCACATCCTTTGCCGCCGGCACAAGGGCGAGTGCTTCCGCGAAAGCCGCTTCACTATATCCGGCGACAACCATATCCGTCTCGATCGTCAAAAGTGCGGCGGCGAGCCCCTCGCGCACGGCCTCGCGCAATTTCTCGCCCCGCATCAGCGCGGCGATCGTCGCGCCGGCCAACGCGTCGCCGGCGCCGGTGGAATCGGCAGCGCGGCGCGGCAGTGGCGGCTGGATCTCGAACAGGCCCGAGCCGTCGAAGCCGAAGACGCTCCGGCCGCCTGCACTGATCACGCCGGCCGCCATGCCCGAACCGGCAAGCGTCCGCGCCATGATGGCGGGATCGTCGCCGGCCTTGCCGGCCGAAAGTACTGCCGCCTCGCGCCGGTTCATGAAAAGGCAGGCGATGCGGGCGAGGATCGGCCGCAGCCGAATCACTTTGGCCGGAGAGATGGCGACCGCGAAGAGCGGCCTCTCGCCCGCCATGAAGGCAAGCCTTTCCAGCGCCGGTTCCGGCGGGTTGGCGTCGCACAGCACCGCGTCCGCCCGGGCTATCGCGTCGCGGATCGCGCGTCTGCGGACCAGCTTGGCGAAAGCGAGATCGTAGAGGCCCATATCCGCAAGCCCCGCCACCACCTCGCCGTTCGCCTCGACGAAAGCCGTGTAGCTCGGCGTCGCACGGTCTAGAAAGGTGGCGGAAAGGTCCGTGATGCCGGCTTCGCGTATGGCGCGCGCCACCGCCTCGCCGGCCATGTCGCCGCCGCGCACGGAAAGAAGCGTTCCCTCGCATCCCCGGCGGGCTGCGTTGCGCAACGCGTTGAAGGCGCCGCCGCCGGCCTCTTCGCGCATGGTGCCGGGGTTCGATGCGCCGGCGACGTAGGGGCCGCTGATGCGGCCGCGCCGGTCGATATGGGCGCCGCCGGCAGCGAATAGTTTCGGCTTCGTCATGCGGCGCGGTTCCCGGTTCGGGAAGCCGGATCCGGGGGCGGCGAATCGGCCGCCTGAATGACGCCTGACGCCGCCAGGCTGGCGGGATAATTTCCGATTGTCGCGTCCTTCGGCGCGGAACAAGGCGGCAACAAAATTACAAACGCCTTTAAAGACAATATGTTACACCCTATTGCCAAACAAGAACAAAACAGGTACAAATATGTAAGGGATCACACATCGCCCGGCCTTCATTGACGACCAAGGGGTAGTATATCATGGCTCAGAACATGTTGCGGCTTGTCGAGGACAATTCGGTGGATAAGACAAAGGCTCTGGACGCGGCGCTCTCCCAGATCGAGCGTGCATTCGGCAAGGGCTCGATCATGCGGCTGGGCGCCAATGAGCAGGTGGTAGAGATCGAGACGATTTCCACCGGCTCGCTCGGGCTCGATATCGCGCTCGGCGTCGGCGGCTTGCCCAAGGGGCGCATCGTCGAGATCTACGGACCGGAAAGCTCGGGCAAGACGACGCTGGCGCTCCATACGGTGGCCGAGGCGCAGAAGAAGGGCGGCATCTGCGCCTTCATCGACGCCGAGCATGCGCTCGACCCGATCTATGCGCGCAAGCTGGGTGTCGACCTGGAAAACCTCCTGATCTCGCAGCCCGATACCGGCGAGCAGGCGCTGGAAATCTGCGACACCCTGGTCCGCTCCGGCGCCGTCGACGTGCTGGTGGTCGATTCGGTGGCGGCGCTGACGCCGCGCGCCGAGATCGAGGGCGAGATGGGCGATTCGCTGCCCGGCTTGCAGGCGCGCCTGATGAGCCAGGCGCTGAGGAAGCTCACCGCTTCCATCTCGCGCTCCAACACGATGGTCATCTTCATCAACCAGATCCGCATGAAGATCGGCGTCATGTTCGGCTCGCCGGAGACGACGACGGGCGGCAACGCGCTCAAATTCTACGCTTCCGTTCGCCTCGACATCCGCCGCATCGGCTCGGTGAAGGACCGCGACGAGGTGGTCGGCAACCAGACCCGCGTCAAGGTCGTCAAGAACAAGCTCGCGCCGCCCTTCAAGCTGGTCGAGTTCGACATCATGTATGGCGAGGGCGTGTCGAAGACCGGCGAACTGGTCGATCTCGGCGTCAAGGCCGGCGTCGTCGAGAAGTCGGGTGCCTGGTTCTCCTACAATTCGCAACGGCTCGGGCAGGGACGCGAGAATGCAAAGCTGTTCCTGCGCGACAATCCGGAACTCGCGCGCGAGATCGAACTTGCGCTCCGCCAGAATGCCGGGCTGATCGCCGAGCAGTTCTTGGAGAATGGCGGTCCGGGCGACCTCGACGGCGATGTGGAAGCCGCCGGCTGAGCGACTTTTCCCGGGCCGCACCGTTGATGACGAACGCCGGCGCTTTGCCGGCGTTCGGTGTTTCTGGACAGCGTGAAAGCCTGACGCTACAAGGCCTGACACATTTTCCCGGCACGTGTCCGGCTATCCTTTCCAGAAGGCATGTTCATGAGTGGCGTCAACGAGATCCGGTCGGCATTCCTGGAGTATTTCGCGAGGAACGGTCACCAGATCGTCTCTTCGGGTCCGCTCGTCCCACGCAACGACCCGACGCTCATGTTCACCAATGCCGGCATGGTGCAGTTCAAGAACGTCTTCACCGGGCTGGAGCAGCGCTCCTATTCGCGTGCCACGACCTCGCAGAAATGCGTGCGCGCCGGCGGCAAGCACAACGACCTCGACAATGTCGGTTACACCGCGCGCCACCACACCTTCTTCGAGATGCTCGGCAATTTCTCCTTCGGCGATTATTTCAAGGAGCTTGCGATCGAGCTTGCCTGGAAGCTGATCACGCGTGAATTCGGCCTCGCCGCGAACAGGCTCCTGGTCACCGTCTACCATACCGACGACGCGGCGGCGGAACTGTGGAAGAAAATCGCCGGCCTGCCGGAGAGCCGCATCATCCGTATCCCCACCAGCGCCAATTTCTGGGCGATGGGCGATACCGGCCCGTGCGGGCCGTGCTCGGAAATCTTCTATGACCATGGCGAGCATATCCCCGGCGGCCCTCCGGGCAGCCCCGACGAGGACGGCGACCGCTTCATCGAGATCTGGAATCTCGTCTTCATGCAGTTCGAGCAGGTCACGAAGGAAGAGCGCATCGACCTGCCGCGCCCGTCCATCGACACCGGAATGGGGCTGGAGCGCATCGCCGCCGTGCTGCAGGGCGTGCACGACAATTACGACATCGACCTCTTCCGGGCGCTGATCCGCGCGTCGGAGGAGGCGACCGGCGTCAAGGCGGAAGGGAAGAACCGCGCCAGCCATCGCGTCATCGCCGATCATCTGCGCGCGTCGAGCTTTCTCATCGCCGACGGCGTGCTGCCGTCGAACGAGGGGCGCGGCTACGTGCTGCGCCGCATCATGCGCCGCGCCATGCGCCATGCGCAGCTTCTCGGCGCCAGCGAGCCCCTGATGTGGCGTCTCGTGCCGGCGCTCCTGCGCGAGATGGGCCAGGCCTATCCGGAACTCATTCGCGGCGAGGCGCTCATCACCGAAACGTTGAAGCTTGAGGAGACGCGCTTCCGCAAGACGCTGGCGCGCGGCCTCGGCCTTCTTTCCGAGGAGACGGAGCACCTGAAGGCGGGGGATCGTCTCGACGGCGAGACGGCTTTCAAGCTCTACGATACTTATGGTTTCCCGCTCGACCTGACGCAGGATGCGCTGCGCCAGCGCGGTATCGGCGTCGACCTCGAGAGGTTCGACGCCGCGATGGAGCGGCAGAAGGCGGAAGCGCGGGCAAGCTGGGCCGGGTCCGGTGAAGCGAAAACCGACGCCGTCTGGTTCACGGTACGCGACCGGGTCGGCCCGACCGAATTCCTGGGCTACGGGACGGAGAAGGCCGAGGGCGTCGTGACCGCTCTTATCCGCGACGGCGCCATCATCGATGAAGCGGCGCAAGGCGAAACGGTCGGCATCGTCGTCAACCAGACGCCGTTCTACGGCGAGTCGGGCGGCCAGGTCGGCGATACCGGCATGATGTACGGCGACCGTCTTGTCATCGAGGTGACCGACACGCAGAAGCGCGGCGACGGTGTCTTCGTGCACACCGGGCTGGTGAAGGAAGGCACGGTCGCGACCGGCGTCGCGGTCGAGATGGCGGTCGACCATGCCCGCCGCTCGCGCCTGCGTGCCAACCATTCCGCCACCCATCTGGTCCATGAGGCGCTGCGGGAGGTGCTGGGGACGCATGTCGCGCAGAAGGGGTCGCTGGTCGCGCCCGAGCGGCTGCGCTTCGACTTTTCCCATCCCAAGCCGATCTCGCATGAGGAACTCGAGCGCGTCGAGGAGATGGCCAACGAGATCGTGGTCCAGAACAGCCCGGTGTCGACACGGCTGATGGCCGTGGACGATGCCATCGCCGAGGGCGCGATGGCCCTGTTCGGCGAGAAATACGGCGACGAGGTGCGTGTCGTCTCCATGGGCACGGCCGAGCATGGCGAAAAGGCCGGCAAACCCTATTCGGTGGAGCTTTGCGGCGGTACCCATGTGCACGCCACGGGCGATATCGGCCTCATCCGCCTCGTCTCGGAAGGCGCGGTCGCGGCCGGCGTCCGCCGCATCGAGGCGCTCACCGGCGTCGATGCCAGGCGCCATCTGGACGAGCAGGAGCGGCGCGTGAAGGCGATGGCCGCCGCGCTCAAGGTCGGCCCGGCCGAGGCGCTCCCGCGCCTTGAGGCGCTCATCGAGGAGCGGCGCAAGCTGGAGCGCGAGCTTGCCGACGCGCGCAAGAAGTTGGCGCTCGGCGGCGGGGCATCGGGTGCCGCCGGCGAGGCGAAAGAGGTCGCCGGCACGAAGTTCCTGGGCAGGGTCGTCGAGGGCGTTTCGCCGCGCGATCTGAAGTCGCTCGCCGATGACGGCAAGAAGTCGCTCGGTTCGGGCGTGGTGGCGTTCGTCGGCGTCGGCGAGGATGGCAAGGCAAGCGTGGTCGTCGGCGTCACCGGCGATCTGGCGTCGAAATTCTCCGCCGTCGATCTTGTCCGCAAGGCCTCGGCGGCGCTCGGCGGGCAGGGCGGCGGCGGCCGGCCCGACATGGCGCAGGCCGGCGGCCCGGACGGGACGAAGGCTGCGGAAGCGCTGGACAAGGTGGCGGAGGCGCTCGGCGCCTAGAGCATGATGTGATCGAATTGAATCATATCATGCTCTTATCTCTTTGTTTGAGCATGATCTTTTCGGAAAACCGGTGCCCACTTTTCCGGATCATGCTCTAACGCAACGCAAGCTCGCGCGGCCGGCGCGGGAAGTCGGGCGGCGGCAGGCCGATCTCGCGGCGTTCCTTATCGTTCATGGCGTTCAGGATAGCCAGGGCCGCGCGGTTGCGCAGGTCGTTGCGCGGCCGCGGCCGGGAGAAAAGCTCGGTGAAGAAATCCATTATCGGACTCCATGCTTTCCTCCCGATTCGTGCCGAAGATAATCATTCACGGGTATTATTGCAGCGCAGCAAATGCATGGCCGTATTGCGGCTGAAAGACGCGGGAACGCGCGCCGTTTTCATATTTCGGAAAAAATTATATGCCCGCCGGGGCGATGGGATCGTCGATCCACCGTACCGCCCGAAAACCGGAATCGGCTTCGCTCGAGCGTGAGCCGTTCGGCCTATTCCATGAGGGCGGGTTCGGCGGCGCCCTGCAGCGGCTTTTCGGGCATCATGACGAAAAACAGGAAGGAGACGAAGATGCATCCCGCGCCGGCAAGGAAGATGACGCCGAAGGCGGTCGGAGAAACGGCGGCGCTGACGGCCGTGCCCATCCCTTCGCGGCCGAGCGGCAGGCCGTAGCCGAGCGCGATGGCGCCGAAGGCGGCCACGCCCATTGCCCCGCCGAGCGAGCGCATGAAGGTCATCAGGCCGGTCGCGACGCCGAGATGCGCGCGGTCGACGGCGTTCTGGACCGAAATCGTGGAGATCGGAAAGCTCGTGCCCCAGCCGATGCCGGCGCCGATGGTTAGGATCTCGACCATAAGCAGCGAGGGATGGTGGATCGACAGGCCGAGCGCGAGGAGGCAGGCGCCGCACAGAAGCATGCCGGCGAGCGCGATGCGCTTGTAATGCGTCACATGCGCGACCAGCCAGCCGCTGCCCATGGCGCCGGCGACCGTTCCCAGCATCAGGCCGAGAAGCGCCGTTCCCGAATCGGCGACCGAAAGATGCAGGAACAATTGCATGTAGAGCGGAAGATAGACCGACAGGCCGATCGAAACGGCCTGCACGATGAACAGTGCGATGGTCGCCGTGCTCACGACCGGGTTGGCCAGGACCTCCAGCGAGATCAGCGGCTCCGCCGTCCTCAGCAGCCACCAGGAAAGCACCGCCCACACAAGGAGGGACAAGGCAATCAGGCCGACGATTTGAGCCGATAGCCAGGGATAGGTGCTGCCGCCCCAGTTGAGCGCCAGGAGAAGCACCGCCGTCGCCGTGACGAGCAGGAAGGCGCCGGGCGCGTCGACCTTGTGCTGGCGGGCCGCGACGCTGAGCTTCTTCAGCGGGTTGTTGAGGATCAGCATGGCGAATACGCCGAGCGGCAGGTTGATCCAGAAGATGAGCGACCAGTCGAGATGGCCGGCGAAATAGCCGCCGAGAAGGGGGCCGGCGACGCTGGCCACCGCCCAGGTACCTGAAATCCAGGCCGCATAGCTTGCCCGCTCGCGTGGCGGCACCAGATCGCCGATGACGATCTGCGTCAGCGCAAACAGCCCGCCGCCACCGATGCCCTGTATGGCGCGGCCGACGATGAGCATGAACATGTTCACCGAAAGCGCGCTGACCACGGACCCGGCGAGGAAGATCAGGATGGCCGCGTAGATCGTCGGCCTGCGGCCGTGGATGTCGGATATCTTGCCGTAGAGCGGCGCCACGGCCGTCGCCGTCAGCAGATAGGCGGTGACGACCCATGGCAGATATTCGGCATGCCCGAGCGCACCGCCGATCGTCGGCAGCGCAGGCGCCACGATGGCCTGGTCGAGGGCCGCGAGCAACATCGAAAGCAGGACGCCGCCGATGATGGCGTTCTTCTCGCGCTCGCTGATCGGGGGTGCCTTGAATCCGGAGGCGTTAAGAGGTCGAACGGGCTTGTCCATGGATCCATCCGAAAATTGCCAGGGTCCGCGCGATCGACGGCGATGCGGGTGGAGATGCCGCGCGAGCGAATGGCCTGGTCTGTCTTCTTGGCTGTGGACCCCGGTGCACAGCCGGAGCTTCGAGCCCCGCCTGCGGGGCTGCCGGACTACCGACCGGCCTGCGTTTCCATAAACAGCGCGCGGGGGAATAGCAGACGGGGTGGATGGTGTCGAGCCTCGCGGGCCGGGCGTGTGGTTCGCCCGGGTGCCGCCGGACCGCTAAAGCGGGATGTTGCCGTGCTTCTTCCAGGGGTTTTCGAGGTCCTTGTTGCGCAGCATCCTCAGCGCCCGGGCCACGCGCCGCCTTGTCGAGTGCGGCATGATCACCTCGTCGATATAGCCGCGCTCCGCCGCGACGAAGGGCGACAGGAAGCGGTCTTCATACCCTTGCGTATGCGCGGCGATCTTTTCGGCATCGGCGATGTCCTTGCGGTAGATGATCTCGACCGCGCCCTTGGCGCCCATGACCGCGATCTGCGCGGTCGGCCAGGCATAGTTGATGTCGCCTCTCAGGTGCTTGGACGCCATCACGTCATAGGCGCCGCCGAAGGCCTTGCGCGTGATGATGGTGATCTTCGGCACGGTCGCCTCGGCATAGGCGAAGAGAAGCTTGGCCCCATGCTTGATGAGGCCGCCATATTCCTGCGCCGTTCCCGGCAGGAAGCCGGGCACATCGACGAAGGTGACGATCGGGATCGAGAAACAGTCGCAGAAGCGCACGAAGCGCGCCGCCTTGCGCGAGGCGTCCGAGTCGAGCACGCCGGCCAGGACCATCGGCTGGTTGGCGACGAAGCCGACCGTGCGGCCCTCTACGCGGCCGAAGCCGGTGACGATGTTCCTGGCGAAGGAGGCCTGGATCTCGAAGAAATCGCCCTCGTCCACCGTCTTCAGCACCAGTTCCTTGATGTCGTAGGGCTTGTTGGCGTTGTCGGGAACCAGAAGGTCGAGCGAGGGATCGTTGTCGGTGGCCGACTGTCCGCATTCGATCGCCGGAACCTCGCTCGTATTGGAGGAGGGCAGCAAGTCGACCAGACGCCGCATTTGCAGGAGCGCCTCGATGTCGTTGTCGTAGGCGCCGTCGGCGATGGAGGATTTGGTCGTATGGACGGACGCGCCCCCGAGTTCCTCCGACGTCACCGTCTCGTTGGTGACCGTCTTCACCACGTCCGGCCCGGTGACGAACATGTAGGAGGTGTCGCGCACCATGAAGATGAAGTCGGTCATCGCGGGCGAATAGACGTCGCCGCCGGCACACGGTCCCATGATGACGGAAATCTGCGGGATCACGCCCGACGCCAGCACGTTGCGCTGGAAAATCTCGGCATAGCCGCCGAGCGCCGCCACGCCTTCCTGGATGCGGGCGCCGCCGGCGTCGTAGAAGCCGATGATCGGCGCACGGTTCTTCAGCGCCATCTCCTGCACCTTGATGACCTTTTCGGCATGCGCCTCCGATAGCGAGCCGCCGAAGACGGTGAAATCCTTGGCAAAGACGAAGACCGTGCGCCCGTTCACCGTCCCCCAGCCGGTGACGACGCCGTCGCCCGCAATCCTGGATTTCTCCATGCCGAAATCGGTCGAGCGGTGCTCGACGAACATGTCGAACTCCTCGAAGGAACCTTCGTCCAGGAAGATTTCGATCCGCTCGCGCGCGGTGAGCTTGCCGCGCTTGTGCTGCGCCTCGATGCGCGCCCGCCCGCCGCCCATCCGTGCGATCTCGCGGCGGCGCTCAAGTTCGGCCAGCACGTCCTTCATGGATTTTCTCTCCCAATCGTCGAATTGTTTCCTGTTAGCACGTGGGCGGCGGCAGGCAAGCTGTCCGCATTGCCAATATGGCCGCGTGCCCCTATCAGCGGCACCCATGTCTTCTCTCGTCGAAACGGTCCTGTTCGTCTTCGGGCTTGCGGCGCTCGGTTATATTTCCGGTGTTTCGGGTTACCTGAAACCGGCGATCGGCGACGCCGTTTCCGAATTCGCGGTGAGGGTGGCGCTGCCAGTGCTCCTTTTCCGCACGATGGCGCACGCCGATTTCCACGGCGCCGCACCCTGGACGCTGTGGACGGTCTATTTCTTCGCCCTGGCGGTCACATGGATCGCCGGCCACCTGGCCGTCACACGCATCTTCGGCCGCGACAGCGCCGCCGGGGTCGTCGGAGGCGTCTCTGCCGCGTTCTCCAACAGCGTGCTGCTCGGCATTCCCTTCGTACTGGGCGTCTACGGCAGGGACGGCGTGGAGATATTGTCGCTCATCATCTCCGTTCACCTGGCCGTGGTGATGATCGCATCGATCGTCCTCTTCGAGATATTCGGGGACGGGGGCAGGGCGCCCGGCCGCTGGCTGGAACTCGCCATCGGCTTCGTTGGCAAGCTTTTCGGCAATGCGATCATCGTCGGCATCCTGGCCGGCTTCGCCTGGCATCTGACGGGGCTGACGCTACCTTCGCTGCCAGAGCGTTTCGTCGACGCAATCGCGGATATGGCCGGGCCCCTGGCCCTTTTCGCCATGGGCCTCAGCCTCCGCAGATTCGGCATATCGGGCAATCTTCTGCCTTCGGTGACGCTCTCGGTGCTGAAGCTGATGCTGATGCCGGCCGTCGTGCTGGCCGCCGCCTGGGCGCTCGGCCTGCCGCCGCTGGCAGCGAAGGTCGCCGTAGCAACCGCCTCGATGCCGACGGGCGTCAATTCCTACCTGATCGCGGTCCAGTTCCGCACCGGCCAGGGCCTCGCCTCGAGCCAGTTGACCCTCTCCTCAGTGGCGGCGGTGGCGACGACCGTCTTCTGGCTGGCAGTCGCGCACGCCGTCTTTGGCTGACGCGGCTTGGCGGGGTTTTGCGATATCGCCCGCGCCGCGCTAGGGTGCCGGCTGCGATCGGGAGCTTGCCCGGCGCCAGACAGCGCGATATGCCAGTGGTTCCCGCGGGCCGGTATCCCGTCCGACCCGAAGCTCATCGACGAGATCAGAAGGATAGGCGCCGCGTAAGGCGCCATGAAAGGAGGCTCCCATGCTTCAGAAGACCAGCCAATACATGCGTCAGGCCAACCTCATCGGCGGTGAGTGGGTGCAGGCGGATTCCGGCGCGACGATCGATGTCATCAACCCCGCGACCGGTCTGAAGCTGGGCACGGTGCCGAAGGCCGGCAGGGCGGAGACGCGCCGCGCCATCGAGGCGGCGGCGGAAGCTTTCAAATCGTGGCGCAAGACTTCCGCGCTCGAACGCTCGAAGCTCCTACACAAGCTCGCCGACGCGCTGCTGGACAACCAGGATACGCTGGCCGAGCTCCTCACCATGGAGCAGGGCAAGTCGCTCGCCGAATCGAAGGGCGAGATCGGGTCCTCGGCCGCCTATGTGCGTTGGTTCGCGGAAGAAGGCCGCCGCACCTATGGCGACATCGTGCCTTCGCCCTGGCCGGATCGGCGCATCCTCGTCAACAGGGAGCCGGTCGGTGTCATCGCTGCGATCACGCCGTGGAACTTCCCGTCATCGATGCTCGCCCGCAAGATCGGACCGGCGCTCGCCGCCGGCTGCACGACCGTGGTCAAGCCGGCCTCGCAGACCCCCTATTCGGGTCTCGCCTGGGGCGCGCTTTGCGAGGAGGTCGGTATCCCGAAGGGCGTGGTCAACATCGTCACGGGTGCTGCCGGCGAGATCGGCGACGAGATCTGCGAAAACCCCATCGTGCGCAAGGTCACCTTCACCGGATCGACCGAGGTCGGCAAGATCCTGCTCCAGAAGGCCGCTTCGACGGTCAAGAAAGTATCGATGGAACTTGGCGGCAACGCGCCTTTCCTGGTCTTCGACGATGCAGACCTCGACCGCGCGGTGGCCGGCGCGATCGCCGCCAAATACCGCAATTCCGGCCAGACCTGCGTCTGCACCAACCGCTTCTACGTGCAGGCCGGCATCTACGACAAATTCGTGGAGAAGCTTGTCGAGGCGACCAACAGGCTCAAGGTCGGCTCGGGCCTCGAAGAGGGGACGCAGCAGGGGCCGCTCATCGACGGCAAGGCGGTCGAGAAGGTCGAGGAATTCGTCGCCGACGCCGTTTCCAAGGGCGGCAAGGTGGTCGCCGGCGGCAAGCGCCATGCGCTCGGCGGCACTTTCTTCGAGCCGACGGTGATCAGCGGCGCCACCAACGAGATGCGCTTCACGCAGGAGGAAATCTTCGGCCCGGTCGCGCCGGTCTATCGCTTCGAGAAGGAGGAGGACGCGGTCGCGCTTGCCAATGACACCGTCTACGGCCTCGCCTGCTATTTCTATACGGGCGATCTCGGCTGTGCCTTCCGCGTCATGGAAGGGCTGAAATACGGCCTCGTCGGCGTCAATGAAGGCGTCATCACCACGCCGGAGGCGCCGTTCGGCGGCATGAAGGAATCGGGCCTCGGCCGCGAGGGCGGCCATCAGGGCATCGATGACTACCTGGACACCAAATATGTCTGCATCGGCGGCCTGGGACTCTGAACCAAAGATGGGCGAGGGGGGAGAAGTCTTCGGGACCGCTGCCGACGGCGCGACGGTCCATCGCATTCGCATCAAGGATGGCGGCCTCTCAGCCGCCATCCTCACCTACGGCGCGATCCTACAGGATTTGCGCCTGGAAGGGCACGACGCGCCGCTGGTGCTCGGTTTCGAGCGCTTCGAGGATTACCTCGCCCACTCGCCCTATTTCGGTGCCGTCGTCGGCCGCTATGCCAACCGCATCCGTGGCGGGCGCTTCACCATCGACGGGGAGCGCTACCAGGTCGACACCAATTTCCTCGGCAAGCACATGCTGCATGGCGGATCCGCCGGCGCCGGCAAGCGCGTCTGGCGGCTCGGAGACCGGGGCGCCGATTTCGTTACGCTCCACCTCACCGATCCGGACGGCTGGATGGGCTTTCCGGGAACGCTCGAGGTTTCGGCGACCTATCGGCTCAAGGCCGGCGGCATCCTCCAGCTCGACCTGGAAGCGACGACCGACAAGCCGACGCTCTGCAATTTCTCCCACCATTCCTATTTCAACCTCGACGATGGCGGTTCGGGCGATGTCCTCGGCCACCGCCTGATGCTGAATGCCGGCGCTTACCTGCCGGTCGATGACGAACTGATCCCGACCGGCGTCGTGGAGCCCGTCGACGGCACGCCCTTCGATTTCAAGCAGGCGCGGCCGATCCGCAGGCCGGGCGACACGGTCGATTACGACCACAATTTCTGCCTGACTTCCGCGCGCGGACCGCTCCGGCAGGCCGCGTGGGTGCAGGCGGCGCGTTCGGGCGTGGAGATGGAATGCTGGACCACCGAGCCCGGCATCCAGTTCTATGCCGGCCACAAGGCCGCGCGCGAGGTGCCGGGCCTGGGGCGGCGCATGTACAAGGCCAATGCCGGCTTCTGCCTGGAAGGGCAGGTATGGCCCGACGCGCCCAACCGCCCCTATTTCCCGCAGGCGTTTCTGAGGCCCGGCGAGAAATCGAGGCAGGTGACGCAGTATCGGTTCAGGCTGGGTTAGTGCATGATCCGGAAAAGTGGGCACCGGTTTTCCGAAAAGGTCATGCTCTAGTTGCCGAACGCGGCGCGCAGCACCTCGAACGGCGCGAGCGCGCCGCGCACCTGTACCACGGCGGATGCCACGCGATGGGCGCGTGTGACGGCGGTTTCCGGATCGTCGCCGAGCAGGCGCGCGGCGAGATAGGAGCCGTTGAAGCTGTCGCCGGCCGCCGTCGTGTCGATGGGCTTGGTCGGCACCGCGGGCAGCAGTCGGCCGGAGCCCTTTGAGAAGAGCAGCGCCGGCTCCGCTCCGTCCTTCACGACGATCTCGCCGATTCCGGCGGCCTCCATCCGCCTGGCCGTCTCCTCCATGGAAGCGTCGCCATAGAGCGCCTGCTCGTCCGGGAAGGTCGGCAGCGCGATATCCGTCAATGCAAGCGCTTCCGCGAAGGTTTTGCGCGCGGTGGGTTCCGATTCCCACAGGCGTGGCCGGTAGTTGGGGTCGAAGGCGATCAGCGTGCCGGCCGCCCGTGCCGTCCTCAGCGCGTCGAACATCAGGTTTCGCGCGTCGGGCTCCAGGATCGCGAGCGTGATGCCGGAGAAATAGGCAAGCGTCCGGCCGGCAAGGCTTTCGCCGAGCGCGGCCGGATCGCTCGCCAGTCGCCGCGCCGCCGCATCCGAGCGCCAATAGGTGAAGGAGCGTTCCGCGCCCGACAGCGTGATCGCATAGAGACCGGGCCGCGCGCCGGCGATGACGGGGCTTTTCGCCGTGCCGATGCCGTGCTCGGCCATGAAGCCGCGCTGGCTGGTCGAGAACGGATCGTCGCCGAAGGCGCTGACATAGTCCGTCACGGCCGGCTCGGCCAGCAGCGCCCGCATCGTCCAAAGCGTGTTGAACGTGTCGCCGGCGAAGCCCATGCGCCAGCTATCGCCTTCGCTGCCGGAAAGCTCCAGCATGCACTCGCCGATCGACGCGACGCTGAGGCCCATCCGCACCCTCCCATTCAACATTCCCATTCTGGGCGGATTCGCTCTACAACTTCGGCTGCCGCATGGCCATGCCGCGCCTGCGGGATTTGCATGCCGCGACTATGGATTGGGCAACGATGGACGGGGCGATGATGGGGAGCCGAAGATGGGCAGACGCGTTCTGATCGTGCTTGCCGCGGTCGCGATCGTCGCAATCGCCGGCTGGCAATTGGCGATGCATGTGTTCATGGCCGCGCCCGGCGATCTCGACCTGTCGCTGTCGAAGAAGAGCGCGACCGGTCTTTATGACGTTTCGCTGGCGCCGGAACAGGCGCCGATCAGGGCAGGGCCGCTGCAATCCTTCATACTGACCGTGAAGATGGCGGACGGAAAGCCGGTGAACGTCTCCAGGATCGAGATCGACGGCGGCATGCCTAAGCACGGCCATGGCCTGCCGACCGAGCCGCGCGTAACCGCCGCTCTCGGCGACGGGAAATATCGTATCGAGGGCTTCAAATTCTCCATGTCGGGCTGGTGGCGGCTTGAATTCACTATCGATGCGCCGCCCGGCAGGGACGAGGCGGATTTCAACATCGTTCTATAGCCATGAAACGCTCGCTCCCTCTCGTCGTTCTCCTTGCCGTAATCCTCGGCTTCCTCGTGCTTTCCCGCCATGACGAAAGCAGCTTCACCGACGCCGAGAAGAAGACGATCGCCTCGCTGGCGCTGACGGCGTTGCCGAAGCTACCGCCTGACCCGAGCAACCGCTATGCCGACGATCCGGCCGCGGCGGCGCTCGGCGCGACGCTATTCTTCGACGTGCGCATGAGCGGCAAGGGCAATGTTTCCTGCTCCACCTGCCATCAGCTGGAGCGTCAGTTCCAGGACGGCCTGCCGCGCGGCCACGGGCTCGCCGACACCGACCGCCGCACCATGCCGCTTTCCGGCGTCGCCTATAATTCATGGTTTTTCTGGGACGGGCACCGCGACAGCCTCTGGTCGCAGGCGATAACGCCGATGGAGGAGCCGCGCGAGCATGGCGGCGACCGCGCCTTCTATGCGCATTTCATGAAGGAGGCTTATGGCGAGCGCTACCAGCGCATCTTCGGGCCGCTGCCCGACCTTTCCACCGTGCCGCAGCATGCCAGCCCGCTCGGTACGCCGGCCGAGCAGGCCGCGTGGAAGGCGATGACGGCTGAGCAGCAGGACGAAGTCAATCGCGTGCTTGCCAATATCGGCAAGGCGATCGAGGCATTCGAGCGCTCGATCATGCCAAAGAAGACGCGCTTCGATCGTTTTGCCGAAGCAATCGCTTCCGGCAGGAAGCCGGGAAAGGACGGGGCCTTTTCCGAACTCGAGATCGAGGGGCTGAAACTTTTCATCGGCAGCGCCAATTGCTCGACCTGCCATAACGGCCCGCGCTTCACCGACGGCCAGTTCCACAATACCGGTATCGCGCCGGTGCCGTCGCTGCCGCCCGACCACGGCCGGGCCGAAGGCGTGAAGCTTGTCGCCGCCGATCCCTTCAACTGCCTCGGCCGATACAGCGACGCCGGCCCGCAAGATTGCGGCGAACTTCGCTTCATGGCGAAGAGCGGGCCGGGGCTGGAACGCGCCTTCAAGGTGCCGTCGCTGCGCGGCGTGGCGGGCCGCCCGCCCTATATGCATGCCGGCCAGATCGCCACGCTGGAGGAGGCGGTTGCGCATTACGCCGATGCGCCGGCCGCGCCGAAGGACGGGTCGGAACTTCATGCCGTCACGCTCACCGATCGCGGCCGCATGGCGCTCGTCGCGTTCCTGAAGACGCTCGGCGATTGAATGGCGTTACGAAGCGGCCTTCGTCGGCTTCGGCGCGGCGCCGTCCTTCTGCAGCCGGTCGAGTTGCAGACGGATATGGGCGGCCTCGGCGGGTGTGCTGGCAAGCGAGATCGCCTTGCCGAAAGCCTCGCAGGCTTCGCGCCCATGCCCGTCCTGCATGAGAAGCGCGCCGCGCACGCCGTGAAAATAAAAATAGCCGTCGAGCTTCTCCGCCAATGGTTCGATCATGGCGAGCGCCGTGGCCGGCCCCTTCAGCTTCGAGATCGCGACGGCCCGGTTGAGCGTTATCACCGGCGATGGCCGCATCTTCTCCAACGCCGCGTAGAGCTGGTCGATCTCGGCCCAATCGGTCTCCTCGGCCGTTGTCGCGCGCGCGTGAAGGGCGGCGACAGCCGCCTGGATCTGGTAGGGGCCGGGCAGCCGGTGGCGCACCGCCTTGTCGATCAGCCCCAGTCCTTCGTCGATCATCGTCCGGCTCCATAGAGACCGGTCCTGGTCTTCGAGAAGCACGATCTGGCCTTGTGCATCGAAGCGCGCGGCGGCGCGGGCATGCTGCAAAACGAGAAGCGCCGTCAGCCCCATGATCTCCGGATCGGTCGGGAACAGCCGCAACAAAAGCCGCGCCAGCCTTATCGCCTCCTCGCAAAGCGGCGCGCGCATCCCTGTTGTTTCGCCGCTTGCCGAATAGCCCTCGTTGAAGACGAGGTAGATCATGGCCGCGACCTGTCTGACGCGCTCGGCCCGCTCCGGCGCGCCCGGCGCCTCGAACGGCACGTCGGCCCTGGCGATGCGCGCCTTGGCGCGCGTGATGCGCTGCTCCATCGCGCTCTCGCCGACGAGGAACGCGCGGGCAATCTGCTTCACCGAGAGGCCGGAGACGATGCGGAGCGCCAGCGCGATCTGCTGCGTCGCCGGAAGCTCGGGATGGCAGCAGATGAAGAGCAGCCTCAGGACGTCGTCGCGATAATCGGCGTTGTCCAGCCGCTCGGCGATGTCGGCTTCGCGGTCGCCCAGATCGGAAAGCTTTTCTTCGTCAGGCAGTTCCGTCTGCCTGCTCAGGCGCCGTACCTGGTCGATACCGCTGTTGCGGCCGACGAAGATCAGCCAGGCGGTCGGGTCGCGCGGCGGGCCGTTCTTCGGCCAGTTCTTCAGCGCGCGCAGGCAGGCTTCCTGGAAGGCCTCCTCCGCCGTGTCGAGATCGCGGAAATAACGCAGAAGCGCTGCCACAGCCTGCGGCCGGGCGGCGGAGAGTGCGGCGTCTATCCAGCGTATGTCGGTCATTTACGATCCAGCGGCCTTCATGCGGCTCGGGCGGTAGGTCCTGACGGGACGGATCTCGTAGCTGCCGGGGCTAAGATTGGCCCTGGCGAGGTCGCGGGCGAAGTCGAGCGCCTCGTCCAGCGTGTCGCAATCGACCATGTAGAAGCCGAGAAGCTGCTCCTTGGTTTCCGTGAATGGCCCGTCGACGACGATCGGCTCCTCGTCCCCCTTGCGCAGCGTCGTGGCCGATGTCGTCGGCAAGAGCCGCGCCACCGGCCCCATCCGGTTCTTCGCCGCTACCTTGTCCTGCACGATTGCGAGCTGTGCCATGCAGGCATCGTCCTCCTCCTTCGTCCAGGCGCCGACGGCGTTCTCGTCATTGTAGCAGAGCACGGCATAGAGCATGGGGCTTCCTTCCTTCCATGACGAATGACGGCAGATCGTGCCGACATGGGCAGGCACGATTATTCCAGTAATCGGAGTTCTTTTCGACCGCCCCTAAGTCGGCGCGGCGGAGGTTCGCGTCAAATCCAGCGGCGGACGCGCTTGCTGTAGTCGCGGTATTTCTTGCCGAAACGCTGGTCGAGATGCCGCTCCTCGTGCTCGATGGCGAGCTTTTGCGTCAGGAAAGCGGCGACGACGGCGAGGACGATGAACCACACCATGCCGGCCGCAAGGCCGATCCCGATCATGAAGAGCGTGTTGCCGAGATAGATCGGGTTGCGCGACATTGAATAGGGGCCGTTCTGGACGAGACGCGCCGCCGGCCGGTCGAGCCGGATCGACGTCTTCGCCTTGTGCATCGTATGGATAGCCATGACGACCATAGCCACCGCCGCGATGCCGAGAACGATACCGGCGACGAAGAGCATGCCGGCCAACGGCTCGCCGATCCAGGGCAGCGGCAGCCACAAGGAAAGCAGGACGCTCGCCACGACGCCGGCCACATAGAAGATCGGCGGCCACGGGAAGTGGATCGGACCCCTCTCGACCGCGCTCATTGGTCGCCGCCCTCATTGCCTTGCCGCAGCAGGTCGTCGTCGGTCTGCTCCGAGCATTGCAGCGCCAGCGATTGCAGATTGTCGCGCATCGCCTCGTCCTCCCTGTTCGAAAACAGGGTGCCAAGTTGCCCCCCTGCCTCCAGACGATCCAGCATGCAGCCACAATAGCGCGTGCAGAACGCCTTGTCGCGGCTATCGGCGCATTGCTCCTCGCAGGCGGCGGTGAAGCGCGCTTCGGGCGGGATCGCCGGTGCCGGCAGGACCTGCGACCAGAGCCAGACCGAGCCGAACAGGATCGGCTGGTGCAGCAGGTAGACGGCAAGACTGTGCCGCCCGGCGAAGGTGAACGGCCGCGCCCAGTTCCCCGGCGGGTGCGCCGCCAGCGCATCGAACAGGCCATGGCGCTGAGCAAGTTTCGCGCAGGCGATGCCGGCGAGCACCGGCGCGAACCATGGGAAGATTGGCACGTAATCGTTGGAATGCGGATCGAAGGGGGAAAGGCCGACCCACCACAGAGCCGGATGATCGAAGAAGGGGGAGCGCAAATAATGCGGCGCGGCCACGATCGCCGCGGCGATCAGCAGCGAAAGGACGGCGGGTACGCGCAGGAAGAGAAGCCCGAGGAGGCTCGCAAGCGCGATCTCGTGCAGGATGCCGAAGAAGATGAAGGCTTCCGGCGTGGCAAACCAGGTCACCAGCGTGATCGCCGCCGCGGCCGCCGCGATCATGGCGAAGCGCTTCCAGACGGAAGGCCAGCGAATGCCCTTGCGATTGGCGAGAACCAGGCTGACGCCGACCAGAAACAGGAAGCTCGAAGCGATGGCGCGGGCAAACAGGCGCCAGTCGCCGTTCTCGGTCAGGCCCGGCGTGGCATAGCCGAAATGTTCGAGATCCCAGGTGAAGTGGTAGATCGCCATGGCGACCAGCGCCACGGCGCGCGCGATGTCTATGGCTTCGATGCGGCTGGATGACCGGGGGGACGGCCGGGCGGGGAAGGACTCTTGCATCGGCGACTTTCCGGGTACATGCGTTGTTTGCAGGGCTTTGATACAGGGCGCAAGCGCCAGCGATCGCGATCAGGAGAGAATCACATGCATAATATCGCCGCCAATGGCGCCGACATTCCGGCGCTCGGTCTCGGTACCTGGACGTTGAAGGGCGCCGAATGCACGGACATGGTCGCCGAGGCCCTGAATCTCGGTTACCGTCATGTCGACACGGCCACCTCCTACGACAATGAGGAGGCAGTCGGCGCCGGCCTGAGGGCGTCCGGCGTCGCGCGTGGCGATTTCTTCCTCACCACCAAGATCTGGCATACCGATCTCGCGCCGCGCGATTTCCGCCGTTCGACCGAGGAGAGCCTTAAGCGGCTCGGCGTAGACCATGTCGACCTGCTTCTCATCCACTGGCCGAATCCGCAGGTTCCGCTCGCCGATACGGTGGGTGCGCTCAACGAAGCGCGCACGAAGGGCCTGACACGCCATATCGGCGTCTCCAACTTCCCGACCGCGCTGCTGGCCGAGGCGACCGGGCTCTCCGACGCGCCGCTCGCCGTCGATCAGGTCGAGTACCATCCCTATCTCGACCAGTCGAAAATCCACGCCGCCTGCCGCGCCGCCGGCATGGCGATGGTGTCCTACTGCCCACTGCATCGCGGTGGCGATCTTCTTTCCGAAAAGCCGATCCTCAAAGCCGCCAAGGCGCATGGCAGGACGCCGGGACAGATCGTCTTGCGCTGGCACGTCCAGCAGGAAGGCGTCGTCGCCATTCCGCGCACGACGAGGAAGGCGCGGCTGAAGGAAAATCTCGCCGTCTTCGATTTCGCCCTTTCGGCGGACGAAATGAAGGCGATCTCGGCTTTGGCCCGGGACGGCAGCCGGATATGCGATTTCCGCTTCTCGCCCAAATGGGACTGAGAGGGAAGCACGGCTAAGTAGCCGCCGCGCTTCGCTTTCACGCTTGTCGGCGTCGGTTTCCTGCTATCCGAATCGTTGAAGGAATGCACAGCTTCCGGGGCGGTCATTACCCGGATTCCCATGGCGACGCAGGTACAGCACCCGATCTGGCTCCCGGCCGTGCCGCAGCGGGGAGCGCGCACCTTCGCCGCGCTCTATGCGGTCGAATCCTTCGCCCGGGCTTCCATCTCCAGCGTCATCCCGATCCAGGCCTACGACCTCCTGCACAACGAGCAGGAAGTCTCGCTTCTCTATACGCTGGTGGCGATGCTCGGCCTTTCGGTGACGCTGTCGATGCCGCTCCTGATCGAGCGCTTCTCGCGGCGCTGGGTCTATACGGCCGGGGCGTCGGGGCTCATCATCGGCTCGGCGTTCCTGGTTACGCAGTCGCTGCCCGGACAGATGCTCGGCATGCTCTTCCGCGTCATGGGGGCGAGCGCGCTTTCCATCACGCTCAACCTCTACATCATGGATTACATTCGCAAGCAGGAGTTCATGCAGTCGGAATCATTGCGCATGGCGTGGTCGACGCTTGCATGGACCTGCGGCCCGTTCCTCGGTGTCTATCTCTATACGCGCTTCGGCCTGTTGGCCGCTCATGGCGTGGTGGCGGCCTTCGCACTGTGCCTCCTGGCACTGTTCTGGCATTTCCGCCTCGGCGACAACGAGTTGATCCGGCCGGGCAGGACCCAGCCGCAGAATCCGTTGAGGAACGTCAGACGCTTCGTCAGCCAGCCGCGGCTGAGGCTGGCATGGGTGATCGCCTTCGGCCGCTCCTGCTTCTGGTCGACCTTCTTCGTCTATGTGCCTATCCTCATGGTGGCGACGGGCGAGGGCAAGCTCATCGGCGGGCTGTTCGTTTCGGCGGGCAATTTGCTGCTCTTCTTCGCGCTTTTCTGGGGCAAGGCCGGCCGGCGCTTCGGCGCGCGCCGCACCATCGCCTTCGCCTTCATGATGGTGGCGCTCTTTCTTTACGCGGCGGCCGCCGCCGGGGAGGCGCATCCGCTTCTGGCCGGCATCTTCCTGCTTTTCTGCGCGCTCTTCGTCATCGCCGTCGATGCGCTCGGCTCCACCGTCTATATGCGCGCCGTGCGCATACGCGAGCGCCCGCAGATGACGGCGGTCTACCGCACCTATATCGACCTGTCGGACCTGACGCCGCCGCTCGTCTATTCGATCGTGCTCGCTTTCACCGGGCTCGGCGGCGTGTTCGCTACGCTCGGGATCTTCGTCGCGGTGTGCTGCTGGCTTACCTGGCGCTACGTGCCGAGGGCGTTGTAGCGCCGCCGATCTCCTCGATCAGCCCGGCCAGTTGGGCAAGCGCGTCGATGCGCCGGAAGCGTGGTTCGCCGTCGGGCTCGGGCACATGCTCCAGGACCCATGTCAATTCGTGCGGGACGTATACGCCCCATGCGCCCGCCCGGATCGCCGGCACGACGTCGGATTTCAGCGAATTGCCGACCATCATGCTCTTGCCCGCCCCGTCGGCATGGCGCGCGAAGATCGCCTCATAAGTGGCGGGGCTCTTGTCGCTGACGATCTCAACGGCGTCGAACAGGTCGCCGAGGCCGGAGGCTGCAAGCTTGCGCTCCTGGTCGAACAGGTCGCCCTTGGTGATGAGGATCAGCCGGTAGTCGCCGGCCAGCCGCTCCAGCGTTGTCCGCGCCCCCGGCAGGGTTTCGACCGGATGCGCCAGCATGGCCCGGCCGGCTTCGAGAATATCGGCGATCACGCTCGACGGCACCTTGCCCCCGGTAACCTCCACCGCCGTCTCGATCATGGAAAGGGTAAAACCCTTGATGCCGAAGCCGTAATGCGAAAGGTTGCGCTTTTCCGCCTCCAGCAGCCGCGCCGTCAGGCGGTCGCGCTCGGCGTAGTCCTTCATGAGGTCGGCGAAGCGCTCCTCCGTCAGCCGGAAGAACTGTTCGTTCTGCCAGAGCGTGTCGTCGGCGTCGAAGCCGATGGCGGTGAGGGAAGCCATGCCGCGCTTATCGCGCGTCTCGGGCGCGCCAGCAAGCATTGCCTATCCCGGATGGCCATGGATCGTGAGTTCCGCCAGATCCATTAAGATGGCCAGGAAGACGCCGGTTCCCGTCGTCGCCGCGCCGATGAAGAAAAGCCGGTTCGCCTTCTCGAATACGCGCCGCTTCAGCGATTCGATCCCCAGGAGCATCCAGAGCGCCCGGAACTGAATGATGATGCCGACGATGAGTGCGAGGACGGGCGGTGCGTCCCAGAGGCGCCAGGGCAGGGGGTTGGCGCCCCATTGGGCGAGGAAGCCGAGGGAAAAGGATAGCACGATACCGGATACGGTCAGTGTGCCGTTGCGGAAAAGTGTTTCGACAAGCTGCTCCTTGTCATGGTCGAGATTCATGCGCCGCCTCCCATAAACATGCGAGTCCACGCTACTGTCCCGGATCGGCCTGCCGTCCGGACTGGATTGTCACCGTTCGGGGCGATCCGGGATTAGAACGACGCCGCGCGGATTTTTGCAACGGGATTTACGTTCGGCCGCGTCCGACAGCTTGCGCTGGCGAGTATATCGCGGTAGTCAGGATAGTACCGTAACGTACGGTACTGATAGTGACCGGGCAGCCGCGATGGAGATGGACCAGCTTACGGAGCGCCAGAAGGATGTGCTCGACGCGGCGCTCGCGCTCATGATGGAGGCGGGCGACCAGCTTACCATGGCCGGCGTGGCGCGGCGGGCGAGCTGTTCCAAGGAGACGCTCTACAAATGGTTCGGCGACCGCGACGGCCTGTTGACCGCGACGGTACAGTGGCAGGCGTCCAGGGTACGCGTCGAGCCGTTCGATCGCGCGCGGCTCGACCTTGCCGGGCTGACCTCCGCGCTGAAAGGGTTTGCCGCCGACTGGCTGCGCGTCGTCTCCAGTCCGACCTCGGTCGCGCTCAACCGGCTGGCGGTGGCGCATGCGGGGTCCGACAAGCGCGGCCTCGGCGCGATCGTGCTCGAAAACGGGCGCTTTGCGCTTGCGCGGCGGCTGAAGCCGGTGCTTGAAGCGGGGCGCGAAAAGGGGCTTCTTGCCTTCGGCGACGTGGAGACGGCCTTTCGCACATTCTTCGGATTGGTCGCCCGCGACGTGCAGATGCGGTTGCTTCTGGGTGACCAAATGAAATTGACTGAAGCGGAGATCGTCGGCGATGCCGCCGAGGCGACGCGGCAGTTCCTCGCTCTTTACGGAGCACCAAACCGGCCGGCGCAAACCGGTCACTGATCTGAAAAGGAAGGAAACAGGAATGCGTGTCTATTACGATCGCGACGCCGATCTCAATCTCGTCAAGGGCAAGAAGGTCGTCGTCATCGGCTATGGCAGCCAGGGCCGGGCGCATGCGCTCAACATGAAGGATTCCGGCGTCAAGGAAGTGGCCGTCGCGCTGCGTACGGGTTCCGCCACCGCCAAGAAGGCCGAGGCAGACGGCTTCAAGGTCATGTCGGTCGCCGACGCCGCCAAATGGGCCGACCTGATGATGATGGCCACGCCTGACGAGCTTCAGGGCGACATCTATAAAAACGAGATCGCGCCCAACATCCGCGACGGCGCGGCGATCGCGTTTGCCCACGGCCTCAACGTCCATTTCGGCCTGATCGAGCCGAAGTCGACCGTCGACGTCATCATGGTGGCGCCGAAGGGCCCCGGCCATACGGTGCGTTCGGAATACCAGCGCGGCGGCGGCGTGCCCTGCCTGGTCGCGGTCGCGCAGGACGCCTCGGGCAACGCGCTCGACCTCGGCCTCTCCTATGCGTCGGCCATCGGCGGCGGCCGTTCCGGGGTCATCGAGACGACCTTCCAGGAAGAGTGCGAGACCGATCTGTTCGGCGAGCAGGTAGTGCTCTGCGGCGGTCTGGTCGAGCTGATCCGCGCCGGTTTCGAGACGCTGGTCGAGGCCGGTTACGCACCCGAAATGGCCTATTTCGAGTGCCTGCACGAGGTGAAGCTGATCGTCGACCTGATCTATGAGGGCGGCATCGCCAACATGAACTACTCGATCTCCAACACCGCCGAATGGGGCGAATATGTCTCCGGCCCGCGCATCATCACGGCCGATACCAAGGCGGAAATGAAGCGCGTGCTGAAGGACATCCAGAGCGGCAAGTTCACGTCGGAATGGATGCAGGAATACCGCTCCGGCCTCGCCCGCTTCAAGGCGACCCGCCGCCTGAACGACGGCCACCAGATCGAGGAAGTCGGCGAAAAGCTGCGCGCCATGATGCCGTGGATCTCCAAGAACAAGCTGGTCGACAAGGCGAAGAACTGAGCCGATCCAAAGAACCAGTGGATTCTGCGGACTGCCCGCCGGCCCGGCCGGCGGGCAGTCTACTTTTTGCACGCTTTGGCAGGCGTGTGATAGAATGTTCGTATGAACAGGACCGACGCCATTTTGAGATTGCGCCAGACGGAAGGTGCCGTTCGCGGCATGGGCGCGACCGCGCTTTATTTATTCGGGTCAACGGTCCGCGACGAAGCGCAGCCTGCTAGCGATCTGGACGTTTTCATCGACTATGACGCGGATCGGCGCTTTTCGCTTCTCGACCTGGTCGGCATCAAGCAGCATCTGGAAGAAGAGCTTGCGGTAGAGGTCGATGTTACGACCCGCAATAGCCTTCATCCGATGCTGCGGGCCGACATCGAGCAATCGGCTATCCGCATTTTCTGATGGTAAAGCGGAAAGTCGGACCGGTCCTGGCTGAAATCCGCGAGGCCATCGAAGGTATCGAGACTCATACGGCCGGCAAAGCGCTGGTCGATTTCCAGCAGGATTGGCTGTTGCGGCTGGCAGTTCAACGGGCTCTCGAAATCATCTCCGAGGCTGCGCGACATATACCCGATGAGCTTTTGGATCATGCTCCAGATGTTCCTTGGAAAAGAATACGCGGCATCGGGAATATCTTGCGGCATGAGTATCACAAGATTGCCGATGACGTGATCTGGGCTGTCGTGGTCGAAAACATCGGCCCTCTGAAAGCGGGTATCGAGCTTATCAGCCAACATATGCCCCGGGAGTAATCGACGTATCGCGAGTCGCGGGCCTTTTGCGGCATGTCGCAAACAGGCTGCAATCGCGCCGCATCCCTATATAGTTTCCCCGCGGATCGAACTCGGAGCAGCGGGCAATGGCGGAATTTCCAAAAAAAGCGAAAATCGTCATCATCGGGCTGGGCGGCATCGTCGGCGCCTCGGTGGCGCACCATCTGGTCGAGCGCGGCTGGGGCGACATCGTCGGCATCGACAAGTCGGGCATTCCGACCGATATCGGCTCGACCGCGCATGCGTCCGATTTCTGCTACGCCACCAGCCACGATTTCCTGTCCTGCTGGACGACGCTCTATTCCATCGATTTCTACGAGAAGATGGGCCATTACGCCCGCGTCGGTGGGCTCGAAGTGGCGCGTGTCGGCGACGACGCGCGGATGGACGAGATCAGGCGCAAAATCGTCTCCGGCAAGGCGTTCGGCACCAATGTGCGGCTGGTCGGCCCCGCCGAGATCAAGGAAAAATTCCCGCTGATCGAGGAAGACAAGGTGCAGGGCGGCATGTGGGACCCGGATGCCGGCCTCGTCATCCCGCGCTCGCAGGCGGTTGCCGGCAAGCTGGTCGATCAGGCTGAGAAGGCCGGCAAGCTTAAAGCCTTCGCCAACACACCGGCGAAGTCGCTGGTCATCGAAAACGGCCGCATCAAGGGCGTGGTTACCGATCGCGGCACGATAGAGGCCGATTATGTCATCGTCTGCGCCGGCCTGTGGGGTCGGCTGATCGCCGAGATGGCGGGCGAGGATCTGCCGGTCATGCCGATCGATCACCCGCTGACCTTTTTCGGCCCCTACATGGAATTCGCCGGCACCGGCAAGGAGATCGGCTACCCGCTCATGCGCGACCAGGGTAACTCCGCCTATATGCGCGACACGGGCGACCCGACGACGTCGGAAGGCGGCATGATAGAGTGGGGCTATTACGAGGAGGCCAATCCGCGCCTCGTCCATCCGCGCGAACTTCTCGAGAAGGACCAAGCGCGTCTTTCGCCCTCCCAGCGCGACCTCGACATGGAACAAATCATGGAGCCGCTGGAGAAGGCGATCGAGCTGACGCCGATCCTCGGCGAACTCGGCTATGACGAGCGCCGCTCCTTCAACGGGCTGTTGCAGGTGACGGCCGATGGCGGCCCGTCGATCGGCGAAAGCCAGAAGGTGAGGGGGCTGTGGTACGCGGTCGCCATCTGGGTCAAGGACGCGCCCGGCATGGCCAAGCTCGTCGCCGACTGGCTGACGGACGGCCGCACCCATATCGACCACCACCAGATCGATTATGCCCGCTTCTACCCGCACCAGACGGAAGAGAAATTCGTCGAGGGCCGCTGCGGCGAGGCGGCGCAGAAGGTCTATAACCCCGCAATCCATCCGCGCGAGCCCTATGCCACCGGCCGCAATATCCGCCGCTCGCCGTTTTACGAGCGCGAAAAGGAACTCGGCGGCTATTTCATGGAACTCGGCGGCTGGGAGCGCGCCCATGGCTACGCCGCCAACGAGCATCTGCTGGAGAAATACGGCAACCGCGTGCCGGTGCGCGAGAACGAGTGGGACAACCGCCATTTCTGGCGCGTCTCCAATGCCGAGCATCTGGCGATGAGCGAGGATTGCGGCATCGTCAACCTGTCGCATTTCTACATGTTCGAGGTGGCTGGTCCCGACCACGTCGCGCTGATGGAGTGGCTTTGCGCCGCGAGGATCGGCGGTGACGCCAATATCGGCCGGGGCATCTACACGCATTTCCTCGACGACGAGGGCATGGTGCGTGCCGATTTGACCGTCATCCGCATGGAAGACCGCTGCCGCGTCATCGACGGCGCCGATGCCGGCCCGCGCGATTTCAACTACGTCAGGCGCGTCGCCGAGGACAAAGGTTTTGATGTCACCGTCACCGACGTCACCGACACATATGTCACCATCGGCTGCTGGGGCCCGAATGCCCGCTCCACGCTCCAGAAGGTGGTGGAGAACCCGGACGGCCTGTCGCTGGAGAATTTTCCTTTCGCCGCCATCCGGACGATCCGCATCGCCGGCAAGGACGTCATGGCCTTCCGCATCTCCTATGTCGGCGAGCAGGGCTGGGAACTGCATATGCGCTACGAAGACGGGCTCGCCGTCTGGGATGCGCTGCGCTCCACCGGCATCATGGCCTTCGGCGTCGAGACCTATGCCAACACGCGCCGCATGGAAAAGAGCCTGAGGCTCCAGAACGCCGATCTTCTGACGGAGTACAATCTCTACGAGGCCGATCTCGCCCGCCCGAAGGTCAAGGAAGCCGATTTCCGCGGCAAGGCCAGGCACGTCGAATACCGCGCGCGCGAGCACCAGCCGGCGATGCTGTGCACGCTGGTGATGACGGAGAACACGGATTCGCACGGGGTCGCCCGCTATCCGGTCGGCATCATGCCGGTGATGGACCCCGATACCGGCGAAACGCTGGTCGATGAACTCGGCCGCCGCTCCTACACGAGTTCGGTCGCCTATGGCCCGACGCTCGGCAAGAACATCGCGCTCGCCTATCTGCCCTGGGCCTATTGCCAGGAAGGCCGCATGCTTCAGGTTCAATATTTCGGCGAGACCTATCCCGTCGAGGTGGCGGCGGTGGGTTACAAGCCTCTCTACGATCCGGAGAATCTGAAGCCGCGGAGCTGAGGTATCTGAAATGGAAAACCGCGTTCCTCCGATCCGGACGAACGCGGCTTTGCCAGATACGCATGGCCCTTCGCGTACAAGATACGCTGCGAAAGATACGGGCTCCGGTACGCGAGACCTGATCCGGAGCGGCGGGCGGGCTGCGAATTTCCGCCTCGCCATCCGTTCTAAGGCGACATCGTTACCGTGCGGTTATCAGGAACTTAAGCAAACCTAAAGATGGCGTTTTTTGTCGCCGGCGCAGGTAGAAAAACGGGTTGTGCGGATGCTTTTGCAACCCATGCGGGACATCCGCAAGCCTATGAAAGAAATAGATGAATCGGCGGGCCGATTCGGACGACCGGCGGCGCTATTTCTGCGCGCCGCGCAGGAAGTTGATGATGCCGGAGAAATCGTCGCCGGCATGTCCCAACTGATTGAACAGCGCGTAGAGTTGCGTCGCTTCCGCGCCGAGCGGTGTTGCCGCACCCGAAGCCTGCGCCGCCTCCTGGCTGAGCTTCAAATCCTTCAGCATGAGGGCCGCGGCGAAACCGGGCTTGTAGCCCTTGTTGGCCGGCGATGCCGGCACCGGACCGGGCACGGGACAATAGGTCGTCAGCGACCAGCATTGGCCGGACGAGGTGGAAGCCACGTCGAAAAGCGCCTGGTGCGACAGGCCGAGCTTTTCCGCCAGAACGAACGCTTCACCGACGCCGATCATCGAAATGCCGAGGATCATATTGTTGCAGATCTTGGCGGCTTGGCCCGCGCCGCCTTCGCCGCAATGGACGATGCGGCCGGCCATCGGGTCGAGGATGGGCTCGGCCTTGGCGAAGGCTTCCTTGGAGCCGCCGGCCATGAAGGTGAGCGTGCCGGCCGTCGCGCCGCCGACGCCGCCGGAAACGGGAGCATCGACGGACAGCATGCGATACTTTGCGGCAATGGCGTGCGCCTGCCTTGCTGAGTCCACGTCGATGGTGGAGGAATCGATGAAGAGCGTGCCCCTGGCGGCCCTGGCGACGATGTCCTCATAGACGGAGAGCACATGCTTGCCGGCCGGCAGCATGGTGATGACGATCTCCGCGTCCTTCACGGCCGCCGGCGCGTTGGCCATGACGGTGACGCCGTTGTCGCGTGCGATCTTGAGGTTTTCCGGCACCAGATCGAAGCCGCGCACATCGTGCCCCGCCTTGACCAGATTGGCGGCCATGGGGTTGCCCATATTGCCGAGGCCGATGAATGCGATGCTGGTCATTGGTGCGTTCCTTCAGTAGGGCAGATCGGCAATAGGCAGTCGGCAGTCGGGTTCCGATTGCCTATCTGCCGACTGCCTACTGCCGGCCAATCAAATCCCTCGCGATGATCACGCGCATGATTTCATTCGTGCCTTCGAGGATCTGGTGGACGCGCAGGTCGCGCACCAGTTTCTCGACGCCGTAATCGTGGAGATAGCCGTAGCCGCCATGTATCTGCAGCGCGTCGTTGGCGACGTCGAAGCAGGAATCGGTGACGAAGCGCTTGGCCATCGCCGACCATTTGGTGGCGTCGGCGGCCTTGCGGTCGAGCTTCGAGGCGGCACTATAAAGGAGCATGCGCGAGGCCTGGAGGTTGGTCTCCATGTCGGCGAGCTTGAATTGCAGCGCCTGGAACTGGTCGATCGACCGGCCGAAGGCCTGCCGGTCATGCGCGTAGGCAAGCGCCTTGTCGAGCGCCGATTGCGCACCCCCCAGCGAGCAGGCGGCGATGTTGAGGCGGCCGCCGTCGAGCCCGGCCATGGCGATCTTGAAGCCGACGCCTTCGCCCGAAAGCAGGTTTTCCGCCGGCACCTTGCAATCCTGGAAGACCACCTGGCGGGTGGACTGCATGTGCCAGCCCATCTTGCTTTCGATGGCGCCGAAGGAGAGACCGGGCGCGTCCTTCGGGATGACCAGCGTGGAAACGCCTTTCGGCCCGTCCTCGCCGGTGCGCACCATGGCGACATAGACGTCCGAATCGCCTGCGCCCGAAATGAACTGCTTGGCGCCATTCAGCACGTAGTCGCTGCCATTGCCGCCGCTGCGGACGGCGCGCGTCTTCAGTGCCGCCGCGTCGGAGCCCGACCCTGGCTCGGTCAGGGCGTAACTCGCCAGCCATTCCATCGAGGTCAGCTTGGGCAGAAAACGCTGGCGCTGCGCCTCGTCGCCGAATCTGTCGATCATCCACGCCGCCATGTTGTGGATGGAGATGAAGGAGGCGAAGGCGGGGCAGGCGGCGGCGAGCGCCTCGAAGATCAGCACCGCGTCGAGCCGGCCGAGGCCCGAGCCGCCGACATCCTCGCCGATATAAATGCCGCCGAGGCCGAGCGGTCCGGTCTCGCGGATGGTGGCCGAGGGGAAGAAGCGCTCCTTGTCCCAGTCGAGCGCGTAGGGCGCGACCCGTTCCGCCGCGAAGTCCCGCGTCATCTCGCGGATGGCGCGCTGGTCATCGTTCAGTTCGAACTGGCCGGCGGCCTTGTCGGCAACGGCGTCCATGGCAACCTCCCTGCTTGCGCTTGCTCCTCAACCTCGCGGCAGTCTAAAGCATTGCCGGCGTTGCGCAACGCGGGCGCCTGCAAAGAGGCTGTGCACGCAAGCGCCATGGAACCCGACATTCCTCAAAGATTGCTGGCCGCGACCCGCGAGTATCTGGCGGGATTCGAGGGCGCCACGCTTGCGGGTTTTCTCGAAGAAGTGGACTGGTCGATGGATGAGCGGACGTTGTTCGCGAAGCCGCTGCCGTGCCTGCATCTTCTTGACCGGGTTTCTTCCACGGTGGCTGGCGACGGCGGGAAAATCGTCCGGCTGCTGTCGGAAAATCGCAACGGCTTTAATTGGGGCCAGACCTATATCGAAGCGGATTTTGGCCGAAGCTTTATCGAAAACTACGGTTGGCTGGAACTTTTCGGGACGCGCGGCCACTTCGCCAACAATGAAATGGCCGGTGGCTTTCTCATTCTCGGCCCGCATATCCACTACCCGGACCATCATCATGCAGCCGAAGAAATCTACATCCCGCTGACCGGGGGCACCGGCTGGCGAAAGGGCGGCGGCCCCTATGTCGAAAAACCGGCAGGTGCAATCATCCATCATCCTTCCAACGTTGACCATGCGATGAAGACGAGCGCGGAGCCGCTTCTGGCGCTTTACCTGTGGCGCGGCGGGCCGCTTGCGGCGCGCTCCACCATCACCGGCAAGGCGGAGACGATTTGAGCCGCGCCCGCGCCATCATGTTGCAGGGCACCGGCTCGGATGTCGGCAAGACGGTGCTGGTCGCGGGCCTTTGCCGCGTGGCGCGCAGGCGTGGGCTTGTCGTGCGCCCGTTCAAGCCGCAGAACATGTCGAACAACGCCGCCGTCGCGGAAATCCCCGGCGAGGGAGAGATGGGCGAGATCGGCCGCGCGCAATGGCTTCAGGCGCTTGCCTGCGGGGTCGCGCCGACCGTCCACATGAACCCGGTGCTTCTGAAGCCGCACAGCGATATCGGCGCGCAGGTCGTCGTCCAGGGCAAGGTCTTCGGCGAAGCCGGCGCGCGCGACTACCAGACGCTCAAGGGGAAACTGCTCGACGCGGTGATGCAGTCATGGGGCGAAGTGGGGAAGGGCGCCGATCTGGTCGTGGTCGAGGGCGCCGGCTCGCCGGCCGAGATCAATCTGCGCGACCGCGACATCGCCAATATGGGCTTCGCCACCCGCGCCGACGTCCCGGTCGTGCTGGTCGGAGACATCGATCGGGGCGGGGTGATCGCCTCGCTGGTCGGCACGCACCATATCCTTCCGGAGGAAGACCGGCGGATGATCGTCGGCTATCTCGTCAACAAGTTCCGGGGCGATGTCTCGCTCTTCGACGGCGGGCTGGAGGCCATCGGCCGCTATACCGGCTGGCCGTGTTTCGGCGTGGTGCCGTGGCTGAAGGATGCCGCGCGCCTGCCCTCGGAGGATTCGGTCGTCCTCGAACGGCTCGTAGAGGGAAATGCCTCCGCGCTCAAGGTGGCGGTGCCCATGCTCGGCCGCATCGCCAATTTCGACGATCTCGACCCGCTTCGCGCCGAGCCCGCCGTCGAAATCGTCTTCGTGCCACCCGGCAGGCCCTTGCCGGCCGATGCGGGGCTCGTCGTCATCCCCGGATCGAAATCGACCATCGCCGACCTGGCGTATTTCCGCGAGAACGGGTGGGACCGCGACCTCGCCGCGCATCGGCGTCGCGGCGGGCATATCGTCGGCCTGTGCGGCGGCTACCAGATGCTCGGCCGCCGGGTTCTCGATCCAGACGGCGTCGAAGGCGGCGTGCGCGAAGCAGACGGGCTCGGCATGCTCGACGTCGGGACGGTGATGGCGCGGCACAAGACCGTCCGCAACACCGTCGCGCGCTCGGCCCGCTTCGACACGCCGCTCGAAGGCTACGAGATCCATATGGGGCGGACGGAAGGGCCGGATTGCCTGCGCCCGGTCGCCATGGTCGACGGGGCCGGGGAGGGCGCGACGTCGCCCGACGGCAAGGTTTTCGGCACCTATCTCCACGGCCTGTTCACGGCCGATGCGTTCAGGAAGGAATTCCTCGGAAGCCTTGGCATACGTTCGGCCGGCGCCGATTATCGCGCCATTGTCGAAAGCGCCCTCGACGGCATCGCCGATGGGCTCGAAGAACACCTTGATTACGAGGCGCTGCTGGCCGCCGCCAGATAGCGGCTTCCTACGCCTTCCTCCGTTCCAGAAGTTTCTCCGCCGCATCCTGCAACTGGGCGATTTCCCTGTCATATTCCGCGATCGACTTCGTCCGCGTCTCGCAATAGATCATGCCGGATTCGAGGTCCTTCAGCTTCCGGTTCGACCAGTCGCTGGCGCCTTCGCCGTCGATGGCGAAGGACAGCGTGGAGGCGTTGCCGACGGTGCGGTCGTAGCGCTCTTGCAGGCCCTTCCGCTCCTGTTCGAGTTCCGCCCTGATCCCGGCAAGGAGATTGGTGATGCGTTCCGCCCGCGCGATGTCGTTATCCCGGTCGCGCCCGGCCGATCTCTGTCGAAAAAGACCCTTCAGCATAAGCTCTCCGCTTTATGGCCGGTCTGGAAACTCCACCGACAATAGCATAAGTGTCGCAAGCCGTTAATGAAAGCCGACGCCGGTCAGGACGTGCTCAAAACGAGGACCATATGCGCGGCGAGAACGCCCAGCACACCGCCGGCCGCCTTTACCGTGGCATCCCAGAACCTCGCATGGCGATCCGGCGTCAGATATTGCAGGGCTTCGATGCCGAACGCGGAAACCGCGACTAGGCCGACCGCCCACAGCCAGCGGCGTCGATAGCCGAATCCCAGGAACAGTCCCGACACCAGGAAGCCGACGAAACGGTCGAAATCGGGCCCGTATCCCAGCCGCGGCCTCAGGCCGATCGGCGAGACCGTCGCGAGAACGATTGCGATGAGGATCAGCCAGCCGATGATTCGGCATGCAATGCGTATCATACCCGCTCATAACCGTCCGGACATCGGAATGCCAGACAGAGAAACAGGCGGACCGCCCGACAATCCGTCGCCGTGGCGAATGAGGCACGCGCGACCGGACTCACGCGCGCGGCGAGTGGACATGCTCGGGCCTCACGCCGAGCCCCACCCACGACGCAAAGCGCCTTTGCAGCCAGGGGACGGCGGATACGATACGGATCGGCAGCGGCGGCTTCGGCGCGCGCTCCTTGTCGTTCAAAAGGGGCGTCAGAATAAGCCGATGCGCCTGCACCTGCACGAACTGGATGATCCGCGTCGGCCACAACCTGCGCTCGCGCACGCGCTCCAGATCCGCGTCGGTGAGCGTGCCGGAGGCGAGGCGGCCGGCCAGCAGGTTTGCCGAGGCCACCGCGTCCTGGATCGCGAGATTGATGCCGATGCCGCCGACCGGCGACATGGCGTGCGCGCTGTCCCCGATCATCACCAGCCCCGGCCGCGCCCATTTTTCCAGTCGATCGACGGTGACGGTCAAAAGCTTCACGTCGTCAAAGCTTGCGATCTGGTCGATATGACTGGAAAGCCACGGCACGGCCTCGACGACCGATCGGCGGAAGGCGTCGAGGCCGGCGGCGCGTATCCTAGGCGCCTCGTCCTTGGCGATGACATAGGCGCATTGCCAGTAATCGCCCCGGTTGATGGTCACCACGATGCGGCCGGCCGCCGCGTTGAACAGCACATCCTCGCCGAGTGCCGGGTCGCGGTCGACGCGGAACCAGAACACGTCGATCGGTGCGCCGATGTCGAGCACCTTCAAACCGCTTGCCTCGCGAACGGTCGAGTGGCGGCCGTCGGCGCCGATGGTGAGTTTCGACCTGATCTCGATTCCGCCATCCGGCCCCTTGGCGCGGACGCCGACCACGCGGCCATTTTCCTCGATGAGGCCGGTTGCCTCGGTATTCATGGCGAGCGAGAACGAGGGCAGCTTCTTTGCCTCGTCGGAGAGGAAGTCGAGGAAGTCCCATTGCGGCATCAACACCACGAAGGGGTAATGCGCCTTGATGCGGGTGAAATCGCCGATGCGCAGATGCGTGTCGCCGAAATTGCCGCCGAGGCGCTCGATCTTCTGGTGCGGGCGCTTCAGGAGCCTTTCGGCCAGGCCGAGTTCATACATGATCTCCAGCGTCGAGGGATGCACCGTGTCGCCGCGGAAATCGCGCAGGAAATCACCGTGCTTCTCCAGAACCAGCGTCTTCACCCCGGCGCGGGCGAAGAGGTAGCCCGCCATCATGCCCGCCGGCCCACCGCCGACGATGCAGCATTCGGTGTCGACGGCCGTGGTCACGCGGCTTTGCCGATATCCGCCACCATGGCGGCCACATCGGCCTCGGCGGCGGCCAACGCTTCGGGCGAGCGCGAGCGGACGACGAGGTCGGTGGAGAACTTGCCTTCGAAGGATTTCGGATAGGAACCGATGATCGTGTCGGGGTGTGCCTTCTGGATGGCGGCCAGCGCCTCGGCCACCGCGCCCTCGCCATAGGGACAATGCACCGTTGCGGAGAGAAGCTTTTGCCCGGTCTTCAATGTCGGCACGACATTGTCGAGCATGGCCTGGAAGATCGAAGGGACGCCGGCCATAACATAGACGTTCTCCATCTGAAAGCCCGGCGCGGTGGAGATCGGGTTGCGGATATGCTTCGCGCCGACCGGCATGCGCGCCATGCGCTTGCGCGCGGGCGTCATTTCGAGGCCGCGCTTGACATAGGCTGATTCCATCATGGCAAGCGCTTTGGCGTCGTAGTCGCAGGGCACGCCGAAGGCCTTGGAAATCGCATCGGCGGTGATGTCGTCATGCGTCGGGCCGATGCCACCGGTGGTGAAGACATAGGCGTAGCGCGCCCTCAGCGCGTTGACCGCGCCGACGATCTCGTCCTCCTCGTCAGGGACGATCCTGACCTCCTTCAGGTCGATGCCGATCGCCGTCATGATGTCCGCCAGATGGCCGACATTCTTGTCCTTGGTGCGACCGGACAGGATCTCGTCGCCGATCACGACCATCGCGGCAGTCACGGTTTCAGGCATGGAAAGTGCTCCGTCAAAGGGGAGGAAGTGGTAGCGCCGACCGGCGGACACCGCAATGGTGCCATTTCTGCGCCAAATTCCCCCCTATGGACCCACGCGATATATCGATTGTCATTGGAGGTCCAAATGCGGCAATCTGATAGACGAAGCCCGCCGACCGGAGCGAAGAGCGGGCACCGGGAGGAACACGCCATGGAAATGCCGCCGCCCCTGATCGATTCCCCGGCCGCCTGGACCGGCGAGGAAATGGCCAGGCACAAGGAGCGATGGCTGGTCGAGCTTTCGCCCGAAGACGTCGCGGAACTGGAGGCGGCGGGAAACGCCTATCTTGCGCGGACGGACGATATCGGCGCGCTGAAGAAGGAAGATTTTCCTCTGCCCCGCCTTGCCGCCCATCTGGCGGCGCTCCGCGAAAAGCTGGTCGACGGGATCGGCTTCGAGGTGCTGCGCGGACTTCCGGTCGAAAACTATTCGCGAGAGCTTGCGGCGACGATTTTCTGCGGCGTCGGCTCGCATCTGGGCAGCGCGCGCTCGCAAAACGCCATGGGCCACATTCTCGGCCATGTGCGCGATACCGGCGCCAACGCGAAGGATACGAATACCCGCATCTACCAGACCGCCGAGCGCCAGACCTTCCATACCGATTCGGCCGATGTCGTCGGCCTGCTCTGCCTGAAGGACGCGAGGGAGGGTGGCGAGTCGCTGCTGGTCAGCACCGTCACGATCTATAACGAGATGCAAAAGCGCCGGCCGGACCTCGTGCCGTTCCTCTTCGACCCGATCGCCACCGACCGGCGCGGCGAGATACCGGAAGGCCAGAAGGCTTATTTCGAGATTCCGGTGCTCAACTGGCATGGCGGCCATCTGACCGGCATGTACCAGCGGCAATATATCGACAGCGCCCAGCGCTTCCCCGACGCCATGCGCCTGACGGACCGGCACGTCGAGGCGCTCGACTTATTCGACAGCCTCGCCAACGATCCGAAGCTGCATCTCGTCATGCGGTTGAAGCCGGGCGACCTGCAGTTCGTCTACAATCATTCCATGCTGCACGACCGCATGGGCTTTCTCGACTGGGCGGAACCGGAGAAGCGCCGGCACATGCTGCGGCTGTGGCTTTCGGTTCCCGGCGACCGGCCGTTGCCCGAGTGCTTCAGACAGCGCTACGGCTCGATCGAGATCGGCGATCGCGGCGGTATAATCACCAAGGGCACGCGCCTCAACGCGCCCTTGGGGTAGAGACGACAGCGGCGGGTGGGGATATGCTTCCCGCCGTGCGAAGCATTCATTCGGGCAAAAAAAAGCAAGGCACGAAGCCTTGCGAGATAAACGCGTCCGATCCTTATTCCGGTTTCCCGGCGGCCGCGCATCACCGCGCCAGGATCACATCCTCCCAAGACTTTGACCGCGTAGGGGAGTGGATTTATTCTCCATTCCCTCGTTTATCGAAAAACCTTAGACCAATCCCGAACGGATTGTCACGAAAAATATTGCGCTGAAAGGCCCTTTGATGTGCTGCGCTGCACAATGCTGCGCCACGGGCCGCACGGCCGGACGGGCAGTTGCCGGTCACGAAAGAGCCGCACCGCGCTCGGGTTCCCAAGCCGCCTTGAAATGGCTATGAAGCGCGTGAACTTCCCGCACGAACGCCGCCGATTCCGCCGGCCCGAAATTTCAGTTTGTCACCAGGACCTCGGGACCCATCCATGCGATTGTCGCACTATTTCCTGCCCATCCTCAAAGAGAACCCGCGCGAGGCTGAAATCGTCTCCCATCGCCTCATGCTCCGCGCGGGCATGATCCGCCAGCAGGCGGCGGGCAGCTTTTCCTGGCTGCCGCTCGGCAAGCGCGTGCTCGACAAGGTCGTCCAGATCATCCGCGAGGAGCAGAACCGCGCAGGCGCGCTCGAGATCATGATGCCGACCATCCAGTCGGCCGATCTGTGGCGCGAGAGCGGGCGCTACGACGATTACGGCAAGGAGATGCTGCGCATCAAGGACCGGCACGAGCGCGACATGCTCTACGGGCCGACCAACGAGGAGATGGTGACGGAGATCTTCCGCGCCTATGTGCGCTCCTACAAGGATTTGCCGCTCAACCTCTATCATATCCAGTGGAAATTCCGCGACGAGGTGAGGCCGCGTTTCGGCGTCATGCGCTCGCGCGAGTTCCTGATGAAGGACGCCTATTCCTTCGATCTCGATTTCGAAGGCGCCCGCGCCGCCTATAATCGCATGTTCGTCGCCTATCTTAGGACCTTTACGCGCATGGGCCTCCAGGCGATACCGATGCGTGCCGACACCGGCCCGATCGGCGGCGATCTTTCCCACGAGTTCATCATCCTGGCCGAGACCGGCGAGAGCGCGGTCTTCTGCGACCGCGAATTCCTCTCGCTTCCGGTGCCGGGCGCCGACACCGATTTCTCCAACGACGCCGAGATCGCGGGCATCGTCGAGGAATGGACGCGGCCTTACGCGGCGACAGACGACATGCATGAGGAGAGCGAGTGGGCGAATGTGCCCGAGGCGGAGCGGCTCTCCGCGCGCGGCATCGAAGTCGGCCATATCTTTCATTTCGGAGAGAAATATTCCAAGCCGATGGGCGCCAAGGTTACCGGCCCGGACGGCAAGGAGCATTTCGCCTCGGGCGGCTCCTACGGCATCGGCCCGAGCCGGCTGGTCGCGGCCATCATCGAGGCGAGCCACGACGATAACGGCATCATCTGGCCGGAAGCTGTCGCGCCGTTCCAGGTCGTGCTCATCAACATGAAGCCGGGTGATGCGGCCTGCGACGCGGCCTGCGAGAAATTGCAGGCGGCCTATGAGAAGGCCGGGCGGGACGTGCTCTACGACGACACCGACAGCCGAGCTGGCGCGAAATTCGCCACCGCCGACCTGATCGGCATTCCCTGGCAGGTGATCGTCGGCCCGCGCGGGGCGGCCGACGGCACGGTCGAGGTGAAGAAGCGCGCCACCGGCGAGCGTGACGTCAGGAAGATCGACGAGCTTCTGTCGACGCTGGAGAGGGCCGAGTGACGCAAGCGGCGGCCAGCGCGACGGCGAACGGGCGGCAGGCCAAGCCGAACGGCGTGCCGACCGCCGGCGCCGGACCGTTTTCGCTGTTCGAGCGCATGGTCGCCTGGCGCTACCTGCGGGCGCGGCGCAAGGAGACGGTGATCTCGGTCATCGCCTCGATCTCGTTCCTCGGCATCATGCTCGGCGTCGCCACGCTGATCATCGTGATGGCTGTGATGAACGGCTTTCGCGAGGAGCTTTTGACCCGCATCCTCGGCATCAACGGCCATCTGATCATGCAGCCGATCGACCGGCCGCTCGACGACTACGACGCCGTCGCCAAGCGGATCGACGGGGTACCCGGCGTCAAGATGGCGATCCCGCTGGTGGAAGGGCAGGTGTTGGCCTCCGGCAAGGTGGGGGCAGGGACCGGGGCGCTTGTGCGCGGCATCCGCGAGGCCGACCTGAAGAAGATCAATCTTGTCGCCAAGCAGCTCAAGGGCGGGACGCTGGACGGGTTCGACGAGAGCGGCGGCGTGGCGATCGGCTCTCGGATGGCGGAGAATCTCGGCCTCGAACTCGGCGACACGATTACGCTGATCTCGCCCGACGGCGACGTGACGCCCTTCGGAACGACGCCGCGTGTCAAGGCCTATACGATAACGGCGATCTTCGAAATCGGCATGTCGGAATATGATTCCACGATCATCTTCATGCCGTTTTCGGAGGCGCAGGCCTATTTCAATTTCGGCGACAGGGCGCAGACCATCGAGATCTACCTCGATAACCCCGATGACGTGGACGAGATGCGGCCGAAGATCGAGGCCGCGGCGAAGCGCCAGCTCTATCTTGTCGATTGGCGTACCCGCAACGAGACGTTCTTCTCCGCGCTCGAGGTCGAGCGCAACGTCATGTTCATGATCCTTACCCTCATCGTGCTGGTGGCTGCGCTCAACATCATTTCAGGCCTGATCATGCTGGTGAAGGACAAGGGCAGCGATATCGCCATCCTGCGCACCATGGGCGCGACCAGCGGCGCGATCATGCGCATCTTCCTGATGGCGGGTTCGGCGATCGGAGCGGCCGGCACCGTCGCCGGCGTGGCGCTGGGCGTCGTCGTCTGCCTCAACGTGGAGCGCATCCGCGAATTCTTTTCCTGGCTCCTGGGCACGACCTTGTTCAATCCTGAACTCTATTTCCTCAGCCAGCTGCCGGCGCGCATGGATGCGAGCGAGACCATCTCGGTCGTGATCATGGCGCTGGTGCTCTCCTTCCTCGCAACGCTGTTCCCGGCATGGCGGGCCGCCCGGCTCGATCCGGTCGAAGCACTGAGGTACGAATGATGGCGGGCGGCCTCGTCCTCGAACTAAAGGCGGTGGAGCGCTACTATCTTCAGGGGCCGAAACGGCTGACGATCCTGAACGGCGCGGAATTTTCGCTGAAGCGGGGCGAGATGGTCGCGCTGGTGGCGCCGTCGGGCACGGGCAAGTCGACCATGCTGCATGCCGCGGGCCTTCTCGAACGGCCGAACGGCGGCGACGTGATCGTCAATAACCGCGCTTGCGGCCGGCTTTCGGACGACGACCGCACGGCGATCCGCCGCAACGAGATCGGGTTCGTCTACCAGTTCCACCATCTGCTGCCTGAATTCTCGGCGATCGAGAACATCATGATGCCGCAGATCATCCGAGGCCTCAGCCGTGCCGAAGCGCGCGAGCGGGCGGTGCAGCTTCTCGACTACATGAAGATCGGCAAGCGTGCCGAACATCGGCCGGCCGAACTGTCGGGCGGCGAGCAGCAGCGCGTGGCGATCGCACGGGCGGTGGCCAACGCGCCGCTCATCCTGCTTGCCGACGAGCCGACCGGCAATCTGGATCCCGGCACCGCGAACTATGTCTACGAGGCGCTCGAGGCGCTGGTCCGGCAATCGGGCCTGTCGGCGCTCTTCGCCACGCACAACCACGAACTCGCGGCGCGCATGGACCGGCGCGTGACGCTTGCCGAAGGCAAGGTCGTGCCGTTGCGCTGAGCGGCGCCTATCCGCTAATCTCCGCCATGGCCGGGTTCCCGACTACCTGAAACCAAACGACCTCCGCCGGCCGATAAACGGCATGGCGGATGTTGACTTGGAGTAAGGAGATAGATCCAGACCGCCCTCGCCATCTCACGAAGATCGACTTGGATACGGCAAATTCGCGTCGGTGACCATCTGGAGGCTGTCGTCCCCGCCTTAGGCGGAATTCGACGCGCTACCTAATCCGGGTGGCTTGGATACCCATCAAAAGAGATATGCTTTTCGCCCTCGCTCGTCCGTGATAAAATACTGCTTGGACTTTTCCGCCCGTGAATTCCAGCGGTGGGGGCGGAGCTGTTTCTCATGAGACGTTTCTGGGCTTGTGCGGTCGTGCTCCTTGTCGGGCTGAATGCGGCATTCGCGGCTTCGCTGAATGACGCGGTGAGGAGCGGGAACGTCGATCAGGTCAAACAGGCGTTGGATGGTGGCGCCAATATTGCGGAACCGGACGACGCAGGCGACCCGCCTCTCATCGTCGCTTCGCTGGCCGGGCATCCCGAAATCGTCGGCCTTCTTCTTCAGCGCGGCGCCGATATCGCTATCCGCAACAAGCATGGGCTGACTGCCCTTCATGCCGCGTCATATGCCGGAAAGCTGGATGTCGTGAAGTTGCTCGTCGCCAAGGGCGCGGCAGTGAACGACACGAATAATTTCTACAAGATGTCACCGCTGCACGCGGCGGCGGAGGAAGACCGCGCCGAGATCGTCGCTTTCCTGCTGGCGAACGGAGCCGATATCGAGGCGAAGGAGCGGAACGGCTATACGCCGCTCTCGCAGGCCGGCTGGCGTGGATATTGGGACGCGGCCGGGTTGCTGATGAAAGCGGGGGCCAGGTGTCAGAAGCCGGAGATCGTCGGCGAACGCTTCTACAAGGAGTGCCTGAAGCGGAAATGATGCCGCCCTTGTCCGGCTCGTGCCGGAAGATGGAGAAATCAATGAAATCCGATAACTGGAAATCAGGAGTGGCAGGTGGTGCGGCCCTGATCCTGATGCTGGCCGCAGTAAATCCGGCGAAAGCCGAGGATGTCGTCAACACGGGCTATTTCGGCGATGTAGCGATCAAGGGCTATGACACGGTTGCCTATTTCACCGAGCACAAGGCCGTGAAGGGCTCGGAAAAATTCGCTTATCATTGGCTGGGCGCGAACTGGTATTTCTCCAGCGCGGAGAATCGCGAGATCTTCACGCGCGAACCGGTCAAATACGCGCCGCAATATGGCGGGTACTGCGCGGACGGCGTCTCTGCCGGAACGATTACCACCAACATCGATCCCAAGGCGTGGCGCATCATAGATGGCAAGCTTTACCTGAGCTATGACCCGGGCGCGGCCGAAGGTCTTGAGAAGAACCATTCCAAGGTGATCAGCTCACAGAAATACTGGCCGGAGGTCAAGCGAACCCTGATGTCGGCAGGCACGCAAAAGGACTGGCAATAGAGCGTCACACATATCCGCGCGCCGAAACGGACATTTCGGGCGCGCCTCCAAGCCGTCTTGAACAGGAGCCTCGGGGGTGGGCTCGCCCGTGCTTGCGCTATTTATCCTTCTCGAGTGAGAAGAATCTGAGCGCCTGCGGCGTGACGCTGACATATTGCGCGCCGTCCTTCCGGCCGCTGGCGCGATAGACATATCCGCAGGCGAGACGGTCCATGAAATAGCCCTCGAACTTTTCGCACAGGCGGTCGCCCTGGACCTCGACGGTCCCGGTTATGTTCGTATTGGCGCTGCGATAGGCACTATTGCCGGATTTGTCGAAATACTGGACGAAAGCCGCACCGTTCTTGTGCTGCCCGACCCAGGTCTTGTCGCTGGTCAGGGCCTGGAGTTCCGCTTGCCCCAGCCGGTCCTTCTCGTCTCCCTCGAAGCCGAACGGCCATTCCGGAATGCCGGCTGCGTAAAGGGCGCTCAAATGATAGCGGCGGTCCTCGTCTTGCCAGTAATCATAGAGATAGCTGTAGTAGGTCAGGTTCGTCTCGGGGAACAGCTTCAGCAACGCAGCGGCCTGTTTTTGCCCGCTCGGTTTGTCCCCTTGCCGCGCATAGGCGGCCGCCAGATATTCTCGCGCCGGCTCGACATTGGGCAGCCTCTCGACGGCTGCTTTCAGGAGAGGCAGCGCCTGTTCGTTCTCGCGCGCCATGTAGAAGACCACGCCCGCCAGCAACTGGAAATTCGGCGGCGGCGAAGGATTGAGCCGCAGCGCGCTTCTTATCGCGGTCACGGCCGGTTCCCGGCTACCCGTCTGTACGAGCACCAGCGCAAGGTTTGCGACGGCCTCGGAATCGTTTGGCTGTATGAGGACGGCCCGGTTGGCCGAATCGATCGCTTCCGCGGCCCGCCCGTCGACGAGCTGCAGCAGGGCGAGCACGGTTCGGGCACGTGCGTTGTCTGGATTGAGCGCCAATGCGCGGCCGGCCGCGTCGTAGGCGATCTTCCGCGCGACCGCGGCGGACCAGATCAAATTGTAGTCGTTGCGCAGCACGTCGATTGCGACCCGCGCGATTCCCGCATAGGCGTCGGCGAAGCGAGGATCGAGGTCGATCGCCTTCTGGTAGAATGACAGGGTCTGGCGGTAGGATTCGACGTCGCTGTAGAGGAATCCCTCGTGCTCGGCCCGCAGATAATAATCGTAGGCTTCGAGATTATCGGTCGGGATTTGCGCCAGCCGGCTGCGTTCCTTGTCGTTGAGGGTCACTGAAAGCGCGGAGATGATATTGCTGACGATATCGTCGCGAACCGCGAAGATGTCGGCATAGTCCCGCTCGTATCGTTGTGTCCACACCGGCAGGCCGCGCAACGCATCGACGAGCTTGACACCCACCTTCAACCGCGACCCGTCCTTTTGCAGCATTCCCTCAAGGACGTAGTTCACGCCCAGTTCCGCCGCGACGTCCTGAATCCTTCCCGTCGTGTCTCCGAGTGCGAAGACCGAATGGCGGGCGATGACGAACAGGTCGGAGACCTTGGAGAGATCGGTGATGAGATCGTCCGTCAGGCCTTCGGCCAGGCGATCGCGATCCGCTTCCCCGCTTACATTGACGAAGGGCAGAACGGCTATCGAAGGCTTGTCCGGCAAGGTGCGGGCAAATCTTTCCATGTCGGTTTGGGAGAGTGGCGCGCGCTCCCATGGCCGGAGCAACCACATACCGGCTCCAGCCAGCACTGCGATCAGGACCACGGCCGCGCCGACGGCCGCCAGAAGCCGGCGTGGCAAACGGGGTTCCGGTTGGCGCGCGGTGATGGGGGTGAGGAGCGAGAGGGCCTTCTCGTCGAGCCCGACGCGATAGACGTTGAGCGGCTCGGCGATGTTCTTGACCTGCCTTTCCCCGACCGCTTCGAAAGTAAGGTCGAGCTTGCCTCTCGCCTGGTCGCAGGCCTGCGCGGAAAGGTAGATCCCGCCCGGTTCGGCGATCTCCTCCAGGCGCGTGGCGATGTTCACGCCATCGCCGTAGATGTCCCCCTCGTCGAGCACGATATCGCCGATATTGATTCCGATCCGGTAGAGGATCCGCCCTGCCTCGGGGAGGTCCGCATTCTCGAAGCCGATCGCAAGCTGCACTTCGACCGCAAACGAGATGGAATCGACAACGCTGGCAAATTCCATCAGCGCGCCGTCGCCGGTCAGCTTCACGATCCGGCCACGATATTGAGCGGCCTTTGGATTGAGGATGTCTCTTCTGTGCCGGCGGAAGGTAGCCAACGTGTCTTGCTCGTTCGCCCCCATCAGGCGCGAGTAGCCGACCATGTCGAGGGCGAGAACCGCAGAGAGCCGGCGTTTTATGCTCAATCGCCTCGGCACGGATCGGGGAAACATCGACAAATCCATTCAGGGCTGCGGCGCCCGATCGGGCGCTCCGGATGGCAGCCAGCCGATCAGGGAATGACGTAAAGCGACACCTCGCTTGCCACGCCACGCAGCATGGCACCTTGCGACACAGGCGTGAGTTTGGCCGCGTCGAGCACTTCGGCGGAGCGCGCGTCGGAGACCACCGCGTTCGTGGCGAAGATCGATTGCGAGGTGGCCAGACCCTGGACACGGGAGGCGATGTTGACCGTCTGCCCGAAATAGTCCTGCCTTTCATTCATGGATACGGCGATGCATGGACCCTCGTGGATGCCGATCTTGAGGAGGAGCGCCTCGCTGCCGCGCGCCTCGTTCAATCCGCGCATCGCCTCGCGCATCCTGAGCGCGGCGGCCACCGCCCTGTCGGGTGTCGGGAATGTCGCCATGACGGCGTCACCGATCGTCTTCACGACCGCTCCTGCCTCGGCCGCGACGATTTCATTCAAAAGGCGGAAATGCGCCCGCACGATCTCGAAGGCGACGAGGTCACCGACGCGGTCGTAGAGTTCGGTCGAGCCGCGCAGATCCGTGAAAAGGAAGGTGAGGCTGGTGATCTTCAGGCGCTGGTCGACATCCAGCGTATCGGTCCGGTAGAGGTCGCGGAAGGTCTGGTTGGTCAAAAGGCGCTTGGCCGTCAGGAACGGTCGGCGTTTGCCGAGCATTTCGTGCAGCGCCTCGCCCGCGAGACAGACGGAAGGCAATGCGCGGCTGCTTGTCCTGTTCTCGAAGGAAATCCGGATCGGGCCGGGGTGCATCTCCAGCGTCTGGCTGTGCGGATGCTCACGGTCGATGATGATGGAGAGGCTTTGACGCTCGCGGGTAAGCTCGCCCTTCACGTCAAGGAATTGCACCGCGTGTGTCACGGGCTCGAATACGACGACGGATCCTTCGGGGAGGTGGGTGGAGAGGATCGCCTTTTCACCGCCGGGCAATTCGACGGTGTCGATGACGAAATCGTCGATGAGCGATGCGAACCCCTCTTCCGGAAGATCGACGCCCGAACCCCAATAGATCTGCCTGAAATATTCAACCGGGGGCAATTCCTCGGGATTGTGGGCACCTATCCTCCGAATGCGGGGAGCAACCGTAAACGTGACCTCGACCATCTCGTCGAGTGTCGGCTCGTATCCTGCGGCGCAAAGTGTGCAAACATATTGGTCTCTCTGGAGGGTCTTGAGAGTGGTGTTCGTGTCGAGCACGCCGCCGCAACCGGGACAGAGGACATTCCACGAAATATCGAACAGCCCGATCGACGCCGCGTGGAGGAACGCCGTGATGGCCTTTTCCTCCTCGAAGCCGTTCTTCTGGGCAAACGCCAGGACATTGATGCGGCAGAGCTGATGATCGGCCGCATCGCGGATGAGCCGTTCGATTGCGTCAACCACCCTATCATCCGCGGATTGCCGCAGGATGGCGATCAGGTCTGCCGCTTCGCTCATGCGCCGTCTCCGAACCGGATGAACAGGCACGGCAATCAGATTATACCTCCCAGGCTTCGCTGTCATCACGACGCCGGGCATCCGGGCCTGCCATTTCGTATCTCGGCCGAAATACTTATGATGGGCCATGGAGATTTTCGTGCTTTTCGTCCTCGCAGGACTGCAGGCAAAGCATTTCATTGCCGACTACCTGCTGCAGCCACGCTGGATGATCGCGGGCAAGGCGAGTTTCACCAGCCCGGGAGGGTACGCCCATGTCGCGGTCCACGCACTCGGGTCGCTCCTCATATTGGTGCCGGCGAGCGTTTCCGTCCCTGTGATCGCCGTCCTGATCATCGCGGAGGCCGTCGCGCATTACCTCATCGACTACGCGAAGGCGCGCTGGTCGCTGAAGCATCCGTCCGATCCTGCCAGGAGATCGTACTGGGCCGCGCACGGCGCCGATCAGTTCCTGCATCAACTTACCTACGCACTGATGCTCTTCCTGGCTCTATGGGACGCTGGAGCGACCTGACGCTCCAGCTATCGATCTCTGTCCAGCGCCGCCGCCAGGTCACTTGTCGTGTCGGCGACGCGCCGTGCCAGGACGCGGATAATCTGCAAGGCGAGACCCGGATATTCTGCGATCAGGTTGAGAAAGCTTTCCTTGGGTATTCGAAGCGCGAGCAGATCGCCCCTTGCCCGCACGGTGGCCGTGCGTGGAATATCACATAACGCGGAGATTTCGCCGAAAAGAGCATGCTGGGGCAGGTGTGCCACCTTGACTTCATGCCCATTCCTCTCCGTCAACACGTCGACCGACCCTTCCAGGATGAAATAGACATCTCCGTCCGTGGATCCCTGATTGAACACGGCCTCGCCGTCCTCGAAGCCGAGCTTCTCGGAGGAATAGGCGAGAAGCTTCAGTTTCCCGGTTTCGATCGAAGAGAAGAAGGGGACGCCCCGCAGAAGCGCCACTTCCTGGTCGAGCGATGTCATCATGCACTCCGTCGGGGTTGGTCTTGAAGCATCGGGTATCCATCAGCCTTTGACGAGCCTGGCGAAATCGGGAAGCGTTTCCAGAAGTTTTTTGGGCGCGGCATCCGCGACGATGCGGCCGTGCCGCAACAAAAGCACGCGGTCGAACAGCATCGCATGCGCCGGGTCCACCGGCGCGCATAGTACGCCCAGCTTGCCGCCGCTCGAATTTTCCGCGTCGGATAGCACGGTTTCCAGGATCCTGCGCTGTTCTTCGCCGGGCAGTGTCACCAGGGGGCGATCGAGGACGAGGAAATCCGGCTTTTTCATCAATGCGCGCGCCAGCCGCAGCTTTTGTCGCTGCGCCTCCGACAGGCCACGTCCGCCGGCGCCGACATAGAAAGCGAGGCCGGCTTCGAAGGGAAGGCTGGAAATGTCCAGTTCCTCCATGACCGTCGCCAATGTGGCCATGATACGGGCTCGCCCGCCGACGAGATTGGTTTCTATCCTGCCGAAGAGGATATTGTCCGCGATCGTCAGCGATGGGTTGTACACGTTGAAATCGTTGAAACTGACCTTTTCTTCCGGATAGCCGGCAAGCACCTTCCGGAGGCGCTGGCGGGCCTCAAGTACCTTCTCCTTGATCTCCTCGCTCAAGAGACCGAACCGATCGCGCGGCTCGATATAGTCCATCGAAAATGCAACGAGGATTTCCTCGTCGTCCTTCGACATGGCCTCGATGCCGGACTGTCTGACGAGGTCGAGGATCGTTCGGAGCTTTTCGATCTGTTCAGGGGTGGGGCCCGCCGCCTGGCCGAACAGCGGACTTGTCGACGGCAGGTCGGCGAACATCTCGGTAAAGGTTCTTGCAATATCCAGCCCCAGCGCCAACAGCAGGCTCCAGAGCCCTGTCTCGCGAAGGAGGCCGCTGACGGCGAGGTTGCGTGCGAGGGCCTGCGGCGCGAAGGCCGGATCGGTCGGCATGCCGAACAGGATATTTTCCCCGACCGACGCCTGCATGTTGTAGCGGCCGGGGTCGAAAGGCTCGACCAGAGTCTCCAGCCCCGCCGCGGCAAGTTTCTCGCGCAACAGCGCGCGCGCCCTGCCGATCACGGGCTGGATCCGGCCGACGGCGTCGTGACGGATATGGCTGGCGAGCCCGAAGTCGCGGATATCGCTGCTCAGCCCTGCCATTCCCGCCACCGATTGCATATGGCTCGCCAAGTCGGCTCCAAGGCGGCGGCGATCGATCCAGTCGGCCGAAGGGTCCAGCTCGGAATTGCCGGACCGCCGCGCTTCCAGCAATCCTTGCGCGACGGAAGCGCCTCCCGAAGACGGCTCGGAGGGCGGCAGGACGGGGCGGGTCCGCAGGACCTCGACAAGAAGTTCCTCGACGGTCCCCACCGACAGATATCCCGCGCTGTGGGCATAGCCGATCATGCGCCCGGTAACGGCTTCGGGCAGGTTCTTCATGTCGGAACCGTCAAGCAGAATCCGGCCATGGGTCGGGCTGTCGAGGCGAGCGACGATCTCGAGCAGCATCGAGCCGCTCTCCTGCGGCTCAGCCAGGATGGCTACCCTTTCCTCGGCGCCGATGCTGGCAGTCAGGCTTTCCAGATGCGCCGCCGCGCCGGGTTCATGGCGAGCGATGTTGTGGAACTCGAAGCCCTTTTCGATCTGTCCCACGCCGTCACCGGGAGCCTGCAAATGCGCCGGCATCAAATCGTCGCGGCTGAACTCCTCTATTGCATGGACATAGCGGATTTGCGCCATCAGCCGTTGCTGATCCCAGTCGATCAACCCTTTGACGGGTGTCGGCAGATCCTTGTAGGCCGCGATCGACGCCACCAGGCCGCCTATATCGAGCCTGCCCGTGACGACGAAATAGCCCCCGATCAGATAAAAAAGCACCGACAACAACTGCATCAGCAAATTGTTGAGAAACTTGACCGCGAACTTACGCTTGAAGAGTTCGAGGCGGATGAAAAATATCGTGCCGAGGCGGCGGGAAAAATCCGCGCGGACGAAGTTCGAAGTGTCGTTCAGATGAACGTCGTCTATGCCTTGCAGGACTTCGCCGATCCGCCCGGCCATTTCGCGCGCCGTCATCTGTCTGTCACGACCCAGATCGAGCAATCGGCGGCGCAGGCGCGGAACGATCCAGACCTGGATACCGATGACTGCAAGTGTCAGGAACCCGAAGAAGAAGCTCTGCAGGAAGAGGAAAATCAGCGCGGTGATTGCCTGTCCCGCGAGAAACAGCGGCGCCGAATAGGAATCGCCTATGAAGTCCGAAAGCGGGTCGACCTCATCCTTGATGATGCCGGATATCTCGGAAGGCTTTGTCTGCCTTGCGTGGGAAACCGGAAATCTCAGTACCCGATCCATCATCTCGTAGCGGAGACGGCGCAGGACGCGTTCGCCGGTAATTCCCTTGTAGGTATTGATGTAGAGCTTGAACCAGCCGTTTAGTACGAGGAGCGCCGTATAGATAAGACAAAGTACAAAAAGAAGCGGCAGGCGCGTCAATTCGAAACCCGGAAAGAGAATAATGGGCCTTCCGACAAGTTCTTCCGAAAACGGCAGCGGAATACGTAGAAATATCTGCGTGTCTTCCGGATGGTCAAAGCCCTTTCCCTGGATAGGAAAGTTGATGATATGCTTTGGTAAATCCAGCGAGTAAAAATAAAGCGGCATGGACACAAGAATGACGACAAAGATCCATGCCTGAAGGCCCTTGGTGTGAATCCAGATATATTTGAGGAGGCTCTTCTCCATGGCCATCACGGGCGAAATTTGTTTTTGAGGGCCTCACGCTATTTTGTGTTGGCCTCCTCGTCCACGGAATTCGAAGGGCGTGGATAGGCGATAAGGCGCCGCTTAAAATCCCCCGGGCCTTGGCCGTACGGGTTCGATTCCCGTCGCCCGCACCATACCCGTCTACATCGTTCAAGGATGGTTGCCCCCATAGGCTCGTTTCCTTGGTCGCTGCCCCATAGCCGACAGTGCGCTGCCGGCCCCAGCTCCAACATCCAGCAGGAGCTGAAAGAATGTCAGGTTTCGGGTTGCGAGGAAAGCATCTCGAACGGCGGCAATGGAGTCGAAAGGGGTCATGCAGAGCGCTTCGCAACTGACGGCGGCTATCCACCGTCACTGGATGAAAGCTGCCTGTCTGGGATCGGCCTCATCGTGGCCGTTCATTCAAGTTGCAGCGAACTTCCTCTTTTGCCGACCTACCTGAAGCCGAGGGATTAGTGAACGGCCGGGATTCCGAACGCTTGGTATTTTCTGAATCTATCTCCTTACCTCGGCGGATGTTGACTTGGGGTAAGGAGATAGATTTAGAAAATACCACTCCTTCAGGCTTCAGTCGTTTTCTCGGGACTGAAATGCGGAGAATCTCGGTATGTCCTGTGCCGGCCCCTTCAGCTTCGGGCAGGTCAACCGGAAGGCAGAAATTCACCGCGCCTTGAACGAATGGCGGGGATGCGGCCGATTCCAGACGGGCCGGTTTCAGGTGCCGACTCTCGGATAGCTGCCATTCCTTGCAGGGGGCGCAGCAGGGCGAGTTGCGGCCCTCCTGCAGCGCTGGGCGATCAAGGCAGCGTGGTATTTCGCCGACGCCAACGAGCGTAAGCCGAATACCTGACTGCGATTGGCGCATTTGGCCAAGCTGAGGTGAATTCGAGTCGAGTCAAGATCATCTGAGTCGGAGTTCACTAACCCTTTAGCGAATCACAGATTGGATGGGCAATCTGTGCGTTGGTGAGTTCGTTGCCGCCACCTTCACGGACCCGGTTGCGATGGTCGATATGCATTGAATTCCGGTGAACCATTGCACCGCATAAGCCGCATTTGGGAGCGCCTTCGACCGCAGTGGCGATAAATGCAGCTGACCGGGTTCCCTTGTTGAAGCCGGTCCTCTTTTCGTTCTCCTCGTTGGGACCGCGAAGCAGGGGCGGTTTCGCTGGCAGAAGATACTGGAAGTTCGGGTCCTCGGCGAACGTGGCAAGAATGTCGGAATCAGCCTTCCCATCTTGGACGGCCTTCAGGATAGTCTGGAAGTACAAAACCAACTGGGGAACGCTGCGCTGCCCGGCGCCGAATTTGTGGACGGTCAAACTGACGTGGTCCTTATGTTCCAGCAGGAACTGCTCGAACGGAGCCCGAACTGCAAGGAATTGCCTGACTGTGTTGGCGGCAATCAGGTCCTCAATAAACCGTGATGACGCAAAAAACGCCGACGGCTGGAATGCTCCGGTCCGCGTGTAAAAATAAACAACCGGGTGCAGTCCGAATGAGCCCGACTGGTCGGTGGTGATGCGATCAACCAGCTTCTTGGTCTTTTCGAGGTAAGTAATTGTGTCTGAGCCATCGGTGTCGCCCGGCAGGCTGGGCTCGGTTTTCCGCCGGCTTTCAGGAGCCACGACCTTGTTCACCTGGTTGACCAGGTCGAACACAAAGGGGAGGGCGTTGTAGCCTTTCCCTGCCACCGGCAGATCGAGCGTGCGGATTGGCCCTTCGTCAATTGGCGGCTCGTACAATGCCTGGTAGATCGACTTGCCAAGCTCCTTGATGCGGTCCCGCTTTTCCACGTCAAATGGTGACCAGTACTGATGCCCTGTCCCGGCCCGTGTAACCGCCCGCGCTGATATGGCACTGGCCGACTTCCGCGACCGCAATATCTTCTTTTCGGTCGGATTGATCGGCGTGGCGGCTTCGTTGATCTTGAAAAACGACTTCTCGGCCACCGCGCTGTCCACGGTAGGAACCCATTGTGCGGTGACGTACTGGTTGGCGAGATTGTTGTACCGGACCAGCATCTGGGGCTGCAAGGCCGACGGATTCGACCTCGCGGCGGCATATTCACCGTAGGCTCCGACGCTCGACTTAACCAGCTTGCGAGTTCTCTCAGCGATACGGCGCTGGTCATCCGATATCCGTCCTCCGAAGTATTCCAAAGATTTCCGGTTATCGCCGTAGTCGTCCAACACCCATGCCAGCAAAGCGCTAAGCCGGTGTGCGCCGTCGATGACAAAAGAGTAATTACCCGCCGACCAGAGAATGACAGCTGGGATGAGCTCTGCCTCCACAAAAGATCGGATAAGATCAACCACCTTGTCCGGCGACCAGTCTGCGGTTTCGCGCTGGAAGTCAGGCTTGCGAAGCCGTGTTGAGAAGAAGTGATTGTCCAGGTGATGGATATCGATGCGCTCCTGGCCTGTGCCGCCCGGCCGATCGCCGCCGCCTTCAACGAAAAAGTCCTCCCGCGGAATGAGTGCGTCAAGGTTTACGACGTTCGTAGCCATCGGATTAGCCCCTCGTTGCCGCCGGGTGACGCCTGCGGCTTGTCAACGTTCCCTCGCCAGCGATCTCCAACCCGGCATCAACGTCGAGGGCTGAAACATCGGCGCCTGTGATGTGAGGGTCGCTGATAGGACAGCGAAATAATCCAAGAAAGAATCAATACGCCGTCCAATCGCATTGGTCATAGAGGTCTAGCTCGGTACCACCCGCAATATTGGTGGCCGATGCGGATCACATGCCCTGCGGGGTCGTAGGCGAATACGAACGACGCAGGTGTCGCCTTGAGCATTTTTCCGCATTGTACCTGAAGGTCCGAATGGTCCTTGACGGTCATATTCTTGCCCGGGGCGATACGTTCTGCTTGGACCAGAACGCCCTTGGAATAGATCTGACCCGGCGTGCCCAGTTTGACATGGATAAGAGCGAATGGCTGGCCGTGATCGGGACAGATTCACTAATTCAGCTCTCTCAGTTGACCAGCCAACGGCTTTGGAAGCCATGCGCACTTTCCCACGACCGAATCGACGCGGTGTCGTCACATTTCGCCTCGAACGGATCTCGTGTCATTTGAAATTCGCTGTCGATCATGTGGGCGAAGACATAACAGACATCTTTGTAGTCTCCCAAAACGCGGTTCTTCATCCGCAGCTTGACTTGGCTGAAGGCCGTGTCGAGCTTGCGTCCCTTCCAGTCGGAAAGTCCGTAGTCGAAGAGCGATGAATTAAAGGATTGAAGCTCCCAACGGTCGTCTTCTGAGCTTGCATACCAGGAAACAAATTGCGGGAACTCGGTAGCCAGTGCCGTTCCGTCTTTTGCTGGGTGATGTACGAAATCGGAGACTTCCTGCGAAATCTCCGCCGAGAGAGAGTTGGCGATGTTCCCGTATTGATCTTGCAGCGCCTGTTGCTCTTTTGTTTGGCTGGCGGCTTCGTCTTTCGCTTTCAGCGCTGCAAGCTTTCGATCTTCATCGGCTTTGCGCTGCTTTGCGAGAGTCTGTTCGTCTTCGGCCCGTTTGGCCTTCAGAGCGACGGCATCAGCGGCCTCGATGTCCGCAGGCGAAGCCCAAGCCGCGGACATCCGATAAGGTATTCCGTCCCGCGTAAGACTTGTGAGGAGCGTCTTCAAATCAGCTGCTGAAGCATAAATTGCACCGCATTGATGGCGCTTGACGCCAATATAGGCGACATCCAGACTGGTCTGAGTCACCGTTGGCGCATTGTGCAGTTCACGCGCCAATTGATCGGAGGAAGACAGGATGAACCGCCTGTGACCTTCGATCTTGTCAGGAGTGACGGCGCAGACTGCGGCAGAACCGTTATCGGTCAGGACAAAACCAAACCCCAATTTTGCACCGTTCCGGACATCGTTCTCGATTGTCCTTGAGATTGCTTCCTGCTCGCTCTCCGCATCGTTCATCTGTTTTGCGCCCACGGTGACCAGGGAGACGAATTGGTCGTCTTCGACAGCTTTGATCAGCGCGAGGGCGTATTCCTGTTTCTGTCGTAGAAAGGTTCCGCGCCTCACAGCGATCAGATCATAGGAAAGGAGATTCTGCGGGTCGCACCCAGTGTTCGCCGTATTGAGGGTGCCGATGCGGTAAGGCTTCAGCGCCTGTCCAAGAGCCTCATTGTCCTCAATGGAAGAGGCGGCATCATTAAAGAAACATGCTCGTGCAACGCCGTTATCGAAGACGATATCACCGCGCAGATTCTTCACAACGTGAGGCGCCTTTGGCGAAACGTTATAAAGCACCAAGAAGTCGCCCAGATCCCCTTTGAGCAGGAAGCCGTTCTTGGCCGTTTCGGGGAGGGCCGGATTCGCGGAGCCACCAATATTCGACACGATAGCCGCGGCCGGCGCAACGGCATTTGAAGCTGTCTCGGCTGGCTTTGGCGCTGCCGGCGCCGGGCTTGAATGAGCGGTCGCACTGACATTTGCCTCATAGGCTTGGCGCAGTCCCGACTCACCGATCGCCAGATCGGCCTGTTCGGTGGCCGGTTTCAGCGTATCCAGCGATGGTGATTTCAGATCTGTGGTAAGTTCGCCCAGCAATTTCATCAGCGACAGCGTCGGCACGGCGGTGGGATTCTGGCTCACATACCTGGTAATGAAACTCACCTGGTTGTTGGCCAGCTGAATGGCGTCAGCCAGATGCCGTGCGGCTTCCTCCCGCTTTTCCTTCTCATGTTCCCCCAGCAATTGCTGAAATTGCGGCTCGGCCTGGAGCTCTGTCGAAAGGGATGCTGCTAGCTTTGCGATCTGGTCCGGATCCGCAGCCGATAAAGCTGCGTTCAAAGTTGCAATCTCCTGGACGAACTGTAGCAGTTTCGGGTGGTTGGGATTCTTTCCTACGAATTCGGAAGCTTCCTCAATGAGCTCCTTTGCCGCCGGCTTGACGCGCGCCAGCTGATCCTGCTTTTTCTCCGCTTCGGCCGCCGCCGCTTTTTCCGCAGCATCTTGTTTCTGCTGCTCGGCTTGCTGTTGTGCTGCTTTGTGCTGCTCGGCCACGACCGCTTGGAATTCTGGCGCAATTTCGGGCGGGCGGCGGTTGGGTTCGCCTTGGCTTGCGGAGCGGAAGAGGTCCGACATGATCGTCGCCAAACGCTCGCCATGTGTGCTGGAAGCCGTGTCCCAAAAGAGCGTAAAGCCCAAAAGCCCGCCCCTCACAACCTGGTATCGCGTATAGTTCTCGGTCTGGCCGTTTCCGGCGGCAACAACCAGAAAATCTGGCCGCAAGGTCTTGAACCTGATCTTGAATTTTTTCCCGTTGAAGCGAACCAAATATTTGTATGTAGATTCGAGCCTTGCACCTTTGAGATATTTGTAGTGAACCTTCAGAGCGCCGTCCTGCGTGGCGACGTTCGTCCCATCCTTCGTGCGAACTTGACTGCTTCCCGCCGGTCTCGGCACCCAAAGTGGAATTCCGGTCGCGTCATCCTCCAACGGCGAAAGATTCCAGCCAGCAAGGAGAGGATCGGCGATCTGGTGAAGTTTCCTATTCTGCTCGGGCAGCAGGACGCCGGTTGGTTGATATCCGGCATCCTGCTGAAACCGGCAGATGGCATCGTACAGTCGGTGGCTGAAATCGGTGGTGCTCACGGCCGCGAAGTAATCTGCGACACCCAGAAGCATCTGCTCATCGTAACGGACGCCCAACGGCAGCCGGTCGAACGCATCGTTCGCCGCCATATAGGTTTCCTGTTGAGGCGAAGCTGCGGGAAACTGGCCTTGCTGCTGGTATAATTGTTGTTGTCGCTGCTGCAGCAGATGCTGTTGCTGTTGGTCCTGAATGGCCATCCCCATGAATGCGCCGATCAGACCTGGTACATTCACCCTTTGCGCCCAAAGCGGCCCTGTGGAAGCAATACCGATCGCCGACGTGAGCGATAGCGTAAGCAGCAATCTCATTTTCGCCCCCCGGCGGGTTTTCCAGAAAGTGTAAATTGCAACCCAGTCGCGAGCAAGCTCCTAGTTTCTATGCTTCTTTGGAAGTGGCATGCACACACACGGCGAACCGTGTGTAACGAGAACCTGACTGAATTAGCAATCGGCAAAGGCATGTCGGTAAATCAGTATTCCATCTGACGTGCGATGCCTGACCACTCCCGCAAAATCACCGCATCAAGCCGCGTCGGAGAAATCCAGGTCGAGACTATCTTCGATCGGCTGTCTCCGCATCCCGCAGACCATTGTCGCGATGTAGCGAGCCAATTGTGGGTTCAAGCGAACGACGCCTTCCGGCGTAATGACGAAATCGTCGGCCGCAAAAACGTTGCTTCTCACGAAGCTGAATATCTGGAAATCAATATCCGCACGCTCAAGCTCGATCAGATCGTGCAGGAAAGAATTCCGATTGGGCTTTACCTCGTGCATTATCCCGAGCGTCGGCTCGAACCCTTCGGAAATTGCCTGGATGAGCAACTCGCTTTCGGCGACACGGTAGGCATAATTCAGCATGGCATTGATTGGATGATTTGCCCGGCTGTTTCCGGTCAGGTTATTGACAGATGAGCGCTGATCGAAACCGCCCCAATGATCGGGAATAAACTTCCGGCTTCTACCCTTCCAAGCCAAGGTCACGCCATTCCATGCTCTGAAATATGCAAGAGCGCAATGGGCCTCTATCATAAGCAGTTCTTGAATTGTCTCCGGCGGATCGAGGACAAGTGCCTCGCCGGAGATTTCCAGAAAATCGACTGCGCGTTGCCAAGCGTCATTCTGGAAATTCATTTTTTGCAGGGTGGCAATGGAATATTCGAATTTCCGAGCCATTAATTCGATGCAAAATTGCATCCGCTTTTCGTGATCCTGCCGAATTTCCCGTTGCCAAAGCATTTTTTCCAGATTGGCGGAATATCCAGCCTTCGAAGTGGTGGCGACAATTTCGCCCTGCCAATTCAGATGCACCAGATCGACGCCTTGAGCTTGTAGCCATGCCAGCACTTCGAAAGAAATCGAGCCCGAACAATCGAGAAAAATAATGCGTGGCGGCAGCGATAATTCACCCGGGAAAAACCGGATAATTTCTGGCTCATGCGGATAATGGGTGAAGCCATTTTTGATGACCAGCGTGTTTCGCTCAACGCGCAATGACACGCCATGGCCGGTCAAAATTAACGGCTGCTCACGGCGCTTTTTCGAATATCGGAATGTCCGCCTTTTTTCGGTATGTTGATGCCATTTCTCAGAGCGGTATTGCCACTCGCCCAGATCGGCATCGATGAGGTCCAGATTGTTCTTCAGTGCGCACCTTGCCATCGAAAATGTATAGCATATCGTCATAACAAATTGAATCGACTTCGTTTCTGGCTTTCACGAGGACATTCAAGTGGTCGAGGAAAGATGGCATTGGTTAGCGGACGCAATTTTTGAGTATGTAACCGATGCGGAGTGGGAAGTAGTGGTGTCGAAATTCCCCGGGGATGACACCGCCTTGGAAGATTTAAAAAAACGCCAGAATGCAGGTCAGACGCAATCTGCTAGAGATCTGTTCAGAGCAGCTATGGCAGTCGGAAAAAACTGGAGTGATGCTGGCTCGCGGAAATTTGAGCTCTTCAGAATACTTTGCGATAAAGCAATATCCGGAAACTTGGTCGCGAGAGGTATTCAAACCAAGCCTGAGGTCGGTCATCAGCCAATTCTAGTCGCTTCCCGGTTCTTTTTGTCTCCCAAGTGGGACGGGAAAAATAAAATTGAAAATGCCGGGCACTGTTTTGAGCTCGTGGAAATTTGCCGCCGACGGTCAACACGAGTTGCCGAAGCTACCTCGCATTCAAATCCAAATCAGAAAATCGTCAAAAATCAGGATCGAAAATACTCAGGGCGGAAATCCCATGCCGATGAAATTCGTTCCGTCGTAATTCGCCGTATTAAAGATGGCACGTTTAGATCAAATACTCACCAAGACGAGAAGGCCACGAAAATATTGAAGGAATTGGGTTATGATACGGAGAACCCACCTGCGGGGTATTCGATAGCCACGATAAAACGGGTTTTTCGTGAAGAGTGGGAAAATCAAAACTAAAACAATAGGTCTATATTCGAATTATTGATCCAGAAGACCAGTGATCCAGTGATTCCTCGACTCTGATACTGCGCTTTCGGCACGATTGGCTCGATGACACAGCGCCTTGAGTCGAGACATGCCAAGAAAGCCAAGGGACTACAAAGCCGAATACCGTCACCGCATTGAGCGGGGACGCCTGAAAGGCCTGTCCGCAAGCCAAGCACGCGGCCACCGGCTTGCCAATGAGCGGGCCTTGAGCAAGAGGCCGCCCCGGCCCTTGGATGAGCGTGCGCTTCAAGTGGCGCTGCATGAGCTGCGCAAGCAGGGCAGCATCGCCAAAGCCGCCAGATCAATCCACATCTCGAAAGAGCGACTGCGGCGCGTCGCCCTGGAAAACGGGCTGATCGAACGCGGCCGACGCAGCTGGGCAATTGCGGAGAACGTCCCTCGCGAATTCCGCATCTTTTCCGATAACCGCGCGATCTCGGTAATCCTTGGCAACTTCTCCGAGGCTTCCAGGGCCGGACGCTACATGTCAGCGGTCGGCCAATTCCTGAATAGCAACCGCCTCGCGTTGCTCACGCCCTTCCAAGGTCAGGGCGTCACCGATCTTAACGGCAAATTCCACCCATTCGAAACTGATCCCAACCGACTCTTCCGCCTGAATCTGGTGGGCGATCGGGCTTTCGAGAACGTCTACCGCATCGTGATTTGAAAGGAACACGACCATGAAAGAAAGCATCATTCCACCGGTCAATTTTGCCGCCGAACGCCGCAAGCAAGCTCGCCTGGACAAACTTGGCACCAACACCCCGAGATGTGTTCTGTGTGGAGAGGATGATTATCGCTGCCTGGAAGCTCATCATATAGCGGGGTGGCCTTATGATCCAGCCACGATGATTTTCTGCCGCAACTGCCACCGCAAACTCAGCGACGCGCAGAAGGACCATCCTAAGCAGAAATCAACGCCTCCAACGCGAGAGGAAGTTATTGGCCGTTTCCTGCTTGGGATCGCTGACATTTTTGAATTGCTGATCGGGAAATTCCGCGAGTTCGCCAACTGGCTGCTTGGCGATGACCCGGAGCTGGCTTCGGAATGAGGGAGGCAACCATGATGAATATCGCTCTCCCTATCACGAACGAAATTCCGATTTTGGTTCGAGGATTTATTGCGCCGAAAGAGCCAGAAGATGACGGCTCCACGAGGGATAAGAAGCCGAGAATTGCCCGCAAAATCCAGAGGCGAATTTCACCCTGGACACTGATTTTCGATACCGAAACAACAAATGACGCATACCAGAATTTGCGTTTCGGCACATATCAGCTTCGGCAAGGCGGGGAATTGGTCGAGCGGGGAATATTCTATGATTACAGGGCCTTATCAAAGGCTGAAATCTCAAGAATACGTGCCTATGCGAATTCGCGGGATTTAACCGTTATCTCACTCGAACGTTTCGTGAGGACTGTCATTATTAAAAAGGGCTATGACCTTCGGGCATCGATCGTCGGATTTAATTTGCCGTTCGATATTTCCCGAATTGCGGCGACGCATAACTCGGCCAAGGGCAAGGTGATGAAAGGTGGATATTCATTCCACCTCCTGGACAACCCGTATGCCCCCTATGTCCAGATCAAGCATTTGAGCGCCCGTGCCGCATTTATTCAATTTGCGCTACCCAAGGGAAATCAGGAAACCAGTGCTCAACGGCGTAAAGGTCGGCGCAGTGCCGAGCGGCGCGGCAATTTCATTGACCTGAAAACGGTCGCCGCCGCGTTGTTCAGCCGGTCGTTTTCACTGGCGACGCTTGCCGACTTTTTGAAAACCAAAAACCGCAAGGCGGTTACGGAAGATCACGGCAAGCGGCTGACCTATGCCTATCTCGACTACGCCATGCAGGACACCCAGGTCACATGGGAATGCTATGAAGCTCTACAGGCGGAATTTGCCCGCCATGCTTTGCAAAGCACGACCATGGGCAAGGTCCTAAGCGAGGCAAGTCTCGGCAAGGCCTATCTAAGGGACATGGGAATAAAGCCTTTCCTGAAATGCCAGCCGGATTTTCCGACCGCCCTGCTTGGTCAAATCATGAGTTCCTATTTCGGCGGTCGCAGCGAAGTGCACATCCGACGGCAAATTGCCCAGGTGCTCTATTGCGATTTTCTGTCCATGTACCCCACCGTTTGTACGCTCATGAATCTTTGGCGGTTTGTCATTGCTAACGGCGTGGATTGGCACGACAGCACGACGGAAACCCAAGACCTGCTTGAGCGCATTTCGCCGGAGGATTTGCAAAATCCTGAAACCTGGTTGCAGTTGCATACAATTGTAACCTTGCGGCCAGAAGCTCTGGTTTTGCCGGTCCGGGCTAAATACGATGATGTCAGCCCGAATATTGGCGTCAATTATCTGACGACCGAATTTCCGGTTTGGTACACGCTGGCAGATGTGATTGCCTCGAAATTCCTCACTGGAAAGACGCCGATCATCGATCAGGCGATTACGTTTACGTCGCGGGAAATTCAAAGCGGCCTGAAGCCCATCAAAATAGCGGGTGATGAAGATTACGCCGTGTCGCCGCGCAAGGACGATTTTTATTGCCGGCTGATCAACCTCCGCAACGACGTAAAATCGACCATCCGGGATGCGCCCGCTGCCGACAAGGATGTGCTTGAGGCAACACAATTGGCGCTGAAGCTGCTCGCCAATTCCACCAGCTACGGGATATTCATGGAATTGATTGCAAGCGCCGCCGTCGATCATGAACGGTCATGGTTTGGGATAGACGGTCAGCCCCGCGACCTGGACCTAGCGGCCTCGGAGAAGGTCGAAGATCCCGGTCCGTTCTTCCATCCGCTGCTTGGCACGCTGATCACCGGCGCGGCTCGTCTCATGCTTGCCCTTGCCGAGGTGCGGGCCAACGCCCAGGGGCTGGATTGGGTCTTCTGCGATACCGACAGCATGGCGATCGCAAAACCGGAAGCTATGGAAATCTCGGAATTCTTCGAAAAGGCGAAGGCTGTTTGCGCCTGGTTCGATCCGCTCAATCCATACGAAAAGAAAGGCGAGCTGTTCAAGATCGAAGACGCCAACCGGAAGCCGAAGACGGAAGAGCTTGAACCACTCTATGCCTTCTGCATTTCCTCGAAACGCTACGTGCTGTTTAATTACGGCAACGACGGAAAGCCGGTCATCCGCAAGGCATCGGCTCATGGCCTCGGCCATTTCCTGCCGCCTTATGACGAAAAGGACGCGCTCACTCCACTTTCTAAAAATATCAGCCTCAGGGAAATCGGCGTTGAATGCTGGCAATACGACCTCTGGGGAAAAATCCTTGAAGCGGCGCATAGCGACACACCGGAAATGGTGGATTTCAGTTTCCATCCAGCTTTGAGCCAACCTGCCGTCTGCCGCTATTCAGCCACCAGCCCGGAATTGCTGCGCTGGTTCAAATCCTACAACGACGGCAACCCCAGAGACCGGCAGGTCAAGCCATTCAACTTCCTTCTGACATTCATGGCGAAGCGGGGATTGCCTTCCCTGGTCGGCACCCACCATCAAAAGGCAAAGCGGGGGCGGCCGAAAAAGCAGAAGCAAATCTCGCCGGTCGCGCCATACTCCAAGGATCGTCAGGAAGCAGCGAAGCAGGCTTTTGACCGCGAAACCGGCAAGCCAATCCCGGTGATCGATCTCATGACCTATTCAGAGGCCATCTCTCGCTATCATCTACACCCGGAAGCGAAATTTGAGCACGCAAGCTATTTCGACAAGGGGCGGACCAAAAGGCGGCACATCAAGGCACTCACCCCGACCTACGTCGGCAAGGAAAGCAATAAGCTCGAAGAGCAGTACTTTACCGGCGCTGACGACGATGCGTTGCTCGAATTGGGGACTGGTGACAGGCAGACTGTCGAAAGCCTTTTGCAAGCCCTTCACAAAAACCTCAGCGCCCGGGAAATTGCTCGGATGACTGAACTTGGCCGCTCGACTGTCTCGAAAGCAATTTCTTTCGGCATGGATACGCTTTCCCGGGATGCAAAGCGCCGCTTAAAGATCAATTTAATGCAGATGTTGTCCGAGAAACCAGAGTTGTTCTATAGAATACTTGGCACGATTTCCAGCAATCCGAAATGATCCGAAGCGTGTTACGGCCGCTTTGATCTCTTTCCAGAACATTCGTTAAGCTGGTCGGTGCACATGACGGCGCACAACCGATCCAAGTCATTTTCCAAGACGCCGACCGTTTTGCTCCTTCATTCCAGTCATTCTTGACCCAAAATTACGCTCCCGATAGCCACAGTCCAACGAATCTCGCCTCAACAGCAAGAAGAGGGTCAGCGGATTGACATTCTCCCCCGCTTTCGAGGTGACCGCGCTTGTAGAATTCCGTGGCATGCGTCGATAGATTGCCAGACCAGCGTACATGGATCGACCAGGGGGTATAAGTGTCGAAAATTGCCGAAGACCTGCATTCATTTATCGACTACGCCAAGTTGCTGGACGGAGACGAGAAAGGCGAAGCTCAGGTATTTTGCGATCGTCTTTTTCAGGCTTTCGGACACCGAGGCTATAAAGAAGCCGGTGCGACGCTCGAATTCAGAATCAAAAAAAAATCGTCGAAAGGGACGAGCTTCGCGGACCTAATCTGGAAGCCGCGCATGCTCCTTGAGATGAAGAAGCGCGGCGAGAAACTGCAACTGCACTACCGGCAGGCATTCGAATACTGGCTCAATGCGGTCCCCAATCGTCCACGCTATGTTGTCCTGTGCAATTTCGATGAATTTTGGATCTACGATTTCGATCGGCAACTCGATGAGCCTGTGGACCGCGTGCGGATCGAGGAATTGCCACTCCGCCACACAGCGCTCAATTTCCTGTTCCCCCAGGAAATACGCCCGATCTTCGGCAACGATCGTGAAGATGTTTCGCGCAAGGCTGCTAACCAGATGGCCGATCTGTTCAAGCTTTTGACCCGGCCTCGCTCGCAGGGTGCGGTTCCACGCAAGCAGGCGCAACGCCTCATTCTCCAACTTGTCGTGGCCATGTTTGCGGAGGATATCGACTTGCTGCCCGCTGGAATGATCACCGGCCTAGTGCGGGATTGTCGGGAACAGGGCCAATCGGCCTACGACATGTTCGGCGGGCTGTTCCGCCAAATGAACGATCCCAACCCGGCACATGGCGGTCGGTTCCAAGACGTTCCCTATTTCAACGGCGGCCTGTTCGCCGAAATCCAGCCTGTTGATCTCAACAAACACGAGTTGCATCTGATCGGTGACGAGGAGGTTGGAGTCGCCAGCAAGAACTGGTCGAAGGTCAATCCCGCGATCTTTGGCACTCTGTTCCAGCACAGCATGGACGCAAAAGAGCAGCACCAGCATGGCCGACACTTCACCTCCGAAGCGGACATTCAGCGTATCATTGGCCCCACCATCGCGAAACCGTGGGAAGCGAGGATCGACGCGGCCCGGACGATGGCCGAACTGCTCCGACTGCGCAATGAACTTGCTGCCTTCCGGGTGCTCGATCCGGCATGCGGGAGTGGCAATTTCCTCTATGTCGCGTATCGCGAGTTGGCCCGTCTCGACATTCGCCTCATGTTGCGACTCAAGGGAATGGTTAGCCATAACGAGTTTCTCAGGCAGACCCGTGTCATCAATATCGTCAGCCCGAAGCAGTTCTTCGGTATCGACAACGACGCTTTCGGCGTGGAGTTGGCCAAGGTCACTTTAATGCTGGGGAAGAAGCTCGCGCACGATGAAGCGCTGCGCGAACTGTTCGAGGGCGAGGGTGAGTATCGCAAAGGTGTCGGCGAGTTGGACTTCGAAGGTGACGATTCACTGCCGCTCGACAATCTCGATGCGAACATCATGCTTGGCGATGCGATGTTCGATCCTTGGCCCGAATGCGAGGCCATCGTCGGCAATCCGCCGTACCAGAGCAAGAACAAGGTGCAGCAAGAACTGGGTCCCGCCTACCTCGATCGCCTCCGTACCGCGCACCCTGATATCGACGGTCGTGCGGACTATTGCGTTTACTGGTTCCGGCTGGCGCACGATCATCTGAAGCCGGGGCAGCGCGCAGGGCTGGTCGGCACAAATACGATCCGTCAGAATTACAGCCGCATGGGCGGATTGGACTATGTATTGGAGAACGGCGGTGAGATTACGGAAGCCGTTTCAAGCATGATCTGGCCAGGCGAAGCGGTGGTGCATGTTTCCATCGTCAACTGGGTAAAGGGCGACGCACCAGGTCCCAAGCGGCTCTACATCCAGAAGGGCAATATTCTCGACGAGGGCTGGGAGCACGATGATTTTGACCGTATCCCATCTTCATTGTCGTTCGCGTTAGATGTCACCAAGGCGATGGCGCTTACCGCCAATGCCCGACAGGGTGGATGCTATCAGGGGCAGACGCATGGCCACAAGGCGTTCCTGTGGAAGGCGGATCAGGCGCGCCTCTTGATCGCGTCGGAGCCACGCTACGCGCAAGTGTTGAAACCGTTCCTCACCTCCGATGACCTGGTGGGAGAAATCAGCAGTAAACCAACCCGGTATGTCGTGGATTTTTCAGGAATGGACGTCCTTGAAGCTCGCCGATTTCCAAAGGTGTTCAAGCCTGTCGAGCAATTCGTGCTGCCTGCTAGGGAAACCGCCGCGAAAAAGGAGGCCGATCGGAATGCCGAACTGCTAAAGGCTAATCCGAGCGCCAAACCAAACAAACATCACGCCAATTTTCTTAAGAACTGGTGGCAAATGTCATATCCGCGACGTGACATGATGGCGGCAATCTCTGGTTTACCGCGCTATCTGGCATGCGGTCAGGTGACGAAGCGGCCGATTTTCGATTTCATAGATACCTCAATAAGCCCTAATGCAGCTCTTACAGTCTTTGCTCATGCGGACGACTACACATTTGGCATCCTTCAATCATCGTTACATTGGATGTGGTTCCAGGAGCGTTGCTCGACGATAAAATCCGATCCGCGTTATACCTCGAATACCGTATTCGATAGTTTCCCTTGGCCCCAAACTCCCTCACTGGCTGCGGTCAAAGCAGTGGCTGCTGCGGCGGTCGCCTTGCGCGGCAAGCGGAGGAAGTTGTCCGAAAAGCATAATATCCCGCTACGCGAGCTCTACCGCTCAATGGAACAGCCCGGCAGCCACCCGCTTAAGGAGGCCACTGCGATCCTCGACGCGGCAGTGCGCAAGGCATACGCCATCACGCCCGCTACTGATCCCTTGAAGCATCTGCTGACCCTCAATTTCCAATTGGCAGCTAAGGAGAGGGCGGGAGAAGCTATCATCCGCCCCGGTCTTCCGCCATTTGTTCGTGATTTGAAGCCCTTCGTAACTCAAGACGCAATTCAACCTTGACCCATCGTACACGCCGCAAAGGCCAAGCGAATGTCCGTCTAACGCCCCCCATCATCAAATCTGCAGGTCCGCTATTTTATAATCCTATCATCGTTGTGTGGCAGATGTTGCAAGGGTGCTCGCCGTGATTCAAATGGGCAGGCTCTCAGACAAATACTGACCAATGCGACCAGCCGCTGGCGTACGGAGTGGCTTTTTTCCCGACTATCTCCTTACCCCGGCGGATGTTGACTTTCGAACAAATATAGAACATATTACGAACATAAAGGGACAGGAGAGAGATATGACTGGTATTGTTCAGGACGTTTTTTCACTGGTGGCCGTCAGCCTTTTCATCGTTTCGGCGGCGATGTGGATCGGCGCGCTTTGAGGCGCGGGTGAGGAACCGCGTTACAATTGACGCCAGCCTCGGGCTTGGCCTGAGGATTTGTCGCCTCCATGGCGGGCGCAGGCAGATGGCCGGGACAAGCCCGGCCATGACGGAAATTCAGCTTCGGGAGCGGGTCAGCGGTCGTCGCGGATGACGACGGTTCCAAGCAGCAGATCGTGCAGCGTGCGCTTGTGTTCGGTGAACAGGCTGACCAGCAGGATCAGCGGCGTGAGGACGGCGTTGGCGGCCCAGAAGAAGACGGAGTGGACCACGGCCAGCATGCCGTCGACCGGGCGGCCGTCGAGCCGTTCCAGGCGGATCGACATGGCACGCATGCCAAGCGTCGCCTGCCGCCTGCCGCCAAGCGTGGTCCAGACGTAGAGGATCGCCACGATCGGGAAGAGGATGGCAAAGAGCGTCCAGCCGAGGCCGAAGGTCAAAAGGCCGAGAAGGAGCACGATCACGCCGGCCGGGATCAGGAGCAGCGCCACGATCAGATAGTCGATCAGGAAGGCGAATATCCTGCGGGTGCGGACACCGGTGTAGAGGCGCCTGTCGTCGAACCGGTCGGACACGACGGCGTTGTCGAGAATTTCGCCGTCGATGGTGCGGCTGGTGCTCATTTCGATCCTTTCTCGCGGCCGGTAAAAATACCGCCGCGGGCTTCAAATGGTGAATGGCGGCCGGATTTCAAGAATAGCAGCCTCAAACCCGCGGCATTGCGGCTCGACATTGTCGCCGCCGGCGACGCTTTTGTGCGTGAAACGACGCTCGATCCTTCCGGCTGGACGCCGGGAAACGAATGGCGCAAAGGTGATCCGTTTCCGATGGCAACAGGATACGGGTGGGTTCTTCCATGACGACACCGACCGAATTGCGGGTATCGAAGGATCGCAGGCTGCTGACGGTGAGTTTTGGGACCGACCGGCGCTACGAACTTCCTGCGGAGATGCTGCGCGTTCTTTCGCCGTCCGCCGAAGTCCAGGGCCACTCGGCCGAGCAGCGCGTCACGGTGCCCGGCAAGCGGGATGTCGCGATCAGCAGAATCGAGCCGGTGGGGAACTACGCCGTACGGATCGTATTCGACGATTTCCACGATACCGGCATCTTCACCTGGCCCTATCTGCGTGAACTCGGCGAGGAGAAAGAAGAGCGCTGGCAGGCCTATCTCGACGAACTGGCGGCGAAAGGGCTGAGCCGATAGGAGAGCGTGCCTACAATAGCTGCGAGACGACCCGGCCCGCCTTCAGGAAGGAAACGGGGTTCACCGCCTTGCCGTTATGGCGGACTTCGTAATGAAGGTGCGGGCCGGTGGAGCGGCCGGTGCTGCCGGATTTTCCGATTGTCTGGCCGAGCGCCACCTTCTCGCCGATTTTCACGTCGATCTCGCTCAAATGGGCGTAGCGGGTCGAGTAGCCGCCACCATGGTCGATCTCGACCATGTTCCCGTAGCCCCCGGTTCGGCCGGCGCGCGTCACCACCCCGGCGGCGGTCGCCGGGACGTTGCTCCCGACCGCGTCGCGGAAGTCGATGCCGGGGTGCAGCGCCGAGACGCCGAGGATCGGATCGCTGCGAAACCCGAAACCGCTGGTCACCACCGCGCCCGGCGCCGGATTGGCGATCGGTACCTTGCGGATTTCGGCCTTCAGGAGGTCGAGCTGGTCAAGGGCGTGGTCGAGCTCCTTGATCCTCCTGTCGAATTTGGACGGGTTGTTCACTTCGATCAGCGGCCCGCCCACATCCTCCTTGCCGTAGTTCGCGGCGACTTCGAGGCCGGCCGATTGGAGGGCATCCTTGACCGCGTCGCCGGTCTCCCGCGCCTGTTGAGACAGCGCCTGCACACGCTGCAACTGCTCGGTCTCTATGGAGCGCAGCGAAGTGTTGATGGTCGCAAGCAGCCGGTCGTCGCTACTTGCGGACGATCCGTCGCCCGCAAGGGCAAGCCGTGTGTTCCAATGCGCGGCCGGGCCGGTGCCGCCGGTTCGCAGCCCCGCCGTCCGGGCGTCAGGGGCGGGAGCGGATGATGCCTCATCGGCGCTTGCTCGTTGGTCCGGCCGGGGCGAGGGCAGGGGGATCGACGCTGCCTTTTCCAGCCTCTCGGCCCGTTCCAGCAACGGCCCGAGCCGGCCGTGCTGTTGCGTGAGAAGAGACTGGCGCGCGAGCAGTTCGCTCACCTTTTGCTCGACCGCGCGCTGGTCGAGAAGCTGCCGGCTGGTAATGCGGTCGACCTGCGAACGCAGGGCCGAAATGCGATCCTCGTAGGCCTGCTGCATACGGGCCTGGTGAGTGACCGACGCGCCGATCAGGTTGTCGCGCAAGACAAGATACGAGGTGGCGAGCAGGTAGCCGACGGCGATTGCCGCGCAGGCCGAGCCAGCGACGGTTACAACCCAAGGCCTGATCGTGAAATGACGGATGGAATCGCCGCGCGCGATGATGACGGTATGCGGCTCCTTGCGCTTTCCAAATACAGTCGATTGAGGCGCATGTGCCACGGACGCGATATTCCATCCCGAGGAGACGATGAACGGGATGGATTACACATCGTTAGGGTTAACAAAGCTTTGCCCGCAACCGGAAATTCACCCCAGGTTGCGGGCACGCATCGCGTATTCGCAGCATATCATCAGGAACGCGATGTTTTTCAGGCCATGCCGGAAGAAAACGCCGGCTCAATGCCAGAAGAGAAGAATGAGGATGATGATCGGTATGGGTATGCCAAGCAACCACATGAGAATTCCACGACCCATATCTTTCCCTCCGTTGTAAGCTCGCACGGAAGGAACGTCCCCGGGTCCAATTCGTTCCCGCAGGACCAACGGCCGGCGATATCAGGCAGCCATGGCCTCCTCATATTCGGTTGAAAGAGCCAGCCAGCGGTCTTCCTGTGCCGCCAGCTTGCCCGTCAGATCGCCGCGCTCCCTGGTCAGTTCGGTGACTTTGGCGGGCTCCCTCTCGTAGAGCGAGGGATCGGCCAGCCGGGTTTCGATTGCTTCCAGCCGCCCGCGCAGCCGCTCGATCAGCGCCTCCGAAGCCTTGATCTCGCGGGCGAGCGGTTCGAGCGCGGCACGGCGCTGCGCGGCTTCCCGTCGCCGGTCCGCCTTGCTCGTCTTGTCCGCCTCACGCCGGTCGCGCCGGTCGGATGCGCCGCCGGTGACCAATTGCCGGTAGTCGCCGAGATCGCCCTCATAGGGCTTCACCGTGCCGTCCCTGACCAGCCACAGCCGGTCCACCGTCGCCTCGATGAGGTGCCGGTCGTGCGAGATCAGGATAACGGCGCCGGAAAAGTCGTTGAGCGCCTGGATCAGCGATTCCCTCGAATCGATGTCGAGATGGTTGGTCGGCTCGTCCAAGATGAAGAGGTTCGGGCCCTCGAAGGAGGCGAGACCCATCAAAAGGCGCGCCTTCTCGCCACCGGAAAGGTCCTTGGCCGCCGTGTTCATCTTTTCGGTCGCAAGGCCCATCCGCGCCACGCGCGAGCGGACTTTCGATTCCGGTGCCTCCGGCATCATGCGCCGCACGTGCTCGTAAGCGTTTTCCTTGGGGCGCAGATCGTCGAGTTGGTGCTGCGCGAACATCGAGACCTTGAGCTGCGGCGCGACCGTCATGGTCCCGGTTTCGGGCGCGAGCCTACCGGCGAGCAGCTTGGCGAAGGTGGATTTGCCGTTGCCGTTGGCGCCGAGCAGCGCGATGCGGTCGTCGGCGTCGATCCTGAACGACAGGTGCCGTAGCACCGGCTTTCCAGGCGTGTAGCCGACCGCGCCGCCCTCCAGCGCAATGATCGGGGAGGCGACCGTCTTGACCGGCTCTGGAAAACTGAAGGGTCGCACCGATTCGTCCATGATGGTGGCGATCGGCTTCATCTTTTCGAGCGCCTTCAGGCGTGATTGCGCCTGCCTGGCCTTCGTCGCCTTGGCGCGGAAGCGCGCGACGAATTCCTCCATGTGCTTGCGCGCCGCGTCCTGCTTGGCGCGGTTCTTTTCCAGAACCGCAGCCTTCTCGGCCCGCTGCCGCTCGAACTGGTCGTAGCCGCCGCGCCAGAAGGTGAGCTTGCGCTGGTCCAGATGCACGATCGAGGTGACGGCGCGGTTCAGAAGGTCGCGGTCGTGCGAGATCAGGAGGACCGTGTGCGGGTATTTCGAGACGTAGTTTTCGAGCCAGAGCGTGCCTTCCAGGTCGAGATAGTTGGTGGGCTCGTCAAGGAGCAGGAGGTCGGGCTGGGCGAACAGCACGGACGCCAGCGCGACGCGCATGCGCCAGCCGCCGGAGAAAGAGGAGGCCGGGCGCTTCTGCGCGGCGTCGTCGAAGCCGAGGCCGGCGAGGATGGTCGCGGCGCGAGCCTCGGCCGAATGCGCGTCGATATCGGCGAGCCTGAGATGGATCTCGGCGATGCGGTGCGGATCCTTAGCCGTCTTCTCCTCGGCGAGAAGTGCCGCGCGCTCGGTGTCGGCCCTGAGCACGATATCGATCAGCGGCTCCTCGGTGCCCGGCGCTTCCTGCGCGACCTGGCCGATCCTGGTGTTCTTCGGCAGGCTGATCGAGCCGGTCTCGGCCGCCAGATCGCCGGTGATGGCGTGGAACAGCGTCGTCTTGCCGGTGCCGTTGCGGCCGACAAGCCCGGCCTTGGCGCCGGCGGGGAGCGCCAGCGAGGCGTGGTCGATGAGCAGGCGCCCGGCAATGCGCAGGGAAAGATCGTTGATTGTGAGCATGGCGCGGCCCTTTTGGCCGAGCCGCGTCGCAATGACAAGAGCGTGGGAAGAGGTTCCGCTCGTATCCCGGCAAGCCAGCCCGGAGAGTGGCGGAATTGCCTACGCGAAGGAGCGGCCTTCCGGCGTGCGCTGGAAATAGACCAGGTCGAGTACCGGCGGAGATTTGCCGAGCACGCTCAGGATCATGTGGGCGTGTCCGCGGTGGTGCGTCTGGTGATTGAAGAAATGGTCGAGCGCGGGCGCGAGCCGCTGCGAAACGGTCCTGAGGTCCGTCACCGTCATATAGGTGAAGCGGCCGGCCAGCGCCTTTTCCGACAGGCCCGAGACCCATTCGAGGATGCGCTGGTCCTCCGCTTCCCGAGCCAGGCGCAGCGGATCGAAATTCGGGTGGATAATGGCGTCGAGCGCCTTCGGGGCCTCGCCCTCGGTGGTGAAGCGCTTCATCCAGATGCGGTCGGCTGCGAGCAGATGGTTGAGCGTCCCCATCATCGAGCCGAAAAAGGCACCGACATCGCGGCTGAATTCCGCGTCGGTCAGTTCGGCGGCCGCGTCGTAGATCTGTCCGTTCGCCCAGGCATTGTAGGCGGCGAACATCGCGAAGTGCTGCTTCATTTCCAAAGGATCGATTCCGGATGGCTGTTCACGCAAAGAATGACACAAGGCAACCGGGCCGGCCAATGGCAAACATGCCCGGCGCGCGGGATTTCGGCCCCTTCACAAGTCCGGCCCGGCGCGCTATGCAGCCCGCCACCTCTAAAACACCAATTTCTTGTAAAGGATAGCAGATGGCGATCGAGCGCACTTTTTCGATGATCAAGCCGGATGCGACGAAACGCAACCTCACCGGCGCCATTACCAGGATGCTGGAAGAAGCCGGGCTGCGGGTCGTCGCGTCGCGTCGCGTATGGATGAGCCGCCGCGAGGCTGAGGGCTTCTATGCGGTCCACAAGGGCCGGCCGTTCTTCGACGAGCTTTGCGATTTCATGTCGTCCGGCCCGACGGTCGTCCAGGTGCTGGAAGGCGAGGACGCTATTGCGAAGAACCGCGAGGTCATGGGCGCGACCAATCCGGCCAACGCCGCCGAAGGCACCATCCGCAAGACCCATTCACTGTCGATCGGCGAGAATTCGGTCCACGGGTCGGACGCGCCGGAAACCGCCGCGCAGGAAATCCGCTTCTGGTTCTCCGATACCGAAATCGTCGGCTGAGGATCGTCACCCGCCGGCCTGCGCCTCAGGCGGGCCGGCGGGTGTCTGCTCTTTCCGTTTCGACCGGAGCGTTGCGCGCATTTATGAAGGCCAGGAACCCGTCCCCGGGCAAGGCCGTGCCGTAGAGCAATCCCAGTCGATCTTCAGTTCCGTTGGCAAATATCCGGTTGCTTGGAGGCATGCCGGTTGGGCGTGCCGATGCCGTGGGCGCGGCTGGTGCCACGCCTCAGCCGCGTTCCCAGCGCCTTGCCGCGATCTCGTCGTCCTCGCGCGCGTCCACCCAGCCGCCGTCACCGCCGTCCCTCGGATGCTCCTTCTTCCAGAAGGGGGCTTTGGACTTCAGATAGTCCATCAGGAAGGAAGCGGCATCGAAGGCCGCATGGCGATGGCTGGATGTCGTTACGACGAGAACGATGTTGTCGCCGGGCGCGAGACGGCCAAAGCGGTGTATGACGCTGACGCCGTTGAGCGGCCATCGATCCATCGCCTCCGCCGCGATGCGAGCGATTTCGGCCTCCGCCATTGCAGGGTAGTGTTCGAGTTCCAGCGCCGCGAGCCGGCCGCCCTCGTCGCGGCAGAGGCCCGTGAACGTGACCACGGCACCGACATCGCGTCTTCCGCGCGTCAGCCTTGCCACCTCGGCCGAGGTATCGAAATCCTCGGCCTGGATGCGGACGAGTGGGACGACATGCGCAGACATCGCCAAGCCTAACCGCCGGTCATGGGTGGGAAAAGCGCGATCTCGCGTGCCCCCGCGATCGTCTCGCCATGGTCGGCATGCTCATGGTCGACCGCGACCCGGATTATTTCGGCGTGCTCGAGCGCGATTTCGTATTCCTCGCCGCGCCCCTTCAGCCAGGAAAGCAGGTCCTTCACGGTGCGGACATCGCCCGGCACGACGATATCCTCCTCGGTGCGGCCGATACGCTCGCGCACCCAGGCGAAATAGACCAGCTTCAGGGCGCTTTCATTCGTCCCGGTTTCATTCATCAATGACATGCTTCAGCCCAGCCCGGAAATAATCATAGCCCGTATAGAGCGTGATGATGGCCGCTATCCACAGGAGCACGATGCCGATCTCGGTCGAATACGCCAGGACCTTGTTGCCGGCCGGGCCGGCAATAAGGAAGCCGAGCGAAATCATCTGCACCGCGGTCTTCCACTTGGCGAGGCGGGTGACCGGCACGGAAACCTTCAGGCCGGCCAGATATTCGCGCAAGCCCGAGACCAGTATCTCGCGGCACAGGATGATGATGGCCGCCCACAGCGAATATTTGTCGATCGTGCCGTTATGCGCCAGAAGGAGCAGCACGGCGGAGACGAGGAGCTTGTCGGCGATGGGATCGAGCATCCGGCCGATATTGGAGGTCTGCTCCCATATCCGCGCAAGATAGCCGTCCAGATAGTCGGTGATGCTGGCGATGACATAGATGGCAAGCGCCGTCCACCGGGCGAAATCGGTCGGATGCGTCCGCCCCTCCAGGTAGAAGCACAGCAGGATGAGCGGGACGGCCAATATGCGGCCATAGGTCAGCAGATTGGGGAGATTGAACGCCCGCCGGCGCATATGCCCGCCACTCTTTGTTGCCTCGACAGTCAAATCAGGTATGCCCCTCCTGGGTCAAAAGTTCCATCGGCGAAGTTTGATCTCACTTATGCCTTCCATTTAGCCCTTTTCGTGGAAGTGACCATATATAAGGCGCGCCATCGCCTCCGAGATGCCAGGAACAGCCCTGATATCGGCCACGGCTGCCCGACTGACCGCCTTGGCCGTTCCGAAATGATGGAGAAGCGCACGCTTTCGGCCCGGGCCGATACCGGCGATCTCGTCGAGCGGATTCTTTATCATCTCCTTTTTCCGCCGCGCCCGGTGCGTGCCGATGGCGAAACGGTGCGCCTCGTCGCGGAGCCGCTGGATGAAATAGAGTACCGGGTCGCGGATCGGCAACGAGAATGCGGCGCGACCTTCCATGAAGAAGCGCTCGCGCCCGGCGTCGCGGTCGACGCCTTTGGCGATGCCGATCATGGTGACGAAGCCGATGACGCCGAGATTGTCGAGGATGGTCTTGACCGCCGAAAGCTGCCCCTTGCCACCGTCGATCAGGATCACGTCCGGCCATGCCGGGAAGGCATTTTCAGTGACGATCTCGTCGTCGCTTTCCTCGGGGATTTCGGCGCCCGGCAGGCCCTCTTCCTTGAGGAGGCGTGAGAACCGCCGTTCCATGACTTCACGCATCATGCCGAAATCGTCGCCCGGCGTGATCGCCTCCGAGCGGATGTTGAACTTGCGATACTGGTTCTTGACGAAGCCCTCGGGGCCGGCGACGACCATGGCGCCGACCGCGTTGGTGCCCATGATGTGGGAATTGTCGTAGATCTCGATGCGCCTTGGAGTCCGTTCCAGCTGGAAAGTCTCCGCCATGCCCTTGAGCAGCCGCGCCTGGGACGAGGTTTCCGCCAGCCGGCGGCCCAGCGCCTCGCGGGCGTTCTGCCTGGCATGGTCGGTCAGTTCCTTGCGCTCGCCGCGCTTGGGCACCGCGACGGCGACCTTGCGCGAGGCCTTGATCGAAAGCGCGTCGGCGAGCAGCTGCTGGTCCTCGACGGCGTGCGAAAGAAGGACGCATTTCGGCACCGGCTTGTCGTCGTAGAACTGTGCCAGGAAGGCGCCGAGCACCTCGGCCGGGCCGAGCGAGGGGTCGGCCTTCGGGAAATAGGAGCGGTTTCCCCAGTTTTGGCCGGTGCGGAAGAAGAACACCTCGATGCAGGTCTGCCCGCCTTCCTGATGGATGGCGAAGACGTCTGCTTCTTCCAATCTCTGCGGATTGATGGCCTGATGGCTCTGGACGTGGGACAGCGCCGCCAGCCGGTCGCGCAGGATCGCGGCGGTCTCGAAGTCCAGCGCCTCGGACGCGCTCATCATGGCGGTCGAGATTTCGCCCTTCACCCTCTGGCTGCGGCCGGAGAGGAAGCTTTTCGCCTCGGCGACCAGGTCCAGATAGCCTTCCGGGCTGATCTCGTTGGTGCAGGGGGCCGAGCAGCGCTTGATCTGGTAGAGCAGGCAGGGGCGCGTTCGCGTCTCGAAGACCGAATCGGTGCAACTCCTGAGGAGGAACGCCTTCTGCAGCGAGTTGATCGTCCGCCCGACCGCGCCGGCCGACGCGAAGGGGCCGAAATAGTCGCCCTTGCGGGAATGCGCGCCGCGATGCTTGAAGATGCCGGGCGCCCGGTGGTCGCCGGTGATGAGGATGTAGGGGAACGACTTGTCGTCCCGCAAAAGTACGTTGAAGCGCGGCCTCAGCCGCTTGATGAGGTTGGCCTCCAGCAGCAGCGCCTCGGTCTCGGTGCGCGTGACGACGAATTCCATGGCCGCCGTCTGCGCCACCATGCGGCCGATGCGGTTGGTGTGGAAGCGGCCCTGCGCGTAGTTGGTCACCCGCTTCTTCAGGCTGCGCGCCTTGCCGACATAGAGAACGTCGCCGGCCGCATTCATCATCCGGTAGACGCCGGGCCTGTTCGGCAGGCGCTTGACCAGCGCCTGTATGAGTTCGGCGCCGATCTTGCCTTCGCCGCGTTCCTTGCCGGTCGTATCCCAGGTGATTTCCAGTTCAGGCCGCGCCGCGGCTTCCGGAGAGCCTGAGACCTCTTCTTCGTCCTCCGCCGGGTCATCGGCGAGATAGGCAAGGTCTTCGCCGGCACCGGTCGATGCCGCATCGGCCGCCGCCATGTCCTTGCCCGAAGGTATTGAGCCGTTCATTCATGAATTCCCGTCACGTCCGGCGTCTGCCAGCCCAGATGCTGGCCGCCGTCGAGCGCGATCATCTGGCCGGTGATCGAGGGCGTATCCCACAGATAGCGTATCGTCGCGCCGAACTCGGAAAGTTCCGGTCCCCGCCTGAGCAGCACCGCCTCGATCTGCGCATCGAAATCGGCCTTCGACTGGCGTTCGCCCTGCAATGTCGGGCCGGGACCGATCGCGTTGACCCGGATGCGCGGCGCCAGCGCCTGCGCCATCGTCTGCGTCGCCGTCCACAGCGCCGATTTCGACAGAGTATAGCTAAAGGTTCGTGGCGAAAGTTTCCAGACGCGCTGGTCGATCATGTTGACAACAAGCCCGTCCTCGCCTTGCGGCAGCGCCTCGGCGAAGCGCCGGGAAAGCTCGACCGGCGCCTTGAGATGGACGGCGAAATGCCTGTCCCAATGCTCCCAAGTGAAATCGTGCAGTTCGTCCGCGTTGAAGACGGAGGCATTATTGACCAGAAGCCCGATCGGCCCGATCGCCGAGGCGGCATCGCTCAATAAACCCTCCACGGCCCCGATATCAGTCAGGTCGGCGCGCACGATCGCCACCTTTCCGCCCGCATCCTTAAGGATTTTAACCAATTCCCGCGCTTCTTCGTCCGACCCGTGATAGTGGATCGCGACGGCGAAACCGGCAGCGGAAAGGTCGCTGGCGATGGCTTTCCCGATCCGTCTGGCGCCGCCGGTGACGAGGGCTGTCTTGAGATTTTTCGCCATGATTCTACCTATTTAGCGCAATGGCCGCCCGCTCGGCCAGCACCTGTCTGCGCTCGCCCGGTTGGAGCGGCAAGATACAGGAAAGCCGGGATACCAATTGAACAAAAACAGTATGTTGGCGGGGCACGCTCACCTCTGTTGCGAATATGCAACGTCAATTTTCCGCCTCTTTTGCGTCCATGAATTTCCTCGTTTGCGGTGCGCTTCGGCCGCATTTCCTGACGAAATAGGGAGGCAGGCAATTCCGGCCGTTTCCTCCCGAGCGGCGCTGGGTGTCCAAACAGGAAGGCGCGTTATGTATGGCCTTTCGTGGCAGGAGTTGAAAGAAATGAACGTTAGAGCAAGCAAGATCATAAAGCCCCTCGCGGCTGCCATCGGCGCGACCGCCCTTATCGGTGCGACGTCTGCCCTCGCGGCGGATGCCATTACCGAGGCTCCTCCGGCCCCCGCTCCGATCGTCGAGCAGGCGCAGTCCGGCTGGGCCGGTCCTTATGCGGGTATCCAGGCTGGCGGCGCTTTCGCCGGTCGTACCAGGACGCAGGGTACCAGCATCCACACCGACGGCTTCCATGGCCGCGGTTTCGGCGGCTTCAATATGCAGAACGGCAACTTCGTCTACGGTGTTGAAGGCGATATCGGTTATGACGGTTCGTCGGGCAGCCGTGCCGGTATCAAGTCCAAGAGCAGTATCGACGGGTCGCTGCGCGGCCGCGCCGGCTACGCTCCGAACGACCGTATCCTTCTCTACGGCACGGCCGGTGCGGCAGCCAAGCGCTTGAAGATCGAGACACCGGTCAGCAGCGACGGCAACGCCGTGATCGGCTGGACGGCCGGCGCCGGCATCGATGCCAAGCTCACCGACAAGGTCTTCGCCCGCGTCGAGTACCGTTATACCGACTATGGCAACCACGACTTCAACGTCGGCGGCGTAAAGTCAGGCGTGCGCGACCGCAGCAATACGATCGAGGCTGGTCTCGGTATCAAGTTCTGATCGTAGATCGAAGCAACACGAAAAGGCCGGGTCGATACGCCCGGCCTTTTTCTTTGTCGGATGGTGTCAGTGCGGCGCGTGGCGCGCCAGTTCGGGGAATTTCTCGTCGAAGCGCTTGGTCCAGCGCCTCAGCCTTGAGTGGCCGCGTTCCCATTTTCCGGGAAAGCGCAGGTCGAGATAGCCGAGGCAGGCGCGCAGCGCGATCTGGCCGGCGGTGATCTTCTTTGGCAGTTTCGGCGGCGAAGCCTCCAGATGATCGAGGGCGCGCGTCACCTTCGCCCATTGCTTGTCGAGCCAGGGCTGGTGCACGATCTCCTCCGGCCGGAAGCGCCGCTCATAGACATGGGCGAGCAGGCAGTCGCAGATGCCGTCCGCCAGCGCTTCCAGTTTTTCCGCCTCGAGCCGCTTGGCGGGATTGCGCGGGAAGAGCGCGTTTTTGGAAACCCGGTTGAGATATTGGGTGATGACGCGGCTGTCGAAAATGCTTTCGCCATCGTCGGTCAAGAGGACCGGGATCTTGCCGAGCGGGTTGTTCTTTAGCAGCTGTTCGGGCTCGTCATTGGTGTTCGTGGGAACCTCTTCCAGCGCGATGCCGGCATAGGCGGCCGCCATGCGCACCTTGGCGCTATAGGGGGAAGGGGTCGCAAAAAGCAGCTTGGGCATTGTCCTCTCCAGAGTGATGGTCGGCGCAAATTAGTGAGACGGCCACGCCCGGGCAACACGGATGATTTGGGCCAGCGCGCCCAAGCAGCCCCGCGGGCAATCCTATGAAGGCGGCATCTGGACGCTGGAGGCATGGCAGCTTGCGCGTTCGAGTTCCCGGCAGGGCCGGAAGCGCATGTCCTTTGTCATGCAGACGCGCACCTCGCGCAGATATTTGCGGTCGCAATCGATGCTCACCCCGTCGGCCGGCATGCCGGGATTGGCCGCGAGGAAGGCCGCCTCGATATCGGAGGGTTTTACGCGGCCAGCGCCGTCGCGAGGAAAGTCGGCGGGTATCTCGACGCTCTCGTAAGCCTTGCGCAGCGTTGCGAAGTAGGCCTCCTGCGAAAGTCCGGTGCACATTCCGTGCGTGCGCCATTCATGGATGATGAGACCGTAGCCCGGCATCAGGTCCGAAAGCGCGTTCATCCGCTCTTTCGGCACCCGGCGCTCTGCGTCGCTGCGGCAGTTCTTCGGATAGCCGCGCTCATATTGCGGCCACAGCCCGTGGACGACGAAGCCGTAGGCCGGGCGCTTGCCGCACTGGTATCTGTTGGCCTTTTCGCCCGTCGCCGCGCAATAACTCGGCGACCATGAAAGCGACAGGACATAGAAGTCGAAGCGGCCGGAATCGGAGGCAGCGGTATCGCGAGCGTTGTTCGAAGCAGCATTGCCCGGTGCGACCATCAAGCACAGGGCGAATATCGCCAGACAAAGAGAAAGCCGCCCGAATATCTTGTCCGTCATTCCAGCACGCGCCGGTCAGCGCAGGACGCGGCAGCGGCCGTTATAGACCTTCCAGCGGTCGAAATTGACGAGACAGAATTCGACATTGTGGCCGAGCCCGGCGAAGCCCGCGCGGTCCTCGATCAGATACCACATCGCATGCCGCCGCCCGTCCGAAGTGTAGGCGGTCGCCTCGCAATAAGTCCGCGTTATCTCGCTCTCCGATCTTGCCGGCTCGTAGCGTTTCTGGCGGATATCACGGAAATCGACCAGGCCGACATCGGGCAGGTTCGGCACATGCGTTACCTGGTAGCGGAACTTGCCGGAGATGCGCGACAGCACCCAGCCCTGCGCACAAACCTGCGGGGCCCGCTCGTAATGGGAAGACGGCGCAGTCGCGATGATGTCGGCTGCCTGTGCCGGCGCGTAGGTGGCGCCGAGGCAGAAAACCGAGGCAAGGGCGACGAGCGCGCGCCGGGCGATGATCTTCATGACATTGATCCTGATGGTCACGGGTCACGATATTTCGTGATTCTAGCGTGCATGTAGAGTGCTGTCTGCCGAAATCGCGGTCAAGCCGCTTCCGCCGTGAGCCGGTCGAGCGTCCATGTCGCGCCCTTGCCCTCGTCGAGCAGCCGCGCAAGCACCGGCAGGATTTCCGACAATTCCTCATGCAGGACGTAAGGTGGGTTGACGACGGCCATGCCGCAGCCGTCGAGTCTTGGCTCGACCGAAGGGGAGCGGATGGAAAGCGTCACGTCGAGGATTTTCGGAATCCCGGTTTCGCGGAGTGCCTCGCGAAACCGCTCCACGGCGGCGCGGTCCTTGACCGGATACCAGAAGGCATAGATGCCGCCCGGCCAGCGGCGATGCGCTTTCTTCAGGCCGTCGACCATGCGCGCGAATTCGCCTTCCTCCTCGAAGGGCGGATCGACCAGCACGAGGCCGCGCTTTTCCTTCGCCGGCAGTTGCGCGCCGAGCGCCAGCCAGCCGTCGAGTTCGATCACCCGCACGTGGTGGTCGCCGGCGAAGACTTTCTTGAGGCTTTGTGCATCCTCTGGATGAAGCTCGATCGCGGTCAACCGGTCCTGCCGGCGCAGGAGGTGCCGCGCGAGCAAGGGCGAGCCGGGATAAAGGCGAAAGCCGCCATCCGGATTAAGCCCCCGGACCACAGACAGATAGTCGTGCAGCCACTCGGCGGGAGCGCCGGTCAGCGTGGCCTCGAGAAGCCTGCCGATCCCGCCACGCCACTCGCCGGTCTTTTGGGCCTCCTCGCTGCCGAGATCGTAAAGCCCGATACCGGCATGCGTGTCGATCACGCGGAAGGCCGCGTCCTTGCGCTTCAGATAGGCGATGATACGCGCCAGGACGGCGTGCTTGAACACGTCCGCGAAATTTCCGGCGTGATAGATGTGACGATAGTTCATGTCATGGCTCTACAACGGGCCGGCTGAATGCGGTAGAGAAGAAGCATGAATACGATTGCCAGGATCGAAATCGGTCATTCGGCTTGTCCGCATGACTGCCCCTCCACTTGTGCTCTGGAGGTCGAACTTCTTGGCGGCGAGCGCGTCGGCCGCATCCATGGCGCCCGGGCCAACAGCTATACGGCGGGCGTCGTCTGCGCCAAGGTCGCGCGCTATGCCGACCGCCTGCATCACCCCGACCGGCTCCTGAAGCCGCTTGTCCGTGCCGGCGCCAAAGGCGAGGGCGGCTGGAAGGAAGCAAGCTGGGACTTCCGATCTGACCTCGTCGCCGAGAAATTTATCGCGGCTGAGAAAAAATACGGCTCGGAGACGGTCTGGCCCTATTTCTACGCCGGCACGATGGGCCTTGTTCAGCGCGACGGCATCGAGCGCCTGCGCCACGCCAAGCGTTATTCCGGCTTCTTCGGATCCATCTGCACCAATCTTGCATGGACCGGCTGGATGATGGGGACGGGCAAGCTTGCCGGTCCCGACCCGCGCGAGATGGCGAAGTCGGACTGCGTGGTGATCTGGGGCACCAATGCCGTGGTCACGCAGGTCAACGTCATGACCCATGCCGTCCGGGCCCGCAAGGAACGCGGCGCGAAGATCGTCGTCATCGACATCTACGAGAACGCCACGATGAAGCAGGCCGATATTGGCCTGATCGTCAAGCCGGGCACGGATGCGGCGCTCGCCTGCGCGGTGATGCATGTGCTTTTCCGGGAAGGCATGGCCGACCGCGCCTATCTCGAAAAATACACCGACGATCCGAAAGGGCTGGAAGCACATCTTGAGACGCGGACGCCTGAATGGGCCTCTTCCATCACCGGGCTTCCGGTGGCGGAGATCGAGGCCTTCGCCCGCCTCGTCGGCACGACCAGAAAGACCTTCTTCCGCCTCGGCTACGGCTTTTCGCGCCAGCGCAATGGCTCGGTCAACATGCACGCCGCCTCCTGCATCGCCGCCGTCACCGGCGCCTGGCAGTATGAGGGCGGCGGCGCGTTCCATTCAAATTCGGGCATCCTCAAACTCGACACCGATCTGGTCGAGGGCAGGCGCCTGCGCGACCCGAAAATCCGCTATCTCGACCATTCGCGCATCGGCCCTGTTCTCGTCGGCCGGCCGGATGCGCTCTATGGCGGCCCGCCGGTGACGGCGCTGCTGATCCAGAACACCAACCCGGCCAATGTCGCGCCCGAGCAGCGGCTGGTGAAGCAGGGTTTTCTGCGCGACGACCTCTTTACCTGCGTCCACGAGCAGTTCATGACCGATACGGCGAAGCTCGCCGACGTGGTGCTGCCGGCGACGATGTTTTTGGAACATGACGACATCTACAAGGGCGGCGGCAACCAGCACATCACGCTCGGGCCGAAACTGGTCGAGCCGCCGGAAGGACCGCGCACCAACCATTTCGTCATCGAGGAACTGGCCAAGCGCCTCGGCGTCGCGCATTTGCCGGGCTTCGGCATGACCGAGCGCGAGCATATCGACGTGATGCTCAAGAAGAAGGGCCTCGGCACTTTCGACACGTTCCGCGAGGAGAAGTGGAGCGACCAGCAGCCGCCCTTCGAGGAGGCGCATTATCTGAACGGCTTCGGTCACGCCGATGGCAAGTTTCATTTCAAGCCGAACTGGACCGGACAGGCCGCGCCAAACCGGCCGCCGCATTCGATGGGCGTATTCGGCCCCCATGAGCGCCTGCCCGAATTCCCCGACCATGTCGATCTGATCGAAGTGGCCGACGAGCAGCATCCATTCCGGCTCGCCACCTCGCCGGCGCGCAATTTCCTCAATTCGACCTTCACCGAGACGCCGGTATCGAAGGCCAAGGAAGGCAAGCCGCAACTTCTGATCCATCCCGACGACGCCGCAGCGCTTGGCGTGGAGGAAGGCGGCCGCGTCGAGATCGGCAATACGCGCGGCGAAGTCGTTCTGCACGCGAAATTCTTCGACGGCATCCGGCGTGGCGTCGTCATCGCCGAAGGCATCTGGCCGAACAGCGCACACGAGCGCGGGGAGGGAATCAACGTGCTCACCGGCTCCGACGCGCCGGCGCCCTATGGCGGCGCACCGGTCCATGACAATCATGTCTGGGTGCGGGCTGTCTGAACCGCCGTCAGGGCGTAAACCGCGCCAGATGTTCCAGATCGACCGCACCGGGGTCGCTCGAGGGCGGGGCTGGCGAGATCAGGACGGCGCCTGCGTCTCCCGCGTTCCGGCCGTAATGCACCACCTTGCCGTCCTTGAGTACGGCGCGGCCTGAGGCGACGAGCGACAGCGCCAGAGGATAAAGCTGGTGTTCCGCCTTCAGCACCCGTGCGGCGAGCGCCGCTTCGTCATCCTCCGCCGGAACAGGCACGGCGGCCTGTGCGATGATGGGGCCGGCGTCGACTTCCGCCGTGACGAAATGGACCGTGCAGCCATGGATGCGGACGCCTGCCGAAAGCGCGGCGGCGTGTGTGTCCAGCCCCTTGAAGGCGGGCAGCAGCGCCGGGTGGATGTTGATCATCCGGCCGCTCCATTTTTCCACGAAGCCGGCGGTCAGGCGGCGCATGTAGCCGGCGAGGCAGACCATTTCGGACCTGGATTCGCCGAGTGCGGCGTCGATCGCGGCGTCATGCTCCTCGCGGCTCGAATAGTCCTTGCGGGCAATAGCGCGCGTCTGGATACCGTTCTGTGCGGCCATCTGGAGGCCGTTCGCCTCCGCGTCGTTGGAGATGACCGAGACGATCTCGGCTGGAAAGGATGGGTCGGCAGCGGCGGCGATCAGCGCCGCCATGTTGGAGCCGCGGCCGGAAATCAGGATGCTCGTGCGTTTGCGGTTCATGGTCACCAGTCGATCGTTCCGCGGAAGACGACGCCGTTGTCCCGGCGCGCCACGACGCGGCCGATCGGCATTACCGTCTCGCCGGCCTGCTTCAGGACGGCCGCTACCTGCGCCGCCTGGCCGCGGGCGACCACCGCGACCATGCCGATACCGCAATTGAAGGTTCTCAGCATCTCGCTTTCGGCGACGCCGCCGGTCCTGGCAAGCCAGGAGAATACCGGCGGTATATCGATCGCTTCGAGGTCGATTTCGGCGGCGTAGTCGTGCGGCAGGACACGGGGAAGATTGTCGGGAAAGCCGCCGCCGGTGATGTGCGCCAGCGCCTTGATGCCGTGCGTGTCCTTGATGGCGTGCAGGACCGGCTTCACATAGATGCGGGTCGGTACGAGCAGCGCTTCGCCAAGCGTCGTGTTCGAAGCGAACGGCGCTTTTGCGCTCAATTCCAGACCGGATTTCTCTACGATGCGGCGCACCAGCGAAAAGCCGTTCGAATGGAGGCCCGAAGAGGCAAGGCCGAGCAGGACGTCTCCCTCGACGATATCGTCTGTCGGAAGAAGCTGGCCGCGCTCCACCGCGCCGACGGCGAAGCCGGCGAGGTCGTAGTCCTTTTCGGCGTACATGCCGGGCATTTCGGCCGTCTCCCCGCCGATCAGCGCGCAGCCGGCCTGCCGGCAGCCTTCGGCGATGCCGGCCACGATCGCCGCGCCTTCGGCCGGATCCAGCTTGCCGGTGGCGAAATAGTCGAGGAAGAAAAGCGGCTCCGCCCCCTGCACGACGAGGTCGTTGACGCACATGGCCACGAGATCGACGCCGATCGTGTCGTGCTTGCCGGCCTCTATCGCGATCCTGAGCTTGGTGCCGACGCCGTCATTGGCGGCCACCAGAAGCGGGTCCTTGAAGCCCGCGGCCTTGAGGTCGAAAACGCCGCCGAACCCGCCGATCTCGGCGTCGGCGCCGGGCCGGCGGGTTGAGCGGACAAGCGGCTTGATGCGCTCGACCAAGGCATTGCCTGCGTCGATGTCGACGCCGGCATCGGCATAAGTCAGGCCGTTCTTCTTGCCGTTCATAGCCGCAATCCGCCGCCCTTTTGGCTCCCGGTGATAGTCCGGGCACATTGCACGAAGACCGCGCCGCCGCAACCGCAGCCGATCTTACCGCAATGTCGTCGCGGGCGAAATCCGTGGACAATCGATGCCGGCGCCGCGATACCTTGAAGCCCGGCCATCAAGCCGCCATGTAACGCCGCAACATTCGCTCCAACGCGGCCCATGTGCTGATAGGCAACTGACCCTGCAGTGACGATACCCAATCTCATCACGGTGCTGCGCTTCTTTCTCGTACCTTTCGTGGTGCTGGCGCTTTTGACCGGGCGCATGCAGGGAGCCTTCGTTGCCTTCCTCGTTGCCGGCGTGTCGGATGGGGTCGACGGGTTCATAGCGCGCCATTTCGACCAGCGCTCCAAGCTCGGCGCCTATCTCGACCCGATCGCCGACAAGCTCCTGCTCGTCAGCGTCTTCGTCGTCCTCGGCTATATGGGCGAACTTCCGCTCTGGCTCGTTATCGCCGCCGTTTCGCGCGACGGGCTGATCATCGGCGCGGTGCTTCTCTCCACGATCATGGGCAATCCGGTGGAGGTGAAGCCGCTCTTCGTCTCCAAGGCCAACACCGCCGTCCAGATCGTGCTTGCGGGCTGGGTGCTCGCCGAACTCGCCTTTGGAACGACCTTCGGTCCTCTCCGTTACTGGCTTGTGATCGCCTCGGGCATCTTGACCGTGGCTTCCGCCGCAGCCTATCTCGTCTCCTGGCTCAAGCACATGGCTGGATATGCCGAAAGCGAAACCCCGAACGGCTGAAGACGGCGCGGCGCCGATCGCCTGGCGTCAGCAGGCTTTCTTCTGGAGCGGCGCCGTCGTCGTCTTCGGCCTGTTCCTCTTCATCTTCAGTTCGATCCTGCTGCCGTTCATCGCCGGCATGGCGCTCGCCTATTTTCTCGATCCCGTCGCCGACCGGCTTCAGAAGCTCGGTTTTTCGCGGCTGTGGGCGACGGTCGTCATCCTTCTCGCTTTCGTCGTCCTTCTCGTGCTCGCGCTGATGATCATCGTTCCCGTGCTGACCAACCAGTTCGCGGACCTGATGAAGAACATGCCGGACTACATCTCGCGCCTGCAGGCCCTCGTGACCGGCTTCGACCCGGCCTGGTTGGAGAAGACGCTCGGCGTGAGCGCGGCGCAATTACGCGACGGCTTGAGTTCGCTGCTCACCCAGGCGACGGGTTTCATCAGCACGCTGTTCAAGTCGCTGTGGAGTTCGGGGCTTGCGATCATCAACATCGTCAGCCTGTTCGTCGTCGCGCCGGTCGTCGCCTTCTACATGCTGCTCGACTGGGACCGCATGGTGGCGACCGTCGACGGCTGGGTGCCGCGCGACCATGTCGACACCGTCCGCGCCATAGCGAGAGACATCGACCGCTCGATCGCCGGCTTCGTCCGGGGGCAGGGCACGCTGTGCCTGATCCTGGGCATCTATTACGCGCTGGGGCTGACCGTGGTCGGCCTCAATTTCGGCCTCCTGATCGGGCTGCTCGCCGGCCTCATCAGTTTCATCCCCTATGTCGGCTCGCTGACCGGCCTGGTGCTGGCGATCGGCGTCGCCTTCGTGCAATTCTGGCCGGACTGGATGTGGGTGGCGGCGGTGGTGGGCGTATTCTTCGTCGGCCAGTTCATCGAGGGCAATATCCTGCAGCCCAAGCTCGTCGGCTCCAGCGTCGGCGTGCATCCGGTCTGGCTGATGTTCGCGCTGCTTGCCTTCGGGGCGCTATTCGGCTTTGTCGGGCTCCTCGTCGCCGTGCCCTGCGCGGCGGCGATCGCCGTGATCATGCGCTTCGCCATCGCGCGCTATAAGGCTTCGCCGCTCTACCAGGGCGAGGAGAAGGTACCTGTGACGCAGTCCAGACCCGAATCCAAGCCCCGGCCGCGTCGCCCCCGCGCCCCCGCATCTCCGGACGCTTGACCGATGCCTGGGACAGGCAGGCCGCGACAGATTCCGCTCGCGCTCGGACACAAGCCGGCACTCGGCCGCGACGACCTCATCGTGACGCCGGCAAACGCGGAGGCGGTTTCGATGATCGACCGCTGGCCGGACTGGCCCTCTGCCGCCGTGGTGCTTGCGGGACCCGCGGGCTCCGGCAAATCGCATCTCGCCTCCATCTGGCACGAATGGTCGGGAGCGCAGAACGTGCCGGCCGGCAAGCTGGCCGGTATAGGCGGCGCGCCGGCGGGGCCGGTTCTGGTCGACGGGATCGGCGAGGCGCCTTTCGACGAGGCCGCGCTTTTCCATCTCCTCAACGCCGTAAGGTCCAACGGAACGCATTTGCTGCTCACGTCACGGCGCTTTCCGCTCGCCTGGGGGGCGACGCTGCCGGATCTCGTGTCGCGGCTGAGGACCGCGACGACGGTGGAAGTGCATGAGCCGGATGACGCCCTGCTCGAAGGCGTCATCGCAAAACTCTTCGCCGACCGCCAGGTGGAGGTCGAGCCGCATGTCGTCAGCTATCTGGCGCGCAGGATCGAGCGCTCGGTCGCTACCGCGATCGATGTCGTGGACCGACTGGACCGCGCGGCGCTGGAGGAGAAGTCGCGGATTACGCGCTCTCTCGCCGCGCGGATCGTCAGCGCGCTGGATGAAGGGCAGGGCGCATTGCCCCTTCCGTGACCTTATATGCCGCTTCGGGTGGGTTCTATCGCCAGTAGCGGTGTGAACTGCTCGTCGACTGGCCGCAGGCAAAGCCGATCATGAAACCGACGAAGCCAATGGCGAGCGCTGCGGCCGAGACGGTGACGGGGTTCTCCTGCGCCACCTCGGAAACGGTCTGGGCCTGCGTGCGCAGCGCGGAGGCGGCCTTCGAGGCTTTCGACGAAGCGTCGTCGTACCACTCCTTCGCTCCCTCGGCCGCTTCCGATGCCTGCTCGGAAAGGGTCTTGTTGATCCGGCCCACCTGCCGCTTGAGTTCGGCAATCTGCTTTTCCAGCGCCTCGGTCACGTCTTCCGCTGTTTTCTGGTCCGCCATTGCTAATCTCCTGTTTCCAACGAGAGGGAGAACGGCGCTTGCGGCGGTTGGTTCCGGGAGGATCGACATATCGGTCGTGACGCAGCGTATATCAGGCGCGGGAGGCCAGGCGGGATCGGCATGGAGCGGCGAGATGGTCGAATCCTATACCGGCCCGGCCTGCCGTTTGGCCCGCAGCGCTCCGGCTTCGCCGGTCGTGCGCACGTCCAGGACTTTCACTTCGGCTGGTGAGAGCACGCGCCGGGCAACCGAAATGATGTCGTCGGCATGCTGGTTCGGCGGGAATTCCGAATCCACTCTGGCGGTGACCGAGAACGTCACCTCGACAACACTCGCCAATTAGCCCCCCCGACGACAAACCTCTCCCACCGCAAAGTACTCTACAGGCACCATCGTGAAAATCCAGCGGAAATACTCCAGGATGGGGGCGAGTTCATATCCATGCGATCAGAGCGACGACGAGGGCAACCGCCGACGGATAATCTGCAGCCAGTCGATCATATAGTGTTGCGATGCGGCGCCGGTTTTTGAGCCGGCAGAAGAGGCGTTCGATGACGTTTCGTCTTCGGTATGCTTTTCGGTCGAGAGGATATGGGGTTTTGCAAGCGGCAGATGAGGGGATCACTGCCTCGACCTTGGCCTTTGCCAGCCATCTCGGCCGTGTAGCCGGAAAGGCACCTCATAAGCCATATTGGCGGACCACCACCAACGCCTACGTGGAATGATGTGTTTCCACCATGTCATATTGTAGCGCTGTTCATCTCACCTATTGCACCAGCTGACCGCGTTCCGAGACGGCAACAATGTCGATCACGAACTGACGCCTGCCGAGATGCTGGCGCTGTGGCAGGGGCCGGCGGCCTACGTCGGCGCGCTCTATGCGGCGTCGCGGGTGATCAAGACGTTCGATCCGATCCCGGCTGATTATGCGGATGACAGTTGCTGGCCGCGAAAAAGGCTACTGTCGCGCCTTGGAATTGGCGTGAAGCCCGGCCATCTGCCACTTCTCGCCCAAAATCCGATCCCAGCAAACCGGTTCGAAGTGGACCATGCCGGCGACCGGCATAAACGTCATCTCGCCGAATATGACTCGTTCATTCGTGTGGTACAGATCGACACGGACAAAGTCGAAGCCATCCGACAGCCTTGTTGCAATCTCGACCATCTCGCCAAACCTTCGGGGCTTCGGGATATCTCCCTTGAAGTCGTCGTAGTGGCTAAAACGGAACGGAAGCCCGTTCCAATCCATGTCGTGGAACCGACAAATGCTGCGCGCGTGGTCGCCGACCCGGATGACCTCAGGTTTGCCATCAAAGCACCAGAAGCGATAGTCGAGGGGCCACTCAGAGCCATCTTCGTCGATAAAGGGCTCGATGAAGATGGCGGGCTTTATCTTCTTGTAGTGGGCCTCGCAATAAACGAAATAGTAGTTCGTCCGAAGCCATTTGCGGAACTGTCGCACAACCGCCTGACGGTCAACAGGGCGCGCCAGCCTATAGTTGAAACCCGATCCGTGGTTCGTCTTCGCAACGCATTTGTCAGGGAGGCTGTCAAAGGGGATGTTGGCCGGGTCTGTCCCCTCCCAGAGTATAGGGGGCAGGTACTCCTCTCCGATGCGCTCTTTCACGAAGTCGCGCACCAGAAGCTTGTCGGCCAGCCGGGCAAAGGTCGGGTTATCCTGCGCGTGCAGGTCAATCATCCTGTGAGTGACCTTTTCGGTAAATGTCGTCGGGTTATCTGGAAGCTCTTTCCCGAAAAAGCGCTTATAGTTGCGCCGGATTAGTTTTGGCCCTTCGTGCCGATAAAAAGCCTTCCGCTTCAGCGTTCGAATGCCTTTTAGAAGGTCCATGCGCTCTCCCATCTGAACGAAAAGGCCCGACCTTAAATTCTTCGTCCGAGGCATTGTCGCCATGCTACATCGAAGTTTCGATGTCAAAAGTGCGATTCAGCTATATGGTTGTTGTTCTTGCCGCGTTGTGCTCGTGCGCGCGATCTGGCGACGGCACCGTAGTACCAAAATATGAAATGACGGTATCGAGGAACGGGTGGGTGCCCAGGGTGGCCTTTCGCAAGGCGAAGCTACAGGAGCCGGGTACAATTTTCGAGCCCGCGCCAGCACCGGCGCCAGACGTGGAAGCTCCTCGGTCCCACTCCATTGCAAAGGTTGCTCGAAAGCGCGTGAAGAAAGTCATCGCGACCCCCGAGCCATCGATCAAGCCGATTCAATCGCGAGATCTACATTGCACTGAGACAACGGCTCCGGACGCCCGACGCCGCGTCGTCTGCATGTGAGGTCTGATCCGCGCATCGCGTGTCGTTGATTTAAATGAACACCGTGCCTACCGGCGCGGCGGTGCCGTTACCGTCTCGCCTTGCGCCAGCCGGCCGCCCGCGCCTCGTCCTCTGAGCAAAACCAGCGTTCACCATACTGCGGCGAGATGCGTGTGACCGCGTAATATTTCTGCCCCGGCACATGGTAGATGCGCTCGCCGGTCTCGATCGAGATGTTGCCCTTGATGCTGCAGGATGCCGAGTGGGAAGCCTGCGAGACCGCCTGTCGCAGCGTTGACGACGCGTCCGAGAAATAGCCCACGCCGCTGGCGATCAGCATGGCGGGCACGATGATCCTGCCGAAACTCATGGGTCGACCATAACGGACCGCGATCAACCGGTGGTTTCGGCAACCCTGAAAATTTGACGGAAAGGACTAGCCATGACCAACACACCTTTGGGCGCGGCAGCTGATGCTGCGCGCGATCCCTGCTACGTCTACCGCCCGATGCTGAGTCTGATCGGTTTACCGAGAGGACCGACGAAGGGCACGGCTACAACGGGACGCTGGCTTATGGCGCGTTCACCGGCGGCGATGTGAACCTTGTCGGCATGTCGCTCAGCCAGATCGACGGGCTCCAGACCAAAATGCTGGCGAACCCGAAGAACAAGCTGAGCTCGTCGGCTGTCGGGCGCTATCAGATCGTGCGCACCACGCTGCGCTCGATCCGCCAGACGCTTGCGCTCGCATCGTCCTGAAATTCGACGCCGACATGCAGGACCGCTGCGCCAGTTACCTGCTCGGCCTCCGTGGCATCGACCAGTATCTCGCCGGCCGGATCCGACGTCAGGTCTCTGGATAAATCTGCAACACAACGCCGATTTTTTGCGCGATTTGGTTGTTGAAGATCAAAAGCACGCGTAGTGCTTTTGTCGCTTCAATTGGGAGGGGTAGTCATGAGAGCTTCTCTACTTGCCGGAGCGGCGATGCTCCTGGTGACTTCGACGCCGGCATGGTCCGCGGACGCAGTGGCAACATTGCCCGTTGCGCCCTTCAATTGGTCCGGCGCCTATCTTGGTGTTATCGGCAGCTACAATTGGGGACACACCGACTGGGAATTCATCAATCCCGGTGGCACGAATGCCGACCATCGTGCGGATGGAGGCGGCATCGGAGCCACTTTTGGATATAATTGGCAGTTTCCCAACAATGTCGTCCTCGGCATTGAAGGCGACCTTTCATGGCTGGATGCCAAGGGTGACACCATTTGCCCGAATCCCGCCTATGAATGCCATTCGAAAGCGGCATGGTTGGGAACGGTTCGTCCGCGCCTCGGCTACGCGATCGATCGTTTCATGCCCTATGTAACTGGCGGCGCGGCCTTCGGAAGGGTGAAATTGTGGTCTCCAGGGGGTGCCTTGCCGGCTATTTCCGAGAGCCATACAGCCTTCGGATGGGCTGCGGGCGCCGGCGTGGAATATGCCTTCACTGATCATCTGACGGCCAAGCTTGAATACCTGCATGTCGATCTCGGCAAAGACACCTATTTTGGGGGTACTATCGACGAATCCCATGGGCAGTGGCGAGATGACAGTGTTCGTATCGGCCTGAACTACAAGTTCTGACTTCGCCGTCTGATCGGGACGCCGAACTGTCCCGCCCTGATCGATGTCCGCACCGAGCCTACGCAGCGATATCGTGCGGGAAAGTATCTTCTACGAAGAGCTTCCAGGTGGGTTGCCTGGTGGATACAAAATCTCCACCATCTGCTATCATATTGAAAATAAACATATTATAAGAGGAAAATGGTGCCGCGTGAGGGACTTGAACCCACGACCTACCGCTTACAAGGCGGTTGCTCTACCAACTGAGCTAACGCGGCCCGACGAAGGAGCGCGCTGCCTTTCCGAAGCTGGGTAAAAGCCATCGAACCGGCAGCCGATGCCCGGTCCAATCAGGTACACGGGCACAGTCAACGCCCTATCACAACTGCCGGGACAGTAAAGGGGCATGCAGGCGGGGAAGGTGCGGTGACGGAACCACGCCGATGCCGGTACGTTTCCGGTGAATGGAAGACAAGCCATTCGATACGCCGGTGATCGTCAATCTGGATTCCAGGACGGATCGTGACGTCGGGTCGGTGAAGGAGGCGCTGGCCGTCCTTGTGGACGAATGGCCGGCGGAAAGGCGCGGGCCAGCCCATCCGGAGGCCATACGGATCTGCCGGGGATCGCTTTCCGGTCAGTATCCGGTCGAAAAGGCGCGCGACGCCTTCAGTGCCGCCGCCTGGGAGGCGGATTTGTTCGTCAGCGACATGGGCCGCCTGAGCGAAGTGGCATTCTGAGCAGCTGGCGCGGCTCCCCAGGGCGTCCATAGCAGGACGGGCTCACGATATTTGGCTCCAGCCGATCCCGCAGCTTCAGCGGCTCCGCCCATGGCGTCATTCCCCAAGCATACCTTCGACGGCACTGTGCGGAGCGAATCCTGACCGTTTATGAATTGCCCTTGGAACCGAGATGGCGTCGTGCCGCGTAGAGCGCGATCGCGGCGGCGTTGGATACGTTGAGCGAGCGGATCGCGCCCGGCATGTCCAGTCGGGCCAGCGTATCGACGGTCTCCCGGCTTTTCTGGCGCAGACCCTTGCCCTCGGCGCCCAGAACCAGCGCGATGCGTGTTCCGGCGAAGGATTTTTCCAATTCCGCCGGCGCATCCGAATCGAGCCCGATCGTCTGGAAGCCGGCCTCGTGCAACCGGCCCAGCGCTTCGGCCAGATTGCGCACTTCGATCAGGTCGATATGTTCGAGCGCACCGGAAGCGGATTTAGCCAGAACGCCGGACTCCTGCGGGCTGTGGCGCGCGGTCGTGACCAGCGCGCCGGCGCCGAAGGCGACACCGGAACGCATGATGGCGCCGACATTGTGCGGATCGGTCACCTGATCGAGGACGACGACCAGCGCGGCTTCGCCGAGCGCCGCCAGAGGCTTCGGTTTCAGCGGCTTCGCCTCGACCAGCACGCCCTGATGGACGGCGTCGGTGCCGAGGATGCGGTCGATCTCGCGCGGCTCCACGATTTCGAGCGGAAAGGCATGGGCGGCCGTCTCCTCGATGCCGAGGCGGTGCAACGCGTTGCGCGTCGCCAATACGCGCTCGACCGTGCGGCGCGGATTGTCGAGCGCGGCGCGTGCCGTATGCAGCCCGTAGAGGCGGACGAGACCGTCCGTTGGCAGGGACGGGGGCAGATGCTTGCGCCCGCCAGGCCGATCCGCCGACCTGTCCGAAGGGGTGGGCGCGGAAAGGCTGCGGTGCTGGCGCCGCAGGCGCGCATAGTGGCTGTCTTTCGGGGTCTTCGGCCGGTCGCTGGTCATGGGTGTGTCCTTAGCAACATCGTTGCCGATTGCCTATCGGTTCGTCGCGCGGACATATTCGATCCGGATTGACGCGGCGCCGCTTCCCTTTACCTTTTATACTGGTCGCCGCCGCACAACCGCGACCGGGAGGAATGGACATGGCCAAGGAACAGCAATCCTTCATCGACATGCTGGCAAGGCTCGGTCAGGACTTGAAACTGCCGAGCATGGATATCGAACGCGTCATCGAGCACCACCGCAAGAACCTCGAAGCACTGGAGAAATCGGCCAGGGCCGCATCGGCCGGCGCCGGCGCGATGGTGGCGAGGCAGCGCGAGATGCTGCAGGAGACGCTCGACGAGATATCCGGGACGCTCCGCAACTACCGCGCACCGGCCAACGCCCGGGAACTTGTCGAAAAGCAGACGGAACTCGCCCGGAAATCCTTCGAGACGGCGGTGAAGAACACCAGCGAAATCGCCGCCCTGACGAATAAAACCGGCTCGGAGTCCCTCGACATCCTGCGCCAGCGGATTCGCGAGGGGATGGCCGAAATCCGCGAGAGCTACGAGAAGCGCAAATAGAAGCTGCCGATCGCAGGAAACGAAAAGGGCCGGCGGTAAATCGCCGCCAGCCCTTCGATCGTCATTGTTCCGTCGCCGCTTCCGTCAAAAGAAGCTTTTCCGCTGCCACCAGCCCGTCTTGCGTGGCTTCGTTTCGTCGGTGGCCGAGGATACGACGACGGGCTCGGCGGCGGCTTCCTTCTTTTCCGGCGCGGCGCTCGTGGCGATTTCACTCGCGGCTTCCGGAGCGCTCTCCTTCGCCGAGTGATCTTCGCCGTTTGCGATCGCGGGCTCTTCGCTTGGCGCGGCCTTGGCCTTGCGCGGACGGCGCGCGGGCTTTTTCGGCTTTTCCGCTTCGGCCGGTTGAGGCGCGGCTTCTTCCGCCGGCGCCTCGGCATCGGCGGTCACCGGCTCGACGACGGGGGCCTCGCTTACGACGGTGTCCGCTGTCGAAGCCTCGGACACAGAATCGGCTTCGACCGAAGGCGATTCGTCGCCCTGTGCGGTTTCTTCCTGCGCATCGTCGGCGCTATCCGCGTGATCATGCCGGTTGCGCTTGCCGCCCCGGCGTCCGCGCCGGCGCTTCCTGGGTTCGTCCGACGCCGCTTCTTCGTCCGTGGCGCGTTCGGTCGGCAGTTCTCCCTCGGCGGCTTCCGCCTCGTCACTGTCGCTTGCCGCTCCCGCTTCGTCGGCCTCGGGGCTTTGCGCCTGTTGCTCGTTATGGTCGTGCTCGTCGCCATGGTCGCGACCGCCGCGCCGACGCCGGCGGCGCCGGCGCTTGCGGTGGGCGTCGCCTTCCTCGTCACGATCGGAATGGGCGTGGTGCCCTGTCATCTCCTCGGCCTCGGCCTCGATCTCGGTATCGAGAGCTTCGTCCTCCTCCATCGCCTCGAAGGCGGGCGTGTCTTCGACCGTGCCCGGAGCCGTATCGCGGCGCGGCTCGGCCGGAGCTCCGCGCGTGATGGAGAAATGCTGGATGCCGACACCGTCATCGGCCTCGACCGCGACCGAAAGGCCGAAACGCTGCTCCAGTTCCACCAGGCTCGAGCGCTTGTGGTTGAGCACGTAGAGCGCCGTCGCCGTCGGCGTATGCACGACGATATGATGGCGCGAATCTTTCAGGAGGTACTCCTCGATGCCCCGGATCACATGGAGCGCCGTCGAGGAATCGGAACGCACATGGCCGGTGCCGCCGCAATGCGGGCAGGGCTTCATGGTCGATTCCAGAACGCCGGCCCGGATGCGCTGGCGCGACATCTCCATCAGCCCGAAATGCGAGATGCGGCCGACCTGGATGCGCGCGCGGTCGTTCTTCAGGCAATCCTTCAGTTTCTTCTCGACGGCGCGGTTGTTGCGGTTCTCCTCCATGTCGATGAAGTCGATGACGACGAGGCCGGCAAGGTCACGCAGCCTGAGTTGCCGCGCCACTTCGTCGGCCGCTTCCAGATTGGTCTGGAGTGCGGTGTCCTCGATCGAATGCTCCTTGGTGGAGCGGCCGGAGTTGACGTCGATGGCGACCAGCGCCTCCGTCTGGTTGATGATGATATAGCCGCCCGACTTCAGCGTCACTTGCGGCTGCACCATCCGGTCCAACTGGGCCTCGATGCCGTTGCGGGCGAAGATCGGGGTCGGCTCGCGATAGGGCTGGACCATTTTCGCGTGGCTCGGCATCAGCATGCGCATGAAATCCTTGGCCTCGCGGTAGCCTTCGTCGCCGGCGACCAGGATTTCGTCGATCTCCTTGTTGTAGAGGTCGCGCACCGAGCGCTTGATGAGCGAGCCTTCCTCATAGACCAGCGCAGGCGCGGTCGATTGCAGCGTGAGACTGCGCACATTCTCCCACAGCCGCATCAGATATTCGTAGTCGCGCTTGATCTCGGCCTTGGTCCGGTTCTCGCCGGCCGTGCGCAGGATGACGCCCATGCCCTGCGGCACTTCGAGGTCCTTGACCACGTCCTTCAGGCGCTTGCGATCCTGCGCATTGGTGATCTTGCGGGAAATCCCGCCGCCGCGCGCGGTGTTGGGCATCAGGACGGAGTAGCGGCCGGCAAGCGACAGATAGGTGGTCAGCGCCGCGCCCTTGTTGCCGCGCTCTTCCTTGACCACCTGCACGAGCAGGATCTGGCGCCGCTTGATGACTTCCTGGATCTTGTAGGTGCGGCGCAGCGAACGGCGCCGGTGCTGGGCCTCGTCCAGCGCGTCCTCCGCGCCGACCGATTCCACTTCGTGTTCCTCCGAGGCCGCTTCGCCGTGTTCGTGCGAGGCGTCGCCCTCATCGTCCCCGTTGGTTTCGCCGCCATTGGCCTCGTCCACGCCGGCTTCGTCACCATTCGTGCCGATCTCTTCGGAGACGACGTCGCTGGAAGCGCTTTCGGCCATCGCCGGGCCGCCGTCTTCCTGATGGTTGTCGTTGTTGGCTTCAGCTGCGTCGGCCTCGCCCTCGGCAGAATGGTTATCTTCGTCGGTTTCAGCCGTCCCGGACGAATCCGCCGCTTTGTGGTCAGACCGGCCACGCCCGCGCCCCTTTCCGCCGCGCCGGCGCCTGCGGCCGTTGCCGCGCTCCGCGTTTTCCTCTTCGGCGTCCTCGGCGTCCGCCGCTTCGGCCTCGGCCTTCAACAGCGCCTGCCTGTCGGCGACCGGAATCTGGTAATAATCGGGATGGATTTCGTTGAAGGCCAGGAAACCGTGGCGATTGCCGCCATATTCGACGAAAGCCGCCTGAAGCGAGGGCTCCACGCGCGTAACGCGCGCAAGGTAGATATTTCCTCTTAGCTGCTTCTTGTCCTGTGATTCGAAATCGAATTCTTCGATACGGTTACCGCGGGTGACGACCACCCGCGTTTCCTCCGGGTGGGAGGCGTCTATAAGCATCTTGTTGGGCATATTCCAAACTCTCCCCGACTGCTGCCGCCCTATGCGTGGGCGGATAGGCGCCACGTGTGGGGAGGGGGCAGGTGTCGGACATTTGCGCGCGCGCCGGGGGACGTTTCGGCATGGCGAAAAGGGTGACCGGCGCCACAGCGGCGCGGGGTCCACCCGATCCGACCATGTCTGTGCCTGAATTCATCGCTTTTCCCGGCGAGACCGCATCTTTTGATATTTGGATCCGGGTATCCGGATCCGCTCTTTCGCTTTTACAAAGCCGGCGCGGGAATTTTATCCCGACCGTTTTCCTCACACCGGGGTTCCAGCCATTCGGAACACCCCGAGAGAATTCGTAGAGCCGCATGTGTCCCCGGACGGACGCAATTTCAAGCCGCCTCTCTCTGCCTTGCGTCCTGCCTTGCGTCAGTGTCGTTGCGATCGAGTCCGGTCCCGGGGCATTGCAGCGACCCTTTGTCGCTTTTATGATTTGGCGCGGTTCATGGCAACCCTGTTTCGACGCCGGCAAATCGAACCCGGATGGAATGCCGGTCGGCAAGGCTTGGTTAACCAAGCGCCGTTACCAGTCGTTAATCAGCGTGCGGGTTCCGCATTCGTTGGTGCGACCGACCAAAAGGATGTTCATGCGACGGCTCCGCGGCCCCTTATCGGACTGTTTGCAGCGGGCCGGCCTGCTCCTTCTGGCCGTGTGCCTGCTCGGCTTGGCGGTTCCCCTGGCAACGCGGCCTCCGGCCCATGCGGATATTCTGAAGGCGCACGATTTCCTGGTTGCGGGCGACACGGCAAGGACGCGCATCGTCATGCAACTCGATGACGATGCCTCGCTTAACTGGTTCCTGCTGAGGTCGCCGCACCGGCTGGTGGTGGACCTGCCGCAGACGAGCTTTGCCATCGTGCCCGACGACCTCAAGCCGCGCGGGCTGGTGACGAATGTCCGTTATGGCAAGATCAGCGACGACCATTCGCGGATGATTTTCACGGCGAAGGGGCCTTTCACCGTGGACGGCATTTCCGTCGTCAAGAACGAATCCTCGCCCGGCTACCGGCTTGTCGCCGACATCGTCGCGTCGTCGGAGGCGGATTTCGAGGCGGCGCTGGCGAAGCAGGCCGGCGGCGCACCCAAGGCGACCGTTGCGGCGGACGATCCGGTGGATGTGAAGCCCACGTCCCCCGGCAAGCCGTTCACGATTGTCATCGATCCCGGCCATGGCGGCATCGATGGCGGCGCTGAAGGCGTAGGCGGCACCATCGAGAAGAACATAACCCTCGCTTTCGGCCTGGAACTCAGGGCGGCGCTGGAAAAAGTCGGGAAATACCGCGTCTACATGACGCGCGACGACGACCGCTTCCTGCCGCTCGATGAACGGGTGCGGATCGCGCGGCAGGACGAGGCCGATCTTTTCATTTCCATTCATGCCGACACCATCTCGATCAAGGGCATACGCGGCGCGACGGTCTATACCGTCTCCGACAAGGCGTCCGATGCCGCCGCCGCCGCGGTCGCCACGCGCGAAAACCTTTCCGACGACCTGGCCGGCGTCGAGATCACCGAGGCCAACCACGATGTCGCCGACATCCTCGTCGACCTGATCCGCCGGGAGACGCATTCCTTCTCAATCCGTTTCGCCCGCTCGCTCGTCGGTCAATTGTCGTCCTCGATCGAGATGATCAACCATCCGCACCGCTTTGCCGGATTCAGGGTCCTGCGTGCACCGGACGTGCCATCCGTCCTCGTCGAACTCGGCTATCTGTCGAACCCGAAGGACGAAACGGAATTGCGCGATCCGAAATGGCGTGCAAAAGCGGTCGAGAGCATGTGCAAGGCGATTTCGCAGTTCGCTGCCGCCAGGACGAGGGCGGGCGGGTGAATTCGTTGGCGGCAATCGACGGCAAGAGGGCGTTGCAGAGACACAACACTTCGCGGCCTGACGGCGGGCATTCGCGCAACGATGGCGCGCTTGCCGCATTTTGCCCACAACGGCGGAGCAAGGACCGCCTCACAAGAGTAGGGTGGCGTGGGCGCGAGTCTCGCCGGGCGCCGTTTGCGTCCGGTCATGCCCGACGCATGCTGGAGCAGGCATGATACGACTTCTGGGCTATTTCTTCGGCGTGGGGATAATGTTGGCGCTGCTGGCGGCCGCCGGCATCGCGATCTATGTCGGCAATCTGACCAAGGAACTGCCGGACTACGAGGTGCTTGCGAAATACGAGCCGCCGGTGACGACGCGTTTCCACGCGGCGGACGGTTCCCTGATGGCGGAATACGCCCATGAGAGGCGGCTTTACCTGCCTATCCAGGCCATCCCGGACCGCGTCAAGGCCGCCTTCATCTCGGCTGAGGACAAGAATTTCTACTCGCATCCCGGCATCGATGTTCCAGGTATCGTCCGCGCCATCCTTACGGACGTGCGCAATCTCGGCACCGGAAAGCGGCCGGTCGGCGCTTCGACGATCACGCAGCAGGTGGCCAAGAACTTCCTGCTTTCCTCCGACCAGACGATCGACCGCAAGATCAAGGAGATCATCCTGGCGTTCCGCATCGAGCGCGCCTACTCCAAGGATCGCATCCTCGAGCTTTATCTCAACGAGATTTTCCTCGGGATGGGTTCCTACGGTATCGCCAGCGCCGCGCTCACCTATTACGACAAGTCCGTCAACGAATTGACCGTTTCGGAGGCGGCGTACCTCGCCGCCTTGCCCAAGGGGCCGTCCAACTACCAGCCTTTCCGCCATACCGATCGTGCCATCGGACGGCGCAATTTCGTCATCGATCGCATGGTCGAGAACGGTTATGTCAGCAAGGAAGAGGGCGAGAAGGCGAAGGCCGAGCCTCTCGGAGTGAAGATTCGCCGCGGCGGTACCTATCTTTTCGCCGCCGAGTATTTCACCGAGGAAGTGCGCCGCGAAATCCTCGCGCGCTACGGCGAGTCTGCGCTTTACGAAGGCGGATTGTCGGTCAGAACCTCGCTGGACCCCAAGATGCAGCGCCTCGCGCGCAAGTCGTTGCAGCACGGCCTCATTAAATACGACACGCTGCGCGGCTATCGCGGTCCGGTGGACAAGATCGATATAGCCGGCGACTGGGGGCCCGCTCTCAGCAAGATCGACGCGCTGAGCGACGTGCCCGAATGGCGGCTTGCCGTCGTCCTCGATGCCTCGGACAAGGGCGTCACGGTCGGCATTCAGCCCAAACGGCTGCAATCGGGCGCCCTTTCGCCCGACCGCGACAAGGGGTTCATCGCGGCCGACGACATGAAATGGGCGATGCGTCACTTCCAGGGCGGCAAGCTGCTCAAGGCCAAATCGCCCGCCGACGTGCTTTCGCCCGGCGACGTCGTTTATGTCGAGAAGAAGAAGGTGGCCGAGGCCGGTCACGATCCGGAAAGCGCCGGCGATCAGAACGTGGAAGGAAGCGGCTGGCTGTTGCGCCAGGTTCCCAAGATCGAGGGCGGCATGGTGGCGATGGACCCGCACACCGGCCGCGTGCTCGCCATGGTCGGCGGCTTTTCCTATTCGGAATCCCAGTTCAACCGCGCAACCCAGGCGATGCGTCAGCCCGGCTCGTCATTCAAGCCGATCGTCTATGCCGCCGCGCTCGACAACGGCTATACGCCGGCTTCCGTGGTGCTCGACGCGCCGATTACGGTCAAGGTCGGCAACACGATCTGGCAGCCGCACAATTACGGCGGCAAATGGGCCGGCCCATCGACGCTCAGGCTCGGCATCGAGAAGTCGCGCAATCTGATGACCATCCGGCTTGCCCAGGATCTCGGCATGAACATCGTCGCCGAATATGCCGAGCGTTTCGGCGTCTACGATCATCTGGCGCCGTACCTGCCGATGGCAATCGGCTCGGGCGAGACGACGGTGATGCGCATGGTCTCCGCCTATGCGGTGATGGCCAATGGCGGCAAGCAGATCAAGCCGTCGCTCATCGACCGTATCCAGGACCGCTACGGCAAGACCATCTTCAAGCACGACCAGCGCGTCTGCGAGGATTGCAACGCCAAGGACTGGCACGATCAGCCGGAACCGACCGTCGTCGACAATCGCGAGCAGGTGCTCGACCCGATGACCGCCTACCAGATCACCTCGATGATGGAAGGCGTGGTGCAGCGCGGCACCGGCTACATCATCCACGACCTCGGCTATCCGATCGCCGGCAAGACCGGCACGACCAATGAGGAGAAGGACGCCTGGTTCGTCGGCTTCACGCCCGACCTCGTTGTCGGCCTCTATATGGGCTACGATACGCCCAAGCCGATGGGCCACGGCTCGACGGGCGGCGGGCTTGCCGCGCCGGTGTTCAAGGAATTCATGAAGGCGGAGCTTGCCGGCACGCGGCCGGTCGATTTCCGTGTGCCGCCCGGCATGAAGCTGATCGCGATCAACCGCAAGACGGGCATGCGCGCCGAGGGCGGCGGGCCGGACGTCATCATGGAAGCCTTCAAGCCCGGCACCGGTCCGGCCGACACCTACTCGGTCATCGGCATGGGCGACGAAGTGGACATAAACGCGCCGCGCGCGCCCCTGTCGCCGGAGGCCAATCAAGCCGTCACGACAGGCAGCGGCGGGCTCTACTGAGTTCGCGGCTTTCGGCTCGGCCGTCCTTTACAGGGGCGGCTGCCGTCCCTATGTTTCGCGCCGATTCAAGACCTTGAATAAATGAAAGAGCGAGCCGATGCGCGCCGAAACGGAAAGCCTCGTCGACGAGATCAAGCAGGCGATCGCCCTGCTGAGGAGGCATCTTTGACTGGGATCAGGCTGTAAAGCGGCTCGACTACCTCAATAACCGCGCAGAGGACGGCGACCTGTGGAACCATCCGCAGGAAGCGCAAAAGCTGATGCGCGAGCGCCAGTCGCTTGAGGACGGCATCAAGGCGGTGCGCGGCCTGACGCAGGCGCTAGACGACAATCTCGGCCTCATCGAGCTTGGCGAGGAAGAAGGCGATCACGGCGTCGTGGAAGAGGCCGAGGCGGCGATCCGAGCGCTGTCGGGCGAGGTCAAGGCGCGCCAGATCGAGACCATGCTCTCGGGCGAGGCCGACGCCAACGACACCTATCTGGAAGTCCATGCCGGCGCGGGCGGAACCGAGAGCCAGGACTGGGCCTCGATGCTGCTGCGCATGTATACGCGCTGGGCCGAACGCCGCCGCTTCAAGGTCGAGGTGCTGGAGATGCATGACGGCGAGGAGGCCGGCATCAAGTCCGCTACCGTGCTCATCAAGGGCGGCAACGCCTATGGCTGGCTGAAGACGGAATCGGGCGTGCACCGGCTGGTGCGCATATCGCCGTTCGATTCCAACGCGCGCCGCCATACCTCCTTCGCCAGCGTCTGGGTCTATCCGGTGGTGGACGACACGATCGAGATCGATATTCCGGAATCCGATGTGCGCATCGATACCTACCGCTCGTCGGGGGCCGGCGGCCAGCACGTCAACACCACCGATTCGGCCGTGCGCATCACCCATATCCCGACCGGCATCGCGGTCGCCTGCCAGGCGGAGCGCTCGCAGCACAAGAACCGCGCGACCGCGTGGGAAATGCTGCGCTCGCGGCTTTATGAAGAAGAACTGAAGCGGCGCGAGGAGGCGGCCAACGCCACCGAAGCATCCAAGACCGATATCGGCTGGGGCCACCAGATCCGCTCCTACGTGCTCCAGCCCTACCAGCTCGTGAAGGATCTGCGCACCGGCGTCGAGAACACTTCCCCGTCAGGCGTGCTCGACGGCGACCTCGACGAGTTCATGAAGGCGTCGCTGGCGCAGCGGATCGAAGGGAATTCGGGCCAGCCTATCGAGGATATAGAGTAGGCCGCTCTCTCGAAGGCTCCCGCCAACGCCCGAGCCGGAGGAGAAAAAACTCCTTAGCTCCGCTTCTTGGGCGTGCCATACATCCATTTGACGATGAGCATGGCCGGCAGCACCCAGAGCAGGCCCGACAGCAGGAAATAGGTGAAATGGACGAAGCCGCTCGACTGGGCCAGCTTCGCTTCCGCCACCACCATCGCCACCACCGCGTAGACGATGACGAGCACGACGATCAGGAACGAGCCGATAAGGCGCTTGATGCGGGGATGCATGAAATCTCCTTCGGCGCCCTCATAAGCGCTCGACTGCGTCGGTGCAACGCGCCCGCGCCATTTGCGCGACGGCATGTCGCGTTGCCGGCGCTCCGCTTTGCCGGCGCGTGGTGCTATGCCACCGGCAATCGCGGCTCCAGAGGCAGACGATGACAGCAGCAACAGCCCTTGATGCGACAGGCCCTTCCGCACAGGCGCAGGGCAAGACGGCCCGCAACCGCGCGCTGGTGCGCTGGTGGCTCTATGTGGTCGCCTTGGTCCTGTTCGGGCTCTTTCTCGTCGGCGGCGCGACCCGGCTTACCAATTCCGGCCTCTCCATCACCGAGTGGAACCCTATCCACGGCGTCATTCCGCCGCTCAACGATGCGGAATGGCAGGAGGAGTTCGCCAGATACAAGCAGATCCCGGAATACAAGGTGCTGAACCGCGACATGAACATCGCCGGCTTCAAGTACATATTCTGGTGGGAATGGTCGCACAGGCTGATCGCGCGCAGCGTCGGTTTCATCTTCGCCGTTCCGCTGATCATCCTGTGGGCGGCCGGCTGCATCGAACGCAAGCTGAAGCCCAGGCTGGTCGGCATATTGGCGCTGGGCGGGCTGCAAGGCGCGATCGGCTGGTGGATGGTGATGTCCGGTCTTTCCGTCCGCACCGATGTCAGCCAGTATCGGCTGGCGATCCATCTGACGACGGCCTGCCTGATTTTCATCTCGACGCTGGCCGTCGCGCGCGGGCTTGCGCCGCACAGCGAAAGACCGGCGCCACGCAAGCTCCAGATATTCGCCGGCGTGCTGGTCGCTCTGGTGCTTTTCCAGATCTATCTCGGCGCACTGGTGGCGGGCACGAATGCCGGTTTCTCCTATAATACGTGGCCTCTGATGGATGGCAGGGTCGTGCCGGACGGGCTGTTCGTGCTGGAACCGGCATGGCGCAATTTCTTCGAGAACCCGAAGACGGTGCAGTTCATCCACCGCTGCGGCGCCTATCTGGTCTGGACAGTGGCGCTGTTGCACATGATCTTCGCCCTCCACCTTGCCCCGAAAACGACGCATGCAAGACGCGCCGCCGTGCTCTTCCTGCTGGTCACATTGCAGGCCGCGCTTGGCATCACGACGCTGGTGATGCAGGTGCCCGTCGATCTCGGGCTCGCGCACCAGGCGATGGCGCTGATCGTGCTCGGCTTTGCCACGGCGCATTGGCGCGGCACAAAGGGCGCCTATCCGGTGGAGCGGGCGCTCGCGGCTACAAGCTGAGCGCCCGGACCCGCCGGATCGCCTCGGCGACCGCCAGTTCGCGCTTTTCGTCCTTGTCGTTGCCGTCTTCCGCGTGCCAGGCGGCGGAGAGGCACCCATAGGCTATCGCATGATCAAGGATGCCGCTGGCATCCTGCCCGAGCGTCTTCGAGAAGGTCTCCGCCATCCGCGCGATGCGTTCCGGCTCCAGGCAGAGATCGTCGCGGTCGAGCGGGTTGTAGAACAAATTGGCGGCGTCGAAAGCCGGGTCGCCGAGCACGCCTTTCGGATCGATCGCCAGCCAGCCGCGTTCGCCGTGGAGGATGTTTTCGTGATGTAGGTCGCCATGCAGCGGCCGAATGGCGTGCGGGGCTGCGAGCAGCCTTTCGGCCGTTTCGGCCGCCTCGACGTAAAGACTGGAAATACCCGCAGCGCGATCGCTCCCGGCCTTGTTGAAGAGGCTGGAGAAACGTTCACGCAGCGGCTGAAGGTCGGCCGGGAAATCCCGGTCCGACGGCGAGAAAAGCTGCGCCATTATCTCGGCTGCGATTTCTGTCGCGGCGTCGTCCTCGATCTCGGATAGCATTGTCTCGCCGGCATATTCGAGAAGCATGGACCGGCCCTCGAAGCCGAGCAACCGCACCGCGCCGATGCCGTTCCGCCATGCGAGATAATGCCCCCCGCGCAACTCGTCTGCGACATCGTCGAAGGGCTTCAGCGCCTTGACGGCGGCATGATGGCCATCACCAAGCCGCACCTTCCAGATGCGGCTGCTGAACGTGTCGGCGACAAGGACAGGATCACTGATTCCCCAGCGCGCGGGGAAATCGGGCGCTTCCATTCAGTGGCTTGTATTGCCGAGCATCAGATCCATGTTCTGCACGGCCGCGCCCGAGGCGCCCTTGCCGAGATTGTCGAGCAGCGCGACCAGATTGACCTGACCCTGGCCTTCCGTCCCGAACACGTAAAGGCGCATGCGGTCCGTGCCGTTGAGTTCGGTCGGGTCGAGGCGGGGCAGCTTCGCGCTCGCTTCGAGCGGGATGACCTCCACGATATCCTGCCCGGCATAATGCGCGGCGAGCGCGCCGTGCACGTCGCCCATCGACGGCGCGCCGTCGAGGTCGCCCAGATAAAGCGGCACCTGCACGATCATGCCCTGTGCGAAGTGGCCGACGCTCGGCGCGAAGACCGGCTTGCGGTCGAGCAGGCCGTGCACCTGCATCTCCGGCACGTGCTTGTGCTGCAAGGTTAGTCCGTAGAGGAAATGCGGCGCGGCGATGTGGTCCGGATTGGCCTCGTCCTCCATCTGCGCGATCAACTGCTTGCCGCCGCCAGTATAGCCGGAAACGGCGTTGACCGTGACCGGATAGTCGGAAGGCAGCATTCCGGCGGCGACCAGCGGGCGCACGAGCGACACGGCGCCGGTCGGGTAGCAGCCGGGATTGGCGACGAGCCGCGCCTCGGCGATGCGCTCGGCCTGGCCTTCCGTCATTTCGGCGAAGCCGTAGGCCCAGTCCGGATTGACGCGATGCGCGGTCGAGGTGTCGATGACACGCGTGGAATTGTTGCCGTCGAGCAGCGCCACGGCCTCGCGCGCGGCGGCGTCCGGCAGGCACAGGATGGCGATATCGGCTTGACGCAGGAAATCGGCGCGGGCGGCCGCGTCCTTGCGGTGCGCCTCGGGGATCGACAGGATGTCGAGGTCACGGCGCTCCGCCAGCCACGCCCGGATTTGCAATCCGGTGGTGCCGTGTTCGCCGTCGATGAAGATTTTCGCTGTCATTTCCGTCACTCGCTCGAATGACGACGGAGATAGGGCAGAAGCGGCAGCGATGCAATCGGCTCGTGCGGCCGGCTCAGCCCTGTGCTGCCGCCTTCTTTGCCTTCCGCTCCGCCAGCAGGCCGAGATAGTGCATGGCTACGCTGGCGCCGGCGATTGCCGTGATGTCGGCGTGGTCGTAGGCCGGCGCGACCTCCACGATATCCGCCCCGACGATGTCGAGGTCGCCCAGCGCCCGCAGCACCGACAGCATCTTTGCGGAGGAGGGGCCTCCGGCCACGGGCGTGCCGGTGCCGGGCGCAAACGCCGGGTCGAGGCAATCGATGTCGAAGGTGAGGTAGACCTTGCGCCCGGCCGTGCGTTCGCGGATCGCATAGACGATATCGGAAACGCGCATCTCCTCCACTTCGTGGCCATAGAGGATGCGGATGCCGAAATCCTCCGGCGCGTGCGTGCGGACGCCGATCTGGGTCGACCATTCAGGCTCGATCACGCCATCCTCCACCGCCCGTGCGACGAAGGAGCCATGGTCGATGCGCTTGCCGTCGTCGAACCAGGTGTCCTGATGCGCGTCGAAATGGACGAGCGCGAGCGGGCCGTGGATGGCCGCATGCGCCTTGAGCAGCGGCCAGGTGACGAAATGGTCGCCGCCGAGCGTGACCAGCGTGGCGCCGGAATGCAGGATTTTTGCGGCTTCCCGCTCGATCGTCGCAGGCGTCTTCTGGTGGTTGCCGTAGTCGAGCAGGCAATCACCGTAGTCGACCACCGCAAGGTCCGCGAACAGGTCGCGGTGGAACGGATATTGCGGGTCGTTGTCGAAGATGGCCGAGGCACGCCGTATCGCCTGCGGGCCGAAGCGGGCGCCCGGCCTGTTCGACACCGCCGCGTCGAAGGGGATGCCCCAGATGACGGCATCGGCGCCCTCGAGATTCTTCGAGTATTTGCGCCGCATGAAGGAAAGCGCGCCGGCGTAGGTCGGGTCGCCCGCTGCACCGGTCAATCCGCGCGCTGTGAAAGCATGGTCGATCGACTTGGAAGGCATTTGTGTCCTTTTCGGCCGTGACGGTGCGCTTGCCTAACCGCCTGGCGCGGAAATTGCCACTGCAAAAGGAAGAAGCCGGATGACCGGCCAGACCTGTCCCGAATTGGCACCAAAAGTGGCTTGGGGCGGCACAGGTGGATGGCCGGTCGACAATCCTGTCCGGTCTTGGGGAATGCCGCGGACCGTTTGCGTGTACGCGGCCGGGCACTGGACAGGAAGAAGCCCGCGAAGAGCGATCTTCGCGGGCTTCGCCATAATACGAAAAGCTGGAAGCGCTTAGCGCTTGGAGAACTGGAAGCTGCGGCGGGCCTTCGCCTTGCCGTACTTCTTGCGCTCGACCACGCGGCTGTCGCGGGTGAGGAAGCCGCCCTTCTTGAGCACGGCGCGCAGGCCCGGCTCGTAATAGGTCAGGGCCTTGGAGATGCCGTGACGAACGGCACCGGCCTGGCCGGAAAGGCCGCCGCCGGCAACCGTAGCGACGACGTCGTACTGGCCGTCGCGGTTGGCCGCCACGATCGGCTGGCGCAGCACCATTTGCAGCACCGGCCGCGCGAAATAGGCAGCGAATTCCTTGTCGTTGACGATGATCTTGCCGGTGCCGGGCTTCACCCAGACGCGGGCGATGGCGTCCTTGCGCTTGCCGGTGGCATAGGCGCGGCCCGACTTGTCGAGCTTCTGGACATGGACGGGAGCGGCCTGTTCGGTCTGGCCGGTCGCCGCACCCAGTTCTTGCAGGGAGGAAAGTTCGGCCATTACTGGACCCTCTTGTTCTTGCTGTTCAGGCCCGCAACGTCGAGCTTCTCGGGCTGCTGCGCCTCGTGCGGATGCTCCGCGCCGGCGTAGACGCGCAAATTCTTCATCTGGCGGCGGCCGAGCGGCCCGCGCGGGATCATGCGCTCAACCGCCTTTTCCACGACGCGCTCCGGGAAGCGGCCCTCGAGAATGTCGCGCGCGGTGCGCTCCTTGATGCCGCCCGGATGGCCGGTATGCCAGTAATATACCTTGTCGGTGTATTTCTTGCCGGTAAGGGCGACCTTGTCGGCATTGATGATGACGACATTGTCGCCGTCATCGACATGCGGGGTAAAGGTCGGCTTGTGCTTGCCGCGCAGGATATTGGCGACGATGGATGCAAGGCGACCGACGACGAGACCTTCCGCGTCGATCAGCACCCACTTCTTCGTCACCTCCGCAGGCTTCTGCGAAAAGGTTTTCATCGGTTTTCTCTCACTTGGACCTTCCCCGAACGGATCGGACCGGAAGGCGTTTCTTGTTGCTTCGATTGGCACCAGGTCATGGGTCTTGTGCCAAAAACAAAACGGCGACCGTCGCGGCCGCTGTTTGCAGTCCGGCTTATAGGGGAGGGCGGTAGCGGCGTCAATATCAAAATTCGGGGCATTTGCCGAGAAAATATAATGAAAACAACGCCCTGCGGATGTGGTATTATAGAACCACATCCGCAATTGGCTCCGGACGTCAATTCCACTTCTGGCCGGCCACCTGTTTGACCGCTGCATTGAGGCGGTTCCACACGTTGATCTGCGCAATCTGGACGATCAGCGCGGCGAGCGCAGTCTCGTCGTAATGAGCTGCCGCGTCCGCCCATACGGCATCCGAAACTGCTTCCGGCTTGTCGGCGATGCGCGTCAGCTCCTCGGTCAGGGCGAGTGCCGCCCGCTCGGCATCATTGAAATAGGGCGTGTCGCGCCAGGCGGCCACGGCGAAAATGCGCTTGTCGTCCTGGCCTGCATGCTTCAGTCCTTGAGCGTGCATGTCCACGCAAACGCTACAGCCGTTGATCTGGCTTGCGCGCAGGTGGACAAGCTCGCGCGTAACGTCGGGGAGGCCGTCGGCTGCCGTTGCCTTGTCGAGTGCGTGCAGCGCCTTCAAAGCGTCCGGCAGTACAAAGACGGGATGTTTCATTCGTGCTTGCATGGTCTTGTTCCTTTCGCTTTATCTCTATCCAGACCAGACTCTCTGTCTGGATGTTGACTGCCGGTCGCCCGACCGTGTCTGTCACACTCACGGCGATCCGTTCGTCATGACCATGACGGGACGCGAAGAAGGAATGTGACCGTGATCGCGAAAAATCTTCTGATGGATGAATTCGAGGCCAATCGCGCTCGCCTCGAATCGGTTGCCTACCGCATGCTCGGATCGCGCAGCGAGGCCGAGGATGCGGTGCAGGAGGTATGGCTGAGGCTCGATCGCACCGACGCCCAATCCATCGGCAATATCGGCGGCTGGCTGACCACCGTGGTTGCCCGACTCTGCCTCGACATGTTGCGCGCTCGCAAGTCGCGCCGGGAGGATTCGCTCGATCAAATGGCCGGGGAGGAGATTCGGATAGAACCCTCCGTGGCGGCGACCGGCGCTACGCCCGAAGAGCAGATCGCGATGGCGGATTCCGTCGGGCTCGCCATGCTGGCGGTGCTGGAAACGCTCGGCCCCGCGGAGCGCGTCGCTTTTGTGCTCCACGACATGTTCGCCGTGCCGTTCGAGGAGATCGCGCCCGTGATCGGCCGCTCGCATGATGCAACCCGTCAACTCGCCAGCCGTGCCCGCCGGCGCGTGCAGGGCACAAGACCGGATGGTGCGATCGACAATGCGCGTCGCCGCGAAATCGTCGGCGCCTTTATCGCAGCCTCGCGCGGCGGCGATTTCTCGGCGCTACTTTCGCTTCTCGCCCCTGACGTAGTGTTTACCCCGGATGAGACAGCTACGCGGCTTGGCCAGCAAGGGGAGGCCCGGGGCGCCGCGGCAGTCGCGGCGTTGTTCAACGGCCGAGCGCAGGCGGCGCGACCGGCCCTTATCGATGGGACGGTCGATGTTGCTGTCCTTCCTGGCGGACACCTCCTGTTGGTGCTTAGGCTGGATATCACCGACGGACGGATCGCCGGCATCGAAGCCGTAGCCGATACAGGGCGACTGGCGGAACTCGACCTGAGGATACTGGAGGGTTGAGCGTCAGCCTCTTTTCGGCGGGATGGAATAGGTGCCGGTCGCATGGGCCACGATCTCCTGGTCCGGCCCGGCCACCATCTCTATGTCGTAGACCATCAGGTTGCGGCCGAGCTTGAGAATACGGCAGCGGCCGTCGACGGGGCCGGGGCCGGCCTTGCGCATGAAATTGATCGAGATGTTGGTGGTCACCGACAAGGCGTCCGGCCCGGCATGGGAAAGCACGCAGGCATAGCCGCCCAGATCGGCCAGCGCGAAAAGCGCGACGCCTGAAACCGTGTCGCCCGGGCGCAGGTGCTCGTAGGCCGCGTTCAGGCGGATCGTGCAGCCTCCGGGAAACACTTCCGTCACGAGGTAATCCGTCCGGTCCTTGTTGAGTTGCGGGAAAACCCTGCCCATGAGGCCGTTCACTTCGTCTGCCGTCATCACCGGCGTGGGTTTCTTCGTCATGCGTCCCTCTTTGGCGGCTGGTCGTGTCGTTTACGCCTTTCCTTCGCAGGAAGGCGGCATTAGCTATGCATCGGTAGGTAGATGCGCGGAGAAAGACAATGGCCGAGGTACTGAAGCTCAGACCGGAAGCGCCCGAAGGCCCGGTTCTTTCGGAACTCCGCAACGGCATTCTCGTCATCACGCTGTCCAATCCGCCGGCCAACGTGCTTTCGATGGAAGCGATGGGCATATTGCAGGCCGAGCTCGACCGCGCCCGCGACGATCGCTCGGTGCGCGTGGTGGTGATCGCGGCCGCCGGCAAGCTCTTCTGCGCCGGCCACGACCTGAAGCAGATGACGGCTCACCGCGCCGACGCTGACAAGGGCAGGGCCTATTTCGAGGAGACCTTCGCTGCCTGCTCGCGGCTGATGCAGTCGATCGTCAACCTTCCCAAGCCCGTGATCGCGGCGGTCGACGGCATCGCCACCGCCGCCGGCTGCCAGCTTGTCGCCTGCTGCGACCTGGCGATCGCGACCGACCGCGCGACGTTCGGCGTCAACGGCATCGATGTCGGGCTCTTCTGCACGACGCCATCGGTGGCGCTGTCGCGCAACATCTCGCGCAAGCAGGCGATGGAGATGCTGCTCACCGGCGAGATGATCGACGCGAAGACGGCCCGCGACTACGGACTGGTGAACCGCGTCGTGCCGCCGGAATATCTGAACCAGATCGTGAACAAATATGCCGAAACCATTGCCGCCAAATCGCCGGCGGCGGTGCGCATGGGCAAGAAGGGTTTTTACGAGCAGGCCGGCCTTGGTCTTGCCGAAGCCTATGACGCCGCCTCCCGAATCATGATCGACAACATGCTGGCGCACGACGCCGAGGAGGGCATCGCCGCCTTCATCGGCAAGCGCAAGCCGCAATGGACGGGCGAGTGACGTGACGGCCGGAACGGGGCACTGATGGAGCCGCGCGTTTCGATCATCACCATCGCTGTCGACGATCTCGACCGCATGGCGGCGTTCTACCAGGCGATGGGCCTGAAGCGTCATCGCATCGACGAAGGCGTGGCGTTCTTCCAGATGGGCGGGGTGATCCTGGCGCTTTTCCCGCGCAAGGATGCCGAGCCGGATGCGGGAATTACCTTCGGCATCGGGCCTTCTCGCGTCTATCTGGCCTACAATACGCGCTCCGACGCCGAAGTGGATCGGGTGCTGGCCGAGGCGGAGCGCGCGGGCGGCCGCATCGTCAAGCCCGCAGGCCGGGCCTTCTGGGGCGGCTGGTACGGTTATTTCGCCGACCCCGAGGGCAATCTCTGGGAAGTCGCCCACAATCCGCAATTCCCGATCGACGAGACAGGCAACATAAAGCTTCCGGCATGAACCACGACATCTATTCCAACGACTACATCTCCGGCATCCTCAACAGCGTCAAAACCATCGCCATGGTGGGCGCCTCTGCCAATGACGTGCGGCCGAGCTTCTTCGTGTTGAAATATCTGATCGCCAAGGGCTTCACCGTCTATCCGGTCAATCCCGGCCAGGCGGGCAAGGAGATTCTCGGCCAGCGTGTCTATGCGCGCCTTTCCGACATTCCCCATCCGATCGACATGGTCGATATCTTCCGCGCGCCGGACGCCGTGCCGGCGATCGTGGACGAGGCGCTGGCGCTCGATCCGCTGCCGAAAGTGATCTGGATGCAGCTTGGCGTGCGCAACGACGGGGCGGCGGCGAAGGCGGAGGCGGCCGGCCTTAAAGTGGTGATGAATCGCTGCCCCAAGATCGAATACGGCAAGCTTTCCGGCGAGATCGGCTGGAACGGCGTCAACTCCGGCGTCCTGTCGTCGAAGAAGCCGGTGATGCGCGGCGGCTTCCAGAGTTTCGGGATACGCTCGAAATAGCATGGATGTTCATCCGGCCGGCTGGAAACATGCCGGTTGCATCGTCTTTGCGCCGCTTCGAGGAATAATCTTCTTTGCTTTTGCTGCCGCGCTTTGCGAAGAATGCCGCCGACCGATTTGTTTCAATCCGCTTTTCCAGGAGGAGCTCCCATGAGCCAGCGTACGCCGGGCTTCAACACCCTTTCCGTTCATGCCGGCGCCAAGCCGGATCCGGCCACCGGCGCCCGGGCCGTGCCGATCTACCAGACCACATCCTTCGTCTTCGAGAATACCGACCATGCCGCGGCGCTGTTCGGGCTGAAGGCGTTCGGTAATATCTACACGCGCATCATGAACCCCACCCAGGCGGTGCTGGAAGAGCGCGTGGCCGCGCTTGAAGGCGGTACGGCGGCGCTGTGCACGGCATCGGGCCAGTCGGCGCACCTGCTGGTCTTCCACACGCTCCTCAAATCCGGCGACAATTTCGTTGCCGCGCGCAAGCTTTACGGCGGCACGATCAACCAGTTCGGCCAAGCTTTCCAGAATTTCGGCTGGGAAGTGCGCTGGGGTGACGTGAACGACCCCGAGAGCTTCGAGAAACTGATCGACGAGAAGACCAAGGCGCTGCATATCGAAAGCCTTGCCAATCCCGGCGGCGAATTCGTCGATATCGCGAAGATCGCAGCCGTCGCGCGCAAGCACGGCCTGCCGCTGATCGTCGACAACACGCTGGCCAGCCCCTATCTGGTGCGGCCGATCGAGCATGGCGCCGACATCGTTGTCCACGCGCTGACCAAGTTCATCGGCGGCCACGGCAATTCGATCGGCGGCATCATCGTCGACGCCGGCACCTTCGACTGGTCGAAGTCGGGCAAGTACCCGATGCTGTCGGAGCCGCGCGCCGATTACGGCGGCATGGTGCTGCACGAGACTTTCGGCAATTTCGCCTTTGCCATCGCCGCCCGCGTCCTCGGCCTGCGCGATCTCGGCCCGGCCATCTCGCCCTTCAACGCCTTCCTGATCGTGACGGGGCTTGAGACCCTGCCGCTCAGGATGCAGCGGCATTGCGACAACGCGCTGAAAGTCGCGGAGTGGCTGTCGAAGCAACCTCAGGTCAAATGGGTCTCCTATCCGGGCCTGCCGTCCGACCAGAACCACGCGCTCCAGCAGAAATATTCGCCGAAGGGCGCGGGCTCGGTGTTCACCTTCGGCCTGAAGGACGGTTACGAGGCCGGCATCAAGTTCGTGGAGGCGTTGCAGCTCTTCTCGCATCTGGCCAATATCGGCGACACGAAATCGCTGGTCATCCACCCGGCCTCGACCACGCACCGCCAACTCTCCGACGAGCAGAAGGTGGCGGCGGGCGCCGGTCCGGATGTCGTGCGGCTTTCGATCGGCATCGAGGATGTCGAAGATATCATCGCCGATCTGGAGCAAGCGCTGAAGGCGGCGGGGTGAGGCGGTGACGGCGTTCGGCGGGACTTGAGCGCCGTGCTGCGGCTCTACAGCCGTTACCAGAATTCGGCCGGGCAGCGGGTGCGCATCGTCCTGAACCTGAAGGCCGTGTCCTATGAGTACGTACCGATCTCGGCTGCGAATCGGGCGGACTACAAGCGGCTGAACCCGCAGGGCCTGCTGCCGGCGCTGGAGATGGAGGGGCGAATAGTCGCCCAGTCCATGGCGATCCTCGAACTGATCGAGGAACTCTATCCGGAACCGAGCCTGTTTCCGGCCGATCCGTGGCTGCGGGCAGAGGCGCGCTCCTTCGCCTTCCTGATCGCGGCGGATTTGCATCCGCTCAACAACAACCGGGTACGCAAGTTCCTCTCCGATGAACTTGGCGTCCCGGACGATGGCGTTGCGCGGTGGTACCGCCATTGGCTGAAATCGGCTTTCGACGCGCTGGAGGCGCGGATGGCGCGGAATCCGGCTGCGACACGCTTTTGCTTCGGCGACCAGCCCGGGCTGGCGGAAGCCTGCCTCGTGCCGCAGATGGACAATGCCCGGCGCTTCGACTGCCCGCTGGAAGCTTACCCACGGCTTCGCGCCATCGATGCCGAATGCCGCGCGCTTGATGCCTTCATCCGCGCCGCTCCCGAGAACCAGCCTGACTGGCCCCGCTGAACTACCACTCCGCCTTGAGACTCTCCAGTCCGTGGAAATGGTAGGTGTCGCGATAGCGCGGCGCTTCGGCGAATCTTAGTCCCGGGAGCCGGTCGAAGAGCACTTTCAGCGCCACCTGCAATTCGAGCCTGGCCAGCGGTGCGCCGATGCAGAAGTGGATGCCGCCGCCGAAGGTGACGTTTTTCTGGTCGGTGCGCGCGGGATCGAATTTGTCGGGCGAAGCGAAGGCTGCCGGATCGTGGTTGGCTGCGCCGAGGATAAGGCCGATCTGCTCGCCGGCATTCACCGTGACGCCTGGCGCGATTTCGGTCCGGTCATAGGCGTAGCGGCGGAACATATGGAGCGGCGCGTCGAAGCGGAGGCACTCCTCCGCCGTCGCGACCGTCTGCTCCTGGGTAGCGAAGAAACGACGCGGATCGCCGCCCTGGGCGACGATCGCGCGCGCGCCGTTGCCGGTCTGGTGCACCGTCGCCTCGTGGCCGGCGTTGAGAAGCTGGATAACGGACGAGATCAGTTCGGCGTCGGAGAGTTTCTCCTCGCCGTCGCGCGCCGCGATGAGGACGCTGAGGATGTCGTCGCCGGGCTTCCGGCGCCGCTCCTCGACATAGCCGCGCAGGAAGTCCGAGAATTCGCGCGCGGCGGCGCTCGCATTCACCTCCACCTCGCGCGTGCGGCCATGCATGTGCATGGCGACCATGCGGTGCGACCAGTCGAGCAGCTGGTCGTTCATCGAGGTCGGGACGCCGAGCATCTCGGCGATCACCGTGACGGGGATCGGCGTGGCGAAGGAAGGCAAAAGGTCGGCATGGCCGTCGGGCTCGATACGATCGATCAGATCGTTTGCCAGCTTTTCGATCATCGGGCGCAACCGCTCGACCTGCCGGGAGACGAAGGCGCGGTTGACCAGCGTCCTCAGCCGCGTGTGCGCAGGCGGCTCCAGCTCCAGCATCGAATGCGAGGCGAAGGCGTCGAAATCCTTCAGATGATCGCGCGGACCCTCATAGCCGTCGTCCGGCGCGCCGGGCGGCCGCTCGCGGCCGAGCCGCCTGTCACGCAAGAGCCGGAAGACGTCGTCGTAGCCGGCGAAGCACCAGATGCCGAACTCCTCCCAGAAGAAGACGGACGAGGCGCCGTGGATCGCCCGATAGGCGGGATAGGGGTCCTGCACGAAGGTCGGCTGGTGCGGTTCGAGGCCGAGATGGCGCGTCGCCGCATCGAAGGAGAAAACAGGAAGGGTCGCCGGGTGCTGGTTCATGAGCGCTATCTAACGTGGCTTGCCTTGCCGCCGCCAGCCCCTAAGCCGCCAGACCGCCCAAACCGGGTTATAAATTTCGGCACGGCGGTCGGCCGCCCTGGCGCCGACGCGGTCGATAGCGGCGACACCGGCAAGCTTGTCGAACGGCTACGGGCGGAAGCGGCATAAACCATTTCTCCGACTAACCTGCCGGCAGTGTCGTGTGGGCTTGCGCCGGACGGTGCGCCCAACCTATTTATCGGGTTGAGACGGTTCGAACCGATTCCGCTTTGGGTACGGGATCGGCCCCCGCGAAAAGGATTCTCCATGAAAAGCCCGACCGAGACGTTCATGAACCTCGTGCCGATGGTGGTCGAGCAGACCAATCGCGGCGAGCGCGCCTACGATATCTTCTCGCGCCTCCTGAAAGAGCGCATCATCTTCATCACCGGGCCGATCGAGGACGGCATGTCGACTCTGGTGTGCGCGCAGCTTCTCTTCCTCGAAGCGGAAAACCCGAAGAAGGAAATCTCGCTCTACATCAATTCGCCGGGCGGCGTGGTGACTTCGGGCCTCGCCATCTACGATACGATGCAGTTCATCAAGCCGGCGGTGTCGACGCTGTGCATCGGCCAGGCGGCGTCGATGGGGTCGCTTCTGCTTTGCGCCGGCGAAAAGGACATGCGCTTCGCCACGCCGAACGCCCGTATCATGGTCCATCAGCCGTCGGGCGGCTTCCAGGGGCAGGCGTCCGACATCGAGCGCCACGCGCATGACATCATCAAGCTGAAGCGGCGCCTGAACGAGATCTACGAGAAGCACACGGGCCGCGACTACGACACGATCGAGAAAACGCTCGACCGCGATCATTTCATGACGGCGGACGAGGCGAAGGAATTCGGCATCATCGACAAGGTCCATTCGACCCGCGAAGCGCTCGAGACCGCGGCGGCGGCCGGATAATCCGCGCCCAAAACCGGAAATGACGCCGAATTGAAACGCTCTGCGTCATTTCTGTCACAATTGGCTGTTTCCACCGGTCTGGTGGCAGCCTACGTTAAGCCTATGTTGAGTTTTCAACGGCCTAATTTTGGTACAGATTCGCTCGCTCGTTGCCGCGTTTTCCGATTCGTGCTTCGTACGGGAAGAGCGCCGGGAGAAGTTGTTCGAGCCGGGGATGCCGACGATGGGGATGTTGGCATAGAGGCTTTCGGGCAATAGGATCGCAGGACTGGAAGCAGCCGGTTGGTCGGACGGACGCGAAAAGGAACGTGAGACATGAGCAAGGTCGGCAATGCGGGGGGGGGCGGCGACTCCAAGAATACCCTCTACTGCTCGTTCTGCGGCAAGAGCCAGCACGAGGTCCGCAAGCTGATTGCCGGGCCGACGGTATTCATCTGCGACGAGTGCGTCGAGCTTTGCATGGACATCATCCGCGAGGAGAACAAGACCTCGATGGTGAAGTCGCGCGAGGGCGTGCCGACACCGCAGGAAATCCTCGCCGTCCTCGACGATTATGTGATCGGGCAGCCCTACGCCAAGCGCGTGCTGTCGGTCGCGGTGCATAACCACTACAAGCGGCTGGCGCATGCCGGCAAGAACAACGATGTCGAACTCGCCAAGTCGAACATCCTGCTCATCGGCCCGACCGGCTGCGGCAAGACGCTTCTGGCGCAGACGCTGGCGCGCATCATCGACGTGCCCTTCACCATGGCCGACGCGACGACGCTGACGGAGGCCGGCTATGTCGGCGAGGACGTCGAGAACATCATCCTGAAGCTCCTGCAATCGGCCGATTATAATGTCGAGCGCGCGCAGCGCGGCATCGTCTATATCGACGAGATCGACAAGATTTCGCGCAAGGCCGACAATCCGTCCATCACCCGCGACGTGTCGGGCGAGGGCGTGCAGCAGGCGCTCCTGAAGATCATGGAGGGCACGGTCGCCTCCGTGCCGCCGCAGGGCGGCCGCAAGCACCCTCAGCAGGAATTCCTGCAGGTCGACACTGCCAACATCCTGTTCATCTGCGGCGGCGCCTTCGCCGGGCTGGACAAGATCATCTCGGATCGCGGCCGCAAGACCTCGATCGGCTTTTCGGCGACGGTGGCGTCCCCCGACGATCGCCGCACCGGCGAGATTTTCCGCAAGGTGGAGCCCGAGGATTTGTTGAAATTCGGCCTTATCCCCGAATTCGTCGGCCGCCTGCCGGTGCTTGCCACGCTGGAAGACCTCGACGAGCCCGCGCTGATCCAGATCCTCACCGAGCCGAAGAATGCGCTGGTCAAGCAGTACCAGCGTCTGTTCGAGATGGAGAACGTCGACCTGACCTTCCACGAGAACGCGCTTTCGGCCATCGCCAAGCGCGCGATCGAGCGCAAGACGGGTGCGCGCGGCCTGCGTTCCATCATGGAGGCAATCCTGCTCGACACGATGTTTGAGCTGCCGGCGCTGGAAGGCGTTCGCGAGGTGGTGATCTCGGAAGAGGTGGTTTCCGGCAATGCGAGGCCGCTCTACATCTATTCCGATACCAAGAAGGAAAAAGGCAACGTCAGCGCCTGACGTCGCTTGCCCGCCCGGCCTTGTGCCGGCTTCGCTTTCCGCCCTGCCCGATTGCAGGGGCCCGATCGCAGGGAACTGGCTCTTGATCTTCGCCGGCGCAACATCCACGTAAGCGGCAACGAGGTCGTGGGGAATTCCGTGCCGATCAAGAGGTCCTTCGAAAGGGCTATGGGCGGAAAGAGCCGCGGCCGTTAAACTGAGATTCGCGGTTGGCCAAAGGCGGCCGCGATTGGAAAGGCAAGAGAATGAGCAAATCATCCAAGGCTCCGGGCGCCGCCTCGCAAAAGGGGACCTATGCTGTCCTGCCGCTGCGCGACATCGTCGTCTTCCCGCATATGATCGTGCCGCTCTTCGTCGGCCGCGAGAAGTCGATCAAGGCGCTCGAGGAAGTCATGGGCGCGGACAAGCAGATACTGCTCGCGACCCAGATGAACGCCGCCGACGACGATCCGGAGGCCGGCGCGATCTATGATGTCGGCACGCTTGCCAACGTGCTCCAGCTCCTGAAGCTGCCCGACGGTACCGTCAAGGTCCTGGTGGAGGGCACGCTGCGTGCCAAGATCACGCGCTTCACCGAGCGGGAGGACTTCCACGAGGCAGAGGCCGAGATTCTCCGCGAGCCGAAAGACGAAGAGGTGGAGATCGAGGCGCTGGCGCGTTCGGTCGTCTCCGACTTCGAGAACTACGTGAAGCTCAACAAGAAGATTTCGCCCGAGGTCGTGGGCGCGGCCAGCCAGATCGACGATTATTCTAAGCTCGCCGACACGGTTGCCTCGCATCTCGCCATCAAGATCCCCGAGAAGCAGGAAATGCTCGCCACGCTGTCCATCAAGGAGCGGCTGGAGAAGGCGATGGGCTTCATGGAGTCGGAGATTTCCGTGCTCCAGGTGGAGAAGCGTATCCGCTCCCGCGTCAAGCGGCAGATGGAGAAGACGCAGCGCGAATACTACCTCAACGAGCAGATGAAGGCGATCCAGAAGGAACTCGGCGAGGGCGAGGACGGGCGCGACGAGTCCGCCGAACTCGAAGAGCGGATCAAGAAGACCAAGCTGTCGAAGGAAGCGCGTGAGAAGGCCAATGGCGAGCTGAAGAAGCTGCGCTCCATGTCGCCGATGTCGGCGGAGGCTACCGTCGTGCGCAACTATCTCGACTGGCTGCTTTCGATCCCGTGGAACAGGAAGTCCAAGCTCAAGAACGACCTGGAATATGCCCAGGAAGTCCTCGACGCGGACCATTTCGGGCTCGACAAGGTCAAGGAGCGCATCGTCGAGTATCTCGCCGTGCAGAGCCGCCAGAACAAGCTGAAGGGGCCGATCCTGTGTCTCGTCGGCCCTCCCGGCGTCGGCAAGACCTCGCTCGGCAAGTCGATCGCCAAGGCGACCGGTCGTGAGTTCGTGCGCATGGCGCTCGGCGGCGTGCGTGACGAGGCCGAGATACGCGGCCACAGGCGGACCTATATCGGCTCGATGCCCGGCAAGGTCATCCAGTCGATGAAGAAGGCCAAGAAGTCCAATCCGCTCTTCCTGCTCGACGAGATCGACAAGATGGGCATGGATTTCCGCGGCGATCCGTCCTCGGCGCTGCTCGAGGTGCTCGATCCGGAACAGAACCACACCTTCAACGACCATTATCTCGAGGTCGACTACGATCTGTCGGACGTCATGTTCGTGACGACGGCCAATACGCTGAACATCCCGCCGGCCCTGATGGACCGCATGGAGATCATCCGTATCGCCGGCTACACGGAAGACGAGAAGGTCGAGATCGCCAAGCGGCACCTCCTGCCGAAGGCGGTGAGGGACCACGCGCTGAAGGCCGAGGAGTTCTCGGTCAGCGACGAGGCGCTGATGGAGATGGTGCGCACCTACACGCGGGAAGCCGGTGTCCGTAACTTCGAGCGCGAGCTGATGAAGCTGGCGCGCAAGGCGGTCACCGAGATCCTGCGCTCCAAGGGCGAGAAGAAGGCCGTGCATGTCACGCCGGAGAATTTGGCGGATTATCTCGGCGTTCCGCGCTACCGCTTCGGCCAGATCGACGGCGAGGACCAGGTCGGCGTTGTCACGGGGCTTGCCTGGACCGAGGTCGGCGGCGAATTGCTGACGATCGAGGGCGTCATGATGCCCGGCAAGGGCCGCATGACGGTGACCGGAAACCTGAAGGAAGTGATGAAGGAATCGATCTCCGCCGCGGCGTCTTACGTCCGCTCCAGGGCCATCGATTTCGGCATCGAGCCGCCTTACTTCGACAAGCGCGACATCCACGTCCACGTGCCGGAGGGGGCGACCCCGAAGGACGGTCCCTCGGCCGGCGTCGGCATGGCCACGGCGATCGTCTCGGTGATGACCGGCATTCCCGTCCGCAAGGATGTTGCCATGACGGGCGAGATCACGCTAAGGGGCCGCGTGCTGCCGATCGGCGGACTGAAGGAGAAGCTGCTTGCCGCGCTTCGCGGCGGCATCAAGACGGTGCTGATCCCGGAAGAGAACGCCAAGGATCTGGTGGATATTCCGGACAATGTGAAGAACGGTATGGAGATCATCCCGGTCTCCAGGGTGGGTGAGGTGCTCAGCCACGCGCTGACCAGGACGCCCGAACCGATCGAGTGGACCGAGCCGGCGGTGACACCGCCGCAGGCCGCGGAAGTCATCGAGGATACGGGCGCGCAGGCGGTCGCGCACTGAACGACCCGTATGAAACTGGAAAGGCCGGGCCCGATGGATCAGTCGGGCCCGGTCTTTTTTTGTTTAAAACCGCAGAAATCCGGGCTTTTTTCGAAGAAACGTGCCGTTTTCGTCTTGGTTGCGGCGCAACTTCTAACTAATGTGCCGCTCTACCGGTTGAGTCGAAAGTCCGGTTTCCTGAGGAAGGGGATTGTTTATGAATAAGAACGAACTGGTTTCTGCAGTCGCTGACGATGCCGGGCTGGAAAAGGGCAAGGCCCAGGCAGCGGTCGATGCGGTATTTTCCGTCATCACCAAGGAGTTGAAGAAGGGCGGCGATGTCCGCCTGGTCGGCTTCGGGAATTTTTCGGTGGTCAAGAGGGAAGCGTCCACCGGGCGCAACCCGCAGACCGGCGCTCCGGTCAATATTCCGGCTCGCAAGGCACCGAAATTCTCCGCCGGCAAGGGCCTGAAGGACGCGGTGAACTGATCGCCGTTTTCCACTGATACAGTCGAAGAAGCCGGGCCTGATCCCGGCTTTTTCATTTCTGGAATGGCCTGGATGACGAAGAGGCGGTGGCGAAAATCACACCGCCCTTACAAACCCGTCCAGCACGCGTTTTTGCCCCGCCTTGTCGAAGTCGATGGTGAGCTTGTTGCCTTCGATCGCGGTGACGTTGCCGTTGCCGAATTTCTGGTGGAAGACGCGGTCGCCCGCCTTGAAGGGGGAGGGGTCGGAGGAGACCGACTTGGCTACCAGCTCGCCCTCGATGGTGCGAGCCTTCACCGAACCCCGGCCGGCGCCGTAGCCTGAATCGGTCTCGCCATAGCCGATGCGCTCGACAGAGTGGCCGGAGCGCGTGCCCCAGTTGCGGTCGGTCGCCTGGGTCCGGTTTTGCTGCGCGCGCTGCCAGCCGGGCGTGGCGTAGGTGTTGGAGAAGGAGCGTTCGCCGACATCGTCGAAACGCGAGGCGCCATAGGGATTGTTGCGCCCGCCGGAACCGCCGCCGCGCCCCTGCGCGAACGACCCGCCGCCATAGGGGCTGCCGTATCCGCCGTAGGAATTGCCGGCATCGGCCACTTCGACATGGTTTTCCGGCAGTTCATCCAGGAAACGCGAGGGCATGGTCGATTGCCACAGCCCATGGATGCGGCGGTTGGAGACGAACCAGATATGCAAATTGCGCTTGGCGCGGGTCAAGCCGACATAGGCGAGCCGCCGCTCTTCCTCCAGGCCCGATCGTCCGCCCTCGTCCAGCGCACGCTGGTGCGGGAACAGTCCTTCCTCCCAGCCGGGCAGGAAGACGGTTTCGAATTCCAGTCCCTTGGCCGAATGCAGCGTCATGATGTTGACGGCATCGAGCCCTTCGCTCTGCTCGGCCTCCATCACCAGCGCGATATGCTCGAGGAACGAGCGCAAGGACTCGAACTCCTCCATGGAGCGGATCAGCTCCTTCAGATTGTCGAGCCGGCCTGGCGCGTCGGCCGAGCGGTCGTTCTTCCACATCTCCGTATAGCCGCTTTCCTCGAGAATGGTCTCGGCAAGCTCGGTATGCGGCGTGGAGTCGAGGGCCTTTTGCCAGCGGGCGAAGCCGGCGGTGAGTTGCCGAAGTGCTGCGCGCGGCTTCGGCTTCATCTCGTCGCTTTCGGCGAGGTCGGTGGCCGCTTCCAGCATCGGAATGCCGCGGCCGCGCGAAACGTCGTGGATCTGCCGGACCGCCGCTTCGCCGAGGCCGCGCTTGGGCACGTTGACGATGCGCTCGAATGCGAGATCGTCCGCGCCTTGGGCGACGACGCGAAAATAAGCCATGGCGTCGCGGATCTCCTGGCGCTCGTAGAAGCGCGGACCGCCGATGACGCGGTAGTTGAGGCCGAGCGTGACGAAGCGGTCCTCGAATTCACGCATCTGGAAGGATGCGCGCACGAGGATCGCCATGTCGTTCAGCTTCAGGCCCTTCGCGTGCAGCGCCTCGATCTCGTCGCCGACGGCGCGCGCCTCCTCCTCCGAATCCCATGCGGCGTGCACCATGACCTTGGCGTCGCCGGGATCGGCCGCGTCGGTGAAGAGCGTCTTGCCGAGCCGGCCCTCATTGTGGGCGATCAGGTGCGAGGCGGCGCCCAGTATATGGGCCGTGGAGCGATAATTGCGCTCCAGCCGGATCACTTTGGCGCCGGGAAAGTCCTTTTCGAAACGCAGGATGTTGTCCACCTCCGCCCCGCGCCAGCCATAGATCGACTGGTCGTCGTCGCCGACGCAGCAAATGTTGACTTGGCTTTCGCTCACGGGCCGCTCCGCGCCTGACGGCGCTGGCCCTCCGCGGGGGCCTCGCAATGGCTCGGACGGACGGTCGTCCTTGCGGCCTTCAGCCGAATAGGGGGAGGGCGCAACGGCGGTACGCGGCCGCTGCGCCAATAGCCTCAGCCACATATATTGGGCGGTGTTGGTGTCCTGGTACTCGTCGACGAGGATGTATTTGAACCGGCGGTGATATTCGCGCAGCACATCCGGGTTCTCGCGGAAGATACGGATCGGGTGGAGCAAAAGGTCGCCGAAGTCACAGGCGTTCAGCGTCTTCAACCGTTCCTGATAATCGGTGTAGAGCTTGCGGCCCTTGCCGTTGCCGAAGCTTCTCGCGTCGCCTTCGGGAATGTCCTTCGGGCCAAGTCCCTTGTTCTTCCAGCCGTCGATCATCATGGCGAACTGGCGCGCCGGCCAGCGCTTGTCGTCCAGTCCTTCCGCCTGGATAAGCTGGCGGATGAGGCGGACGACGTCGTCCGTGTCCAGGATGGTGAAGCCCGATTTCAGGTTCGCCAGCTCGGCGTGGCGGCGCAGGAGCTTGACGCCGATCGAGTGGAACGTACCGAGCCAGGGCATGCCCTCGACCGCTTCGCCGACGAGGCGGCCGATCCGCTCCTTCATCTCGCGTGCCGCCTTGTTGGTGAAGGTGACGGCCAGGATCTGCGAAGGGAAGGCGTGGCCGAGGCTGAGGATGTGGGCGATGCGCGTGGTCAAGACCCGGGTCTTGCCGGTGCCAGCGCCGGCCAGGACCAGGACCGGGCCCTCCGTCGTCTCCACCGCAAGTCGCTGCTCGGGATTGAGCCCCTTCAGATAGTCCGGCGCCGATCCGTGCCGCGCGGCCATCGCGCGCGCGGCAATGCCGGACGGACGCCGCCCGCCGGGCGCGCCTCCGCCAGGTTCGTCGAAGAAGGGCATATCGTCGGGAAGGCCAGCCATTTACGGGGAATGTAGTGATTCGGCTGCAAAAGGCCACATAAACCGGGCAATGGGTGATGCCTGTCCCACCCCTAACCGGCGGCGCGCAACGGTGTGCATGCGGCGTAAAGAAGAAGCTTGAGCTGGGTCTGGCTGTCGACGCTCGCTTGCGTCGCAAGCGGACGGGCCGCCCACTCCCTCACTTCCTCGACCACCCGCCGATGATCCTCGGGCACTGTCAGCACGCTGACTTTTCGGCCTTTGCGATCCAGGAGGAGGAGATAGAGCTTGCCCTGAGGCTCGGTTTCAACCGCCGCCGCCCGCTGGTAGCGCGGCTGGTCGAAGCGGACGTTGAACAGCACCGACGCGCTGACTTTTTCAGCCGCCGCCTGCACCGCCGCCTCGAAGCTGGTGGCGGTGAAATCGACGAACTCGAAGGCAAGTTCAAGAAGGACGGCTTCAAGATCGTACGCGTCTGCCGGGAACTGCGACTCGGGCATTGTCATCGGCCATTATGGTAAGCGCCTCAGTTATTTAACAAGCTGCCGAAACGGTAATCACCAACTGAGGTAGATGGACCGTCGCATGGGATTGCGGGGCGTTCCTACCTCATCCGATAGGCTTCTTTTCCATGCGCGATATGCGCCGATCGGTGAAGTTGAGGCGGCCCGCCGCGATCGGCCGGACGATGCGGGCAAGAGCCGGATCGCCGGAAAGCGCCGCATCGAGTTCGGTCATCTGGTTCATGGCGATAAGGCTCAGGATGTCGAGGCGCGGGCGGGCGTCCGGCGCGCGCGGCAGTGCGGCAACCGGCTGAACCAGATCGGCGGTGGCCGCGTGGCTTTTCAAATCGGCGGGATCGGCATCCGGCGCTTCGGCGAAAGCGTATATGCCGACGCCCTTCTTCGGCAGCGGGTAGAGGGCGAGCGCCACGTCTGTCACGCCCGGCCGGCCTTTAAGCGCAGCGACGATCGCGGCGCCTTCGCGGTCGATGCGGTCGCCGGTGCCTTCGCCGTCCGACCATTTGAACATCCCCTTGGTGACGAGATTGTAGAGCTTTTTCCCCGAGGCCATCCAAAGCCGTGAGGGGAGGGATCGGCGGGCGAGAATGCGCTTCGCCATCGGTGTCATCAGTTGGGGGGCGAAGGCACGCTTCTGCTTCAGCAGATGGCGGAAATCCTCATAGGCCATCAGCCGGTAGAGCGCGCCCCGCCGCCTGTGCCGCGAGGCAAGCTGAAAATCGATGACTGCGGCGCGCCCGTCAGGCGTCATCAGCCAGTTCTGCGGCTTGGCGAGATCGTTATGGGTGATGCCGGAGCGGCGCAGCCGCCGCAGGAGCTTTTCCGCGTCGCGATACCAGGCAGGGTCGTCCGGCCGCGCGAGGTGCAAGGGCGTTCCCTCGCTCCAGGAGCGCACAAGCCCGTCTGGGTCTGTCGAGATGAGCTGCGGCGTTCCATCCATGCCTTTCACCGCCCGAAGGGCGGCGATCTCGCGCCGGGCAAGCACCCAGGCCAGCGGACGCGACCACCACGGGGCGGCCGAGACGATGCGGCGAATTACCGGCCTTGCCGGTTCGCCGGCAAGGTGCCCCTTGTGCGTCTCTGAGAAGACGTCGCGCTTGAGCACCGTTTCCGTTACGAAATCGGACATGGCGTTCCTTTCGCGCGTCGGTAGACGAAGGCAGCGAAAGGCGCAAGCGCGGATGTGGCGACGGTTTCGCCTATTCGGCGGCCTGCGCCAGCGCCGGATAATCGGTGTATCCGTCCGGCCCGCCGTCGTAGAACGTTTCACTGCCCCACCGGTTCAGCGGCGCGCCGAGCCGGATACGTTCCGGCAGGTCCGGATTGGCGATGAAAAGCTTGCCGAAGGCCGCTGCGTCCGCTTCGCCGTTTTCAAGCAATCGGCCGGCTGTTTCCAGGTCGAGCCCCTCATTGGCGATGTAGACGCCGCCGAAGGCTGCCTTCAGCGCCGGGCCGAGACGGGGCGCGACCTGCGATTCACGCGCCATGATGAAGGCGATTTTACGCCGGCCGAGTTCGCGTGCGACATGGCCGAAGGTCGCGGGCAGGTCGCTGTCGCCCACATCGTGCGCATCGGCGCGGGGCGCCAGATGCATGCCGACACGGCCCGGACCCCATACGGATACGACCGCGTCGGTCACTTCGAGCAGCAGGCGTGCGCGGTTTTCCAGCGAGCCGCCATAGCGATCGGTGCGCTTGTTAGTGCTGTCCTGCAGGAACTGGTCGAACAGATAGCCGTTGGCGCCATGGATTTCGACACCGTCGAAGCCGGCGCGCTTCGCGTTTTCCGCGCCCTTGCGGAAGGCCTCGACCACGCCTTCAACCTCCTCGGTCTCCAGCGCACGCGGCGTCACGTAATCGCGGACGGGGCGGAGAAGGCTGACATGGCCGTTTGGGCGGATCGCGCTCGGGGCGACCGGCGGCCGGCCATCGTGGTAGACGGGATCGGAGATGCGGCCGACATGCCACAATTGCAGGAGGATACGGCCGCCGGCCCGATGGACGGCATCGGTGACGTCGCGCCATGCCGCGACTTGTTCCTCCGACCAGATGCCGGGCGTCGCCGGATAGCCGACGCCTTCCGGTACGACCGAAACCCCCTCGGTCAGGATTGCGCCTGCCGAGGCGCGCTGAACGTAATATTCCTTCATCAGCGCATTCGGCACGCGGCCCGGCATCGTCGCGCGATTGCGCGTCATCGGTGCCATGATGATGCGGCTGGGGAGATTCAGGTCGCCAATGGTGATCGGATCGAAGAGCGAGGGCATGAGCACGGTCCAGTTCTGTAAACTCATTGTTCAATCGATTTTGAACAAGTAGGATCGTGAATGCTATCCGGCAAGAGAAAGATTTTGCGTCATATCCGACCGGGCGGGATTGGATATCCCTGTTTGTGCCGATCGATAAAAAAGGCCCGGCGCATGCATGGCCGGGCCGGTTTGTAGGGTAGGGCCCGGTCAGGCTCCCAGATGGCTTGCCATGCCCGGAACGGCGTCGGTGATCTCCTTGACGAGATCGGGGCCGGCGGCGGCCTTCGCCTGCTGGAAGAACTGCTCGCCTGCCTGCTCGACTTGTTCGACGGTAAGACCGGCCTCCTTCAGGCGTGAAACGCCCTTGAGGAGAGCGCCAGCCTTCTCACCGAGCGCGGAGCCAAGCATGTTCATCAGGCCACCCCCGCCGCCGCTCGGGTCGGCTGCCATGACATCGTAGCGCTGCGCCAGATCCCGGGCTCCCGCGATCTTGTCGAACAGCGATTCGACTTGCGTTCCGTCGGCCTCGTGATTGACGACCGAGAGAATGGTCCCGACCGCCTTTTCGGCGACTGTCTGATCGACGTTCAGACGGGTCGCCACCTGGCCGACGATATCCTGCGCGGTGATGGCCATCGGTCTAGTTCTCCTGTTTCAGCCGCGTGTTGCAGGCGCTCCAGTATTGCGGCCACTTCTGGTTGCCCAGCCGGTTGGCGGCCTTGTCGCGCTGCCATTCCGCACCGCATTCATGAATGCGCTGGCGGAAGGCGATCTGGCCGGGGGTCAGCGCCTTGCCGTTCTTGTCGACTGTCGGGGCTGCGTATTTTGTCGTCGTCGCGGTCTTCTGCGCCTTGGGCTCCTCGGGTGCCGCCGAGGCGTCCGACGTGTCGTTCTTGATGTCGGCGGCGCATTCGGAATAGAACTGCGACCACTTCTTGCCGCCGAGCGTGCCGGCGGTCTTGGCTGCCTGATACTGGCCGCTGCAAATCTGCCGCGTTGTCTGGTGGCCTGAAGATTTTGCCTCTTTCTTCGAAGCCGTCTTTTCCGTCTTTTCCGTCTTTTCGGCCTTCGTGGTCGAAGCCTCGGCCTTGCTCGCCTTCTTCGATTTGGCCGTGGTGTCTTCGGTTGAAGAATCGCCGCCCTTCATCTTGGCGGCGCAGTCCGAATAGAATTGCGGCCATTTCTGGCCGTTAAGCGTGCCGGCCTTCTTCGCCGCCTGGTATTGCGTGCTGCATTCCTTGCTCACGCTGCTCGTGGCAGCCTGGGCCGAGACGGGCAGCACCAGAAAGCCAAGCCCGGCGAGCGCCCCTATACCGGCGAACGCAGATTTGGAAACAAGCATTTCAGTCCTCCTTGCCAATCAAGCAAAATGCTTCGGCATCTACCGCCGGGCCCGGATATCCGGGACAGTCCAAGTATAGACTTGCCGTCGACCTTTGCCATCGCCAAGTGCAACCGCAATTTGGTCTTTTGTTCGGCAAAATCTCGCCGACAGCCGACAGTCGTGAACCTGCTCGCCAAAAATTTATTCGACCAGGGCATCCGGCTGCTTGATTGTGTCCCCCGCAGGGCGTTGTGACGCGGAGACGACGATGCGGAAACCGACGATTACGCAGGCCATGATCGATGCCTACGACGAATACACGCACCTTACTCTCGATCGGCGCCGGTTCATGGATACTCTGAAATGGCTGGCTGGATCGGCTGCGGCCGCGGCGGCGATCGCGCCGCTGCTCGCCGCCGATTCAGCGCGCGCCGCCATCGTTGCGGCCGACGATCCCCGCCTTGAAGCCGAATATGTCACGTATCCCGGAGCGGACGGCGACATGAAGGGCTATCTGGCGCGGCCCGCCGGCCAGGACGGCAAGCTTCCCGCCGTCATGGTGATCCACGAGAACCGGGGCCTGAACGACCACATCCGCGATGTGGCCCGGCGCCTGGCACTTGAGGGCTTCATGGTGCTGGCGCCGGACTTTCTTGCACCGTCGGGCGGGACCCCGGCCGACGAGGACAAGGCGCGCGAGATGATCTCGGCGCTCGATGCCGCGAAGACAAATGCCAACGCCGTAGCGACCGTGAAGTATCTGAAAGGGCGGCCCGACGGTAACGGCAAGGTCGGCGCGGTGGGCTTCTGCTGGGGCGGCGGTCTGGCCAACCGCACGGCGGTCGACGCGCCGGACCTTGCAGCCGACGTCGCCTATTACGGCATGCAGCCAGACGCGGCGGACGTGGCGAAGATCCATGCCGCGCTTCTCCTGCATTATGCCGGGCTCGACCAGCGTACCAATGCCGGTATCCCGGCTTTTCGGGAAGCATTGGAAAAGGACGGCAAGGACTTCCAGATTTATGTCTATGAAGGTGCGAACCACGCATTCAACAACGATACGTCGGCCGCGCGCTACGACAAGAAAGCAGCCGATCTGGCTTGGAGAAGGACCGTCGCCTTCCTGCACAAGTACCTATCTTAAGCGTGTGCAGGAAACAGTTTGGTTAACTTCGCGGATCCGACATTGGCTGGAATTGCCGCTACTTTACCGACATTGTCACTCGTAAAGCGTCCGTCTGCGGCTGCTTCCCTGGTATCTACCATCGAGGCAGGAAGGTTAATCGACAAAGACTTGCTTTTCAGTAGAAAGAATTCCTTCTTCTATTACGCGCTTGTCGAATGATATTCCTGGCTCGCAATACGTCGATCGGAATAGGAAGATTGTATCTATCCATCATATACAGCGCCTGGTTGATGGTTTTGGATGCGCGCCAGAAGTCGTAATCGCTTATGGTTGCATTGGCGGCGAGCCGTTTCGATAGCTTGTCGACGTCGATATTCATCGCGTTCTCCGCTTTCTATTTGGCCCCGCGACTCGTGCTTGAGAATCGGTTGGGCTCATAAGAGCGCCTGAGGCCGGCGGTTCAACGGAAGCGGAAAAGTTACCAACTTACGAAGTCTGTTAAGGTTTACGAATGGTAAACGACGTCATCGTCCCGGCCATGCACGCACCGCGTGGTGCGCGCTGTCGCGAATCTGGCCGCATCGGAAAATTCCAGGTGACTTCGCGCCGTGGCGGCGTATCGGATACGCCGTCGCTTTTTCGAGAATGAATGGTCCGATCGATGCCGCAACGGGCGTCCGCTCAGCATCTCCGTCCCGATCCCGCTAGAGCATTTCCGCTTTTCTCCGAATCGCGGAACTTCTCTATCCTATTGTTTTCACGCAATTCCGGACGGAAAACCGGTTCCCACTTTTCCTGGAATTGCTCTAGATGAGCGTGGAGATAGCCCAGGCAGGCACCGGCGCGATAGCAGCGCTTGCCGCCGCCGGCATCGTGTTGCGCCCGCGCGGCCTGCCCGAAGCGGTCTGGGCGGTGGCCGCCGCGATGCTTCTCGTCGCCTTGCGCTTCCTTTCGCCGTCCGCCGCATGGCGCGGCGTACTCACCGGCCTTGACGTCTATCTATTCCTCATCGGGATGATGCTGCTTTCGGAGGTCGCACGGGAAGCCGGCCTGTTTAATTGGCTGGCCGCACTCGCCACCCGGCTTGCCAGGGGGTCGCCCGGCCGCCTGTTCACCCTTGTCTACGGCGTAGGCGTCGTCGTGACTGTATTCCTGTCCAACGATGCGACGGCGGTAGTGCTGACGCCCGCGGTGGCTGCCGCGATGCGCGTGGCGGCTGTCAGCGAGCCGCTTCCCTATCTCCTCGTCTGCGCCTTCATTGCCAACGCCGCCTCCTTCGTGCTGCCGATCTCGAACCCGGCGAACCTCGTCGTCTACGGCTCCCATATGCCGCCGCTCTTCGAATGGCTGCCGCTGTTTGCCTTGCCCTCGCTTGCCGCGATCGCGGCGACATACATCATGCTGCGCTGGTCGCAGCGCCACCGGCTCAGCCACGAGATGGTGCATCGCGTGGAGATGCCGCATCTTTCCCTGGGCGGCCGTGTCGCGGGCGTCGGCATCATCGCGACCGCAATCGTGCTGATGGCGGCGTCGGCCTGGGGCTATCAACTAGGCCTGCCGACCGCGATCGCAGGAACCGCTACCGCGGCGATCACGCTTTTCGCCGAAGGAAAATCGCCGGTCACAGTGGTGAAGGGCGTTTCCTGGGGCGTGCTGCCGCTGGTGGCCGGCCTCTTCGTGCTGGTCGAAGGCCTGCAGCAGACGGGGTCCATCCCCGCGCTTGCCCGGCTTCTCCTGTCGGCGGCGGAGGGCTCGACCGCCGGCACGGCATGGGCCTTCGCCGGCGCAACCGCGCTCGCCGCCAATCTGGTCAATAATCTGCCGGCGGGGCTGGTCGCCGCGACGATCTTCCAGAGCGCAGAGTTTCCCGAAATGCTGCGCCGCTTCGTGCTGATCGCTGTCGATCTCGGGCCGAACCTCTCGGTCACCGGATCGCTCGCCACCATCCTCTGGCTTGCGGCACTCAGGCGCGAGGGCATTTCGGTCAGCGGTTGGGCCTTCATCAAGGTAGGCATCGCCGTCATGCCCCCGGCGCTGGTGCTTTCGCTCTTGGCTGCGTGGATTTCGGGCCCGGCGGCGCTGTAATGCAGTCGATAGGCGTTATTTCCTACGAATGGCGATAGAACGGCCGGCGCGCTCCGGCATCGGCAGCGAAGCATGCGCGTTCGCCATCGCCTCGATTTTTTCCATGATGTCGGCGGGGAAGGGCGCTACCTTCGGTCCGGCCATGTCGACATGCAGCATCAGGTTTTCAGACGTCGCGGCCAGCCAGCCGTCCACGTGCCGCAGTTCCTGGTAGAAGCGGATGCGCTTCTCGTCATGGTCGAGAATTTGCAACGTCGCGGTGACGGGATGGTCGAGATGCAGCTCGCGCACGTAGCAGATATGCACCTCCGCCGTGTATGTGGTCAGTTGCCGTTCCCGGGCATAGTCGGGGCCTAAACCCATCAGCTCGAACGCCGCGTCGGCGCACCGGTCGAACAGCACATTGTAGTAGGCCATATTGAGATGACCGTTATAGTCGATCCAGTCCTTCTGGATTTCCATGACATTGGAGGCGAACGGGGCGGGGATCGGCATCGGGTCGACCTTTGAGATTGCAGGGCGGGGCATCCTGGTCTTAGACAAGGATGGCAATTGTTCGATACCCTTAAATGAACGTGCGCCGGAACCGCAATGGCTCCGGCATGGAGGAAATGAGATGGCTCTGGCGGACCTTGAGAGGGTGGAGCGCAACGCGGCCGGGATCGGGACCGCGCTCGGCATTTTGAAACAGCGTTTCGGCGCGCGCATGCAGACCGGCCAGTCGGTCCGCGAACAGCACGCACACACCACGACCTATATACCGAACCAGGCGCCCGACGCCGTCATCTTTCCCGAAAGCACCGAGGAGGTGGTCGAGATCGTGCGGGTGTGCGCCGAACACCGCGTGCCCGTCATCCCCTTCGGGGTCGGCACGTCGCTCGAAGGGCACACCAACGCGCCGGGCGGCGGCGTCTCGCTCGACATGACGAACATGAACCGCGTCATCCGTGTAGACGCGGAGGATCTCGACTGCGTCGTGGAGCCGGGCATCACGCGCGAGGCGCTGAACGAATATCTGCGCGATACCGGCCTCTTCTTCCCCATCGATCCGGGCGCCAACGCCACGATCGGCGGCATGGCTTCGACCCGCGCTTCGGGCACCAACGCCGTGCGCTACGGCACAATGCGCGACAATGTGATGGCGCTGACCGTGGTCATGGCGGACGGCAAGGTGGTGACGACCGCCAAACGGGCGAAGAAGTCGTCGGCCGGCTATGACCTTACAAGGCTGTTCGTAGGCGCGGAGGGCACGCTTGGCGTCATCACCCAGGTGACGCTCAGGCTCCAGGGTATCCCGCAGGCGATTTCCGGCGGCGTCTGCCCGTTCCCGAGCGTCGAGGCCGCATGCGAGGCGGTTATCGCGACGATCCAGATGGGTATCCCGGTGGCGCGCATCGAGCTTGTCAATCAGCTCATGATGCGCGGCATGATCAACTATTCCAAGCTCGATTACCCGGAAAGCCCCTGTCTGTTCCTGGAATTCCACGGCAGCGAGGCCGGTGTGAAGGAGCAGGCCGAAATGTTCGGCGAGATTGCCGACGAATATGGCGGCGGACCGTTCATGTGGACCACCAACGCGGAGGAACGGGCGAAGCTGTGGAAAGCGCGCCACGACGCCTATTGGGCGTCGATGAGCCTGAGGCCGGGCGCGCAGGGCATCTCCACCGATGTCTGCGTGCCGATCTCCGGGCTTGCCGAATGCATCGCCGCGACCGAGATCGACATCGCCGAGAACGGCCTCATAGGCCCGATCGTCGGCCATGTCGGCGACGGCAATTTCCATGTGGCGCTGCTGCTGGACGCCAAGGACCCGAAGGAGGTCGAGGCGGCGGAAGCCTTCATCGCGCGCCTCAACATGCGGGCGATCGCCATGGACGGCACCTGCACGGGCGAACATGGCATCGGCCAGGGCAAGATGGCGTTCCTGGAGCGTGAGCTTGGCGCCGGCGTCGATGTCATGCGCACCATCAAGAAGGCGCTCGATCCCGACAACATCATGAACCCGGGAAAGATCATGCCGAGCCATCGGCATTGAGATGAGGATGTCATCCCGGTTTTCGGGCAGCGCGCAGCGATAGCCGGAAACCGGGATGACGCGAGTGCAGCCGCTCAGCCGTGGCAACAATCTCCGGCCACCGTCGGCCGCTCTTCGTATTCGTCGTGCAATCGCACCCAGTTCATCGTGTTCGGCTGCGTTTCGTTGCGGCCGAGCGGCGCCATGTCGAGCCAGTTATAGGCGCCGATCAGGATGTCGCCACCGCGCGCCCTGGCCATGAACGTGCAGTAGATCGCTCCGTCCTCGCTCTTGTAGAAGGCGGTGATGCCCGGCCAGTCCCGCGAGATGAAATCGGGCCCGGTTTCGAAATCTTGGAAATTGTAGACGACAAATCCCGAGGCGACCTGTTCTTCCGAGAACGATACCTGGAAGTCGAAATTGAAGTTGCTCGGCCCCGACGACACCCAGTCGAATTTCCAGCCCATGCGTTCCTTGTAGGGAAGGAGTTCGGAAAGCGGCGCGCGCGAGGCGGCGACCAGCGAGATATCGTGGTTCCGCAGATGCTGTTCGGCTCCGTCGATATGATCGCACAGGAACGAACAACCCTTGCAGCGGTAGTCGGCGCCGGGGCCGAACATGAAATGGTAGACCAGAAGCTGGCTACGCCCCTTGAACAGATCGGACAGTGTCTTGCGGCCGTCGGTCGTGTCGAAAAGATACTCCTTCTCGACCTTCATCCACGGCAGCTTGCGGCGTTCCTCCGCCAATCTGTCGCGTTCGCGCGTGAACGCCTTTTCACGCGCCAGATGCGCCTTGTGCGCCTGGAACCAGTCGTCCTGCGATACGATGTTGCGAGGTTGCATGGCTTATCCTCCAAATCTCGGTTTCGTCAGGCCTAAGGACGGGCGAGCCCGGCCGTGGCCGACAGGCCCGCGAAATTTCTTGCCACGGTACCCTGTCCCCGGACGGCCGTATCTGTCATTTGCCGCCACGTTATAGACACGCTAATTGGAATAGACTGGCTTTGGGGCGGCCGTTGAACGGCCGCGGGGATTTTTCGGTACCGGAGAAGGAAACTGGCTCGGCTTTTCGTCCTGATCGGCGGCCTTATCGTACTGGCGCTGACTGCGGCATTGATCGGGCCGTATTTCATCGACTGGACATCGTACCGGGCCGATTTCGAGCGCGAGGCAAGCCGTATCCTCGGTCGCCAGGTCAAGGTCGAGGGCGCGGCCACGGCGCGCCTCCTGCCTTTCCCGTCGGTGACGTTTTCGGACGTCCACGTCGCCGGCGCCGATCCTTCCCAGCCTGCGATGACGGTCGATAAATTCTCCATGGACGCCGAGCTTGCGCCTTTCCTGCGCGGCGAAGTCCTGATCTTCGACATGCGGCTCGACCATCCGCATGTCACCGTCACGGTCGGGGAAGACGGCGCGATCGACCTCGCCGCACGCGCGCCTGCGCTTTTCGATCCGCGCCAGGTGACGCTGGAGAAGGTGAGGGTGAATGACGGGACGATCACCGTCCATCACCGTGCCGGCGGCCGCACCTACGTGCTTTCCCGCATCGATGCCGATATCTCCGCCGATTCGCTGGCAGGACCCTGGCGCTTCGACGGGACGCTCGAAGCGGACGGCGAACCGGTCACGCTCACGGCGTCTACCGGCAGGGTCGACGAGACCGGACATATCCGGCTGCGCCTGCGCGCCGATCCGCGCGATTACCCTGTCGCGTTGCAGACGGACGGCGATATCGGGCTGGACAAGGGTGTCGCGCTCTACAAGGGAGATTTCCACCTCGATATAAGGAATGCCGAGGCCAAAGCGCCCGCCGGCGGTTCGGACGATGCCGCCGGTGATGGCGCGATCAAGCCGAAGCCGCCGGCTCCCTATCGGCTCACGGGCGATTTCCAATTCAACGACAAACGGCTTTCGGTCGACAAATTCCGGTTCGAGACCGGCCCGACCGACGACCCCTATACGGCGGAAGGCAACGCCTTCCTCGATATCGGCCGCGAGCCCGGTTTCGGCATCACCGCCAACGGCTCGCAAGTGCGTTTCGACGATGCGCTCGGCAGTGGCGATGCCGCGCCTTCCAAGCTGACGCTCCACGACCGCATCACGGCGTTCGAGCGCGTGGTGAAGGCGCTTCCCAAGCCGGGCATACCGGGCAAGGTCGAACTCAACCTCCCGGCCATCGTCACCGGGGATACGACCGTGCGGGAGGTCAAGCTGTCCGCCGAACCGGCCGAGGGAGGGTGGAAAATCGGCGCGCTCGACGCGACCCTGCCGGGGCGCACGACGCTGGAGGCGAAGGGTTTCCTGCGCACGGGCGGGGATTTCGGCTTCTCGGGCTCGCTCTTGCTGGCCGTGGCGCAGCCTTCGGGCTTTGCCGCCTGGGTCGCGCATGATGTGGACGAGGCGATCCGCCGGCTTCCCGCCGCGGGCTTTCAGGCGAAGGTCGATATTTCGCCGGACAAGCAGGTCTTCCGCGATCTCGAACTCATCCTCGGCGATGCGCGCTTCAAGGGCAGCCTGGAGAACGACGAACCGGCCGACGCCAATCCGTCCATGGTGGTGAAGCTCGACGGCGGCAAGCTGGACGTCGAGGGACTTGCCGCCTTCGCGTCCCTGTTCATCAGCGACGAGGGGAGGACGCGGCTTACCGATCACGATATCGACCTGTCGCTCAAGGCCGGGCCGGTCATGGCCGCCGGGCTGACCGCCAAGTCGGTCGATGCGGGCGTGCGGCTGACGGGCGGGCAGCTCCAGATCGACCGGCTGAGCATAAAGGACCTCGCCGGCGCCACGATCAGCGCTACCGGCGAAATCAAGGATCTCGCGACCCAGCCCACAGGCAATATCGATGCTTCGATCCTGTCGGTCGACCTGGCGCCGCTGGTGGCGCTGCTGGCCAGGCGTTATCCGGCCAACCCGCTGATCGCCGGCCTCGACCGGCGGGCCGAGGGCTATGGCGGGCTTCTGACGGATGCGGAGATAGACGTGGTCGGCAGCGCTGCCGCCGACAAGGGTGGCCAGACCGGCATCGCGCTCAGTGCGCACGGCCGTGCAGGCGGCAGCCATTTCACCGTTTCCGCGTCGGGCAAGGGAAGCAGCCAGGCGCCCGACAAGGCGAACATCTCGCTCAACGCGTCGCTCTCCAACGACGAAGCCGCGCCCGTATATGCGCTCTTCGGCCTGCCTGCGCTGCCGATCGACGCGGCGGGCCGCACCGAGGTGTCGATTGTAGCGAAGGGAGCGCTTGCCGGCGGCATCGCGACCTCGCTCAGCGTCGCCGGCGAGGGGCTGCAAGCCTCCTTCGACGGCAGGATCGGGGAGGCGGATGACGGCATGACGGCCGCCGGCGAGGCGAAGCTCGCCGCCAAGGACGTCCAGCCCTGGCTCATCACCGCCGGCGTCGGACTGCCGGGAATGGGGCTCGGCCTGCCGGTCACGCTCGCCTCGAAGATCACGCTGGCCAGCGGCACGCTCGGCTTCGACGGCATCAAGGGTTCCATCGGCGGCGGTGCGGTTGCTGGCAACCTCAAGGCCGGCCTGAAGGACGGTCTCCCCAATCTCAGCGGGTCGCTCTCGGCCGATACGGTCGATCTTTCGCTCGCCGCCGATATGCTGTTCGGCGACGAGGCGTTGCGGAGCAAGGATCGCGGCTGGCCGACCACGCCGTTCAACACAAGGCCGCAGCCCGCCTTCACCGGCGATCTCGACCTTACCGCAAAGACCTTGCAGGCCGGCCCTCTCGCCACTGTGCATGACGCAAAGTTCAAGGCTGGTCTCGACGCCAACGGGCTCAGCGTATCCGGGCTATCGGCGAAGCTCGCCGGCGGCAGCCTGTCGGGCCTGTTCGAATTGCGCAACAATGGCGGTACGGGCCTCTTTTCGGGGCAGATGAAGCTCGACGGCGCCGACCTGGCGCAATTGCTCGGCGGTACGGGCCTTGGCGGGGCAACCGATCTCTCGGCATCGGTGACGGCAAACGGCAAGTCGCTCGACGCCATGGTGGCCTCGCTCTCCGGTTCCGGCACTTCGTCGTTTCGTGACCTCGTCATCCCCGGCATCGACACCGAGGCGCTGCCGGCGATCCTGGCGGGTGCCGACCGGATCGGCAAGGATATCGATGCCCGCAAGACCGCGGCCTTCGCACCCGCTCTGGTCAGCGGTGGCCATTTCGCGGCGGGCGCGGGAACGCTTGCCTTCACCGTCGCCGAGGGCGTGCTGCGCGCCCCGCCGCTTCGGCTGGAAGGCAAGGACGCGTCCGTCACGATCACGCCTTCCATCGATTTCAACAAGGCGACGGCTGCTGCTTCCGGCACGATCGCCTACAGCCCCGGAGACGAGGCGCTGGTCGGTTCGGAGCCGGATGTCGGCTTCGGCGGCTCGGGTCCGCTGGACGGCATGAAGTTCAAGCTGGACACCGCGCCCTTGGGGCAGTTCCTCACCCAGCGCGCGCTCGAACGTGAGGAAGCCCGTGTCGAGGCCATGCAGGCCGCGCTGCTGGAAAAGCAGAGGCTGCGGCGCGAGACGGCCTATTATCAGGACCTGGACGCGACCCGGAAGCAACTGGCGGAGGCAGCGCGGGAACGTGCCGAGATGCAGGCGGCCGCGAGGGCTGCCGCCAAAGTCGAGGCGGCGCGACAGGCCGAGGAGGCACGCCGGAAGGCCGAAGCGGAAGCGAAGCAGAAGGCTGCCGAAGACGCCAGGGCGGCTGCCGCCGTAAAGGCGGCGGAAGAAGCGCGTCAGAAGGCCGAAGCCGAGGCGGCCGCGAAGGCCGAGGAGGCACGCCAGAAGGCCGAAGCGGAAGCGAAACAGAAGGCTATCGAGGACGCCAGGGCGGCTGCCGCCGTAAAGGCGGCGGAAGAAGCGCGTCAGAAGGCGGAAGCCGAGGCGGCCGCGAAGGCCGAGGAAGAGGCCAAGCGCGCCGCGGCGGAAAAAGCGGCGGAGGTCGCGCAGGCGGCGGCCGAGGCGGCGAGGAAAAAAGCGGCGGAAGAAGCGGAAAAGGCGCGAAAGCAGAAAGAAGACGAAGAATCGCTGGAAAACAGGATCCAGAAGCTTCTCGACAGCGGCAATGCAAGCGAGGGCACCAAGCCAGCCGACCGGAAGCCCGATCCGTCGCACGCGCCCGATGCGCAACATCCCGGCGGCAAATCGGGCGGGTCGCCCGATCGCCCGTCCAAATCTGCCACGTCGGGCGGCTTCGAGAATTTGCCCGGCGTCACCAACATCTTCCGACAGGGCAATATGTCGTTCAAGAATCCCGGGGCGCCCAACTAGAACCGAAGCCCCGATTGGAATCGAAACAGGTCAGCCTTTTCTCACCGCATCGAGCACGAAGAGCCTGAGCGCCGAGGAGAGGTTGGTGTCGCGCGGCCGGCCCTCGTCGATTTCCGCGATCAGCGCCGCCAGCGGCGTCGGGCGTTCGGCCGCGATCTTCTCTAGCGCCCGCTGGAAGGCGTCTTCGAGTGAATAGCTGGTGCGATGGCCGCGGATGGTGACCGAGCGCTTGCGGACGGAGTTCACCGCTCGGTGCCGGGCTTGCCGCGGAAATGGCCCTCGATGAAAGCCCGGTCCTTTGCCTCGACCGCTCGGTCGTGCTGCTTCTCGGCCTTGGACCGGCCATGGAGCGCGCGCTTTTCCGCCGCATGCGAAACCTGCTCGGCGCGGGCCTTGCGCTTGCGGGCCATTCGCAGATTGACGATCTCCGCCACGGTCGGGCCGCCTATTTCTTCCGGAAGGCGTCCAGCGAGACGACGTCCGCGCCCTTGTTGCCCTCGGCGGCGGGCTTGTCGTTCTTCCCGGCCTTCGATTTTTCCTTTTTCTCGGCCGGCTTGCCGCCCTCCGCATCCTGCTTCTTTTGCGAACGTGGGCTCTTCAGCGTCTCGACTTCGGCGGTAGGCGCCTCCGGTTCGGCGGCGCCGGCATCCTGTTTCGGATCGAATTCGAGCTCGAAATTGGCTGACGGATCGTAGAAACCACGGACGGCGGAGAAGGGTATCTCGAGCTTCTCCGGGATATCGGAGAAGGAAAGGCCGATCTCGAAGCCCGCCTCGGTGACCTTCAGGTCCCAGTACTGGTACTGGACGACGATGGTCATCTGTTCGGGATAGCGCTCCTGCAGGCGGCTGGAGATACGCACGCCCGGCGCGTTGGTCATGAAGGTGATGAAAAAATGGTGGTTGCCCGGCAGCCCGGTGCGCGCGACCTCCGTCAGCACTTTGCGCATGACCGCGCGCAGCGCCTCCTGGACGAGGATGTCGTAACGAATGTGATCTTCGGCCATGGATCGTCCGGGCTTGCGCGTGACTCTGACGGAGCCTACCTCTAATCAAGCTTCGCGGCGGCGTAAACCTTGTATCGGCCGCCGCACGAAAGCATATAACCGCCTCGCCCGATTCCATCCAAGCAGCTTCGGCCACGACATTGCAAGCGGCGGAAGGAAGCCTGGCATTTTTTGCGGCGTGTGTCGGGCAGGCGCCCGGCGGATCGTCTATCGAGGCGAGCCGCGTTGCCCACGCGAGCCAAACCGGAAGCAGCGACATGACAGCGAGATTCCTGCGCATCGCGATCGTGCTCGGCCTCATCTCGGCCGTGGGGCCGTTTGCGATCGACATGTACCTGCCGGCCTTGCCGTCGATCGGCAGCGACCTTTCCGCATCGAGCGGCGCGGTGCAGATGACGCTGCTCGCCTTCTTCCTGGCCGTCAGCGTCGGGCAGATCCTGGTCGGCCCGCTTTCCGACATGATCGGCCGCAAGGCGCCTCTCTATGGCGGGCTCGGTCTTTTCGCCGCAGGCGGCGTCGGCGCGGCTTTGTCGCCGACCATCGAATGGCTGATCTTCTTCCGCTTCGTGCAGGGCTTTGGCGCCTGCGCCGGCATGGTCGTGCCGCGTGCCATCGTACGCGACCTGCATACGGGACCGGAAGCGACGCGGCTAATGGCCCTCCTGATGCTGGTGTTCAGCATTTCGCCGCTTCTGGCACCGTTGAGCGGCAGCATCATCATCGGCCATCTCGGCTGGCGGGCGATCTTCTGGGTCGTCACCGGTGCGGCTGTCGCCGGCATCGGGCTGCTCGCCTTTTTCCAGGCGGAGACCCGGCCGCCGGAGGAGCGTGTCGGCAGCGGCATCCGGACCGCGCTCACCAGCTATTGGTATCTGTTGCGGGATGGTCGTTTCCTGGCGCTTACCTTCATCTCCGGCTTCGGCATATCGAGCTTCTTCGTCTACCTGTCGGGCTCGTCCTTCGTCTTCATAGACCATTTCGGGCTGAGCCCGTTCCAGTACAGCCTGGCCTTTTCCTTCAACGCCGTCTCCTTCTTCGCCATGGCGCAGCTTACCGGAATGCTCACGGAGCGTTATGGGCTGGAACGCGTGATGCGCGTGGCGGTCGCCGGCTATATGGGGCTCATGGTGCTCCTGTTCGTGCTCACCCTTGCCGGCGTGGACAGCGTAGAAGTGCTGATGGGGCTGCTTTTCGTCGGCTATGGCTTTCTCGGCCTCGTCATGCCGACGACCACGGTGCTGGCGCTCGACGATCACGGGCCGATCGCGGGCGCGGCCTCGGCGCTGATGGGAACGCTGCAATTCGCAGTCGGAGTACTTGCCATGGCGGTTGTCGGCTATTTCTCCAACGGCACCGTGCTCCCCATGGTAACCGGCATCGCCGGCTGTGCGTTCGCGGCGTTCCTGCTAGCCCAGTTCGCGGCAGGGCGGCCGGACCGCGCCGCAAGGGAAGGGGCGCCGGCCGAATAGCGGCAAGGGAGCATGCGTGGGGAAGGAGAAGTGGAGGCTTCTGTTGCCAGGTGCCTCCGAACCCCGCCTAGCAGTGCGAACCACTAGGGCTTGATTTGAAGCGTTCGCACTGCTTACGCAGCGAGACGAGCTTCCGCATAGTTGTCATTAGCAACTATAGGTTTAGCCCGATAACGGTGGTACAATGCCGGGCAAAAGTCCGATCTTTACACCTTCGTCGATCCTGTTTCGCCCCCATCAAAAGCCGCCCGTGAGGAATGCGGCGGTTTTTGGTGGAGGCGCCGGGTACCGCCCCCGGGTCCGAACGGCTTATTACATCGGCAGTTTATCGCCATAGCCGGACGAGCCGGCAGCCCGAATATAGGTGCCAAGCCGTTCGATGGGAAGAGGCCGGAACGACCGGATCCGGGTCTAGCCGCAGCTTTGCCCCGAAAAGCGGGCGCCGGCTTGTGTTTCCTTTGCCAAGCCTCTATATGCGCGCTCATTCCACACACGGATCATGGTTTTCGTTCGGGAGAAATCCGGCGAAGACCGCCGGTGGCGGCCTGGAAATTCCAGTCGTCAGGATCCGTGGAGGCTTGAACCGGAAAGGACGATTAAATGGCTCTGCCTGATTTCAGCATGCGCCAGCTTTTGGAAGCTGGCGTCCACTTCGGCCACCAGACGCATCGCTGGAACCCGAAAATGGCGCCCTACATCTTCGGCGCCCGCAATAATGTTCATGTGATCGACCTCTCGCAGACGGTGCCGTTGCTGCACCAGGCGCTGAAGCTCATATCGGACACGGTCGCCGGCGGCGGCCGCGTGCTTTTCGTCGGCACCAAGCGCCAGGCGTCGGAACTGGTCGCCGACGCGGCGCAGCGTTGCGCGCAATATTATGTCAATTCGCGCTGGCTGGGCGGCATGCTCACCAACTGGAAGACGATCTCCAATTCGATTGCGCGCCTGCGCAAGCTCGACGAATTGCTCGCCGGCGAGGCCCAGGGCTTCACCAAGAAGGAGCGCCTCAATCTGGAACGCGAGCGCGAGAAATTGAACCGCGCGCTCGGCGGGATCAAGGATATGGGGTCGACCCCCGACCTGATCTTCGTGATCGACACCAACAAGGAAGCGATCGCGATCCAGGAGGCCAAGCGGCTTGGTATCCCGGTCGTGGCGATCGTCGATTCCAACTGCGATCCCGACAAGATCGACTATCCTGTGCCGGGCAATGACGACGCCGCCCGCGCCATCTCGCTTTATTGCGATCTGGTGTCGAAGGCCGCGATCGACGGCATCGCCCGCCAGCAGGGCGCGCTCGGCGTTGATGTCGGCGCTTCCGTGGAAGCGCCGGTGGAACCGGCTCTGGAAGAGGCCCCGGCCGAATCGGGTATTTCGGCATCCGCCGAGAGCGGCGAGACTGCCGAAGGCGCGACCAGGGCCTGATCCGGATTTCGCGGCTTTATGGTTCAAGGGAGCGCGCATTGCCGCGCTCCAAACATTTCCCGTCGCATCGGCGTCCGCCCCCAAATGGCTGGCGCTTTTGCGTATTTGAATGACGAGGCAAAAATGAGCATTTCCGCAGCACAGGTGAAAGAGCTCCGCGACATGACCGGAGCGGGCATGATGGATTGCAAGGCCGCCCTTACCGAAACGGGCGGCAATATCGAGGAGGCGGTCGACTGGCTGCGCAAGAAGGGTATCGCCAAGGCCGACAAGAAGGCCGGGCGGACCGCTGCCGAGGGGCTGATCGGTGTGGCCGCCGACGAGCTTTCCGCCGTCGTGGTCGAGGTCAATTCCGAGACCGACTTCGTCGCGCGCAACGAAACCTTTCAGGACCTGGTACGCAACGTCGCGAACGTGGCGCTTGCGACCGACGGTTCCAGCGAGGCGGTGGCGAACGCCGCCTATCCCGGCTCCGGCAAGAACGTGACCGAGACGATCAAGGACGCGGTCGGCACGATCGGCGAGAATCTGGGCTTCCGCCGCTCAACGAAGCTCTCGGTCAAGTCGGGCGCCGTCGCGACCTATGTTCACAACGCCGCGGCTGATAATCTCGGCAAGATCGGCGTGCTCGTCGCCATCGAGACGGCGGGAGATGCCGCAAAGGCGCGCGCCTTCGGCCGTCAGGTCGCGATGCATGTGACGGCGACGACGCCGATGGCGCTGACCGAGGCCGAGATCGATCCCACCGCGATCGCCCGCGAGAAGGCGATCTTCTCCGAGCAGGCGCGTGCGTCCGGCAAGCCCGAAGCGATCATCGAGAAGATGGTCGAGGGCCGCATGCGCAAGTTCTACGAGGAGGTCGTGCTGCTCAAGCAGGCTTTCGTGGTCAATCCGGACCTGACGGTGGCGCAGGCGCTCAAGGAGGCGGAGAAGGATATCGGCGCGCCAGCCACGATCGCCGCCTATGTCCGCTTCGCTCTTGGCGAGGGCATCGAGCGCGAAACGACGGACTTCGCCGCCGAGGTCGCGTCCGTCGTGAAGAAATAGGCCCGTTCGAAGGCTTCACGTTCAGTGAGGGCGCCGCGTGACATCGCGGTGCCCTTCGTGTATCCGGGTTTCGCCTTCCATCAATTTGAGGAAAACATGCCGGAAACACCCCGCTACCGCCGCGTGCTTCTGAAAGCTTCCGGCGAGGCGTTGATGGGCGAACAGGGGTTCGGCATCGACGTTTCGGTGGTCGACCGCATCGCGGCCGATATCGCCGAGGCGCGCGAGATGGGCGTCGAGGTCGCGGTGGTTATCGGCGGCGGCAACATCTTCCGCGGTGTCGCGGTCGCTTCCAAGGGGGGCGACCGTGTCACCGGCGACCATATGGGCATGCTCGGCACCGTCATCAATTCGCTGGCGCTCAGAACCTCGCTCGTGAAGATCGGCGTGGAAGCGGTTGTTCTATCTGCGATTGCCATGCCGGAACTATGCGAAAGCTTCTCGCAGCGTCAGGCGACGGCCTATATCGACGCCGGCAAGGTCGTGATCTTCGCTGGCGGCACCGGCAACCCGTTCTTCACGACCGATTCGGCGGCCGCGCTCCGCGCCGCCGAGATCGGCGCCGACGCGCTGTTCAAGGGCACCCAGGTCGACGGCGTCTATTCGGACGACCCGAAAGTGAACCCCTCGGCGACACGCTATGAACATATCACGCATGAGCAGGTGCTGAGCGACGGGCTGCTCGTCATGGACACGACGGCGATTGCGCTTGCGCGGGAGAACAACATCCCCATAATCGTCTATTCCATTCATGAAAAGGGCGGCTTCGGCGCAATCCTCAGGGGCGAAGGCCGGTGCACCGTCGTGTCGGATGCATAGTGCCGCAAGCGGTTTTGATTTGGCAGGCCGGTCGATCTTCGGTTCGGCAACCGGTACAGGAAGCGTGTAGATGAGCAACTCCATCGATTTCAACGACATGCAGCGGCGCATGGACGGCGCCATCAGCGCCTACAGGAACGATCTGGCATCGCTCCGTACCGGTCGCGCGTCGGCAAACCTCCTCGACCCGATCCATGTCGACGCCTATGGCACGTCGATGCCGGTCAACCAGGTGGCTACGGTAACGGTGCCGGAGCCGCGCATGATCTCGGTTTCGGTCTGGGACAAGCAGATGGTGGGTGCCGTCGATCGCGCGATCCGCGAATCCAATCTCGGTTTCAACCCGATCATGGACGGGACGACGCTGAGAATACCCCTGCCGGAACTTACCGAGGACCGGCGCAAGCAGCTTGTGAAGATCGCGCATCAATATGCCGAGCAGGCGAGGGTGGCGGTGCGGCATGTGCGCCGCGACGGCATGGAGCAAATCAAGAAGGCGGAAAAGGACGGGGATATCAGCCAGGACGACAGCCGTGTCCATTCCGACCGCACGCAGAAATTGACGGACGACACGATAGGTTCCATCGACAGCCTTCTCGCCGAGAAGGAAGCGGAGATCCTGCAGGTCTGAACCGCGGCCAGGGCGCAGGCGGGCGAAAGAAGCGGATGGCGAAGCCGACGCATATCGCGATCATCATGGATGGCAACGGGCGCTGGGCGAAGGCGCGGGGCCTGCCGCGCGCCGCCGGGCACCGGGCAGGGGTCGAGGCCTTGCGCGAGACGGTGCGCGCAGCCGGCGACATGCGCATCCCGTGGCTTACCGTCTACGCCTTCTCCTCGGAGAACTGGACACGCCCCAAGGCCGAAGTGAGCGACCTCATGGGCCTGCTCAAGCTCTTCATCCGCCGCGATCTCGCCGAACTGCACAAGAACGGTGTCAGGGTGCTGGTGATCGGCGATAGGGAAAACCTCGCGCCGGACATCAAAGCCCTTCTCGATGAAGCTGAATCCCTTACAAAAGCCAATACCAGCATGAGCCTGGTGATCGCCTTCAACTATGGCGCCAGGGACGAAATCGCCCGGGCGGCGCGGAAACTGGCGCAGGCGGCAAGGGAAGGGCGCATTGCCCCCGGGGAAATAACACCCGAATCCTTTGAAGCGTTTCTCGACACGGCCGCCATGCCGGACCCCGATCTCGTCATCCGCACGAGCGGTGAACAGCGCCTGTCCAATTTCCTTCTCTGGCAGGCCGCCTATAGCGAACTGGTATTCATGCCCTGTTACTGGCCGGATTTCGACCGGCGCAAGCTGGCCGAGGCGATCGACATCTATTCGGCGCGCGACCGCCGCTTCGGCGGCGTCGCGCCCCAAGACGTGGCATTGTGAGCGCCGGTCCGGATGAGCGGCAAGCGGCGCGAGGCGGAATGAACAATCTCCAGATGCGCGCTGTCTCGGCTTTCGTGCTTGCGGCCGTCGCCCTGTGGCTCACATGGCTGGGCGGAGCCCCGTTCAGGCTGCTGGTGCTCCTCGGCGCGGCGCTGGTCTATTACGAATGGGTTTCGATGGCGAGGCTTCGAATCCATCGCTGGGCCATCGGCGGCCTTGCGCTGGCGGTCGTCGCCGTGATGCTGGTCGCGGGCTTCCCCGCCAGCGCGCTGGCCGTTGCCCTTCTGGCCGGCATCGGCGTCACGCTTGCCGCCGGATGGGGGCTGGGCCGCGACATGTCGGCGGCCGCCGCGCTCGCCTATGCGGGCCTTGCGGCGGCCAGTCTCGCCCTGCTGCGGGGCGACGACGGAGCCGGGTTGAAAGCCATCCTTTTCCTGTTCGCCGTCGTCTGGGCGACCGACATCGTGGCCTATTTCACTGGAAAGACCTTCGGAGGGCCAAAACTCGCACCGTCGATATCGCCGGGGAAAACCTGGAGCGGGGCGATCGGGGGCACGGTTGCGGGCGTCGTGGCCGGCGTGGCGGCGGCAGCGGCGGCAGGCTCCGGCTCGATCGGCATCGCGGCGGTGACGGCCCTTGTGCTGGCGATCGTGGCACAGGCGGGGGATCTTTTCGAATCGGCGGTGAAGCGCCGTTTCGGCGTGAAGGATTCGAGCCGCATCATCCCCGGTCACGGCGGCCTGATGGACCGCGTCGACGGGCTCGTGGCCGCGGGCTTCGCGCTTTTCCTGATCGGCGCGGCGCTCGGCGGAATGGACCAGCCGTCGCATGGCCTTTTCGGCCCGTAACAGGCTTATATCGCGGCCATCGAATCGCCGGGATCGAATCGCAATCCACAGGCCGCCGGTTGCGGACCCCAATTGAAGGAATGCCTCAAGGAATGCTCGCTTCGCTTTTCAGCACCAACGGAATCCTGATCGGCACGATCGTGCCGTTCCTGTTCGTGCTGACGGTCGTCGTCTTCGTGCACGAGATGGGGCATTATCTCGTCGGCCGCTGGTGCGGCATCGGGGTAAAGGCGTTTTCCATCGGCTTCGGGCCGGAAATCGCGGGCTTCAACGACCGGCGCGGAACCCGTTGGAAGCTCTGCCTGATACCGCTTGGCGGTTATGTGAAATTCGTCGGCGACATGAGCGCCACCAGCGCGCCCGATCCAAGCGAGATTGAGACGCTGACCGACGAGGAACGCAAGGTCGCGTTCCACACGCAGGCGCTGTGGAGGCGGGCCGCCACGGTGTTTGCCGGGCCGTTCTTCAATTTCTTGCTGACGATCGCTGTTTTCACTGTTCTTTTCGCTACTTACGGGCGTTATGTGGCGGAGCCGATGGTGGCGAAGGTGCAACCCGGCAGTTCGGCGGCCGCCGCCGGCTTCATGCCCGGCGACCGCTTCGTTTCCGTCAACGGCGTCAAGGTGGAGACGTTCGGCGACGTGCAGCGTCTGGTGTCGCCCAACGCCGGGGAGGCGCTCCGCTTCGTCGTGCGGCGGGACGGCAAGGACGTGGTGCTGACCGCGACGCCCAAACAGACCGAGGAGACCGACGCGCTCGGCAACAAGGTCAGGATCGGCGTCATCGGCGTCGTCAACGACGAGGCGCTCGGCCAGCCGCACGTCGTCTCCTACGGACCCGTCGAGGCGTTCGCCCAGGCGACCGTCGAGACATGGCGAATCATCGGCCGCACCGGCGATTTCCTCAGCCGCTTCGCCGTCGGGCGCGAAGACAGATGCCAGCTCGGCGGGCCCGTGAAGATCGCAGACATGGCGGGCAAGGCGGCGCAACTGGGCTTCGAATGGCTGATACAATTGGTGGCCCTGCTTTCGGTGGGGATCGGCGTGCTCAACCTCCTGCCGATCCCACCGCTGGACGGCGGACATTTGCTGTTCTACGCGCTGGAGGCGGTGTTTCGCCGGCCGGTCTCTGAAAAGGTCGTGGAGATCGTCTATAAGGCTGGCCTGCTTGCCGTTCTGCTGTTTATGGGATTCGTGTTCTGGAATGATATTTTCGGCTGCCCGACGTGAACGGGGAAGGGAAACACGGCTCACGGATGCACGGAATTGAGACAGCGTTTACCATGCGATTCGATAGGCGTGACGCGAATGCCACGCCTTTCGGTTAAGTAAATACAAATTAACCAGATACCTTGCGTGTAGGGAAAATCCGGCTATTACGGTTTGAGAGTGGCTGCCGATATCCGGGATTTCGCGCCTAGGGGACTACGGGAAAAGGTTAAGAGGCCCGATGAAGGTAACTTCGAGAATTCTGAGCGTCGTGTTCGCGGCGGCTCTGTATGTGGGCTTGAGTGTCCCGGTCGCAACGGTATTCGCACTGGCGGCGGTTTCCGCCTCCCACGCGGCGGTGGTGAGCAATATCGAGGTCCGCGGGAATCATCGCGTCGATTCGGCGACGATCCGCAATTACCTGTCCATCAAGCCGGGCAAGGCGTTCAGCAGCGGCGACATCGACGCGGCCGTGAAACGGCTGTTCTCGACGGGGCTGTTCTCGGATGTCCAGATCAACCAGGTCGGCAGCTCACTGGTCATCAAGGTCTCGGAATACGCGACCGTCAACCAGGTGATCTTCGTCGGCAACAAGAAGATCAAGGACGACCAGCTCACGCAGTCCGTCCGGCTGAAGCCGCAGGGCTCGTTCTCGAACGCCATCCTCGATGCCGACGTCAAGCGGATCAAGGAAGCCTACAACAATATCGGCCGCAACGACGCGACCGTCACGCCCCAGGTGATTGACCTGGGCGAGAGCCGCGTAAACGTGGTTTTCCATGTCAATGAGGGCGGCCGGACCAAGATCCAGGCCATCAACTTCGTCGGTAACAAGGCCTTCAGCAGCCGCCGCCTGTCGGATGTGATCTCGACCAAGAAGTCGAACATCCTCTCTTTCCTGATGCGCAACGACGTCTATAACGAGGACAGGCTGAGGGTCGACGAGGAGGCGCTTCGCCGCTTCTATTACAATAACGGCTATGCGGATTTCCGTGTCGTTTCGTCTTCGGCCGACCTGAACGATTCGACCAACGAATACACGATCAACATCACGGTGGATGAAGGTCAGCGCTATCGGTTCGGGGATATCACGATCGACAGCAGCATCCAGGGAATGGATTCCAACGCGCTGAAGGGGCTTCTTAAGAGCCGCAAGGGCGATATCTACAGCGCCAAGAACGTCGAGGATTCGCTGGTCGCTCTGACCGAGCACATGGCCGGCCTCGGCTACGCCTTCGCTCGAGTCACTCCGCGCGGCGACCGTAATTTCGAAACCAGGACGATCTCGGTCGCCTATGCGGTGGACGAAGGGCCGCACACCTATATCGAGCGTATCGAAATCCGTGGAAATACGCGCACGCGAGACTATGTCATCCGCCGCGAATTCGACATCGGCGAGGGCGACGCGTTCAACCAGGTGCTCATCCAGCGCGCGAAGAAGCGCCTGGAAGACCTCGACTACTTCACCTCCGTCAACATATCGACGGCGCCGGGCTCCGCGCCCGACCGGGTCATCCTGATCGTGGACGTGGTGGAGAAGTCGACCGGCCAGTTCACCATCGGCGCCGGCTATTCGACGGGCGAGACATCGTCGAGCGGCAAGGGTATCTCGCTGCAGGGATCGATAGCGGAGCGTAACTTCCTCGGCCGCGGGCAGTTTATCCGCGTCTCGGCCGGCGGCGGACTGGACGGATCGCGCGATTATGCGCTTTCGTTCACGGAGCCGTATTTCCTGGGCAGGCGCATTTCCGCCGGCTTCGATATCTATCGCTCGACGCGAACCTACAATTTTTACACCAGCCAGTTGACCGGCGGTACGATTCGCTTCGGTCTGCCGATCACGGACGCGCTGTCGACGGAATACGCTTACAACATCGTCAGTGAGAAATACGACTATCGGAATTGCGGAAGTGGCCCGACCCTTGGCGAATGTAAGCTTTCGCAGGTTATTCGTGATGCGATCGAGAAGAGCCCGTGGCTCAAGTCGTCGGTCAGCGGCTCAATCATCTACAACACGATCGACGATCTGAAGAACCCGGCCAACGGCATCTATGCCAAATTCACGACGGAATATGCCGGTATCGGCGGCGACGCCAATTTCGTGAAGTTCACGGCGCGGGGAAGCTATTACAAGACCGTTTCCGAGCAGATGGATCTGGTGGCGCTCCTTTCTGGTGGTGCCGGCTATATGCACGGATTTGGCTCCGACGGGATGCGCGTCTTCGACCTGTTCGAGAGCAACGACCGCATCATTCGCGGCTTCGAGTTCAACGGTATCGGACCTTACGACAGCAGCACCGGGGATCATCTTGGCGGCACGACCTATTTCAACGCCACCGCCGAACTGCAATTCCCGCTGCCGGTCGTTCCGCCGAGCCTCGGCTTCAAGGGAGCGGTCTTCGCTGATGCGGCGACGCTCTACGGCAATAAGCTGTCGTCCCCCTGTACGAACGGATCGGGCGTCCAGACCGGCGGTGATTGCATGGCAGGTACCGGCATGAAGTGGCGTGCGTCCGCTGGTGTCAGCCTGATGTGGGCGTCGCCCTTCGGCCCGCTGCGGTTCGATTACGCGATCCCGGTCATAAAGCAGGCCGGCGACAAGGTGCAGAACTTCAATTTCGGTATGTCGACGCAATTCTGACCGGCACGACAATCCCTTCCGGCCCGGCAAGGGCCGAGAAGAAGAGGCATAGCAAAGCGCGCGGCGTCATGGCGGAACCTGTCTTCTTCGCACCGTCGCGCGCTTATACGGCCGCCGAGATCGCTTCGCTCACGGGCACGAAACTCGCCGACGACAAATTTTCCGGCGCCGAGATACGCGGCGTCGCCCCGGTTCAGGACGGTGGCGACGGCATGCTGGTCTTCGTCGACGGCAAGCGCCATGGTGCGCTGCCCAAGGGCTTGCGCGCGGCGGCCCTCATCTGCAATCAGGAAATCGCCGGCCACGCGCCGCCGGATATGGCGGTCCTGATTTCAGGCAGGCCGATGTACGCCTTCGCCGCGGCCACGCGTGTGCTTTATCCTCTGGCCGCCAGGCCTGGTCCGGTCACGGGCGAGACGGGCATCTCGCCTGCCGCCCATGTTGCCGAGGACGCCGACGTGGAACCCGGCACCATCATCGAGGCCGGTGCCGTGGTCGGCGTCGGCGTCGGCATCGGCGCGGGCACCGTCATCGCCGCCAACGCGGTCATCGGCCCGAACTGCCGCATCGGCAGGAACTGCTACGTGGGACCGGGCGCGACCGTCCTTTCCGCGCTGGTCGGGGACCGCGTGATCATCCATGCGGGCGCACGGATCGGCCAGGACGGCTTCGGCTATGTGCCGGGGCCGAACGGGCCGGAGAAGATCCCGCAACTCGGCCGCGTCATCATCCAGGACAGTGTCGAGATCGGCGCCAACACCACGATCGACCGCGGCGCGATGTCCGACACGGTGATCGGCGAAGCCACCAAGATCGATAATCTCGTGCAGATCGCGCACAATGTTAAGATCGGGAGAGGCTGTATCGTCGCGGGGCAATGCGGTATCGCAGGCTCCGTCACGCTCGGCGACTTCGTCATGCTGGGCGGCAGGGTCGGCGTATCGGACCACATCACGCTGGGCATCGGCGCCCAGCTCGCGGCCTCCAGCGGGGTGATGGACAACGTGCCCGCCGGTGGGATATGGGCGGGAACGCCGGCCGTTCCGATCCGCGAGTTCTTCCGCCAGATCGCCGGCTTGCGCAAGATGTCGAAGAGCAGGCCACGGAAAAGCGAACCGCAATGAACGACACCACCAAAGTGCTCGAAGCGGCGGACATCATGGAACTGATGAAGCTCCTGCCGCATCGTTATCCTTTCCTGCTGGTCGATCGCATCGTCGATATCGACGGCGACAGTTCGGCGACCGGCATCAAGAACGTCTCGGTCAACGAGCCGCATTTCCAGGGGCATTTCCCCGAACAGCCCGTGATGCCGGGCGTGCTGATCGTCGAGGCGATGGCGCAGACCGCCGGCGCCATCTGCATCAAGAATTCGGGCAACGACATGCCGGCGCTGGTCTATTTCATGACCATCGACAACGCGAAGTTCCGCAAGCCCGTCGTGCCCGGCGACCAGGTCGAGATCAAGGTCCGGAAGACCAAGCAGCGTGGCAATATCTGGCGTTTCGCCTGCGAGGCGCTGGTGGATGGCGGCAAGGTGGCCGAAGCCGACATATCGGCGATGATGTCCTTCAAGCCGATAGCGTGAGCGTGTGATGCCATCCACTTCCATTCATGCCTCGGCAGTCGTCGAGAACGGCGCGCAATTGGGCGAAGGCGTCCAGATTGGCCCTTTCTGCCATGTGAGCGGCGATGCCCGGCTCGGCGGCAACGTCAAGCTTGTGAGCGGCGTCACCATTCTCGGCGCCACCACGATCGGCGAGGGGACGGTCGTCTATCCGAACGCGGTGCTAGGCGGCGCGCCGCAAAACAACAAGCACAAGGGCGGACGCACGACCCTGGTGATCGGCAAGAACTGCGTCATCCGGGAATCGGCCACCATGCATACCGGCAGCGATACCGGGCACGGCACGACGACGGTCGGCGACAATTGCATGTTCATGGCCTATACGCATGTCGCTCATGATTGCGTCGTCGGCGACAACGTGACCTTCGCCAACAATGCGTCGCTCAGCGGCCATTGCGAGATCGGCAACAACGTCATCATTTCGGGCATGACGGCGGTGCACCAGTTCGTGCGCGTCGGCCACCACGCCTTTCTCGGCGGTATGTCGGCCATCGTGGGCGACGTCATTCCCTTCGGCATGGCTGTCGGCAACCGCGCGCATCTGCGCGGCCTCAACGTGGTCGGCATCAAGCGTTCCGGTTTGCCCAGGAGCGAATTGCTTGCGCTGCGTCATGCCTATAAGACGATTTTCGATCGCGATCATCCTATTACGGAAAACCTCGAGACGGCTGCCAGGGAGTTCACCGGCTCGCAGGCCGTCGCCGATGTGGTCGAATTCATGACCAGCCGAGGCAAACGCTACTTCACCGTGCCCGCGCTCAATGGCGGCGACGACGATGATGATGACGGAGAGGACTGAAACCGGCCCGACGCGCCCTTCACCCGCTGACAAGCTCCGCGTCGCCGTGATCGCGGGGAGCGGCAGGTTGCCGGAAGAGGTGGCGGCGAAACTTGCCGAACAGGGACGCGCGCCTTTCATCGTCGCGCTCGAGGGCGAGGGGCCGGGCGATCGCTTTTCCGCTTACGACCACATTCTTATGCCGATGGAGGAAGGCGCAAACCTGCTTTCGATCCTCCGCCAGCACGATATCGGCCGCATCGTGCTTGCAGGCGGCGTGTCGCGTCGGCCGAACCCCTGGAAGCTGCGCAAGAACCTGCGTCTTGTGGCGATGCTGGCGCGATTTCTCATTCCGCTGGCGCGCGGCGACGACAATTTGCTGCGTGCCGTCACGCGCTATTTCGAGGACAACGGCATAAAGGTCACCGGCGCACACGAGATCGTTCCCGACCTCCTGGCGTCCGAGGGACCGATGACGAGGACCAAACCGCTTGCCGCCGACATGAAGGATATCGAAGCCGGTCATGCGGCCGCGCGCGCGATCGGCCTGCTCGATGTAGGACAGGCCGCGATTGCCATCGGCGGCCGCGCGGTGACTCTGGAAGACATTGGGGGAACGGACGATCTGCTTGCCCGGTCGAGAGAATTGCGGGACCACGGCCGGCTGATCGGGAGGAAGCGGGGCGTGCTGGTCAAATGCGCCAAGCCCGGCCAGGAATTGCGCGCCGACCTTCCCACGATCGGGCCGACGACCGTGGACGGCGCCCATGCGGCCGGCCTTGCCGGGATCGCGGTCGAAGCGGGGCGCTCCTTCGTGCTCGACCACGCGGAGACGATCGGACGGGCGGACGCGCTCGGCATGTTTATCTTCGGCTTCGGCCGGTCGGAGGATTGATGGAAGGCGTGCGGCCGCTGAAACTTGCCATCGTCGCGGGGGAGGAATCGGGCGACCTGCTCGGCGCCGATCTGGTTTCCGCGCTTGCCGCGGCGACCGGCCGGGAAATCGAATTGTTCGGCGTCGGCGGCCGCCATCTTCAGGCTCTCGGCCTCGATTCGCTCTTCGATCCGGCCGGCATCTCCATCGTCGGCGTCGGCGCGGTCGTGCGCGACTTGCCGCGCATCGTCTATCGCGTCGGCCAGACCGCGCGTGCCGTGGCGGCGTACAAGCCGGACTGCCTCGTCACCATCGACGTTCCGGCCTTCGGGCTGCGGGTGGCGCGCAAGGTACGCGCGGCGAACCCGGCGATCCCGATCGTACATTACGTCTGCCCCAGCGTCTGGGCGTGGCGGCCGCAAAGGGCGCCGCAGATGCGGCCCTATGTCGACAAGGTGCTGTGCCTGCTGCCGTTCGAACCTCAGGCGCTGGAGCGGCTCGGCGGACCGCAGGGCGTCTTCGTCGGCCATCGCCTGAGTTGGGACCCGGGCATCCTCGCCGCGGCGGAGCGGCAGCGCGAGCGGGCCGGCACTAGAAGGGAAGACGGCGTCACGACATTGCTGGTGCTGCCCGGTTCCCGCGAAGGCGAGGTCAACGCGCTTTTGCCCGCCTTTGGCGAGACCGTGTCCATCCTTCGCGAACGCGGCAACAGGCTGCGCCTTTTGCTTCCGACAGTGCCGCATGTGGCCGATCTCGTAGGCGGGTTGACCAAAGGCTGGCCCGATCGGCCCGAGATCATCCTGGAGCAGGAGCGGAAATGGCAGGCTTTCGGCGAAGCCGACGTCGCTCTTGCGGCTTCCGGCACCGTATCGCTGGAACTGGCGCTCGCGCGCGTGCCGCTGGTGGCGTGCTACAAGGCCGATCCGCTGATGCGGCTGCTCAAGGGCCTGATCAGTGTGTGGACGGCATCGCTGCCCAATCTCATCGCCGATCGTCCGGTCGTACCGGAATACTATAACGAGTTTGTGCGACCGGGCATGCTGGCGCGCCGGATCGAGCAGCTTGCCGCCGTCTCGCTGGAGAGGGCGGCACAGCTGGAGGGTTTTGACGACATCGCCGCGGCACTCTCCACATCGAAGCCATCAGGCGAAATGGCCGCGCAGATCGTGCTTCGCGAGATCCGGGCCAAAGCCCCGAAATAAGAAGGCGCCGCCTTCGCGACGCCTTCGAGGCGGAAATTCTCGCCGATCAGGGATTGGCGCAATCAGCGCTTGGCGACCGGAATGTAGTCGCGCTGCGTCTTGCCCGTATAAAGCTGGCGCGGACGGCCGATCTTCTGGTGCGGATCCTCGATCATCTCCTTCCACTGGGCGATCCAGCCGACGGTGCGTGCCACCGCGAACAGGACCGTGAACATGGTGGTGGGGAAGCCAAGCGCCTTCAGCGTGATGCCGGAATAGAAATCGACATTGGGATAGAGCTTCTTTTCGATGAAATATTCATCGGACAGCGCGATCCGCTCCAGTTCCATCGCAACGTCGAGCAGCGGGTCGTCCTTGATGCCGAGTTCGCCGAGGACCTCATGGCAGGTCTGCTGCATGATGCGGGCGCGCGGGTCATAGTTCTTGTAGACGCGGTGACCGAAGCCCATCAGCCGGAACGGGTCGTCCTTGTCCTTGGCCCGGTTGACGAATTCGGGGATGTGATCGACCGTGCCGATTTCGGAAAGCATGTTGAGCGCCGCCTCGTTGGCGCCGCCATGCGCCGGCCCCCAAAGACAGGCGATGCCGGCCGCGATGCAGGCAAACGGGTTGGCGCCGGAGGAACCGGCGAGCCTCACCGTCGAGGTCGATGCGTTCTGCTCGTGGTCGGCATGCAGGATGAAGATGCGCTCCATGGCGCGCGCCAGCACGGGATTGACCTTGTATTCCTCGCACGGCACCGCGAAGCACATATGCAGGAAATTGGCGGCGTAGTTCAGCTCGTTCCTCGGGTAAACGAAGGGCTGGCCGACGTGATATTTGTACGCCATCGCGGCGATCGTCGGCATCTTGGCGATCATGCGAAGGCTCGCCACCATGCGCTGGTGCGGGTCGGAAATGTCGGTCGAGTCGTGGTAGAAGGCCGACATGGCCCCGACCATGCCGCACATCACCGCCATCGGGTGGGCGTCGCGGCGAAAGCCGAGGAAGAAGCGGTTCATCTGTTCGTGCACCATGGTGTGGTGCGTGACGCGGTAGTCGAAATCTTCCTTCTGCGCCTTGGTCGGCAGTTCGCCGTAAAGCAGGAGATAGCAGACCTCGAGGAAGTCGCCATGCTCGGCAAGCTGCTCGATCGGGTAGCCGCGATGGAGAAGGATGCCCTCGTCGCCGTCGATATAGGTGATGGCCGATTCGCAACTCGCCGTGGAGGTGAAGCCCGGATCGTAGGTGAAGGCGCCGGTGTCCTTGTAAAGCACGCCGATATCGATGACGTCAGGCCCCACCGACCCCTTGCGCACGTCCAACTCATATGATTTGCCGGCGAGATCCAGTTTCGCTTTCGCTTCGGTCATCGCAAACTCCTTCTTCTTTTATTCGTGTCCGAAATCACGGTTGATGCGGTGCAAAGCGTCGTGAATTCGAAATAATGTTTTTTCCCGCCGGGATCTTCCGGATGCCGCCCTTTGTCGGGCGGCGGCAATGTTGCACCGCAAAAGCCTGTTTTCAATACGAATTTCCTTGAACTTCGGACTAATCGATTTGATCTTCTATTCTCATCAGACTTTCGTCGCGCCCGAGCACATCCAGAACGTCGAATACGCCGGGTGACGTGCTTTTGCCGGTCAGCGCGGCACGCAGCGGTTGCGCCACCTTGCCTAGCTTGAGCCCACCGGCTTCGGCGAAGGCGCGGATTGCGGCTTCCGTGGTTGCGGCGCTCCAGTCGCTTACTTTGCGAAGCTCCGGCAGCATCTGGCGCAGTACTCTCCTGCCGTCGCCGTCGAGGATCGCTGCCGCCTTCTCGTCGAACGGCAAAGGCCGCTCGGCAACAAGGAAAGCGGCACTGTCGCGCAGTTCGATAAGTGTTCGCGCGCGTTCCTTCAACCCGGGCATGGCGCGAAGCAGGCGTGCGCCCGCCGCCTCGTCCAGCCTTGCCGCGAAATCCGCGCCGTCCGGCAGATAGGGCAGGGAGGCGACCAGCGCATCGAAGAGCGCTTTATCGTCCATGCGGCGCATGTGGACGGCGTTCAGCGCTTCCAGCTTCTGGAAATCGAAGCGCGCCGCGCCCTTGTTGACGTCTTCGATCTCGAACCAGCGGACCATATCGTCGGTCGTCATGATCTCGTCGTCGCCATGGCTCCAGCCGAGCCGCGCCAGATAGTTCCGGAGCGCGGCCGGCAGGTAGCCCATCGCCCGATAGGCGTCGACCCCGAGCGCGCCGTGCCGCTTCGACAGCTTGGCGCCGTCGGCGCCGTGGATCAGCGGAATATGCGCCATGACCGGCACCGGCCAACCCATCGCGTCATAGATGACCGTCTGGCGCGCCGCGTTGGTCAGGTGATCGTCGCCGCGGATAATGTGGGTCACGCCCATGTCATGGTCGTCGACCACCACCGCATGCATATAGGTCGGGTTGCCGTCCGAGCGCAGGATGATGAAATCGTCGAGGTCCTTGTTGGGGAAGCGCACTTCGCCCTGGACCCGGTCATGCACGATCGTCTCGCCTTCGGCCGGCGCCTTGATGCGGATTGCGCCTCGCGCGCCGGGCGGCGCTTCGGAAGGATCGCGATCGCGCCAGCGTCCGTCATAGCGGGGCGGTCGGCCTTCGGCGCGCGCTTTTTCGCGCATCTCCTCCAGTTCGGCCGGCGTGGCGTAGCAATAATAAGCCTTGCCCATGCGCACGAGTTCCTCGGCCACCTCGCGGTGGCGCGGGGCGCGGGCATATTGCGAGATCGGCTCGCCGTCCCATGTCAGCCCGAGCCAGGTGAGGCCGTCGACGATGGCGGCGGTCGCGGCCTCGGTCGAGCGCTCGCGATCGGTATCCTCGATCCTGAGCAGCATCTTTCCACCGATATGCTCGGAATAAAGCCAGTTGAACAGCGCCGTCCGCGCTCCGCCGATATGCAGGAATCCGGTAGGCGAGGGGGCAAAGCGTGTGACGACGGGCGACATGGCGTTTCCGGGGAGGCGGCGCAGGCCGGAAAATCGGCAGGCACGCGCGCGGTGGCGTTTGGGTGGCGTTGATGTAGCATAGGCGGGCCGGGGTGCAAGCCTTTCGGCGCGGGGAAGGCGTATGGGGGACGACAGCGCGGAGGAGATCGGCGACGAGCGGTCGCAGTTTGGCGCGCGCCTCCTCGATCGTCCGGCGCCCTTCGAGCCGGAAGCCCCCACCGAGCGGGAACGCCCATCCGGAAGAACGCGTGAAGCAGGCGGCGCCGCTCGCCGCCGGTATGGCTATGCGCGCGCGCGGCCGGCTTTCGCGCGCCTCGGAACGTCGATCCGCGAGGCGGCGATCAGCGAATGGGAGCGCGGCACGGCCTTCCTGTTCGTGCCGGTGTGCCTGTCGGTGGGCGCGCTTGTCTATTTCTACATTCCATGGGAACCGACTTTCGCTCCGCTTCTTTCAGGCGCGATGGTTCTGTCGGTTGCGTATTTCCTCGCGCGGTCGAAATTCCTGCTTCGTATCATGCTGTTGGCCGCGCTCCTGGTCATTGCCGGCGTGCTTGCCGCCAAATTCGAGGCCTGGCGCGCATCGACGAAAATGCTCGGCGCCGACATCACCACGAGGATCGTCGGCCGCGTGGTGACGGTCGAGCATCAGGCGAGCGGCCGCGTGCGGCTGACGATCGACATCGTTTCCACGTCGCGCCCCCATTTGCGCTACGTACCCGACCGCATCCGCGCCAGCGCTCGAAAGATTCCTCCCGACATGCGGCCCGGAAGCGGCGTGGAGGGCGTCGTGCATATGTTCCCGCCGAGCGGACCGCTCCGGCCGTCGAGCTATGATTTTTCCTTCAAGAGCTATTTCGACGGGCTCGGCGCGAGCGGCTTTTTCCTGACCAATCCCAAGAGCGTTTCCCTGGCCGCGCCCGCAACCCTCTATGAGCGCGCCGCGGCAGGCGTCGCGAGGTTGCGCGAGGCGCTGGCCGATCATGTGCGCGCCGCCGTTCCCGGTCCCAACGGCGAAATCGGTGCCGCACTGGTTGCCGGCGTCCAATCCGGCATCCCTAACGAGATAAACGAGGCACTGCGGATCACGGGCGTCGCGCATGTGCTGTCGATTTCCGGGCTGCACATGGCGTTGGTGGCCGGCATCGTCCTCGTATTCGTCCGCCTGGGTTTTGCGCTTTTCCCGGGCTTTTCCTCCCGCCATCCGACGAAGAAATACGCGGCAGCCGTCGCGCTCGCGGCTATCGCCTTCTATCTGCTGATATCCGGCGCAGGCGTCGCGACCGAGCGAAGCTTCATCATGCTCGCTGTCATGCTGACGGCCGTGCTCTTCGACCGGGCCGGCATCAGCATGCGCAATTTCGCGCTCGCCGCACTCGCCGTGGTGTTGATCGCGCCCCACGAGATCGTCGGCCCGAGCTTCCAGATGTCGTTCGCCGCGACGGCGGCCCTCATCAGCGGCTATGCCGCCTGGGGCGAGTGGCGCCGGCGCGGCAAACGGCGCTTGCCGCCGCAGGAGGCATCCTACCTCCGGCGTGGCGGCAACACCGCCGCAAAGCACGTCGTCGGCCTCGCCGCCACCTCGCTCATAGCCGGAACGGCCACGGCACTTTTCGCGGCCTGGCATTTCCAGCGCGTCTCGCCGCTCGGCCTCGTCGCCAATCTTTCGACCATGCCGATCGTCTCCGTGGTCGTCATGCCGTTCATGGTGCTCGGACTGGTCCTGATGCCTTTCGGGCTCGACGGGCCGGCCTTCGCGATCATGGGCAAAGGCATCGGCCTCTTCACCGAGATCTCGGTTGCGTTGTCTAAGCATTCGCCTTTCGACGCAATCGGCATCCTTCCAGGTTCGGCGATGATCTTCCTGACGGTGGCCCTTGTGATCCTGACCATGACAACGACCCGTTTGAGGATCGCGGCGCTGCCATTCCTGGCGATCGGCCTCGCCCTCGTCGCCCGGCGCCCGGCGCCGGATCTCTTCATCTCGGAAGATGCGCGCCTTGTGGCGATGAAACTTTCAGGCGGTGTCGTCGCGATCAATCGCAACCGGCCGAACGCTTTCACCCTGGAGGACTGGTCGCGCGCGATGATGGCGACAGACATCGTGAAGCCGGGTGCGACCGCGGCGTCCGCCATGCCCAAAGCCGCGCCGGAGGTGCCGTTCACCTGCACGAAGGAATTGTGCATGGCGTGGAACGCGAGAGGCGTCGTGGTGGCTCACGCCACGACTGAAGACGCCGCCCGCGAGGCCTGCGCCGTGGCCAACCTGATCGTCATCGACGATGCGACCGCAAACGATCCTTGCGGCGGTCCCGGCCCGACGATCATCACCGAGCGCGACCTGGCGCGCCATGGAGCCGCCGCCGTGACATTCCAGGAAACCGACACCGGCTTCCTGCCGACCGTGGAATATTCGATCGAGATGCCATACCGCCCATGGCATGCCGAAAGGGCCTACTCGCGCGCCGCGCGTGGCCTGCCGCCCTATCAGCGCCGGCAACGCGCTTCACCTACCGAAAAAGGATCACACGAAAAGCCACTGGGCAGGGAGAGGCAGCCGCGCAAGAGCGCTGGCGCCGTCTCCGCTCAATAGCGCCGGATCAGTCCGACCAGCTTGCCCTGGACCTTGATGCGGTCCGGGCCGAAAATGCGTGTCTCGTAAGCCGGATTGGCTGCTTCGAGCGCGATGGACGCGCCCTTGCGCCGGAAGCGCTTGAGGGTGGCTTCCTCTTCGTCCACCAGCGCCACGATGATCTCGCCCGGACTGGCCGTGTCGGCGTTGCGGATGATGACCGTGTCGCCGTCCAGTATGCCCGCCTCGATCATCGAATCGCCCTTGACCTCAAGCGCATAGTGATCGCCGCCGGTGAGCATCTCCGGCGGCACGGCGATCGAATGTGTCTGGTGCTGGATGGCGTCGATCGGCACGCCGGCCGCGATGCGGCCCATGACGGGAATGGAAACACCCGCTGCATCGTCATTGTTGGCGGCGGGAACGCGCGGCTTCTCCGGCTGTTTGCGGCCGAGGCTGCCTTCGATCACGCTCGGCGAGAACCGGCGGCTGGCGTTGAGGCCCGGCGCGATCGAATCAGGCAGGCGCAGCACCTCGAGTGCGCGCGCCCTGTTGGGCAGCCGCCGGATAAAGCCTCTTTCCTCGAGCGCGGTGATGAGACGGTGGATGCCGGATTTCGAGGCGAGGTCGAGCGCGTCCTTCATTTCGTCGAAAGACGGAGGAATGCCGGTCTCCTTCATCCTTTCGTGGATGTACATCAGAAGTTCGTGCTGCTTGCGCGTGAGCATCGCGATTTCCCCGAGAATCACCGTAGAAAACAAAACCAGAACAAACACTATATGTTCCAGTTGTGTTCCGCAATCGTTTAAATTTCGATAAACAGGGCGGGAATTGCCGGCGAGCGTCTTCAGCGGATGAAAAGCACCCTGCACTTGTCGCCCGCTTTGGCTTCGGGTGCGTGCGGTTCGCGGACGATGAGGCAATTGGCTTGCGCGAGCGTCTTCAGCATGGAGGAGTCCTGCACACCGAAAGGCGTCGCAAGCAGGCCCTCCGGCGTTTCCTCCGCCGCCGCTCGCACGTAGTCCTGCCGCCGGTCGTTTTGCGCCATCGCCTTGGCCAGCCGGGCTTCTCGGATATCCGGCCGATGGGACCGGCCGCCCAGATGCGCGATGAGGGGCACCAGCAGGAGATGGCTGGTCACCAGGCTCGAAACGGGATTGCCGGGCAGGCCGAGTGCGTGGGTGCGGCCGATGCGGCCGGACATCAGCGGCTTGCCGGGGCGCATGGCGATTTTCCAGAAATCGAGTGTCATGCCCTCGGCGGTCAACACCTCGCGTACCAGATCGTGCTCGCCGACGGAGGCCCCGCCGAGCGTGACCAGTATATCGGCGCGTGCGTCGAGTGCACAACGCAGCGCGGCGGCAATGAGCTTGCGGTCGTCGGGCACGATGCCGAGCTCAAGGACGGTGGCGCCCGCGTCGCGCGCGATCGCCGCGACGCCGTATCCGTTGGAGGCGATGATCTGGTCCGGTCCCGGCCGGCTGCCGGGGGGCAGCAATTCATCGCCGGTTGCGATGATCGCCACCAACGGCCGGCGTATGACGGGAACCTCGGCATGGTTTGCGGCCGCCGCAAGCGAAAGGGCGGCCGGATCGAGTATCCTCCCGGCGGGAAGAAGCGCCTCGCCTTCGGTGAAATCGAGGCCGGCGCGGCGGACATGCCGCCCTTGCGCCACGCTCTCCAGCGCCTCGATGACGCCGTCGCCAACGATGCGCGCATCTTCCTGCAGCAGGATAGCGTCGGCGCCGTCCGGCACCGGCGCGCCGGTGAAGATGCGGACGGTTTCGCCCTTGCCGACCGTGCCGGAATAACGCCTGCCCGCCGGCGCGGCGCCGATGACCTTGAGGCTGGCGGGCAGCGCGGCGACATCCTCGGCGCGGACCGCGTAGCCGTCCATTGCCGAGGCGTCGAAGGGCGGTTGCGTACGCAATGCCGCAAGCGGTTCGGCAAGCACCCTTCCGGCGGCCTTGTCGATGGGCACGTTTTCCTTGTCGAGCGGCTCCGTGCCGGAGAGCAGGCGCTCCAGCGCCTTGTCGACGGGCAGCAATTCGCCGGCGCTCATGCGCCTTTGGCCTTGTAGTCGCCCGACTTGCCGCCGCTTTTCTCCATCAGGCGGATGCCGCCCAGCACCATGCCGCGGTCCACGGCCTTGGCCATGTCGTAGATGGTGAGGCAGGCGACCGACACCGCCGTCAGCGCCTCCATCTCGACGCCAGTCTTGCCGGTGACTTGCGCCGTGGCGACGACCCTCAGCCCCGGCAGCGTTTCGTCGGGCCGAATGTCGACGGAAACCTTGGTCAGGAGCAGCGGATGGCAAAGCGGGATCAGTTCATGCGTGCGCTTCGCCGCCATGATGCCGGCAATCCGCGCGGTTCCGATCACGTCGCCCTTCTTCGCGTCGCCGGCCAGGATGAGCCGCAAGGTATCCAGCTGCATGGTGACGGTGCCTTCGGCGACCGCCACGCGCTCCGTTTCGGTCTTCGCGCCGACATCGACCATGTTGGCCTCGCCGGAAGAGCCCAGATGCGTCAGCGTCGAGGCCATGGTGCTCACTCCGCCGCGCTAGGCGCGCCTGCTTCGCCGGTGAGCAGCGCGCGCGTCGCAACCGCCACATCCGCCTGCCGCATCAGGCTTTCGCCGACGAGGAACGTGCCGATGCCGCTCCGCGCCAGATCGAGGCAGTCACCATGCGTGAAGATTCCGCTTTCGCCGACCAGCAGCCGGTCGGGCGGCGCCATCTTCGCTAGGCGACGTGATGTGTCGAGGCTGACCTCGAACGTCCTGAGATTGCGGTTGTTGATACCGACCAGGGGCGAGGAGAGTTTCAGCGCCCGCTCCATCTCCGTCTCGTCATGTACTTCGATCAGCACGTCCATCCCGAGTTCGAAGGCGGCTTCCTCGAGCGAATGCGCGATGGCGTCGGAAACGCTCGCCATGATGACGAGAATGGCGTCGGCGCCCCAGGTACGCGCTTCGTAAACCTGATAGGGATCGAACAGAAAATCCTTGCGTAGCGCCGGCAGTCCCGTCGCCGCGCGCGCGCTGGCCAGATATTCGGGCGCGCCCTGGAAGGACGGCCGGTCGGTCAGGACCGAAAGACAGGTCGCACCGCCCTGCTCATAGGCAACGGCGAGAGCAGGGGGATCGAAGTCGGCTCGGATCAACCCCTTCGACGGGCTTGCCTTCTTGATCTCGGCGATCAGCGCGAACTTGCCGGTATCGCGTTTGGCGCGAAGCGCCGCGCCGAAACCGCGCGGCCGATCCTGCGCCCTGGCGCGCGCGACGATCTCGGAAAACGGCACGGCCACCTTCGCCGCGGCGATCTCCTCGCGCTTGTAGGCCTCGATCTTCTTCAATATGTCAGCCATTGCTCTCAGCCCGGCCGGGTGGAAACTTCCGCCAGCTTCGTCAGCGCCGCGCGCGCCTTGCCGCCGTCGATCGCCGCGGCCGCGAGCGCGATACCGTCCTGAAGCGAACCGGCCTTGCCCGCCACGAGAATGGCCGCGCCGGCATTCAGGAGCACGATATCGCGATAAGGGCCCTTGACGCCATCGAGCACGGCACGAAGGGCCTCGGCGTTGCGCATCGCATCGCCGCCCTTCAGGTCGGCCGGCGCGACGCGCGGCAGCCCGACATCCTCCGGGAGAACCTCGAAGCCGCGGACTTCGCCGTCCCGCAATTCGGCGACCCTGGTCGGTCCGGCCGTCGTCAGTTCGTCCAGACCGTCGCCATGGACGACCCATGCGGCCTCCGTTCCCAGGCCCTTCAGCACATGGGCGAGCGGCTCGACCCATTCGGGCGAGAAGACGCCGACCAGCTGGCGCCTGACGCCGGCCGGATTGGAGAGAGGGCCGAGCAGATTGAAGATCGTGCGCGTGCCAAGCTCGACGCGCGTCGGGCCGACATGGCGCATCGCCGAATGATGCGACGGCGCGAACATGAAACCGACGCCGGCCTCGCGGATGCAGGTGGATATCTGCTTTGGCGTCGCCTCTATGTTGACGCCAAGCGCGGCCAGCGTGTCGGCCGCGCCGGAGCGGGAGGACAGTGCCCGGTTGCCGTGCTTTGCCACCGGGATACCGGCGCCCGCCGCGACGAAGGCCGCCGCGGTGGAGACGTTGTAGGAGCCCGAGGCGTCTCCGCCGGTGCCGACGATGTCGATCGCGTCGGCGGGCGCCTCGACCGTCAGCATCTTGGCGCGCATCGTCGCCACCGCGCCGGAAATCTCCTCGACCGTCTCGCCGCGCACCCTGAGCGCCATCAGGAAGCCGCCGATCTGGCTCGGCGTCGCTTCGCCCGACATGACGATGTCGAAGGCCGCACGTGCCTCCTCGAATGTCAGGGACGCGCCGCCGGCGACCTTTGCGATATGCGCCTTGAAGTCGTTCATTTCGAGCGCGGACTCCCAGAGCTTGATGTGATCGGATTGAATCGCATCATGCTCTTAATCTCTTTGTTTGAGCATGATCTTTTCGGAAAACCGGTGCCCACTTTTCCGGATCATGCTCTAGTATGCCATCGCGCGCTGGATCGCCGCGCGATCCACGGTGACGCCGTATTCGGCCTGCAGTTTGTTCACCAACTGATCGAGCAGGTCATTGGCCATGCCGGAGGCAAACGACTTGCGCGCTTGCTCATCGACCGAATCGGGGCCGACGCCGGCCGGCTCGAAGACCTCCGTGACCTTGAAGAGAACCTGAGACCGGTCGTCCGGGCCGGAAAACAGGCCGATGCCCCCCTGTCCGACGCCGAAGACCGCCGCGACGCCGTTCTGGCCGAGATCGGCGTCGTTGGAGCCGCGCTTCACGCCGCGCTTCGTCTCTTTTTCGAGTTTGAGTTCCGTTGCGATCTCGTCGAGGGAAGTGCCGGCCTTGGCCTTCTTCTCCATCTCAGTCGCCTTGGCGCCAAGCCGGGAGGTCGCTTCCTCGGCCTTCCAGTCGGCAAGGACCTTGTCGTGCACCTCGTCGAGTGTCCGGTCGTGCGCCGGCTTTATGTCCTGGACTTCATAATAGACGAAGCCTTCGTTCTTGGTGGCGATCGGATCGTTCTCGATGCCCTTGTCGCTATCGAAGGCGTCCTTGAGCAGTTGTTCCGATTCCGGCAGGTCCTTGACCACCGTGCCGTCCGGTGCCCGTCCTTCACGGTCGATCGCATCCACGGTGACGACTTTCAGCCTGAGCTTGTCGGCGGCTTCCTTCATCGTCGCTCCGCCCGCCCGCGCGTCTTCCCATTTGTCGTGCACGTCGAGAAGATCGCGATTGGCTTCGCTCAGCGCCAGATCCTTGCGGATCTGATCGCTGACAGCCGACAGCGGCTTGACCACCTCCGGCGCGATCGAGGTCACACGGAGCAGAACCGGGCCGAACGCGCCCTGCACCACGGGGCTGACTTCACCGACTTGCAAGCTGAAGGCGGCGTCGGCGATCTTCTGCTCGGGCATCTCCGATTTCGCAAATGTGCCGAGCTTCGTATCGGCTTCGGTCTTGTTTTGAGATTTGGCGACGTCATCGAAGGTGGCGCCGCCCTTGATCGCGGCGAGGCCGGCCTTGGCGGCCGTTTCGTCGGTGAAGATGATCTGCTCGATCGTACGCTTCTCCGGCGCGGTGTAGTTCTTGAGATGCGCGTCGTAATCCTCCTTGACCTGCTGGTCGCTGATCGAGGTGGGATCGGCGATGTCCTGCGGCTCCAGCCGGACATAGGCGATCTTGCGGTATTCGGGCGCGGCATACGTCTTCTTGTTCTTTTCGAACCAGGTTTGCAGCGCGCCTGCGGCGGGATCCCCTATCGGTTCGACAAGGGATTGCGGCATGGTGATGTATTCGACCGTGCGGTCTTCGCCGCGGTAAAGCGCAACCGCCTTGAGGAATGCAGCGGGCGCTTTCATCCCTTCAGTCGTTGCATCGACGATCTGCCGGCGGATGGCGGCCTGCTGCTGATTTTGCATGTATTCGTCCGGCCCCATGCCGACCTGGCGCAGCACATAGTCGAACTGCTGCCGGCTGAACTGGCCGTCGGAGCCACGGAAAGCCTGATCCTGGCGGGTCAGGTCCGCGATGCGGTTGGTGGAGATGCCGAGGCCGAGCCGGCGCGCCTGTTCATCCAGTACCGCGCCGCCCACAAGCTGCGACAGGACCTGCTGGTCCACGCCGAACGCGGTCGCCTGCTCGCGCGTCAACCTCTGGCCGAGCTGCTGCGACAGCGTCGAAAGCTGGCGGTCATAGGTGAGCCGGTATTCGTTGGCCGACACGCTGGTATCGCCGGCCGTCAGCACCGTCGTGCTGGCGGAGCCGCCTTCGATGCGGCCCTCGATGCCCCAGACCGCGAAGCTGGCCACCAGAACGATGAAGAACAGTTTGGCGCCCCATGATCCGGCGGCGGTTCTCATTGCACCTAGCATCAGTCAACCCTGTTTTCGGCTCTTCCCCGCCCTGTTCGGCGGCACCAGTGGAATGAATCTGACATTCGACACCCGCTTGATGTCGGCCTCAGGACCGAATGTCAAATTCAAGAATTCTACCAGAATCATGAACTTGCTAGTGGTTCTTCCTGGCTCCAACATTTGCCTCGCGTCCGATACGAATGGGTTGCAAATGCCGGAAGCGAACCACTAGCCCGGCAATAACGCCCTTGCGCCCCGGTGTCGATTGCTTTGTAGGGCGAATTTGGTAGACGGTGGCCTGCGCCGGACGCTTTCTTCACGCGGCCGGTTCGGTACTGAAGGAAGCATCATGGCCCCCGCGATCCGCCCGCTTGTCGCCGGCAACTGGAAAATGAACGGTACCAGCGCCTCGCTCGACGAATTGCGGTCGATCGCGCACGGCTTCGCGCGCGGGCTGGACGCGGAAGCGGACGCACTTGTCTGTGTGCCGGCCACGCTGCTCTCCCGCGCCTCCGACGTGCTGCGCGGCAGCCCGGTGGCGAGCGGCGGCGAGGATTGCCACGCCGACGAAAGCGGTGCGCACACCGGCGACATATCGGCGGAGATGCTGAAGGATGCGGGCGCTACCTTCGTCATCGTCGGCCATTCCGAACGCCGGACCGATCACGGCGAGACCGACAGGATTGTGCACGACAAGGCGCGCGCCGCGTGGCGCGCGGGCCTGACGGCCATCATCTGCGTCGGCGAGACGCGAGCGCAGCGCGACGCAGGCGAGGCGCTTGGCGTGCTTTCGCGTCAGATCGCCGGTTCGGTCCCCGACGGGGCGCGGGCCGACAATACGGTCATCGCCTACGAGCCGGTCTGGGCGATCGGCACCGGCCTCACTCCGACCACCGAAGACGTGGCGGAAGCCCACGCGCATCTGCGGGCCGAACTCGGCAAAAAGACAGGCGGCGAAGCCGGGCGCATGCGCATCCTTTATGGCGGATCGGTGAAGCCGGCCAACGCGGTCGAACTGCTCGGGTTGGCCAATGTCGATGGCGCGCTCGTCGGCGGCGCCAGCCTGAAAGCCGCCGATTTCCTCGGCATCGCCGAAGCCTGTCGCTCGCTTTGACCGGGCAGGCGAAAACGCCGCGTTGCATTTTCGCTCCGCACGGCCATATGGGGTTGGAATAAGCCTGAAAGGCGTGTATTGAGCCGCGTCCAACGCTGGCCGTGCGTCTTCCGGCCATATGCAGATTAGCCGGAATTTCGTATGGAAACCGTCATCATCGTCATCCACCTGATGGTCGTGATCGCGCTCGTCGGGGTCGTGCTCGTCCAGCGCTCGGAAGGCGGCGGCCTGGGCATCGGCGGCGGTTCGGGCTTCATGTCGGCGCGCGGCGCGGCCAATGCGCTGACGCGCACCACCGCGATTCTCGCGACCATCTTCTTCGCGACGTCGCTCGGATTGACGATCATGGCGCGCTACCAGGGAAGCATCGTCGATATCCTCGACAAGCCCGCACCGTCGAGCAGTGCGCCGGCCAAGGATTCTTCCGGCGGCGGGAAGGGCGTTCTCGACAAGCTCGGCGGCGCGCCTTCAGGGTCGCCTGCGGCAAATACCGGCCAGCAGCCGGCCGTTCCGACCGGCAATGCCCCGGCGACCGCTCCGACGACGAACAATGCGCCGGCATCGGGCGCGCCCGCGACCACCACTCCGGCGACGCAGGTTCCCTCGGGCGCCAACGAGCCGACGAAGGGTCAGGCCCCGGCTTCCGGCGGCACTACCGGCCAAACCCCGGCTCAACCGCAGGTTCCCAACCAGTAAGCGCCTCCGGCCGGTCTATTGCGGTCGCGGCTTCGCTCGCGACCGATTCGCCCTATTTCCGGTTGTGGCAGTGTGATGATTCAACAACACTCCGCGCGATATTCGCTTTCTGGCGGAATGATGCTCCCCGCAGGCCTGCGTTTCTGTTGAGCAGCGTCCGTTAGCTCGGCTATATGCAATCGAGGCAACCGGGCGGGCGTTTCGTGCCGCTGATTCCGCCATGGCCGCGCCGCTGATGGAACAGGATTTCTTGAAATGCGCTTTCGTGGGTTCGCTCTGCTTTGTGCCGGGGCTCTGTTTGCTCTTGGCGCGACATCCTTCGCCAATGCTTCGGAACGTTTCGCCAGTGTCGACAGCGGCCGCACCGCCTCGGTAGACGCGAAGACGCGCGCGGAAACCCCCAGGAAGAAGGTCGCGAAATCCGCGAGGACGGCAAAAGCCGACACCGCGGCCAATGACGCCGGTCCGCTTGAGAACAACGGCGAACTGCGCAGCGAAAAAGAAGTGCAGCCGAATGTCTTCGAGGCGATCTTCGGCGGCGACAAGCCGCGACTGCTTCCGGAGACGCGCGAGCTCGATGCGGCGCTTCAGGTGAAGGAAGAACGCAAGCCGTTCAAGGTCAAGCCCGAATTCCAGCCGCAGAGCGTCCCCTATTCCGGCTATGCAAGGGGAACGATCATCATCGATACCGGCCACAAATTCCTCTACCTGATGGAATCGTCCAGCACGGCGCGGCGCTACCCGATCGCGGTCGGGCGCGAGGGGCTCCAGTTCAAGGGTACGGCCACGGTCGGCGACAAGCAGGAATGGCCGCGCTGGATACCGACGTTGGACATGCAGAAGCGTGAGCCGAAGCATTACGGCCAATACAAGGACGGCATGCCCGGCGGGCTTTCCAATCCGCTCGGCGCGCGCGCCATGTATGTCTACCAGGGCAAGCGGGACACCCATATCCGCATCCACGGGACGGTCCAGCCATGGACGATCGGCACGTCGGCATCCAACGGATGCTTCCGCATGTTCAACGACCAGGTCATGGACCTCTACCGCCGCGTGAAGGTCGGCACGCCGGTCGTCGTTCTCTGAATTCGAGTTACTGCTCCTCCAGCAGCGGCCGGCTTGCCGGCCGTTTCTTTTTTTAGCGTTCGTCGAAGTACGAACGTCGTGGGGTGAAAATGGAAACGATGAGACTTTTTCTCTGGCGGAATCAGATTTGCGGCGCTAAGCCCTGACTCCCATGGCGCGATACATATTCATCACCGGCGGCGTGGTCTCCTCCCTTGGCAAAGGCATAGCGGCAGCGGCTCTCGGAGCCCTTTTGCAGGCGCGGGGATATCACGCGCGCATCCGCAAGCTCGATCCCTACCTGAATGTCGATCCAGGCACGATGTCGCCCTATCAGCATGGCGAGGTCTTCGTGACCGACGACGGGGCGGAAACCGACCTCGATCTCGGTCATTACGAACGCTTCACCGGGCGCTCGGCAAACAAGCAGGACAACATCACCACCGGCCGCATCTACCAGAACATCATCGAGAAGGAGCGGCGCGGCGACTATCTGGGCGCCACCGTGCAGGTCATCCCGCACGTCACCGACGAGATCAAGAATTTCATCGTCGAGGGTAACGAGGAGTACGACTTCGTCATCTGCGAGATCGGTGGAACGGTGGGCGATATCGAGGCGATGCCTTTCCTCGAAGCGATTCGTCAGCTCGGCAACGATTTGCCGCGCAACAACGCGGTCTATGTCCATTTGACGCTGATGCCTTACATCCCCTCGGCCGGCGAGCTCAAGACCAAGCCCACCCAGCATTCGGTCAAGGAACTGCGGTCCATCGGCATCGCGCCCGACGTCCTCCTGGTCCGCGCCGACCGTGCCATCCCCAACGAGGAACGGCGCAAATTGTCGTTGTTTTGCAATGTGCGCGAATCAGCCGTGATCCAGGCGTTGGATGTCGGTCATATCTACGATGTGCCGATGGCCTACCACCGGGAAGGTCTCGACGGGGAAGTACTCGCCGCCTTCGGTATCGACCCGGCGCCCAAGCCGCGCATGGAGCGTTGGCAGGAGATTTCCGAGCGCATCCACAATCCCGAGGGCGAGGTGACGATCGCCATCGTCGGCAAATATACCGGCATGAAGGACGCCTATAAGTCGCTCAACGAGGCGTTGGCGCATGGCGGTATGGCCAATCGGGTCCACGTCAAGCTCGATTGGATCGAAAGCGAGATATTCGAGAAGGAAGACCCCTCGCCATGGCTTGAGAAGGTGCATGGCATACTGGTGCCGGGCGGCTTCGGCGAGCGCGGCTCGGAGGGCAAGATTCTCGCCGCCAAATTCGCGCGCGAACGCAAGGTGCCGTATTTCGGCATCTGCTTCGGCATGCAGATGGCCTGCATTGAGGCGGCGCGGTCGCTCGCAGGTATCGAAGATGCGTCATCCAGCGAATTCCGTCCGGCCAAGGAACCCGTAGTCGGCCTGATGACGGAATGGCTGAAGGGAAACATGCTGGAGAAACGGCGCGAGGCTGGCAATCTGGGCGGGACGATGCGGCTCGGCGCTTATGCGGCTGAACTGGCCGCCGGCTCCAAGATCGCTGAAATCTATGGCGATACGCATATATCGGAGCGCCATCGCCACCGCTACGAAGTCAATATCGACTACAAGGCCAGGCTCGAGGAACGCGGGCTGATCTTCGCCGGCATGTCGCCGGACGGCGTGCTTCCCGAAACGGTCGAATATACCGACCACCCATGGTTCATCGGCGTGCAATACCATCCGGAATTGAAGAGCCGGCCGTTTGAGCCGCATCCGCTCTTCGCCAGCTTTATCAATGCGGCGGTGGAGCAGTCGCGGCTCGTCTGAGCGCGCCTACGCCTACATCGCCTTTGCTTCCGGCATATAGCGCTCGACCAGTTGCGCCACGCGCTGGTTGCGATCCTTGGCGGTGTTCCCACCCATCACCACCACGATCAGCCTGCGGCCGTTCCTGCTGACTGAGGTCGCGATGTTGAAGCCCGAGGCCCGGATATAGCCGGTCTTGATGCCGTCTGCGCCGGGCACGGTGTCGAGCACCTTGTTGTGCCCCTTGATCAGCTTGCCCCGGAAAGCAAAGCTCTCGATTGAGAAGTAGTAGTAATATTGCGGAAAGCGCTGGCGCAGCGCCAGGCCGAGCCGCGCCATGTCGTAGGCCGTCGTGTGCTGGCCGGAATCCGGCAGGCCGGATGCATTCTGGAACATCGTCCCCAGCATCCCCATTTGCCGGGCTTTCGCGTTCATCAGATTAGCGAAGCCGCCTTCCGTGCCGCCGAGATATTCGCCGACAGCGACCGCCACGTCGTTCGCCGATTTCGTGACCATGGCGCGGCTCGCCGAATCGACGTCGATCGTCTCGCCGGGCCCGAAATGGAGCTTGGTCGGTGGCATCGAGGCGGCGTGCGCCGAGACCGGGATCAAGGTGGCGCGCGTCACGCGGCCCTGGTCCATGGCCTCGAACAGCAGGTAAAGCGTCATCATCTTGGTCAACGACGCCGGGTAGCGGGGAGAATTGGAGTTCACTCCGTAGAGCATCTTGCCGGTATTGGCGTCGATGACGACCGCGGCGTATTTGGAGGCCGCGAAGTCAGTGGGCGGCGGCAGCGTCAGCGTGTCGACCGTCGAACACCCGGCAAGCATGACGATCAAGAGCAGGACCGGCGCCTTGCCGAACGAAGACGCCAGACGAGAAAAGACCAAACCCAAGAAAGCGCCCCGATCTCCATTTCCTGAGGCATTGGCCCGAAACGGACCGCCCGCCGCAGATTAGGCGATGGTCGCGGACGCATGCAACGGCGACGGCCGGAAAAGCTTTGGACGAAGGGCCGGGAGAGCCCGATATTAGGTCTCTCCGGAATGGCCCCGGAGAGAGAACGGATTCAGGCGCGGGCGGTCTTCGCGCTCGCACCGGCCGCTGCCGATCGAAGCACGTAATAGACCACACCGGCGATGGCCACGCCGAAGAACCAGCCGTACACGCCCCACCATGCCGGCATCCAGTCGGTGAAATTCGGCAGGATCGACGCGAAGATGGCCCCGATAATCGCGGCGATGAAGGCGTTGACGTGCCAGCCGCCCTGGAAGCGGAATTCTCCGTCTTCCATGTAGAGGCCCACCACGTCGAGTTCGCCTTTGCGGATCAGATAGTAGTCGACCATCATGACGCCGAAGATCGGCCCCATCGTCGCGCCGATCACTCCAACGAAGCTGGCGGCGCTGCCGTCCCAGGGAGAGAAGGGATAGAGCACCAGCGCGATCAGCGCCGCGATATAGCCGCCTCTCTTGAAGTTGATCTTGCGAGGGAAGACATTGGCGAAGTCGAAGGCCGGGGAGACGAAGTTCGCCACCACGTTTATGCCGAGCGTCGCCACAGCGAAGGTGACCGCCGCGAGCAGCGCGAGGAACCAGTTGTCGAACTTCGCCGATATCTGGTCCGGATGGATCAGCACTTCATGGTAGACATCCCATGCCGCGATCGTGGTGACGCCGGCGACCAGCGAGAACAGGATGAGATTGATCGGCAGCCCCCAGATATTGCCGGTCCTGACCGCCGCCTTGTCCGGTGCATAGCGGGCGAAGTCGCAGAAATTCAGGTAGAGCGCCGAGAAGTAGGTGACCCAGATCGCCGCCACGCCTGCCAGCGCTGCAAACGAGCCCGGCACGCCGGGAATGCCGGCGTCCTTGGTTTTCTCGATCAATACGTCCATCGGGATATCGCTGGAGAAGGCGAAGCTGCCGGACTTGATGCACAGGAAAATCGCCAGGATCAGCATCATGACCCACACCGCCGGACCGGCCCAGTCCTGGAACCGGCGCACCGTCTCCATACCGCGCTGGATGATAAGGAGTTGCAGGCCCCACATTACGAGGAAGCAAATCACGTCCAGGCCGGAATGACCGAGGAAATGCGAGTTTTGGTGGAAGTCTGCGAATACGTGCCAGCGCGTCAAAAGCGCCACCACCGCGCCCGAGGCTGCGGCGGTCTGCGCGCCGTACCAGAAGCAGGCGACGACGGCGCGCACCAATGCCGGAACGTTGGCGCCCCATATGCCGAAGGAGGCGCGCGCAAGGACGGGATAGGGCACGCCCGTCTTAACGCCGGCATAGCCGATCATGCTCATCAGCACGAAGATGATGAGCGAGCCGATGCCGATCGCGATGATGAAATTGACGAAGCCGCCGCAGAACAGGAACAGGCTGGCGGCGAGGTAATAGCCCCAGAGACTGTGAACGTCCGAGGTCCAGACGTTGAATATGGAGAAGGGGCCCCAGTTACGTATTGTGGCCGGGGCGAGATCCTCGTTGTAAAGCGAGGGCGAAGCGCCTTGGATGCTCATTCTTTGTCACCATGAACATCTGCCCGAGTCCGGACGATGGGCAAGGCTATGACTGACGTTGGGTAAAGTAAACGGCAAGATGCCTCCCCGCATATGAAGCCGGTGGACAATCGTCAGGCGAAGAACAGGGCGCCCGCTTGATGCCGTCATCGTTTTCGGGCACATGGCGGCCATGTCGGAGTTTTCGTTTCCGCCGCCGCGCCGGATCGATCATTGCGTGCTGCCTGTCGCCGATCTCGGCATGGCGCGCCGGCGATTGACCTCGCTCGGCTTCCTCGTGGCGCCTGACGGCGCTCACCCGTTCGGCACCGCCAATTGCTGCGTCTACCTTGCCGATGGCACGTTTCTCGAGCCGCTGGCCCAGGCGGACGACCGGGACGAGCGGGAAGCTGCGCGTCGGGGCAATATGTTCACCGCACGCGACCTCGCCTACCGTTACCGGAACGGCGAGGAGGGCTTTTCGGCACTTGTCTTCGACACGGAGGATGCCGCGGCGGATCATGCGGAGTTTGTCGAGGCGGGCTTTTCCGGCGGCAATATCCTCGATTTTTCACGCGGCTTCACCGACGCTTCCGGCAAGACCGACAAGGCGTCCTTCCGGCTGGCCTTCGCGGCCGACTGGCGCGCCCCCGACTGTTTCTTCTTCACCTGCCAGCGCGTACGCGTCCCCGTGGTCGACCGCTCCGCCCTCCAGATGCATGGCAACGGTGCGACGCGGATCAAGGGCATCGTTCTGGCTGCACCACATGGAAGCGATTTTGCTGACTTCGTCCTGGCAGCGGCGAATGTGGCTTCCGCCGAAGTGGATCGCGACGCTACACGGATCAAGGCGGAGAACGCCGTGATCGAACTGCTTGAAGGCAGGGCCATGAAGGACCGGTTCGGCGTCTCCTTGCCGGCAGATCGGGGGCCGGCAGATCGGGGGCCGGCAGGTCGGGGGCCGGCCGATCAGGGCCTGCGGCTTCATGCGATCCGTTTCGGCGTGCGCGAAATGGGCCAAACCGAGGCCTTGTTGCGCAATGCCGGGATCATCTATGAGAAACGGGACGGCGGGCTTGTCGTCCATCCCGCGCCGGGGCAGGGCGCTATATTCGTGTTCGAGGCAGAATGACCATACCTAACGACACAGTCCTCGCCGGTGACGTCCGCTTCTCCAATGACGGTCCGCTTTCGCTGATCGCCGGCCCGTGCCAGCTCGAAACGCGCCAGCACGCCTTCGACATGGCAGGCGCGCTGAAGGAGATCGCCGGCCGCCTCGGCATCGGCCTCGTCTACAAGACGAGCTACGACAAGGCGAACCGCACGTCGCTGTCGGGCGCGCGCGGCGCCGGCCTCGATGCCGCGATGCCGGTCTTCGACGATATACGCCGCGAGTTCGGGCTGCCGATCCTGACCGATGTCCATACCGAGGAACAATGCGGCCTTGTCGCGCCGCATGCCGATATCCTGCAAATCCCCGCTTTCCTGTCGCGCCAGACCGACCTGCTCATCGCCGCCGCGAAAACCGGGAAGATCGTCAACGTGAAGAAGGGCCAGTTCCTGGCGCCGTGGGACATGAAGAACGTGGTCGCCAAGATCACCGGTTCCGGCAATGCCAATGTACTGGTCACCGAGCGCGGCGCATCCTTCGGCTACAACACGCTGGTCTCCGACATGCGCTCGCTGCCGATCATGGCGGAGATGGGCGCGCCGGTGATCTTCGACGCCACCCACTCGGTGCAGCAGCCGGGCGGGCAGGGCGGCTCGACCGGCGGCGAGCGCCGCTTTGTAGAAACGCTGTCGCGCGCGGCCGTCGCCGTCGGCGTCGCCGGCGTTTTCATCGAAACCCATCAGGATCCCGACCACGCTCCCTCGGACGGGCCGAACATGGTGCCGCTCAAGGATTTGCCGGCGCTGCTGGAGCGGCTCATCGCGCTCGACCGCGTCGCCAAGGCTTGATGCCACCGGCGGCTTGTGACGGACCGCCGGCAAATGTAGGCTGCGGCGACGGGGGCGAATGCTTGAACCGCAAGGAGGAAGCCATGTCCGTCGCTCGCGTCACCGAAATTACCGCCTCGTCCAGCAAGAGTTTTCAGGATGCGCTGGAACAAGGCATCGAGCGCGCCAACAAGACGCTGAAAAACGTCAAGGGCGCATGGGTGCAGGAGCAGAAGGTGGAGATCGAGAACGGCCGTATCGTCGCCTATCGGATCAACATGAAGGTGACTTTTGTCCTGACAGACTGACCCCGGGCGGTTCGAGACTTCGATGGTCTTGTGGTGAAGTCCCAGCCGTCCCTTTCTGTACGGTTTCCGCTGGTCACTGGCGCCCGCGCCGTCTGAAACACAATCCGCATCATCGGAATCGATTGCCTTTCACGGCGCTTTGACTAAGACGGGCGCGACAAAACCACCGGAAAACAGGGACCAAGCCATGACCGCCATCGTCGACATCGTGGGCCGTGAAATCCTCGACAGCCGCGGCAATCCGACCGTCGAGGTCGACGTCGTTCTGGAAGACGGTTCCATGGGGCGGGCCGCCGTGCCTTCCGGCGCATCGACGGGAGCGCATGAGGCGGTCGAATTGCGCGACGGCGGCGAACGCTATCTCGGCAAGGGCGTGCTGCGCGCGGTCGAGGCCGTCAATGGCGAGATATTCGAGGCCGTCGGCGGCATGGAGGCGGAAGAGCAGATCCATATCGACCGGACGATGATCGAGCTGGACGGCACGCCGAACAAGGGCCGGCTCGGCGCCAACGCCATCCTGGGCGTGTCGCTCGCCGTCGCCAAGGCGGCGGCCGAGGCGGCGGGGCTGCCGCTCTACCGCTATGTCGGCGGCGCATCGGCGCATGTCCTGCCCGTGCCGATGATGAACATCATCAATGGCGGCGCGCATGCCGACAATCCGATCGATTTCCAGGAATTCATGATCCTGCCGGTCGGCGCGCCGACGCTGCGCGAGGCCGTACGCATCGGCTCGGAGGTCTTCCACACGCTGCGCAAGGGGTTGAAGGACGCCGGCCACAACACCAATGTCGGCGACGAGGGCGGCTTCGCGCCGAACCTGAAGGATGCCCAGTCGGCGCTCGACTTCATCCTGACGTCGATCGAAAAGGCAGGTTACCGCGCGGGCGACGATATCGCGATCGGGCTCGATTGCGCGGCGACCGAATTCTACCATGAAGGCAAATATGCCTATGCGGGCGAAAAGAAGACCCGCGACGCCAAGGCGCAGGTGAAATATCTCGCCAAGCTGGTTGCCGACTATCCCATCGTCACCATCGAGGACGGCATGGCCGAGGACGATTGGGACGGCTGGAAGGCGCTGACCGACACGCTTGGCGGCAAGGTGCAGCTTGTCGGCGACGATCTGTTTGTGACCAATACCGAGCGGCTGCGCGACGGCATCCGCATGGGCGTGTGCAACTCCATCCTCGTCAAGGTCAACCAGATCGGCTCGCTGACCGAGACGCTGGAGGCGGTGTCGATGGCGCAGCGCGCGGCCTATACCTGCGTCATGTCGCACCGTTCGGGCGAGACGGAGGACGCAACCATCGCCGATCTCGCCGTCGCCACCAATTGCGGGCAGATCAAGACCGGCTCCATGTCGCGTTCGGACAGGCTTGCCAAATACAACCAGCTTATCCGCATCGAGGAAGAGCTTGGAACGCAGGCGCTCTACGCGGGCGAAAGCGCGTTCCGGTCACGCGGTTAGGGCGCGGAGAATTGGCCTTGGCCGGCCGATCCGTAACCGGCCATTAAGCATGATCGGGCGATAGTCGCCGGAGGAAAAAGGGAATTCCTCCGCATGTGGTTTCGCCGAAGCAATCTGTGGACACGCCAGCACCGCAAGCGGCGGACCGGCGCGCTGATCGTTCCCGCGATCACCGCGGCCTTCCTCGCCTATTTCGGCTTTCATGCCTTCCACGGCGAATTCGGCATCTATAACAGCCACCGGCTCGACGCGCGTGCGGCGGCCGTCAAGGAGCAGCTTGCCGGGATCAAGGCCGAGCGCGAGGAACTTGAACAGCGCGTGCAACTGCTGCATGATGGCACCATCGAGAAGGACATGCTCGATGAGCAGGCAAGGCGGGCGCTGAACCTGTCCCGCGAGGATGAGGTCACAATCTACCGGCCTGTCCATTGAGAGTTAACCCGATTTCGGTTAACCTCTGTTATTCCGAGTATTTCTAGTAGGTTAGCGGCATGACTGCCATGCGCGTTTGGGCATGGCGGAACGGTAATTCGCATGCTAGCTTTCTGCCGATAAGAAGTCGCCTTTTCTTCCGCAGATTTCTTCCAGGGAGTGATGCATGGCCGCTGCCGCCAGAAAGGCGCCCAAACGCGCCAAATCCGACAATAAGCCAAAATCCGCGCCCAAGACGCCGGCGCCGGCGTCCTTTTCCAAGGAGCAGGAGTTGGCGGCGTATGACGCGATGCTTCTGATCCGGCGTTTCGAGGAGAAGGCCGGCCAGCTTTACGGCATGGGTTTCATCGGCGGCTTCTGCCATCTCTATATCGGCCAGGAAGCGGTCGTCACCGGCATGCAGATGGCGCTGAAGGAAGGCGACCAGGTCATCACCGGCTACCGCGACCACGGCCACATGCTTGCGACCGGAATGGAGCCACGCGGCGTCATGGCCGAACTTACCGGACGCCGCGGCGGCTATTCGCACGGCAAGGGCGGCTCCATGCACATGTTCTCCAAGGAGAAGAATTTCTATGGCGGTCACGGCATCGTCGGCGCGCAGGTGCCGCTCGGCACCGGTCTCGCCTTCGCCAACATCTATCGCGGCAACGATAACGTCTCGGTCGCCTATTTCGGCGATGGAGCGGCCAATCAGGGCCAGGTCTACGAGAGCTTCAACATGGCCTCGCTGTGGAAGCTTCCGGTCATCTACGTGATCGAGAACAACCGCTATGCGATGGGCACGGCCGTATCCCGTTCTTCGGCAGAGACGGTTTTCGCGCATCGTGGCCTGTCTTTCCGGATACCGGGCATCCAGGTCGATGGCATGGATGTCCGCGCGGTGAAGGCCGCTGCCGACTTGGCGACGGAGTGGTGCCGCTCGGGCGAGGGGCCGATCATCCTCGAGATGCAGACCTATCGCTATCGCGGCCACTCCATGTCCGACCCGGCAAAATACCGCTCGAAGGACGAGGTGCAGAAGATGCGCTCCGAACACGACCCGATCGAGCAGGTGAAGAAGCGCCTGATCGACAAGAAATGGGCAAGCGAGGAAGATTTGAAGGCGATGGACAAGAAGGTGCGCGACATCGTCGCCGATGCGACCGATTTCGCCCAGAGCGACGCGGAGCCGGACGCTTCCGAGCTCTGGACCGATATCGTGCACTGATCAGGGAGAGGGACGCAATGCCGATCGATATTCTGATGCCCGCCCTCTCGCCGACCATGGAGGAGGGCAATCTCGCCAAATGGGTGAAGAAGGAGGGCGACAAGGTTTCCGCCGGGGACGTCATCGCCGAGATCGAGACCGACAAGGCTACGATGGAAGTCGAGGCCGTCGACGAAGGAACGCTTGGGAAAATCCTCGTTCCCGAGGGCACCGAAGGCGTGAAGGTCAACGCCCCGATCGCCGTGCTGTTGCAGGAAGGCGAGAGTGCGAGCGACATGAGCAAGGCGAAGGAGCCGGCGCCGGCCCCCGCAAAGCCTGTAGAAGAGGGCGCGAAGGCCGAAAGCCGGCCGAAGCAGGAAGCCGTCGAGAAGGTGCCTGCCGCGCCTGCCGCCCCGGAAGCCAAGGCTGCCGCCGATCCGGATATCCCCGCCGGCACCGAAATGGTGCATATGACGGTACGCGAGGCGCTGCGTGACGCCATGGCCGAGGAAATGCGCCGCGATCCGGACGTTTTCGTCATGGGCGAGGAAGTCGCCGAGTACCAGGGCGCCTACAAGATCACGCAGGGGCTGTTGCAGGAATTCGGCGCCAGGCGCGTCGTCGACACGCCGATCACCGAGCACGGCTTCGCCGGCGTCGGGATAGGCGCCGCCTTTGCGGGACTGAAGCCGATCGTGGAATTCATGACGTTCAATTTCGCCATGCAGGCGATCGACCAGATCGTCAATTCGGCGGCAAAGACGCTCTATATGTCGGGTGGCCAGATGGGCGCGCCGATCGTCTTTCGCGGCCCGAACGGCGCTGCGGCCCGTGTCGCGGCCCAGCACAGCCAGGACTACGCCGCCTGGTACAGCCATATTCCGGGGCTGAAGGTCGTGCAGCCCTATACGGCTGCCGACGCGAAGGGGTTGCTCAAGGCGGCGATCCGCGACCTCAATCCGGTGATCTTCCTCGAAAACGAAATCCTCTACGGCCATTCCTTCGACGTGCCGAAGCTCGACGATTTCGTGCTGCCGATCGGCAAGGCGCGCATCCACAAGCAGGGCAGCGACGTCACCATGGTCTCCTTCGGCATCGGCATGACCTACGTGGTCAAGGCCGAGGCGGAACTGCGGGAGATGGGGATCGACGTCGAGATAATCGATCTGAGGACCATCCGTCCGATGGATCTCGATACGGTGATCGCCTCGGTGAAGAAGACCAACCGGCTCGTCGTGGTGGAGGAAGGTTTTCCGCAATCCTCGGTCGGGGATTTCATCGCCAACCAGGTCTCGCAGCGCGCCTTCGACTGGCTCGACGCGCCGGTCATCACCATCGCCGGCAAGGACGTGCCGATGCCGTATGCCGCCAATCTTGAAAAGCTGGCCCTGCCAAACGTCGGCGAGGTGGTCGAGGCGGTCAAGGCGGTGACGTATCGGGGGTGAGCGCATAGGCTGATCGTTCGCGGGAGATAAGGATGGCTGCGCAAGAAAAGAGGGCTACCTACGCCGACCTGGAGGCGGTGCCGGGACATCTGGTGGCGGAGATCATCAACGGCGTCCTGCGAACTCACCCTCGGCCATCTTTGCGGCACGGGTTGACCGCGACAAGTCTGAGCGACGAGTTGACGGCGCCGTTTCAAAAAAGTCGTGGAGGACCAGGAGGATGGGTTTTCAGCATTGAGCCGGAACTTCATCTCGGAGAGCACGTGCTGGTGCCGGACATAGCCGGTTGGCGGCGCGAGCGGCTCCCGGTGGTCCCGGAAACCCCTTTCACCGATGTTGCTCCCGACTGGATCTGCGAGGTTTTGTCCGGATCCACCGAAACCCGCGACCGAACGATAAAGATGCGTATTTACGCGGACGAGGGAGTGCCGCATCTGTGGCTGATCGATCCCCGCTTGCAATTACTGGAAGTCTTCGAAATCAGCGCCGGCCGATGGACCCACATTGGCGCGTGGAACTCCGACGATCAGGTTCGCGCTTCGCCCTTCGACGCCATTTCCTTTTGCCTCGCCGATCTATGGCCGCTCGACAAGCCGCTCGGCATGAACGAAGACCCTACGCCCTACTACGCCGGAGACCGCTAATGCCGATCAACATCACCATGCCGGCCCTTTCGCCCACCATGGAGGAGGGGAACCTCGCCAAATGGCTCGTCAAGGAAGGCGATGAGGTCAAGGCCGGCGATGTCATCGCCGAGATCGAGACCGACAAGGCCACGATGGAAGTGGAGGCTGTCGACGAGGGCAAGGTCGCCAAGATCGTCGTTCCGGCCGGAACGGAGGGCGTCAAGGTCAACGCGCTGATCGCGGTGCTTGCCGAAGAAGGCGAGGACGTGGCCGAAGCGGCGAAGGCCGGCGGAGCGCCCGAGAAGAAATCCGAGGCGCCGAAAGCAGCTGAAGCGCCGAAGCAGCAAGCGAAGGCAGAAGCGCCGAAGGTAGAGGCTTCTAAGCCGGAGCCCGCCAGGTCTGAGAAGCCGCAAGCTTCGGCACTCGCCCCGGTGGTGGACGACCATGCATCTGGCGATCGCGTCTTTGCCTCGCCGCTTGCCCGTCGCATCGCCAAGGATGCCGGCGTCGATGTCGTGGCCGTAAAAGGGTCCGGCCCGCACGGCCGCGTGGTGAAGGCCGATATCGAAGCGGTGATTGCCGGAGGCGGCGTAAAGGCCGCTGTGACTGCGGGCGCGCCGGCCGCGGCACCTGCCGTAAAGCCGATGTCGGACGACGCCGTGCTGAAACTGTTCGAGGAAGGTTCCTACGAACTCGTCCCGCACGACAATATGCGCAAGACGATCGCGCGCAGGCTGGTCGAGGCGAAGACCACCATCCCGCATTTCTACCTGACGGTCGATTGCGAGATCGGCGCGCTCCTGGCGTTGCGCGCCCAGATCAATGCTGCCGCTCCGACGAAGAAGACCGAGCACGGCGAGGCGCCGGTCTACAAGCTCTCCGTCAACGATATGATCATCAAGGCGATGGCCATGGCGCTGATAGCGGTTCCGGACGCGAACGTCTCGTGGACCGAGGCCAACATGGTCAGGCACAAGCATGCCGATGTGGGCGTGGCCGTCTCCATTCCAGGCGGCCTCATCACGCCGATCGTCCGGCGCGCCGACGAAAAGTCGCTCTCCACGATCTCCAACGAAATGAAGGACATGGCCAGCCGGGCGCGGAACCGCAAGCTGAAGCCCGAGGAATATCAGGGCGGCACCACCGCCGTCTCCAACCTCGGCATGTTCGGCGTCAAGGATTTCGCCGCGGTGATCAACCCGCCGCACGCGACGATCCTGGCAGTCGGCGCAGGCGAGGAGAGGGCGGTCGTGAAGAAGGGTGAGATCGTCATTGCCAACATGATGTCGGTCACGCTCTCGACCGACCATCGTGCCGTCGACGGCGCGCTCGGCGCGGAGTTGATTCAGGCGTTCAAAAAATACATCGAAAACCCGATGAGCATGCTGGTGTGACGCACCGAACCCTCCCGGCGGGAGGGGTTGAGCGCAGCCACAAGGGGTGCTGATGAAAACTGTCCTCTGCTACGGCGATTCCCTGACATGGGGCTACAGCCCGGAAGGTCCCGGCCGCCATATCTATGAAGATCGCTGGCCCAGCGTGCTGGAGGCGGGGATCGGTGACGCCGCACGGGTCATTCCGGAAGGCCTCAACGGCCGCACGACCATCTTCGACGACCATGCCGCTGGCGCCGACCGCAATGGCGCGCGCATCCTGCCGACGATCCTGATGACGCATGCGCCGCTCGACCTCGTCATTATCATGCTGGGTTCCAACGACATGAAGCCATGGATCGCGGGTCGCGCGCAGGCTGCCAAGCAGGGCATGCAGCGGCTGGTCGACATCGTCCGCGGCCATGATTATCCGCTCGACGAGGAGCCGCCGGAGATCCTCCTGGTTGCCCCGCCGGTACTTCGTGAAACGGCCGATCCCGATTTCGCCGCCATGTTCGGCCCCGGCATCGCGCAATCGAAGATGCTGGCGACGCTGTATTCCGACCTCGCCGACGAGATCGGCTGCGGCTTTTTCGATGCCGGTTCCGTGGCGCAGGCCAGCCCGCTGGACGGCGTTCATCTCGATGCCGAAAACACACGCGCCATCGGACGTGGCGTCGAGCCTGTCGCGCGCATGATGCTCGGGCTCTGAGCGAAGGAGAATTCAAAGTGGCAGAAAGCTATGACGTCATCATCATCGGCTCCGGCCCGGGCGGCTATGTCACGGCGATCCGTTCCGCCCAACTTGGGCTGAAGACCGCGATCGTGGAGCGCGAGCATCTGGGCGGCATCTGCCTCAACTGGGGCTGTATCCCGACCAAGGCGCTGCTGCGATCGGCCGAGATCATGCACTATGCCGACCATCTCGGCAATTACGGTTTGAAGCTGGACGGCAAGGTCACGCCCGACACGAAGGCGGTGGTGGATCGCTCGCGCGCGGTCTCGCAGCGGCTGAACAACGGTGTCGGCTTCCTGATGAAGAAGAACAAGATCGACGTGATCTGGGGCGAGGCGAAACTGACCAAACCCGGAGAAATCGTCGTTTCGGCAACGAAGAAAAAGCCGATGCAGCCGCAGCCGCCGCAGCCGAAGGGCACGAAGGGCGAGGGCACCTACGCCGCCAGGCACATCATCGTCGCCACCGGCGCGCGCCCGCGCGTGCTCCCGGGTATCGAACCGGACGGCAAGCTGATCTGGACCTATTTCGAGGCGATGGTGCCGCCTGAAATGCCCAAATCGCTGATCGTCATGGGTTCCGGCGCCATCGGCATCGAGTTCGCCTCCTTCTACCGCAGCATGGGCGCGGACGTGACGGTGGTAGAACTGCTGCCGCAAGTCATGCCCGTGGAAGACGCGGAAATCGCGGCATTCGCTAGGAAACAATTCGAAAAGCAGGGCCTGAAGATCCTGCTCGACGCAAAGGTGACCAAGGTCGAGAAAAGCGCCAACTCGGTCACGGCCCATGTCGAGCAGAAGGGCGGCAAGGTCGAGAAGATCACCGCCGACCGCCTGATCTCGGCCGTCGGCGTGCAGGGCAACATCGAGAATCTAGGATTGGAGGGGCTCGGCGTGAAGACCGAGCGCGGCTGCATCGTCATAGACGGCTATGGCCGCACCAACGTACCCGGCATCTACGCCATTGGCGACGTCGCCGGCCCGCCCATGCTGGCGCACAAGGCCGAGCATGAGGGCGTGATCTGCGTCGAGAAGATCGCAGGCGTGCCGGGCGTCCATCCCATGGACAAGAACATGATCCCCGGCTGCACCTACTGCAACCCGCAGGTCGCCTCCGTCGGGCTCACCGAAGCGAAAGCGAAGGAGAAGGGCTACGACATCCGCGTCGGGCGCTTCCCCTTTGTCGGCAACGGCAAGGCCATTGCGCTCGGCGAGGACCAGGGCATGGTCAAGACGATCTTCGACAGGAAGACCGGCCAGCTCCTCGGCGCGCATATGGTGGGCGCGGAGGTCACCGAACTCATCCAGGGCTTCGTCGTCGCGATGAACCTCGAAACGACCGAGGAAGAGCTGATGCATTCGGTCTTCCCGCATCCGACGCTTTCGGAAATGATGCATGAGAGCGTGCTCGACGCCTATGGCCGCGTCATCCATGTTTGACGGCCGGGCCGGTTGCGCGAATACTTGGCCCGTTGTGCTCGAATCACTGTCGAGGAAGGAGAGAGCAAATGGACGTAAACGGTGTAGGGTGGATTACCGCGATCGTCATCGGCGGCATCGCCGGCTGGGGCGCGGAGCAGTTCATGAAGAGCAATATGGGGCTCTTGATGAACATCATTCTTGGCATTGTCGGTGCCGTGATCCTGAATGCGATACTGGCTGCGTTCAAACTCGGATTCAGCGGATGGGTCGCCTACCTGATCATCGGCTTCATCGGCGCATGCATCCTCATCGCCGTTGGCAGGATGCTGAAGCGCTAGGCGCGACGCAAACCCAGGCTGCCCGGCCGACCGGGCAGCCTGAACCTGCCGCCGCGCGTCACTATATGCGGGAGGAGAACACGAGGACGAGGCAAGTCGTCGCTTGCGTCCGCAACCAGACTGACAGGTTGGAGTAGATGGTAACCGTACTGGACAGAATTTCCACGCCGCCGCGCCCGCGCCACCCGGAAAAGGCACATCGGCCGGATCAGGAAGTGCTGCGCAAGCCCGACTGGATCCGCGTCAGGGCGCCGACCTCACGCGGCTATCTGGAGACGCGGGAGATCGTCAAGTCGAACAGGCTGGTGACGGTCTGCGAGGAGGCCGGTTGCCCCAATATCGGCGAATGCTGGGACAAGAAGCACGCCACCTTCATGATCCTGGGCGAGATCTGCACGCGCGCCTGTGCCTTTTGCAACGTCGCCACAGGACTGCCGACAGAAGTGGACCCGGAAGAGCCCGCCAATGTGGCGAAGGCGGTCGAACAGATGGGCCTCAATCACATCGTCATCACCTCGGTCGATCGCGACGATTTGCCGGACGGTGGCGCACTCCATTTCGCCAAGGTGATCCATGCCATCCGCGAACGCTCGCCCGGCACGACGATCGAGGTGCTGACGCCCGATTTCCTGCGCAAGGAAGGCGCGTTGGAGATAGTGGTCGAGGCGCGGCCCGATGTTTTCAACCACAATCTGGAGACGGTGGCGTCGAACTACCTGACCGTGCGTCCCGGCGCGCGTTATTTCCATTCGATCCGGCTCTTGCAGCGCGTCAAGGAACTCGACCCGTCGATGTTCACCAAATCCGGCATCATGGTCGGGCTCGGCGAAGAGCGGAACGAGGTGCTGCAACTGATGGACGATCTGAGGACCGCAAGCGTGGATTTCCTGACGATTGGGCAATATCTGCAACCCTCGAAGAAGCATCATCCGGTGAAGAAGTTCGTCACGCCGGAGGAATTCAAGTCCTACGAGACGATCGCCTATACAAAGGGCTTCCTGCTTGTCTCGGCGAGCCCGCTGACGCGCTCCTCCCACCATGCGGGCGAGGATTTCGCCAGGCTGAGGGCGGCGCGTGAGCAGTCGCTCAAGAAGACGGCCTGAGCCGCCCGTTCATGCCGAAATTCGAAACGACCCGCCATGTCGCGCATACGCCGGACAAGATGTTCGACCTGGTCGCGGATGTGGAGAAATATCCCGAATTCCTGCCGATGTGCACGGGGCTGACGGTTCGGTCGCGCAAGGAGCGGGACGGGATCGGCGTGCTCGTCGCCGACATGTCGGTCGGCTACAAGGCGATCCACGAGACCTTTACCAGCCAGGTCGTCCTGAAGCGGGCCGAGAACGCCATCGAGGTCAAATATCTCGACGGACCGTTCCGCTATCTCCAGAATCTCTGGCGGTTTGAGGATGACGGAAAGGGCGGCTGCACGATCCATTTCTTCATCGAGTACGAGTTCAAAAGCCGCCTGCTCGGCGCCATGATGGGCGCCATGTTCGACCGCGCCTTCCGCATGTTCGCGGGCGCTTTCGAGAAACGCGCGGACGAGATCTATGGGGCGCCGCGCGCAGGCGCTACCGGCTGAGCGCTTGCAGGACGAGCGACAGGGCCGCCTTTACGCTTTCCTCGCGTATGAAAGCGCGGCTCCTGTCCCCGAACAGGCGCTGCTCGGCGACAGGCGGCCGATCCTTCATAGCGAGCCCGAACCAGACGAGCCCGACCGGCTTTTCCGCCGAACCGCCGCCGGGGCCGGCGATGCCGGTGACTGAAACCGCGATGCCTGCCCGCGAACGGGCAAGCGCGCCGGCGGCCATTTCGAGTGCCGTTTCGTGTGACACCGCACCGTGGGCTTCCAGCGTTTCCGGCCGCACGCCCAGCATTTCCATCTTCGCCTCGTTCGAATAGGTGACGAAGCCCCGATCGACCACAGTCGATGAACCGGCGATGTCGGTCAATGCGGCGGCAATCATGCCGCCCGTGCAGGATTCGGCGGTCGCCAGCATGATGCCGCGTTCCTCGCAGGCCGCCAGAACCTGCCGCGCGAGTTCTTGGCGATCGCTCATGCCGGTACGCCGCCCGGATAGATGACGCTGACGGTCGCGATCGCGGCGATGCCCTCGCTACGGCCGATGAAGCCGAGCTTTTCATTCGTCGTCGCCTTCACCGAAATGCGGGCGGCCGCGATGCCGAGCATGGCGGAAAGCGCTTCCACCATTTTCTCCCGGTGCGGGCCGATTTTCGGCGCCTCGCAAATCAGCGTGATATCGGCATTGGCGATCCGGCCGCCCTTGGCACGCACGATCCCCGCCGCGTGCTCGACGAATATCCGCGAGGCCGCACCTTTCCACTGCGGGTCGGAGGGCGGGAAATGCGTTCCGATATCGCCCGCGCCGCAGGTCGCAAGCAAAGCGTCGGTCAGGGCGTGCAGGCCGACATCGGCGTCCGAATGGCCCGAAAGGGTCTTCTCATATGGAATGACGAGGCCGCACAGCGTCAAATGATCGCCCGGGCCGAAGGCGTGGACGTCGTAGCCATTGCCGGTGCGGACATCCGGGAAAGCCGCCGCGTGAGAAAACTTTTCGTCCGCCATGGCGATATCCCTTGCCCAGGTCAGTTTTATGTTATCGGGCGATCCGGCCACGATTTCGACCGGCAGCCCGGCCCATTCGGCAATCGCGGCGTCGTCGGTGAAATCGCTTTTTCCGCTCGCCGCCGCCTTTTCGTGCGCGTCGAGAATGGTGTTGAAGGGAAAGCCCTGCGGCGTCTGCGCGGCAAAGAGGCCGGTGCGATCCACCGTTCCGGTGACGCGCGCGTCCGGGCCGCCGCGCTTCAGCGTGTCGGAGACAGCGAGAGCGGGGAGGGCGCCGGTGCCGCCTCCGGCCTTTTCGATCACGCCGGCAATGAGTTCGGAACTCACGAACGGCCTGACCGCATCATGGATCAGCACAGTTTCGGGGTCGAACGCCTTCAGCGCACGCAGCGCCAGAAGCGTCGAGGCCTGCCTTGTCGCGCCGCCCGCCACAGTGACGATACGCGAGGGCAGCGGCCCGACAGAATCGGCAAACAGCGCTTCGTCGTCCGGGTGGATCGCGATCGCGACAGCCGCGATTTCCGGGCGGCCGAGAAAGACATCGAGCGTGCGCGCAATGACCGCGCGGCCACCGATCGCACGGTACTGCTTCGGCCCTTCGCTTGTCCCGGCCCGTTCGCCGCGGCCCGCCGCGACGAGAACCACCGCAATCCGATGTTTTATTGCGTTTCGTTCCATGACAGGAGGACTAGCGATCAAAGCATGGAAAAACCAGAGCTAAGCGAGGTAATGGCTACGACCTGCCCTTACGTCGCATACGAAGCCTGTTGCCCGAATATCCGTTTTTGTCTAAGAAATAGGCAATGAAGAAAGATGCGTTGAATTTAAGCAGCGCCGTGCGGAAGCTGTCCGAACCGCTGCTCGTCGGCAATATGCGGCTTCGCCATCGCGTCTTCCTCGCGCCGCTTTCCGGCATCACGGATTTGCCGTTTCGCGAACGCGCCTTCGCGCATGGCGCCGGCATGGTCGTATCGGAAATGATCGCCAGCGGTGAGCTTGCCAAAGGTCGCGACAAATCCGCCTTGCGCGTAAGACGCTCCGGCCTTTCTCCGCACGTCGTCCAGCTTGCCGGCCGCGAAGCCTGCTGGATGGCCGAAGGCGCGCGCATCGCGGTCGGCGAGGGCGCCGATATCGTCGATATCAACATGGGCTGCCCGGCCCGGAAGGTGACCGGCGGTTATTCCGGCTCGGCGCTGATGCGCGATCTCGACCATGCGCTCTCCCTGATCGACGCTGTGGTGGGCGCCGTCGACGTTCCGGTCACGCTGAAGACGCGTCTCGGCTGGGACGAGCAGGTGCTTAACGCGCCGCTGCTGGCGCGCCGCGCCGAGGCGTCCGGCATTTCGATGATCACCATCCACGGCCGCACGCGCTGCCAGTTCTATACCGGCCGGGCGGATTGGCACGCCATACGCCAAGTCAAGGAAGCGGTCGGCATTCCGGTCGTCGCCAATGGCGATATCCAGACCGTCGAGGACGCCGCGCGGGCGCTGGAATATTCCGGCGCCGACGCGGTGATGATCGGGCGCGCGAATTGCGGCGCACCATGGATGGCGGCTTCGATTGCCGCAACATGCGGGGCGGAAGAGGCGCGGGGCATCCCCGGCAGCCGCGACACGCTCCTCGATTATATAGTCGGCCATCATGAGGCGATGCTTTCGCTCTACGGGGTGGAAAGCGGCTTGCGGCAGGCGCGAAAGCATCTCGGCTGGTATCTCGACCGTCATGCGCCGGGCGTCGCTGCGGAACTGCGCGGCCGTATCCTGACGGCGACCGACGCGACCATCGTCGCCCGCCTGCTCCGCGAGGCATTCGAGGGAGAATGGCCGGAAGCAGGGAAGATGGCCGCATGAGCATCGCCCCGGCGCGTGGATCCGCCTCCGTCGATCCGGCCAGGATCGTGCTCGATACGATCCGCCATCCCGTCATCATGCTCGGGCCGGATGATTTCATCATCTTCGCCAATGCGGATGCCGAGGATTTCTTCCGCGCGAGCGCGGTGTTCCTGGCGCGGCACAAGCTTGCGGGTTTCGTTCCCTTCGGCAGTCCGCTCCTGACCCTTGTCGAGCAGGTCAGGGGACGCCGCGCGCCGGTCAACGAATATCGCGTCGACATTTCCTCGCCGCGCCTCGGCCCGGAGAAGATCGTTGATATCTATGTGGCGCCGGTGCCGGAGATCGCGGGCGCCGTGGTCGTCATGCTGCAGGAGCGGTCGATGGCCGACAAGATCGACCGGCAGATGACGCATCGCGGTGCCGCGCGCTCGGTGACGGGGCTTGCCTCCATGCTGGCGCACGAAATCAAGAACCCGCTCTCGGGCATCCGCGGCGCGGCGCAACTCCTGGAAAGCGTCGTTTCCGACGATGACCGGACCTTGACCCGCCTCATCACCGACGAGACCGACCGCATCGTATCGCTGGTGGACCGCATGGAGATATTCTCCGACGAGCGCCCGATCGAGCGCTCGGCCGTCAATATCCATTCGGTACTCGACCGCGTGAAGGCGATCGCCCGCAACGGCTTTGCCCGCCATGTCAGGATCGTTGAGGATTACGATCCCTCGCTGCCGCCGGTTTTGGGCAACCGGGACCAACTCATCCAGGTCTTCCTCAACCTCGTCAAGAACGCGGCGGAAGCGATCGGCCGCGAGGAGGGTGGCGAGATCACGCTCTCGACCGCGTTCCGGCCGGGCATACGGCTTTCGGTTCCGGGCACGCAGGACCGCGTGTCGCTGCCGCTTGAATTTTGCGTCCGGGACAATGGTTCGGGGGTGCCCGAAGACCTGCTGCCGATCCTCTTCGACCCCTTCATCACGTCCAAGCCGAACGGATCGGGCCTCGGCCTCGCGCTCGTAGCCAAGATCGTCGGCGAGCATGGCGGCGTCATCGAATGCGAATCCTCGCCACGCGGCACGATTTTCCGCGTCCTGATGCCGGCATGGAAGGGAGTGTCCGGCGCGGCAGATACGGACACCGCCATGGAGACCGGGCAATGAGTGCGCACGGACAAATTCTCGTCGCCGACGACGATGCGGCCATCCGCACCGTGCTCAACCAGGCGCTTTCGCGCGTCGGGCACGATGTCAGGATCACGTCGAACGCCGCCACGCTCTGGCGATGGGTGGCGGCGGGCGAGGGCGATCTCGTCATAACGGATGTCGTGATGCCGGACGGGAATGCATTCGACCTGTTGCCGCGAATCAAGAAGATGCGGCCCGAATTGCCGGTCATCGTCATGAGTGCGCAGAACACCTTCATGACCGCCATCCGCGCCTCGGAACACGGCGCATACGAGTATCTGCCGAAGCCGTTCGACCTCACCGAGCTTCTTAACATCGTCGGCCGGGCGCTTTCCGAGCCGAGGACCGGCGGCCGGGACGCCCGCATCGAAGAACAGCCGGAATCGATGCCGCTCGTCGGCCGCTCGCCGGCTATGCAGGATATCTACCGCGTGCTGGCGCGGCTGATGCAGACAGACCTGACCGTGATGATCTCCGGCGAATCGGGCACCGGCAAGGAACTGGTGGCGCGCGCGCTTCACGAATACGGCCGCCGCCGAAGCGGCCCGTTCGTCGCCATCAACATGGCGGCCATCCCGCGCGACCTGATCGAATCGGAACTGTTCGGCCACGAAAAGGGAGCCTTCACCGGCGCGCAGGCACGCTCGATCGGCCGCTTCGAGCAGGCCGAGGGCGGGACGCTCTTTCTGGACGAGATCGGGGACATGCCGATGGAGGCGCAGACGCGGCTGCTGCGGGTCCTGCAGCAGGGCGAATACACCACCGTCGGCGGCCGAACGCCGATCCGCACGGATGTTCGCATCGTCGCGGCGACCAACAAGGATCTGCGTACGCTCATCAATCAGGGCCTGTTTCGCGAGGACCTTTTCTACCGCCTGAACGTGGTGCCGCTGCGGCTGCCGCCGCTCAGGGAGCGGTCGGAAGACATTCCAGATCTCGTCCGTCATTTCTTCCGTCAGGTGGAGCGGGAAGGGCTGCAGCCCAAGCGAATCGCCGCCGACGGCATCGAACGCATGAAGCGTTATTCCTGGCCGGGCAACGTCCGCGAGCTGGAAAACCTCGTCCGGCGCCTGGCGGCGCTCTACCCGCAGGACGAAATATCGCCGGAGATCATGGAGGCCGAACTCAGCACCGGTGATCACGACGCTGCGGTTGGCGCTGAAGGGGCGCTGCAGGAAGATATGTCCATCGCCCAGGCGGTGGAGCGCTATCTGCAGGGCTATTTCGCGTCGTTCGGGCAGGACATGCCGCCGCCCGGCCTTTATCACCGCATTCTGGCGGAAGTCGAATACCCGCTGGTTCTCGCCTCCATGACGGCGACCCGGGGCAACCAGATCAAGGCCGCGGAACTGCTCGGCCTCAACCGAAACACGCTGCGCAAGAAAATTCGCGAGCTCAGTGTGAGCATTTATCGTGGATCAAAGGTCGATTAGGGCAGCTTGCGAGCCGTCTTGTTGCATTCTCGCCACAATGCGTTGCATAAGTGCCACGCAGGCGAGACAGCGTAGCAGGACATGGCAGCACAGGCCGGTTTCGGCGATTCCAATCTGATTTCCGAGGTGTCGCGCCACGAAAGGCGCCGGGTCCTCATCCTGCCTGGCGTGGTTGCGGTTGTCTGCGCCCTGCTGACTGCGGGCGTGTCCTTTGTCATCCTGACCGGGCTCACGCCAATCGTGCCGGACGAAAGCACGACGCTTGCCCTGATCGGCATCAACGCCGTCTTCATCCTGGTCCTTGTCGGCCTCATCGTGCGCGAGGCGCATCGCATCGTCACCGCCCGGCGGCGGGGCAAGGCGGCGGCCCGGCTGCATGTGCGCATCGTTTCGCTGTTTTCGCTGGTGGCGATCATCCCGGCGGTGGTGGTGGCGATCGTCGCGTCGATCACCTTGAATGTCGGCCTTGATCGCTGGTTCGAGATTCGCACCAAGACCATCATCAATTCCTCGCTTTCGATTGCCGAGGCCTATGTGCGCGAGAACGCCCAGAACCTGCAGGGCACCACGCTTTCCATGGCTTATGTGCTCGACGAGGCGCGCTCCCTCTACGATCTCGACCGCAACGGCTTCCGCAACCTGATGAGCCAGCAGGCGACCGGGCGCCAACTGGCGGACGCGGCGCTGATCAAATCGGACGGCTCCTTTGTCATGGAGGCCGAAACCAAATCCGACTTTCCGATGCCCGAACCGCCCATTCAGGCGGTCCATCAGGCCGCCGACGGACTGCCGGTGCTGATCGAGCCGAGGATACGCAACATCGTCGGCTCGATCGTCAAGCTGAGGGAAATACCGGACGTCTATCTTTACACGATCCGGCTGGTCGACCCGCAGGTGATCCGCGCGCGGCAGATCGTGAAGGCCAATGTCGACGACTATCGGGCGCTCGGCGCCAACCGGCGCGTGACTCAGATCGCCTTCGCGCTGCTCTATCTCGGCCTGACGCTGATTGTGGTTCTGGCGGCGATCTGGACCGGCATCGCGGTCGCCGATCGCCTCGTGCGCCCCATCCGTCAGCTCATCGGCGCCGCCGACGAGGTCTCGACCGGCAATCTCGACGTTTCGGTGCCGGTGCGGGCATCGGATGGCGACGTCGCCAGCCTCGGCGACACCTTCAATACGATGATCGCGCAATTGAAGTCGCACCGGAACGAGCTTATCGCGGCAAAGGACGTGATCGACGAAAGGCGGCGCTTTTCCGAAGCGGTGCTGGAGGGTGTGACGGCGGGCGTGATCGGGGTGGATTCCCAAGGCGTCATCACTATCGTCAACCGTTCCGCCGAGACCATGCTGGCCATATCGGACAAGGCGTCGGTCGGGAAGAACCTGTCCTCCGTCCTGCCGGATGTGGGGCGCGTGTTCCAGATCGCCCGGTCATCGAGAAGGCCTGTCTACCGTGAGCAGGTCACCTTCTACCGTGCCGGCGCCGAACGTACCTTCAATGTCCAGGTGACGCCGGAACAGCGCGAGGCGGGCTCGGCCTTACCCTCCGACGACCCGTCTTACGTCGTCACCGTGGACGACATTACCGACCTGGTCACGGCGCAACGCACGAGCGCATGGGCCGATGTCGCGCGGCGCATCGCCCACGAGATCAAGAACCCGCTCACGCCCATCCAGCTTTCGGCCGAGCGCATCCGCCGGCGCTTCGGCAAGGTCATCATCGAGGATCGCGAAATCTTCGACCAGTGCACCGACACCATCATCCGCCAGGTCGGCGATATCGGACGCATGGTGGACGAGTTCTCCTCCTTCGCTCGCATGCCGAAGCCGGACATGAAGATGCTCGACCTGCGCGAGCCGCTGCGCGAGGCTTCCTTCCTTGTCGAGGTCAGCCGGCCCGATATCGCTTTCCAACGCGCGCTCGGCTCGGAGAAGCTGATGGGCACCTTCGACAGCCGCCTGCTTTCGCAGGCGTTCGGCAACGTCATCAAGAACGCCGCCGAAAGCATCGAGGCCGTCGAGCGCGACGGCGGAGAGCCCGGCGTGATCCGCATTGATGTCGAAGCCAGGGACGGCATGGCCGTGGTCAGCGTGACCGACAACGGCAAGGGCCTGCCGCGAGACAACCGGCAGCGTCTCCTGGAGCCGTACATGACGACGCGCGAGAAGGGCACGGGGCTCGGTCTCGCTATCGTCAAGAAGATCGTCGAGGACCATGGAGGCCGGCTGGAACTGCATGACGCACCAGCGGAATTCCATGGGGGCAGGGGAGCGATGATCCGCTTCGTCCTGCCGCTTTCGACGGATGGAGGGGCGGAAGAAACCAAGGGCAGGGCGGCCCATAACAAACCGGAACAGATCGGCAATGGCATCTGATATTCTTATCGTCGACGACGAAGAAGACATTCGAGAACTCGTCGCCGGCATCCTTAGCGACGAAGGGCACGAGACACGCACCGCGCACGACAGCGACAGTGCGCTGGCCGCGATCGCGGGTCGTGTGCCGCGTCTGGTCTTCCTCGATATCTGGCTGCAGGGATCGCGGCTCGACGGACTTGCGCTGCTCGACGAGATCAAGACGCTCCATCCCGGCCTGCCGGTCGTGATGATCTCGGGGCATGGCACCATCGAAACGGCGGTGTCGGCAATAAGGCGCGGCGCCTATGATTTCATCGAAAAGCCGTTCAAGGCCGACCGGTTGATCCTGATCGCGGAACGCGCCCTGGAGACATCCAAGCTCAAGCGCGAGGTCAGCGACCTGAAGAAGCGCAGCGGCGACACCTACGACCTTCTCGGCACGTCCTCCGCGATCGGCCAACTCCGCCAGACGATCGAGCGTGTCGCACCGACCAACAGCCGCGTGATGATCATCGGGCCTTCCGGCTCCGGCAAGGAAGTGGTGGCGCGCGCGATCCATGCCCATTCGACGCGGGCGGGCGGCCCGTTCGTGTCTCTCAACGCAGCGACCATTACGCCGGAGCGGATGGAGATCGAGCTGTTCGGCACCGAATCGAACGGGTCCGAACGCAAGGTCGGCGCGCTCGAGGAAGCGCATCGCGGCATCCTCTACCTTGACGAGGTCGCCGACATGCCGCGCGAGACCCAGAACAAGATCCTGCGCGTTCTCGTCGACCAGCAATTCGAGCGGGTAGGGGGCACGAAGCGGGTAAAGGTCGACGTCCGCATCATCTCCTCCACGGCGCAGAACCTCGAGGGGCTGATCGCGGAGGGCCGGTTCCGCGAGGATCTCTATCACCGCCTGGCCGTCGTCCCGGTAATGGTGCCGCCGCTTTCGGAAAGGCGCGAGGACATCCCCTTCCTGGTCGATTTCTTCATGCGTCAGGTCGCGGGCCAGGCCGGCATCAGGCCGCGCCGCATCGGCAACGATGCGCTTGCCGTCATCCAGGCGCATAATTGGCCAGGCAATGTCCGCCAGCTTCGCAACAATATCGAACGCCTGTTGATCCTGGCGCGCGGCGACGACGCCGACGCGCCGATCACCGCCGACCTCCTGCCGCAGGAGATCGGCGACGTCATGCCCCGCGCACCTAGCAAGTCGGACCAGCACATCATGGCATTGCCGCTGCGCGAGGCGCGCGAGATGTTCGAGAAGGAATATCTGATCGCCCAGATCAACCGCTTCGGCGGCAATATCTCGCGAACGGCTGAGTTCATCGGCATGGAGCGTTCCGCGCTCCACCGGAAGCTCAAATCTTTGGGGGTATAGGCGAATGGGGAGCAACGGATAGCGAACGGGAACGGCGGTCGGCGCGGTCGTCTGTGATTTGCCTGCTTTCGCCTTGTTCCCTCATTGGCTATTCGCTACTCCCTATTCGCCGCTATCCGTTTGGGGGTGAATTTCATGCCGCGCATTGCCTACGTCAACGGGCGCTATCTTCCGCATGCCAAAGCAATGGTCCATGTGGAGGATCGCGGCTACCAGTTCGCGGATGCGGTCTACGAGGTATGCGAAGTGTCGCGCGGCTATGTCATCGACATGACGCGGCATCTCGACAGGCTGGACCGCTCCCTTCGTGAACTGCGGATCGCGTGGCCCATGCACCGTTCCGCGCTGCAGGCGGTGCTGCGCGAGGTGATACGCCGCAACGGCATCGTGAACGGCATGGTCTATCTCCAGGTGAGCCGCGGCGTGGCGCCTCGCGACCATGTTTTCCCGCCCGCCTCTGTCAGGCCGGCTATGGTGGTGACCGCCAAGCGCATTGACCCCGCCGCTGCCGCCAAGCGTGCCGCGAACGGGGTGAAGATCATCACCGTTCCGGAAAACCGCTGGGAACGCGTGGATATCAAGACCGTCGGACTGCTGCCCAATGCGCTCGCCAAGCAGAAAGCCAAGGAAGAAGGCGCCCAGGAAGCCTGGTTCGTGGACCCAGACGGCACCGTCAAGGAAGGCGGCTCGACCAATGCGTGGATCGTCACGCCCGAAGGCAGGCTCGTGACGCGGCCGGCGGATTTCGGCATCTTGCGGGGTATCACGCGAGCGACCGTCATGGATGTCGCCAAAAAACTCGGCCTGGCGGTGGAGGAGCGCCCCTTCACCGTGGAAGAGGCAAGGACGGCACGCGAAGCCTTCATCACATCGGCGACTTCGGTCGTCATGCCGGTCGTCGAAATCGACGGTGGGCCTGTCGCCAACGGGCATCCCGGGACAGTTTCCCTGACCCTGCGTGAGGTGTTTTTTGACGTTGCGGAAAAAACCCTGGCCTGATAACCGCATAAGCTGCGGTGCGGCGCACAAACCCGTCTTGCTTGTCTAAACCGACAACAAAAGCTTTGAGGTATGTGGTTGACTCCGCCCGGCTGATCTTGCGCTATAGTGCGTATGGCAACGGGGACACGTGAAAGATAACAAAAATGGCGGAACGAACCCAAAATCTGCAGGACCTTTTCCTCAATTCCGTAAGAAAGAACAAGAACCCGCTTACGATATTCCTGATCAATGGCGTGAAATTGACGGGCGTGGTGACGTCGTTCGACAATTTCTGTGTGCTGTTGCGGCGCGATGGCCATTCCCAGCTTGTCTACAAGCACGCCATCTCGACGATCATGCCCAGCCAGCCGGTCCAGATGTTCGACAGCGAGGAGAGCGCTCGGGAAGCCTGATTGTCCAAAGATACGGCACACGAAGGGAAACCTCGCGGCGAAAACCCCCGCGCTCCGGTTCAGCGGCGTTCCGGGACGGGCAGGGCGCTGGTGGTGGTGCCGGTACTGGCGCGCAGCCAGCGCGACGACGCCGAATCGACCGCCCGCTCGCCGGCGGCAAGGCTTGAGGAAGCGCTCGGATTGACACGGGCGATCGGCCTGGAACCTGTTCATCACGAAATAGTGAACGTTACGGTTGCCCGACCCGCCACGCTGATAGGGTCAGGCAAGATCGATGAACTGGCGGCCATCGTCGCCGACCGCAAGGCCGACCTGGCGATCTTCGACCATCCGCTGACGCCGGTCCAGCAACGCAACCTCGAAAAAGCGCTGAACACCAAGGTCGTGGACCGCACGGGCATCATCCTCGAGATTTTCGGGGAGAGGGCGCGCACGCGGGAAGGAACGCTTCAGGTGGAACTCGCGCACCTCAACTACCAGAAGGGAAGGCTGGTCAGAAGCTGGACCCACCTCGAACGGCAGCGCGGCGGTGCAGGATTCCTCGGAGGGCCGGGCGAGACGCAGATCGAGGCCGACCGCCGCATTTTGCAGGAGAAGATCGTCAAGCTGAAGAGGGAGCTCGAGACGGTCCGCCGCACGCGCGAACTGCATCGCGCCAAGCGCCGGAAGGTGCCTTATCCGATCGTCGCGATCGTGGGCTACACGAATGCCGGCAAGTCGACACTGTTCAACCGGCTGACGGGCGCGGACGTGACGGCCGAGGATATGCTGTTTGCGACTCTCGATCCGACGCTCCGCCGGCTTCGGCTACCCCACGGTACGGTCGTTATCCTTTCCGATACGGTCGGTTTCATCTCCGACCTGCCGACCCATCTCGTCGCCGCGTTCAGGGCAACGCTGGAAGAGGTCGTCGAGGCGGATCTGGTGCTTCATCTGCGCGATATCTCGGACCCGGATACAGCCGCGCAGGCAGCCGACGTGGAACGCATTCTCGCCGACCTCGGCGTCGACGCGACCGACCCGACGCATGTCATCGAAGTGTGGAACAAGATCGACCGGCTGAACGGCGAACACGGAGAGTTTTTGCAGGGTGCCGTCGGCGTCAACCATATTCCGCCGCTGGCGATCTCGGCCGTCACGGGCGAGGGCATTCCGATCCTGCTCGACCACATCGAGACGCGGATCGCGGGCGTGCTGGAACGCGTCGAAATTACACTGCCGCCCGACATGCTTGGCCTGGCCGACCTGGTCTACCGCAGGAGCACCATTCTCGAACGGCACGACAATGACGATGGCAGCATATCCATGCGGATACTGACCACGGCCGCCGCGAAAGGCGAGATCGAAGGCCGATTAGGACGCCAACTCAAAGGGTAGCCGGTCTCAGCCTGCCTTTTTCTTTGCCTGCTGCCACAGCGTCTCCATTTCCTCCAGGGTGGCGGTATCGAGGCTGCTTCCAGCCTCGTCCAGCCGCCGTTCGACCGAATGGAAGCGGTTGCGGAATTTTTCATTGGTGTGCCTGAGCGCCGCTTCCGGGTCGATGCCAAGATGCCGGCCGTAATTTACGAGCGCAAACAGGGTATCGCCGAATTCGTCCGTCATGGCTTCCCGGTCGCCGCTCCGGACGGCCTCGTCCAGTTCGCCGAACTCCTCATCGATCTTTCCGAGGATAGGCTCCGCTTCCTTCCAGTCGAACCCGACCTGCGCGGCCTTCTGCTGCAGCTTCAGCGCGCGGACAAGCGCGGGCAGGGCCGGCGGAACGCCGTCGAGAAAGCCACTCCCATGATCCTCCGGCTCGAGACCGCGTGCGAGCCGCGCTTCACGCCGCTCGGCCTTTTCTCCCGCCTTGATCTTCTCCCACATGCCCTTGGCGAGCTTGGCGCCGTGCACAGCTTGCGGCCCGAAGACGTGCGGATGGCGGCGGATCATCTTCTTCGTGATCGCCTCGACGACATCGCCGAAAACGAATTCTCCAAGTTCCTCGGCCATGCGGGCATGGAACACGACCTGCAGCAGCAGATCGCCGAGCTCGTCACGAAGATCGCCCATGTCCCGGCGCTCGATCGCGTCGGCAACCTCGTAGGCTTCCTCCAGCGTATAAGGCGCGATCGACGCGAAATCCTGTTCGAGGTCCCACGGGCAGCCGGTGCCGGGCGTCCTCAGCGCGGCCATGATCTCGATCAGGCGGGAGATGTCTTTGGATGGTTGCATGAGCCGATCCTATCCGCACGACGGCATCGGGCCTACGTCCGACGAGGGCGCATCCATGCTTCTCCACAGGCGAGCAAGATTCGGCCATCCGTAAGTCGCATAAGATAGATTATGGAACTACGATGGATGAGCAGAGCCGCAATTGCAGGAATCCTGTTGCCGGCCTCAAGCGTTCGCATGATCGATCAGGATAACGAAGGCGGTCGTCGTGGCGGACGCGCGCAGCTTGCATTCACGCGTGCTGTCCTCGATCAGTAGCGCGGCACCGCATTCGAGATGCGACGGGTCCGTAGCACCGCCCACGCCGATGGCGCCGGCCTGGCAAAAGACGATCGCGTGCGCCGCTGGCGTATCGAGCACCAGAATTTCGTCGGTGCGCAAATGGTGTCTCTGAACCGCATGCCGCCAACCGGCGCGGCGCGTCATTACGTTGAGATCGGTGATCGGCCCATCTACCAGGCGTGCGATAACCGGTACATCGCCCGGAAAGGAAAACGGCGCCGCATCTTTGTCCAGGATCAGCGATTTGTCGCTTCCAAAGGCCAATGAAATTCCGTTGCCGGACAGGACGCAAAGCGTCCGGTCGATGCCATGGAAAATCGAGAAAGGCCCGTCCGTCCCGACGGTGGCCATGCTGACGCGCCACCCGAAACCATCGAGATCGGCATCAGGTGGAAATCTTGCGATTTCAACGGTTTCGCCGCCGCCGTTCCTCCATGGCATGCGACGGTACTGGTCGGGATTGACGATGCGGCCGTTCATGCTTCAGGACGCCAGATCCTGCGGAGATGCGCCCGCCGCCGCCATCAGCGCGGCTGGCTCCGCCGCGAACACGGCGTCATGCGCTCCGGCGGCCGCCCATACCAAATCGTGATCAAGCAGCGTCCGATCGGCATAAGCCGCTATGGCAATCTTGTGGCCGATCGGCGAGACGCCGCCGATGGCGAAACCGGTCTCCTCGCGGATGCGGCGCGGATCTGCGCGCTTCAGTTTTTCACCGGTCAAGGCAGCGGCCTTGGCCAGGTCCAGCTGCCGGTCGCCGGAAACGAGGAAAAGCACCAGCCGACCGGTGTCTTCGCCTTCGAAGATCAGCGACTTGACGATCTGGCCAACCGCGCAGCCGCACTGGTTCGCCGCATCCTGCGCCGTTCGCGTCGATTCGCCCATCCGGCGGATCCCGATTTCCAATCCCGCGTCCAGTGCGGCCTGGCTGACCCGTTCGATGCTTCCAGCCATGGCTAAACCCCGCTCACCAACCGGTTGAATTATATTCCAATTCCAGGTTCATGCCGTCGAATGCCGGATCGACATTGTCCGGCGTCTCCGCACATACCGTCTCGTAGTCCAGCGGTATGTGCATGTGGGTCAGCAGGGCCCGCCGCGGCCTCAGGCGCTCGATCCATTCCAGCGCCTCGCCAAGAGAAAAATGGCTCGGATGCGGCTTATATTGCAAGGCATCGACCACCAGCACGTCGAGCCCTTCGAGCGCCGGCAAGGTTTCGGCGGGGAAATCGCTCACGTCGGGGCAATAGGCTAGCCCGCCGACACGGAATCCGAGCGAGATTATGTCGCCATGGACTTGCGGCAGCGGCTTGAAGGTGAGGGGACCCCCCTCTCCTTCTATGACGACCTTTTCATCATGCGCTATCGTGCGTGTCCTGAGGATCGGTGGGTAGGAACTGCCGGGGGGCGTCTCGAAGCAATAACCGAAGGCGGTCTTGAGCCTGTCCAGCGTCGGCCGGTCGGCATAGATATCCATCAGCCGACGCTGCGCCAGGACGAAGCCACGCAGATCGTCTATGCCGTGGATGTGGTCCGCGTGCGGGTGCGTATAAAGCACCGCGTCGATGCGCTTTACCCCGGCGTCGATCATCTGCTCCCGAAAATCCGGTCCGGTATCGATGACGACCGTCGTGGTGCCCGTCTCCGAGACGCGCTCCACCAACGCTGCCGCGCGCCGCCGACGGTTCTTCGGATTTGCCGGATCGCAATTGCCCCAGTCGCCGGTGATGCGCGGCGTACCCGGCGACGAGCCGCAGCCCAGAATGGTCAGGCGAAGCGTATCGGCCACGTTCAAGCAGCCCCTGCCGGCGAGCGCGGCACCTTCGAGAAGCAGCGGAAGAAATTCCCCGTCGTCAGCGCGGCGACGCCTTCCGTGCCCATGCCGATCGTCTCCGCCAGAACGGCCGCCGTATGGGCGACGTAGGCCGGCTCGTTGCGCTTTCCGCGAAACGGAACCGGTGCAAGGTAAGGCGCGTCTGTTTCGACAAGTAGGCGGTCATGCGGGATCGATTTGGCGATTTCCCTGAGCTCCTCCGATTTCTTGAAGGTCAAAATACCGGAAAAGGATATATAGCCGCCGAGTTCGACACCTGCGTCCGCCAAAACCTGGCCGGACGAAAAACAATGGAGAATGAAGGGGAAAGGCCCCTTCCCTCTCTCATCGCGCAAGATCGCCTCCATGTCCGCATCGGCGTCGCGCGAGTGGATAACCAGCGGCAGGCCGGTCTCGCGCGCCGCAGCGATATGACGGCGGAAGACGGTAGCCTGCACGTCACGCGGCGAACGGTCATAGAAATAATCGAGACCCGCTTCTCCGATCGCCACGACCTTGGGATGCGCCGAAAGCCGGATCAGTTCCTCCTCCGTCACATCGGCCTCTTCACCCGCATTATGCGGATGCGTGCCGACCGAGCAGAAGACGTTCTCGTAAGCTTCCGCCACCGCAAGCACGCTATCGAAGCGCTTCACGCGCGTCGAGATCGTCACCATCATGCCGATCCCCGCCGCCGCGGCGCGCTCCACGACTGCGTCGCGCTCCTCGGCGAAATCCGGGAAATCGAGATGGCAGTGGCCGTCTACAAGCATCGTCACGCTACTTCGCCGGTTCGGCCTCGACATAGCGCGGAAAGACACCCTGCGGCGCCGGCAGCGCCGTTCCCGGTGAAAGCGCGCCATCCTCGCCGAGATCGACGAATTGCCGCCGCTCGGGCGCAACCGAAAGCAGGTCGAGCAGTTTCGCCGCCGAACCCGGTATGAAGGGCTGGCAGAGGATCGCCACCCGCCGGATCGTCTCGGCGGTCGTGTAGAGTACGGTCTCCATACGAGCCGTGTCGGTCTTGCGAAGCGCCCAGGGCTCCTGCCCGGCGAAATAGCGGTTGGCTTCGGCGACGACACCGAAGATCGCGCCGAGCGCCACATGGATCGCCTGCTCGGCCATCGCCTTGCGCGCCGTATCGAGCGCGGCATCCGCCATTGCCAGAATGGCGCGGTCCGCTTCCGCCAGTTCGCCCTTTTCCGGCACCTTGCCGTCGCAGTTCTTGGCGATCATCGAAAGCGAGCGCTGCGCCAGATTGCCGAGATCGTTGGCGAGGTCGGCATTGGTACGATTGACGATCGCCTCGTGGCTGTAGCTGCCGTCCTGCCCGAACGGCACTTCGCGCAGCAGGAAATAGCGCACCTGGTCGAGCCCATAATGCTCGACCAGCGCGAACGGGTCGACCACGTTGCCGACCGACTTCGACATCTTCTCCCCGCGATTGAACAGGAAGCCGTGGCCGAAGACCCGCTTCGGCAACTCGATCCCCGCCGACATCAGGAAGGCCGGCCAGTAGACCGAGTGGAAGCGTACGATGTCCTTGCCGATGATATGCGCGTCCGCCGGCCAGAACCGCCATTTGCTTGCATTTTCATCAGGGTAGCCGACCGCCGTGATGTAGTTGGTGAGCGCGTCGACCCACACATACATGACGTGCTTTTCGTCACCTGGCACCGGTACGCCCCAATCGAAGGTCGTGCGAGAAATGGAGAGATCCTTCAGGCCCGAGCGGACGAAGCTCATCACCTCGTTGCGGCGCTCGGCGGGACCGATGAAGCCGGGCTCGCGCTCGTAGAGGTCGAGCAGTTTTTCCTGATAGGCGGAGAGCCGGAAGAAATAGCTTTCCTCCTCGACCCATTCGACCGGTGTGCCCTGTGGCCCGTAGCGGACGCCGTCGTCGCGAAGCTCTGTCTCTTCCTCGCCGTAATAGGCCTCGTCGCGGACGGAATACCAGCCGGCATAGCCGCCCTTGTAGATGTCGCCATTCGCGGCCATCGCCTTCCAGATGGCTTGCGAGGACTCGTAATGCCTTTTCTCGGTGGTACGGATGAAATCGTCGTTCGACGCGTTGAGCAGCTTTCCCATCTGGCGGAAGAGTTCGGAATTGCGATCGGCGAGTTCGCGCGCGGTGATGCCTTCCTTGCGCGCGGTCTGCAGCATCTTGATCCCATGCTCGTCCGTGCCGGTGAGGAAGAAGACCTCCTTGCCGTCATGGCGCTGGAAACGCGCCAGTGCGTCGGTTGCGATCAACTCGTAGGCGTGGCCGATATGAGGCTTGCCGTTTGGATAGGAGATCGCCGTGGTGATGTAGAATTTTTCGGCGGGCATGGAATGGTTCCGGAGAGAAGAGATGCGGTCAGATAGCGCATCGGGAAGGCGATTGCCAATCCCATGCGGTCAGCCACGCATGAGGTCGTGCATTCGGCCAAGCAGGCCGACCGCGTGCTGTTTGCGGTCGAGATTATAGATGCCGGTCTCGACGATCCACTGGTTTGCCTCGCTCCAGAAATCGGAAAGCCGCCCTGCCCGCTCGATCTCGCCAGCCTTGGCGGCGCTGCCGGCGGCTTCGGCGACGGCGTCGAGCGCCATTCGGTTGAAGATATCGAATTGAATCGTCTGGTCGCGTCCGCTCACGGCATCCGACAATTTGGTCGCCTCCATGAGGTCGAAGCGGTCAGCCGCCATCACCCGGTCGAGCGTGCCGCCGATCTCCAGCCCGCCGAACTGCGTCAGAAGGATCGCCGTGCGGGCGCTGCCTTCCGCGCGCGCGGCGAGCGCGTCAAGTGCCGCCGGGTCGACCGGGAGATCGGTTTCGAGCGTCTGGAGCACGGTGCGAAGTGATTGCCCGTCGAGCGGTTTCAGCCGCACCGCCTGACAGCGCGAGCGAATGGTTGGCAAGAGGCGCCCGGGCGAATGCGAGATCAGGAGAAAGATCGTCCGCGCCGGCGGCTCCTCCAGGCTCTTCAAAAGCGCGTTGGCGGCGCTGGCGTTCATGTCGTCCGCCGAATCGACGATGACGATGCGATAGCCTCCGTCATGCGAGGTCATGGAGAGGAAGCGGTTCACGCGGCGGATTTCCTCCACCGTGACCATCGTCCTGAAAACCTTGCGCTTGTCGTCGAAAGGCCGGGTGAGATGCAGGATCGAAGGGTGCGAGCCGCTGGCTATCTGCCGGAAGAGGGATGACGAAATATCGGCGTCCCCGAGCGCGTAGGGCGCGTCCGAAGAGTTCGGATATTTCAGGAGGTGATGGGCAAGCCGGAAGGCCAGCGTCGCCTTGCCGATGCCGAGCGGCCCCGCCAGAAGGATCGCATGATGCAGCCGGCTGGCTCGATAGGCGCCCGCCAGAAGCGCCGCCTCCTCCAGATGGCCGACAAGCCGGGGATTCTCCGACGGCTCCGGCACGCCGGGGATGCTGTCATACTGTTCCGCGGCCAGACGTTCGAACATCGATCAGCCTGCTTTCTCGGCCGTGCGGAGACCTTTCCGCTCGGTCACCGTCTCGACGGCCTTGGCGATCTCGGCGGCGATCTTTTCGGCCGGTCTTGACGCGTCGATCACCTTGCACCGCTTCGGCTCGGCCTTCGCGATCTCCAGGAAAGCCTTCCGGCGGCGCCTGTGGAGCGAAAGCCCCTCCTTCTCGAAACGATCCGCCTTCGAGGCGCCACGCCGCGCATTGGCCCGGCGCATGCCCTCTTCCGGGTCGATATCGAGGATAAGCGTCAGGTCCGGCATCATGTCTTCCACGGTAGCGCGCTCCAGCGTTTCCATGAAAGGTCGATCGAGACCTCCCGTAACACCCTGATAGACGCGCGAGGAATCAACGAAGCGATCCGAGAGAACGACCGCGCCGCGGGCGAGCCCAGGGCGGATCGTGCGGTCGATATGATCGGCGCGCGCCGCTGCAAACAGCACGGCCTCCATTTCCGGGCCGAACGGCTCCGCCGCGCCGGAAAGCACCACATGGCGGATCGCTTCGGCGCCCGGCGAGCCGCCCGGCTCGCGCGTCACCACCACTTCGTGCCCGGAGGCGCGCAGCGTTGCCGCCAGCATGCGGATCTGGGTAGACTTGCCGGCGCCTTCCCCGCCTTCGAACGTTATGAACAATCCGCGCGTCAGTTCATTTACCCGAGCTCGAAGCAAGCCGTCGCCCGCACCCCGTAACTATGCAGCGCGGTCCGCAAAATCCATGCGAATATACGTATCAGCGCAGCCAGCCGATGGCCAATTCCTCGAGTGCGCTGGTCGCTTGCTGGTAGATCGTACCCTTGTCGACGGCGTCCGCCGTGTAGAGCGGGGTTTCCTGGCTGAGCGTGTCGCCGATCCAGACCTTCAGCTTGCCGACCTGGGTCCCCTCTTCCACCGGCGCGATCAACGGCCCCGTATAGACGACGCGTGCCTTCAACTGGTCCCGGTTGGTGATCGGAACGAAGATCGACACCGGCCCTTTCGCCTTCAGTGCGACGCTCGATTGCGCGCCGCCGAAGACCGAGGCCTCGGATACCGTTTCGCCTTGCGCGAAAAGCTCCGACTTCTCGAATGCACGCATCCCCCAGTCCAGCATCTTGCGTGCCTCTTCACCGCGCTCGCCGCTGCTCGACATGCCGGTCATGGCGACGAACAGACGACGCCCGTTCCTCTCCGCCGAGCCGACGATCCCGTAGCCGGCCGCGTCGGTATGGCCGGTCTTCAGCCCGTCGGCGCCGATATCCATTCCCAGCAGCGGATTGCGGTTGCGCTGCTTGATGTTGTTCCAGGTGAAATCCGGCAGTGCGAAATAATGATAAAGGTCCGGATATTCCCGCCATAGATGCAGCCCGAGCAGAGCCAGTTCCTTGACGGTCACGACCTCGCCGTCCGCCGGTAGCCCGGTCGAATTCTTGAAAACCATGTGATCGAGGCCGAGCGCGCGGGCGCGTTCCGTCATCAGCCTGGCGAAATTCTCTTCCGAGCCAGCCATGCCCTCGGCAATCGCGATACAGGCGTCATTGGCCGAGACCACGGCCATTCCCTTGATGAGGTCCTCCAGGGGGACGGAAGACTTCACCTTCGCGAACATGGTCGAGCCGCCGGAGCCCGCGCCGCCGTTCTTCCAGGCGTTGACGCTTACATAGAACGGGTCTTCGAGCGTCAGCCGCCCGCTCTTGATCGCCTGGAAGACGAGTTCCATCGTCATCAGCTTGGCGAGCGATGCGGGCGGGACGGGCTTGTCGGCGTCCTTGGAAAACAGGATCGTGCCGGTCTCGGCGTCGACCATGTAGGCTTCGGGAGCGCGCGTCGAAAAGAGCTGCGCATCGGCGGCGGAAGTCCAGCAGGCCATGAGCAGCATCGCCAGCGCCGCCGACCGCGATATCCGTCGCAACAGAACTGCGCTCACCCGTACCCGTCCGATCATCTGCGTCCCGGCCGCAAGACGATCCCGGTCCTGCCGGGGTCGCCCATGCCCATAACCTGCCGCGACCGGGCCATGTCCCGGCCACCGTCGCAAGGCGAAGGTAGCAGCGCAAGCGCCGCCGGATCAATCGATTAGAGGCGGGATGGTGAATGCAGCGGCGCTCAGTCGCGGACGGTCATGGCATCGCCCGCGCCATGGGCCCAGGCCTGCTTGAGCATCTCGTCTATCGTGGCGCGGCCGTCCGGATAGAGATTGACGCTGTAGAAAGTCTGCGCGCCGGCTTTCGCCGTCTCCACCTGGACACGGCCATAGGCCGAAAGCTCCCGTGCCTGCCTTGAACTGTCCGCCGCGCTGGCGAAGGTTCCGACCGCGACGTAGTCGGCCTCGTCGCCCCTGGCCGCTTCGGTCGGCTGCGACCGCGCCCACGACGCGACGATATCGGCAGGCGTCATCGTTCCGCCCTCGCCAACGAACGCGTCGAGAGCACCTGCGGCGCGCGTCACGCGCGTGTCGGCATAGCCCAGGGCAGGAAGCATTTCGACGGTGCCGCTGGAAGCCAGCCCGACGAGCGGGCGTTCCGGCACGATCGGCCCGAGCGCCGGCAGGATCGGGTCGCCGGCGTCGACGACGCCGGTCGAGGCGGATGCGAGTTGCACCTGCTGTTCGGGCCGCGGCGACGGGATGGCCGACGGGGCGCGCATGTCGTTCAACTGGCCCGGAAACGGAACGGCACCGTGGCCCGAACTGGGCGTCGAGCCGTTCATCGCAATCATCACGTTGCCGCCGTCCCCCGGAAGAGGCACCGCGTCCTTCCCGGGCCGATAGGAGGCCATGAGATAGCGGTCGTCGTTCGGGATGAGCGGCGCCGGGCCGACATATTCGACCTTTACATGGGCGACGCCGGCCGTGCTGTAGTCGAGCATCTCCGCCGCACGCTTGGAGAGGTCGATGACACGGCCCTCCGCATAGGGTCCGCGGTCGTTGACGCGCACAACCACCGAAGCGCCGTCCTTTAGATTGGTGACCCGCGCATAGCTCGGCAGCGGCATGGTCGGATGTGCCGCCGTCAGCCGGTCCATGTCGTAGACCTCGCCATTGGCGGTGAGACGGCCGTGGAACGCGTCGCCATACCAGGAAGCGGCGCCGACAGCCTTATATTGCCGGTTTTCCTTGGGATAATACCATTTGCCGCGCACCATATAGGGCTTGCCGACCTGGGCGCGGCCTTCGCGCCGTGGCAGGCGCGAGCGCTTGGTGGTCACACGCGGACTTGCCGGCACGCCATATTCGGCCTCGGCGAAATATTCCTTGGATTGCTTCTGGTTCGAGGCGGTCGGTCCGGTCGTGTTGCACGCCGCCAGCAATACGCCGGATGCAGCGACAAGAAGCACGGACGACGCAAATTCGAGGCGTCGGCGCGTAGTCTCGAGCACCATTCCCTGGCAGTCCCCTTTTTTCGGCCCGCGAGATATCGAGCCGTTTCGTCCTCATTCGATCTTCGAAGCGCGCCGGACAACCAAGCCCCGCTCCCCTTTACGCTTCTTGTCATGAATTAATTGAAACGCCATTAACCGACTATGGCTGGAAATCGGCAAGAATGTGGCATGATTCCACTCGCAGTCCATCGATATTCCGTGGCGCGATGGAAATAGATCTGCCTGGCCGTATATTTATATACGCCCCCGAATATAGCCACGATGTTGACGCTTCGCTCGGGAGCACGATAAAGCGGCCGGCAATGCTCGGCCGGTGGCAATGTGGGCCTCACGCAACTGCACCGGTGGCGCTATGGGGAAGAGTGGCCGAGCAGTTTAAGGCACTGGTCTTGAAAACCGATTGCAGCCGTATCTTCTCATCTTCGCCAGTCCTTGATTGACAAGGCCTTGCGGGCTCTCCGGGCTCTGTTCGTATCGGCTCATCCTTGATGCTGCTACCGAGTTCGGTAGCAAAATGTTAACAGCCAAGCACCCGAAGCTGATCGTCGTGGTCGCATTCGACCGCGGCGAGGATGGCGAACTGTTCCCGGCATTCGGCCCGGCCGATCAGCAAGGCGAGGATCGGGCGATCAGGACAGCCAAGGGGCTGGCCGACAAGCACGTCGGCGTCATTGCCTGGAGCCGGGAGGCCAACCCGGACATTGGCGAATATGGCCCACCGACGACGCTGTTCGCCAGCGGTGATGTGCCGGATATTGGATAGCCGGCCGGCGGTGCTTCCGGAAAATGTGATCATCCTGGCCGGAGCGGAGTCACCTTGCTCGTGGTATGATGCGTGGAATGGGGGACATCCACCTGGTGTAGGAGGCTGTTGCCATGAAACACCAATCACGAGATGAGCTACGGGCCGTAGCTGACATCACCACTGAGCCCCAACATTCCGTAATGGATCGGGCACAGCGCCTCGACCGCTGGTCGAAACTTCTTGAACGTGACGCCAATCGTTCCCTCATCGCCCTTGCCGGCACAGAATACCGGCCGCCGCGCGAACGGGACGCCATGAGGGGCGACGGTTCTCCGCTATCGGTCGCCTTCGAGGATTCGATCCTGCGTGAGGAGGGCCTGCAGAACGATACTTACGGCGAGGCGAAGCGCTTCTTCGAAGTGTCCGACGAGCAACTTCACGAGATCGTTTGCTACTGCCATGTCGGCGAAAGGATGATGGCGTCCAGGGCCGCGTATTGCGTCCGCCTGGCTATCGGCTGCTAGGATGTTTGCCGATTGAAGGGCTTTCTTCGGATCGAGGGAAGCTCGCGCCCCTAAAGCATGAAAAGCGCAGCCCGCCGGAGCCGGCGGGGTGAGGAGTAAGGCCTTGCCATGCCGGCACATAGGGAAGCATGGCAGGAGATGGAAAACGAGTGATAGCAGGATGGTTCCGGCCGTTAGCGCACGCTCCGCTCGAAAGCGAGAACCAATCAAATCCGCATGGTTCAGAACTTATAGGCAATGCCCACCTGGATTGAATGCTGTGTCAGATCGTTATGGTATTTCCAATCCGGGTCAGTATTCTTTGTCCAGTCCGTCACCCGACCGAAATCCGTGTACCGATAATCGATGCGCGCGATCCAGTTAGCCGTGAAGGCGTGCTCAAGGCCGGCGCCTATGGTCCAGCCCGCTTTGATGGTCGAATAGCCGTCTTTGTCCGGACTCAAAAAATACTCGGTCTTGATATCGCCGAGCGCCAAACCCCCGGATGCATAGACGAGATTATTGGAGAAGGCGTATCCCAATCTGCCACGCAATGACCCCTGCCACCTGATCCGAGCAGTACTATAGTCACCCCCTATGTAATCCGTGTTGTCGCCGTTCAGGCCGGATGCCTCGATATCACCTTCGGCACCGTAAACCCAGTTTCCACTCTGGAAATTGTACCCCCCATAGATGCCACCCAAAGCGCCGTTCAAATTGAAGTGGGTGCTGTAGTCGGACTCGAAAGGAGCGATACGATGTCTGTCGTGAATATGATCACGACCCCATCCATAGCCGATTTCAGCTCCAAGATAGGCGCCGGACCAATTGAAGGCTGCCACCGGCGTCGTAACCGTCGCATCTGCGGACCATGCCGGCGTCGAGATCACAAGGAGCATTGCTGCTCCGGCAAATAGAAAAGTTCTCATTGTTGGCCCCCGTGGAAGTAGTGGGAGCAGTACGCCCGTTTTTGATTTTCCACAACCAGGGCGCGCAAGAAATCGGTGTCGTGTTGCAGATTCGTCCAGAGGCCCGACCATCGGGCGCGGCCTTGAGATACAAAAAATCCCCGCCATCTTCCGGCAGCGGGGCGGTTAAATCTCTATGAGCGTGATCGCTCCGGCGCGCGTTCATTCAATTCCTGCTTGCTCCGTCGCGTGGCGCGGGCAATCCTGCATCCTGGCTTTGGGAGGGCTTGGGGATGAAAATTGGGACAGGGGCGACTATCGGAGCATTGCTGGCACTATCCGGGTGCGGCGAGCCGATGACCAGAGGCGACATTCGGGATATGGAGACCGCCAACGATGTTGAACGTTGCGCTCATCAGCATCTTGGAAAGCCAAATTCCAGCGCCGATACCGAAATCTGGATCACGTGCCTGCGCGTATCTTCCGAACTTGATCAGCGCGACAAAATCAGAGTGGCCAGGCGCGTGATAGAAAAGCAGGGCAAGAACGTCTTTGAAGACAGCGCGAGCCTCGATTTATCGCCTGCATTGATAGCGCGAATTAAACGCGGAAGCTAACGGTGACCGCGATGCGGCAGACCGCGAATATCCAAAACGAAAAGACGCCCCGACCTGACAGCGGAGCGTCTGTGGGCGGGCGGGGGCTCGGGTTCCACGCGATCATCATCTCGCCTGAGAGCTATCCGAGACCTTAACCGGGCCGCGCCTTGCCGGCAAACGCCAGCGGCATTCCAGACAGAAGCGCAGCGAAAACCAACCCCGCCAAGCGGTTAGCTCTCAATGTAGTAACAGCAGTCATTCCCAACCCTCTCCATCGAATGGAAAACTCCTATCGGTATTGGCTTCGTGCTCAACTCCCATTTTGGAGGTGCGGCAGCCTGAAACGAAGAAAGCCCCGCCAGCCGGAGCCAGTGGGGCGGTGACAGGGAGGTCGCCGGATCGCCCGCCGACGCGGGACCGGATTACTGCTTGTCGCTTCTCGACCGCTCCTTCAGCGTGGTGATGTCCTCTCGGATGTCGGAGAGCTTATCGAGCATCTGGCGCCCGGCCGGAACGTCATGGCCGGCGAGGTAGATCGCGGCCGCCGGCTGAAGCGGGATCTTCTCCCAGCCGTCGCAGCTCGGCGGCGCACTCGTCTGACAGGCCGCCAAGCTCGACGCACAGAGCAACAGGATCGAGAGCGTCAACAGCTTCGTTTTCATGGGTGCGATCCTCGCCTGCTTTGAGGGAGGCTTTCAGGCCATCCATAGCAGCCAGCCCAATTCGCTCCACGGTTGAGAAACATCTTGCCTCAGCCCTTCCAACCGCATATCTTGCACTCAGCACTCTCTAGGGAGAGCGAGGGGCGTCGAAACCCCTCAGTGTGGTGGGTTGCAACCCATTTTTTGACGCCATCCGGTCAGGCAACTCTCTCCGGGTGGCGTTTCCCCGTTTGGTCGGGGAGGCTACGACGCATGTCCAGGGCCTCCGCCTAAAGGTCGTAGCGGCTATTCACACTGATGGCTTTCGAACTCCCCGATCATCGGCCGGGGAGTTCATAATGAAAACGTCATTTACGACCGCAGGTGCGGCCGCCGTTCGGTCGAGCGAGATGCCTGATCCATTCTATCGTGATTTCGAAGACCGCTTTCGGGGTTCGCGTGACCTCATAAAGATGCGGCTCGAAGTCTATTTGCCCTTCGTTTTGCCTCTCCACGAGCGATATCCGGATGTCCCTTCCGTTGATCTGGGGTGCGGACGAGGAGAATGGCTGGAGCTTCTCGATGATCGGGATATCCACGTTGTTGGCGTCGATATCGACGAAGGGATGCTGCTTGACTGCCGCACGCGAAGCTTGCCTGCCCATCACTGCGATGCGCTGACATACCTCGCGACATTGCCGACCGAGAGTCAGCTCATTGTTTCTGCCTTCCACGTCGTCGAACATATCGAATTCGCACAATTGCGGATGATCGTCGCTGAGGCTCTGCGCGTTTTGAAGCCGGGCGGGCTTCTGATTTTGGAAACGCCGAATCCGGAAAATGTACGTGTAGGCTCATGCAATTTTTACTTGGACCCAACACACCGCAATCCGATTCCTCCCGATCTCCTTTCATTCGTCACGGGTTATTATGGGTTCCGCAGAACCAAAGTATTGCGGCTCCAGGAATCTCGCGATGTGGTGGCCCGCTATAAGGAACAGCCCGGCCTGCACAAGCGAAGTGCGCTCTCACTCCTGGATGTCATCGCGGGCTCCAGTCCGGACTATGCGGTCGTAGCGCAGAAGCATGCAGAGCCGGACATCTTCAATCAACTCAATGAGCAATTCAACCGACCTTACGGCGTCCAAATGGAGGATTTGGGCATTCAGCGCGAGGTCGATATAAATCACCGATTCGCGGAGCTGCGCCTGCAAGTAGATCGAGCGGAAAGCCATACACTTCAGACGCTGACGAAGATTTCGCAGCTGTCAGCCCAGGTTTCCTTGATGCAGCGCAGCCTTTCATGGCGTATCACGAGGCCATTGCGCGCGATTTCGCCGTTCTTCGGTGTTGCACGCGGGTCCCGCCTGCGCGGCATCATCAAGGCACTTTTGCGCTCCCATTGATCGCCAATTGTGCCTGGATTAGCAGGTCATCTTCGGATGACTGGCCCGGCCGTCTCGGTTTCCACCGATCATGGCGACCGGGCTTTGCTCTGCTCGTCTGCAGTGCTTAAGTCACCTGGTCAGCACGTCCACGTGCTGACTGGCCCGGCCGCCAACCGAAGTACCCCTCGATGCGGTGGGGCCTTTCCTCTCAATCATAACCATGCTTATATTCGCTGGCTGGCTTCCAGTCAGTAGGCCCGACCGCCAACCCACTACGACCCCGTAGCCCAGGCGGCCGGGCTCTTTATTAAGGTAGGGCCACTGCAGCGGGAGGTGATACCCCCTTCCATCCTCGTCCATCCCTGCAACTTCGGACAGGACGGGCAGGATCGACGGATCGTCCGCCTCGCCACGCGCTACCTTGCGCGCGTCATCGACGATCTCCCAGGCAATGTTCTCCTGCCCCCTGCCCGCCGAAGATCGCCAGTGAGCGGCTCGGACATTCGACGATCGGCATTGCGCTCGACCTTTACAGCCATGTCAGGCCGGGAATACAGGCGGATGCCGCCGAGCAAGTTGACGCCGCGATCCGCCGTGCCGTAAAAGCCCCGGAACAGGCGTTCCGTAGCAAAATGATAGCAAACGCCCATTATAGAACTTTAGGAAATTAGCATAAATATCTTTGATACCAACTAGTTGGAAGAGTGGCCGAGCGGTTTAAGGCACTGGTCTTGAAAACCAGCGACGGGGTAACTCGTCCGTGGGTTCGAATCCCACCTCTTCCGCCATTAACAGCCGGTTGCCTCTGTGGCTCGCTATGATGACCGCCGTACCGTCGGGCGACCGGCTTGTTGGGCTGCCACATCTGTGTTTTTCTCGCGTTACGGTGGAAATGACCATGCCGACACCTGACGACAAGGACGGATTGAAAGGGAGCTTCGACAAGATCGCCGACGATGTCCCGCAGATTCTGTGGAGTGTCGACGGCGACGGCCGCCATGACTACGTCAATCGTCAGTTGAGGGAATTCGTCGGCGAAAGAATGGACACCGTCGATGAAGAGACCTGGACGTCGCTGGTGCACCCCGACGATAGGGAGCGGGTCGAGCGGCAGCGAAAAGAGATTCTCGTCTCCGCCGAGCCTTATGAAATCGAATACCGCCTCTTGCATCACAGCGGCGAGTATCGCTGGTTGCGCCTGAAGGCGACGCCGAAGCTGGACGAGAACGGCCGCGTCCTGCGCTGGTACGGCACCTCCGCCGATATTCATCTGGAAAAGACCATCAGCCTGGAGCGCGAACTCGTCGCGCACGAACTCGATCACCGCATCAAGAACATTTTTACCCTGGTCAACGGCCTGGTCGGGCTGTCCGCGCGGGAATCGCCGGAGCTGCTTCCCGTGCTGAACATATTGAGGAAGCGGCTCGAAGCGCTGCACAACGCGCATCAGTACCTGCGAATTAGCGGCACGCAGCCGGGCTCGCCGGCAAGTGGCGGGCTGAAGGGGCTGATAGAAGCGATTCTTCGCCCCTATTACGGCGGCGGCGGCGCCCTGGCCGCCAGGCTCGATGGCGACGACGCGACTATCGACACCGGTCAAGTTACCTCATTCGCCTTGCTGCTTCACGAACTGGCGACCAATTCGCTCAAATATGGCGCCCTGGCCGCGACCGACGGCCGATTGTCGATCCATATTTCCAATAGTGCACGGGTCTTGCGGTTGCGATGGATGGAAGCCGCTGCGGCAATCCCGGCTCTCCGCTCGTCGCATAGCGGTTATGGATCGACGCTTCTCAGGCTCACGGTGGAAAAACAGCTGTCCGGCCAGATCTCCCGGCGGCAGGGTCAGGGATATCTCTGCTACGTGCTGACGCTTCCGGGGATGCACGCCGGGAGTTGAGCCGCCCTCGCCTTTTCAAGCCTGTTTCCGGCATGCTATCGGACGCGACCTGAACCGCCGTCGAGACGGAGCAAATGGATAGCCGCGTCAAAGCCATCGCCATCGTATCGGCCGACACGAAGGACGCCCGCGAGGCAGCCAGCGATCTGGCGCGGCGTTACGGCCAATCATCGATCGAGGAGGCGGATACTGTCGTCGCGCTCGGCGGCGACGGATTCCTGCTGCAGACGCTGCGCGAGACGATGAACAGCGGCAGGCGGGTCTACGGCATGAACCGGGGCACGGTCGGCTTCCTCATGAACGAATACAGCGAAGACGATCTGCCGGCGCGTATCGAGGCGGCCGTACCGGAAACGATCCGGCCGGTCGAGATGACGGCCACCACGGCCTCGGGCGAAACCGCCTCGGCGCTCGCCATCAACGAGGTGGCGCTGTGGCGGCAATCCTATCAGACCGCCAAGATCCGTATCACGGTCGACGGCAAGGTCCGGCTCGAGGAGTTGAACTGCGACGGCGTCATGGTGGCCACGCCGGCCGGATCGACGGCCTACAACCTTTCCGCACATGGCCCGATCCTGCCGCTCGACGCGCCGCTTCTGGCGCTGACGCCGGTCAGCCCCTTCCGCCCGCGCAACTGGAGCGGGGCGCTTCTCTCCGACAAATCAACTGTCCGCTTCGACATTCTCGAGCCGCAGAAGCGTCCGGTGAATGCGGCCGCCGATCATACGGAAGTCAAATCGGTCACCAGCGTCACCGTGCGCGAATCCCCGACCGCCAGGGCGACATTGCTTTTCGATCCCAGCCATTCCTGGAGCGAGCGGATCCTTAGGGAGCAATTCCGGTACTGACCGGGCAATCCACCCGGAACCGGACGCTATTGACGCATATCTGCCCTGCAAATTAACCCACAGCCTTGATTTTGCTTGCGTTGGGGTTCAACAGCGCAGATAGCTTCCTATATTGACAATTGAGCGGTCCGAACGTAACGCCGGAATCCATTCCGATCGTTACTGATTGAAGCAAGCGCCGGGATCGCTTTCCAGTGGCCGGGGCCGCGGCGCATAACAGCAAAGACAGCCGATAAACGTGTCATCAGACAGCAATACCGCTTCGGAAGCGTTGACATTTTCCGAACTCGGACTTTCACCCAAGGTTCTCGCAGCCGTAAGCGACGCAGGCTATACGATGCCTACGCCGATCCAGGCAGGCGCAATCCCGCACGCGCTGCAAGGCAAGGACGTGCTGGGCATCGCCCAGACGGGCACCGGCAAGACGGCGGCCTTCGTGCTGCCCATGATCAGCCGGCTGGAAAAAGGCCGCGCGCGGGCTCGTATGCCGCGTACGCTGATCGTGGAGCCGACGCGCGAACTGGCGGCCCAGGTCGAGGAGAACTTCGTCAAATACGGCAAGAACCACCGGCTGACGGTCGCTCTCCTGATCGGCGGCGTTTCCTTCGACGAGCAGGAACGCAAGCTGGAGCGCGGCGCGGACGTCCTGATCGCCACGCCGGGACGGTTGCTCGACCATCACGAGCGCGGCAAGCTGCTGCTGACCGGCGTCGACATCCTTGTCATCGACGAGGCCGACCGCATGCTCGACATGGGCTTCATCCCCGACATCGAGCGCATCTGCAAGCTCATCCCCTTCACCCGGCAAACGCTGTTCTTCTCCGCGACCATGCCGCCGGAGATCACCAAGTTGACCGAGCAGTTCCTGCAGGCGCCGGTACGCGTCGAGGTCTCGCGCGCCGCTTCGACCGGCGAGAACGTCATGCAGCGGCTGGTGAAATCCGGGTCCAAGCCGTGGTCCAAGCGCGAGGCGTTGCGCAACCTCCTGACCGCCGAGGAGCCGGAGCTCAAGAACGCCATCATCTTCTGCAACCGCAAGGTCGAAGTATCCGAGCTTTTCCGCTCACTGACCAAGCACGACTTCGACGCCGGCGCCCTTCATGGTGACATGGACCAGCGTTCGCGCATGGCGATGCTCTCGGCTTTCCGCGACGGCAAGCTGAAATATCTGGTGGCGTCCGACGTCGCGGCACGCGGGCTAGACATTCCCGATGTCAGCCATGTCTTCAATTTCGACGTGCCCATCCATGCCGAGGATTATGTCCACCGCATCGGACGCACCGCGCGCGCCGGCCGTTCCGGCAAGGCGTTCACCATCACGACCAAGGCCGACGGTAAACACATCGATGCGATTGAAAAACTGATCGGCAAGCAGATCGAATGGCATGACGGGGACCTCTCCACCCTTACCGCCGAGGAGATGGAAGAAGCACCGCGCTCGGGTCGCGGCCGTTCGGGCCGGGGCGCGAAAAAGACCGAGGGCGGCACGAGAGGGCGGCGCGGATCCCATGCCCGTGAGCGGGACGATGCCGCCGAGCAGCCTGTCGTTGAAGCGGCGACCGTCGAGCACACGCCTGCCGCGCCGCAGCAGAGGTATAGCGACAGCGCACGTTCTTCCCATGGCGACGGCAGCAAGCCGCGCAAGGAAGGCTCCCGGAATCGTAGCCGCTCGCGCGATGATGACGATTTCCATGCGCCACTCGGCTTCGGCGAGGACATGCCCGATTTCATGAAGACCGCGGTCCGCGCCTGACGCGTATCCTCAGGCGTTAGCCGTCTCTGCGCCGGTCATCGCCCTGACCGCTGCGATCGTCTCCTTCGGGAGCGATGCCGACGCGATATAGGGAAGGCCCTTGCGGCGCGCGGTCCAGCCGACCGGAAGGAGCGCGTCGGCTGCGGGTTCGAAGCGCTTCGCCATCGCCCAGCTCCTGCAATCGATCGCGCAGACATCGGCTAGCCCCTCCGCCACGGCCCGGATCGAGGCACGATGGCCGCCGGTCTCGACCGCATCCGAAAAGATCGCCATCCCTTCTCCCGCCGTTTCGAGGTCACGTTCGAGCGCGAGATAGCCGGACATGGAATCCCTGCCATTGAAGGCGAGCTTGCCACCCCGCAGCGTCCCGATGGGCAGCAGCGCCCTGCCCTCGTTCGGAGCCGCCGCCGCATCACGGCCTCGCTTCACGCGCACGAGAACGACGCTGGAATAGAAAATTCCCTCTCCACCCTCGAAGCGCGAATAGTCCGGTTGGCCGATCACCTCCACGAAAGGCGCCAGACCGAACTCCATCGGCCCCCAGCAGGCCTGTGCGAGCAACAGTCGGGGGTGGCGCCAGAGTACCGGCAGGTCGAATGCGTCCGGCGGAAGCACGGCTGGATCCGGCGCGGCTATTGTCCCCGCCCGGTCGCGAATGCCGCCCGGCACGGAGGGCAGGTCGGCGTTTCGGCGCGCCAGCTTCTCCGGAGCTTCAAGGCCGGCCGCACGCAGCGCATCGCGAAGCCGTGCCCATTCGAGGTCGTTCTCCTCGCGGGCTTCGGGCCAGTCATACATGGGCAGCGCGGCGACGAAATCACTCATGCCGTACATTCTGTGAAAGGCCAGCAGGAGGGCAAGCGCGGAGGAACGATGATCTGGCCCCGCCTCACTCTTTCGGCGGCTCGGCCGGTACCGGGGCGGTTCCGAGGCCGTTCAAATTACGCGCATGCACCCTTGGCCTGAAAGCGCGGCCAGGTTCAGGGCTACGGCGCAGGAAGGGATGAACGACCGGCTCCTTGGCCTTGAGCGCGAATTTCCGGAACAGCGTCCAGTAATTCGGATAGACGTAGCCATTGTTCATCGAAATCCACTCCTCGCGCCTGTCGCGGAAGAGTTTCGGCAGTTTGTACCACGCGATCGTCGGGCTGCGATGATGGACGAAGTGCAGATTGTTGTTGAGGAACAGGAAAGCCAGCGGCGAGCGCTCCACGATGATCGTGCGCCCTTCCGGCCGCTCCGACCATTGATGCTCGGCGAAGGTGCGGATGGCGATTAGCGACTGCCCGAGCCATGCCGGTACAAGGATGTAGAGCCACAGCGGCATGCCGAAAACGAGCATGATGACCGGCACGACCACGGCCAGCCCGATCGCATGATTGAGCCATGCGCGGCGCACGGCATGATCGCCCCCGGCAATCAGCCTGAAATCGGAAATCACGAAGCCGACCGTCGAAAGCCAGGGCCCAAGGAAAAAGCGGCCCATCATCGTGTTGTTGATGCGCAGCAGGGCCGTCATGCCACGCGGTAATTCCTCGTGCTGCCACAAGGCGCGATAATAGCTTTCCGGATCGTCGAACGGGTCCGTCAGCCTCTCATCGGCATGATGGCGCAAATGCAGCGCCTTGAAACGGCGGTATGGCCAGACGAGCCCGAGCGGCAGGAACACAAGCGCTTCGTTGATCCAGGCCTTGCGCGTCGGATGGCCGTGGCAGGCTTCATGCATCAGCGAGGACTGCATGGCGACGGCGAGCGTCAGGATCGCTATCGCCAGCACCCAATGCCCGGGCCAGAGAAAGAGCCCGGCCGCCACCCACAAGGCATAACATGCAGCGGTCAGGAAGACGGTCGGCCATTCCACGGACCGAGCGCCCCCGCGCGCCGATGCCGAAACACCCCCTGCCCGTTTTCCCATCTGCTTGCAGCCACCTGATTCCGTTGATCCTGACAGGATGCTGTCAGGAGCGCTGCGATGTTTCAACGAGACAATATACGTGGATTGTTGATTTCACGCATCTTGGACAACAGATGTGGTACTAAGTGAACAAACAGGCATGAAGGAGGCAGACTATGGACAAGCGGGACCTTTCGGCCGTCTTCCGCGAGCGGCTAAAGACGCTGCTCGATCGCTCGGGACAGAACCAGTCCGCCTTCGCGGCCGATGTCGGCATCGACCGTTCCGCGCTTTCCCAGCTTCTTTCAGGCACTTCGACCCGTCTTCCCCGCGCCGAGACGCTGCTCAACATCGCGGCGGCGCACAAGGTTTCGCTCGACTGGCTGCTCGGCCTCAGCCATGACGAGTCCCTTACCGGTGAAATCCGCGCAAGTTTCGAGATCGAGGAAGGTTTCGGCGGTTTCGACCGCACCTTGCTCGCCAAATGGCATGCCGAGGCGGCCGGGACAAAGATCCGCTACGTGCCGGCCGGCATCCCCGATCTCCTGCGCACCGACGAGGTGATCGAATACGAGGCCGGCATCGCCAACAAGAGCAGGCTCTCGCAGATCATCGAGACGCAGTACCGGATCGACTACAACCGCAGGCCGGAGACGGACATGGAGGTCTGCATGCCGCGCCACACGCTGGAGATTTTCGCACGCGGGCTCGGCGTCTGGGAGGGCTTGTCGCGCGAAGCACGCAAGGCGCAGTTGCTGCACATGGCGCGGTTGATGGACGATCTCTACCCGACTTTCCGCCTGTTCCTCTATGACGGGCGGCAGCGCTATTCGGTCCCCTATACGATCTTCGGCCCCTATCGCGCGGCCATCTATGCGGGCGACCTCTATCTGGTGCTGAACGCCACCGAGGCGATCCGCAGCCTGACCCGCCACTTCGACAATCTCATTCGTGCCGCGGAGGTAAATTCGCACGAAACGGCGTCTTTCGCCGCCAATCTGCCCGTAAATTGAAGAGAGGAAAGCCGGATTTCGTTGACACGATATAAGGACTTCTTTATATCATTATCCGATTATCGGTAATCCGAGGCTCCCTCATGAACAACCCGATCGACGCTCTCCTTGCCGAGAAGGGCGTGCTGCTTACCGATGGCGCCACGGGCACGAACCTGTTCGACATGGGGCTCGAATCCGGCGAGGCGCCCGAACTCTGGAACGAGACGCATCCCGAACGGGTGCGCGCGCTGCATCAGGGTTTCGTCGACGCCGGCGCCGACATCATCCTCACCAATTCTTTCGGCGGCACACGCTACCGGCTGAAGCTTCACAATGCCGAGGACCGTGTCCACGAATTGAACCGCAGGGCCGCCGAGATCGCCCGCGAGGTGGTCGCCGGCGCCGGCCGTCGCGTCATCGTCGCCGGCTCGGTCGGCCCGACCGGGGCGTTGCTCGAGCCGCTTGGCGAACTCACCTATGACGATGCGGTCGACGCCTTTGCCGAACAGATCGCGGGGCTCAAGGAGGGCGGCGCGGAGGTCGCCTGGATCGAGACCATGTCGGCGCCGGGCGAGATCAAGGCGGCCGCCGAAGCCGCGATCCGCGTCGGCCTGCCCTACACCTATACCGGCTCGTTCGACACGGCCGGCCGCACCATGATGGGCCTGGCGCCGGCCGATATCCACGGGGTCGTGGAAGGGCTTTCCGAGAAGCCCGTCGCGGTCGGCGCCAATTGCGGCGTCGGCGCCTCCGATATACTGGCTTCGCTGCTCGACATGACCGAGCGCGCGCCCGACGCAACCGTCATCGTCAAGGGCAATTGCGGCATTCCGGAATTCCGGGGCACCGAGATCCATTATTCCGGCACGCCGGAATTGATGGCGGATTATGTGCGGCTGGCGGTGGACAGCGGCGCCAGGATCATCGGCGGTTGCTGCGGCACTTCCTTCAGGCATCTCAAGGCGATGCGCGCGGCACTGGACGGCCACCACAAGGCAGAACGCCCGACCGTCGCCGACGTCGTCACCCGCATCGGGCCGATGCGCAACAAGCCGGCCAACCAGAGCGGCGCCGGCAGCGGAGGCGGTCGCCACGAGCGCCGCCGCGTCCGCGGCTAAAAGCCGGCCATCCCGGACGGAGCGGCCGGCTTCCTCCTCAGCCATGCAGCTTGATGGTGATCTCGGCCATGCGCTTGCCCTGGAAACTCGCGCCTTCCAGTTCCTGCGCCGATGGCTGGCGTGAGCCGTCGCTGTCCGACATCGTCGTCATGCCGTAGGGCGAGCCGCCGCGCACGACATCGACGCCGGACTGCCCCTGGTAGGCATAGGAGAGCGGCACGATGATGAGGCCGTGATGCTGGAGCGACGCCTGGGTGGAGAGAATCGCGATCTCCTGCCCGCCATGCTGCGTCGCCGTCGAGGACATCACGGTCGCCACCTTGTTCACCAGCGCCCCCCTGACCCAGAGCGGGCCGGTCTGGTCGAGGAAATTCTTGAGCTGCGCGGCCATGCCGCCATAGCGGGTGGAAATGCCGAAGATGAAGCCGTCATAGTTTTCCAGTTCGAGCGGCTGGGCCACCGGCGCGTCCTGGTCGAGCTTGTAATAGGCCGCCCTGGCCACTTCCTCGGGCACCAGTTCAGGCACGCGCTTGATCGTCACGTCCGCGCCCGCCTCGCGCGCGCCCTCGGCAGCCGCCTTCGCCATCTGCTCCATATGGCCCCAGCTCGAATAATAGAGCACCAATATCTTCGCCATCGTCCGGCTCCTGTGTCAGAATCTCTTCGGTGAATCGCCGCCGCCCGTGTGCAATCTAGGCACTACGCCCCCGGTTGAAATAACCCCGCTGGCTGACAGATCGTTCACTGTCCGTCGAATTCCGTAGGAGGAACCCGTGCTGAAAACCTATTCCGGACGCTGTCATTGCGGCGCGGTCCGCTTCGCAGCCGATATCGACATCGCCGCAGGTACGACAAAGTGCAATTGTTCGATCTGTTCCAGGATGCGGCTTTGGTCGACCACGGTGAGCCCGGAAGCATTCCGCCTGCTCGACGGCGAAAACGCGCTCACCGACTATCGGGGCGGAAATGCCGTGGCGCATCACCTCTTTTGCCGGCATTGCGGCATCCATCCCTTCGAGTGGGTGGATGTGCCGAACATGCGCGGATCAAAATATTACAATATCAACGTCGCCTGCCTGGACGGTGTCGACATAGATGAGCTGGTGAAGGCCCCGGTCGTCTATTGTGACGGGGCGAATGACGATTGGGGATCGGTACCGGCGGAAACGCGGCACCTCTGAGCCGGCTCTTTCCCCTTATTCCTCGATGCCGAGCTTTTCCCGAACCAGCGCGTTGACCGCCTGCGGGTTGGCCTTGCCGCCGGTCGCCTTCATCACCTGACCGACGAACCAGCCGGCCATGGTCGGCTTGGCCCTGGCCTGCTCGACCTTGTCGGGATTGGCGGCGATCACGTCGTCCACGGCTTTCTCGATGGCGCCTGTGTCGGTGACCTGCTTCATCCCGCGCTTCTCGACGATCTCCTTGGGGTCGCCGCCTTCGTTCCAGACGATCTCGAACAAATCCTTGGCGATCTTACCGGAAATCGTCCCTTCCTTGATCAGGTCGAGGATACCGCCGAGTTGGTCGGGCGAAACGGGTGTTTCCTCTATGGTCTTGCCGGCCTTGTTCAAGGCGCCGAGGAGGTCGTTGATGACCCAGTTGGCGACAGCCTTGCCGTCATGCCCCTCCGCCGCCTTCTCGAAATAGTCGGCGGTCGCCTTTTCCGAGACGAGGATCGAGGCGTCGTAGGCGGAAAGGCCGAGACTCTCCATCAGCCGCGCCTTCTTCGCGTCCGGCAGTTCCGGGAGGCCGACCGCCAGCGCGTCGACATAGGCCTGGTCGAATTCGAGCGGCAGAAGATCCGGGTCGGGGAAGTAGCGGTAATCGTGCGCCTCTTCCTTGGAGCGCATGGAGCGCGTCTCGCCCTTGGCCGCGTCGAACAGCCGCGTCTCCTGGTCGATCGTGCCGCCATCCTCGAGGATGCCGATCTGCCGGCGCGCCTCGTAATCAATCGCCTGGCCGGCGAAGCGGATGGAGTTGACGTTCTTGATCTCGCAGCGCGTGCCGAACGGCTCGCCCGGCCGCCTGACGGAAACGTTGACGTCGGCGCGCATCGAACCCTCGTCCATGTTGCCGTCGCAGGTGCCCAGATAGCGCAGGATGGAGCGCAGCTTGGTCAGATACGCCTTGGCCTCGTCGGCGGAGCGCAAATCGGGCTTGGAGACGATCTCCATCAACGCCACGCCCGAACGGTTCAGGTCGACATAGGACATGGTGGCGTGCTGGTCGTGCAGCGACTTGCCGGCGTCCTGCTCCAGATGCAGCCGCTCGATGCCGATCTCGATATCCTCGAAATTGCCCTGCCGGTCCGGCCCGACGGAGACCACGATGGTCCCCTCGCCTACGATCGGCTGTTTGAACTGCGAGATCTGGTAGCCCTGCGGCAGGTCCGGATAGAAATAGTTCTTGCGGTCGAACACCGATTTCAAATTGATCTGCGCCTTCAGTCCGAGGCCGGTGCGGATCGCCTGCTTGACGCATTCCTCGTTGATGACCGGCAGCATGCCGGGCATGGCCGCGTCGACCAGGCTGACATTGGCGTTCGGCTCGGCGCCGAAGGCGGTAGAGGCGCCGGAAAAGAGCTTGGCGTTCGACGTGACCTGCGCATGCACCTCCATGCCGACGATGATTTCCCAGTCGCCGGTGGCACCGGGAACGAGGCGTTTCGGGTCAGGCGTGCGGGTGTCGACGAGGGTCATGGAAGGTCCGATGCGGCTGGAAATCTCGACTGTTCGCTAGAGCATGATCCGGAAAAGTGGGCACCGGTTTTCCGAAAAGATCATGCTCGAACAAAGAGATAAGAGCGTGATGCGATTCAATCCGATCGCATCACGCTCTAGTGCAAAGCATCCGGCAACGCAAGCTTCGGGAGCTATTGTCGCCCGGGGGGCTGATTTCGCCCACAGCCGCATAAACCGAGCCGCTGGCAAACTTCGTGAAGGGCAACCGCCGGGGCCGATGAGGCGTACTGAAGCCCCTATTTACCGGCCTTCGCCTCTTCCGGAGCGAGTTTGTCTTCGATTTCACGCGTCACGGTGGATTCGGAGGAGTCGCCGTCCTCCTTCTGCTGTTTTTCCTCCACGCGCTTTCTCTCCACCCAGCGGGCGGCGATGATGGCGACCTCGTAGAGAAGGATCGTCGGCAGGGCGAGGCCGATCTGGCTCATCGGGTCCGGAGGCGTGAGGACGGCCGCGACGATGAAGGCGATGACGATCGCATATTTGCGCTTACTTCTCAGTCCTTCGGACGTGAGAATCCCCACCCGCGTCAGGAGAGTCGTGATCACCGGAAGCTGGAAGACGAGGCCGAAGGAGAAGATCAGCGTCATGATGAGGCTGAGATATTCCGAAACCTTCGGCAAGAGCGAGATCTGCACTTCCTGCCCGTTGCCGACCTGCTGCATGGACAGGAAGAACCACATCACCATCGGCGTGAAGAAGAAATAGACGAGGCAGCCGCCCATCAGGAACAGGATGGGCGAGGCGATCAGGAACGGCAGGAAGGCGTGGCGCTCGTTCTTGTAGAGGCCCGGCGCAACGAATTTGTAAATTTGCGCAGCGATCAGCGGGAAGGCGATGATCGCCCCGCCGAACATGGCGATCTTCACTTGCGTGAAGAAGAATTCCTGCGGCGCGGTATAGATGAGCTCGACCTTGGTCGGATCGAGATGAGCCAAGCCGACCGCCCATTTGAAGGGAACGACGAGGAGGTTGAAAAGCGTCCTGGCGAAGAAGAAGCAGCCGAGGAACGCGATAAAAAAGCCGGCGATGCACCAGATCAGCCGGCGCCTGAGTTCTATCAGGTGCTCGATCAACGGTGCCGAAGATTTCTCGATCTCGTCGTCGTTTGCGCTCAACGAGTGCTTCCCGTCTTTTTCCCGCCCGAGGGGCCGGCTTTCGCCGGCGCCTTGTTAGCCGAAACGGCGGCCGGTTTGGAAGCCTTGGCTGCAATCGTCTTTTTCGGCGCCGCAGATTTGGGCACCGGAGCCTTGGCTACCGGCGACCTGGACGCGGCGGGCTTTGACGGCGCCTTGGGGGGCGCCTTGGCCGCCACCGTTTTCACCGGAGCCGCGACACCCGCCGAAGGGGAAACCTTGGCTGCGGCGGTTTTTCTTCCCGCACCCGTCTTCGCTGCTGCGGCCTTCGCGCGCACCGAAATCTTCTTCGGCTTAGGAGCCGCATCACCCGGCAGCGCGGCAGCGCCGTTCTTCAGCGGTTCCGCCGCCACCGGCTCGGCTTCCGTCTCAGCCGGGGTGGCTTTCGACTGCGGTTTCAGGGCGTCGTCCAGACCCGACCGCACCTGCTGCCCGACCTCCTCGATCGGGGCCAGATGCTTGCGGATCTCGTTCATGGGGTTGATCTTGCGCACGGAATTGAGCGTATCGGCGACGTCGCCGAGTTCGGCTTCCTTGAGCGCCTCGTCGAACTGGCGGCGAAAATCGCCCGCCATGGCGCGCAGCTTGGACGTCGAGCGTCCAAACTGGCGCAGCATGCGCGGCAAATCCTTCGGGCCCACGATCACGATCAATACGATCGCGATCACCAGCATTTCGCTCCAGCCGACGTCGAACATCTATACCATTCCCCAGGAAGGGCGCTCAGTCCGTCCCCGCCAAAGCCTCAGGACTTCGTGGCTTTTTCCCGCGGCGCGGTCTTTACCGGTTCGTCGGCGCGATGCTCGACCGTCTTGCTGTCGACGGCATCGTCCGCGTCGTCTTCGCTCATGCCCTTCTTGAAGCTCTTGATGCCCTTGGCCACATCGCCCATCAGGTCGGGGATCTTGCCGCGGCCGAACAGCAGCAGGAGGATGACGAGTACGATCATCCAGTGCCAGATTGAGAAAGAACCCATATCTTATTCTCTTTCGAACGTTTCCCTCGATTTGATCTAAGCGCTTTCGCCCGATCTTTCAAACGGAGAGTGCACAGACTTTTCGCTTTTGAACCAGCGTGGTTACGCGGTGCGGACAATGCGCCGCACCTGCCGGCTCCGCGCCTGGAGGGTCTATTCCTCGATCCGCGGCGTCAGAAGGCCGAGTTCCTCCAGGTCGATATCCGTCAGCGGGTCCTCGTCCTCGGCAAGTTCGTCGGGATCGGCCGGCGGCTGAGGCATGGAGAAGTTGGACGGCATGCGCGTCGAAAGCAGCCCCGCCCCCTTCAGTTCCTCCATTCCCGGCAGGTCGCGAACCTCCGCCAGCCCGAAATGGTCGAGGAAACTTTCCGTCGTGGCGTAGGTCACCGGCCGGCCGGGCGTGCGGCGGCGGCCACGCATCCTGACCCAGCCTGTCTCCAGCAGAAGGTCGAGCGTGCCCTTGGAGGTCTCGACGCCGCGTATGTCTTCCATCTCCGCGCGGGTGACCGGCTGGTGATAGGCGACGATAGCGAGCACTTCGAGCGCGGCGCGCGACAGCTTCTTCTGCTGCACGGCGTCCCGGCTCATCAGGAAGGCGAGATCGCCGGCCGTGCGGAAGGCCCAGGCGTCCTCGACGCGCACGAGATTGACGCCGCGCTTGTCGTACAGGCGCTGCAACTCGGCCATGATTTGCGGCACGTCGATGCCTTCCGGCAGGCGCGCGGCGAGCGCCTTTTCGGTTACCGGGTCGGCGGAGGCGAATACGAGCGCCTCGGCCATGCGCATCGCCTCGGAAAGGTGCAGGCGTTCGGCCGGGTTGCCGCCGAATTCCACAGGGTCGTCGTCTTCGTTCATGAACGGAATGACCGTCGCTGGTCCGCCTTCAATCACCGGTGACCTCCATCAGCTTGACACCGGACGGTTTCGGCTTCGAACGCATATAGAGCGATGCGAAAGCCTGTTCCTGCCGCATTTCCAGATGTCCCTCGCGCACCAGTTCGAGGCTGGCGGCGAAGGAACTGGCGATCGCGGTCACCCGTTCCTCGGGCGTCGCGAGATAGTCGAGAAGGAAGCTGTCGAGCGCGGTCCAGTCGCGCATCTGGCCGACCAGCCGCATCAGGATGGTGCGTGCCTCCTTCAGCGACCACACGCCGCGCTTGGCGATCGTCACATTGGTGATCGCCTGGCGCTGGCGCTGCGAGGCATAGGCGGTGAGCAGGTCGTAGAGCGAGGCGGAATATTCGTTGCGCTTTTCCACGATCACCGCTTCCGGCATGCCGCGCGCGAAGACGTCGCGCCCGAGCCGGTTGCGGTTGACCAGCCTGGCGGCCGCGTCGCGCATCGCTTCCAGCCGTTGCAGGCGGAACTGCAACACCGCCGCCATCTCTTCGCCGGTGGCCTCCTCGTCGCCGGGCTGCCTGGGGATGAGGAGTTTCGATTTCAGATAGGCGAGCCAGGCCGCCATGACGAGATAATCGGCGGCAAGCTCCAGCCGGAAGTGCCGTGCCCGCTCGACGAAGACCAGATATTGCTCGGCCAGCGCCAGCACCGATATGCGGGCGAGATCGACCTTCTGGTTGCGGGCCAGATGCAGGAGCAGGTCGAGCGGCCCCTCGAAGCCGTCGACATCGACCACGAGCGCCGGTTCGGACAGGGCCCGCTCCGTGTCGTTGTCCGCCCACAGGCGCTCGAAAGGTGTATCGTCCTTGTCCGGCACTCGTTTCCGTTTCCTACGCCGCCGCCTCGAAATAGCCCGCGAATTCCGCGCGCGCCGTCGCTTCCACCGTCGCATCCGGCTGCCGGCGCGCCGCAAGCGCCCTGTCGGCCCGCTCCAGCGGCTTGCCGGAGAGCGGCCCGGCGGCTCCGGCCACGGCGCGCATTTCCTCCATCACGCCGTTGCAGTGAAGGACCAGATCGCATCCGGCGGCAAGGATTGCGGCCGTTTTGGAAGCGAAATCCCCAGAAAGCGCCTTCATGGAAACGTCGTCGCTCATCAAAAGACCGTCGAAGCCGATCTCGCCACGGACGATCCCGTCGATGACCTTGCCGGAACTGGTCGCCGGGTTGGCGGGGTCGACCGCCGAATAGACGACATGCGCCGTCATCGCCATCGGCAGGTCGCGCAGCGCGCGGAAGGGCGCGAAATCATGTTCGCGCAACTCCTCCAGCGACGCTTTCACCGTCGGGAGTTCGAAATGCGTATCCGCCCCGGCACGGCCGTGGCCGGGAACGTGCTTCATCACCGGCAACATGCCGCCGGCAAACAGCCCGTCCGCCGCCGCACGCCCGAGCGCCGCTACCATCCCCGGATCGCGGGCATAGGCGCGCTGGCCGATCACGTCATGCGCGCCCTCGACGGGCACATCGAGCACCGGCAGGCAATCCACGTCGACGCCGCAGCGCATGAGATCGAAGGCATGGAGCCTCGACATCAACCACGCCGCGCGCAGGCCCGCCTCGCGGTCGCGCCGATAGAGTTCGCCGAACGCCGCCGCCGGCGGGTAGTTCGGCGCGAGCGGCGGTCTCAGTCGCTGCACCCGCCCGCCCTCCTGGTCGATGAAGACCGGCGCATCCGGCCGGCCGACGCAATCGCGCATGGCGGCGGTCAGGTCGCGCAACTGCGCGGCTTCCCCGACATTGCGGGCAAAAAGGATAAACCCCCATGGCCGCTCGTCGCGGTAGAAGGCGATTTCGTCCGGCGTCAGGCCGAGGCCCGACGCGCCGAGGATCATGCGTTTTGATTCGTTCATCGACGCAGAATAGCGCGAAGCGGCCATGGCCGCACTATCCCGGCGCCTGATGGCAGGGACGGCACAATCCGAGCCTGCGTCTGGAACTCGCAATAACCCCCACTCCGTCCCGCTTCGCGGGCCACCTCTCCCCCTCAAAAGGGGAGAGGAAAGGAGCGCGAGCCGGCTGCCGGCCCTTCCTCTCCCCCATCGATCGGGGGAGAGGTGGCCCGCGAAGCAGGACGGAGTGGGGGTCGACTATCTCGATCCGGAAGCCGTTATTCCACCGTCACCGATTTCGCCAGATTGCGCGGCTGGTCGACATCCGTGCCCATCTGCACGGCGGTGTAATAGGCGAGAAGCTGAACCGGCAGCGCGTAGACGATCGGCGCGATGAATTCCGGCACATCGGGCAGGATAATCGTCTCGAAAGTCTCGATGCCGGCGCGTTTTGCCCCCGTCTCGTCGGTGATGAGGATGATCCGGCCGCCGCGCGCGGCGACCTCCTGCATGTTGGAGACGGTCTTCTCGAAGATGCGGTCGTGCGGGGCTATGACGATGACCGGCATGTTCTCGTCGATCAGCGCGATCGGTCCGTGCTTCAGTTCGCCCGCCGCGTAGCCTTCGGCGTGGATATAGGAGATTTCCTTGAGCTTCAGCGCGCCTTCCATCGCCAGCGGATAGCTGGTGTCGCGGCCGAGATAGAGGACGTGGTCCACCTTGGCGAGTTCGCGCGCCACCTTCTCGATCTGACCGTCAAGCTTCAGGACCTGGCTGGCGAAGCGCGGCGCCTCGGAAAGCTGGCGCACCAGACGCTTTTCCTCCTCCTCGTCGATCGTGCCGCGCTCGGCGGCGGCATGGACGGCAAGCGAAGCCAGCACCGAAAGCTGGCAGGTGAAGGCCTTGGTCGAGGCGACGCCGATCTCGGGACCGGCGAGCGTCGGCAAGGTGACGTTGGATTCGCGCGCTATGGTGGATTCGCGCACATTGACGATGGCGCCGATCGGAACGCCCTCGCTGCGGCAATACCGTAGGGAAGCCAGCGTATCCGCCGTCTCGCCGGACTGGGAGACGAAGAGCGCGGCGCTGTTTTTCGCCAGCGGCATCTCGCGGTAGCGGAATTCGGAGGCGATATCGATGTCGACCGGCAACCGTGCGTAGCGCTCGAACCAGTATTTGCCGACCAGACCCGCCAGATAGGCCGTGCCGCAGGCCGAGACCGCCAAACGGTCGAGTTTGGCGAAATCGAAGGGAAGCGCCATCTCACGCGTCCTGCCGCTGGTGAAATCGAGATAGTGCGCCAGCGTGTGCGAGATGACTTCGGGCTGCTCATGGATTTCCTTCTCCATGAAATGCCGGTGATTGCCCTTGTCGACCAGATAGGACGTGCCGACCGATTGCTGGCGCTGCCGCTTGACAGGATTGCCGTCCATATCGAAGATCTGCACCTTGTTGCGGCGCACGACGGCCCAGTCGCCGTCCTCCAGATAGGTGATCGAATTGGTGAAAGGCGCCAGCGCGATGGCGTCGGAGCCGAGATACATCTCGCCCTGCCCGTGGCCGACCGCGAGCGGCGGGCCGTTGCGCGCGCCGATGATCAGATCCTCGTCGCCCTTGAACATGATCGCCAGCGCGAACGCCCCTTGCAGGCGCTTCAGCGCATTGTGGGCGGCCTCGATCGGCTTTTCGCCGCCGCGCAGTTCGCGCGAGATCAGGTGCGCCACGACCTCGGTGTCGGTCTGCGACTGGAAGACGTAGCCGTCGCGCTTCAACTCGTCGCGCAGCTCGGCGAAATTCTCGATGATGCCGTTATGGACGATCGCCACCTGATCGGAGAAATGCGGATGCGCGTTGGTCTCGTTGGGAACGCCATGCGTCGCCCAGCGCGTATGGCCGATGCCGATCGTGCCCGACAGCGGCTCGGCCTCGAGCCGGCGCTCCAGATTGACGAGCTTGCCTTCGGCGCGACGGCGGGAGAGTTCGCCCCGCTCGACGGTCGCCACGCCGGCGGAATCATAGCCGCGATATTCCAGCCTTTTCAGCGCATCGACGATGAGCGGCGCCACCGGCGTCTGCCCGACTATCCCGACAATCCCGCACATCGTTGAAAACCCCTGTCTTGCTGCCGCTTTTCGCGCTTAGAGCGCGATGCGATCGGATTGAATCGCATCGCGCTCTTATCTCTTTGTTTGAGCATGATCTTTTCGGAAAACCGGTGCCCACTTTTCCGGATCACGCTCCAGGACGTCAACCGCGTAGACGAAAGCCACATATCGCTTCGAGGCGTTTCAGCGGCGACCCGACAAACAGGCTAACGCGATTACCGAAGATATCATCAGTCGATTGAGGGGCGGTTACTACAATCGTTCATTTTTAGGCGTTCATTTTTAGGCGTTCATTTTTAGGCGTTCATTTTTGGCCCTTCGCCTTTTCCTTGGCGGCGGCGAGCCGGGTGCGCAACTCGATCCCCCTGCGTTCCTTGGTCGACTGCCGGGCACGGCCGAAGGCGAGCCCGCCGTCGGGCACGTCCTCGGTGATGACGCTGCCGGAGGCGATATAGGCATCGGCCCCCACCCTGACGGGCGCGACGAGAGACGAATTGGAGCCGATGAATGCCCCTGCCCCGATCTCGGTATGGAACTTGCTGAAACCGTCATAATTGCAGGTGATCGTGCCGGCGCCGAGATTGGCCTTCGCCCCGACCGTGGCGTCGCCGACATAGGTCAGGTGATTGATCTTGGCGCCGTCCTCGACGACCGATTTCTTGACTTCGCAGAAATTGCCGACCTTGACGCCCCTGCGCAGATCGGCCCCCGGCCGCAGCCGAGCGAACGGCCCGACCTCGCTGCCCGCGCCGATCACCGCCTTTTCGAAATGCGAGAAGGAATGGACGCGCACGCCCTCCGCGACGATCACGCCGGGGCCGAACCAGACATTCGGCTCCACCACCGTGTCCGCCGCGATCACCGTATCCCACGAGAAGAAGACCGTCTCCGGCGCGATCAGCGTCACTCCGGCCAGCATCATTTCGCGGCGCTTGCGCGCCTGCCACATCGCCTCGGCCGACGCTAGTTCCACCCGATTGTTGATGCCGAGCGCATTTTCATACGCGCCTTCGACCGCTTTCGTGGAAAGACCGCGCGCATGGGCGATCTCCACGATATCGGTCAGGTAGAACTCGCCCTTGGCATTCCCGTTGCCGACCGCATCGAGCAGCGGGAGCGCGGACGCACCGGCCACCGCGATGACGCCGGAATTGCAGAAGCCGATCTTGCGCTCCTCTTGCGAGCAATCCTTTTCCTCGCGGATGGCGGCGAGTGCGCCGTTCCTTTCGATCAGCCGCCCATAGCCGGTCGGATCGGGCGGGCGGAAGCCCAGCACCGCCACCTCGGCACCGCCCGCCAGTTCCTCGCGGAGCTTCGCAATCGCTTCCGGCAGGATCAGCGGGGCGTCGCCGCACAAAAAGACGATATCGTCGTAGCCCCCGGCGATCGCCTGGCGCGCGCAAAGCGCGGCATGCGCGGTTCCGCGCCGCTTAGACTGGACGAAGGACCTCGCGCCGGGCGCATGAGCCTCGGCCGCCGCGCCGACCGCTTCGGCACCATTGCCGACGACCAGCGCCACGTCGCCCCCGCCCGCCGAAACGGCTGCACGCACCACATGGGCGACCATCGGCAGGCCGGCGACCGGATGCAGCACCTTGGGCAGCGCGCTTTTCATGCGCGTGCCTTCTCCGGCGGCAAGGATGACCGACAAGCAGGTTCGTTCGTTCATGAAGGGAAGCTCGCGTGAAAGCCCATTTTTAAGGGGCTTCTCTTAACACCGCTTCGCCACCGCACAAAGTCCGGCGTCAGCCGAGCCGACCAAGCACCGGAAACGCTTCGAGAAGCCAGTAGGAAACGAACTGGACGCCGCCGGTCATGAAGGCTACGCCGGCAAGGACCAGCAGCGCTCCGATCGCCTTTTCCACCCGGCCCAGATGCATCCGGAAACGGCCGAGCAAACGCATGAAGGCGCCCGAGAAAATTGCCGCCAGCAGGAACGGCACCCCCAGCCCCAACGAATAGGCCGCGAGGAGAAGCGCCCCTTGCGATACCGTTTCCTGTCCGCCAGCAAGGGTCAGGATCGGGCCGAGAACCGGGCCGATGCAGGGCGTCCAGCCAAAGGCGAAGGCAAGCCCCATCAGGTAGGCCGCCACGACGTTCGCCGGGCGCCCTTTCGTCTGGAACCGCGCCTCGCGGGAAAGAAGCGGAATCCGGATGACGCCGAGGAAATTCAGCCCCATCAGGATGATGAGGATGCCGGCGACGACGGCCAGGGGCTGCTGCCAGTGGCGCAAAAGCGCCCCGATCGTCGAGGCGCCCGCGCCGAGCGCGACGAAGACCGTGGAAAAGCCGAGCACGAAGGCGATCGATGCCGCCAGAAGCGGCGCGCGCACCGCCCGGGAATTGACCGTCGCCGCGCCCGTGCCGCGAAAATCCTCGACCGTGACGCCCGCCATATAGCACAGATAGGGCGGCACGAGCGGCAGCACGCAGGGCGAAAGAAAGGACAGCGCCCCCGCGCCCACCGCGCTCACATAGCCGATATCCACCGCCATCGCTTAGCCCAACAGGTGCCGTTTGATACTGGTCACGGCTATAGCCGGGCAGGCCTGGATGCTCCAGTCACCTTTGCGTGGCATGTCGCCGCGAGAGGACAAGAACGCCTCCATGCGGCACGGCGACACCACCAGATAATTTATGGCCGGGCGACCTCCCGCGGCAGCGATGCGGGCGGCTGCGGCAGGCCACAATCTCAACCCACGAATCTCAACCCATGAAATAGTAGCGGCTCGCGCCATAGGCCAGGCAGATCAGGATGAAAGGGAAAAGCGCATCGAACGCATAGCTTACGAGCCTGCTGCCGTGCCTGAGCTCGGTCCTGGCGGGCCGGTCGTAGCCGAATCCCGGATTCTTGGTCATGGGGACTCCTATCGCCTTTTGGCCGCGCCATCATCGGATGCGCCGCCTAACGACATCTTTCCGCGATCGCTAAAATGCCGGCGGATCCGGACCCCAATTCTTCGAATTGGTTAACCGGAGCGAAGAACACGGGCTCCCGGCGGCGGCACCCGACAGCGGTGCCCGCCCGGCGCAGGCCCAATGATTGTGCCGCCGCTGGTCCTCCTCGACGCACGAATTTCCCCGTTGAAGCCGATCGAGGCCGGCTGGACATGGGCCGGATGGCAAGGCGGCCGGACCTTGGCATTTCAGGAAACCGAAGTGGCACGATTGCAAAGGGCAAGTGTCTCGATTTCCCGCCTCGGCGGGATCGAGGGTGCCATTGTCGCGGGCATCCTCCTGATGCTCCTCGGCGACTTCATGTTCGCCCTGAACGACGCGCTCGGCAAATGGCTCGTCGCGACATTCTCGGTCGGTCAGGTCGTGTTCATCCGCTCGCTCGGCTTCTTCCTGGTGCTGGTCCCCATGCTTCTGCGCCAGGAGAAAGGGACCGTGTTTTCGATCTCCAGCCCCGGCCTGGTTTTCCTGCGTGCGGTCCTGACGACGGTGGACACCGCCTGCTTCTATGCCGCGGTGGTCTATTTGCCGCTTGCCGACGTCATGAGCTTCTACATGGCCGCGCCGATCTATGTCGCGGCGCTTTCCCATTTCTTCCTCGGCGAAAATGTCGGCTGGCGGCGCTGGATGGCGATCGCGATAGGTTTCTGCGGCGTCCTGATCATGCTCAGGCCATCGACCTCCGCCCTGTCCGCCGCCTCCGTCTATGCGATCGTCGGCAGCCTCGCCTTTGCCGTCTCGCTCATCCTCAGCCGCCTCCTGCGCGGAACCAGCGACGCGACGCTGGTAACCTGGCAGACGATCGGAGGCGTCGTTCTCGGCGCGGTGCTGACCATCGGGGCCTGGAAAACGCCCTCGCTTTCCGAACTGCTCCAGCTTCTCCTGCTCGGCGTCGTCTCCTGCGCGGCGCATCTCTTGATCACGCGCTCGCTCAAGCTCGCGCCCGCCTCGACGCTGGCGCCGCTGCAATACACGATGCTGATATGGGGCGCGCTGCTCGGCTATCTCGTCTTCGGCGACGTGCCCGAAAGCCGCATCTGGATCGGCTCGGCGATCGTCGTGCTGGCCGGCCTCTTCATCTTCCACCGGCAGAAGGTCAAGGCGGTCGTGCCGCCCGAAAACGTTCCAAAAGGCGTGAGCTGAGCCGACCTCTTCCTTATCCGCCGAACCGAAAGAAGCGGCCGGAAAACGACTGCGGCGCCGAGCCTCTCTTGCCGCGGCCCGCATTGCAGATATTTTGTTCAATCTTTATATGCGGTTTTCGCTGTTCCGGCCTTGTGTCCGGACGGCGAGAACCCTAAGGAATTCAGCGTCGAAGATCGACCCCGGAGCGTAGCGCAGTCTGGTAGCGCATCTGGTTTGGGACCAGAGGGTCGCAGGTTCGAATCCTGCCGCTCCGACCAACGGACTAAACGAGGGAAAGATGTCTGCGCGCATTTACAGCCCCGCCCGGACCGCCATGCAGTCGGGAAAAGCCAAGACCGGCTATTGGTTGCTCGAATTCGACCCCGAGAAGCCACGCAAGATCGACCCTCTGATGGGCTATACGACTTCCGGCGACATGAAGAGCCAGATCAGGCTGAAATTCGCCACCCTCGAGGAAGCCGTCACCTACGCGAAAAGGAACGGCATCCCTCACCGGGTCGAATTGCCCAATGAAGCGAGACGCCGGCAGATTTCCTACTCCGACAATTTCCGCTATGACCGCAAGACGCCCTGGACGCATTGAGCCCGACCGACATCCGGCCGGAACGTCCGGCCTCGAATAAGGTCCCGTAGCTCAGCTGGATAGAGCACCGGCCTTCTAAGCCGGGTGTCGCAGGTTCGAGCCCTGCCGGGATCGCCAAGGCCTTGCAATAGTTTATCGCGGGAACGACACGAAGCCGCTGTCGCGCGAAGATCGTGGCAGGTCTCTTGCCGCCGCCGTGGGCGTGGAAGTCGCCGCTCAACTCACCGGCGCTGCGAGCGCCGCCAGCCAGAGCTTGTCGATCGACGACAGAACGCCCGCATCGAGGCCGGTCGGCGATCTCCAGTAGTCGCCCGTCGGCACGAAGATGTTCTGTCGTGCCTCCAGCGCGACGACTTCTGCCCGCGCGGCCTCCGCGATCCGGGCGCGCACGCTTGCGAGGCCAGCGCGGTGGAACGCCGCGAGGTCTCCCGCGAGCATGGCCGGCGCCATCCTCGGAAAGGTCAGCCGGCTTTGCGGCAGGCCGGATAGATTGACGCACAGGCAACCCTCCCCCGCCGCCAGGATCGCCAGGCGGTTCGCCTTGGCTTCCAGGCTTTGCAAGGTAGCGTCCGCCCGCAACGGGTCCGCCTGCCCGACGCCGTAGAAATGCGAGGGTCCGGCGTGCCGGTCATAGACCATGTCGCAGCCGCAGAAGGCCAGGATATCGGGCCGAAGCGCGTCGAGCGCCCAATAGGCGGCGGAAAACACCATCGTGCCGCCGGCATAGACGATACCGCCGAAGCGGTTGTTGGCTGGAACGTAGTCCTGATACGTCACGAGCTGCTGGCCGGGCGCCGGACGTGGCCGCCGGTCCTCGGGAAAATCCTCGGGATGGACAAGATGTGTCCAGTCGGATCGAATCTGCCAGGCATTGTTTATGGCCACGATCCGGTTGATTCGGCGCGTATCGAACTCCCGCGCCTGCACCGCCTCGGGAGCGCTGCCGATGACAAGGACGATTTTCGTCAAGAATTGGCCCCTACCGCGGATTTCCATGATCGCCGGCGGTATTGGCTTCCGTCGCGCAGGAAAACATACGGCACGAACCGATCGCGAGGTCAATGCGTCGAAGGCCGCATCGCCATCGTTGGCGACAAAACCGGCCGTATGGCGCGACCTACGATCGTCTGGTCAGGAGCACCGCGAGCAGTCCGATCACCCCGACGGCGACCGCGGCGGCGACGACGGGATTTTCGCGGGCGGTTTCCCGCGCGCGCCGGGCACCGCGGCGCAAATCCGGCATGGCGTCGTGGACGCGCTCCCACAAATCGTCATAGAGATCGCCGGCGCCGTCACGGGCGTCGGCATAGGCCGCGCCACCCCGGCTCGAAGCCGTCTTCCGGAGAGATGAAATCTCACGGGCGAGCCGAGCGATCTGGTCCTGCATGTCGTCCTGGAGGTCTCCGCGAAGCCGCGTCAGCGCCGATGCCATGGCAAATTCCTTGCTTGATGAGTCGATCGGTTCTTCAACGGCAACGGACGGCTTTCGTTCCCGATGCCGGGCAACGCCTTGCGATAGCCGGCAGCCGCGTCAGGTTTTGGGCGTCTCGATGCGTCGCGACCAGTTTTCGGTCTGGCCGGAAGCAAGCCGTGCGTCGACAAGGCGCTGCCAGCTTTCTGGCAGGCCAGGCAGCGCTGCGAGTTCCTCCAACGCGGGGCGGTTCATCCGGTCGTGGTAGAGAAGGTGCGACACCCGGCTGAGCGACCAGCCGGGATGCGGCCGCTCCACCAGCGTGCCGCGGTCGCCGGCGGCAATGATGCCCGGCCCGATCACCCGGAAATACCAGCCGCTGCGGCCGGTCTCCTGGACGCGGCGCGCCATGTCCGGCAGGTCGAAGCGCAGGTTCAGCTTCCAGCATGGCTGGCGGGCCTGGCTGATCTCGGCCAGGGCCGTGCCGATCCGCCAGTGATCGCCGAGGCAGAAATCGGCTTCGGTCGCGCCGCCGACAACCAGGTTCTCGCCAAAAGCTCCGGGCCGGAAGCGGTCGGCCCTTTCCGGCAGTTCGGCGGCCCAAAGCGGCATATGGGCGAGCGCATAGGCGTGAAGGGCCTTGTGCGGCCCGCCATGATGCTTTGGGTCGCCCTGCTCGTCGCCGTCGAGCCCGAGGGGGCCGGCCGCGACCGGCCCGTCCACCTTCTGTTTGTCGATGGCGCTCAAAACGCCTGCCGGGCCGAGCGGTACGGCCCGGCCTATGCGCAATTCGACGATCTCGAAAGTTTCGCCGGCCGGGCGGGACATCAGTTGACGTCCGCTTGCGGCGTCTCCTCCTCCGAATGTTGCCGAAGCATCTCCGCCGAGAGGATCATCAGCGAATAGTTGACGACCCTGGGCGGCCAGCCCGCCTTGATCGCGTTCTCGGCGAGACTGGTCAGCGAAGGCTCGAGCGCCAGCCTGCACTCCGTGAAATAGAGCGGGTCTTCCATGCATCTGGTCGGTGCGTTGATTTTCGCCGTGGCCATAGATTACTCGCATCGGATTTGCCCGCTATTCCCGACCTATATTTGGACGGCATTTACCCAACAAACAAGGGAGGATAGAGGAAGAAGACCGCAAAGCCCGCCGGCCGCGCCGAGAGGCCGGACGGGCCTGCTTACCCGCCTGATCCCATCTCCGGCGGAATGCCGAGGGCGGTACGGTCGATCACCTCGCGCAATGCGAAGGATGAGTTGATCTTGGTGACGTGCGGCATGGCGGAGAGCCATTGCTTGTGGATGCGCTCGTAATCCTCCAGATCGCGGGCGGCGATCCTCAATATGTAATCGTACTCGCCCGACATCAGATGGCACGAAAGCACGTTCGGGCAGCGCTTTACCGCCGCCTCGAAATCGGCCAGCGACTTCTCGAACTGGCCGGAAAGCGAGATATGGACGATCACCGTCATCCGGTGGGACAGCGCACCGTTGGAAAGCTGCGCGTGATAGCCGAGGATGAAGCCGGTGTTTTCAAGGATATCCAGCCGGCGCGAGCAGGCCGATTGAGACAGGCCGACCTTCTCGGCCAGCGCGGCGTTGGAGATGCGGCCATCCTTCTGGAGCGTGTCAAGAATGGCGATATCGATCCTATCGAGAGCCATTATCCGCGATTTCTCCGACTACAGACGGGATTTACACAAATTCTATCGAAAGCACGGTGCGCTCACAACCGAATTCGCAAGCACGTTCGACTGATTTTGTGGTTCACTTCAGGCATAATCCAGCAATGCCGCCCGCGAAGGAGGAGCCCATGCGTGTCGGTTGCCCAAAGGAAATCAAGAATCATGAATACCGCGTCGGCCTGACGCCGGGTGCGGTGCGCGAATATACGGCCCACGGCCACGAGGTCCTGGTCGAGACCGGGGCCGGAGCCGGCATCGGCGCCGACGACAATTCCTATCGCGCCGCCGGGGCCGCGATAGCCAATACGGCGCAGGAGGTCTTCCAGAAATCCGACATGGTCGTGAAGGTGAAGGAACCGCAGCCGGGCGAATGGGCGCAGCTTCGCGAAGGCCAGATCCTCTACACCTACCTCCACCTCGCACCCGATCCGGAACAGACCAAGGGCCTGCTTTCCTCCGGCGTCACGGCGATAGCCTATGAGACGGTGACCGACGAGCGCGGCGGGCTGCCGCTGCTTGCGCCGATGTCGGAAGTGGCCGGCCGGCTGTCGATCCAGGCAGGCGCGACCGCGCTGCAAAAGCCGAATGGCGGCCGCGGCGTGCTGCTTGGCGGCGTGCCGGGCGTGCTGCCGGCCAAAATCGCCGTGATCGGCGGCGGCGTGGTCGGACTGCACGCGGCGCGGATGGCCGTCGGCCTCGGCGCCGACGTGACGGTCATCGACCGCTCGATCCCGCGCCTGCGCCAGCTCGACGACATCTTCGGCGGCCGCGTCCATACCCGCTATTCGACTGTCGAGGCGCTGGAGGAGGAGTGCTTTTCGGCCGATCTGGTGATCGGCGCGGTGCTCATTCCCGGTGCCGCCGCGCCAAAGCTTGTCACCCGCGAAATGCTCTCCGGCATGAAGAAGGGCGCGGTTATGGTCGACGTCGCCATCGACCAGGGCGGCTGCTTCGAGACCTCGCACGCGACCACCCATTCCGACCCGACCTACGTGGTCGACGGCGTCATCCACTATTGCGTCGCCAACATGCCGGGCGCGGTGCCGGTGACCTCTACGCATGCGCTCAACAACGCCACGCTCCATTACGGCCTGCAACTTGCCGACAAGGGGCTGAAAGCGCTGGTGGACGACCCGCATCTGAGGAACGGGCTCAACGTCCACAAGGGCCGAATCACCAACGCGGCGGTTGCCGAAGCGCTCGGCTACGAACTTGCCGAACCGAAGAAGGTGCTGGCCGCCTGAAGACGGATCGAGGCGGAGCCGGCGCTCCCGGGCTGGCTCCGATATGGCTGTATGTGCCAGATTCTTAAAATTCGGCCTGGGGGACAGGCGCCAAAATAGATGTTCCTGTGGCATTGCAGTCACAACTGAACGCGACGGAGCATGCTATTTAGCCGACATTCAAATCCTTTGGGCGGGTTAAATCATGCAAAGTCTCAGGGCAGTTCTGCTCGGCGCCACGAGTGCGATTTTCATGGCCTCGGCGGCCTACGCCGCCGATCAGGTGGCCGCACCGCCGGCCGCCGGCTTCAACTGGTCCGGTTTCTATGTCGGCGTGGGCGGCGGTTTCGGCGCCGTCGGCTACAATTCTGGCATCGGGTTCGGTAATTTCGGTGGCGGCGGTGTCTTCGGCGAACTGACCGCCGGCTACGACCACATGCTTACCGATCGGCTCCTGCTCGGCGGTTTCATCGATACCAATCTCGGCAATATCGGACCGGAGATAAAGGGCTTTTTCGGCCCTGGGACTACTTACGGGGTCATCAACAATTATGGTTTCGATGTCGGTGCCCGGCTGGGCTACCTGCTCAACGGCAGCACTCTTGGCTATGTCCTGGGCGGGTATACGTGGCAGCAGATCAAAGGGACGGGCATAGCCACCGGTGGACACGAAAATCTTGACGGCTATGTGCTCGGTCTCGGCATGGAGACCGCGATAAGCAATAATTGGTCCATCAAGACGGAATATCGTTACGCCCATTACAGCAAAGATGGGATCGAACCCGTCACGCACACTTTCCATATTGCGGCGAACTACCGTTTCGGCGCCGGTGGGACCGGTCCTGCAATCGCTTCTCCCGCTTATGATTGGACCGGTTTCTATGTCGGCGCCTCGGTCGGTGCGGGTGAATCTGTAAACGATTTGTCGCTCTTTGGTCTCGGCATCAACGGCATAAGCGGCGACGGCTTGTTCGGTGAGCTCAATGCCGGATACGATCATGATTTTGGCGGATTCGTCGCGGGCTTGATGGTGGACGGAAACTATTCCGGCATCAGCGCCGATCTGGGGCCCTCCAGTTTGAAATCCAACTACGGCTTCGACGTTCTCGGCCGCGTTGGTATGAAAGTGAACCCGTCGACGCTCGCCTATGTGCTCGGTGGCTACAGTTGGGCCCACTTCAAGTCGCCAACACCCATAGGTCCCGGCAGCGCCAGTTGGAACAGCAGCGGCTTCTCGGTCGGCGGCGGCCTTGAAACCGCCGTCACCACCAACACAACGCTCGGCATCGAATATCGCTATGCGCAGTTTGGCAGGGAGGATTTCGACAGCGCGGGCCTTTTCGAGCTCAGGCCCTCCTCCCACACAGTGCGCGTCGGCCTGAAGTACAAGTTCAACTGATCGCCGCAACCATTTCGGATCAAACCTCCGATTGCCCGCCGTCTCCCTGCCGGCGGGCTTTTCATTGGTGGCAAAACCCGTTCCGTTTCCGGCAACAAAAAAGCGGAGCAAAAGCCCCGCTTCCTCGTATGCCCGGACCAGGCCGCCGGTCCATCCGCGGTCGGCCTGTCCTCAGGCATCTGCTCTCTACCGCATCGATGCGACAGCGGCGTGACAACAAGGTAGGAGCATCTTGGTTAACCGAAGGTTAACGACGGCGAATCACGCCCGGTCGATCCGGCACTGGTAGCAATTGTTGCGCGCCGAGCGGACATGGACATAGGCGATGTCGTCGCGGGCGAGTAACGCCTCCGCCCTCTCCGCCATCCCCGCCGTCGCAACGACTGCCCCGGTCCCGTAGACGATGCGGTCATCCGCGCTATAGCCGCGCACGATGTAGTCCGGGCTGGCGAGCATGCCCGGCAGGTCCGCGCCGGACGGCGCCCGTTCGCATTCCGCCGCATGCAGGAAGATCGGGCCGGTTTCCGCATAGGGCTGGAGTGCCGGGAAAGGTCGGTAGGCCAGGACGAGATAGGGCTCGCCCGCCGCGACATTCTCCATGCAATGGCGGCAGGGAACGCCGTCGCCGTCGGAAATCTTTTGCTCAGGGCTGTGGCCGTAGGCGTCAGGGCCGCCGCGCTGCAGCGCACGGACGGCTTCGGTGGGCAGGGCTTCGAATATGATTTGCATCGCGACCTCCATCAGTGATGGAAGCCGAAATAGCTCGGCGTCTCCGGTGCCGCGACCCGTTTCCCGCCAAGTCAGGACAGCGCGTAACTATTCCATGAGGGCGTCGAGCCCGCGCACCAGCCCCTTGATCTTCGCCACTTCGCGGATCGCAAGCAGTGTGCCGGCCACATAGGGCGCAGCCGAGGAGCCGGCATCATGGCGGATGGTTAGCCGCTCGTCAGGAAGGCCGAACAGCGCCTCGCAGGAGAGGATATAGGATGGCAGGCGCAAGGCATGGACCTGGACGCCCTCGCCTGCCCCGACCGCCGCGCCGCGCGTGCCGGGCACGCCGGAAACTTGCGCTTGCGGCACGGCCGTCGACTTCTTCCGGATATCGGCCAACGCCTCGGCCAGTTCGCGCGCAGTGCCCGACGGGGCATCCGGCTTCTTCGCGCCGGCGTAGTCGATGACTTCGACATCCGGCACGTATTTCGCCGCCATCAGCGCGAACCGCTTCAACAGCGTAGCCGTGATGGAAAAATTGCCGGCTGCGAGCACGCCGACGCCGGCCGCGCGCGCCGCCTTGTCGATCTCGGCATAATCGGCAGCGCCGAGGCCCGACGTGCCGATAACGACATGGCGGCCCTTGTCGATCGAGACAAGCGCGTGCCGCTTGACGGCATCGGGCTTGGTATAGTCGACGACCACGTCGGAGGGCACGGTAAGCGCTTCTTCCAGCGTCGCGGCCACCATCACGCCGTTGACGACGTGGCCGACGATTTGACCGCTGTCCTTGCCGGCGGCGCCGCGCGCCACCGCGCCGGCCAGTTCCAGCCCATCCGCCGCCATGATCGCCGGGATCAGCGCCTTGCCGACCCAGCCAGTGGCGCCCGCCATCACTACCCTTATCGTCATTTTTCCCTCTCCTTGCCGTTCATGCCCAGGGCTCGACCTCTTCCTCGGACCAGCCGACGGGCGAAAACCCCATTTTCTGATAGAGGCGCAATGCCAGCGGACTGTCGAGTGTGTTGGTGTGGATGGTGACAAACTCGGGATCGTGCGCCCAGGCGGCGAATATCGTCTCGGAAAGGAAGAAACGCGCAAGCCCCCTGCCCTGGAAATCTCGCGCCAGTCCGAAATAGACGATCTCGACCTTTTTCGGCAGTTGCGAGAGATCCAGTTCGTAAAACCCTGCCGGCGAGCCGTCGACATAAAGGACGGCGATCGCCGTGGTCGGGGCATGGATCGTCGCGGCGAGCTCCGTGTCGCCGATCTGGCGGCGCAGCGACCAGTGGTGCGGCCGGCCGACCTGCTCGTAAAGGTAGCGGTAGAAGGCGAGAGGCATGTTGCGCGCCTGCATGAGCGCGAGCCTCGGGCCGACCGGCATCGGCACACGGTGCGACGGCATGGTGTCCATCTCGAGATGGGTCACCCGCGCCTTGATGAGGGCCGGTTTCGCCCGGCGCGCCATCCTTATTTGCTTCCGGTCTCGACCGGCGTGTCGGCGCGCCCGCCCCATTCCGACCAGGAGCCGTCATAGAGGCGGTTTTCCTTGTGGCCCAGCGTTTCGAGCGCCAGCGTCAGCACCGCCGCCGTCACGCCGGAGCCGCATGAGGTGACGACCGGCCTGGAGAGATCGATGCCGGCGGCCTCGAATTTCTCGCGCAGTGCGTCGGGCGGCAACAGCTTGCCGTCCTTCGCCAGCGACAGCGCCGGTACGCTGTGCGCGCCGGGCATATGGCCGCTGCGCATGCCGGCGCGCGGCTCGGGATCGGCGCCGGTGAAACGCCCGCCCGGCCGCGCATCGGCGATCTCGGCCGAGCCCGTTTCGACGATGGCGCGCATATCGGCCAGTGAGGCGACGCGGGACGCGTCGAAGTCGGCATCGAAGACGTTCGGCGCGATCTTGGTGGGTTCGTCGGTCACAGGCCGGCCCGCGGCCTTCCAGCCGTCGCCGCCGCCTTCGAGGATGAACACGTTCTTCGCGCCCATGACGCGGAACATCCACCACACACGCGGCGCGGTGAAGACGCCCGGTCCGTCATGGACGACGATCGTATCGCCGGTGGCGATCCCCATCGAACCGGCGAAGCGCGCGAAGAGGTCAGGTGACGGCAGGGTGTGCGGCAGGCTCGAATCCGGATCGACGACCTTGTCCTGGTCGAAGAAGACAGCGCCCGGTATATGCCCCTTTTCATACTCAGCGCGGGCGTCGCGCTTCTGTGCCGGCAGATACCAGGAACCGTCCACGATCTTGAGCCCCGGCTGCCCGAGCCGCTCCTGAAGCCAGTCCGGCGTGACGAAGAAGCGGTTTTGACCGGACATGCGAAATCCTCCCGACGTGGAACATTGGCGCTCTACGTAGAGCGCCCCCACCGAAAATCCAAACGATCTTATGCGGGCGCCGGGCCGAAGCGGATGCGGAAGCGGCGGTTCTCGCGGCCCTTGTTCTCGATCTTGCCGATATGGATGGCGCCGACCTCGCCCGTTGCGGCGACATGGGTGCCGCCGCAGGGCTGGCTGTCGACCGCCTCGCCATTGCCGATGCACACCAGCCGGATGCGCCCGGTCCCGGCCGGCGGGCGCACGTTCTTCGATTTCACCAGCCCCGGATTGGCCGCCAGTTCCTCATCCGTGATCCAGCGCGTGAAGACGGGATGATTGGCATTCACAAGTTCCATGAGCCCTGCGCTCACCTCTTCCTTCAAGGCGTTGGCATCCGGCATGTCGAAATCCACCCGGCTCTCTTCCTCGCCGACCGCCGCGCCGGTGATCGGATAGGGGCAGACGACGGTAAGCAGGTGACAGGCCGTGTGCATGCGCATCAGTTTCAGCCGGCGCGGCCAGTCTATCGCAAGCCGAAGCGTCTCGCCGATTTGTGGCGCGGGCGCGCCGGCTGCCGGCAGATGGATGATCTCTTCCTTGTTCTCGCCGGTGATCGTCGCCTCAACGCCGATTGTCGAGCCATCCGTGCGTTCGAGGAAGCCGGTGTCGCCCGGTTGGCCGCCGGAAGTCGCATAGAAGATCGTGCGGTCGAGGATGATGCCGCCGCGATCGTTGACGGCGACCACCTTGGCCTCGTCGGTCTCACGGTACGCGTCTTCGCGGAACACGGCCTCCGTGACGAAAGCCATTACGCCACCTCTTCGAACGGCACGGCGATGTCGGGCGCCTTGTCCATCCAGCCGGGGACCGGCAGGTTCTTGGTGCGCAGGAAAGCCGGGTTGAAGAGCTTCGACTGGTAACGCGTGCCGTAATCGCACAGGATCGTCACGATGGTGTGGCCGGGACCGAGATCCTTCGCCAGACGAATCGCGCCGGCGATGTTGATGCCGGTGGAGCCGCCAAGGCACAGCCCCTCCTCCTGCACCAGGTCGAAGATGATCGGCAGCGCCTCGGCGTCCGGTATTTGATACGAGAAATCCGGCTGGAAGCCTTCAAGGTTTGCCGTGATGCGGCCCTGCCCGATACCTTCGGTGATCGAGCCGCCCTCGGATTTCAGTTCGCCGCTGGTATAGAAGCTGTAGAGTGCGGCGCCGAGCGGATCGGCAAGCGCGATCTTCACGTCCCTTCTGTGGCCGCGAAGCCCTTCGGCGACGCCGGCCAGCGTGCCGCCCGTGCCGACCGCCGACACGAAGCCGTGAAGCTTGCCGCCGGTCTGTTCCCAGATTTCCTTCGCCGTCGTATGCACATGGCCGTCCCGGTTCGCAACATTGTCGAACTGGTTCGCCCAAATAGCGCCATGCGCTTCGGATTTCGCTAGCCGCTCGGCAAGCCGGCCGGAGACTTTCACATAGTTGTTGGGGTTCCTGTAGGGCACCGCCGGCACTTCCAGAAGTTCCGCGCCGAGCAGCCTGAGCGCATCCTTCTTTTCCTGGCTCTGCGTCTCCGGGATGACAATGACCGTGCGGTAGCCGAGCGCCTTGGCGACGACGGTAAGGCCGATGCCGGTATTGCCCGCCGTGCCTTCCACGATGACGCCGCCCGGCTCGAGCAACCCCTTCTTCTCCGCATCCCGGATGATGAAAAGGCCGGCGCGGTCCTTCACCGACTGGCCCGGATTCATGAATTCGGCCTTGCCTAAAATCTCGCAGCCCGTTTCCTCCGAGGCGCGCCTGAGGCGGATGAGCGGCGTATTGCCGATGGCGTCGACTACCGAGCGAAACATGGACTTTCCTTCTTTTGCTGCCGGCCGACCCTAGAAATCGCGGCTTCGGCTTTCAAGGATGGATTTTGCCCTACTGTATGGTCCAGCGGAATGCCGTTCCGGGAGAACGGCATGCGAGCGAGCGCGAAACCTTCCGTGGGGAAAATTTTGAAACGCCGGTCAACAATCAAGGAACAGGGAAGCAGGCTGGAAGGGGCCGGTCGGCGATCTGGCAGCGGTACGAGGAGGCCACTTTGCGCCAGCGCCGGCCGGCCGACCCCACGGACCCAGGAGATGCGGCGGACCTGAGCATCATGGGGTATGGAAGGGACGGCCGGAACCCAGCCTCGTTATCGCCACCCCTTGAATTCCCAAGGCGACACTCGCTTAAGATACCTTGGAAATCAATAGTTTCTTAACCAAAGCCAAGAAATCACTGCGAACAAGGTAAATTTATGGCCTTGCCGATATCGCCGCGCGCGCTATGCCGCCTTGGCGACGACGCGGTTGCGGCCGCCGGACTTGGCCTCGTAGAGCGCCAGATCCGCGCGCTTCATCAGCGCCTCGACACCGTCGCCATAGGGCTTGAGCGACGAGACGCCGACGCTCACGGTGATCTCGATGGCCGTGCCGTCGGCCGCCACCACGAAAGGGGCGCTGGCGATCTCGGCGCGGATGCGCTCGGCGACCTTCTCCGCGATATGCGCTTCGGTGTCCGGCATAACGACCGCGAATTCCTCGCCGCCGTAGCGGCAGGCGAGGTCGATGCCGCGCACGTTCTTCCTCAGCCGGCCGGCGAATTCGCGCAGCACCCGGTCGCCGCCATCATGGCCCCATGTGTCGTTCACGGCCTTGAAGTGATCGATATCCGTCATCATCACCGACAAGGGTCGCCGGCGCGCAACCGAGCGATCGAACAGCGTCTGCAGATGGCTGTCGAGATAGCGGCGGTTATGCAGGCCGGTCAGCGCGTCGATCACGGCCATCTCCATCGTCTCGGTGACGCTGGCGCGAAGCTGGTCGTTGTAGCGCTTGCGGCGCGCCTGCGTCTTCAGCCGTGCCGTCAGTTCCTGCTGTTCGACCGGGCGGATCAGATAATCGTTGATGCCGAGTTCCAGCCCGCGCAGGATACGGTCCTCCTCGCCCTCATTGGCGATCAGCACGATCGGCAGAAATCGGGTGCGGTCGAGCGAACGAAGCTGCGAGCAAAGCCTGAGCGGATCGAAATCCCTGAAGCCGGTCGCCACGACGACGCAATCGTAATCGCCTTCGGCCGCGTCGAAGAAGCCCTTGTGGGGATCGGCGACGGTGTCGATCGCGAACGCCGGACCGAGCATCTGCGTCAGGCGTTCGACCGAGGCCGGCCTCTCATCGACGAGCAGTATCTTCGGCTGGTCGGCGTCGGTCTGCTTGCGGCTGAGCATCTCCTCGATGCCGATATTGCGCGTGGTGGAGGCACGCAGCCGCAACTCGTCGGTCAGCGTCTTCAGCCTGACGAGGCTTTTGACGCGCGTCATCAGTTGCAGGTCGTTGACGGGCTTGGTCAGGAAATCGTCGGCGCCCGCCTCCAGCCCCCTTATGCGGTCTGTCACTTGGTCGAGCGCCGTCACCATCACGACGGGGATATAAGCGGTCGCCGGATCGAGCTTCAGGCGCCGGCAAACCTCGAACCCGTCCATGCCCGGCATCATGATGTCGAGCAGCACGACATCGATCTTGCCGGTTTCGCAAATCTCGAGAGCGTCGGCACCGTTCGAGGCGGTCAGCACCTCGAAATATTCCGCCAGCAGCCTCACTTCCAAAAGCTTCACATTGGCGGGGATGTCGTCGACTACAAGAATGCGGGCAGTCATTTCGTAAGCCTTTCCACGGCGACCGCGCTATGCGTCGCCCAGATAGGATTTGATCGTTTCGATGAACCGCGTCACCGAGATCGGCTTGGAGATATAGGCTTCACACCCTCCCTGGCGGATACGTTCCTCGTCGCCCTTCATGGCGAAGGCGGTGACGGCGATGACTGGAATGACGCGAAGGTCCTCGTCTTCCTTGAGCCATTTGGTCACCTCCAGCCCGGAGACTTCCGGCAACTGGATATCCATGAGGATGAGGTCCGGCTTGTGGAGGCGGGCGAGGTCGAGTGCCTCCAGCCCGTTGCGCGTGCGTACCGTCTCGTAGCCGCTGGCTTCGATCAGGTCGCGAAAGAGCTTCATATTGAGCTCATTGTCTTCGACGATCATCACCTTCTTCGGCATTCTTCCCGTCCCGATGCGGCTTTGCGGATAGCGCGTGACGAACGCGTATTATCCAGCCAAGCCGATTCCCTTTGTTTTTCCTAACTCAATTTGATTGACGAAAGACAAACCGTTGTCCTGAAATGCAAAGTTTGGTCCAGTCGTCCACCCGATGTATAGAGCCCTGGCGATACCTCCACCCTCGCCGTAAAGGAAAAGCGTTTTCATGCCACGAGCCGGATGTTCCAGCGAAAAAGCCGAATCGACCGCCATATCCGCACTCGGCTTCATCGCGGGCGACGCGGAATTGCTGCCGCGCTTTCTTGCCATCACCGGCATCGAGGCCGCATCGATAAGGGAAGCCGCGCGGCAGCCGGGTTTCCTCGCCGGCGTGCTCGATTTCCTGCTGGCCCACGAGCCGAGCCTGATGCGGTTTGCCACCGAGACAGGCGCCGACCCCGCTTCTGTGGCGGAGGCGCGGCGGGTACTGGCCAATGGCGGCGACCGCTTTGAAGCTTCGACATGAGCGACGATCCGGAAACAGTTCGCCAGATTGCCGAATTGGCGCTCGACGACCGGCCGCTCCTGGTTCTCGACGTCGATGACGTCATACTCGAGTTCATCCGGCCTCTGCCGCGCTATCTGGCCTCGCGAGGCCTCGAACTGCGGCTCGGGACGTTCAACATTCACGGCAACGTCTTCGATGTGGCTACCGACGAACAGGTGGCGGCCGAACGCGTTTCCGCCGCGATCGACGCCTTCTTCGCGGTGCAGGCGGATTGGCAGGAAATAGCGGAAGGCGCGGCCGAAGCGCTCGCCTCCTTTGGCGACCGCGCCGAGATCGTCCTCCTGACGGCGATGCCGCATCGTCATCACGCGGTCCGCCGCGCCCATCTCGACCGGCTCGGACTGCCCTACCCGCTGCTGACGACCGAGATGCCGAAAGGCCCCGCCATCGCCATGCTGCGGGGAGACAAGGGGCGCACGGTCGCCTTTGTCGACGACATGCCGCGCAATTTGTTGTCGGCAAGGGAATGCGTGCCGGAAGCATCGCTCTTCCACTTGATGGCCGACAATTCGGTACGCGCCCTGCTGCCGCCTTTCGATCTGCAGGGGATCACGACCGTGACGGACTGGCACGACGCGCGGCCGAGGATCGCCGAGGCGCTCGGCCTCTGAACGCCGCAAGCGGGTGGTCGTCAATCGGATATGCTCTCGCCTCCAGCCTTCTGATTTTACGGAAGAACCAGCCGCACAAGCGGCCGGCCGGCCTTGCGCTCCGCCATCCGGTGGAACCCTGCCGTCTCGAACACCCGCGTCGAGCCCACGAACAGCCCTGTCGAGCGGGAGTTTTTCGACTGGTCCATCGGGCACGCCTCCAGATAGCGCACGCCCGCCTGCGACGCATAGACGATCCCGGCCGACACCAGAATATGGGTGAGCCCCTTGCCGCGCGCGCCGGAGCGGATGAAGAAGCAGGATATCGCCCAGACAGCCGGATCGCTTTCCTCGCCCGCCACGAACGGCGCCGAGGCGCGTGCCGCATTGTTCCATTGCGGTATGTCGGCGCGCGGCCCGACCTGCATCCAGCCGACCGCACGCCCATCGTCGAAGGCCAGGATGCCGGGCGGCGGCCCCTCCTCCACGCGCCGGCGCATATGATCTTTGTTGCGCTCCCGGTTGTTTTCCCGGCGTACCGCGGGCGGCAGCCTGAACGCCGTGCACCAGCAGCCGTAGCAGGCGCCCTCCCTGCCGAAGAGGTCTTCGAAATCCGTCCAGCGCCCGGGTGTCAGCAGTTCCGTGGAGATCACCATCGGCCCATCTCTCTCGCCATGCTCTTGTGGTATGAAACAGATCAGGCAAACCAAATCGTTCTCTTTATGTTCGCAAGCTCCGCGCCTTCTGTCAACGATCCCGCTCACGGCTTCTGCCGTGATTGCCTGACGGTGCAGCGCCAGGCCGCACGGCGCTGCGAAAGCTGCGGCAGCCCCCGGCTCGCCGGCCATCCCGAACTTTACCGGCTGAGTCTCGCCCATATCGACTGCGACGCCTTCTACGCCTCGGTCGAGAAACGCGACAATCCGGAACTGAGGGACAAGCCGGTCATCATTGGCGGGGGCAAGCGCGGCGTCGTCTCGACCGCCTGCTACATCGCCCGTATCCGCGGCGTCCGCTCCGCCATGCCGATGTTCAAGGCGCTCGCCGCCTGCCCCGAAGCGGTCGTCATCAAGCCGGACATGGAGAAATATGTGCGTGTCGGGCGCGAGGTGCGCGCCATGATGAGCGAGCTTACCCCGCTGGTCGAGCCGCTGTCGATCGATGAGGCCTTCCTCGACCTCGCCGGCACGGAGCGCCTGCACGGCGTGCCGCCGGCGCTCGTGCTCGGCCGCTTCGCGCTCAGGGTGGAAAAGGAACTCGGCATCACCGTTTCCGTCGGGCTCTCCTACTGCAAGTTCCTGGCGAAGGTGGCGTCCGACTACCGCAAGCCGCGCGGCTTTGCCGTGATCGGCGAGGCGGAAGCGCTCGATTTCCTAGCCGCCCAGCCGGTCACGATGATCTGGGGCGTGGGCAAGGCATTCGCCGCCACGCTCGAAAAGGACGGCATAAGCAGTATCGGCCAACTCCAGCGCATGGAGCGGGGCGAATTGATGAAGCGCTACGGCACGATGGGAGACCGGCTCTACCATCTCGCGCGCGGCCAGGATCATCGCCGCGTCGACGCCGAACGCGAGACCAAAAGCGTTTCCGCCGAAACGACCTTCGACACGGACCTCGCCTCGCTCGCCGACCTCGTCCCGATCCTGCGCATGCTGTCGGAACGCGTCTCGACGCGGCTGAAGAAATCGGGCATTGCCGGCCAGACCGTCGTTTTGAAGCTGCGCACGCAGGATTTCCATATCCGCACGCGCAACCGCCGGCTCGGCGATCCGACGCGCCTCGCCGACCGAATATTCCAGACCGGGCTGGATCTCCTGAAGAAGGAGACGGACGGGACGCTGTACAGGCTGATCGGGATCGGCGTCAGCGACCTGTCCGGCGAGGAGAAGGCCGACCCGCCGGACCTCGTCGACGTGCAGGCGAGGAAACGCGCCATGGCCGAAGGCGCGATCGACCGTCTGCGGGACAGGTTCGGGGGGACGGCCGTCGAGACGGGCTATACGTTCGGCCGGCATCGGCCACGTCCAGGCAAGCCGGAAACGGAGGGGTAGCCAGAGCAATTCCGGGAAAAGCGGAAATGCTCCGGACTGCCGGTCGAAACCCGGATCAGTCGTCCAGGTCGGCGGGCGGCGGCGTGTTGTCGTTTTGATCGAAGGACGGGGAAACCTGGTCGCCCGCCTTCGGCACCTGCTTCTCGGCCGGTTGCGGGTTCTTCTTTGCCGCGGCAGCGGCCTTTGCCGCCGCCTCCGCCGCCTTGTCACCCTTCGGCACCGGCACGTCCGACGTCTGTTTGCAGGCTTTCAGCCATACGTCGTAAATCGGATGCTCGACGGCATTCAGGCCGGGGCTTTCCGCAAACATCCAGCCGGTGAAGATACGCCTGATCTTGCGGTCGAGCGTGATCTCGTCGACCTCCACGAAGGAATCCGTCTTGGGCTCCTCGGTGTCGGGCGCCGAATAGCAGACGCGCGGCGTCACCTGGAGCGCGCCGAACTGCACGGTTTCACCGATATAGGCGTCGAACGTGATGATGCGCCCGGTGATCTTGTCGATGCCGGCAAACTCGGCGACCGGGTCCTTGATGCGCTCGGCATGCGCCGCCCCCGTCAATCCGAGCGCGAGCAGCACGCCTCCCGTGAACGAGACCCAACGATGGCACCTGGGACGTATCATGAATAACCGAAGCTGGAATTTGCCCGCGACGCCCAAACCGAAATCCCGCGCCGCCGCTGCGCGAGCCGCATCCGGGTACCGCGCAATTGTGGCGAGAAAATACCGCCTCTTGAAAACGCGCCGCCCAAATCGCCTCAGCCGCCGGGCGTCCAGGCGTCGTAGTCGCCGTCGACGCGCGGGCGGTGGCGGTTGCCGAGCACCGAACCCCTGGGGCGATAGGCGGCCGGCGAGCCGGTAAGGTTCGGCTGGTGCGGCTTTTGCCACTCGCGCGGCTTGTAGTCTTCCTCGGAAGGCGGGGTGTCCACCCGGTGGTGGATCCAGCCATGCCAGCCGGGCGGGATGTCGGTGGCTTCCGAATAGCCCCTATAGATCACCCATCGGCGCGTACGGCCTTCCGAATCGGTTCCGCCCTCATAATAGACGTTGCCTTGCGCGTCCTCGCCGACACGCCGGCCGACGCGCCAGGTATGGAGCCGCGTGCCGAGCGTCTGCCCGTTCCACCAAGTGAAAAACTGCGTCAGGAATTCTTTCATGAACGACCTCGGTGCATGCCGCCTTATGACCCCCGCCCGAACGGAACGCAAGAGCCTGACGGACATACGAACCGATCGCGGCGCATCCGTCGGATGACCGGCTTCTATCCGACCACGGCAGCCTTCATGCTTTCCACAAGCGCCGGCAAATCCTCCGGCCGCTCGGCGATACGGCCGGCGCCGGCACCTTCCAGCTCGGCCCGGTCGCCATAGCCCCAAAGGACGCCGATCGAAGCAATTCCGTTGGCGTTGGCCCCGACGATATCGTGCAGGCGGTCGCCGATCATGGTCGCAGCGGCCGACTCCACCGCCTCCTGCCGGACGATGTGGCGGATCAGGTCCGCCTTGTCGGAGTTGCGTCCGTCGAGTTCGGACCCATGAACCGCGTCGAAATGGCGGGCGAGATCGAAATGATCGAGGATATCGAGCGTGTAGCTGCGCGGCTTGGAGGTGGCGACGATCAGGCGATAGCCCGCATCCGCGAATCCCTCCAGCGTCTGCGGGATGCCGTCGATCACGCGGTTCTCGAATTTGCCGACCGTCGTGTAGCGCTCGCGGTAGAGCTGGATCGCCCTGCCGATGGCGGCAGCGTCCTCCGTCTCCAGCAAGACCTTGAACCCTTCGGTGAGCGGCGGGCCGATGCACCAGCGCAGATCATCGGCGGCGGGCGCGATCCTGCCCATTTTCTCCAGCGCATACTGGATCGAACGCGTGATCCCCTCGAAGGGATCGGTCATCGTGCCGTCGAGATCGAAAAGCACCGCCGGGCGGTCGTCCCGCTTCATTCACGCAAACTCCATGATGACGGCATCGACGGCAAGGCTGTCGCCCTGCCTGACGTTGATCTTCGCGACCGTCAGGTCGCGCTCGGCGCGAAGCACGTTCTCCATCTTCATGGCCTCGACGACAGCCAGCGTCTCGCCCGCCTTGATTTCCTGCCCTTCCTTGACCGCGACCGAAACGACAAGACCCGGCATCGGGCACAAAAGCAGCCTGGAAGTGTCCGGCGGAACCTTCACCGGCATCAACCGGTCGAGTTCGGCGGTCCTCGGCAGCATGGCGCGCGCGGTCACCGAAAGACCGCGCCAGGCGATGCGGATGCCGTTCAATACGGAATGGATTTGCGCCGTGACACGCCTGCCGCCAACCGTGCCGTGCCAGACGATGTCGCCCGGCCGCCAGTCCGAGGCGACCGTCACCGGCTTTGCGCCGTCAATGGCAAGCTCGATCTCCAGCGGAATGGCGACATGGCCGCCCGTTACATTCACCGGCAGATAATCGTCGCCGATCCGCACCGACCAATCGCTCTTCACCCGGCCGGAATGCGGCGCGAGCCTGCCTGGCAGCCGATCGAGCCGGTCGCGACGGATAAGCTCGATCGCCACCGCTATTCCCGCCAGCACGGCCTTCTCGTCCTCCTCGGGCTCGCGCGGCTGGAAGCCGTCGGGATATTCCTCGGCGATGAAACCGGTCGAAAGCCGGCCCTCGCGCCAGCGCGGATGCTGCATGAGGGCTGAGAGGAACGGGATATTGTGTTCGATGCCGCCCACCACGAAGCTGTCGAGCGCCTCCGACATGGCGTCGATCGCCTCCAGCCGGGTCGGTGCCCAGGTGCACAGCTTGGCGAGCATCGGATCGTAGAACATGGAGATTTCCGACCCTTCGGTCACGCCGGTGTCGTTGCGCACGATCGTGCCGCCGCGTTCACCTTCCGCCGGCGGGCGGTAATGGGTGAGCCGGCCGATCGAGGGCAGGAAATTGCGATAGGGATCCTCCGCGTAGAGCCGGCTTTCGACCGCCCATCCGTTCAGCTTCACGTCACTCTGCTTCAGCGTCAGTTTCTCGCCGGCGGCGACCCGGATCATCTGCTCGACAAGGTCGATGCCGGTGACGAGTTCGGTCACCGGATGCTCCACCTGAAGACGCGTGTTCATCTCCAGGAAATAGAAATTGCGGTCCTTGTCGACGATGAACTCGACCGTGCCGGCGCTCTGGTAGTCGACGGCCCTGGCCAGCGCCACCGCCTGCTCGCCCATGGCGGCGCGCGTCTTCGCGTCCAGGAACGGCGACGGCGCTTCCTCGGCGACCTTCTGGTTGCGCCGCTGGATGGAGCATTCGCGCTCGCCGAGATAGATCGCGTTGCCATGCGCGTCGCCCAGCACCTGGATTTCGATATGGCGCGGGTCGACCACGAATTTCTCGATGAAGACGCGGTCGTCGCCGAACGAACTTTTCGCTTCCGATTTCGCCCGCTCGAAGCCCTCGCGCACCTCCGCCTTCGACCAGGCGATGCGCATACCCTTGCCGCCGCCGCCGGCCGACGCCTTGATCATGACCGGATAGCCAATCTCGCCCGCGATCTTCTCGGCATGGTCGCCATTTTCGATGACACCGAGATAGCCGGGAACGGTGCTGACCTTCGCGGCGGCTGCGAATTTCTTCGATTCGATCTTGTCGCCCATCGCCCGGATCGCCTTCGGCTTCGGGCCGATGAAGACGATCCCCTGCTTTTCGAGCGTCTCGCAGAAGGAGGCGCGTTCGGAAAGAAAGCCGTAGCCCGGATGGACAGCCTCCGCGCCGGTCGCCTTGCAAGCCTCGATGATCCGCTCGGCGACGAGATAGCTCTCGGCGGCCGGCGCGGGACCGATATGCACGGCCTCGTCGGCCATCTGGACATGCACCGCCTTGCGGTCCGCGTCCGAGAATACCGCGACGGTGGCGATCCCCATCTTGCGCGCGGTCTTGATGACGCGACAGGCGATTTCGCCACGGTTGGCGATCAAAATCTTGCTGAACATGCGAGAAGTATTCCTCCGGAAGACGCCCCGTATTACGGACTCTGCACGAAAGGCTCAATCCGTATAACGTTGAAATGCCGCTTTGCAGGAACCGGCTGGCCCGAAGAACGTTGCAGCCGGCGGCGGCAGGGCGCAGAACACTCCTCCTGCCGCGTGAAAAGGCGACCCGCCAATGACCGTCAAGCGGCCGCTCGGCCGGCACATTCCCTTCTATATCGCGGCGGCGGCCGGTGTTGCGGCGTTCTGCGTGTCGCTGGTCCTTTCCGCGCCGCAGGCCTCGACCTTTGGCGCGATCGTCTTTTTCGCGGTCTACATCGCGCTGGTACTACGCGACATGCCGCTCTTCACCGCCGATTATCTGCGCCGGAACGCGCGCAAGACCGATCTGCCGGTGCAGATCATCTTCAGTGTCACGGTCGCCGTCATCTGCGTCGCGCTATTCGGTCTTTTCCAGGTCGTCTATCACAGTCCCGACCCACAGCCGCTCCAACTCACCTTCTCGCTGGCAGCCATCCCGCTCGGCTGGTTCACCATCCATCTGATGGCGGCGCTGCACTACGCGCATCTCTACTGGTGGCCGGGCGACCGGAAAGCCAGTCCCAAGGGAAAGGAGAACGGCCCCCGTGGCGGCCTCGATTTTCCCGGCGACGCACCGCCCGAAGGTTGGGATTTCCTCTACTTCTCGACCGTCATCGGCATGACGGCGCAAACGGCGGATACCGGCATCACCTCACCCGCCATGCGCAAGGCCGTCCTTGTGCACGGCATCGTCTCTTTCTTCTTCAACACGGTGATCGTGGCGGCCGCCGTCAATGTCGCCGTCTCGCTTGGAAATTGACGCGGCCAGAACCGGTCGGCCTTCCCTCCCACGGATGGCCGCAACGGGTTGTACCGGCAGGGAAATGATGTTCTGATGAAACGAAGGGGCGGTGCAGATCCATCAGGAGAGGCTATGAGTATTTTCGACAGCATCAAGAACGCGATCTTCGGCAAGGCCGAGGCTGCGGAAGCGCCTGCGGGCACCGCGGCGCCGTCCTCGACCGCGCCGTCCGCGCCCGCCCCGACGACCGCTGCCGCTCCCGGCGCCACGCCGTCGTCGCCGGTGGATGTCGCTGCAATCATGGAGCAGGCGGTCAAGGCCAAGGGCCAGAAACTCAACTGGCGCACCTCCATCGTCGACATGATGAAGGCGCTCGATCTCGACAGCAGCTTTTCGGCGCGCAAGGAACTCGCCAAGGAACTCGGCTATACGGGCGACACCGGCGATTCGGCGACCATGAACATCTGGCTCCACAAGGCGCTGATGAAGAAACTGGCCGAGAACGGCGGCAAGGTCCCCGCGGACCTGACCCACTGACAAGCAGATCACTAGAAACGCCGGCGCATCCGATGCGCCGGCGACGGATGATAGTGCCGTGAACAAGCCCACCATCCTCGTCGACGCCGACGCATGTCCCGTGAAAGACGAGATCGTGAAGGTGGCGGAACGGCATGGCCTCCCCGTCACCTTCGTCGCCAATTCGGGCTTGCGGCCATCGCGCGACCCGATGATCCGCAACGTCATCGTGTCGGCCGGCTTCGACGCGGCCGACGACTGGATCGCCGAAAATGCCGGGGCGGGCGACATCGTGGTCACGGCAGATATCCCCCTGGCCGCCCGGGCACTTGAGAAAAGCGCGCTCGTCCTCGGCCCGACCGGCAGGGTCTTCACTCCTGAATCGATCGGCGCGGCGTTGGGCATGCGGGAACTCAACCGGCATCTGCGCGAGACCGGCGAATCGAAGGGCTACAACGCCGCCTTCACTTCGCGCGATCGATCTTCCTTCCTGCAGGCGCTCGACCGCCTGGTCCGGCAGGCATTGCGCGCTCCCGGCTAACGCTGTTCCCGCGCCATATTTTGTGATATCATCTTTGATATCACAGGAGGCTTCCATGGCCAGCATGGTCGTGCGCAACATTCCAGACGACGTGCTCCAGCGCTTCAAGGAGCGGGCCAAGGCCGACGGCAAATCCGCCGAACAACTCGCCCGGGAAGCGATCGCGGAGAAGGCAAAACCTTCGCGCGAAGAGGCGATCCGCCGCATCGACGCCGTCCGGGCGCGGTCGAAGCCCGTCGATCGAGCGACGGCTGAGCGGCTCTGGGAAGAGCACCGCCGGGAGCGTGACGCCCGTCCCTTCGATCCGGCGCTCGACGATGATCGTTGACGCCAGCGTTGCGACGCACTGGTTTGCATCAACCGCATTCAGCGCATCGGCGCGTAAAATTCTCGGAAGAGACGATCTGGCAGCTCCCGCTCTAATTCAGATCGAGCTTGTCAGTTCCTTGCTCAAATATCTTCGGGTGAAGGTCCTGACTGTCGAAGAGGTCAAATCCGCGAGTTCGGAATTGCGTCGCGTCATCAGCCATTTCGCCGAAGGTGAACGGCTGATCGAGGCGGCTACGGATATCAGCGTCGCCCACGGCCACAAGATCTACGACTGCCTCTATTTGGCGCTCGCGCTTCAAACGAACAACGCGCTGGCAACAGCCGATCGGCGCATGGCCTCGATTGCAACCCAACTAGACATAGACACGGTGTTCGTGGAAGCGGAAGCTTAATTGCCTGGATGGCAGGCGCTCGCTTTCACGCCCCTCTCAACAAGATTTCACGCTGTATTGAAATACGTAGCCCGCCGATTTCGCTATTAGTCTCCCTTACACCGCGCAAGCGCGCGAACAGGGCGAAACGCGTGAAGGCCGTTTTCATGGCGAACGAAACGGAACTGCAAAGCGACTTCAGGCGACCCGGAGAGGCTGCCCTCGAAACGAAACCCGATCCGGCGGCACCAGCCCGCCCCCTCGTCTACCGGCAATCGGCATGGACCCGCGCCACTCATTGGCTGTGGGCGTTCAGTCTCTTCTTCCTGCTTCTCTCCGGCCTGCAGATATTCAACGCCCGGCCCGATCTCTATATCGGCCAGCAATCCGGCTTCGGCTTCGACAACGCGGTCCTGAGCTTCAGCGCCGCCAACACCGAGCACGGGCCGAAGGGCTATACGACGATTTTCGGCAGGACATTCGACACGACCGGCGTCCTCGGCCTTTCGGGCCGCGGCGAAAACCTCGCCGCCCGCGCCTTCCCCGCCTGGGCGACCATCCCCTCCTACCAGGACCTCGCCACCGGCCGCGTCATCCACTTCTTCTTTGCCTGGGTGCTGGCGGCGACGCTTCTTGTCTGGCTTGCTTCCAGCCTCCTCAACGGCCACATCAGGCGTGATCTCCTGCCGCGCGGCAGCGACGTTCGAGGCCTGCCAGGAGAAATCGCCGAGCATCTCCGCTTCCGGTTTCATCACAGGCGCGGCTACAACATCCCGCAGAAATTCTCCTACGCCTTCGTGCTCTTCATCCTGCTGCCGCTGATGATCCTGACGGGACTGACCATGTCGCCCGCAATGGATACGGCTTTCCCCTTCCTGCTCGACATCTTCGGCGGCAGGCAGACGGCGCGCACCATCCATTTCGCCGGCATGGCGCTGATCGTGCTTTTCTTCGTCGTCCATATCCTGATGGTGCTGGCGGCGGGACCGCTCAACGAACTGCGCTCCATCGTCACCGGCTGGTACCGCACCGACCCGCCGGCGAAACCGATGCCGGAGCCGGGAGAATAGTCCAATGGCCAAATTCACCATCTCCCGCCGCACATTCCTCACTTCGGCGACAATCGCCGGCTCTGGACTGATGCTGTCGGGCTGCGATGTCTTCGACGCACTCGGCGACCGCGACAACGCCGTGCGCAATTTCATCGAAGGCGCCAACGACCTCACCTACAAGGCACAGCGTCTGGTAGTGGGCCGCGAGGCGCTGGCGCGCGAATATCCCAAAAGCGAAATCCGCCAGCCGCAGCGGCCGAACGGCAGCACCGATCCGGACGATCCCCAATACCGTTCGCTGGCGGCTTCCAACTTCGCCGACTACCGTTTCGAGATCGGCGGACTGGTCGAAAAGCCCCTCTCCTTCTCGCTCGAAGAGTTGCGCAACATGCCCGCCCGTACGCAGATCACGCGGCACGATTGCGTCGAGGGCTGGAGTTGCATCGCCGAATGGACCGGCGTGCCGCTCGCCCATCTGCTCGATCAGGCGCAGGTGAAGCCCAAGGCGAGCTATGTCGTGTTCAAATGCCTCGACACGATCGAGGAGACGGTCTCCGGCGGCATCAAATACTACGAATCGATCGATATGATCGACGCCCGCCATCCACAGACCATCATGGCTTACGGGCTGAACGGCAAGCCGTTGCCGGTCGCGAACGGCGCGCCGCTGCGCTGTCGCGTCGAGCGCCAACTCGGCTACAAGATGGCCAAATACGTGAAGTCGATCGAGCTGACCGACAGCCTTGCTCAATTCGGCGAGGGCAAGGGCGGCTATTGGGAAGACAATGGCTATGACTGGTATGCGGGGATTTGAGGCCACGGCCGGCGCGCCGTTTCCGAACGTTTCACACCATTAATTCCGCTCGCAAGGTTGTCTCCCGGGCTGGTCGCTATATCTATGCCCGATGTCGCGAAAGCGACACGGAACGACCCCAGACAATCCGAAGAGATGCGGGAGTACCCGATACGATGAATATCTACGAACAGACGCCCGACATGGACACGATGGGCGGGCGGCTTTCCCGCGCCCTCGACGCGGCCGGCCTGACGGCAAGGGACATTGCCTGGCGCCTGGGTGTCAAGGTGGCGACGGTGAACGCCTGGGAGCGTGACCGCTCGCAGCCCGCGACGCACCGGCTGACCATGCTTTCGGGCCTGCTCAACGTCTCGATATCATGGCTTCTTCACGGCGTCGGCACATCGCCTGCCGAACCGGCGGAGCGATTGAACGCCGAAAAAGTCGCCGGCCAGTTGGAGAGGCTCACTTCGCTGCATGAGGAGACCGGCGAACTCATCGGCCGGATCACCGAGGAGTTGGGCAATCTCGGCCGGATCAATCAATCGCTTCTGGAAGAGCTGGCGGCGGGGGAGTGACATTCCAATTGCCGTGAGGTAAGCATTGGCTGTCGGGAGCTTCGGCTCCAACCGTTTGCGGGAGAGAGTCGCCTTGTGCGGCCGCCGAAGGGGAAATCGCCCGAAATCTCTCAGGCAAAAGAACCGTAAACGGCAATGACGCTCTGGAAAGTCGGGGGAAACCCCGCGCCGAAGGTGTAAGCGCCGCCGACAGGGTTCCGGGGGCGCGAGTCTCTCAGGCTTCAGACAGAGGGGCACGGAATGGCCGCGAGAGCGGCTGATCGTGCTTTTCTGGAGAAGCCATGAGCGGTAACGAACAGGCCACCAAAACCCTTCCTCTGCAGGATATGCACAAGACCGCCGGCGCGCGCTTCGGTGCCTTCGCCGGCTGGTCCATGCCGATCAGCTATCCGGCGGGCGTGATGAAGGAGCACCTTCACACCCGTGCCCATGCGGGGCTGTTCGACATCTCGCATATGCGGCTTTTCGAGGTGAGCGGCCCGGATGCGGCGGCATTCCTCGGCCGTGCCTGCCCGCTCGACGCCGACGCGCTCGATACCGGCCAGTCGAAATATACGCTTTTGCTCGACGACCATGCCGGCATCCTCGACGATTTGATCGTCACGCGGCTCGGGCCGCATCGTTTCACGGTCGTCGCCAATGCCGGCAACGCGGCGGCCGACGAAAAGCACCTGAAGGCGGTGGCGCAGGATTTCGACTGCACCATCGAGCCGCTTGAGCGCGTGTTCATGGCCTTGCAGGGACCGGAGGCGGAGGCCGTGCTTGTCGCCGCCGGCATCGAGGCGGCGCATCTGGGCTTCATGCAGGGCTTCGAGCCCCGGCCCGGCTGGTTCCTGGCGCGCTCCGGCTATACCGGCGAAGACGGTTTCGAGATCGCCGTGCCGATCGACGACGGCGCAGCACTTGCCGAAAACCTACTCTCCGACCAGCGCGTCCAATGGGTCGGCCTCGCCGCCCGCGACAGCCTGCGGCTGGAAGCCGGGCTTTGCCTGCACGGGCAGGACATCGACCGGTCGACCGATCCCGTCTCTGCAGCGCTGATGTGGGCGATCCCGAAACCGGTGCGGGAAAAAGGCGGCTTCCTAGGTGCCCAGGCGCTGGCGAAGAAGATCGCGGCTGGCCCGGCGGAAAAGCGCGTCGGGCTGAAGCCGGAAGGACGCCAGCCGATACGCGACGGTATCGAACTCTTCACCGAAAGCGGCGAGCGCGCCGGACGCGTCACCTCGGGCGGCTTTGGCCCGAGCGCCGAAGCGCCGGTCGCCATCGGCTATGTCGCGACCGAACTCGCCAAGCCCGGCATACGTCTTTTCGCCGCGGTGCGCGGCAACAGGCTGCCAATCGACGTGCATAGCCTTCCTTTCGTCCCTCACCGCTATCGCAAAGGATAATCTTCCATGGCGACTACCTACTTCACCGAAGACCATGAATGGATAAGCGTCGAGAACGGCGTCGCGACGATCGGCATCACCGATTACGCGCAGGAACAACTGGGCGACCTCGTATTCGTCGAACTGCCGGAAAAGGGCCGCAAGCTCGCCAAGGGCGAAGTGGCCGTCGTGGTGGAATCGGTCAAGGCCGCCTCCGACGTCTATGCCCCCGTCGACGGCGAGATCGCGGACGTCAACGACAAGCTTTCGAGCGAGCCGGCGCTGGTCAATTCGGCGCCTTCCGGCGACGGCTGGCTATGGAAGATGAAGCTTTCGGACGAGGGCCAATTGTCGGGCCTGATGGACGAAGCCGCCTACAAGAAACTCGTCGGCTGAATTCACCGTACAAATCTCAGGCAGGATCGCAGCATGACTTCTCCCGTATCTCCCTTCACCGGCCGCCATATCGGACCTGGTGCGCATGACCAGCGCGCCATGCTGGCGGCGCTCGGCGTCCCCTCCGTGGAAACGCTGATCACGCAAGCAGTGCCGAAATCGATCCGGCTCGACCGGCCGCTTGACCTGCCGCCGGCCGCAGGCGAGGCGGAAGCACTGGCCGAGCTTTCGGCGATAATGGGCACGAACAAGGTGCTGAAGAGCTTCATCGGCCAGGGCTATCACGGCTGCTTCGTGCCGCCGGTCATCCAGCGCAACCTGTTCGAGAACCCGGCCTGGTATACGGCCTACACGCCCTATCAGGCCGAGATCAGCCAGGGGCGGCTTGAAATGCTGTTCCATTTCCAGACGCTGGTCGCCGAACTGACCGGGCTGCCGATCGCGTCGGCCTCGCTGCTCGACGAAGCGACCGCGGTGGCGGAAGCCGTCGGGATGGCGTTCAGGCATCACCGCGAGAAGCGCGTGCGCGTGGCGCTCGCCGGTGCGTTGCACCCGCAGGTGCTCGATGTCGCCAGGACGCGCGCCGAACCGCTCGGCATGACCCTTGCCGAGGGCGGGGTGGATGGCGAGACGGCGGCGCTGATCGTGCCGTGGCCCGATACGTTCGGCGTCTATCGCGACCATTCCGCCGCTATTCGCAAGGCCAAGGAGGTCGACGCGCTTGTAGTCTTTGTCGCCGACCCGCTGGCGCTGACCCTGACCGAGCCGCCGGCCACGCTCGGTGCCGACATCGTGGTCGGTTCCATGCAGCGCTTCGGCGTGCCGATGGGGTTTGGCGGGCCGCATGCCGCCTATTGCGCGGTAGCAGACCGGCTGACCCGCCTCATGCCGGGCCGGCTCGTCGGCCAGTCCGTCGACAGCAAGGGGCGGCCCGGCTACCGCCTCGCCCTTCAGACGCGCGAGCAGCATATCCGCCGAGAAAAGGCGACGTCCAACATCTGCACGGCGCAGGCGCTGCTTGCCAACATGGCCGCGGCCTACGCCATCTGGCACGGACCCGGGGGCCTGCAAGCGATCGCGGAACACGCCCATGGGTTCGCTTCGCGGCTCCACGCCGCGCTAAAAGCCGCGAAGATCGATGTCGAGGGCGCGGCGTTTTTCGATACTCTGACCGTAACGGTAAAAGGCGGCGCGGAAGCCTATGCCGGGAAGGCGGAAAAAGGCGAACGGCTCCTGCGCGTCATCGGCAAGGACCAGCTCGGTATCGCCTTTGACGAAACCTCGACCGAGGCCGACCTTCAGGCGCTCGCCGCGCTATTCGGTGTCACGCCGCCGGAATCCGCGAAGAGCGCCCTGCCCGGCGAACCGCGCGGAAAGAATTTCCTCACGCAGCCGGTATTCCATGAGAACCGCTCCGAAACGGAGATGATGCGCTTCCTGCGCCGGCTCTCCGACAAGGATCTGGCGCTCGACCGCGCCATGATCCCGCTCGGCTCCTGCACGATGAAACTGAACGCGGCAGCCGAGATGATGCCGGTGAGTTGGCCGTCGGTGGCGAACCTTCACCCCTTCGCACCCGCCAGCCAGACACGCGGCTATCTCAAGATGATCGGACAGCTCGAGGACTGGCTGGCCGAGATCACCGGCTTCGCCGCCGTCTCGCTGCAACCAAACGCCGGCAGCCAGGGCGAATATGCGGGGTTGCTCGCCATCCGCCGCTACCATCTCGCGCGGGGCGCAAAGCACCGCGACGTCTGCCTGATCCCCTCCTCCGCGCACGGCACCAATCCGGCGAGCGCGCATATGGCGGGCATGCGGGTCGTGGTGGTCGCGTGCACGGAGAATGGCGACATCGACCTCGATGACCTGAAGGCCAAGGCGGCGCAGCACGCCGAAAACCTCGCGGCATTGATGTTCACCTATCCCTCAACGCACGGCGTGTTCGAGGAGGGCGCGCGCGACATCTGCTCGGTGATCCACCAGCATGGCGGGCAGGTCTACTTCGACGGCGCCAATCTCAACGCCATGGTCGGGCTGGCGCGGCCGGGCGACATCGGCGCCGATGTCTGCCACATGAACCTGCACAAGACGTTCTGCATCCCGCATGGCGGCGGCGGACCCGGCATCGGACCGATCGGCGTGGCGAAGCACCTGAAGCGCTTCCTGCCTGGCCATCAGGCGCTGGGCTCGTCGGATGCGGTGGCGGCCGCCCCCTTCGGCAGCGCCTCCATCCTGCCGATCACCTGGATGTATATCCGCATGATGGGCGCCACGGGGCTCAGGCACGCGACGGAAAATGCGATCCTGTCGGCCAACTATATGGCGGAGCGGCTCAAGGCGCATTATCCGGTGCTTTATGCCGGCCGCAACGGGCGTGTCGCGCATGAATGCATCCTCGACACACGCGTTCTGAAAGACAGCGCGGGCATCACCGTGGAAGATGTGGCCAAGCGCTTGATCGATTACGGTTTTCACGCGCCGACAATGTCCTGGCCGGTGGCTGGCACCCTGATGGTCGAGCCAACCGAATCGGAGCCGAAACGCGAACTCGACCGCTTCTGCGACGCCATGATCGCCATCGCCACCGAGGCGGTGAAAGTAGCGAGCGGCGAATGGCCGAAGGAAGACAATCCGCTGGTCAACGCGCCTCATTGCGCAACGGACACGCTGGCCGACGAATGGACGCATCCCTATTCGCGGAAGATCGCCGCGTTTCCCGACGCGAATTCCGATCCAACCGCGAAATACTGGCCGCCCGTGTCGCGCATCGACAATGTGGCGGGTGATCGCAACCTCGTCTGTTCCTGCCCGCCGCTGGAGGCGCTGGCGAGTTAGGTCGCGAGATACTCAGCTCTTGTTCAGCAGCGCAATGTTCGCCGCCACCAGCTTGTCGCCGGGAAGGCTTCGCTCGGCTTCCGCCAGAAGCGTGCGCGCCTTCGCCTTGTCGCCGCGCAGAAGCTGGGAATAGCCCATATTGTTGACGATGCGCGGACGCCGGCCGGCGATCTTCACAAGCTGGCCGTAGGCGCGGTCGGCGAAGTCGAAACGGCCGAGTTCGTCGTAGCAGGCCGCGAGCCCCATCCAGGCCTCTGCGCTGTCCGGGCTCAATTCGACCGCCTGGCGGAAATGCTTCTCGGCCAACCCGTAATTGCCGTCGCGGAATTGCGCCTTGCCCTGCGCCAGATCGTCGGCGCTGACATCTCTCGTCGGCGGGGTGATCGAGGTCGTCGCCAATGCATCGACCGGATTGGTGGTGCAACCCGCACCTATAAAAGCCGCGCCCAGAAATGCGCATGCGATGAATATGCTTGCCCGCATTGCCCCTGCCCTGCCCCTGCCGGCCCGTTTTCCGGGCGCTTGTTTGACGCGGGATACATTAGAACAGGATAATTAAACTTGCGTGCCGAAATCCGGGCGGATTCGATCTTTCGGGCAACGGGTCGTTAACCGGCGGCGCGCCAGCCGCCTGTCGCAATCCGGTTGCGGCCGTCACGCTTGGCTTCGTAGAGCGCCTGGTCGGCGCGCCGGAGCACATCCTCGAAGCTGCTGCCCTCTTCTGTGCCGAAGGCGATACCGGCGCTGACCGTGCAACGCAGCGGCCCCATATCGGTCTGAATGAGCCCGGCGGCAAGCTCGGCACGTATCTTCTCCGCCACGCTCTCGGCCTTCTCCGGCAGGATGCGCGGCATGACCAGCGCGAATTCCTCGCCGCCGAGGCGGACGACCTGGTCCGCCGGTCGGCTGTTGCCGCGCATGATGCCCGCGAAGAGACACAGCACGTCGTCGCCTACCGCATGCCCGTAGGAATCGTTGATGTGCTTGAAATTGTCGAGGTCGAAGGCGACGACCGCGACAAAGGCGCCGAGACGGCGATGGTCGTAGCGCGCAAACAGGGCACGCCGGTTCATCAGCCCCGTCAGCGGATCGGTCTCCGCGTCCTGGCGATGCCTCAGCGCCAGACGCGTCTGGGTCAGAGAAAGCGTGATGGCCCCGACGCCCGACATGCCGATGATCGAGACCAGGATATTCAGGTTCTCCGCCCAGTTGCCGGGGGCATGGCCGAGGACCATATGCCCATCCGCCATCAGAACGAAAGCACAGATGCCGAACGACAGCCCGCATGCTGCGTAGAGGACCGCCAGCGTCGTCAGATAGACGGGCATCTCGGCACGGCCGCGCCAATAGACGCCCGCGGTAAGCAAAAGCAGCGTGGCAGACCCCAGATTCTGCGCCAGGAACCCCGCGCCGTCATAGCCGAACGAGAGGGAAACAAGGGCAAAGCCGCTGAAGATTGCCGCGATCAAAAACGGCAGTTGAAAAGGTCGGGGCCGTTCCCTGAATTGCAGCGCCGCCGCGTGAATGACGGCAAAGCCGCAGATCAGCGAAGGCAGGACAAACATGCCGAGCGCCAGGCTCGGCGAGCGCACGTAATAGTCGTAGACGAAGATATTCCCCACGACGATCAGGATGCCGACCGCCCATGTCATCATGAAACGCTCTGCCCGCGCCGAAAACCACAGGCCGGCCGTTGTCATCGCCAGGCAGAGACCGGAAAACCCGAGCGCGAGCAAGATGGAATTGTAATCCAGTTGCATGTTTTACCTTCGCGAAAGTGCCGACAACGCGCATGCCGGGACCAGCTTACGACTATGGTGTCCAAAGCTTCCGAATTGATTACCGCGCCGACAGCCTGGAGCGGACCGCTCAATGCTTCATCGAGCTCAACTGCACGATGATCGGGATGATGGCGATCATCAGCACGACCGGCAGGATGCAGACCGTCACCGGAACCGACATCTTGGCAGGCAGCGCATGCGCCTTTTCCTCCGCCAGCGACATGCGCTTATGGCGCATCTCGTCGGAAAAGACCCTGAGCGCGCCCGACAGGCTGGTGCCGAGCTCCTTCGACTGCTGGAGAAGCGTCGCAAACGACCGAACCTCGTCGAGGCTAAGCCGATCCGACAGCGCCTTGAGCGCGTCGTCGAGGCTGCGTCCGGCCCTGAGTTCCAGCGAGACCAGTTGCAGGTTCTCCGCCAGCGACGGATAGGTGAGCTGCAATTCCTTCGATACGCGCTCGACGCCCGCTTCCATGCTCATTCCGGCATCGGAGCAGACGATCATCAGATCCATGAAATCGGGAAAGCCGTTACGGTATTCCCGCATCTTGGTCTTGATCTTGCGTGCGAGAACCAGCCCCGGCAGGAAATAGCCGAGTATGCCGGTCATGCCGACGAAGACCCAGCGGTTGACGCGCGAGGCTTCGGAGCCGAACGCCATGACGAGAACGAGCGCCAGTGCGACGCAGCCGGCAAGAGCCGCGAAACGCACGATAAAGAACATTCCGACGGCGCGGTGGTTCATATAGCCTGCCTGGATCAGCCGGAGGCGCAGCCGGGCGACGTTCTCGGGGTCGGTTCTGGCATAAAATTCCTGTGCCGTGCGCACCGCCTTCTCGCGCACGATATTGTCCTTGTGCGGCCGTTCCGCCGGCTTCTCCTCTTCCTCGGACCCCAGGTCGAGACGCAGCCTGCGTTTCAGGTCGCTACGCTCCTGACGCCCGGTGACGAGAGGCCAGGCAAGCGCCGCTCCCCCGGCCAAAAGCAGGACCAGCGCAACCGGGAGCATGCCGCCGAAGGGGAAAAGAGCGTCCATGTCAGAACTTGAAATTCGCCATCTTGAACATCATCGCGTTGCCGAGCAGGAGCCAGAAGACCGATCCGCCGAGCAGGTACCAGGTCAAGGGCTCGCCCCAAACCTTGCCGTAGAATCCCGGCATCAGGCCGAAGATCGCCGCCATGAGGAGTACCGGTACGGCGGTCAGGATATAGGCGGATATGCGCCCCTCGGTCGAAATCGCGCGCACCTTGCGGCGCAGCTTGCCGCGCTCGCGGATCGTGCCGGACAGTCCGTCCAGTATCTCGCGCAGGTTCCCGCCCGAACTCGACTGGATGGATACGGCGGTCACGAAGAGCGGCAGATCCTCGTGCCCGACGCGCTCGAACATGGAATGGAGCGCATGGACCAGCGTGGAACCATATGTCACCTCGTCGGCCACCACGCCGAATTCCGTGCCGATCGGGTCGGGCATCTCGCGCGCCACCATGGCGATGGCGACCGGCACCGGATGGCCGGCCTTGAGACTGCGGGTGATCAGTTCGAGCGCCTCGGGCAATTGCAGGCCGAAATGCTTGTGGCGCCGCTTGCGCAGGAATTTGAGCGTCATGACCGGGAGGACGACGCACAGCACGGGGACGGACAATGCGGCTATCTTGACGGAGGCGCCGAACCACAGCAGGAGAAGGCCGATACCGAACGCCACGCCCGAAATGATGCCGAGAAATTGCGGCAGCGGCTTCGTCAGGCCCGACTGCGTGCGCAACCGCCGCAATCCTGCCAGCGAGAAGAGCGTATGGCGGCCGCCGACGCCCCTCTCCTTGCGCAACTGGATCAGCACCTGTTCCTGGCTGAGCTTCTTTTCCTGGAGCTTCAGGCGCCGGTTGATCGCCGCGCGCCTGTCGCTGCGGCCGGCATGGAGAAGATAGAATGCCTCCGCGATCAGGATGCCGGCGACCGCGGCCGAGGCGTAGATGAGATAGAGCGGGTTCATCGCCTATTCCTGCGCGATGCCCGGTTCGAAATATTTGCCGGGAAATTCGATTCCCATGGCGCGCAGATCTTCCAGGAAACGGGGGCGGATGCCGCTCGCCTCGAAATGCCCGTTGATCGTGCCGTCAGGCTCCATCCCGGTGCGCACGAAGCGGAAGATCTCCTGCATCTGGATGACGTCGCCTTCCATGCCGGTCACCTCCGCCACGCTCGTCACCTTGCGCTTGCCGTCGGCAAGACGGGTCAGTTGCACGATGATCTCGATGGCGCTGGAAATCTGGCTGCGGATGGACTGCACCGTCATCGGCATGCCGGTCATGCCGAGCATCTGCTCAAGGCGCGAAATGGCGTCGCGCGGCGTGTTGGCGTGGATGGTGGCCATCGAGCCCTCATGGCCGGTATTCATGGCCTGGAGCATGTCGAACGCCTCCTCGCCCCGGCACTCACCGAGGATGACGCGGTCGGGACGCATGCGAAGCGCGTTCTTGACGAGGTCGCGCTGCCGGATCTCGCCATGGCCTTCGACGTTGGCGGGGCGCGTTTCCATGCGCGCCACGTGCGGCTGCTGCAATTGCAGTTCCGCCGCGTCCTCGATGGTGATGAGACGTTCGTCTTCCGGGATGAAGGCGGACAGTGCGTTCAGCATGGTCGTCTTGCCGGTGCCGGTGCCGCCGGAGATGATCGTGGTCTTGCGCGCATGGACGGCGGCCGCCAGCACTTCGGCCATGTTCTGGGTGATCGCGCCGAACCCGATCAACTGGTGGAGGCCGAGCTTGTGGGTGGAGAATTTGCGGATCGAGACCAGCGGTCCGTCGACGCCGACCGGGCGAATGGCGGCGTTGAAACGCGAGCCGTCGAGCATGCGGGCATCGACCATGGGCTGGGATTCGTCGACCCGCCGCCCGACCGCCGCGACGATCTTGTTGACGATCCGTAGCAGATGCTCTTCGTCCTTGAACGGAACCTGGATCTTCTCCAGCTTGCCGCGGCGCTCCACAAAGCAGTTTTCGTGACCGTTGATCAATATGTCGTTGATCGTCGGGTCCTTCATCAACGGCTCGAGCGGACCGAGGCCCACCATCTCGTCGACGATGTCGTCGACCAACGCATCGAGTTCGGCGACGTTGAGCGCGAGGCGCTCGCTGCGCGTCTTCTCCGAGACGAATTCATGGATCTGCCGCTCCATCTCGGCCCGCGGCAGCTTCTCCAGCGCCACCAGGTTGATTTCTTCCAGAAGCATGCGGTGGATGCGGTCACGCGCGTCGCGCGCCCGGCTGGAGGCCTTGGCCTGCCCGGCGCTCGGCTCTGCCGTCACCGCCTTGATGATCTTGCGTGAAGAGGGGATGACAACGGCGCCGCGGTCGCCGGCCGGTTGTTCGGCCGCGCGGGCTTCCTTCGGGCGGTCCCTCAGCGTGGAAAAACGGCTCGCCATCTGCCTTATCCCGCCTTCTTCTTAAGGCCGATCGGCAAGGAGAAGAACGAGCGCTTCTTCGTCGCCACCACCGCTTCTTCGGGCAGGATGATGCGCTTCAAATCCTGCACGACATTCGCGTCCGGATCGATCTCGTGCAGCGGCACGCCACGGTCGACAGCCTCGCGCACCAGCCGGTAATTGTTGGAGATGCCGCCGACGAAATGGTCGCCGAGGATCTCTTCCACATCGGCCTGCTTTATGCTGCCGCCCGCCTTCTTCTGTTCGAAGCGGTTGACGATGACGTTGGGCTTCACCTCGCGCGCGGTCCTGTCCTGGATCGCCTTGATGAGGCGCTGCGTATGGCGCAGGCACGGCACCGTCATCTCGGAGACGATATAGAGCCTGTTGGAGCCGAGCAGCACCGTTTCTGTCCATGGGAACCAGGTGCGCGGCATATCGATGACGACATTGTCGAAATAGGCCGAGACGAGATCGAGCATGCGCACGACGACATCGGTGTTGAAGGAGCGCATGTCGGCCGGGTCGGTCGGCGCGGCGAGCACGCAAAGCCCGCTTTCGTGCCGCGACAGCATCACGTCGAGCAACTGGCGGTCCAGGCGCTCGGGCTGGCTCTCGATCTCGTTGATGTCGAAGCGCGGCTCGAGATCGAGATATTCGGCGCAGGCGCCCTGCTGGAAATTGAGGTCCACCACGCAGGTGGACGCCGCACGGGTCACCGACCGGTGAAGCTGGAAGGCCGTCTGCACGGCGAGCGTCGTGGTGCCGACGCCGCCGGCGGCCGGCATGAAGGTGTAGACCTGCGATTCGGCGTTCTCGTGCCGCCCCGGCCCCTGCAGCGCGCGGATGCAGCAGCGGACGAGGTCGGCGGTCGTGATCGGCTTGACCAGGAAATCCGCGATCTGGAGCTGGACGAGGATGCGCACGGCGGCTGCATTGAATTCCTGTGTCACCACGACAACGGGCGCGCGGCCTTCCAGACGGCGCACGACGCGCTGAAGCGATTCGATCTGCTCGAGGCTCGCCACATCCATGTCGACGATCGCAGCGCCGCATTCCGATGTCTCGATCTCGCCGCGCAGTTCGGTGACGCCCTTTTCCAGCGTCACCAGTTCGATCGCCTCGGAAGAGGAGAACGCGGCGCGCGTCTCCTGCAGGAAGGAGCTGTCCCGCGAGACGAGGATGACGCGCTTGCTCTTGTTCGTACCGGCCATGGCTCAGTTGCCCATCGTGGAAGAGTTGCCGTTCGACGGCGCCACGGCCCCGGTCGCAGCCGGCTTTTTCTGGTATTGAGCATGGTCGGCCGGCACGCGCAGATTGGTGTTCTCGACACCGCGCGGCCATGGATCCACCATCTGCATCGCCGTATTGGCGGCAATGGCGTCGCCTGCCCTGCCCGTCACGCCCTCGTTGCGGGCATATTCGTCGCTGGTGCAGCCGGCCGCCGCGAGCGCCAGGCCCAGCACGGATACGAGGATCGCCGTTCTCGGCATCGTGTCTCTCCTAGCGCAGATCGAGGAAATGGCCGCTGTCGGCGCGCGCCACCGAAGCGCCTGCGGCTGCCAATCGCGCCGCGCCCGGCCTCACTTCGTCGGCATTGCCGAGGAAGTAGTCGACATTGCTCGCCGGCTTCGACCCGTCGAGCGGGCTTGCCACCCGCTTCGACGGATCGATGGGCTTCACCAGATAGGGGGTCACGATGATGACAAGGTCGGTTTCGTGGCGCTGGTATGCCTTTGAGGAAAAAAGCGCCCCGAGGATCGGCAGCTTGCCGAGACCGGGCAGCGCCTGGGTGGTCGTGCTGTTCTGGGTCTGCAGGAGACCGCCGATCATGAAGCTCTGGCCGCTCTTGAGGTCGACCGACGTCTTGGCGCGGCGCACGATGAAGCCCGGCACCGAGATGCCTTTCAACTGGTACGAAGTGGCCGAAGTGTCGATGGTCGAGACCTCCGGCGCGATCTCAAGGCTGATCAGGCCGTCCTCGAGAACGGTCGGCGTGAACTCGAGGCTTACGCCGTATTTGTGGTAGCTGACGGTGACGGTGTTATTGTCCGAAGCGACGGGGATCGGAAATTCGCCGCCGGCGAGGAAGCTCGCCGTTTCGCCGGAACGGGCGATCAGGTTCGGCTCCGCCAGGCTGCGGGCGACGCCCCTGTCTTCCAGCGCCTTGATGGCGACATCAGCGGAAAACCCGCCGGAGAGAAGCGAGCCGATGATCTGGCCCGCCGGGACGCCGGACGATGCGGACGGACTTGAATTGAAGGTGACCCCTCCGCCGGCGCCGGCGCTATAGGAGGCACTGAACTCGGTGCCCAGGTCACGGCCGGCCTGCCGGCTGATCTCGACGAAGCGGACGTTGAGCTGCACCTGCTGCGAGGAGGAGACGTTGACGGAATTGATCACCTTCTCCTCGCCGGAGAAGCGGTCGGCGATATTCTTGGCCTTCTCGGCCGCGACGGCGTCCTTGGCGGTGCCCGAAATGATCAGCCGGCCGTTCGCCGAATCCACGCGGATATCAGTGCCCGGCACGTTGGCGCGGATCGCCTTGGCGAGATCCTTCGTGTCCAACGTCACCTCGACGTCGATATTGCCGACAAGACGCTTGTCCTTGTCGAACAGCGCGATACCCGTCGTGCCGAGCTTGGTGCCGAGCACATAGAAAGAATGGTCGGTGAGCGGATTGACGTTGGCGATGTCGGGATCGCCGATGACGATCTGCGAGAACGGCACGCTTGTGCGGATTGTCTGCGGCTTGCCCTTGGCGACCTTGATCGACTTATGGGCGTCCGAGGAGATATAGACCACATCCCCATTCGCCAGCGCCTTGGTGGCGCCGACGGCACAAAGAAGCGCGATCGCGGCGAAAAGCATCGCCGACGCGATCAGGAACGAGCGCGCGGCATCCGCCTGGGTGGCTGCTTTCGAACGAAACGACATTGGCCCTGTCCCCGCACCGGTTCGACCCGGCATCCCCTCTATTTGCCGGCGCAAGCCGGAATCCCTGCTATTCCTGCGGCAGCGTCCCTACATCGGCATCCCGGCCGTTGCCCTGAACGGCGCCGCTGCGGTTCACCTTGTAGGTTTCTTCCTTGATCCCGCGCGTCACCACGACGGTGGCGAATTTCGGCTCGTCATTGTCGTGCGGAATGGCGCTGACCACGTCGCCGGCAGCCGCCGATACCTTTTCGGCGACCGAACCGCCGAAGGCTGAGATGGTGGTCATGCCCGAGCCGTCCGAACCGGTCGGCCGCGCCGAGCGCAAGGTCAGCGACAGCTTGCCGATATTGCGCGCCAGCGTGATCTTCTGTGCACCTTCCGGCGTCACTTCCAGCGTCACCGAATTGGCGATTTTCGGCTGGGTCGCGCGCTCGTCGGCCGCCTGCCCGACCGACAGGACCTTCGCCGCCTCGATCACCACTTCCGTGGCGATCTTCGAGCCGGCGGCGCCCTCGGCGTTCTTCTTCACTTCCTCGATTTCGCCCGCGTCGCGCGTCAACACGACGTCGACACGATCGCCGGGTGCGATGAAGCCGCCGACGCCAGCGATCTCGTCGGTCCTGATGGTGACGGCCTGCATGCCCGGCTCAAGAAGATTGGAGAGCGTGGCGCGGCCGTTCGGCCCGGAAAGCTGGGCAAGGAGGACTGCCTCGTTGGTGTCGATAGGCGAGAGGACGACGCGGTCCCCGTCCTTCAAAAGCTCGTCGACGGTGCCGAACGCCCCCTTCGGCAACGCGTTCTCGGCCCATGGGATTTCGGCAAGATTGTCGCGCTCCAGCTTCATGCCGAAGCGGAGCGGCGTCTTGGCGACGACGATCGTCTTGAACCGTATTTCGGGCTTCGCCGGCACCGTAACGACCGTCTCGACGCGCGCATCGGCCTGGCTCTTGATCCAGAAATTCGCGGCAAGGATGGAGATCGCGCCGAACACGGCCGCAATCCCGATCATCGGAACTATTCTGTTCTTCACGCCCGCCCCGCCTGCCCTTTTGAGCTTTTTGTTGTGCGGGAAGCTAGGCGGCAAATCCTAAAGGAATTGGAAGGCAAGGCGTGTAGAGTGCCGGCATTCGCTCGGCGTGGTTATCGCGATATTACGTCGAAAGATGGCATTCTACGGATCGATGCCATGCGAACAGAGAGGGAACCTCTGTCACCGGAACGGCAAAACATGGCAGTATGAAATCTGATTCGGGCGGGCTAGATCAGCGGCGACATGGAAAAAGCGAGCAAAGACCTTTTCACCTTGCATAACGAGGCTCCGGCGAACGATTCGCGCCCGGTAAAGCCGGTGGCGCGTCCCGCGCCCGCCCGCGACGGCAGCGACAGCTACAGCGCCGCCGACATCGAGGTCCTGGAGGGGCTGGAGCCGGTGCGCCGGCGGCCCGGCATGTATATCGGCGGTACCGACGAGAAGGCGCTGCACCATCTCTTCGCCGAGGTGATCGACAATTCCATGGACGAGGCGGTGGCGGGGCATGCAAGCTTCATCGAGGTCGAGCTCGACGAAGCGGGATTCCTTTCCGTCACCGACAACGGGCGCGGCATCCCGGTCGACGCGCATCCGAAATTCAGGAACAAGTCGGCGCTCGAAGTCATCATGACGACGCTGCATTCGGGCGGCAAGTTCGACTCGAAGGTCTATGAGACCTCGGGCGGCCTGCACGGTGTCGGCGTGTCGGTGGTGAATGCGCTTTCGGAGACGCTGGAGGTGGAGGTCGCGCGCGGCCGCCAGCTCTACCGCCAGGAATTCTCGCGCGGCCTTCCGAAAGGCGCGCTGGAAAATCTCGGCGAGGTGCATAACCGGCGCGGCACGAAGATCCGCTTCCGCCCCGACGAGCAGATTTTCGGCAAGGGCGTGCATTTCGACCCGGCCCGGCTCTGCCGCATGACGCGCGCCAAGGCGTATCTCTTCGGCGGCGTCGAAATCCGCTGGGCCTGCGCGCCTGCGCTGATCGCCGACAAGGAGAAGACGCCGGAGAAGGCGACCTTCCATTTCCCCGGCGGGCTGAAGGATTACCTCGCAGCTTCGCTCGACGGCGAATTCCAGGTGACCCGCGACATCTTCTCGGGGAAGAGCAAGCGTCAGGGCGGCCACGGCTCGGTGGAATGGGCCGTCACCTGGTATGGCGGCGACCCCGTCTTGAACTCCTACTGCAACACGATCCCGACGCCGGAGGGCGGCACGCACGAGGCCGGCTTCCGTTCGGCGCTGCTGCGCGGCCTGAAAGCCTATGCCGAACTCACCGGCAACAAGCGTGCTCACGCCATCTCCAGCGAGGACGTGATGATCTCGGCGGCCGGCATGCTGTCGGTCTTCATCCGCGAGCCGGAATTCGTCGGCCAGACCAAGGACCGGCTGGCGTCGATCGAGGCGCAGCGCATCGTCGAAAGCGCCATGCGCGATCCGTTCGATCACTGGCTGGCCGACAACCCGCAGGAAGCCTCCAAGCTGCTCGAATGGGTGATTGCGCGCGCCGACGAGCGCCTCAGGCGGCGCCAGGAAAAGGAAGTCTCGCGCAAGACGGCCGTGCGCAAGCTGCGGCTTCCCGGCAAGCTCGCCGACTGTACGCAGAACGCGGCGGCCGGTGCCGAGATCTTCATCGTCGAGGGCGATTCGGCCGGCGGCTCGGCCAAGCAGGCGCGCGACCGCGCCTCCCAGGCGGTGCTGCCCTTGCGCGGCAAGATCCTGAACGTCGCCAGCGCCGGCCGAGACAAGCTGACCGCCAACCAGCAGATCGCCGACCTGATCCAGGCGCTCGGCTGCGGCACGCGCTCGAAATACCGCGACGAAGACCTCCGCTACGAGCGCGTCATCATCATGACCGACGCCGACGTGGACGGCGCCCACATCGCCTCGCTCCTGATGACCTTCTTCTTCCAGGAAATGCCGCAACTCATACGCGGCGGCCATCTGCATCTCGCCGTGCCGCCGCTCTACCGCATCAGCCAGGGCGGCAAGGTGATGTATGCCCGCGACGACGCCCACAAGGACGAATTGCTGAAGGCCGAATTCACCGGTCGCGGCAAGGTCGAGATCGGCCGCTTCAAGGGGCTGGGCGAGATGATGGCCGCTCAGCTCAAGGAGACGACCATGGACAAGAAGAAGCGCACCCTGCTCCAGGTCGAAATCATCGACGAGCAGGAAACGACGGAGGCGGCGTTCGACGCGCTGATGGGCACGAAGCCCGAACTGCGCTTCCGCTTCATCCAGGAGCGCGCGGAATTCGTGGAAGAACTCGATATCTGACCCCTAAAGGCGGACCGGCAGTGAGTTTCTCCCGCTGGTCAAACGCCCTCCGCTCCTGGCCGGCGCGTATCCCGCCGCCGAAGCGTGTCGACTGGATTTTTGCCGTCCGCACGATGGTTGCCGGGCTGATCGCCCTTTCGCTCGCCTACGCGCTGAAGCTGGAAAACCCGCAATGGGCGATGATGACGGTCTATATCGTCGCCCAGCCGGTCGCCGGCATGGCGCTTTCCAAGGGTTTCTACCGGCTGGTGGGCACGGTGGCCGGAGCGCTTGCGGCACTTCTGCTTGTGCGGGTCGGCGGCGGCAGCGCTCCCGCCTTTCTTGCCGCGCTCGCGGTCTGGATCGGACTTTGCACCTTCGTCGCGTCGATGTTGCGCAACCCCGAATCCTACGCCGCCGCGCTCGCCGGCTATACCGCGGCGATCATCAGCATGCCGGCCTTCGGCCAGCCGCATCTTGCCCATGAACTCGCCGTCGCGCGCGCGTCCGAAATCATCCTCGGTATCCTCTGTGCGGGGTTCGCCAGCCGCCTCTTCCTGCCAAGGCTTGCCAGCGACCAGATTGCGGGCAAGCTGGAGGGCCTGATCCGCGATCTCGCCGCCTATGCCGGATTCGCCTTCGGCGGCGCCGACCGTGCGAGGCTTTCCACGCTCAACCGGCGCATCATCGCCGAAACGCAGGCCCTCGGTGAAATGCGCGCCTATATGCGGCTGGAAGGCCCCAGCCCCGCCGCGCATGGCCGCTCGGTCAGGCGCACGATCGGATATATGCTCTCCGCGCTTTCCGCCGCGCGAATGTTGCGGCTGCACTCGCTGCCGGCCAACCCGGCTCTACCGCCGACACGCAGTCGGCTGAAAGAGGTGGTCAACGAACTGGCCGAACGTCCAGGCGCGCTCGGTGACGTCCACGCCTTTATCGAACGGCTGAAGAACATCGCGTCCGATGCCCGCGCGAGACCGGTTCCGGAAAGCAATCCGGATCGGATCGGCGCGGTCGCCAGGCTCGCAATGGCGGCGGAATTCGCGGACGCACTCGCCGGCGTGCTCGACGGCCTGGACGCTGTGCGCCATCCGGGCCGGCGGGAGAGCGACGAGACACGGCAACCGGCGCTGGTCATCCACAGAGACCGGAAGGCGGCGTTGCGCAACGCGGTGCGCGCCGCGCTCGCCACCTCGCTGGTCGCCGCCTTCTGGATCGCCACCCAATGGGCCGACGCGGAGGGCGCGACCATCATCGTCGCCGTCGTCTCCAGCCTGTTCGCATCGCGCCCGGCGCCGATCCGCACGGCCTTCGGCTTCTTCAAGGGAACCCTTCTGGCCGTTCCCTTCGCCTTTGTCGTGGGTCAACTGCTCTTGCCCGCCTTCCCCGGCTTCGGCTGGTTCGTGCTGTTCGTGATCCCGGTGCTGATACCCGGCGCGCTGGCGATGGCGAATCCCACTTTCACGGGGACGGCAACCGCCTTCGCCATCAATTTCCTGGCCTTCCTCAGCCCGCATCAGACAATGGTCTACTCGCCCCTCCATTTCCTCAACCAGACAGCGTCCATCATTGCCGGCATCCTGCTTTCGATCGGCGTGTTCTGGAGCGTGCTCCCGGCAAGGCCGCGCGACAGCGTCCTGCGCATCGTCGCTACCATCAAGGAAGACCTCGTCCGGCTTTGCCTGCACGAGCGCATCCCCCGGCGCTCGGCCTTCGAGAGCCTCGCCTATGACCGCATCAATCAGTTGATGCCGTTTGCGCAGCGCACCGGCGGGCGCGGCGAAGCGATGCTGATCGGCAGCGTCGCGGCGGCCACGGTCGGGCTGGAAATCCTCGCCCTGCGCAACGCCCAGCCTCGCCTCCCCGAACCGGACCGGCCCGTCATTGCGGCTTCCCTGAAACGCCTTGCCTCGCTGATCCTGCGCCCAACGGGAAGCGGATCGATCGCGGCATTCGCGGCGGCGACGAGAGCGCAGGCGGAAGCGCTCGGCAAGCGCGACGCCGCCGACCCGTCTCTTCTCGGCGTCGCCGCCTCGCTGCGCGTGATCGCCGCCGCTGTGGAAGACAATCCCCGGTTCTTCCACAGCCCTCGTGCGGCGACACGGCGCTCCTGACAAGAGGCTGGCAGGAACCCTTCACTATAGCAGGACCATGGACGCACGACCGATTGACCTTCCCGCCCGGACCGATGGCGGCCATGCCGCCGGCATGGTGCTGGTCACGGCGTCGGCGATCCTGTTTGCGCTTGCGGGCGTCTTTACCCGTTCCATCAGCGCCGGCCCGTGGACGATCGTCTGCTGGCGCGGCCTCGTCGGCGCAGCGATCATCGCCGCCTATGTATTGTGGCGCGGGCGCGGTCCGCTTATGTGGTCCGGCCTGCGTCTCGGGAGACGCGGCTGGGCGCTCGCGGTCGTCGGCGCGCTGTCCAGCATCGCCTTCATCGCCGCGTTCAAGCTGACCTATGTCGCCAACGTGACCATCATCTACGCGACCGTGCCTTTCATGGCGGCTGGGCTCGAACGCGCGCTCATGGGCGAGCGCACGCGCAAAAGCACCATCGTCGCGGCCGCCATGTCGCTCACGGGCGTCGCCATCATGATGCTCGGCGGCATCGGCACGGGAAGCCTTGCCGGCAATCTGATGGCCGTCCTCATGACGGCCGGCAGTGCACTCTACATGGTGCTGATCCGAAAATTCACCGATGCGCCCGTCGTCTGGGCGGGAGCCGTGGCGGCGTTCCTGCTTTTCCTCGTCGGTTGGGTCGTCACCGATCCGCTCGACGTGACGAGGCACGACGCCATCTTGATGTGCGCCTTCGGCGTCTCCTTCGCCGCCGCCGTTATCCTCTGGACGGAAGGGACGCGGCTGGTCAGCGCAGCCGAGTCCGGATTGCTCGGAAGCACGGAAGTACCGCTTGCCATCCTGTTTGCATGGCTCTTCCTCGGAGAGTTGCCGCCGCAAGCGAGCCTTGCCGGCGGCGCCATCGTCATTGCCGCGATTTTCGGCTACGCGGCGCTCGATTTCCGGCGCGGCCGGACCGAGGCTTCAATATAGGGCAGGCATCCGTCAGGCCGCCGCGATGGCCAGTGCGTGGTCGCGGGCGTTTTCGCGCAGCACTTCCAGATGGATGGCGCGGACCAGGCCGGCAAGTTCCGCATGACGCGCGGCCGGACCGCTCTGGCCGGGACAGGCGTTCAGTTCCTTCAGCATCAGCCAGCTTACTTCCTGCGCGCCGGCCACGCGCCTGCCGTTGGCGACATCGCGCCAGATCCCGAGCGCCCGCAGGATCACTCCATGCGCGCTTTCCGGCAGGCCGGCGCCCCGGAACAGAGCAGACAGCGCGAGATCACGCCCGCCGGCTAGAAGCGCCTGCACGCGCGCCGCCTCGCGCCCCGCAAGAACGCCGAGCACGGAAGCGAAGAAGTCGATCTTGCCGTGCGCCACCATGCGCACGATGAAGGCGGTGGTGAGTTCGCCGGCAAGGCGAAGATGTTCGACCAGCGCAGCATGCTCGTCTGGCCGGGTTCGGTCGATGAGCGTCAGCGAGGCGCGCACGCAGGCTTCCCGCATGACGCGCTCTCCACGCGTCCTGCCCATCAGGGCAACGACAAGCGGCGCATCCTTCAGCGCGGCGCTCAGCTTGACCAGCAGAACATGGCGGCAGTCGGCCGGCAGGCGACGGTCGGCAAGCATCGCCTCCCGCAGCTTGGGCATGGCGCCGAAACGCTCAGCCATGCGCCGGAAGCTCAGCGAGGCGATATCGGCGCCGTCGTTCGCGAGCAGGGTCAGGCAGGCTTCCGCGCAGCCCACCTCGGCGACGGCAGCGGAGACGGATTTCGAGACGAGCGCCCTCCCCGCGATGGAACGTTGCACACCTTCGGTGCCCACCGCGACACGATCGATCAGGTCGCCATCGGTGAGGAGCGGCGAGCGCTTCAGCACGAGGTCGGCGATCTCGTCCTGGTCGGAAGCGAGCGCATGGATAATCTGGAGCGGCGCCAGCCTGTGCATGGCCAGCGCTTCGGCAAGCGCATGACGCACCTTCGCCGACGGATCGTCGAGCAGGAAGGTGAGCGCGGCTTCCGCCGCGCAGCGCTCCTCGAAGGGAAGTTCACGGGAGACGTAGGCTCTGGCGAGCGCCGCCGCGCCGGCCACCCGTTCGGAAACGCGCGCCGTATCGATCCACCTGATGAAATAATTGATGACCATGCTGCCGCCCCGACCCCGAGCTACCACAAACGCTAGGTGGAAATGGTTTAGGAAGCGTTTACCATACCGGCTTGACCGGCCTTCTTGCGGACCTTCAACAGCCGCCCTATCAAACGCGTGGTCAGCAAAGGAAATGGAAAATGCCGGGGCTTTATTTCGAGGAATTCACGCCGGGACAGATGTTCCGCCACCCCCTCACCAAGAGCATCACCGAAAGCGACAACGTCCTCTTCTCCGTCATGACGCTCAACCCGCAGCCGCTGCACATCGATTTCGACTTCGCCGCGAAAAGCGAATGGGGCAAGCCACTCGTCAACTCGCTCTTCACGCTCGGCCTGATGATCGGGATATCGGTGCACGACACCACGCTCGGCACCACGATAGGCAATCTCGGCATGACCGATACGGTATTCCCGCACCCGCTCTTCCATGGCGACACGATCCATGTCGAGACGGAGGTCAAATCGGTACGGCCGTCTAAATCGAAACCGGACCGGGGCATCGTCGAGTTCGAGCACCGCGCCTACAACCAGCACAATGCGCTGGTGGCGCGTTGCGTGCGGCAGGCGATGATGAAGAAGAAAGGGCCCTGAGTTTGCGGTCCCTACTTTTCGTTCCGGGCGATTCGGAAAAGAAGCTCGCCAAGGCGCTCCAGGCAGGCGCGGACGTGCTGCTCCTCGACTTGGAAGATTCGGTCGGTGCCGACCGCAAGGCTGCCGCGCGCGCGATAACATCCGCGTTCATAGGGGAAAACCGGGCACAGAGGCCGGCCGCGCTCTACGTGCGCGTCAATGATTTCACTACCGGGCTGACCGATGACGACCTCGCGGCGATCATGCCGGCGGGGCCGGCCGGCATCATGCTGCCGAAGGCGATCGGGCCGAAGGACATCACGCGGCTCGCGGCGAAGCTTCGCGTGCATGAGGCCGAGAACGGCATCGAGGACGGCGCCACACGGATCGTCGCTCTTATCGCCGAGACGGCGGCCGGCGTGCTGGCTGCCCCGACCTTCAGCGACGCCTGTCCCCGGCTTGCCGGCGTGACCTGGGGCGCGGAAGACCTGTCGGCGGATATCGGCGCGCGGACGGCCCGCGACGTCGACGGCCGCTACACGGAAACCTTCCGTCTGGCGCGCACGCTGACCATTCTCGCGGCAACGGCGGTTCAGGCGGCGGCGATCGATACGGTCTTTGTGAATTTCCGCGATGCGGACGCGCTGAAGGCGGAGTGCATGGAAGCGGAGCGCGACGGCTTCACGGCCAAGATGGCGATCCATCCGGCCCAGGTGCCGATCATCAACGAGGCGTTCACGCCCTCTGCCGACGCGGTCGCGCATGCGCGCGCCGTGGTCGACACCTTCACCGCCGCCGGCAATCCCGGCGTCATCGGCATAGACGGCCAGATGTTCGACCGACCGCATTTGCGGCGCGCCGAGCGCATTCTGGCGCGGGCGAAGGCGGCAGGGGTGGCGTGATACTTGCGTGGATCGAGGTGCTCTCGCCCCGCCATGCAGGCTGTCTAATTTGCACTGCCCTGACCCCCACCCCTGTCCCCTCCCCACAAGGGGGAGGGAGACGCCGTCGCTGCTTTCCGAGATAAATCAATGGGTTTGCAGCAGGCCGCGCGGGCACAAGATTCCCCTCCCCCTTGTGGGGAGGGATTAGGGGTGGGGGTATCTTCTCGGAATCTCAGCCTCAATCCGCCTTCCATTTCGGGCGGCGCATGGCGAATGTCGCGGTGATGGCGGAAAAATCGAGATAGCCGAGGCGCGAGACGTTGCCGGCCTTGACGCTGTCGAACAAGCCGTCCGTCAAAACGGCCTCGTCGACATGGACGCCGACTACCTCGCCGGCGCAGACATGGACGCCTGCGGGCCGGCCGTCGAGGCCCTTCGGTTCGAACATCTCCGTCACCTTGCATTCGAGCGCGGCATGCGCTTCCGCCACGCGCGGCGCGGCGACCAGCCGTGACGGCGCAGGGGTCAGCCCGGCATAGCCGAATTCGCTTACTCCGCGCGGAGCATCCACCGACGTCGCGTTCATTTCCTCGAAGATATGAAAGCCGACGAGGTTGGCGACGAATTCGCCCGTCTCGCGCGCAAAGGTGAAACTGTCCTTCACCCCTTCGGACGAGAACCATACGAGCGGCGGGCGGCCCGAAAAGGCGTTGAAGAAGGAGTAAGGCGCGAGGTTGACCGAGCCGTCACGGCTCCGTGTCGAGATCCATCCGATCGGGCGTGGTGCGACGATCGCCTTGAAGGGGTCGCGCGGCAGGCCGTGGCCCTTGGAAGGCTCGTAGAACACGGGCTATCCCTCCCAGGGACCGGAATAGTCCGCGTAAAGTTTCGCGGTGTCCGGCCGGCGCCGTTCGGACACCATGCCATCGAACGTGCCGATATGGACGAACCCGATGACGCGCTCGTGCGGTGCAAGCCCGAGCAGCCGCCTTCCCTCTTCGTCATAGGCGTACCAGTTGGTGATCCAGTTCGCGCCGTAGCCCATGGCATTGGCGGCGATGACGAGGTTCATCGCGGACGCCCCGCCAGAAAGCTGCATTTCCCAATCCGGGATCTTCGGGTTTTGCCTGGGCGCGGAGACCACCCCGACGACGAGCGGTGCGCGCGAGAAGCGCGTCAGTTCCTTCTCGCGGCGGACGTCGGAGAGCGGTCCTTCGCGCTTTTCGGCAAGCTCGGCGAGCATTCGTCCTACTTTTTCGCGTGCCTCGCCGCGATAGAGGATGAAGCGCCAGGGCTCCATGCGGCCATGGTCGGGAACGCGGCTGGCGATGCGGATCAGCGTCGCGATCTGCGCGTCCGACGGCGCGGGCTCCTTCAACTCATGTATCGGCGCCGAGTTGCGCGTGAGCAGAAAGTCGATGACGGGTGAAGGCATGGACGAATTCTTTCAGGCAGGACAAGGCAAATAGCCGGTGCAAGGCGATGCAGAGCGTAGAGAATCGGTCTTGAAATTGCCACCGCGCCGGGCTTGATGGCAACCCATGTACGTTGCCCTGGAGAGACTTGCCGTCCTGCTTTCGTTCCTTGCGCTCGTCGTCCTGCCGGCGGCCGCGCAGGACGCGGGAAAGCTGGAGCCGCGGCTGAAACTGCCCGACCTGAAAAGTTTCAAGACCGTGCCCGGTATCGAAGCGCCGCTGCCCAAGCTGACATTCGGCAATGTCACGCTGGTGGCCGAACTGGTCGACAAGGGGCCGCAGGTGACGCGGGGCCTGGTCTGGCGCGTTTTCGGACCGCAAGCAGGCGAGGACGGCAAACTGCCCTTGATCGCCTCGGCGCGCGGCGGCACCAGCGTCTTCCAGCTCGATCCCGGAAGCTATCTCGTCCACGCTTCCTATGGCCGTGCCGGCGCGACCAAGCGCATAACCGTCGGCAAGGGGCCGCAGAAGGAAGTGATCGTGCTCGACGCCGGCGGGCTGAAGCTCGATGGCGTCCTTCCCAGCGGCGGCCATATCCCACCGGACAAGCTGCGCTTTTCCATCTACGAGGCCGAGGCGGGAGAAGATGGCGAACGCGCCCTGATCCTTCCCGACGTTCATCCGGACGTGGTGGTGCGGCTCAACGCGGGCACCTACCATGTCATTTCGAAATACGGCTCGGTCAACGCGGTCATCCGCTCCGATATCCGGGTGGCGGCCGGCAAGCTGACCGAGGCGACGGTGGAACACCGCGCCGCCCAACTCACCATGAAGCTGGTGCGCGACCATGGCGGCGAGGCCATCGCCGACACGTCGTGGTCGGTGCTGACCGATTCCGGCGACGTGGTGCGCGAAAGCGTCGGCGCTTTCGCGACCATGGTGCTGGCGGAGGGCGACTACATGATCGTGGCAAAGAATCGCGGCCATACCTATCAGCGCGAAGCAACCGTGGAGGCCGGCCACAACGAGGAGATCGAGGTGCTGACCAGCGATACCGGCCAGCAGGATGCCCCGATCGGCGACATTTCCGACTGACAGGCATCGCGGAATCCAGCCGACAGCACGGCCCGCCGGCACGCCGCCACACCAAAAGCATTCATATTGCCGTCGTATCCGATCGGTCTATAGTCGCTGATTGCGGTGCCGATCGGCCTCAAGACAGGCTCGGCAATGTCCAGCCGGAGACCGATCCGCGCAGTGCTGTCTCTACACGACGTCGTCCGGCGTCGCGTTCATGGGCCTACGATCCGAAGGGGAATTCAGAAATGAAGACAATGCGCATGCCGATTCGCGGTGTCCTCAGGGCTTCGGCCGCCGCCGCTATAATGTTCACCGGCCTTTCGGCAGTCCCGGCTTTTGCCGAAGACGCGACCGCCGTGCCGCAGAACGACCTGCTGAACGCGACGCTGTGGATGCAGCGCTCGGTGGAATACAAGGCGACCACGCTCGGCATCTACACCCTCGCCAAAGGCCAGTTGAACGCGGCGCTCACCGACAAGGCATGGACCGCGGTCCCCGACAAGCAGGGCGAGAATTTCGGCGACCGGCCGCCGGCCATCATCCTTGATGCCGACGAGACCATTCTGGACAACAGCCCCTACGAAGCCTCGCTGGTGACCCGCGGCACGGATTTCAACCCCAAGGAATGGACCGCCTACGTCAAGGACAAGGTCACCAAGGCGATTCCGGGTGCTGTCGACTTCCTGAAATATGCCGATTCGAAGGGTGTGAAAGTCTTCTACGTGTCCAACCGCACTCTCGAAGAAAAGCCCGCTTCGGTGGAGAACATGAAGGCGCTCGGCTTCCCCATGGGAGGCAATGTCGACACCTTCCTGGCGTCCGGCCAGCAACCCGACTGGAAGTCGCCGAAGGAAAACCGGGTGTCCTTCATCGCCAAGGACTACCGGGTGCTCATGATGTTCGGCGACAATCTCGGCGACTTCACCGACAAATATAAAGGGACCTACGACGAGCGCATGAAGTTCTTCACGGAGAACGCCGCGCATTGGGGACATGACTGGTTCATGCTGCCCGACCCGGAATACGGCTCGTGGGAATCGAACCCCTTCAACAACAATTACAAGCTCTCCCCCGACGAGCGCCGCAAGATGAAGATCGAGGCGCTGGAGCCCTGGAAGCCGAAGGAATAGATAACAGTCCAATTCCCTCTCCCCGTTCTTCGCGGGGAGAGGGTTAAAGTGAGGGGCAGCAGCGACGAATTACTTCTTTCACCGCGGGGAAGTAGCGCAGGTCGGGAGCAGCCACTTTACTTGCCATGCGGCCCTCCAGGATCGCGAGTATCGTCTCAAGGACGCTCTCCTTTTCTTGTAGGACATCAACATTCCAGAAACGAACGACCGACCAGCCGTTTTCGATCATGAAGCTGTCTCGCACATGATCGGCTCGTGGCACAGCATGTTGACTGCCATCGACCTCCACGATGAGTTGCTCCTCGCGGCAGGCAAAATCGGCAAAATAGGGGCCGATCGGAAATTGACGGACGAATTTGTAGCCGTTCAAGCGACGGCCGCGAAGTTCCGCCCACAACGAGGCCTCAGCGTCATTATCCGCCTTACGCAGACGCCGCGCTCTGGCTGTTCTGACTTGTTCAGGTCCCCGCATTCTGCCCCTCATCCCCCTGCCGGGACCTTCTCCCCGCACGCGGGGAGAAGGAGGCTGGCCGCAACGTCAACGCCCCCTCTCCCCGTTCTTCACGGGGAGAGGGTAAGGGTGAGGGGCAGTCCGAGCAAGCGGGACGGCCGCCTCAGCTCCCCCGCTTGCGGCGTATGTCCGGCGCAGTCGCCTCGTCGGCCAGTGCCGCCACGGCCTCGTCCAGCGACAGCGACTGCTGGTCGCGCGAGCCGAGCCGGCGGACATTTACCGTCCCCTCCTCCGCCTCGCGCTTGCCGCAGACCAAGATCACCGGCACTTTGGCCAGGCTGTGTTCGCGCACCTTGTAGTTGATCTTCTCGTTGCGGAGGTCGGTTTCGGCGAGCAGGCCGGCGCCCTTCAGCCGCGCCGCAACCTTCCTTGCATAATCGTCCGCGTCCGAGGTGATCGTGGCAACGACCACCTGTAGCGGCGCGAACCAGAGCGGCATGTGGCCGGCATGGTTCTCGATCAAAATGCCGAGGAAGCGCTCCATCGAGCCGCAGATGGCGCGATGCACCATGACCGGCTGCTTCTTCTCCGAATCCTTGTCGATATAGAAGGCGCCGAACCGCTCCGGCAGGTTGAAATCGACCTGCGTCGTTCCGCACTGCCATTCGCGGCCGATCGCGTCGCGCAGCACATAGTCGAATTTCGGCCCGTAGAAGGCGCCGTCGCCGGGATTGATCTCGGTGCGGATGCGGTTGTCGGATTGCTGGATCTTGGTCAGCACGCCGCTCATGATTTCCTCGGCATGATCCCACAGCGCATCCGAGCCGACGCGCTTTTCCGGCCGCGTCGAGAAGCGCACCATGATCTCCTCGAAGCCGAAATCGGCGTAGGTGGTGAGGATCAGGTCGTTGATCTTCAGGCACTCGGCGGCAAGCTGCTCCTCCGTGCAGAAGATATGGGCATCGTCCTGGGTAAAGCCGCGCACGCGCATCAGCCCATGCAGCGCGCCGGACGGCTCGTAACGATGCACCGCGCCGAATTCGGCAAGCCGGACGGGAAGGTCGCGATAGGACTTCAAGCCATGCTTGAAGATCTGGACGTGGCCGGGACAGTTCATCGGCTTCAGCGCGAAGACTCTGGTGTCCTCGCTTTCCGCCTCGTCGCCGGCGACCAGAACCTTGAACATGCTTTCGCGGTACCAGCCCCAATGGCCGGAGGTTTCCCACAGGCTCTTGTCGAGCACCTGCGGCGCGTTCACCTCCGAATATTCGTGCTCGTCAAGCCGCCGGCGCATGTAGGAAACGAGGTTCTGGAACATCTTCCAGCCCTTCGGATGCCAGAAGACGACGCCCGGCCCCTCCTCCTGAAAATGGAAAAGGTCCATCTCGCGGCCGAGCCGACGGTGGTCGCGCCGCTCCGCCTCCTCCAGCATGTGGAGATAGCGGTCGAGTTCCTCCCGATTGCGCCACGCGGTGCCGTAGATGCGGGTCAGCATCGGATTGTTGGAATCGCCGCGCCAATAGGCGCCCGCCACCTTCATCAGCTTGAAGGCGTCGCCGATCTGCCCGGTTGAGGCCATATGCGGACCGCGGCAGAGATCGAACCAGTCGCCCTGCCTGTAGATCTTGAGATCCTGGTCTTCGGGAATCGCATCGACCAGTTCGACCTTGTAGGCCTCGCCCTTGTCGCGAAAGACCTGCCGGGCCTTGTCGCGCGGCCACACTTCCTTGGTGAACGGCTTGTTGCGGCCAATGATCTCGCGCATCTTCTTTTCGATCGCTACGAAATCTTCCGGCGTGAACGGTTCGTTGCGGGCGAAATCGTAATAGAAGCCGTTTTCGATCACCGGGCCGATGGTCACCTGCGTGCCCGGCCATAATTCCTGCACGGCCTCCGCCAGCACATGGGCCGCGTCGTGGCGGATGAGTTCCAGCGCCTCGTCGCTGTCGCGGGTGAGGATCGCGACGCGGCCGGACATCCCGATGGGATCGGACAGATCACGCACCTTGCCGTCGATCGAATAGGCGACAGCCTTTTTAGCCAGCGATTTGGAGATCGATTCGGCGAGTTCGGCGCCGTTCATCGTCGCGGGGTAGTCGCGCGAGGAGCCGTCGGGGAATTTGAGGGAAACGGAATCGTGGGCAATGGCGCCCGGATTGGCTTCGGCCATGGGTCATGTCTCCTATCCAGTCCCGCATACGAGCGCGGGTGGGATTGCAGCTTGTCGATCGGGCACGGGCAAGGCCGCGCCGGGAACGGGCGCTACATAAGCCGGACGGCGGCGCTCGTAAAGCCTACGATGCGCCGCCGCTCAAATTGCGAGAATGGACCGCGCCGGCCGCAAGCGGCCGAACGACGCCGATGCTCAGCTATTGTCTTCCGTCGGAGCGTTTGGGCCGTTCTTCTTGATCGAGTCGATCGCGTTCTGCGCGCTCGTCTTCGACGTGTAACCCTCCGTCGAGAACATCACTTCGCTGTTATATTTGAAGCGGACGCGATATTCGCCCTTCTTGTCTTTCCAGATCTCGAATTTGTGAGCCATGCAGGTCTCCCCTCCGTGGTGAATCAACGGTTTCATGTAGCACCAACCGCCCGATGAGAGGAACATGCGGCAGAAACACGTCCAAAATCAACGGGGAAGATAGTCTATCCCAAGGTTAGCTGCGCCGAGATAGCCGATCGACTACACCGCGTGGCGACCGACCGACCAGTAGCGCCAGGGCAGGTACCAGCGAAAGCGGGGTCCCAGCCCTTCCGGCACCGGGTCGAGACCGCGCGTGCCGCCGGGACCGCAGCGCGCCACGCGGAACAGCGCCAGCCAGCCGCCGGCCCACAGCCCGTGCCGGGCGATTGCCTCGTAGCCATATTCGGAACAGGTCGGCAGATGCCGGCAGGAATGGCCGACGAAGCCGGAAAACGTGAGCTGGTAGAACCGGATGAGAGCCGTACCGAGCAAGCGGTCCGGCGTCTTGCGCCATGGCCCGGACCAGTTGCGAGAGGTCCTAGTCTTCATCCGCCTGCGCTCTGGAGGCAGCTTCCACGCGCCGGACCAGTTCGGGAACGAATGTGCGCGCAGTGGCCCAAAGAATAGCAAGATCAACACCGGCATAACCGTGCGAGAGCTTGTTGCGCATGTCGTAGGCCCGCCGCAATTCACGACGAAGCGCGTCGTCGTTCTCTCCAAACCCGGTCTTGAGCAGCTTACCGGCTGCCTCTCCGATAACCTCGATGCTCTTCCAGACCGAGAGATAAGTCCGATGGTCGCTCGAAAACTCCACGAAGTTCGAAGCGCCGATCAGGTCGGGAATCCGACCACCCCAACCGATGATGTCCAGCACGAGTTCCACTCTATCATCGTGCGCATCCTTGCTCATAGCGCGCGTACATCTTTGGCGACGCGATCCGCCATGCGCCTCGAAAAGCCACCCGACGTCACCACATCCACCTCGAAGGAAAGCAGTTTGCGAAGGTCATGCTCCAGTTCTGCCAGATGCACGAATGTAGTCACATCAAACTGCGGCTCGACCAGGATATCGAGATCGCTTCCTTCCACGTCCTCGCCTCGGGCCACGGACCCGAAGACGCGGGGATTGCTGACGGGATAACGCCCGATGATCTCCAGTACCTCCTCACGATGTTTCGCCAGGGCTTCCGAAGGTCTCATCATCGCCTCCTCAGGCGGCCTCGCCGGCGCGCTTCTTTTCAATCTGGCCGATGGCGTCGACAACCGCGTCGAAGGTCAGCATGGTCGAGGCGTGCCGCGCCTTGTAGTCGCGTACCGGCTCCAGATATTTGAGGTCGGCGAAGCGGCCTTCGGGCGGCGCGCCGTTTTCCTTCAGCATCTTTCGCATCTGCTCGCGCACTTGGCGCAATTCATCCGCATTCGCGCCGACGATGTTGCTCGCCATGATGGACGACGACGCCTGGCCGAGCGCGCATGCCTTCACGTCATGGGCGAAATCCGTCACCACATCACCGTCCATCTTGAGATCGACGGTAACAGTCGAGCCGCAAAGCTTGGAATGCGCCCGCGCCGACGCATCTGCGTCCTGCAGGCGGCCGATACGCGGGATATTGCCGGCAAAGCCCAGAATTTTCGCGTTATAGACGTCGTCTATCATGATTTTCCGTCCGTATGCGATCCGACGAACAGACCGTTTTCCGTGCGCATCTTTCAATCTTCATCCAAGGCAATATATAGTAAGCTGGAGCGGTGCAGAGCAAGAAGGCTGCGCCACCTCACAGATACACGCCGCTTTCGGGGTCCACGCCAAGTCCCGCAAAAAGGGCCGTGATCCGTTCAACTCGTCCGCCCATCGAGGTGGACTACGGGAGACGCCTTAATGGACGCCGTAATCAAGACATTTCCGCCCGCTGCGGGCTATCTGAACAAGCCGAAGACCGACCGGCCGAGCGAAGCCGAGGTCCTGAAGGCCGTCGAGACGCTCCTGCGCTGGACCGGCGACGATATTCACCGCGAGGGTTTGCGCGATACGCCCAAGCGCATCGTCAAGGCGTACCGCGAGATGTTCGACGGTTACGACAAGTGCCCGGCGGAAGAACTCGGCCGCACTTTCGAGGAAGTCGCCGGCTATGACGACATCGTTCTCGTCAAGGACATCGACTTCCATTCGCATTGCGAGCACCACATGGTGCCGATCATCGGCAAGGCGCACGTCGCCTACCTGCCGGACGGCAAGGTCGTCGGCCTTTCCAAGATCGCGCGCGTGGTCGATATCTTCGCGCACCGCCTGCAGACGCAGGAAGCGATGACGGCGCAGATCGCCGGCGTCATCCAGGATGTGCTCAATCCGCGCGGCGTCGCGGTGATGATCGAGGCCGAGCATATGTGCATGGCGATGCGCGGCATCCGCAAGCCCGGCACCACCACCCTCACTTCCACCTTTACCGGCGCCTTCAAGGACCGCCCGGAGGAGCAGTTGCGCTTCATCGGCATGATCCGCGGGACGCGGGACTGATCCGTCCGGTCCGGTATATCGAACAACGGCCCGGCACGACACGGCATGAACCTGACATCCGAACTGGACGAGAACGAGCGCGAGGAAGGAACCACCCTCGCGCCACGCTTCGATGCAAACGGCCTGGTGACGGCTGTCGTCACGGATGCCGGCGACGGCATGCTCCTCATGGTCGCCCACATGAACGAGGAGGCGCTGCGCCTGACGCTTGAAACCGGGATTGCGCATTATTGGTCGCGCTCGCGCCGCATGCTTTGGAAAAAAGGCGAGACTTCGGGGAATTTCCAGCGCGTGGTGGAGATGCACGTGGATTGCGACCAGGACGCGCTATGGCTGAAGGTCGAGGTCGCAGGCGACGGCGTCACCTGCCACACGGGCCGCCGCTCCTGCTTCTATCGGATCGTGGAAGCGGATGGCAGCGAACCGCGCCTGCGCCTGACGGAGTAACGGATGGTGTTGCCGCTCACGCTCAAATTGATCGATCATGCCTTCTGACGACCCGAAATGACGGTTTCGCTACTGGCGAAAACGAGATTCACGAATTTGATACCGGCCAGAATACATAATCCCAGCGGGACACGGAGACGGTAATGCTCGAATGGGCGTCCATCAGGGGACGTGCCGAAGCGCGTGGCAGGCAGGTGCCGGTCGATGAAGCGCCGGTGGCCGAGCCCGCACGCAAATCGGGCATCGCGCTGGCGCTGGGCGGCGGTGCCGCGCGCGGCTGGGCGCATATCGGCGTTTTGCGCGCGCTCGACGAAGCCGGCATCGAGATCGACATGATCGCCGGAACGTCGATCGGCGCGCTCGTCGGTGGCTGCTATCTTGCCGGCAAGCTCGACGAGCTCGAGGAATTCGCGCGCAGCCTGACCAAGCGCCGCATGTTCGGCCTGCTCGATATCCACCTCGGTGGCAGCGGGCTGTTCGGCGGCATGCGGCTGACCGCGGAAATGCAGCGGCATATGGACGGACTCACTTTCGAGGACCTGCCGAAGCCATTCGTCTGCGTCGCCACGGAAATCCGCACCGGCCATGAAGTCTGGCTCAACAGAGGCTCGCTGATCACAGCCATGCGCGCCTCCTATGCCCTGCCCGGCGTTTTCGTGCCGGTCGACTGCAACGGGCGCCTCTTGGTCGACGGCGCTCTTGTGAACCCGGTTCCGGTATCGGTATGCCGCGCCTATGAGCAGCCGCTGGTCGTGGCCGTCAACCTGCATTACGACCAGTACGGACGGGCGGCGGTCGTCAAGCACAGCGCTGGCCCGGCCGAACCAGCCGCGTTGCCTGGTCCGTCCCGTGGGCACATCAGCGACCGCACGGCGAAGGCGCGGGAGACGCGCATGGGCATCACCGGCGTCATGGTCGAGGCCTTCAACATCATTCAGGATCGCATCTCGCGTTCACGCCTTGCCGGCGATCCGCCGGATCTGGCGCTGCAGCCCAAGCTCGCCCAGATCGGCCTCACCGAATTCCACCGCGCCGACGAGGCCATCCGCCTCGGCTACGAAGCGACCGTCGCGCGGCTTAGCGAACTGGAACGCCTCCAGGCCGTGCTGGCGTAGGCGCCGCTCTTATCGAGCCTGCGGGCAAGGCGCCCGGTGCTGTCGCACGATGCCGCCTCATAAGCCCTCCGCGGCGCTATTGAACGAGTTCGCGGCCCCATTTCGACAGGCCCTTCTGCGCCTCGCTGAAACCCTGGCCGATCTCGGTCAGCCGGTAGGAAACCTTGACCGGGGGACCGCCATCCACGACCCTCTCCAGCAGGCCCCGCGCCTCGAGTTCCTTCAGGCGCTCCGACAGCATGCGGTCGGCAATGTCGATCAGTGTCCCGATCTCGCTGAAGCGCAACTCGCCATGGGCGTGGAGAGCCGCGATGATGAGCCCGTTCCAGGGCCGCGCGAGGATATCCATCGCGGCCTGGAAATAGCGGCACAGATGTTTCGAATGCGGAGGAACGCGGCTCATGGCTCGAATATGGACCGTAGCGGCTGAAATTTGAATAGCTATAAGATTATATGTCACTTCCTTTTTAGAAGTTAATAGGCTATCAGTTGCGTTGGCCGACTCGTGCCGGCCGCCATCCCCAACCTGCAAAAATAGCCGGGAGTAACGGAATGAAGCTTTATTATTCACCGGGCGCGTGCTCGCTCGCCACCCATATCGCGCTCGCCGAGACGGGCGCGGACTATTCGCTGGACAAGGTGAACCTCCAGGCGAAGACGACCGACGAGGGCGGCGATTTCAACGCGGTGACGCCGAAGGGAAAGGTTCCCGTACTTGAAATGGACGGTGGGGAAAGGCTCACCGAAAACGCCGTCATCCTCGGCTATGTCGCCGACAAGACCGGCAAGCTCGCCCCGAAAGCGGGTTCGCCCGAACGTCTGCGCTTGCAGGAATGGCTGAACTATATCGCCACCGAATTGCACAAGGGCTTCACGCCGCTCTTCAACAAGACAATGCCCGATGAAGCCAAGCAGGTCTTCCGCGCCAACCTCGTCAAGCAGTTGGGCTATGTCGAAGGCAAGCTCGGCGGCGACTACCTGACCGGCTCCGCCTTCACGGTCGCCGACGGCTATCTCTTCACCATGCTGCGCTGGGCAAAGGCCACCGGCGTGGAATTCGGCCCCAAGCTTGCGGCCTATTTCGACCGGGTGGCGGCGCGCGCCGGCGTCAAGCGCGCCATGCAGGAAGAGGGCTTGAACGGCTAGAGCGCGATGCGGTCGGATTGAATCGCATCTCTCTTTGTTTGAGCATGATCCTTTCGGAAAACCGGTGCCCACTTTTCCGGATCATGCTCTAGCCGAAACGACGGGAAAGGGGCGTTCGCCCGCCCCTTTCCTCCCTACATGCCGGCCTTCACCACCTGACCGCGGATTTCACCGTCGCCATGGGCAGCCGTGTGCAGGTTCACGTAAAGCTTGCCGTCGAGTAACGCCTTCGCCTGGTCCGCCGCCAAGGTGGCCGAGCCTTTGATCGGGCTTTTCAGCGTCTTGAGCGGAACTTCGACGCCGGCATTCTCGCCCGGTCCGGCGGGGCCGTGAAAGTGGCCGGCTTTAGCCGGGCCCGACAAGCCGGAATATTTGACCGTCCAACTCATCTTCCTGGACTGCGTGTCATAGGTGACGTCAGCCGTCCCCTTGCCCGCGCTATCGTTGGGCGGGACTTCCTGCGATGCATTCATGTTCGCCGTGAATTTCATGGTTTTCGCCAAAGACGGCGAGGCGACAAGAAGCGCTGCTGAAAATGCTAGACCAAGGGCTGCGGTGATAGTGGCTGGCTTGCGCATGTTCGTTCCTCCGGAATCGACAAAGTGAGCCCAGACATTCCGGAAATTAGGGCGCCTTCCATGGCGGACCAGCCTCAGGAACAGGCGACCGCCAAAAAAAGGGGCGGTCGCCCGCCCCTTCGAGATTTTGGACTCCAACCGGCGCCTATTTGATCGCCTTGTCGGTGATCTCATGCGTCCAGGCGCCTTCCGGTGCCTTGCTGACGATCTTCTGGTCGACCACCATCTTGGCGGTACGGTCGTAGTCCGCTTCGTTGAGCTTGCCGTCGCCGATCAGCTTGGCGACCTCGCCGGCCATGTATTTCTGGTGGTTCTCGTCCTGCGCGCCGGCGTCGACGGTGATTTCGGCCGCCTCGTCCGGATGCTCGACCGCGTAGTGCCAGCCCTTCATCGACGCGCGTACGAAACGCACCATCTTGTCCTGGAAGGCCGGGTCCTTGAGCTTGGCCTGCGAGGCATAGAGGCCGTCCTCGAGCATGTTCTGGCCGAGTGCGGAGTAGTTGAAGACGAGCAGGTCGTCCGCCTTGTAGCCGGCGTCGAGCAACTGGCCGTATTCATTATAGGTCATGACGTGGATGCAGTCGGCCTGGTGCTGGATCAGCGGCTGCACGTCAAAACTCTGCTTCAGGACCTTGACGCCGTTCGGCCCGCCCTCGGTCGAGATGCCGAGCTTGTTCATCCAGGCGTAGAACGGATATTCGTTGCCGAAGAACCAGACGCCGATCGTATGGCCCTTGAAATCCTCGACCTTCTTGATCGGGCCGTCCTTCGGGCAGGCGATCTCAAGGCCGGCCTTGGCGAAAGGCTGTGCGATGTTGACGAGCTCCACGCCCTTGTCGCGTGCCGCCAGTGCCGCGGCCATCCAGTCGACGATCACATCGGCGCCGCCGCCGGCGATGACCTGCTCGGGTGCGATGTCCGGGCCGCCCGGCTTGATGTCGACGTCGAGACCCTCATCCTTGTAGAAGCCCTTGTCCTTGGCCACGAAATAGCCGGCGAACTGCGCCTGCGCGACCCATTTGAGCTGCAGCGTCACCTTGTCCGCCGCCATCGCCGGAACCACGGCGAGCGCAAGGGCGCCGGACAGCAGCGCCGTTGCCAGTCTTTTCATTCCAATTTTGTTTTTCATTTCACTCACCCTCTGAAGGACGCCTATCCACCACGGATAGACGGATGCCAGAACGTCACGGCCCGTTCCACCAGGGCCACGACGCCGTAGAAGATGGAACCGGCGATCGCGGCCACCGCGATCTCGGCCCACACCATGTCGATATTCATGCGCCCCACTTCGGTGGAGATGCGGAAGCCCATGCCGACGATCGGTGTCCCGAAAAATTCTGCGACAATGGCGCCGATCAATGCAAGCGTCGAATTGATCTTCAAGGCGTTGAAGATGAAGGGCGCGGCCGCCGGCAGGCGCAATTTGAAAAGCGTCTGCCAGTAGTTCGACGCATAGGTGCGCATCAGGTCGCGCTCCATATGGCCGGATGCGGCAAGCCCGGCGACGGTGTTCACCAGCATCGGGAAGAAGGTCATCACCACGACGACCGCCGCCTTGGACTGCCAGTCGAAGCCGAACCACATCACCATGATCGGCGCGATCCCGATGATGGGAAGTGCGGAGACGACATTGCCGATCGGCAGCATGCCCCTGCGCAGGAAGGGAACGCGGTCGGCGAGGATGGCGACCACGAAGCCGGCCCCGCAGCCGATCACGTAACCGGCCAGAACCGCCTTGAACACCGTCTGCACCAGATCGGCGCCGAGGATCGGCAGCGAGGTAGCGAAGCGAGCGGCGATGCTGGTCGGCGGCGGCAGGAGAACGAAAGGTATGCCGGCGCCGCGCGTGATCCCTTCCCAGAGGATCAGGATCCAGACGCCGAACAGCGCCGGCACGACAAAGCGCTGGAAGCCGCGCCCGACCCCGCTCTCGGGCTTCAGCCGCGAGAGAAGGACGTTCAGCCGCCAGGCAAGCAGCCATCCGGCGGCGAGCAGCAGGAAGAAGGACGGCCTCGCGGCGCCTTCGTTTCCGGCGATGCCACCCACCAGCATGAAGGCGGCGATATGGATCGTGAACAACAGGACGACCGCGCCGCCCAGCCGCTTGATCCCGCTCATGCTCACGACCACGGATATGAGAAGCAGAAGCTCGATCGCCGCCGTCTGCCCGATCGTGAATGGAAGTGCCGTGACGGCATCCGCAAGCGGCAGCGTCGCCGCGCCTGCAAGGCACAGCACCAGGGCCAGCACGGACTGCCACGCGAAACGCCGCATCAGGGTCGCGCCCCCATTCTGACTTCCACGAAGCGCCCCGCCACGCCGACTGCGGCCACGAGGAGGACGGCGACGATCGAGCCGGCGACGAGCGCGGACCACATGTCGATGGTCTGGCTGTAATAGGAGCCGGCAAGCAGCTTGGCGCCGATACCGGCGACCGCGCCGGTCGGCAACTCGCCGACGATCGCGCCGACGAGGCTTGCCGCGACCGCGACCTTCATCGAGGTGAACAGGAACGGCACGGAGGCCGGCACGCGCAGCTTCCAGAAGGTCTGGGTCTTCGAGGAATTATAGGTATGCATGAGGTCGAGATGCAGGATATCGGGCGAGCGCAGCCCCTTCACCATGCCCACGGCGACCGGGAAGAAAGACAGATAGGTCGAGATCAGCGCCTTCGGGATGAGGCCGGTTATGCCGACGGCGGCAAGCACGACGATGACCATCGGCGCGATGGCGATGATGGGGATCGTCTGCGAGGCGATGATCCACGGCATGAAACTGCGGTCGAGCACCCGGACATGCACGATCCCGACCGCGATCACGATGCCGAGCACGGTGCCGAAGGCAAAGCCGAGCAGCGTCGAGGAGAGCGTCACCCAGGAATTGTAGACCAGGCTGCGCCGGGAGGTGACGTTCACCTGGAACGTGTTCTTGAAGAAGTTCTCGGCGATCTGGTGCGGCGCCGGCAATGTCGGCTTCCGTTGCGCCCAAGTCTGCCCGATGAACGCGCCGAGGTCGGGCGTCACATGCGCACGGGCGTTCAACTCGCGCTGGTACGGCGCGTTCATGAAGATCGCGGCGATATACCATACGACCAGGATCGCGGCGACGATCACGGTGACGGGAACGATCTTGTCGCGAAGGGAATCCATTCAGGTCTCCTTTCCTCGCCCCCACGCAGTGGGGGAGAGGTGCCGAGCGTAGCGAGGCGGAGAGGGGGAGAGCGGTTCAGTTGCACTAGGCAAAAAAAAGAAGAAGTCCCCCTCTCCGGTTTGCTGCGCAAACCACCTCTCCCCCACTGCGTGGGGGAGAGGAAAGGAGCCATGGGCCTCAATCCTCATAGGAGTGCCCTGCCCTCAAGCCGTCGCGCACCCGGTGGGCGATTTCGAGGAATTCCGGCGTCTCGCGGATATCGAGCGGCCGTTCCTTCGGCAGCGTCGATTGAATGACGTCCGTCACCCGGCCAGGCCGTGGCGACATCACCACGATCTTGGTCGAGAGATAGACTGCCTCGGGGATGGAGTGGGTGACGAAACAGATGGTCTTGTCGGTCCGCGCCCAAAGTTCCAGAAGCTGCGAGTTCAGATGGTCGCGCACGATCTCGTCGAGCGCGCCGAAGGGCTCGTCCATCAGCAGAAGATCGGCGTCGAAGGCGAGCGCACGCGCGATCGAGGCGCGCTGCTGCATGCCTCCGGAAAGCTGCCACGGGAACTTTTTCTCGAAACCGGTGAGGTTCACCAGTTCCAGCGTCCGATGAAGACGCTCCGCCCGCTCGGCCCTGGAATAACCCATGATCTCGAGCGGCAGCGTGACGTTGCGCTCGATGGTGCGCCACGGGAAAAGTCCCGCCGCCTGGAACACATAGCCATAGGCGCGCTTCTCACGTGCCTGCTCGGGCGCCATTCCGTTCACGCTGATGGTGCCCGCGGTCGGCTTCTCCAGATCGGCGATGACGCGCAGGAAGGTGGTCTTGCCGCAGCCGGACGGTCCGATGAAGGAGACGAACTCGCCCTTGCCTACGTCGAGGTCGATATCGGCAAGCGCGTTGACCGGCCCGTCACTGGTCTCGAAAATGAGCGAGAGCTTGCGCGCCGACACCACGGTCTGCTCGCTTGACATAGTGGCGGCCCCGCGCCCAACGTTGTTGGCGCTTGCAGCGGCTGCGCTGACATTCATAGATCAAGGCTCCACACTGAACCGGCTGCCCAAAAATCCGGGCCGCCGGCCGAAAGGCTGAGGTTTTTCCATGCCGACTTCAAAATCTCCGACCTGCAGGCTCGTGCGCGCGGGAAAGGCCTTCGAAGGGAAACAGGGTTTTCGTTATTTTGAAGGCATCGCGCAAGAGACCGTCGCCTCAACCCACATCTGTATGCACCTCCTGACAATTCCGCCGGGCGGACGGGCGAAAGCCCACAAGCACGAGCATCACGAAACGGCGATCTACGTGCTGGAAGGCAAGGCACGCATGTGGTTCGGCGGGAGGCTCGAAGAGATGATGGAGGTGAAGGCAGGCGATATGGTCTATATCCCGGCCGACATGCCGCATTTGCCGGAGAATCCGTATGAAGAGACGGCGCGGGCCGTGATCGCCCGCACCGACCCGCACGAGCAGGAAAGCGTGGTGCTGCTGCCGGAACTGGAAGCGCTGGTGCCGGCAAGCCCGACCTGACGAAGCGGACGGCCCGGAAGCCGCCTGCCCGCGTTCCAACGCTGCCCGTGTGTTCGGACGACCGGACCAGGCTCAGACCCCCGACGCCGGAATGCCGCTGCGCTCGATCTTGCGCGGCGCGGTGATTTCCTTCCATTTCGACAGCGCTCGGTTGACCGCCTGATGGGGCTCGCGCGCGACGAACTCGCCGTGGCCGGGCCTGGCATCGACCTTGCCGTCGTCCACCGCGACCTCGCCGCGCGTCAGCACGAAGCGCGGCAGGCCTTCGAGTTCCATGCCCTCGAAGACATTGTAGTCGATGATCGACTGCTGCTTCTTGGCGCTGATCTTTTTCTTCTTCTTCGGATCCCACACGACAATATCGGCGTCCGCCCCTTCGACGATCGCGCCCTTGCGCGGATACATGTTGAGGATCTTGGCGATATTGGTCGAGGTGACGGCTACGAACTCGTTCATCGTCAGCCGGCCGGTATTGACGCCGCGCGTCCACAGGACCGGCATGCGATCCTCCAGCCCGCCGGTGCCGTTCGGGATCTTGGTGAAATCGCCGACGCCATAGCGCTTCTGCTCGGTGGTGAAGGCGCAATGGTCCGTCGCCACCACCTGCAGCGAGCCGGACGACAGGCCCGCCCACAGCGAATCCTGGTGCATCTTGTTGCGGAAGGGCGGGCTCATGACGCGGCGTGCCGCGTGGTCCCAGTCCTTGTTGAAATATTCGCTCTCGTCGAGCGTGAGATGCTGGATCAGCGGCTCGCCATAGACGCGTATGCCCTTCTGCCGCGCACGACGGATCGCCTCATGCGACTGCTCGCAGGAGACATGCACGACATAGAGCGGCACGCCGGCCATGTCGGCGATCATGATGGCGCGATTGGTCGCCTCGCCCTCAACCTCCGGCGGGCGCGAATAGGCATGCCCCTCCGGCCCGTTATTGCCCTCGGAGAGCAACTTCTCCGACAAGGAGGCGACGACATCGCCGTTCTCGGCATGGACGAGCGGCAGCGCGCCAAGCCCGGCGCAGCGCTGGAACGAGGCGAACATCTCGTCGTCGTTGACCATCAGCGAGCCCTTGTAGGCCATGAAATGCTTGAACGAGGTGATGCCCCGATCGACCACCTCGGCCATCTCGTTGAAGACCTGCTCGCTCCACCAGGTGATGGCCATGTGGAAGGAATAGTCGCAGGAGGCCTTGGTCGTCTTGTTGTCCCACATCTGGAGTGCTTCCAGCAGCGACTGGTTGGGCGACGGCAGGCAGAAATCGACGACCATCGTCGTGCCACCGGAAAGTGCGGCGCGCGTGCCGCTCTCGAAATCGTCGGTCGAATAGGTGCCCATGAAGGGCATTTCAAGGTGAGTGTGCGGGTCGATGCCGCCCGGCATGACGTAGCAGCCGGTGGCGTCGAGTTCATGGTCGGCGTGCAGGTCCGCGCCTATCGCCACTATTTTGTCGTGCTGGACAAGCACATCCGCCTTCCAGGTGCGGTCCGCGGTGACGATGGTGCCGTTCTTGATGACTTTGGACATTCTACCTCCCAATTCGCCGGCCTGCGTTCAACGCGCAGGCAATTGCGTGACCAATCCAAGATGAACCGTAAGGCCGACATCCACCGCAGCCATTTCCGGATCTGAAAGCCGGCCTATCGGCCCTCGAGCTTTACTTCTCGGAAAGGTCATCAGCTTTTCGATCTGAACCTGTGACCGCACACGCAGCCCATTCTCCTCATTGGGCACCACATCGATACGCAGGATTCGATGCTCATTGGAAAGATCACTCGTCAGAAAGCAAACGGTGACACTTTCGACAATGCTCTCCATGCGACTGCTTTGAACAACGACTGCCGGTCTCGTCTTTCCGTATTCGCCTTTTGCCGACACGAGAACAACGCTACCGCGATCCATCAATCCAGGTCGTCCCACACGTCCTTGGCAAACGCATCGAGGACCTTGTCCATGTGCTCTCTCCGGTCCGATTCTCGTATGGCTTCACCCTCTTTAGCCATCTGCTCCCAGAATTCTTCCGAATTGACATCCGGCAGCCAGATCTCGAAGGGACGCAGCCCACGAGCGAGCAGCTCCTGCTTTTGCTCTTCCGTCAATTCCTGTGGCCGGCCCATGACGACCTCCTATCTGTGAACCCCCATTATCGGCGCATCCGCCCCTTCATTCAACGATCTCGGCCGTCTCCACCACCGCATGGAACAGCACGTCGGCGCCGGCGCGGGCCCAATCCTTGCTGATCTCCTCGGCCTCATTGTGGCTGAGGCCGTCGACGCAGGGGCACATCACCATCGTCGCCGGCGCGACCTTGGCGGCCCAGCAGGCGTCGTGGCCGGCGCCGGAAATAACGTTCATGTGGCTGTAGCCGAGTTTCTCGGCCGCGCTGCGCACCCGCGCGACGAGGGTCGGGTCGAATGTCACCGGATCGAAATGCCCGACCGCCTCGACCGAGCAGCCGACGCCGAGCTCCGCGCAGATGGCCGGCGCTTCCTTCTCGATGCGGGCGCGCATGCCGTCGAGCTTGGCCTGGTCGGGCGAGCGGATATCGACGGTGAAGACCACCTGCCCCGGCAGCACGTTGCGCGAATTGGGCGAAAAGCGCATCTGGCCGACGCCGCCGACGGCGCCAGGCTGGGCGTCCATCGCCACCTTCTGCACCATCTCCAGTATACGCGCCATGGCGAGACCGGCGTTGACGCGCATGTTCATCGGGGTCGAACCCGTATGGGCCTCCTTGCCGGTCAGCGTGAATTCCAGCCACCACAGGCCCTGGCAATGGGTGACGACGCCGATCGTCTTGTCCTCGGCCTCGAGGATAGGCCCCTGCTCGATGTGATATTCGAAATAGGCGTGCATCTTGCGGGCGCCGACCTCTTCGTCGCCGACCCAGCCGATGCGTTTCAACTCGTCGCCAAAGCTCTTTCCCTCGCCGTCCTTGCGCCCATAGGCGTAGTCCATGTCGAAGGCGCCGGCAAACACGCCCGACGCCAGCATGGCCGGGGCGAAGCGGGCGCCTTCCTCGTTGGTCCAGTTGGTGACGACGATCGGGTGCTTCGTCCGGATGCCGAGATCGTTGAGCGAGCGGATCACCTCCAGCCCGGAAAGCACGCCGAGAACGCCGTCATACTTGCCGCCGGTCGGCTGCGTATCGAGGTGCGAGCCGACATAGACCGGCAGCGCGTCCGGATCGGTGCCTTCACGCCTCGCAAACATGGTGCCCATCCGGTCGACGCCCATTTCGAGGCCGGCCGCGTCGCACCATTTCTTGAAGAGCTTGCGCCCCTCGCCGTCCTCGTCGGTCAGGGTCTGGCGGTTGTTGCCGCCGGCGATGCCGGGACCGATCTTCGCCATCTCCATGATGGAATCCCACAAACGATCCGGATTTATTCGAAGATTCTCGCCCGGCGCTGCCATATTCCTAACCCTTCAATTCCACTTCGACGAAAGACATCGGCGCCGTCCCGCCATTGACGACGTTGTGCTCGACGCCCGCTGCACGGCGATAGGCCGCGCCAGGCTGCATGTCGACACGCCGCGCCGTCCCGCCGGGTTCTTCCAGCAGGAAGGCGCAGAATGTGACCGGCGTCACCACATAGTCGATGTCGTGGCGATGCCAGCCCGTTTCCGCGCCAGGCACGAAGTCCCAGCGGGTGACGCGCACCCGCTCGTCGTCGACAAGGACCTCATGCGTGGCTTGCGGTCTGGAAATCGGCTTACTCCACCTGTTCCAGGACGTTGCGGACGTGATCGATCAATTCGTCGATCTGCCCCTTGGTGATGATAAGGGGCGGCGACAGCGCGATGATGTCGCCAGTCGTGCGGATCAGGCAGCCATTCTCGAACGCCTTCACAAAGGCCGAGAAGGCGCGCTTGGTCGGCTCGCCCGCGATCGGTTCGAGTTCGATGGCGCCGACGAGGCCGATATTGCGGATGTCGATGACATGCGGCGCGTCTTTCAGCGAATGCAGCGCTTCCTCGAAATAGCCCTCCAGTTCCGGCCCGCGGTTGAGCAGTCCTTCCTCTTTGTAGGTGTCGAGGGTGGCGATGCCGGCCGCCGAGGCCACCGGATTGCCGGAATAGGTGTAGCCGTGCATGAACTCGATCAGGTGCTCGGGACCGTTCATGAACGCGTCGTGGATTTCCTTCTTCACGAAAACCGCTCCCATGGGGATCGTGCCGTTGGTCACGCCCTTGGCCGTTGTCATGATATCGGGAACGACGCCGAAATAATCCGACGAGAACGGCACGCCAAGACGCCCGAAGCCGGTGATGACCTCGTCGAAGATCAACAGGATGCCGTGCTTGTCGCAAATCTCGCGCAGCCGCTTCAAATAGCCCTTCGGCGGGATGAGCACGCCGGTCGAGCCGGCGACCGGCTCCACGATGACGGCGGCGACGGTCGAGGCGTCGTGCAGAGCCACGATCCGCTCAAGCTCGTCAGCGAGTTCCGCGCCATGCTCAGGCACGCCCTTCGAGAAGGTGTTCTTCCCCGGCAGATGCGTGTGCGGCATATGATCGACGCCGGTCAGGAGCGTGCCGAACATCTTGCGGTTGGAGACGATGCCGCCGACCGAGATGCCGCCGAAATTGACGCCGTGATAGCCGCGCTCGCGCCCGATCAGGCGGAAGCGCGATCCGTTACCTTTGGCGCGATGATAGGCGAGCGCGATCTTGAGGGCCGTCTCGACCGATTCGGACCCGGAATTGGTGAAGAAGACGTGGTCCATGCCCTTGGGCGCAATGTCGACCAGCCGGTTGGCGAATTCGAAAACGATCGGATGGCCCATCTGGAAGGCCGGCGCATAGTCGAGTTCGGCCACCTGATGCTGTATCGCCTCGACGATCTTCGGCCGGCAATGTCCGGCATTGACGCACCACAGCCCTGCCGTGCCGTCGAAGATCTTGCGTCCGTCGCTCGCCGTGTAGTGCATGTCCTTGGCGCTGACGAGCATGCGCGGCGTCTTCTTGAACTGCCGGTTCGCCGAGAACGGCATCCAGAATGCGCTGAGATCGTTCGGCGCGACATTCAACCTGTTGGACATTACCAAGCCTTCCTTTTCATTTGTGTCCCAGAATTCATCGCCCCATTATGACGGCCAACGCTTGGTTTTTACTGCGCAGTCGTGCTACGCAAATTTTTGACCGGATGGACAAACGTTAGCATCGCCACAGGGGCGGTCAAGGGAATAGTAGCGCATATGGATCGGCCGCCGCGCGCTCCACGACACAATAGCAACTGGTCCAGTCTTTTGGTCCAGAAATTCGGCTTGCGCCGCTGGGCCGAGAGGCACTGAAACGTGGACGCGTCGGCAAAGAAACGGCGGACACGCATCCAGACGGAGAAGCGCGAGCTTATCCTGGAAGCCGCGCTCGAAGTGTTCTCCGCCCACGGCTTTCGCGGTTCCACCATCGACCAGATAGCCGAAGCCGCCGGCATGTCGAAGCCGAATCTGCTCTACTACTTCCGCCGCAAGGAGGATATCCACGAGGCGTTGATCGAGCGGCTCCTGAAGACGTGGCTGCAGCCGCTCAGGAAACTCGACGAAACCGGCGACCCCCTCACCGAACTGCGCTCCTATATCCGCCGCAAGCTGGAGATGGCGCGCGACTATCCGCGCGAAAGCCGTCTCTTCGCCAATGAGATATTGCAGGGCGCCCCGCGCATCATGCCGCTTCTGGAGGGCGAACTGAAAACGCTGGTCGACGAGAAGGCGGCGATCATCTCCGGCTGGATGCGGGCTGGAAAGATCGCCGCGACCGATCCGAGGCATCTCATCTTCTCGATCTGGGCAACCACGCAGCATTATGCCGATTTCGACGTGCAGGTCCGCGCCGTGCTGGGCTCCGACCGGGGCGGCGACGACCGTTTCGAGGATGCCGCGCGTTTTCTGGAGCAACTCTACGTGGACGGGCTGCGCCTCGAGGGCTGATCTCCACGCATCGAGCTTTTTTATCGGCCCACAATGAAAAAGGCCGCCACCTTTCGGCGACGGCCTTTCCGGATCAGGAGCGCGGCAGGCGCTATTTGGAAACGAAGCAGTTTCCGCCGGCAGCCTTGAGCTTGGTGCAAAGCGCAATCGCGTCGTCCTTGGAACTGCTCGCGATGCGGACACGGTAATAGGTGCCCTTCCCGGCAATGTCGGCCTTGACGATGTTGGCCGCGTGACCGCCGAGGATCTCCGCATAGCGACGCGCCATGTTCTGGTAGGAGGTCTGCGCGGCCTCAGCGGTCGGCTGCGAGGCGATCTGAACCGACCAGCTGCCGGAAGCCTCGGCCGCGGGTGCCGGCGTCGGTGCCGCCTCGGCGGAAGCTACCTTCTGCGGCTTGGCCGGAACGACATCGACCGGCTGGTCGGCGGGCCGCGAAGGCGCGAGCGCCACCTTCGCCGGCGTATTGATCGCACCGCGCTCCGAACGCTCGGCCGGCCTGGGGGAAGCTGCTTCCGGCGCCCTGGCCGTCTCGGCCGTCACCTGCGGCTCCTGCGTCGGGATCGGCGCGGCCTGCGGAAGATCGGTCGAAACCACCGCGCCGGCATCGGCGCTTTTGGCTGCTGGCTGCGGGGCGCCGTCCGTCGCGGTCTCCGCCGGGGCGGGTTCCTCGCGCGGGACCATCGTGCCGTCGGCACGCACGATCATGGTCCTGACCTTGCGCGGCGTTACCGACAGGACATCGCTGTCGGCACGCGCCGGCGCTGTATCCTGCGACGGCGCCAGCCTGTCTTCACCCTTCGGCGCAGCCTTGATGATGTCGGCGATATCTCCTTGCGACGCCGCCGCAGCGGGAGCGGAAGAAGAGGCCGCTCCGCCGGAAGTGACATCGGTTGCGCCGTCGCTGGACGGGGCGTCCTTCAAGGATTTGATCTGGTCGTCCTCGAATACGCCCGGCAGCGCCGTCGCCGCGCTCTTGACCTGCGCGGAGATATCGACCGGCTGCTCTTCGTTCGAAACGAGCTTCTTCTGGTCCGGCGCCACGGCGGTAGCGCCGTCCACGACACGCTCATAGACCTTGTTGTCCTGGTTCGGGACCGTCATCCCACCGGGATTCTTCGGCTTTATCTTCACCGGATTAGCGTCGGCCTTGAGCACGACCGGCTTGTCGGCCGTGTCGCTCCCGCCCCCGGAAAAGGCGAAAGCACCGATGCCGCCCAGCACGACCACACCGGCTATCGCGGCTACCACGAGTTTGCCACGGCTTTGCGGAAGACGAGGCTGCCGTGCCGAGTAGGCCGCTGCCTCCGTGCCTTCGGCCGCAAACCCGTCATCGGCCTCGCGGCTTGCATGGGCAGCGAATTCTTCAGGCAGGAAATCGGCATCGTCGAAGTCGAACTCCTCGATGTCGTCGCCGGCGCTACGGGCGGCGGCAGGCTGTCCAGTCGCGAACGCGCCGACACTTGCCGCCGGCGCGACCGCCGCCACACTTCCAATCCCCAGTTCTTCGGCGAACAGGCGCTCTATGTCGGCGCTCGTCTGCGCGGCGGAAGGCTCTTGCGGAGCGGTGGCAGCCTGCCGGATGGCCTCGGTGTGTGTCGAAAGCGCCTGGAATGCGTGCTCGAACTCCTCGTCCAGTTCGTCATAGACGGGAGCCGGGTGCGCTTCCGTCAAAAAAGCCGGAACGGGGATGTCGAGGTCGTCGGCAATGGCGACCGCCGGTTCGGCTATTTCCGTCGTCTCGATGTCAGGCGTGTCGGCCCTGTCGGAGGCGCCGGGGGTCTCGTATTCCGTTTCCTCCTCGTCCACGGCCGCCGCGATTTGTTCGTGCGTCTCGACAGGCCGGACATCGAAGAAAGGCATGTTCTCGAAGGAGAGCGAGACCGGTTCCGTCGCCGCGATCTCCTGCTGTTCTTCCAGCGGATCCGCTTCGTAAGCCCAGCTTTCCTCACCGTTGGCGGCAGCCGGCGACGCGGGCTCCCACTCGGCGGTTTGCTCTGGCGCCACTTCCTGCGGTTCGAAAATTTCCTCCGGCACGAAATCGGCAAGGTCCTCCGGCCGCCCGACCGTTCCGGCGTTATCCGCCTCCGGCGCCTTCGCCTTTATGGGATCGCGGCGCTGGGGCAGGCCACGCTCCGTGCCGAGCGCGGCGAGGATATCGAAAGGATCGATGGCCTTTGCCCGCGACGGGGACGGCTCAACGGCCGGCGCATCCGATCCGACCTCGTCGAAGGACGGAGGCTGGTGCCGCGGTGCGGCCTCACGATATTGCTGGGCGGCGGACTTGAAGGAACGGATGTCGAATACGGGAGCGACAGCCGGTTCGGCCTGCGCCCTCTCCCCGCTTGGATGGCGATCGGAATCCAGCGGCGTGAAGAAGGCGGGCCGGAAGACGTTTCCTTCCTCGGCCCGCTCTTCGAGCCCGGCATTTTCGACGGCCGGCGCCTGCGCGGATTCGCTGTAGGCACCCATATCCTCGTCGGCCACCCGGTCGCGCTCGTCGTAGGCCTGCACCTCCGGCACGGCATGATCGAACTCCAAGGAGCCGAAATTCATGTCGACCTCGGCCATCACGTCATCGATGTCCTCGCCATCGGCATCCGCATGGGAATGGCCGTCGAGCGCCCCGGGCGCCTCGGCTGCATAATTTTCCTGGGCCGAGCCCCGGAGATCTGCGCTACCCGAAAGCTCTTCCTCGAGCCCGGCTGCGAACGCCTCGTCGAACGCCTCGGCCGCCGTATCGTCGAGCGCCGCAGCGTTGTCCGTATTTTCCTGTGGATAATCCTGGGTTGCGGCAGGCCCGACCGGCGCGTCGGAGCCCGGATCGAACATCCCCATCAGTTCCTTCTCGAGGTCTATCTCGAAATCCTCGTCGGGGCGGGGCGTCGGCTGGACGCGTGGATCGAATCCCATTATGCGCGTCAACTCGGCGAAGGGATCGCTGTCGGTGAAACCCTGATCCCCCTCGGCTTTAAGCTGCACTTTGTTTGCCATGCTTGTCCACTCACATACATCGGACGCCGGCGACGTCGCGCGTTTCGGCCTTACCAGCGCAATACGGGCAATCGGTGGCAGGCTTTAGCCGCCGCCTAGCGCATCTCGGAAGGTGCTTCCGCCCCAATCAGCGCCAGGCCTGACGACAATACGTCGAGAACAGCCTGCACCAGACCCAGCCTGGCATCGGTTAATTCTGGATCGTTAACCTTAACAAACCGTAAGCCAGGATTTTCAGTACCCCTGTTCCAGTGAGTGTGGAATGCATTGGCCAGATCGTAAAGGAAAAAAGCGAGCCGATGCGGCTCCTGTGCTTCGGCCGCCGCCTCGATCAATCTGGGATACTCCGCAAGCTTGCGGATAAGTCCTATCTCGCCCTCGTCGGCCAGCAGATGAAGCGCATTGCGCAAGCTCGTGCGATTGCCCGCATCGACGCCGATGACCTCCTTCGCCTGGCGGAAGACGGAATGGCAGCGCGCCGAGGCGTATTGCACGTAGAAAACCGGGTTGTCCTTCGACTGCTCCGTCACCCGCGCGAAGTCGAAATCGAGCGGCGCGTCGCTCTTGCGGTAAAGCATCATGAAGCGGATCGCGTCGCTGCCGACCTCCTCGACCACCTCCCGCAGGGTGACGAACTCGCCGGCCCGCTTGGACATGCGCACAGGCTCGCCGTCGCGGAAAAGCTTGACGAGTTGGCACAGCAGCACCGTCAGCTTCACATGATCGCCGGCGACGGCGCGCGCCAGCGCCTCCAGCCGCTTGACATAGCCGCCATGGTCGGCGCCGAGCACATAGATCAGTTCGTCGAAGCCGCGGTCGACCTTATCCTTCAGATAGGCCACGTCGGCGGCGAAATAGGTGTAGGTTCCGTCGGACTTGACCAGCGGGCGGTCGATGTCGTCGCCGACTTCGGTCGAGCGGAACAGGGTCTGCTCGCGGTCCTCCCAATCTTCCGGCTTCTGGCCTTTCGGCGGGGGCAGCTTGCCCTTGTAGACATGGCCTTTCAGCGTCAGATCGTTGATCGCGCAACGGATCGCGTGGGCGCCGTTGGCATGCAGCGTGCGCTCGGAAAAGAAGATGTCGTGATGCACGTTGAGCAGTGCGAGATCTTCCTTGATCATGGCCATCATGGCATCGATCGTGCGGTCGCCGACGATGGCAAGCGCCTCTTCCTCGGGCATCTGCAGGAGGTCGCGGCCGAATTCCTTCGCCAGCGCCTGGCCGACCGGCACCAGATAGTCGCCGGGATAGAGGCCGGACGGTATCTCGGCGATCTCCTCGCCGAGCGCTTCGCGGTAGCGCAGGAAGGCCGAGCGCGCCAGCACCTCGATCTGCGCGCCGGCGTCGTTGATGTAGTATTCCTTGACGACCTCATAGCCGGCGAAGGCGAGCAGGTTCGCGAGCGTGTCGCCGACCACCGCGCCCCGGCAATGGCCGACATGCATGGGGCCGGTCGGGTTGGCCGAGACGTATTCGACGTTGATCTTCCGCCCGGCACCGATCGCGGAGCGGCCGTAGCCCGTTCCGGCATCCAGCATCTCGCCGAGCCTGGCCTGCCAGAAGCCGGAGGAAAGGCGCAAATTGACGAAACCCGGCCCGGCCACTTCCGCCGCCGAAATATCGGGATCGGAGGCCAGCGCCTCGCCGATCCGGGACGCTAATACGCGCGGATTCTCGCCCACCGCCTTGCCGAGCACCATGGCGGCATTGGTGGCGATGTCGCCATGCGCCGGATCACGCGGCGGCTCGGCAACGATTCGGCCAAGCTCAAGCGGATCGCCAGACAGTGTTTCCAGATCAAGCGATTGGATGGCTTTCTTGATCCGATCGTTGAAATCGGCGAAAATGTTCATTCAGGATTGCCCGTGGAAAAGGTTTCGGCCGCCAGGGTCCAAGCCCGCAACAACAGCCCGATTTGGCCTCGCCCTAGCTTAATTCCGGCGTGCGGTCAAACAGACGCCGGTGCTCCTTGACGGCGTAATTGTCGGTCATACCGGCCAGAAAGTCGGCCACGTGCCGTGCTTTCACGCGTTCCTCCGCCTTCCCGAGCAAGCCGCGCCACCCTTCCGGCATCAGGCCGGGATCGGCGAAATAGGCGTCGAAAAGGTCACGCACGATCCTGTCCGCGGCCTCCCGCACTTTGAGGACCACCGGATTGCGGTAGAGATTGGCGTAGAGGAACGCCTTCAATTCCTTTTCCTGCTCCCGCATGGATGGCGAGAAGGCGACCAGCGTGCGGCCGGCATCATGTACATCGTCGGGACTGGCGGGGCGGATTTCCCCCAGATTGGCGTTCGTCGTGCGGATCACGTCCTCCACCATAAGCGTGATCTGGCGGCGCATGAGTTCGTGGCCAGTGCGGACCGGATCGAGCGCCGGGTAAAGCCCGCGCACCTGTCGCAGGATGGAGCCGGGGAGTTCCAGGCCTTCCAGCATGTCGAGGCTGAGCAGGCCGGAGCGCAGTCCGTCGTCGATGTCGTGGGTGTCATAGGCGATGTCGTCCGCGATCGCGGCGCATTGCGCCTCGATGCCGGCATACCGGTCGAGTTCGAGATCGTGCAGCGCATCGTAGTCGAGGATCGAGACCGGCACGGGACCGTCCAGCCCCTCCCCGTCCGTGCCGACAAGCGGCCCGTTATGCTTGACCAGCCCTTCCAGCGTCTCCCATGACAGGTTGAGGCCGTCGAATTCGGCGTAACGGTGTTCCAGTTTCGTCACCGCGCGCAGCGATTGCGCGTTGTGGTCGAAGCCGCCCCACGCCGCCATCTTGCCGTTGAGGGCATCCTCGCCCGTGTGGCCGAAGGGCGTGTGGCCGAAATCGTGGACCAGCGCCACGGCCTCGGCCAGGTCCTCGTCGCAGCGCAGGGCCCGCGCCAGCGCGCGGGCGATCTGCGCCACCTCGATCGTGTGGGTCAGGCGCGTGCGGTAATGGTCGCCCTCCTCGGCGATGAAGACCTGGGTCTTGTGCCTCAGCCGGCGGAAGGCGGTGGAATGGATGATACGGTCACGATCGCGCTGGAAGGCGGTGCGGGTCGGGCTTTCGGCTTCGGGAAAGAGCCTTCCGCGCGTCTTCGCCGGGTCGCTGGCCCAGGCGGCGCGTGGCCGGTAGCCGAAGCCGATACTCCCCAGGCCTTCTGCCTCGCCTGTCATCTACGCAACGCCGCCGACCGCTTGCCCATCATCATTGCACCCGCGGTCGACCGGTCGCACCCACGGTTGACTTGCCCATTGCCGCTTCATACCTATGGGAAGGAAGCAATTGCAAGGCGAACAGCCATGGGCGTAGATGCAAAATCCGCGATGAAGGGCGTCGAGGTGACGGAAGCCGCCGCCCGCAGGATCACCCAGATCATGGCATCCGAGCCGGGCAAGACCGCGCTCAGGATCAGCGTCGAAGGCGGCGGCTGCTCCGGCTTTTCCTACAAGTTCGACCTGGTCGATTCGCGCAACGAGGACGATGTCGACTTTACCCGCGACGGCGCCACGGTGCTGATCGACGAGATATCGCTCGTCTATATGGGCGATGCGGTCGTGGATTTCGTCGACGATCTGATGGGCCAGTCCTTCCAGATCAGGAACCCGAACGCGGTCGCTTCCTGCGGCTGCGGCACGAGCTTCTCGGTCTGAGCGAAGCCCAGTCTCGGAGTTATTTTTCCTCGGACAGAATCGAGATATCCCGGCCACCGTAGAAAAACCGGTAGAAGGTAACGACGCCTGTCGATACGCCAAAAGCGATGGACATGCGGCGCTCGAAGCCAACAACACGCAGGCCGGGGAAAAGATCGTCCCGGCGAGTGCCCCGTTCGGGGAATTGGGAGAACCCCCTGCAATAGGCCTCGATCCTGTCAATGTAGGCTATTGCACGCTCGGGTCCGGCATCGTCGGCGATGTAGATATAAAGGCGACGAAGGTCGTTTCGCGCCTCGGGAGCAAATTCCAGGCGATATTTCACTCGGAATCCTTTGAACGGTCCGAATGCAATTGGCGAATTTCGCCAAAGACCTCGTCGTCCGTCATCCCGCGCGCGGAATTGTCTCGCATTGCCACGGCAACAGGTACAACTTGGTCTCGTAGCCAGCGCTCAACTGCCGCGTCTCGCTCCTGCAAGGCGCGCAAGCCTGCGCGAACGACTTCGCTGACGCTCGCATAGGCGCCGGCATCCACCAAATTGTCCATATAGGCAGCCTGTTCGTGCGGCAGGCTGACGGTGCGTTTTTCGGTAGCGGGCATCTAAAAGCTCCGAGGGACACGGCCGGTATGATAGTGTCATACCGGCCGCCCTTCAAGCTTGGCTCAGTTCACGCTTCCGTGGCCATCGCCGCGGTGCGCAGATCCTCCTCGTTGCCGGACGCGCCGTTGAAGACGAGGTTCAGGATCACCGCCGCTACCGAGGCGAGCAGGATGCCCGAACCGATCAGCGGAGCGATCACCTTGGGCAGCCAGATGTTGAAGGCAGGCGCCAGTTCCGGGATCATGCCGAAGCCGAGCGCAATGGCGACGACGAAGAGGTTGTTGCGATTGCCCTTGAAGTCGACGGCGCCGAGGATGCGGATACCGGTCGCCGCCACCATGCCGAACATGACGATGCCGGCGCCGCCGAGCACGACGGTCGGCAGTGCTTCCACCAGCGCGCCCATCTTCGGGATGAGGCCGAGCACGATCAGGATGACGCCGCCTGCGACGCAGACGAAGCGGCTCCTGATGCCGGTCACGCCGACCAGCCCGACATTCTGGGAAAAGCTCGTATAGGGGAAGGTGTTGAAGATGCCGCCGAGCAGCGTGCCGAGCCCGTCCATCCTCAAGCCCGAGGACAGCATGGGCTGCGTCACCTTCTTTCCGGTCATCTCGCCCAGCGCCAGGAACATGCCGGTCGATTCGATCATCACCACGATCATAACCAGCACCATGGTGGCGATGAGGATCGGGTCGAAGATCGGCACGCCGAAATGGAACGGCCGGATCGGCGCCAGCCAGGCGGCGCTCGCCACCTTCTCGAAATGCATCATGCCGAGAGACGCGGCGATGATGCCGCCGGCGATGATGCCGATAAGGACGGCGATGTTGGAAAGGAAACCCTTGGTGAAGCGCGCGATGCATACGATGATCGCCAGCACGACCAGCGAAAGCTCGATGTTGAGAAGCGGCGCGTAGGCGGGGTTGGGCAGCGACGGGGCCAGCGCCAGCCCGGCCGGCATCGCGGGTACGGTCGATCCGGCGGCGCCCGCCGCGTCCGTCACCGCCTTCAGCCATGCCGCATGTTCCGGCGACAGGATCTTCGGCGCGGTCGGCCCGACCGGCAGCCCGAAGATCCAGCTTATGCCGATCTTCATCAGCGACACGCCGATGACCAGAATGATGGTGCCGGTCACCACCGGCGGGAAATAACGCAGCATGCGGCTGACGAAAGGCGCGATCAGCATGGTGATGATGCCCGCGCCGATGATGGCGCCGAAGATCATGCGCGCCCCGTCGGTGCCGGAATGGGCAGCCGCCATCGCCACCATCGGCCCGACGGCGGCGAAGGTGACACCCATCATGACCGGCAGCTTGATGCCGAACCACTGCGTCGCGCCCAGCGATTGCAGGATCGACGCGATGCCGCAGACGAACAGATCCGCCGAGATCAGGAACGCGACGTCCTCCGGCGCGAGCTTCAGCGCGCGCCCGATGATGAGCGGCACGGCGATGGCGCCGGCATACATGACGAGCACATGCTGCAGGCCGAGCACGAAAAGACGCGGGGCCGGCAGCACCTCGTCCACGAGGTGCGTTGACGATGACATGAAATCCCTCCCTTTTTCGCCCCGTGACCCCGAATCGGGTTCCCTCTCCCGGAGCGATGGTGCAGGATTACCCGGTATCGCCTCCGGCACCATCAAGATTGGCTTGAATAATTCGCTTGGTTTTCATGAAAATCGCCACCTGGAATATAAACGGCGTCAAGGCGCGCATCGGTAACCTGCTGCACTGGTTGCAGGAGAGCGCGCCCGACATCGCCTGCCTGCAGGAAATCAAGTCGGTCGACGACCAGTTCCCGCGCGCCGAGATCGAGGCGCTCGGCTACCATGTCGAGACCCACGGGCAGAAAGGCTTCAACGGCGTCGCGCTTTTATCCAAACTGCGCTTCGACGAGGTCAATCGCGGCCTGCCCGGTGACGACACCGACGAACAGGCGCGTTTCATCGAGGGCGTCTTCTCGACTTCCTCCGGCGCGCTCAGGGTCGTCTCGCTCTATTTGCCGAACGGCAACCCGGTCGACACCGGAAAATTCCCCTACAAGCTCGGCTGGATGGAACGGCTGAACCGCTGGGCGGGCGAGCGACTCGCGCTGGAGGAGCCGTTGGTGCTGGCCGGCGACTATAACGTCATCCCCGAACCGATCGACGCGCGCCATCCCGAAAACTGGCTGGGCGACGCGCTGTTCCAGCCCGAAACGCGGCAGGCGTTCCGGCGCCTCGCCAATCTCGGCTTTTCGGATGCCGTCCGCTCGGTGACGGACGCGGCCGACACCTATACTTTCTGGGACTATCAGGCCGGCGCCTGGCAAAAGAACAACGGCATCCGCATCGACCATCTGATGCTGTCACCGGAGGCCGCCAACCGCCTGGTATCCGCCTCCATCGAGAAACATGCCCGCAGTTGGGAAAAGCCGTCGGACCACGTGCCGGTGGCGATCGAACTCGGTTTCGACCGGGTAGCGTAGCGCCGGATTTCTCTGCCGCCGCTCGAGGTGTTATACTCGTCGGCCATGAAGGCGGCGATGGCCATAGGGCTGTTCTTGCCGGCGTTTCTCTGGACGCCGGCGGCCATGGCCGACTGTAAATGCATGGCCAATGGCCGGGTTTTCCACCACGGCGAGATCGCCTGCCTTCGCCTGCCCTCCGGGCCGCAACTCGCCCAATGCGGCATGGTTCTCAACAATTCCTCGTGGATCAAGCTTCAGGACGGCTGCCCGGTCGCCGAGACGAGCGGGAACGTTTCCGCCGGTCCCATGACACCGGCGCCGCATCTCCGGCTGCGGGTGTCGACCTACCGGTCCTGAACGCGAATTTGTTCGCCGCAATGCAGGACGGCGGCTATTTGCCGTCGTCGCCGCCCTCACGCATGCTGTCGGCAAGCGCGATCGCGGTGCGGCGGTCGCCTTCGCCGGCCAGCGCGAAGGCCTCTTCCTGCATCTGGCGGATCCACGGCAGGTCGGCCGCGGGCGCATGGCTGAGAGCCTCGGTCATCATCGCGAGCCCCCGCACGATCTTGCCGCTCTGGAAGAGCAGGTTGCCGAGCGTCGCCTGCGCGCCGGCATGGCCTTTTTCGGCGGCAAGCTGCAGCCAGCGGCCGGCCTGCTTGATCGAGGCTTTCACGCCGTCGCCGTTGAGGAACATCTTGCCGAGTTCGAATTGCGCCACCGGATTGCGATAGGTGGCGGCGGCTCGCATATAGAAATCCTGCGCCGCGGAAAGATCGGGCGTCACGGGCGATCCGGGTATGCCGGTCCGGGAATAATTGGCGAGCGCGACCAGCGCGTCGGACACGTAGCTTTCGTCCGGACTGCCGGGCCGGACGTCGTCCTCGACGATCTGCCTGAAGAATTTGTAGGCCTGGTAATCGTCACGCGTCACGCCGTCGCCGGCGGCGTACATCTTCGCCAGCTTCCAGCTTGCCCCCACCTGCCCGTTGTCGGCCGCATAGCGGTAGGCTTGGACGGCTTCTTCCTTGTCGCCCTTCTTGTAGGCCGAAAAGCCGAGGCGGAAGACGGCCCATGGGCTCCTCTTCTCCTTTTCGATGCTCTTGGCGTCGAGGGCATGGGCAAAACCGCTCGCCGCGACCGCGACGGCCATGACAACCGCAAAGAGGACGCCCCGCTTAGGGCTAGATATCGGCATAGCAGTGCGTTTCTCTTGCCCCGCCCGGATGGGTGACGGCGCCGTCGCGCGCCGGACCGACCGTCTGGGCATATTTCCAGATCGCGCCGGACTGGTAGTCCGTGGTGCGCGGTTTCCATTCCCTGTGCCGATGGGCAAGCTCCGCGTCGCTCAGATCCACCGACAATTCGCCTGTCGTGGCGTCGATGGTGATGATGTCGCCGTCGCGCAGAAGCGCGATCGGGCCGCCGACCGCCGCCTCCGGCCCGACATGGCCGATACAGAAGCCGCGCGTGGCGCCGGAAAAACGCCCGTCGGTGATGAGCGCCACCTTGTTGCCCATGCCCTGCCCGTAGAGCGCTGCGGTGGTAGCCAGCATTTCGCGCATGCCGGGGCCGCCCTTCGGTCCCTCGTAGCGGATGACGAGCACCTCGCCTTCCTTGTATTTGCGGTGCGTCACCGCCTCGAAACAATCCTCCTCATTGTCGAAGCAGCGCGCCGGGCCGGTGAATTTCAGCTTCGACATGCCGGCGACCTTCACGATCGCGCCTTCGGAGGCGAGATTGCCCTTGAGGCCCACAACGCCGCCTGTCTTCGTGATCGGCCTGTCGGCGGGGCGCACGACGTCCTGGTCGGCGTTCCAGGAAACTTTTTCCATGTTCTCGGCAATCGTCCGGCCGGTGACCGTCATGCAGTCGCCATGCAGGTAGCCATGCTCCAGCAGCGTCTTCATCAGGAGCGGGATGCCGCCGGCCTCGAACATGTCCTTGGCGACATATTTGCCGCCCGGCTTGAGGTCGGCGATGTAGGGCGTCTTCTCGAAGATGCGCGCGACGTCGAAGAGATCGAACTTGATGCCGGCCTCGTGCGCGATCGCCGGCAGGTGCAGCGCGGCGTTGGTCGAGCCGCCAGTAGCCGAAACCACCGCGGCGGCATTCTCCAGCGCCTCGATGGTAACGATGTCGCGCGGGCGGATGTTTTTCGCCAGAAGCTCCATCACCTTTTCGCCGGAGGCGAAATTGAAGCGGTCGCGCATCTCGTAGGGCGCCGGCGCGCCGCACGAATAGGGCAGCGCCAGCCCGATTGCTTCGGCAACCGTCGCCATCGTGTTGGCGGTGAACTGCGCGCCGCAGGAACCGGCCGACGGACAGGCTGCCTCCTCGACCTCCATCAGCTCCTCGTCCGACATGGCGCCGACCGAATGCTGGCCGACCGCCTCGAACACGTCCTGGATGGTGATCTGGCGGCCGCGATGGGTGCCCGGCAGGATCGAGCCGCCATAGATGAACACCGAAGGCACGTTCAGCCGGACCATCGCCATCATCATGCCCGGCAGGGACTTGTCGCAGCCGGCGAGCCCCACCAGCGCGTCATAGCAATGGCCGCGCATGGTCAGTTCGACGGAGTCGGCGATGAGGTCGCGCGAAACCAGCGACGCCTTCATGCCCTGGTGGCCCATGGCGATGCCGTCGGTCACCGTGATGGTGCAGAACTCGCGCGGCGTGCCGTTGGCCGCCGCAACGCCCTTCTTGACCACCTGCGCCTGGCGCATCAGCGAGATGTTGCAGGGCGCCGCCTCGTTCCAGCAGCTTGCCACGCCGACAAGGGGTTGATTGATCTCGTGGGCCGACAATCCCATGGCGTGAAGGAATGCGCGATGCGGCGCACGTTCAGGGCCAACCGTTACATGCCTGCTGGGTAAACTTGCCTTCGAGATCGCTTTCGCGTCCATCACACTTCCCGCCGCTTCTTTCGCGGCCCAGTTCCCCCGCGCCCCTGCCGTCGCACCTGAGCCTTCGGAGGTGCGATGGGTTTATGGCGGGAAATGGGCGGGCCGTCCCCCTTGCCGTCCTAGCGCAAACCTTAAAGCAAAGGTGTTGCTGAATCGTCACAATCCGTGAACATCACCTGTGCGCAACATGCGACCTCGCCCCCGGGCTCCGGCCGGCCCCGCTTTTTTCGTGCCGAATGATCCTGCTTTGCTCCGGCGCAAAGACGTGAAATGATCCCGACTCGTAGGGTACCGTGAAAACTGACGCCGGAGGATGGGATGTCCGGATCGGGGAACATTGCGGTTCTGCCCGCTACCATACGAGCGCCCAGCGCCGGCTTGGCCGCGTGGATGAAGCTCGATGCATGCGAGCTTTCGAACCAGGCGTCGATCGACGCCGGATCGGCCGCGCCAATATGTCCGCTTGCTCGCCAGTCGTGCCTGGATAGAAGGGGCCTGCCCTGCGGCAGGCGCCCCGTTGTTCATGCGACGGGCAGGCCGGCTGTCTTCAGGTCGCGGGGTTCCGCGCCGGGCGGAGAAGCCGGAGCGGCTTCAGGAATGTCGTCGCCATCGGGCATGTTCCGGGGGCTTCGACACAGCGACAAAAAGCACCATACCGCCGGCCATACCCTTAAGATATATGGCCGATATATGTTTTTCGGGCCGCATGAGCGCGGTCTGCCTGGCAATGAACGGCGTGACATTCCCGCCGCGTTACTCGAAGAAATGGTGGCCGCATGATTTCCACGATGACCACGACCGAGCGCCAGATCGCACTCCTCATTTCTGCCCTGGTCGCGCTCTGCGGCCTCGTATTGGCGGCAGCGGGCCGGCACGACCCGCTGGGGACGCACGGGCTCCTGATCCTGGTCGCGGGCATGGCCGGCGTTTTCGTCGTGCTGCGCGGATACTACGATCCCGAACCGTCGCCGGAGCGGCTGTCCTCCTATTTCGACGAGCCCATCAAGGCCGGCATCGTCATCGCCATGGTGTGGGCGCTGGCCGGAATGTTCTTCGGGGATTGGATAGCCTGGCAGCTCGCCTTTCCCGATCTCAGGTTCGACGGGGCATGGTCGAGTTTCGGCCGGCTGAGGCCGATCCACACGACCGGCATCATATTCGGCTTCGGCGGCAATGCGCTGATCGCCAGTTCTTTCCATGTCATGCAGCGCACCTCGCGGGCACGCATGCCCGACCAGTTGAGCCCCTGGTTCGTGCTCGCCGGCTACAATCTCTTCTGCGTGCTTGCCGTCACCGGCTACCCGATGGGCATCACCCAGTCGAAGGAATACGCCGAACCGGAATGGTATGCCGACATCTGGCTGGTCATCGTCTGGATCGCCTATTTCGTGCTTTACCTGCGTACGCTCGCCCGGCGTAAGGAACCGCACATCTACGTGTCAAACTGGTATTTCCTGGCGTTCATCCTCGTGGTGGCGATGCTGCACATCGTCAACAACCTGGCCTTGCCGGTTTCGCTCGGAAGCTCCAAGAGCTATAGCCTCTTCTCCGGCGTGCAGGACGCCATGGTGCAGTGGTGGTACGGCCATAACGCTGTTGCTTTCTTCCTGACCGCCGGCTTCCTCGGCATGCTCTATTATTACCTGCCGAAGCGCGCCGCCCGCCCCATCTATTCCTACCGGATGTCGATCATCGGCTTCTGGGGCATCACCTTCTTCTACATCTGGGTCGGCTCGCACCATCTGCATTACACCGCGCTGCCGCAATGGGTGCAGACGCTCGGCATGACGTTCTCCTTCATGCTGCTCATCCCCTCGTGGATCGCGGCGGCCAACGCGCTGCTCACGCTGAACGGCGCCTGGCACAAGGTGCGCGACGACGCCACGCTGCGCTTCATGATGGTCGCGGCGGTCTTCTATGGGCTGGCGACATTCGAGGGCTCCTTCCTCGCCATCCGGCCCGTCAACTCTCTGTCGCACTATACCGACTGGACCATCGCCCATGTCCATGCCGGCACGCTCGGCTGGAACTCGATGATCGTCTTCGGCGCGTTCTACTATCTCGTGCCGCAATTGTGGAAGCGCGCGCGCATGTATTCGCCGGCGCTGGTGGAGGTCCATTTCTGGCTCGCGATCGCCGGCACCTTCGTCTACGTCTTCGCGATGTGGAACTCGGGCATCACGCAGGGCCTGATGTGGCGCACCTATAACGACAGCGGCACGCTCGCCTATTCCTTCGTGGACTCCCTCATCGCCATGCATCCCTACTATATCGCCCGCGCGTTCGGCGGCCTGTTGTTCCTCATCGGCACGGCTGTCGGCGCCTACAACATCTGGATGACGATGCGCCCCGCGCCCGCGACCGAAGGAACGCAGGCGGATCGGCCGGTTGTGCCCGAACCTTCCCGGCCTATCCTGCAGGCGGGGGAGTGACCGGCCATGTTCAAGACCCACTACAAGCTTGAGCGCTACTCGATCGGGCTCGCCATCGGCATCATCGCGGTCGCCAGCATCGGCGGCATCGTCGAGATCGCGCCGCTCTTCACGATCCACCAGACGGTGGAAAAGGTGGCCGACATGCGCGTCTACACGCCGCTCGAACTGGCCGGCCGCAACATCTATATCCGCGAGGGCTGCTATGCGTGCCACAGCCAGATGATCCGCACGCTGCGCGACGAGGTCGAACGCTACGGCCCCTACTCGCTCGCCGCGGAGTCGCAATACGACCACCCGATGCTTTGGGGCTCGAAGCGGACAGGGCCGGACCTCGCCCGCGTCGGCGGCAAATATTCGGACCAATGGCAGACCGAGCATCTCAACAACCCGCGCGACGTCGTGCCTGAATCGATCATGCCGGCCTATCCGTTCCTGAAGCGCACCGAACTGCGCACCGACGACCTGTCCGAGCATCTGGCCACGCAGAAGGAACTCGGCGTGCCCTATACAGACGAAATGGTGGCGAACGCCGCCAGCGACGCCTATGGCCAGGCCGCGCCCGACAGCCCGCAGGCGGAGGGCGTGAAGGAGCGCTACGGCGAGGCGACCGACATCCGCGCCTTCGACGGCAATGCCGCGACGGTGACCGAGATGGACGCGCTGGTGGCCTATCTCCAGATCCTCGGCCGCCTCACCGACGCGGCCCACAAGCAGGAAGTGACCGGAGGCATCAAATGACCGGACCGGCGCACGAGACACTTGTCGCCATCGCCAAGTCGTGGGGACTTTTCTACCTGATCGCGCTGTCGATCGGCGTGCTGGCCTACACTTTCTGGCCGGGGAACCGGAAGCGCTTCAACCACGCCAAGAACAGCATCATGAACGACGAGGCCGGGCCATGGGAGTGATCGAACGCGACCCCTATACGGGCCACGGCACGACCGGACACGAATGGAACGGCGTCAAGGAGCTCAACACCGCCGTTCCGTGGGTGGTCTGGGCCTTCCTGATCGCCTCGGTGATATTCTCCGTCGTCTGGTGGATCCTGATGCCGGCATGGCCGCTGGGCACGACCTATACAAAGGGCCTGCTCGGGGACGATGTCCGCAAGGACGTGGCCGCCCACCTGCAGGCCGCCCAGGAGGAACGCTCGGTCTGGACGCAGCGGATCGACAAGGAAGACTTCGCCGCCATCCAGGCCGACCCCGCGCTCATGAAGGACGTTCGCGAAACCGGGCACGCCCTGTTCGGCGACAATTGCGCCGCCTGCCACGGCCTCAAGGCGACGGGCGGTCCCGGCTATCCCGACCTTATCGACAAGAAATGGCTCTGGGGCGGCACGCCGGACGCGATTTTCGAAACCATCCGCGTCGGCGTGAACTCCGAGCATCCGGACAGCCGCGTCTCGCAGATGCCGGCCTGGGGCAAGGACGGAATACTGGACCATACGGCGATCACCAATGTCGTCGCCTATGTCCATTCGCTTTCGCATCCCGGCGGGGAAAGCAAGGACCCGGCGGACAAACTGGCCGCCGGCCAGAAGGTGTTCGCCGACAATTGCGCCTCCTGCCATGGCGCGGACGGCAAGGGTAGCATGGATGTCGGCGCGCCCGACCTGACCGACGGCTTCTGGCTCTATGGCGGCGACGAGGCGTCCATCTACGATTCGGTCTATGACGGACGGCAGGGTCATATGCCGACCTGGGAAAAGCGGATCAGCGAAACGGATCGCAAGATCCTGACGCTTTATCTCCTCGATCTCGGGCATGCCTCGCCATGACCGCACGGATCGGGACACGGGCAAAGGTGGCGCTGGCGGTGTTTGCGGGGATCGGCCTCTTCGCGGCCGCCAACGCGCATCTCCTATGGAGGTCGGTAAGCTCGCAGCCAGACTGCGTGGCCCACCTCAAGGCACCGGGGGCGGACGGCCGCCTCCGCGCCGCGCAATCGTCCTGCTGAGGCAAGGAGGACCATGATGGCTAACACAGGAAATACCGATGTGCGGCTTCCGCCGGTCCTTCCGCCGATCCCCGCGACAAGGACGGATTGGAGCCGCGACGTGCCGCCGGCCGCAGCACTCGGCTGGCTTTCCGCCGGATGGCGTGATTTCGTCCGCCAGCCGGGACTAAGCCTCCTCTACGGCGTTGCCACCTTCGCCGTTTCGCTGGTGGTCGTCTTCTCGATCTTCAATCTCGGCTACGACTATATCCTGTTTCCGGCGCTTTCCGGCTTTCTGGTGATCGCGCCGCTGGCAGCGACCGGGCTTTATGAAAAGAGCCGGCGTCTCGCGACCGGCGAACCCGTCACGCTCACCAGCATGCTGTTCGTCAGGATACGCTCCGGCGGGCAGATAATCTTTGTCGGGCTGCTCCTGAGCCTGCTCATGGTCCTGTGGAACCGCGCGGCCATCCTGATCTACGCGCTTTTCTTCGGGCTGCGTCCGTTCGCCGGCCTCGACACAATCGTGCCGGTCCTGCTCCACACGCCTTCCGGCTGGGCGCTTCTCATCGTCGGCAGTCTGGTCGGCGGCCTGTTCGCTGCCTTCTCGTTTTCCATCAGCGTGTTTGCGGTTCCCCGGCTTCTGGACGAACGCACCGATGCGCTGACGGCCATGGGGCAGAGCATGGCGCTCGTCTGGAACAACCTCCCTGTCATGCTCACCTGGGCGGCGATCATCGTCTGCCTTTTCGGCCTGTGCGTGCTCACGGGGCTGCTTGGCCTCATCGTCGCCTTCCCCGTACTCGGCCATGCCACATGGCATGCCTATTCGGCGATGCGCGGGCCGCGCACGGAAGCCGCCGCCGGGGAGGCCGCCGGAGCCCCCGCATGAACTGCCGCGCGCCCGAGGCGAAGGACGTCGCCTCCGTCGACGGCGGGCAAGGCGCCCTGCCCTCGCGCGAGGAATTGCTGCTCGCCAGCCGCGCGGTCGCGGGCGATCTGCGCGAGGTCAGGCTGTCGGTGCCGTCCATCCATTGCGGCGGGTGTCTCAGGACCATCGAGCGCGCGCTTGGAAATGTCGAAGGGGTGGCGGAAGCCCGCGCCAATCTGACCACGAAAAGCGTCACCGTGCGCTGGCGCGAGGGGATAGCCCCGCCGCCCGTCGCCGAGACGCTTTCAGCCATCGGACACACCCCGCATCTGGCCGATAGCGAGGCCACCGGCACCGACAAGACACTGGGCGAGCTTATCCGGGCGCTTGCCGTGGCCGGATTCGCCTCCGCCAACATCATGGCGTTCTCGGTGTCCATCTGGTCCGGCGCCGGCGCGGAATTGCGCAATTTGTTCCATCTCTTCTCGGCGGTGATCGCGCTGCCGGTCCTGCTTTATTCCGGCCGCATTTTCTACCGGTCCGCATGGGCTGCACTTCGCCACGGCCGCACCAACATGGACGTGCCGATCTCCATCGGCGTGACGCTCGCCTTCGCCATGAGCCTCTACGACATGGTAGAGGGCGGCCCTCACGCCTATTTCGACGCGGCGGTGATGCTGCTCTTCTTCCTGTTGATCGGCCGCACGCTGGACCACGTGATGCGGGCCAAGGCACGGACGGCCGTCGGCGATCTGGCAAAACTTACGGCGCGCGGCGCGACCGTGGAGCAGAAGGACGGGACCAGGGCCTATCTGCCGGTCGGCGAGATCAGGCCCGGCATGGCGATCCTGGTCGCGGCCGGCGAAAGAGTGCCGGTCGACGGGCGCGTTCTGACCGGCGCCTCGGAAATCGATCGTTCGCTGGTGACGGGCGAAAGCGCGCCCGTCGCCATCTCCGTCGGAGCCACCATCGAGGCCGGCACGCTGAACCTGACCGCGCCGCTGCGGCTCGAAGCAAGCGCCACGGCCGACGCTTCCTTCCTGGCGGAAATGGTGCGGTTGATGGCGGCCGCCGAAGCCGGCCGCTCCGCCTATCGCCGCCTGGCGGACCGGGCCGCCGGGCTTTACGCGCCGGTGGTCCACAGCGCGGCGCTCCTGTCCTTCCTCGGCTGGGCCTTCGCCACGGGCGACTTCCATCGCGCGGCAACGATCGCGGTCGCCGTTCTCATCATCACCTGCCCGTGCGCGCTCGGCCTCGCCGTCCCGATCGTGCAGGTGATCGCGGCAAGGCGCCTGTTCGAACGCGGCATCATGGTCAAGGACGGCGCGGGGCTGGAGCGTCTTGCCGAAGCCGATACGGTCGTCTTCGACAAGACCGGCACGCTGACGGCCGGACGCCCGGAACTCATGGATGCCGACCACGCCGACGCGGAGGCGCTGGGCCTCGCAGCGGCGCTGGCCGCTCATTCGCGCCATCCCCAGTCGCTCGCGCTCGCCGCCGCTTTTGCGGCGCAAGGCGGCTCCAGCGTGGATGTCAGCGATATCCGGGAGATACCGGGGCACGGCCTCGAAGCGCGGTTTCAGGGGTCCGTCCTTCGGCTCGGCCGCGCCGATTGGGCGCTCGACGATCCGGCGGCGTTCTCCGCACCACGTCCCTATCCGTGCAGCGTCCTGTCGAAGGACGGGCGGTACGTCGCCGCTTTCGCCTTTCACGAGCGGTTGCGCGCCGGCGCAGGGGAAGCGATTGCGGCGCTGAAGGATGCGGGACTAGGCGTCGAGATCCTGTCCGGCGACCATGAGGCGGCGGTCCGAAGCCTCGCCGATGCCTTGGGCGTGGAGCGGTTCGAAGCGGACGTGCGACCCGATGGAAAGCTGGCGCGGCTCGAGGCGCTGGCCAAGGCGGGAAGGCGGACGTTCATGGTCGGCGACGGCCTCAACGACGCGCCCGCGCTCGCGGCGGCCCATGTTTCGATGGCCCCTTCCAGCGCCATCGATGTCGGCCGCAACGCCGCCGATTTCGTCTTCATGCGCGACGGCCTCGAAGCCGTGCCCTTCGCATTCACCGTCGCCAGGCGCGCCCGCCGGCTGATCCGGGAGAATTTCGCGCTCGCCGTCCTCTACAACGCCATCGCCCTGCCCTTTGCCGTCGCCGGCTTCGTCACGCCGCTTGCCGCCGCGCTCGCCATGTCGGGGTCGTCGGTGATCGTCGTGGCCAACGCCATGCGCCTCAACGGCAACGCCGCGCGCGCCGGAAAAGCGCGACGGCACGCCGGCATCCGGGCGGCTTCTTCAAACGTCGCCGCGCGGCCCGCGCCTGCCCAGCCCGCGGAATGAGCATCCTCGTCTATCTCATCCCCATCTCCATCGTGCTTGGCGCGGTCGGGCTGGGAGCGTTCCTGTGGTCGCTGAGGAGCGGGCAATATCAGGACCTGGACGGGGCGGCCGAGCGCGTCCTTTTCGAGGACGAGGACACGCCCGACTGACCGTCAGCTTTTGGCTGCAAAGCGCCTGTCGTTCACTTCGCGTTCGCGGCGTACTGCTTGAAAAGATCCGCGAACTTCGCCTTCGCCTTGCCGGGATTCTTGAAAGCCTTGGCCGCATCGAGATTGGTCGGCGTGCCGACGACGACGAGCGCGACCATCCCCATCGCATAATGCGGCTGGCACTTGACGCCGTAGGCCCCCGGAACGTCGAACTTGACGGTTATGTCCTGGCTGATCTTGCCGGCGAACGGCTTGGCGCCTGCCGGCATCATGCCGTCGATGCTGGCGGCGTCGTGCCCCTTGTCCGCCGCGACGAAGTGGACGCTGTCTCCGGGCTGGATACGGACCAGGTCGGGCTCGAAAACATAGGCGCCGGCCGTGCCATGATTGAGCATCTTGACCTCGACTTCGGCCGCCTGCGCGCCGCCGATCATCGTCAAGGCAAGGGCGCCCGCCGCAATGGCCACGAGTGAATAATGCATTTTTCTTCTCCTTTCATACGCCGCCCGGGATGAGCGGTGCGGGTGGATTCAGGCGTCGCCCTCTCCCGGTTCGGCGCTGAAGAAGCGAAGTTTGTCAGGGGTGCCGTTCAACTCGTCCGCGTCCGGAAGCGGCGGCTTCTTGCGCGTGATGTTCGGCCATTTGTCCGCGTAGTCATGGTTCAGTCGCAGCCAGTCCGCCCCGACGGTCGGGTCGGTATCGGGGAATATCGCCTCGGCGGGGCATTCCGGAACGCACACGCCGCAGTCGATGCACTCGTCGGGGTGGATCACGAGCATGTTCTCGCCTTCGTAGAAGCAGTCGACCGGACAGACTTCGACGCAGTCGGTGAACTTGCATTTGATGCAATTGTCCGTGACCACGTATGTCATTGGGTTCTCAATCCTGGCGAGAAAAAGATGTATACTCAATGCGTCTTTTTGTCGGAGCGACACAGATGCACAGGCGGCATCGATCCGTCATCCGGCGGCGCGTGCGAGGACAGGCCTGCGCCGCAATCTATGCGGCATGCCGACCCGTCCGGTCCGGTTCCGGTCGAAGCTTGCCGGCCCTGACGGCCGCAAGCGTCATCCACTGCTTCAGGAGACCCTGGTCCTCTTTCGAAAAGCGCGCACGAAGCTTCATCGCCTCGAAGGTATCGCCCGGATGGGACCGCTCATAGTCGGGCGCGACCAGCGACTCGTAATGGGCGAACATTTGCCGATCCTCGGGTCCGATCGCTTGCCTCACGCCGTTTGCCGTCATCTGGAACCTGTCCGTCGCCATCGCTGTCATCCTCTTTCCTCAACCACGCGAGACCGCCTCGTTCCTCCCTGCCCTGGCCTCCGCAAGCCCGCGCGAATACGCGCCCGCGGCACCGTTTCGCCGTCCATGCTCATAGCCCATAAAAGATATATTGACAATGTATCTTTTAGGATCGACATTCGCCTGGTGAACTTCATGACAATCGTTCCGGGAGCGTCGGCAGGGCCCGGCCGACGAAACCGTCACGCCTTGAAATCCAGGAGAAAGCCATATGACTGAAGCATCAGAAGCCGCCGAAACCATCGACGTCCGCAGCCTCGTTCCGGCCCAGCGGCATGCGAAGATCTTCCAGCTCGTCGGCGCGCTGCAACCGGGCGCGTCGTTCATCCTCGTCAACGATCACGACCCCAAGCCGCTCTACTACCAGCTCGAGGCCGAGTACCCGAACCAGTACTCCTGGACCTATGTCGAGCGGGGGCCGCAGGTCTGGCGCGTCGAGATCGGCAAGCACGCCAAGGCTGCGTAACTCATTTCATCCGCGGCGCCGGCCCGGCCGGCGCCGCCCTTCCGGATTGCATTATGATCGGTGTTTCACTCTCGCGTTGGACCATGGCCTATTTTGCCGTGGCGGTTGCGTCGCTTCTCCTGAGCGAGAGCCTCATGATCGCCGGCTACGGCTTTCCCGCCATGGCCATCCAGGCGCCGCAGACACTCGTCCTCGTCCATATCGTCGCGATAGGCTGGCTGAGCTTTCTCCTGTGCGGGGCGCTCTTCCAGTTCGTTCCGGTCCTTGTCGCCCGCTCGCTTTTCAGTAACACGCTGCCATTTCCCGCGCTGTTGTTCCTGCTGGCGGGGCTCGCCGCCCTCGTCACCGGCTTCCTCCAGCTTGCCGGCACGATCGATTTTACGCCTTCGCTTCTTCCCTATGGCGCGATCTCGCTCGCGATCGGCTTCACGCTCGTCCTCTACAATCTCGGCCGCACGCTCTGGCAGGCGCGCCCGCTGCCGCTGCAGGCGCGGTTCGTCGCCGTGGCGCTGGTCTGCCTGGCCGCTACAGTCACGCTTGGCGCGATATTCAGCTTCGCCTTCGGCACGACCGTGCATTCCGAAGCGCTTCTCGCGATAGCCGGCTACGGGCTGCCGCTCCATGTCTCGGCCGGCCTCGGCGGCTGGCTGACATTTGCGGCAATCGGCGTGAGCTACCGTCTGCTCGCGATGTTCATGCTGGCGCCCGAACTGAAAGGGCGAAGGCCACAAGCCGTCTTCTGGCTCGGAACCGCCGCGCTTGCCGTCGCCATACTGGGCGGCCTCGCATCGCTGCTTTGCCACGCCTCCGTCTTCCCCGCGCTTCTTGTCGGCGGCGGGCTCGGCGCGGTCGCCCTTGCGCTCTACCTGGCCGATGCCGTCCATCTCTATCGCGCCCGCAAGCGCCGCATCATCGAGCTCAACAGCCGGATGGCGGCGTTCGCCCTCGCCTCGCTCGCCGCTTCCGTGGTCCTGACGGTCGTCCTGCTCGCGCTCGGGCGCCTCACCCAACAGGTCGGCGCGCTCGTCTTCCTCGTCGCCTTCGGATGGCTGAGCGGGCTTGGCCTCGCCAAGCTCTACAAGATCGTCGCCTTCCTCACATGGCTCGAATGCTACGGCCCCGTGCTCGGCAAGAAGGCGACGCCAAGGGTGCAGGACCTCGTGGTCGAGGGGCGCGCGCGCGGATGGTTCGTCGTCTATTACCTCGCCGTCTGGAGCGCGACGGCCTGCCTTCTGGCCTCCCAGGACCTCGCCTTCCGGCTGGCCGCCGCCGCCATGGCCGTCGCCACTTTGGCGATCGCCGCCCAACTCGTTCGCACAAGGCTTCTCTCCGATGTGCCGGCCACCGCCCGCTTAACCGAAGGCGTCGGCCGTCCGCATCTCCTCATCTGCACGCCAAGCCCCAACCGATGACAAGGAGGATTTCCCCATGACCGATGCTTTTGCCGAACTGGACGTTCGCCCGATCCTGCGCGCGGGCGGCGAACCTTTCGAGAAGATCCTTGAGACCGTCGCCACGCTCGCGCCGGGCCAGGGCCTGCGCCTCCTCGCCACCTTCAAGCCGGTCCCGCTGTTCCACGTACTCGGCAGCAAGGGTTTCGACTACGAGGCGAACGAACTGGACGGCGGCGACTGGGAGGTGCTGTTCCGGCGCTCCAGGACCCCGACGGAAGCCGAACCGGTTGCCAAAGCCGCCGCGTCGGACGCAACGGGATGGCCCGCGCCTGCCCAGCAGATGGACAATCGCGATCTCGACCCGCCCGAGCCGATGGTGCGCATCCTGGCGGCGCTGGAGGAGATGGAGCCCGGCGAGGTGCTGTCGGCGCTTCTGTGCCGCGAGCCGATCTTCCTGCTGCCGGAACTGGCGAAGCGTGGCCATGCGTGGCACGGCGCGTTCGAGCCCGACGGTTCGACCTACAAGATCCTCATCTGCACGGGAGGGCATCGGGACGCCGCCGCATGACGCGGCGTCTAGAGCATGATGCGATTGGATTGAACCGCATCATGCTCTCATCCCTTTGTTTGTGCATGATCTTTTCGGAAAACCGGTACCCACTTTTCCGGATCATGCTCTAGCCTCAAGGACCAACCGAGATGTTCATCCAGACTGAAGCCACGGCGGACCCCGCAAGCCTCAAATTCCTGCCCGGCAGGGAAGTCTTTTCCGACGGGCCGCTCGACATGGCCGACCGGGACGCGGCCGCCCGTTCTCCTCTCGCCACGCGGCTGTTCGACATCGCCGGGGTGGCGGCGATCTCTTTCGGGCCGGACTACATCACCGTCACGAAAAACGACAGCGACTGGCAGCATCTCAAGCCGGCGCTGCTCGGCGCGATCATGGAGCATTTCATGTCGGGCGCGCCGATCCTTTCGCAACCGGCAAGGGCGCCCTCGCCTCGCGGCCTGCCGGGTTCGCCGGAAGCCGGCCTTCTCGGCGCAAGCGTGACCGATGCCCTGCGGCTCGTCATCGACCCGGAACTTGGCTACAACATCGTCGATCTCGGCCTCGTCTACGACGTCCGGATCGAAGACGGCATCACCAGCATCGTCATGACCACGACCACGCGCGGCTGCCCGGCCACGAACTACCTCAAGGAGGGAGCGCAGGAAGCCGCCTTGTCGGTGCAGGGCGTCGGAGACGTCGAGGTCGATCTCACCTATGACCCGCCCTGGGCGCCCGAGATGATGAGCCCAGAGGCCAAGGGCCATTTCGGCATCGTGGATTGAGACGCCCCATGCCCGACAGCAACCCCTCCGCCGCCGGCCGTCCGGCTCCCCAGACAGCCGCTCTGTGCGAAATCCTCGTCGCCGGCCTAAAGGCGCTTGCCGAAGCGGGCGAACCCGAAGCGGCCTGCAAGCTTGCCGGACGCGCCTGCGCCGTATTGCGCAAGGAGGATCGTACGCAATGGAGCCGCTTCAACGCGCTCCTGCACCGATTGAGCCCGATGACCGGCAGTCACCCGGGCTAGAGACGGCAGCCGCGGCCGGAACTTGGCCCCGGCCACACGTCAAAATGGAAGTCTGGAACGAAAAACTGTAAAGTGCAAAGCTAGCCCCAGATTTCCATGGCTTCGGCAACACCGCCAATGTCAGTTTGTGACCTGTTTGTAAACATCAGCGATCAGCAGAGCCACTTTCTGCGACGTTCTTGACACTTTGGCGCGGTATGGAGGGGCTCATTGCCGCCCCTCTGCCAGACCTTCGGTCTGGCATTCACCCGCTAGGATATTTTCCGCAAACGATTCCTCCGGTAGAAGCGAGGCACGGTGCATCCGGGGACGGCTTGAACATCGAGACCGGATCGAAGGGCAGACGGCCGTCCTGGTTCCGTCGCCATAGCCCAACCCTTCGACTAGCCAGCCACGGAAACACTCGAAGTCGACGGTCGTCTCCAGAACCTCCAGCGGGTCGCCGTTCCTGCTCAGCTGATCAAGATGCTCCGGAAGCCGAATAGCGACCTCCGTTCGATCATTCCGCCTCCAAATCAAAGGGACCAGATTGAATCACGAAATCACCAACCGCGCGAGGTTAATACGGGTCTCCAGCTATGCGCCGCCCCCAGAACCGGACAATTAGCAAACGGCCCCTGACATGTCTGAAGGAAAACCTATCCGGATAAGATTATAGCGAACCCTCGATCCCACTTGTGGGCGGAGAGCCCACGACCGGTTTGCGCTTAATTGATCAGTTGCAGGACATGGGATTTCAGCAGAAAGTCTGACCTGCTCCCCTGAAATGTCCTCACTTTGAGGGTAGCCTGTTATCCGGATGAGGAGACAGGCAATGAAGCGATCGAGATTTTCCGACGAACAGATCATCGGCATTTTGAAGGAGCACCAGGCGGG